>OCAN01000002.1_pt1 | contig 575877 bp, 533 predicted proteins | sample 1538321 | NCBI WGS metagenome assembly OCAN01 (sample SAMEA2580294, study PRJEB22360) | human gut metagenome | biome: human gut; feature: human-associated habitat; material: faeces | place: Denmark | collected 2008/2010 | reverse complement strand
TTCAATTCTTTTTAGGAATTCATTTAGTCATTTGGCACATGTAATAATATACCAAGACTTGTGCTATTCGTCAACCATAAAATGATTGATAGACCAACGTTTCTAGTTACTCCGTTTCCAAAGATGATTCGTGATTTTTAGTCCGTGATTTCCGCCTTTTTTAAGGACTTTTTCCGTTATTATTAGCCTATCGTTCGTCTTTTTCCTTTTTGTGTTTTCTTAATTCCTATCATTCTTATAAATTTAAGTATGATTTTATCTATTTTGTGGAATATTTGCTAAAATGGAGAAAAGAATATTGTTCCTAGGAGGACCCAGTATGAAAATACTTGTAGCAGATGATGACAAAGAGATCGTAGAACTATTAAGCATTTACTTACACAATGAAGGCTATGAATCGGTCAAAGCATACGATGGAAAAGAAGCACTGACCAAGATTCGCACCACTTCTGATATCGAGCTATTGATCTTAGATATCATGATGCCTGAAATGGACGGCATGCAAGTCGTCAAAGAATTGAGAAAAGAATCCCAAATCCCCATTATTATGTTGACCGCTAAAACAACCGATATGGATAAGATTCGTGGATTGGTCGCCGGTGCTGATGATTATGTCACTAAACCTTTCAATCCATTAGAAGTCATGGCACGGGTAAAATCGTTATTGAGAAGAACCAAGATGCAGGCTGCTTCAAATCAACCAGAGATTCTGGAAGTAAGCTCCCTTATCATCAACCGCGATTCCCATGAAGTAAAAACGGTGGATGGCAATGAGATCCAATTGACCGCATTAGAATTTGGCATCCTCTACTTACTAGCATCGCATCCGAACCGTGTCTTTAGCGCCGATGAGATTTTTGAACGAGTTTGGAAACAAGAAAGTGTCGTTTCTGCCAAAACAGTGATGGTCCATGTCAGTCACTTGCGAGATAAGATCGAAGAAGCCACGGATGGTGAAAAAGTCATCCAAACAGTATGGGGGGTCGGCTACAAAATAGATGCGAAGTAAACCAACTGAAAAAAAGCGCAACACACCAATCGAAAAAAAGAAACGGATCACGTTGACCTCAAAGGAAATCAGTGAGTTATTTGCGGAAGGAATTGTAACGATTGTTCTTTTACTTCTATTAAATGTCGCTATTTTGGTCATCTTGACCTCAATACGAGAAAACTCACCGGTTTTAGTCGAAGCGATCTATGAATCGAAGAATGCGTTCACGGCTGCCTTCAACACAGATATCTTCCGCAGTGGTCGCAACTTCATTCTACCGATGTTCTTCCTATTAGATGTGATCGTCTTATATTGGCGTTTGATTCGTCGTTACCATCAAATGCAGCTACGTCACATTATCAGCGAGCTGCACTTTATCGCAGAAGGCAACTACGATCATCGCATCCCCTTCGAGTTACGGGGCGATTTAAGTCGGATCGTTTCTAATATTAATGGCTTAGTCGACAGTACGGTGGCGGCGATCGAAGATGAACGGCGGATCGAGCAATCCAAAGATGAGCTGATCACCAATGTCAGTCATGACATTCGGACACCATTGACTTCGATCATCGGCTACTTAGGTCTAATCGAAGATCGACAATACCATTCGGAAGAAGAATTGCTGAAATATACTCATACGGCGTATGTCAAAGCCAAACAAATGAAATCCCTCGTCGATGATTTGTTTGAATACACGAAAGTGCGTCAGCCTAGCGTGCCCATTAATGTGATGGAATTTGATATGGCTCAACTAGTGGAACAATTGGCGGCAGACTTTGAATTAGAAGCTAGTCGAAAAGGCATCAAGATCGAAACCTACACCCGTCCAGAGCATATCGAAATGGATGGCGATACCGAAAAACTGGTGCGAGTTTTCAACAACCTGCTGTCAAATGCCTTGAAATACGGCAAAGGCGCCGATAAGATCCGCATGGAGGTCGAGAAAGTCGGGACCGAAGCGATCTTAACCGTCAAAAACAATGGACAAATGATTCCTAAGCAAGCCCTTGATTCTCTATTCGACCGTTTCTACCGAGTGGAAGAATCCCGCTCTCAAGAAACAGGAGGAACTGGCTTAGGTCTAGCGATCGCTCAAAGCATCGTCGCCTTACATGGCGGCTATATCTATGCCAAATCAACGCCAGAATGGACGTCCTTTATTATTCATCTCCCGTTGAAGCGCAACAATTTGTCCAACACACAAACCTATGGTTGACGCCCCAACATTTTTTGGGTATGCTAAAGAAAATAATCAAGGCACAGAACCTAGTATATTTTTTTCATCTAGTAAAGAGAGCTGATGGTTGGTGAAAATCAGTGTTGGAAAAAATAGAATCCAGTTCTTTAACGTGTATTTTTCGAAAGAAAAATCGTTGGCTCACGATACGAGCAGCAAGGGCAGCGCAAGCTGAACTTGGGTGGCACCGCGAATGGTCATTTCGTCCCAAGCAACACGGGATCGGAATGGCCTTTTTTCTATGGAAAAATCAAAGGAGGATGTATCACTATGTTAGATGTAAAAATGATTCGCCAAAATTTTGCTGAAGTACAAAGCAAACTCGCAACACGAGGCGTGCAAAAAGAAGTATTGGACCGCTTTTTAACGCTTGACGAACGTCGCAGAGAACTCTTAGTCCAAACGGAAGAACGCAAGAAATTGCGCAACGATGTTTCTGGTGAGATCGCTGCCTTGAAACGGGCAAAAGAAGACGCGGCAGATAAAATTGCCCAAATGAAAGAAGTCGGCAGCCAAATCAAGCAATTGGATGAAGAGATTGCTCAAATTGATGAAGACATCAAAGAGATCGCCACGACATTGCCGAATTTGCCAAATGATTCTGTTCCAGTGGGCAAGGATGAAGACGACAATGTAGAAATCCGCCGCTGGGCAGAACCAAAAGCCTTTGCCTTTGAACCAAAACCCCATTGGGAGATCGCTGAAGAGTTGGGGATCCTCGACTTTGAGCGGGGCGCCAAAGTTTCTGGCAGCCGCTTTGTTTACTACAAAGGCTTAGGTGCTCGTTTGGAACGTGCCTTATATAACTTCATGCTGGATCAGCATGTCTATGAGCATGGCTATACCGAGATGATCACCCCTTATATCGTCAATAGCCAAGCAATGTTTGGCACGGGGCAATTTCCAAAGTTCAAAGAAGATGTTTTCCAATTGGCAGACACGGATTTGACTTTGATTCCAACTGCTGAAGTACCTTTGACCAATTACTATCAAGGGGAGATCTTAGAACAAGAACAGCTCCCTGCCTACTTCACTGCCTTGAGCCCATCATTTCGTTCAGAAGCTGGCAGCGCTGGTCGTGATACCCGCGGCTTGATTCGTCTGCACCAATTCAATAAAGTTGAAATGGTGAAATTCAGTGATGCTGACCATTCTTATGAAGAATTAGAAAAGATGACGGCTAATGCCGAAGATATTTTGCAAAAACTCAACTTACCTTACCGAGTGCTTAGCTTGTGTACAGGAGATATGGGCTTTTCTGCGGCGAAGACCTATGATTTAGAGGTATGGATCCCTGCTCAGGAAATGTATCGTGAGATCAGCTCTTGCTCAAACTGTGAAGATTTCCAAGCACGCCGTGCCATGATCCGTTACCGCGATCAAGAGGGCAAGATTCACTACATGCATACACTAAATGGTTCTGGTCTGGCTGTCGGTCGGACGGTAGCCGCAGTGCTTGAAAATTATCAAAACGAAGACGGCAGTGTAACGGTACCAGAAGTTCTGGTTCCTTACATGGGCGGACTGACAAAAATCGAAAAAGCCTAAGCCTTAGTACCCTTAATTGCACCCCCTTCGTAACAGTCACTCCACGTGATCTGTTACGAAGGGGTTTTCTAGTTCACCTAATAGATAGTGGTTGCAAAAGACCCCCTAACGCCCTTGATCATTTCTTGCAAGAGAAACAACGCAACAAGGCTGTAATTTTTAAATGAATAATTAGAAAAATCCCTTCATCTTTTTAAGTCTCTATCAGAAACCGGGCATGATCGTTGAAAGTACCTGTGACTTATGGTAACGTGGGCATAATTTAGGATGGAATGAAGGGAGCTTCACCAATGCCCGAACGAAAGACCTATGCCCGTCGGAGTGACTTGCACAAGAAACCAAACAATAATCAAAAACGAACAGCGTCAGCTGAAGAAAGACCGAAAGGACCACCCTCGAGAAAGAAGCCGTATCGAAAAGCAATTTTTTCCTTATTCGCCTTATTATTGATCGTTTTGATCGCGACGGCTGGCTCAGTCCTTTACACGTTACACCAGCAAGAAGTCGCAGCCCAAGAAAAATATGAGGCGGCTGCGGAGAAATTACTGGCATCAATCCAAGCAGAACAAAGTCAAAATGGGTTAAAAACAACGCCTGAAGTGCTCTCTAAAGGCGCAACCAAAGAATTGATCTACCGCCCGCAAGACCTTGATACGTTTCCCATCAAAGATATCAAAGAACGGTTGACACAAGCCGCTGATCACTTGCGTAAAAAACAAACGAAAAAAGAAGTCGTCACCGTTGCCCGCATCCAAGCACAAGCAGCGGCGTCAAAGGTGTCTACTTATTCATTGAAAGCCGACAGCTATGTGTGGAATCGAGAAACCGGACGTTTTGAAGATGCGGACAGCCTAACGGATGCACCGATCTTCGTATCAGAGAAGACGCAAACCGAATTGTCTTTGAAAGAACTGGTTCCTGATGAAGGCAGCTTATTAGGTATTCAACAAGTCATTCAGCAGAAACTGCTGGATCAAGCCAAAGAACCCGCCAAAATCATCGACGCCGTCTTGGCCATGGAGCGGATCACCTTCGATTCGAAATTTACTTACGATCCAGAGAAGCTGACCATCGAATTGCCAAAAAATCAGACGGGAGCGACGGAAATCACCCTGTCTTACAGCGAGATCGCCCCATTCATTGATCCTGATCTCGTGGCTGCTGACCAACTCAACAATGCCTTGCCAAGTTTAGACCCCAATAAAAAATACGTGGCATTGACCTTTGATGATGGACCCAACAGTACCTCCACCATGGATCTATTGAACATCTTACAAGAAAATGACGTTAAAGCGACCTTCTTTATGCTGGGACAAATGGTAGAGCAATATCCGCAAGCTGCTAAAAAAGTCCAAGAAGCTGGACACGAGATCGCCAGTCATTCTTACTCTCATCCGCAGCTGAATACTCTTTCAGCGGAAGATTTGCAGGCAGAAGTCACAAAAACCAACAAAGCCATTTATAATGCGACGGGTTTACTACCTAGAAATTTACGGCCCCCTTATGGCGCTATCGACAAACAAAGCGCACAAACCATTGGCATGCCGATCATTCAATGGGACATCGATTCTCAAGACTGGAAATTGAAGGATCCGAAGAAGATCAATGCCTTGGTGCAACAAAATGTCTTTAATGGTGCCATGATCTTGATCCATGACATTCACCCGAAATCTGTGAAAGCCGTACCGGGAGTCATTAAAATGCTCAAAAACGAAGGCTACGAATTCGTGACTGTCGATCAATTATTAGAAGCACGGCAAAAACCATTGCATCAATACTTTGGGATGAACGACGAGCGCCTCGTTGACTAAATAAAAAAAGGAACGCAGCAAATTGTCTCTTGCTGCGTTCCTTTTTGGTTATTGGATCGTTCCCTCTTTTTTTAGCTCTTCTTATCCTCATATACATTAGTCACAAAAATTTGGATCAACAGTTCAGCGACAGCTTTTGGCGACATCGTTGAGAAATCTTTGAGCCAGCGTTCGATCAACCCGATAGACCCGCAGACAAAAAAGCTAAGACACAGTTCCAATTCTTCCTCGGAAGCATCTTGAAAGTATTGGGCAAACCGTTTCAAGGTCTCCGGTTTGATCTCTGACAACAAAAGATTCAGCAAATGGCTGTTGTTTAACAAAATCAAATGGGTCGTACTAGGATTCTCATACAAAATCGTCAACAGCTTTTCCAACCAAAGATCCAATGACAAATTTTCCTGCTGCAAGTTCGATGCGATCTGCTCAACAAGCTCCCCTTCGATCTCCTCCAACAACGCGGCCGTATCCTTATAATATTTATAAAATGTTCCTCGGTTGATATCGGCTCGTTCCGCAATCTCTTTGATCGTGATTTTGCGGTACTCTTTTTCCAACAATAACTCCTGAAAGGCGCGTCGGATCACTTTTTTCGAGTAGATCGTTCGACGATTCCCCACAGTCCCCACCATATCGTTTCCCCTTTTCTCTGTACATTTGATCAATATTTGTCTATTTAATGACAAATACGTAAGCATTGAGGATTGCTCTTACTTTTCTTTCTTAGTATACTAACACCATGTGATTAAATCAACACGTGTTTAAAAAATGGAGGCTTTATTAATGAGTTATGTTGAAGTAAAGAATGAATATAAACGCTATCAGATGGGCGAAACCACCATCACTGCCAACAACGATCTTTCCTTTGCCATTGAAGAAGGCGAATTAGTGGTGATCCTTGGCCCCAGTGGTGCAGGAAAATCGACCGTTTTGAATATTTTAGGCGGGATGGATTCGCCAGATGAAGGACAAATCATTATCGACAATGTCGATATCGCGAAGTTTAACGACAAACAGCTGACGGAATACCGCCGCAAAGACGTCGGGTTCGTCTTCCAGTTTTATAATTTGGTGCCGAACCTGACAGCGAAAGAAAACATTGAATTGGCAACAGAAGTCTCACCGAATGCACTCGATCCTGATGAAGTCTTAGCACAAGTCGGGTTAGAAAACCGTAAAAACAACTTTCCTTCGCAGCTCTCTGGTGGGGAACAGCAGCGGGTATCGATCGCTCGGGCGTTAGCCAAAAACCCGAAATTGCTATTATGCGATGAACCAACCGGTGCGCTGGATTTTGAAACAGGCAAACAAGTGTTGAAGCTTTTGCAAAACGCCAGTCGGAAAAACGGCAATACGGTGTTGATCATTACCCATAACAGCGCCATTGCCCCGATCGCCGATCGGGTGATCCATATCAACGATGCCACTGTCCGTTCCATTGAAGAGAATCCTCATCCAATCTCGATCGATGAAATCGTTTGGTAGGAGGATCTGATGAAAAATAAAACCTATCTTAAAGCAAGTTTGCGGGAGATTCGCCAATCAAAAGGCCGCTTTATCGCAATCACCTTGATCATTTTTTTAGGAACGTTTCTCTTTGTCGGTGTCAAAGCGACGGGACCGATCCTGAACCATTCCGCGAGTGAATATGTCAACGGTCAGCATTTAGCAGATCTGCAAGTCACTTCCACGCTGGGATTGACGGAGGACGACATTGATGCGGCGGAAAAAAGCGGTGCGCACACAGAAGCCGCCTATCAATTTTATTACGCTGCCAATTCAGATGAAGTCGTGCAAGTGACCTCTTATGATCCCTCACAGGAACTCAACCAGCTACTGGTGAAGGACGGCCGACTGCCAGAAAAAGCCGATGAAATCGTGCTGGACACCGAAGCAAAAAATTATGGCTGGCAAATAGGGGATACTTTTACGATCGATGATGCCGATAATCTGTCGGACAAAGACTATACGATCGTTGGGTTCGCCACCTCTCCCATTTATATCAGTGCTGCCGAACGTGGCTATGCGAATGTCGGCAGCGGTGTCGTGACGTATTTTGCTTATGTACCGGAAGAACAGTTCAAGATGGAGGTCAAATCGATCCTTTATCTCGCCTTTGATGATGTCGCAGGCCTTGAAACATACTCCGATGCGTATACCGACAAGATGGCAGCCCATCAAGAAACGATTGAGGAACTGTTTGCGGATCGCCCTAAAGAACGCTTAGCAGAAATTCAGCAAGATGCTTTTGATGAATTAGCGCCTGCAGAAAAAGAAGTCCGCGATGGACAAAAACAGTTAGCTGATGGACAAGCCCAACTGGATCAGGCCAAAGCGGAACTAGAACAACAGCAAGCCGCCCTGGCACAGCTGCCGCCCGTACAACAAGCAGCCCTCGAAGGCCAATTGACCGCTGGGGAAGAAGAATTGGCTCAGCAGCAAACCCAATTAGAGGAACAGCAACAAGAACTAACCGATGCCCAACAAACACTGGCAGAAAAACGTACAGAGATCGAAGACTTGGCAGAACCTACGTATCTTTACAACCAACGCAAAGACAACCCCGGTTTCCAAGAGTATGGCGGGCTGTCTGATCGCATCGCAGCGATCGCCAATGTGTTTCCTGTCTTCTTCTTCTTTATCGCTGCGTTGATCACCTTTACGACACTGACGCGGATGGTAGAAGAAAACCGCAAAGAGATCGGTACCTTAAAAGCGATGGGCTATGGCAAAGTCGAGATCTCCCTTAAATATTTGATTTATGCCCTCCTGTCTTCGGCCATTGGCATTATCAGTGGTGCCGTATTAGGGACGGAACTGTTGCCGCGTTTGATTTATTTTCTATCCAGCGAACGGTATCTTTTAGACGGGATTCGCGTCTATTATGTCTGGTCGCCAATTATTTTGGCCGCGATCGCCTTTTTACTGGCGACGCTCGGTGCTTGCCTCTTTGTTTTGATCAAAGAATTGCGGGAAAAACCTGCCCAGCTACTGCAAGTTCGCGCGCCAAAACCTGGGAAACGGATTTTATTAGAGGCCATTACCCCCTTATGGTCACGTTTAAGCTTCAATCAAAAAGTCAGCTTCCGTAACATCTTCCGCTACAAATCGCGAATGATCATGGCAATCATTGGCATCGCCGGCTGTACGGGACTGATGGTGGCAGGCGTTGGGTTGAAAGATTCCTTAAGTGCTGTGACTGCGAAACAATTTGGGCCCATTACGGATTATCAAGCCGTCGTGACCTTAAATGATGCGAAGGAAGAAACCGTTGCTGCCGCTGAAACGGTTTTAACAGACGATCCTCTTGTGACCCATTCGATGCTAGTCTACAATGAAACGATCGAGATTCGACCAGCTAACCAAGGAAAACAAAGTTTGACCTTGATGGTCCCTGCAGATCAAGAAGCGTTTACCGACTATGTCCATTTGAAAACGACGGAAGGGCAGAAGCTGCCATTAACAGAAGGCGCCGTGCTGACTATGAAATACGCAGAATTGTATGATCTGCAGGTTGGCGATACATTGACCTTCTATACTAGCGATCAAGAAGCCTTTGAAGTACCTATCAGCGGCATCGCAGAAAACTATTTAGGCAATTCTCTGTATCTGTCACCGACTCTTTACGAAGAAATCACCGACAGTACCTTTGAACCGAATGCGTTCTTAGTCAAAAGCAAGACGATGACGAAAAAACAAGAGGAAGCTTTATCAACAGCCTTGTTAGATACCGACAAAGTCAAAAACACGACGTTCCTTTCCACTCAGATCAAAATGCAGGATGATTCGATGGGCAACTTGAACTCCATTGTCTTGATCTTAGTTGTACTATCAGGGGCATTGGCCTTTGTCGTCTTGTATAACTTGACCAACATCAATGTTTCCGAGCGGATTCGCGAGCTTTCTACTATTAAAGTATTAGGGTTTTACAATAAAGAAGTCACCATGTACATCGTACGGGAAAATATCGTTTTTACGTTATTTGGGATTCTCGCAGGTTACGTGGTAGGTTACTTCTTGACTGACTTTATTTTGATCCAAGCTTCGATGGAAAACATGGTCTTTCCATTAGTGATCAATTGGCCGGCTTATGCTTTAGCCGGCGGCATGACGATTCTCTTTACGATCATCGTGATGTACGTCACCCATGTAAAACTGACTCATGTCAACATGATCGATGCGTTGAAATCAAACGAATAAGCTGCTGCTAAAGCGATTTGCTGATCATCAAGCAGCGATTTTAAAGAAAAGAACGCCACTCTTGCCTAGATAGCTGAGAGTGACGTTCTTTTTTGAACAAATAATCCCCTCTGTCCACTTTTGAACAGAGGGGGCGTTGGTTTTCACGTGAAACATTTTATGATTTTACAGAGTAGTTTGGTGCTTCTTTCGTGATTTGAACATCGTGGGGATGTGATTCTTTTAGTCCGTTGCCGCTCATTTGGATGAATTGTGCTTCATCACGTAATTGCTGTAGATTGCCAGCACCGACATAACCCATCCCTGATTTCAACCCGCCGATCATTTGGAAGATGATATCAGAAACGCTGCCTTTATAAGCGACACGCCCTTCAATGCCTTCTGGAACCAATTTGTTGGCTTCGTTTACGCCACCTTGGAAGTAACGGTCGCTGGAGCCTTTTTCCATTGCCCCCAGTGAACCCATTCCGCGGTACGTTTTGAAGCGACGGCCTTGGTAGATTTCAAATTCACCTGGTGATTCATCGGTTCCTGCCAACATGCTACCTAGCATTACGGCATGTCCGCCAGCTGCTAAAGCTTTGACGATATCCCCAGAGTATTTGATCCCACCATCGGCAATGATTGCTTTGCCGTATTGACGTGCCACAGAGGCTGCATCATAGATCGCGGTCAATTGAGGAACTCCGACACCGGCTACCACCCGAGTAGTACAGATCGAACCTGGACCGATCCCGACTTTTACGACATCGACACCAGCATCATACAATGCTTTCGTGCCTTCTGCAGTGGCAACATTTCCAGCAATCAATGTCGCTTCTGGGAAATGTGCACGAATTTCAGAGATTTTGCGTAAAACACCCGCACTGTGTCCGTGGGCAGTATCAATGACGATCGCGTCCACGCCTGCATCCAATAATGCTTGTGCTCGTTCAAAGGTATCGCTGGTAACGCCGACTGCCGCTGCCACTAATAGGCGTCCATGCGTGTCTTTGGCTGCATTCGGGAATTCGATCACTTTTTCAATATCTTTGATAGTGATCAAACCGCTTAAGATCCCTGCTTCATCAACGATCGGTAATTTTTCGATCTTGTGTTGTTGTAAGATTTTTTCAGCGTCTTTCAACGACGTACCGACAGGTGCTGTGATCAATTGGTCTTTGGTCATCACATCATTGATCGGCATCGTATAATCCGTGACAAAACGCATGTCGCGGTTCGTGATGATACCGACTAATTTGCGGTTTTCCATCGTTTCTACGATCGGTACCCCGCTGATGCGGTACTTGCTCATCAAATGTTCTGCATCAGCAACTAAGTGGCTTGGTGTTAAGAAAAACGGATCGATGATCACGCCGCTTTCAGAACGTTTTACTTTGCGCACTTCATCTGCTTGCGCTGCGATACTCATGTTTTTGTGAATTACGCCAAGTCCGCCTTGACGCGCCATTGAGATCGCCATTTTACTATCAGTTACGGTATCCATACTGGCACTTATGATTGGAATATTTAGTGTAATATTCGAGGCAAGCTGCACTTTCATATCCACGTCATTTGGCAAGACGTGACTTTCTGCCGGAATCAATAAGACATCATCAAACGTTAACCCTTTTTTTACAAATTTGGTTTCCCAGTTGGACATTTTTGTAACCACTCCTTAAAGTTTTTAGGTATTTTAAAAAAAATAGCAAAGATTTTTTCATAAGTCAACCATTCGGAAAGCTTTCTTAATAATCCTCTTCAAACCTTTGGTCAAATCTCATAATTCGGCATTTTTTCTAAAAAAACACGCTGATCGTACGGTCTTTTTTAACAAAAGAAGGCGCACGATCAACGTGTAGCCATCAGCCTCTAGGAACAGACAGACTGCTGATGATATTGTATTTGCGTTTCAAGTAGTACTTCGCGGCTAATGCCACTGCCCCGATCAAGGCTTCGATCACAGGATCCACTTGTGGATTCAATGGTGGTTGGATCATCGCAGAAAGCGAGATCACAACGATCCATAGCATGAAGGCTGCGACTAAAATCAAAATGATCTTCCACATCTTCGGCCGTTTGCTCTTATCGGCACCTGGGCGTTCATATTGATACATGTATTTGTACATCAAGTAGAAGACCCAACCAGCAAGCATCGCCATCAAGAAGAGGGTCAATAAGCCATAAGGTTGTGCTTGTCCTCTAGTAAAGATCCCCATGACCCCTAACATCAAGCCAAAGATCCCTAAAATCAGCAAGGTGTTATCCAACCACATCAAGAAGGGGCCGGATTCTTTTTGCTCAACGGGTTTGTTGATGATGGCTTCGGTGCGTTCAGACACTGTACCAAATAATTGGCGGGCTGTTTTGCCGCCTTTTTGTTCTTTGACTAAGACCGGCAACATCTCATGCAAGGCAATCGTTTTTTCTTCTTCAGAAAGGTTGGCTGCCTCTAGCGATTTTTTTAAATCAAATATATATTGTTGGTTTCGTTTTGTTAATTTTTGTTCTAATTCACGATTTTCGGAAACATAATTTCGCAGAGTTTCTGGTTCCATGAATTGATTCTCCCTTCTGCGTTTTCTTCACAATGGACATTTTACCACAAATTCACTGGGAAGAAAGCCCTTTATACGTTAAAACGGAACAACATCACGTCGCCATCTTGCACGACATAATCTTTTCCTTCCAAACGTACCCGACCGGCTTCTTTGGCCGCTTGCATCGTGCCGTATTGGTTCAGATCTTCAAAGGAAACAGTTTCCGCACGAATAAAGCCGCGCTCAAAGTCCGTATGGATGATCCCCGCTGCTTGCGGTGCTTTGATGCCTTTACGGAACGTCCACGCACGCACTTCTTGTTCACCAGCGGTAAAGTACGTTGCTAAACCCAGTAAATCATAGGCAGCACGAATCAATTGATCCAACCCTGATTCTTCAATTCCTAATGCTTCTAAAAACTCTGCTTTGTCTTCTTCTTCCAGCTCAGCGATCTCTTCTTCGGCACGAGCACTGATGACGATCACTTCTGCATTTTCGCTCGCTGCAAATTCCTTCACTTTGTTGACATATTCATTGGTTTCATAGTCTGCCACGTCTTCTTCTGCTACGTTGGCAACGTATAAAACTGGTTTGGTCGTTAGTAAAAACAAACTTTTGACGATGCGCTGTTCTTCATCTGTAAATTCGATCGAACGAGCTGAGATCCCTTCTTCTAGGACCGGTTTGATTTTATCAAGAACGGCCAATTCCGCAACCGCATCTTTGTCTTTGGTTTTGGCAATTTTAGCGACCCGAGTATAGCGCTTGTTGACGGATTCTAAATCTGCTAAAACCAACTCCAAGTTGATGGTGTCGATATCAGCTAATGGGTCCACGCGGCCTTCCACGTGGGTGATGTTGTCGTCGTCGAAACAACGAACGACATGACAGATCGCATCCACTTGGCGGATATGGCTCAAAAATTGGTTACCTAATCCTTCCCCTTTGCTGGCACCGCGGACGATTCCAGCAATATCCGTAAATTCAAAGGTGGTTGGGACTGTCTTTTTCGGACGGACTAATTCTGTTAAACGCTGTAAGCGCCAATCTGGCACTTCCACCATTCCTACATTCGGATCGATCGTCGCAAACGGATAGTTTGCGGCTTCTGCTCCTGCTTTGGTTATTGCATTAAATAAAGTAGATTTGCCCACATTTGGCAATCCAACGATTCCGGCAGTTAACGCCATGCTTCACTTCACTCTTTCTCTTTTTTTTCTAGGATTTTCTTCATCTTTTTATCAAATTCTCGGCGCGTCATCATGACGATGTGGCCGCAATTCGTACACTTTATTTTGATGTCTGCCCCCATGCGGATGATTTCCCAACGATTGGCTTTGCAGGCATGCGGTTTTTTCATTTCGACAATATCCCCAAGATCATACATCTTTATCACCTCAAGCTTCATCAAATTGAATGTTCAATAAATCTAAAATACGGGTTAAATCTTTTTGTGACAGGTATTCGATCTCGATTTTGCCTTTGCCTTCTTTTTCGCGGATCTCGACATTCGTGCCAAATTTATCCATCAACCGTTCTTCGCTTTCTCGTAAATAGTACGGTTTTTCCCGAATCAGACGCGGAACTTTTTTCTTTTCGTTCTTCGTGTCGTTCATCTCAGCGACCATTTGTTCTAATTGGCGGACTGTCAGATTTTCTTTGACACACCGATTGGCTAATTTTAAGATCTGTTCTTTGTTTTTCAACCCTAATAACGTCCGGGCTTGCCCCATAGACAAACGGTCATCTTGAACCATTTCTTTGACGAGTTTCGGCAAGGACAGTAACCGCAAATAATTGGCGATATACGGGCGGCTCTTCCCTAAGCGTTCAGCAACTTGTGCTTGGGTCAATTTCAAGTTCTTCATCAGCATGTCATAGGCTTCTGCTTCTTCTAAAGGATTCAAATCTTCCCGCTGCAAGTTTTCTAAAACGGCGACTTGCATCATCGCTTCTTCATCAAAATTGCGGATGATGGCTGGGATCGTTTCCTTGCCAGCTAGTTTGGATGCTCGAAACCGGCGTTCACCCGCAATGATCTCATAGCCTTTGACGGATGATTGCCGCACGATGATCGGTTGAAAGACCCCTGAATGCTGGATCGAATTGGCCAGTTCTTGTAATGAAAGCTCATCAAAGGTTTTTCGCGGTTGATAAGGGTTGGGTCTTAATTCGTTTAAAGGCAGTTCAACGACTTTTTCTGTCTTGATATCGACTTCTTCTAACCCTTGCAGGTCTTGAAACAACGCATCGATCCCACGCCCTAATCCTTTCCCTTTATTCTTCACGGGCTAACACTTCCTTTGCTAACGTCTGATAGACTTCGGCTCCTTTTGAGCGTGGATCATAATCAATGATCGACAATCCATGACTAGGTGCTTCAGACAACCGGATATTCCGCGGAATAATGGTTTCATATACTTTTTCTTGGAAATAGCGGCGGACTTCTTCCACGACTTCCGCGCCTAAGTTCGTACGGGCATCATACATCGTCAGTAAGACCCCTTCGATCTCTAACTCAGGGTTAAAATGTTTTTGTACTAAACGCACGGTATTCAATAGTTGGCTCAGCCCTTCTAATGCATAGTACTCACATTGGACTGGGATCAAAATCGAATCACTGGCGGTAAAGGCATTGATCGTCAAATGACCTAAAGATGGCGGGCAATCGATAAAGATATAATCGTATTGTTCTTTGATCTCATTCAAAGCCGATTTCAATCGAGATTCCCGTGCCATCATGGAGGTCAATTCAATTTCCGCACCAGCTAATTGGATCGTCGCTGGAACGATATCCAAGTTTTCCCGACTGCTAGGTAAAATCGCTTCAACGATCGGTGTTTCATTGACTAATACATCATAGATGTCTTGTTCCACATCTGGTTTGCGAATGCCGACACCGCTTGTGGCGTTGCCTTGGGCATCAATATCTACGAGTAACACTTTTTTGCCGACAAATGCTAAGGACGCACCTAGGTTCACCGTTGTGGTGGTTTTGCCTACGCCGCCTTTTTGGTTTGCAACAGAAATAATACGGGCCATTGATTTTCCTCCTATTTGATTGGTTGTTTCGCTGGCATTCCCGGTTTGCGGGGGTATTTCTTTGGCGTTTCTTTTTTCTTTTGAATGATCAAAAGATGGCGTTCATCGCCGCTGACCGGTAAGGTAAAGCTTTTTTCTTCAATAAATTTGCCGCCTAAGAGTGAGATGGCTGGTTTGGCTTCAACCAGTTCTTCCTCGCTTTTGGCAGCTTTGAGCGCATAAAAATAGCCTGCTTTTTTCACCAATGGCACACAGAGTTCCGTTAACACATTCAAACGGGCAACCGCACGAGCGGTCACATAATCGAATTGCCCACGAAATTGCGGGTTTTGACCAAATGTTTCTGCACGGTCATGGTACAAGTGGACATTTTCCAATTGTAGATCCGTCACAAGGGTTTGTAAAAAGGTGATGCGCTTATTTAAAGAGTCGACGATCGTCACTTCTAATTCAGGAAACACGATTTTTAGTGGAATACTTGGAAAGCCAGCACCTGAACCGACATCACACAAATGACTTTGCGGGTCAAAGGCGGTTTCAAAAGCTAAGGAAACAGAATCGTAGAAATGCTTCAAATAAACTTCTGATTTTTCCGTGATTGCGGTTAGATTCATCTTCTGATTCCATTCGACTAAACGCTCGAAATAGACAGCGAATTTTTCCATTTGTTCTTCGGTTAAAACGATCCCGTTTTTGCGTAATTCTTCATGAAATTCTTCAGGTAGCATAACGAATCCTTTCTATTTTGTGAAACAGAAAAATGTTTCACAGACTAGTTCCTACTTTAACGCAAAAAGCAATGTGATGCAATAGCCAGACATTGCTTTCTAGGAGAATTTACCATTTTTTAACTGGGGCTTTAAGGTTGGTTTAAGGCAGAGGAATTATACTCATTTCAATCCAAAAAACTTTTTTCATTTTTCCTTGACCAGCGAGGCTGCCAACCCTCCTGGTCAGCTTTTTTCTCAAAAAAACAAGCATTGATCACAGGATCAATGCTTGTTTTTGTTTCATATGAAACTTTTTTATTTCACCCGAGGCTCGTTGTATTCTTCGATACGATCAGACGCGCGGGAAGCCGCATGTTTGGCTTTGTTGGTTTGACGTGAAGCAAAGTCGCCGGTTTTAGATGCAGCTGACGATACTTTGTCTTGAACCGTTTCTTGTTCCTCTTCGTATTCAGCGATCGTTTTTACATCTACAACATTGATGTTGACTTCGATAACTTCTAATTGGGTCATTGTCGTTACTTCTTTTTGGATAACTTCTTTGACTTGGTCAGCGATTTCTGGGATGTTGCGGTCGTATTCAACCACGATATCTAAATCAACGGCTACTTGTTTTTTCCCTACTTCGGTATTGATACCCGCAGTCACATTGTCTGTATTGACTAATTTTTCCGCAATGTTAGAGAAGAAACCACCATCGACCGTCAACAGACCATCCACGTGTTCTAATGCGATCCCGATGATTTTTTGGATCACTTTGTCATCATAGGTCAATGAACCATGAACAGGTGCGTCGCCAGTTGGTCCTTCAAAATCGTTGTGACCAGGTTTTGGCGGTGCTGGATGATGTCCTGCTGGATTTGGATTTCCTGGTGCTGGATGATCCCCTGGTTTTGGTCCGTTTTGTTGTCCTGCTACTGCTTTTTCAGCATTTGGTACCACTGGATCTGGTGCTTCAGTCATTGGAATCGCATTTTCATTTGCTTGATGATTGGTGTTAGGAACCACTGGATCTGGATGTGCGCTGACTTTTTTATCATTGTTTAATTCGTTTTTATCGTTATTCATTAAAAATTCCTCCTATTAAAATGCGTTATTGTTGGTTAAAAAATTCGTCGATGATACCGGTACGTTGGAGATACAATCCTAACGCAAAACCCAAACCTGTTAGGAGTAGAATCAGCAATGTTTTGAAAAAACCGATCGTTACAAACAACACAGCCAGAACAAGGCCGATTGCTCCAAAAATCAATGGGATTTTGTATTGTTGTAGTTCGTTCATCATAGCCCTCCTATTCTACTCGCGGGTTTTCCGGAGTCTCATTTTGTTCAAAATTCGCGTAGTTGACTTCGACTTTGACTTTCTCACTTGAACCAAGCACTCGTTGGACATCTTGTTGGATTTCCGCCATTAAGTTTTCGGTTTTGCCGACTAAGGCAGACGTCCGTTTCAAGCGTCCTTTGATTTTAATCAAAATTCGATTTTTGGTCGCCTTGACATGAACTTTTGGTCCTTCAACAAATTCTTTTTCATTTACTTTCGTACGTACAAGTCCTTCGATTGCTTTCTTATCGATCGTCAATGCGCCCTTATCCTCTTTCAAAACAAAGGTCGTTTTGGTTTTTGGATAAAAAAGCACGACTAAGATCACAATCAAGAATAAGGCGATCAAGACAACAGCTACCCAAAACATATATTGACGCATAAACAAGTTGTCAAAGAAATACGTGACGACATTGCCTCTGCTGTCCAAACCAAATGGCAGCTGCATATAAGGATTACTCATTAATACGATTGGTAATAAGACAGTGATAAAGATCAACGAAACGATGATTGATACGATTTTCCACCCTTTACTCATAGGACACCTCCTCCTTTTTCTCCAATTTTCGATAAGCTTACAAGTTGATGGCTTCTCCGCCGGTAACACCATAAATCTGTGCTGTCACATAGCTAGCTTTATTCGAAGCTAAAAAGACATAGACAGGTGCCAGCTCAGCTGGTTGTCCTGCCCGCTCAAGTAACGCTTGCTGACCAAATTCAGGCAGCTGGTCTTGCGGTTGGCCATGATCTAACTGTAATGGTGTCCAGATCGGTCCTGGGGCTACCCCATTGACGCGAATTCCTTTTTCAGCAAATTGTTTCGCCAAGCTGACTGTAAAACTGGCGATCGCCGATTTGGTTGCCGCATAATCCATTAAATGGGCACTTGGACTAAAGGCTTGGACAGAAGTCGTTGTCACGATCGCTCCTCCAGCCGGTAAGTGCGGCTCAGCAGCTTTGACTAATGCAAACATGGAGATAATGTTTACCATAAAGGTATCTTTCACTTGTTCAATCGGTAATTCTGCAATCGATGGCCGCGTGATTTGCTGTGCTGCGTTCAATACTAATGTATCTAACCCACCTAATGCTGCCACCGCTTTGTCAACGATCTCTTGTGGTGCCGCTTCGTCTCGCAGGTCATAGGGGAGCAAGATCACTTTGCGCCCAGCTTCTTTGATGTACCCTGCAACTTCTTCGGCATCTTCTTCTTCTCCTGGGAAAAAGTGTAGGGCAATGTCTGCTCCTTCACGGGCAAAGGCAATCGCTGCTGCTCGTCCGATCCCAGAATCCCCACCGGTGATCAGTACACGCCGGTTTTCTAACTGCTGACTTCCCTCATAAGATTCTTCACCACAATCAGGTTTTGGTCGCATTTCTTCTTGTAAAGCAGGCGTATCTTGTTCCTGTTTGCTGTATTTACCCGTGTGATAAAGTTCCCGTGGATCAGTCAAAATAGGTTCACTCATTCTTACGTCCTCCTTTTCTCTATAATAAAATTCTAAACCATTCATTTTTTTTTGGGAAATATAACGCTTTGTTAACAAAAATAAATCATCGTTTATTAGAAAATGAAAAAAGAAAGTGCCCCCATTTTTGACCAGAAATCAAATAATTTCCCTTTTTTATAGAAGGGGGTAAACTAATAAGTAGTAACTGGTAGTACCTGTAAAAGGGAACCCCTAAGAAAATGACCTTGGATCAAGAAAAAGGAGGAAACAAACAATGCCTTGGAATGTCCGTGATTATCCTGCGTCAATGAAGAATCTAGACCCCTTAGTTCGTAAAAAAGCGATCGATATCGCCAATGCCCTGCTAGCCGATGGCTATTCCGATGATCGGGCGATCCCGATCGCCACGAGTCAAGCAGAAAAATGGTATGACAATGCAGATGAAGAGGAGAAGAAAGCGTTTCAGAAAGAAAAAAATCCGCAAAAAGACGATACCCATCAAACCAATAAGAATGCGGAAAAATTAATGGATGCGGATGTAGAAGTTGTGTATGAAGACGACCAATGGCAAGTCCGTTCCAAAGGGGCGAAACGTGCCAGTGATCATTTCGACAAGAAGGCAGATGCCATCGCCCGTGCCAAAGAAATCGCCGAAAACAAAGAATCCGTGGTGAACGTTTATAAAAAAGACGGCGACCATCAAAAGGATATTGATTTGAGAGAATAAAATTGGTTGCAAAAAAGCGGATGGAGGTCTTACCTTTGTCGTTTTATCGGCGCGAAACGTTGCCTACTCTTTCGCTTTTTTGTTTCCTTTCACAGCTAGATTTGATTAAAACTAAAGCAACCGCTTCTTTGACGTTTCTTTTAAAAAGCAGCGGTTCGTTGTCAGAAACCTAAAAAACGAAGACCTTTTGAATGAACCATCACTTTTAAAATTTCTCGACATCCTAAAAAATAACCTATGAAATGCTGATCTAGCAACAGTTGTGAACCATCCGTTACCCCTGTGAACTAGCTTGTGCTTTCTTTAACTAAATAAACCTTGTATACTTGAATTATTAAAAGTACAAGGAGTGGTGTTTGTGAAAAAATTATTTTTTGTGCCGTTTATTTTTCTTTGTTTCCTCTTTGCTCTCCCAGCTGCCGCCCAGACAGTGGAAGAACCTGAACTCGTTTATGACTTAGCATCAGATAGTCCCTATGAGCAGCTGATCACGGTAGATGAAGAAGGCAACGAGGTGATTTTGACCATTGAAAAATTGCCGTCATTCCGAGCAAATCTGGCAGCGGGAACGTATCGTGTGTCAAAAACATCCACAGGTAATTGGACCGCTAGTTATAATGTAACGGTCAATAGCCGCAATCAATTTACAGGCACTTCGAATTTAAGTTTAGTTGCTCACAGAGGAAGTATCACTTCTAGTTCATTAACTCACACGTCCACCAAAGCCACCTGTACGTTTAAGCAAAAAGCAGGTATAATCACTACCAATGGGAGTGTCGTAACCACGATCTCAAATGGGAAGCTAGTTGTTAAATAGCAGATAGGAGCATACATTGGCTTTAGCAGAACAATTAAAAAGCTGTCGCGAGTCTTCAGGATTGTCGCAAACAGCAGTCGCAGAAAAATTACAGATTTCACGCCAGTCGATTTCAAAATGGGAAAATGGGCGCGGCTATCCAGATATTGAAAATTTGATTTTGTTGAGCGATCTCTACCAAGTCTCGATCGATGAGCTTTTACGTGAGAACGAAGCCTTAAAAGAGCGGATCGAAACCAACAATCAAGAAATCAACGACAAGAAAGAAAAATTGTCGTTACTCCAAAGAACGATGGCAGCAGATAAAGATGAAAGTCTGCTCTTGCTACTGTTAGCTGGAATCGGCTCCTTTCTTTTTCCTTTAGGACTGATCTTAGATGGCTTTGTTTTATGGCGTAACAAAAAAGCCAATAATTTTTATGTATTGATCTATATCGTCTGTGCCTTCTCGATTTTCTTGAATTTGTACGATGGCTATGTCCATCTCAGCAACATCATGAATTGGGGAACCACTACGATTGAAAAAGTGGAATAACTTTATTATTAAGACAAAAAGCCCGCTGCGAATTGTTTTCGCAGCGGGCTTTTGACACTCTATTTACCATTTATAAATTGGTTTTTCAGAGAATATTAACCGTCTTTAGTTAACCTTGGCAATCTTCCCTTGCTCGATATACACCATCAGAATACTGATATCAGCTGGGTTTACTCCGCTGATACGGCTCGCTTGGGCGATGGTTTCGGGTTGGATTTTTTGCAGTTTTTGTTTGGCTTCTGTTGCCAAGCCATTGATAGCGGCATAGTCGATGTTTTCAGGAATGCGTTTGGCTTCCATCCGTTTGAGTTTCTCCACTTTTTCGAGGGCTTTTTTGATATAACCTTCGTATTTGATTTGGATCTCGACTTGTTCGATCTCTTTTGGCTTCAATGTTTCATTGGCTTCGATAAATTGTAGCATTTCGGCATACGTCACTTCAGGCCGACGCAAGAATTCATTTGCTAAAACGCCATCTTTCAAGGTAGCCGTCCCTTTAGCAGTCAAATACGCTTGTACTTCTGGCGTTGGTTTGATGCGGATCTTAGATAAACGTTTTATTTCTGCTTCAACAGCTTCTTTTTTCGCTACATACGCTTCGTATTGTGCTTCTGGGACGAGCCCGATTTGATGTCCCACTTCGGTCAAACGCAGATCCGCATTATCATGACGCAGCAATAAGCGGTATTCGGCACGAGAGGTCAATAAGCGGTAAGGTTCATTGGTTCCTTTGGTCACCAAATCATCGATCATCACACCGATATAACCGTCGCTGCGTTTCATAATGAAGGGATCTTTGCCTTGAATTTTCAAAGCGGCATTGATGCCTGCGATCAAGCCTTGACCGGCCGCTTCTTCATAGCCGCTGGTTCCGTTGGTTTGTCCTGCCGTAAAGAGGTTTTCGATGACTTTGGTTTCTAATGTTGGACGCAATTGATGAGGCACCACGACATCATATTCAATGGCGTAGCCCGTCCGCATCATTTCCGCTTTTTCTAAACCTGCGATGGAATGCAGCATTTGGACTTGGACATCTTCTGGCATAGAAGTAGAAAGCCCTTGAACATACACTTCTTCGGTGTTCAACCCCTCTGGTTCCAAGAACAGTTGGTGACGAGATTTGTCTGCAAAACGCACGATTTTGTCTTCGATAGATGGGCAATAACGGGCACCTACTCCTTCAACGATCCCTGTAAACATCGGCGCCCGGTGTAAATTCTGGTTGATGATTTGGTGCGTCCCTTCGTTCGTATAGGTCAACCAGCAAGGTTCTTGGTTTTGATTGTAGGCTTCATCGGGTGTGCTGTAACTAAAGTGATTCGGTTGTTCATCGCCAGGCTGGATCTCCGTTACCTCATAGTTGATGGTGCTGGATTTCACCCGCGGTGGTGTACCCGTTTTAAAACGAGCGATCTCTAGGCCAAGCTCTTTCAAATGATCGGCTAGTCCAATCGATGGCTGGGAGTTGTTTGGTCCAGAAGAATACTTCAACTCTCCAATGATGATCTCTCCTCGCAACGCTGTTCCCGCAGTGATCACTACAGCTTGGGCTTGGTAACGAGCGCCTGTAGAGGTCACGACGCCACGGCATTCGCCTTCTTCAACGATCAGCTTTTCAACGATTCCTTGGCGCAGTGTCAGATTGGCTTCTTTTTCGATCGTTCGTTTCATTTCAGCCGCATAGGCATGTTTATCGGCTTGCGCCCGCAAGGCCCGCACAGCGGGACCTTTTCCTGTATTGAGCATCCGCATTTGGATGTAGGTTTTGTCGATATTTTTGCCCATTTCTCCGCCTAAAGCATCGATTTCGCGCACCACGACGCCTTTTGCTGGTCCGCCGACGGAGGGATTACAAGGCATGAATGCGACCATGTCTAAGTTGATGGTCAGCAAAAGGGTTTTTGCCCCCATTCGGCTGGCTGCCAAGGCAGCTTCTGATCCGGCATGGCCGGCACCAACAACGATCACGTCATAACTTTCTGCTTGATATTCTTGCATGGTGTTCTCCTTTTTACGCCAGTGGCGCATTCTTTATTTTCCTAAACAAAACTGACTAAACAATTGGGTGATCAACTCATCTTGGACACTGTCACCGACAACTTCTCCTAGATAGTCCCAGCAGCGTGTCATATCGATTTGAACCAAGTCGACAGGCATTCCTGCTTCGATCCCTTGGATGACCTCAGACAACGACTGAACGGCATTTTCTAATAAGGCAATGTGACGAGTGTTAGAAAGATAGGAAGCATCCTTATCGGTGGTTTTGCCCCCAAAGAATAGATCGGCAATGGCTTGTTCCAGTTGATCCAAGCCTTCACTCGTCAACACAGAGACAGAAAAAATCGGTTCATCTGCTGCGTACTGCGCTAGCTCAGCGGGTGCTAATTTTGGCTCAAGGTCGGTCTTATTCAATAAGATGATCCGACGGCTGCCAGCAGTCAGCTCCAGCAATTGTTTGTCTTCCTGGGTCAATCCTTCGCTTTGGTTGAGAACCAGCAAAATCAACTCTGCTTCTGCCAATGCTTTGCGGCTGCGTTCGACCCCGATTTTCTCAACGACATCTTCTGTTTCGCGGATACCAGCCGTATCGATCAGTTTCAACGGTACCCCGCGAACATTGACATACTCTTCAATGACATCTCGAGTCGTACCAGCAATGTCTGTCACGATGGCTTTTTCTTCCCTTAATAAATGGTTCAATAAGCTGGATTTACCGACATTCGGCCGACCGATGATCGCAGTACTCAAACCTTCTCGCAAAATTTTTCCTTGTTGGGCAGTCGCTAATAAGGCTTGGATCTGCCCTTTGACCATCGTGGCTTTTTCTAGCAATAAGCGGGTCGTCAATTCTTCCACATCATCGTATTCAGGGTAATCGATATTCACTTCAACTTGTGCCAGCGTCTCTAAAATCTCTTGGCGTAAAGTCCGAATCAAGTGGGAAAGATTGCCATCCAGCTGATTGACAGCGAGATTCATCGCCTTATCGGTCTTAGCACGAATCAAGTCCATCACCGCCTCGGCTTGAGAAAGGTCAACCCGTCCGTTTAAAAAGGCCCGCTTCGTGAATTCTCCCGGCTCAGCCAACCGTGCGCCTTGTCGTAAAACCAGCTGCAAGAGTTGATTGACGACAACGATCCCGCCGTGGCAGTTGATCTCGACGACATCTTCTCGGGTAAAGGTCCGCGGCTTTTTCATCACTGATAGCATCACTTCATCCATCAAACGGTTTTCTTCTGGGTCCACGATATGACCATAATGGATCGTATGACTAGGGACTTGGGCGAGGGTTTTAGTGCCTGCTTGAAAAATCCGATCCGCAATTGCGATCGCTTCTTCCCCGCTTAATCGCACAATACTGATGGCCCCTTCGCCTGGCGGGGTGGAAATCGCGGCAATCGTATCAAATTCTTGCGTTATATTCGCCATGTTGCTTGCTCCTCCTATTTTTTCACATAAAAAAAGTGCCCACTCCACCCGTCAAATTGATTGAAAATCAATAAAAACGAGTAGACTTAGCACTTTGACTGCTTGTCAATTAAATTCTGGAAATAGATTAGCACATTTTTGCGTGAGTCGCAAGCTTCCTTCAAAAACTTTTAAATTTTGCATCTGTCCGGAAAAACCTTTAAAATAAAAGCAAAGAATAAGAAAAGAGGGATCTATTATGGAAACCATCAAATCATCAAACAGTGCTGCCCGCATTAAAGAAATCATTTTATCGACAGGAAACGTGAATCGGCCTTACGTCGTGCGGGATATCGTCTTTGCGGCAGACAAAATCGAAGTAGATCTATTTGATACATCTGTGAATTTGAACGACCTGTTGGCAGATGTGACCTATCGCTTAAAAGAAACCGCCCACAGCTACGGAGCGAATGCAGTGATCAACTGTCATTTCGAACATGACCGCATCGTCGAAGGCGACAAAACCTACCTTGAGATCTTTGCCTATGGTACAGTGGTTCAATTTACTCAATCAACCATCGGCGGCTAATTGCCTCTATCATCAAAAAAAATACAAAAAAGAGTCCGCGGCATACGGACTCTTTTTTGATACCAAAGGCTGACCTACGTAACGTATGTTGACTTTGATAAGAATGATTTCTAGTCAAGGATACTTGGTTTTAAATTTGTTGTCAATCGCTTTTTCCCATCAAAAAAGGGAAAGGCTTGTCAGACCGCCTTTCCCTTTTTTCATTAAATTCGTTTGTCCGCAGGTTCCACTACTAAGTAGCGATACGGTTCATCCCCTTCAGAATGAGTTTGAACATACGCATCTTTACTCAAAACTGAATGGATCTGCTTTCTTTCAAACGCCGGCATCGGTTCTAAAAAGACTGGGCGGCCTGTACGTTTGACTTTTTCAGCAGTACGGCTAGCCAAACGTTCTAAGATCGCTTGACGTTTTTCACGGTAATCTCCGACATTCACTACAATCGACAATTTGTTTTTCGCGATGCGGTGAATATACACTTGCGCCAAATATTGCAGTGCATTCAAGGTTTTGCCGTGCTTCCCAATCAAAATGCCTTGTTTTTGCGTTTCTAAATGAAAGACGACCACGCCGTCTTGACGAGCGGTTTTTACTAAGGCGGGTGCATTCAATGCTTTTGAAATATTTGTCAGATAGAGTCCTAGCTGAGCCAGCGCTTCCTCATCTGAAAGATCCGTCAGCAAAACAGGTTCGCTCGCTGCTGCTTCCATCACACTGCTTGCATCCTCTGTCGTCACAGGATCTGGTTCTACCAGCGGTTTTGCTGGTACTTCTTCAACGGGTGCCGGTTCTTCAACGATTCGTTTTTCAATGGAGACCCGTGCTTGTTTTTTTCCTAGACCCAAGAAGCCTTTTTTTCCTTCATCCAGGACTTCGATTACTGCTTGATCTTTGGTGATACCAAGGACTTGCAATCCCTCTTGAATTGCTTCATCTACTGTCAGATTTTCATAAATCGGCATTGCAGTGCAACCTCCTCTTATTTTTTCCGTTTCTTTTTAGGACTCATTGCTTTTTTCAGCGCACGTTCACGCTCGCGTTCTTTGCGGGCAGCTTCTTCTCTTTCTTGGCGAATCTTGAATGGGTTATTTAAGATCATTGTTTGCACAACTTGGAATGCATTGGAAACGACCCAGTACAAGGAAAGACCGCTGGCAATGTTGATCCCCATCAGTAAGATCATCATCGGCATAGCGAAATTCATGATTTTCAGACTCGCATTTGATTCCACTTGGCTCATACTTGATAAGTAAGTACTTGCAAAAGTAAAGAGCGCCGCTAAAATCGGCAAGATGAAGTATGGGTCACGATCACCCAGCTGCAGCCATAAGAATTTTCCTTCTTGCAGAGCAGGAACCCGTGAGATCGATTGCCACAAGGCCATCAAAATCGGCATTTGTACCAATAATGGCAGACAGCCGGCATAAGGATTGACATTGTTTTCCGCATACAAACGTTGTGTTTCTTCTTTTAACTTGCTTTGTGTTTCTGTATCTTTTGACGCATATTGCTGTTGCAGCGCTTTTAACTTCGGTTGTAATTCTTGCGTTTTGCGCATGCTTTTGGTTTGAAAGTGCATCAACGGCATCAAAATGACCCGAATGATCAATGTAAAGAGGATGATCCCGATCCCGGCATTGCCGAAGGAGAGGGCTTTGATCGCCTCTGCAAAATAATAAACGATGTAACGGTCCCATAGACCAGTACTTTGTGCATTTACTTCACCTGTTGCACCGCAGGCAGATAAGACAACTACTAATGAGAGAACTCCCAAAAATAGTAAGACGCGTTTCCCTTTTTTCACGTAACTAATTCCTTTCCATTAATGAATAATTTTGGCAAGTTTTAAGACATGCTCTAAATTCGAGTAGATTTCCTTTGAGGAACAAGTGGCGATACTTGGACGGGCGATCACGATGAAATCGACCGCTTGTTCGATTCGCGGCTTCATTTCCGTTAAACTTGCACGGATCTTGCGCTTGATCTCATTTCGCTTCACTGCATTACCGACTTTTTTCCCTACAGATAAACCAACTCGAAAATGTGATTGCTCTTTAGGTAAGACATACACCACGAACTTCCGATTTGCAAAAGAATTTCCTGCCTGAAAAACTTTTTGAAAATCTTGCTCTGTTTTTACTCGATAGGATTTTCTCATCTTCGGTTCCTTCACTTCTTTCAATTAAGCTTCGCGAAACGGATTGAATCCGTAACCACTCACCTGTCAATAATACCATATTTGCCAAAAGTCAGACACTATATTCCGCAAAAACGGCATAAAAAAAAACCACTGGCATTCAGTGGCTTACGCAGAAATAACCTTTCTGCCTTTACGACGACGGCTAGCTAAAACACGACGTCCATTTTTTGTACTCATACGTTTACGGAATCCGTGAACTTTTTGACGTTTACGTTTATTTGGTTGATACGTTCTTTTCATTTATTTCCACCTCCATCAGGATAATGCTTATGCGCACAGACATACTTTGATAGTATAACGAGTCAAGTACTAGTTTGTCAATAAGAAGTTTGCTCAAAATCAGGCATTCTTTATCCACAATCCCTTTGATTTGTGTGGGTTTGCTGTTTATAGCCAATTTTTGTGGATAACTTTTTCCCCAGAGTTATTTTGGCTTTTTCCACAAACAAACAGCCTGTAGAAAAGTTTTCCACAATCACTTTTTTAACTGTTGATAACTACCCTAAAACCTAGTGTTATCAAGGCATGATCTTCACAGCGATCTGTGGATAAAGGAGATGTTTTTACAGTTATGCACATTCTTTTTCTACCTGTGGATAGTTGGATTTCGAACATGTGCATTTCCATTTTTCTTTTATCCCGTTTTGTGGAAAAGTATTTTTTTCTAACCTTTTTTATCGTAATCTGTGGAAAACTTTTTCAATCCGTGCTATTTTAGTTATATCTATTCTTAGTTATAGGAGGACAATTTATGCCATCTGCTGATTCTATTTGGCAAGATCTTCAACGTTCCTTTAAAGAAGAGCTGAATCCGGCCAGTTATAGTGCTTGGATCGAGACTGCCAATGTCTTGTCGTTTGAAAAAAATCAGCTGCTGATCGAAGTACCCAGCGATCTTCATAAATCTTATTGGGAAAAAAATCTAGCTGCCAAAATTGTTGAAATGGGATTTATGAAAACTGGTGAAGAATTGATTCCTAGTTTTGTGACTGTCGAAGAAGCAGAAGCTTTAAAAACAGCCCCTTCTACTATTCAAACAGCTGCAGAAGAAAACGAGCGGCCGCCGAAATCGATCTTAAATGAAAAATACACATTTGATACCTTTGTCATCGGGAAAGGCAATCAGATGGCCCACGCTGCTGCTTTAGTTGTTGCAGAAGATCCTGGGTCTATTTATAATCCGCTGTTCTTCTATGGTGGCGTTGGTTTAGGGAAAACCCACTTGATGCACGCGATCGGTCATCAAATGTTGCTGAAACGTCCCAATGCCAAAATCAAGTACGTTAGTAGTGAAAATTTCACCAATGATTTCATTACTTCTATTCAAAAGAACAAAATGGAAGATTTTCGAAACGAATACCGCAATGTTGATCTTTTGCTGGTGGATGATATTCAATTCTTAGTCAATAAAGAAGGAACCCAAGAAGAATTCTTTAATACCTTCGAAGAACTGTATCGCAATAATAAACAGATCGTCCTGACAAGTGATCGTTTGCCAAATGAGATCCCGACTTTGCCGGAACGTTTGGTTTCCCGTTTTGCTTGGGGCTTATCCGTTGATATCACCCCGCCGGATCTAGAGACGCGGACTGCGATTTTGCGGAAAAAAGCCGAAGCCGAACGCTTGGAGATCCCCGACGATACCTTAAGTTATATCGCTGGGCAGATCGATTCGAATATCCGAGAACTTGAAGGAGCACTCGTGCGGGTGCAAGCTTTTGCTACGATGCAAAACTCAGATATTACAACGAGCTTGGCAGCTGAAGCCATCAAAGCCTTGAAATCAAGCCATGGCTCGACCCAAGTTTCAATTTTGCAAATCCAAGAAGAAGTCGCAAAATACTATCACATTCATGTCAATGATCTAAAAGGGAAAAAACGGGTCAAAGGCATCGTTGTCCCACGCCAGATCGCGATGTATCTCTCTCGAGAATTGACCGATAGTTCTTTACCAAAAATCGGCGGCGAATTTGGCGGCAAAGACCATACAACGGTCATTCATGCCCATGAAAAAATTCAGCATTTAGTCGAAACAGATCCCACGATCAAAAATGAGATCGCTGAAATCAAACAAATCCTCTTCAGCTGATCTGTGGATAAGAAAAGAAGAACCAAAAAAGTTGTCCACAAGTTATTCACAGGCATTTTCGTTAGTCTAATCACTCTTTTCTCGAGTTATCCACATTACTAACAAGCCTATTACTACTATTACTTTTATTTAATAACTATAAATTAAAGGAGTATCGCTATGAAGCTAACTTTAAACCGAACAGAGTTCATGCAAGAATTACAAACTGTCCAACGGGCGATTTCAACCAAAACCACCATCCCGATCTTAACTGGAGTAAAATTATCCCTTTCTGAAAAAGGATTGACCATGACTGGGAGCAACGCCGATATTTCCATTGAAACTTTTTTAAGTGTGGAAAACGAAAAAGCGCAAATGCAAATCGAAAAAACAGGAGCGATCGTTTTACAAGCACGTTTCTTCAGCGAAATTGTTCGTCGTTTGCCTGAAAGTACCTTAACGTTAGAAGTTTTAGACAATAATCAAGTAGCGATCACTTCTGGAAAAGCCAACTTTACCGTCAACGGCTTGGATGCCGATAGTTATCCACATTTACCAGTTGTCGAAAGTCAAGATTCGATCGAAATTCCAGCGCACGTATTGAACAAGGTCGTTAGTGAAACAGTCTTTGCGGTTTCGCAACACGAAAGCCGTCCGATCTTGACTGGGGTCCACTTTGTCTTAGAAAATCAAAAATTATTAGCTGTTGCGACCGACTCACACCGTTTGAGCCAACGGGTGATTCCATTGGAAAGCGGAGAAACAGCCTTCAACATCGTAATTCCTGGCAAAAGCTTAACGGAACTTTCTCGTTCCTTAACAGATGAAGAAGAAGCGATCCAAATCAGCATTATGGATAACCAAGTGTTGTTCCAAACGAAAACCATGAAATTCTATTCTCGTTTATTGGAAGGAACTTACCCAGATACCAACCGTCTGATTCCTTCAAGCTTCAATACTGAGATTGAATTTTCTGTCCCAGAATTGTTACAAGCCATCGAACGGGCGTCATTGCTTTCTCATGAAGGCCGTAACAACATCGTACGTTTGGCGATCTCCGAAGAAGCCGTTGTCTTATATGGAAACTCACCAGAAATCGGGAAAGTCGAAGAAGATCTTTCTTTTGAAAAAGTGACCGGCGACCCATTAGAGATCTCTTTCAATCCTGACTATATGAAAGCAGCCCTCCGAGCATTTGGTGACACCAGCATCGTGATCCGCTTTATCTCAGCGATCCGTCCCTTTACATTGGAGCCAACAGAGAGCAAAGGCAGCTTTATCCAGCTGATCACACCGGTGCGAACCAACTAGTTTTTCATGTCTTTTGAAAAAAGTTGAAACAATCATCTGAAAATGAATAAATGAGTTAAAAGGGCTTAAAATCGTTTTTAAGCCCTTTTTTCTATTTAGGCTTCTTTTTTGTCTAAAAGCAGTAAGTCTTCTGAGAATGAAAAATATGCCGATGAATTTGTTTTCTTGGCAAAAAAAGAGTATAATAGAGCTAAACGCTCTTTGATAGAATTGAGGGGAATTATGAAAATGCAAATACCGTTAGAAACGGAATACATGACACTTGGACAAATGCTCAAAGAAGTCAGTGTGATCAGCAGCGGCGGCCAAGCGAAATGGTACCTTGCAGAGCACACCGTTTTTGTCGACGGCGAGCCAGAAAATCGACGAGGGCGCAAATTGTATGCGGGAATGCGTGTTGAGCTACCTGATGAAGGTACTTTTTTTATGGTGAAGAAGGAAGACGCCGATGCGGCTGAATGAGTTGCATTTAAGCAATTATCGGAACTATGATTCGCTGACACTGACTTTTGAGAAAGGTCTGGTCATTTTTTTAGGCGAAAACGCGCAAGGAAAAACCAATATTTTAGAAAGCATCTATGTATTGGCGATGACCAAAAGCCACCGCACCTCCAGCGAGCAAGAGCTTATCCGCTGGGACACAGAAGGGGCGCGGATCTCTGGCAGTGTCAGTCGGGGACGCTCAACGATCCCGTTAGAACTGTTTTTGTCAAAAAAAGGACGAAAAACGAAAGTAAACCACATTGAGCAAAAAAAGCTCAGTAGTTACATAGGGCAGTTGAATGTCATTTTATTTGCTCCAGAAGACCTCTCCCTTGTAAAAGGAAGTCCCCAAGTCCGCCGCAAATTTCTCGATATGGAAATAGGGCAGATCGATCCAATCTATCTTTATGATCTCGTTCAATACCAATCCGTTTTGAAACAGCGCAATCAATACTTAAAACAGCTGAACGAAAAAAAACAGACCGATGAGATCTATTTAGATGTTTTAACGGAACAGCTGGTGGCTTTCGGCAGTAAAATCATTTTAGCCAGACAACGGTTTGTTCAGCGCTTGGCGTATTGGGCAAATCAGCTGCACCAAAAGATCAGCCAAGGAAAAGAAACCTTGCAGATCGACTACTTATCGAATGTGCCCGGTGAGGCGAGTACGCTGGAGGAGATCCAACAGCAATTTGTTAAAGCCTTAGCACTAGTCAAAGACCGTGAACGATTTCGGCAAGTCACGTTGGCAGGTCCCCATCGAGACGATCTGGATTTTTTGATCAATGAGAAAAATGTTCAGACCTTTGGTTCGCAAGGACAGCAGCGAACGACCGCCTTAAGTGTTAAATTGGCAGAAATCGATTTGATGAAAGAAGAAACGGGGGAATATCCCGTCCTTTTATTAGATGACGTCATGAGTGAGCTGGATGATTCCCGACAACTGCATTTATTGGAGACCATTGAAGGAAAAGTTCAGACCTTTCTGACAACGACGACATTAGAACATGTGAAAGACAAAATGTCTGTGGAAGCAGAGATTTTTTATGTAGAGCAAGGACATATTAAAGGAGAATAGACTGAATGACAGAAGAAGAAAAAAGCTTAGTTGAACGTGCAAAAGCCTATGATGCCAGTCAGATCCAAGTGCTGGAAGGACTAGAAGCCGTCCGCAAACGACCTGGGATGTACATTGGTTCTACCAGTTCAGAAGGTTTGCACCACTTAGTATGGGAAATCGTCGATAACTCGATCGATGAAGCACTAGCAGGCTTTGCCTCAAGTATTCAAGTGATCATTGAACCAGATAATAGTATTACGGTCGTCGATGACGGTCGGGGGATCCCCGTTGATATCCAAGCTAAAACAGGCCGTCCAGCGGTAGAAACCGTCTTTACGATCCTGCATGCCGGCGGGAAATTCGGCGGTGGCGGCTACAAAGTATCTGGTGGACTGCACGGAGTAGGTTCCTCCGTCGTTAATGCGTTATCCACGACTTTAGACGTAAAAGTCTATAAAGAAGGCAAAGTGTATTATCAAGAATACCATCGTGGGGCAGTCGTTGATGACTTGAAAGTGATCGATGAAACCGACCGCCACGGAACGACCGTCCACTTTGTTCCAGATCCAGAGATCTTTACGGAAACAACCGTATTCAATTTTGATAAATTAGCGACACGGGTTCGGGAATTAGCCTTCTTGAACCGTGGCTTAAAAATCTCGATCGAAGACAAACGGGAAGAAAAACCCGTCTTGAAAGAATATCATTACGACGGTGGGATCAAGAGCTATGTGGAGCATTTGAATGCAAGTAAGACAGTGATTTTCCCAGATCCGATCTACTTAGAAGGAGAACAACAAGGAATCACGGTTGAAGTTTCCATGCAATATACCGATAGCTACCACAGCAACCTGTTGAGTTTTGCCAACAACATCCATACCTATGAAGGCGGAACCCATGAATTCGGGTTTAAGACTGCCTTGACACGGGTGATCAACGATTACGCCCGCAAGTCAAAATTGATGAAAGAAAACGACGAAAACCTGACCGGAGAAGATGTTCGGGAAGGATTGACGGCAGTTATCTCTATCAAGCATCCAGATCCTCAGTTTGAGGGACAAACGAAAACCAAATTAGGAAATTCCGAAGTGCGGACAGTCACTGATCGTCTCTTTTCGGAACATTTCACGAAATTCTTGATGGAAAACCCGAATGTGGGTCGTCAAGTCGTGGAAAAAGGACTTTTGGCATCAAAAGCCCGTCAAGCAGCCAAACGTGCGCGAGAAATGACTCGCCGAAAAGGTGCGTTAGAAATCAGTAACTTACCTGGGAAATTAGCCGACTGTTCCAGTAATGATCCAGAAAAGTGCGAATTGTTTATCGTCGAAGGAGATTCTGCCGGTGGTTCAGCAAAACAAGGCCGCAGTCGCGAATTCCAAGCGATCTTACCGATCCGTGGGAAAATTTTAAATGTCGAAAAAGCCAGCATGGACAAAATCTTAGCAAACGAAGAGATCCGTTCATTGTTTACGGCAATGGGAACTGGGTTTGGTGCTGATTTTGATGTAGCAAAAGCCCGTTACCACAAGCTAGTTATCATGACCGATGCCGATGTCGATGGTGCCCATATCCGGACCCTACTTTTGACGCTGTTCTATCGTTATATGCGTCCAATCGTTGAAGCTGGTTATGTCTATATCGCACAACCGCCATTGTACGGTGTCAAACAAGGGAAAAATATCCACTATATCCAACCCGGCAAGAATGCCGAACAAGATTTGAAAAATACGATTGAATCACTGCCTGCGACACCAAAACCAACGGTTCAACGCTACAAAGGTCTAGGGGAAATGGATGACCACCAGTTATGGGAAACCACGATGGACCCTGAAAACCGGATGATGCTGCGGGTCAGCGTAGATGATGCCATAGAAGCCGATCAAATTTTTGAAATGCTGATGGGGGATCGCGTCGAACCAAGACGGGCCTTTATCGAAGAAAACGCGCACTACGTGAAAAATCTTGACATCTAGCCAATCGTAGAGGAGGAAACAGCTTGAGTGAAGAAGCAAAACAAAATATTCATGACGTCAATCTGACCAGTGAAATGCGCGAGTCCTTTATCGATTATGCAATGAGTGTAATTGTTGCTAGGGCTTTACCAGATGTGCGGGATGGCTTAAAGCCGGTTCACCGCCGAATTTTATATGGAATGAATGAATTAGGGGTCACACCAGACAAGCCCCATAAAAAATCAGCCCGGATCGTCGGCGATGTCATGGGGAAATACCATCCCCATGGGGACAGTGCGATCTATGAATCAATGGTGCGGATGGCACAGCCCTTTAGCTATCGCTACATGCTAGTCGATGGCCATGGAAACTTTGGTTCAGTCGATGGTGACGGTGCCGCTGCGATGCGGTATACCGAAGCCCGCATGAGTAAACTGGCGATGGAGATGCTGCGGGACATCAACAAAGATACCGTTGATTTCCAAAGCAACTATGATGATACAGAACGAGAACCAGCGGTATTACCTGCCCGCTTCCCGAACCTTTTGGTCAACGGGACGACTGGGATCGCTGTTGGGATGGCGACCAATATCCCGCCTCATAACTTGAATGAAGTCATTGCAGCTATCGATCTATTGATGGAAAATCCAGAAGTCACAACGAGTGAATTGATGGAAGTCCTACCAGGACCAGACTTCCCAACTGGCGGGATCGTGATGGGAAAATCCGGTATTCGCCGTGCCTATGAAACAGGGAAAGGGTCGATCACTGTTCGCGGAAAAGTCGAAGTGACTGAAATGCCCAACGGCAAAGAACGGATCTTAGTGACTGAATTGCCATATATGGTCAATAAAGCGAAGTTGATCGAACGGATCTCTGAGCTGCACCGTGACAAGCGGATCGAAGGAATCACCGATCTGCGGGATGAATCATCTCGTGAAGGCATGCGGATCGTGATCGACGTTCGTCGCGACGTCAGTGCGTCGGTGATCTTAAACAATCTCTACAAAATGACTGCACTGCAATCTTCTTTTGGCTTTAATATGTTAGCCATTGAAAAAGGCGTGCCGAAGATTTTGAGCTTGAAACGAATTTTAGAAAACTACATCGAGCACCAACAAGAAGTGGTGACTCGTCGGACACAGTTTGATAAAAACAAAGCAGAAGCTCGTGCCCACATCTTGGAAGGATTACGGATCGCATTGGATCATATCGATGAGATCATTGCTTTGATCCGAGCATCAAATTCTGATGATGAAGCAAAAAATAGCATGATGGAGCGCTTCAAATTGTCCGATCGCCAAGCGCAAGCGATTTTAGATATGCGTTTGCGTCGCTTGACTGGTTTGGAACGCGACAAGATCGAAAACGAGTACCAAGGTTTGTTAGAATTTATCGCTGATTTGACAGACATTTTAGCAAATCCACAACGAGTCCTAGAGATCATTCAAACGGAGTTGCAAGAATTAGGCCAACGCTTTGGTGATGATCGCCGGACTGAATTATTGGTTGGGGAAGTCTTAAGTCTTGAAGATGAAGATTTGATCGAAGAAGAAGAAATCGTCATTACCTTGACGAACAATGGGTACATCAAACGAGTAGCTAAGTCTGAATTCCGTGCACAACGCCGCGGCGGACGTGGCGTTCAAGGAATGGGGATCCACGATGAAGACTTCGTGAAGACGTTGGTTTCTTGTTCGACTCATGACACATTACTGTTCTTCACCAATAAAGGGAAAGTTTACAAAGCCAAAGGCTATGAAATTCCTGAGTATGGTCGGGCAGCCAAAGGGATCCCTGTGATCAATCTCCTAGGGATCGATTCTAGCGAACGGATCGAAGCGATCATTTCGGCTTCTGGTGGGCCTCAAGAAGGACGCTACTTGTTCTTCACGACGCGTCTAGGTGTGGTCAAACGGACCTCAGTGACGGCCTTTTCAAATATCCGTGCCAATGGTCTGATTGCGATCGGTCTTCGGGAAAATGATGAGTTGGTCAATGTAATTGAAACCCACGGCGAAGATGTCGTGATCATCGGAACCCACGATGGCTACTCTGTGACCTTCAAAGAAGCCCTTGTGCGGGATATGGGCCGAACAGCTGCTGGTGTGCGAGGCATTCGTCTAAGAGACGGAGACTACGTGGTAGGCGCTGCAGTGATCACAGAAGACAGTGAAGTCTTGGTCATCACTGAGAACGGCTATGGCAAGCGTACCAAAGGCTCTGAATACCCAATCAAAGGTCGTGGCGGAAAAGGGATCAAAACAGCCAATATTACGGCGAAAAACGGTCCATTAGCCGGCTTGACGACGGTCAGCGGTGAGGAAGACATCATGGTGATCACCGATAAAGGCGTCTTGATTCGTTTCAATGTAGCGACTGTTTCCCAAACTGGTCGGGCAACCTTAGGGGTTCGTTTGATGAAGATGGAAAACAATGCCAAAGTAGTGACGATGGCAACGGTTGAACCAGAAGTCGAAGAAGAACTAGCGACTGCTGAAGAAACAGCGGTACAAGACGTGCCAGTTGTGGAAGAAACAACGGAAGACACTACGGATACACAAGAATAAGCAATACGTTTTCTAGGAAGACAGCAACCTGCGAACCTGCAGCTTGCTGTCTTCCTATTCTTTTTCAAAAAATCGGCAGTAGCTGACGTATTTATCAGTGTAAGCGATTGTTTGCGGTGATGGGTAGATGCAGGGACGCAAAAAAACAGCTTGCAGTAAGGACGAAAAAAGTGTATAATAATTATTTGTGAGTAGTCTAATTAGACCACTCTCTCTGCTCCTAGAAAACTAGGGGCCAAAGTCCACAGGGAGGTGAAAAATCAATGGAAAACACGAAATATGAGATTTTATATATCATTCGTCCAAACATTGATGAAGAAGCAAAAGCCGCATTGATCGCTCGTTTTGACTCAATCTTAACTGATAACGGCGCTGAAGTTATCGAATCAAAAGATTGGCAAAAACGCCGTCTAGCGTATGAAATGGATGGATTCCGTGAGGGTATCTATCACATCGTTAAAGTTTCTTCTTCAACAACTGCAAGTGCAATCAACGAGTTTGACCGTCTTGCAAAAATCAATGATGACATTATCCGTCACATGATTGTCAAAGAAGAAGCATAATATTGTTTCACATGAAACAAAAGCGATGAGGAGATGATGAACTTTGATTAATAATGTTGTACTAGTAGGAAGACTAACCAAAGATCCTGATTTACGTTACACTTCTAATGGCACTGGTGTCGCAACCTTTACCTTGGCGGTAAACCGCAATTTTACCAACCAAAGTGGAGAGCGCGAAGCTGATTTCATCAACTGTGTTATTTGGAGAAAACCAGCGGAAACATTAGCAAACTATGCACGCAAAGGAACTTTATTAGGGGTTACTGGACGTATTCAAACCCGTTCATACGACAACCAACAAGGCCAACGTGTTTATGTAACAGAAGTCGTTGCTGACAACTTCCAATTATTAGAGTCGCGGAATGCTTCCGAGCAAAGACGCACAACTGATAGCGGATCTGGCAGTAACAATACGTATAACTCAAACAGTTCTTCTGGATTTGGTAACAATAACTCAAATCAAACTCAATCCTCTCAACCATCAGGAATGCCTAATTTTGATCGAGACAACTCCGATCCATTCGGAAACTCATCAATCGACATTTCAGACGATGATTTACCATTCTAAGAAATTGATAGGAGGGAAATAGGATGGCACAACAAAGAAGAGGCGGACGCAAACGTCGTAAAGTAGACTACATTGCTGCAAACCATATTGAACATATCGATTATAAAGATATTGAATTACTAAAACGTTTCATTTCAGAACGCGGTAAAATCTTACCACGTCGTGTAACTGGTACTGGTGCGAAAAACCAACGCAAACTTACCATTGCAATCAAACGTGCGCGTATCATGGGATTACTTCCATTCGTAGGCGAAGAATAAATCGAATGATTTTTATTGACAAGTTTCTTTTGAAGCTTGTCAATTTTTTTATCCATCGAAGAGTAACTTGTTATTTTATATATAGATAGAATAACGAATGATAGAATTTTTTTCCTGGTTGGTTCACCAAAAAAGTTTCACGTGGAACTTTTTGCATCAATCGCCTATTTGATTGTTTTGTGGTAAAATAAGGAACAAAGCTTCAAAAAAATGGAATGATACATTGAGGGGTAAAAAAGATGGCAGCAATTGGGTTGGTTTCAATTGATAATTACGATGATTTGATTGAGAAAAAAGACGACAAACAAGTTTCTTATTTGAACTCGCTGATCACGACATTGATTTCTGATTGGGCAAGTGAGAATCATGTTTTTTACAAACGAATCAATTCCGAGCGGTTTCTTTTCGTCGCGAAGTATTCAGATATTGAGCGGATGAAGGAAGAAAAATTCCAATTTTTGACTAGAGTACGGCAAGTTGCGGAAAAAAATGATCTGCCATTAACGATCAGTATGGGGATCTCCTATGGGGAAGAGTCTTTTGAAGAGATCGGGGAAGTGGCACAAAACAATCTCGACATTGCGTTAGTTCGCGGCGGTGATCAAGTCGTTTTAAAAGAAGCCAAAGAAGAAGCAAAACCGCAATTCTTTGGTGGCAATACAGACGGCACACCCAAGAGAACGCGTGTTCGTTCTCGTGCCATGAGTACGGCGTTGAGAAAGATTTTTGCTGAAAACCAGCGGATCTTTATCATGGGTCATCGTTACCCAGACATGGATGCCTTAGGTTCGGCTTTTGGGGTGGCTTACATGGCGATGATGAGCGACAAAGAATGCTACATCATTTTAAATCCAAAAGAGATCACCGCAGACATTCAGCGGGCATTGGAAGAATTGAAAAAATACCCCGAGCTGGAACGATTTGTGATCACTGGGGAAGAAGCAGTTAATTTATCAAATGAAGAAAGTGTGCTAGTGATGGTAGATTACCATAAGCCGTCGATGTCGATCTCGCAAGCGGTCTATGATGAATTTGACAAAATCGCAGTGATCGATCACCATCGTCGCGGGGATGAGTTTCCCGATAAGCCACTCTTGACGTATATTGAATCTTCCGCATCTTCGGCATCGGAACTGGTAGCAGAATTGATCCAGTATCGCGCTTCTCGCAGATCGCAAGTCCCGAAATTTATTACGACTTCTTTATTAGCGGGCATCTACGTGGATACGAAGAACTTCACGGTGCGAACCACTGGTCGGACCTTTGATATTGCTGGCTATTTGAAAAACCAAGGCGCAGATACGTCATTGGTTCAATACATGTTGAGTACGGATCTCGATTCCTATTTGATGATCAGTGAACTGGTATCTCGCAGCCAGCATTTCCGAGAAGATATCGTGATTGCTGCAGCGGATGAAGATCGGGTGTACGATAGTGTCACCGTTGCGAAAGCGGCCGATACTCTGCTATCGATCAACGGGATCCATGCCGCATTTGTCATTACGAAACAACCAGGAGATTTGATCGGTATCAGTGCTAGAAGCACTGGTAAAGTCAATGTACAAACCTTGATGGAGGCATTAGGCGGCGGCGGACATTTTACCAACGCAGCCACGCAAATAAAGAACAGCAGCATTGGTGATGTAGAAAACCAGCTGCGAGCGGAATTAACGAAAAATGAACAATAACAAGGAGTGACCAAGATGAAAGTTATTTTCTTACAAGATGTCAAAGGCAAAGGCAAAAAAGGCGATATCAAGGAAGTCCCTAATGGCTACGCACAAAACTTTCTGATCAAAAACAACTTAGCCAAACCTGCCAACAATGAAAGCATGGCAGAATTAAAAGGCAAACAAAAAGCCAAAGAAAAACAAGATGCGGAAGTCTTAGCAGAAGCGAAAGAGTTAAAAGCACTTCTTGAAAAAGAAGAAACCGTTGTGAAGATCAATGCCAAAGCAGGGGAAGATGGCCGTTTGTTCGGTTCGATCCCATCAAAACAAATCGCAGATGCCTTGAACAAGCAATACAAAATCAAGATCGACAAACGCAAAATCGAATTGGATCAGCCGATCCGTGCATTAGGCTTTACGCAAGTACCTGTAAAATTGCACCCACAAGTAACAGCAACGATCAATGTTCATACCATCCAAGAATAAGCATTACTCCCAACAGTCACATGTTGGGGTTTTTTTCGGCAAACGTCCAAGCAATCTTGTACTTTGGATGGGAATCTTGTAGAATGAATGGACGAAGGAGCGAATGGCATGAATGAAGTTTGGCAAAATCAAGTTCCCCCACAAGATATTGAAGCGGAACAAGCGGTCCTAGGGGCAGTCTTTTTAGATGCCGATGCGATCATCGATGCAATGGAAGTAATCGCCCCAGAAGATTTTTATCGCCGCAGCCATCAAATAATTTTTCAAGCAATGATCCAGTTGAACGACCGTAGTGAATCGATCGACTTGATTACGTTGAAAGCAGAAATTGAAAAAAGCAACAGTCTTGAAGATGTTGGCGGCCTGACGTATCTGACTGAATTGAGTCAAGCTTCACCATCAGCAGCAAGTATTGCTTATTATGCGAAGATCGTTGACGACAAAGCCACGTTACGCAATCTGATCCAAACAGCGAGCCGCATCGTAACCAAAGGCTTTGAACAAGATGAAGATGTGCAGTCGATCATTGATCAAGCAGAAAAAAGTATTTTAGAAGTATCCGAAAAGCGCAATAGCAATGGCTTCCAATCGATAGCGGAAGTCTTGAATCGGACGATCGAAACGATCGATCAGTTGGCGCAAAACAATGAAGAAATCACCGGATTACCTACGGGTTATGCGGCTTTAGACAAAATGACGGCGGGGCTGCAAAAAGAAGAGCTGATTATTCTCGCTGCCCGCCCCGCGGTAGGGAAAACCGCGTTTGCCTTAAATATCGCGCAAAATGTCGGAACGAAAACCGATCGTTCCGTAGCGATCTTTAGTCTGGAAATGGGGGCTGAATCATTGGTCAACCGGATGCTTTGTGCGGAAGGCTCGATTGAGGCCAGTCACTTGCGGACGGGGCAGCTCTCAGAAGAAGAGTGGCGCAATTTGATCGTTGCCATGGGCAGTCTTTCTAACGCCAATATCTATATCGATGATACCCCTGGGATCAAGATCTCTGAGATTCGGGCACGTTGTCGGAAACTGGCGCAAGAAAAAGGCAATCTCGGCTTGATTTTGATCGACTATTTGCAGCTGATTGAAGGAACGGGTCGCGAAAACCGCCAACAAGAAGTCTCTGAGATCTCTCGCCAATTAAAGAAACTGGCGAAGGAATTAAAAGTGCCAGTGATCGCACTGTCTCAGCTTTCTCGGGGTGTGGAACAACGACAAGATAAGCGTCCTGTTTTAAGTGATATTCGGGAATCAGGATCGATAGAGCAGGATGCCGATATCGTTGCTTTCTTGTACCGAGATGACTACTACCGCAGCGAAGGCGACGATGACGATGAACCAGAAGAACAACAAAACAACAATGTGATCGAAGTCATTATTGAGAAAAACCGGAGTGGTGCCCGAGGGACCGTCGAACTGCTATTTATCAAAGAATACAATAAGTTCTCCTCGGTCTCGCCGCGAGAAGAGTTCGGGTAAGACACCAACGATGTGAGCAACCAAGGCTCCTGCTGCCGTCTGCATTGCGCTGATGGCAGCAGGGCTTTTTTTATGTGCCGACTTTATTCGTTTTTACGTGTATAAATAATTATTGAGAAGAAAATAGTTCGTTTTTTACCCCTGAAAAATGAGAATTTAAAACGATTATTCGATTTTAGATTGAAAGAGCTTGCGAATCTTGTTACAATACTTAAGGAATGCACTAATTAAAGAAAGAGGTCATTATATGTCATCTGTAGTAGTAGTAGGTACACAATGGGGCGATGAAGGTAAAGGAAAGATTACGGACTTTTTGAGTGAAAACGCGGAAGTCATTGCACGTTATCAAGGTGGAGACAATGCCGGCCATACGATTAAATTTGACGGTGTGACCTATAAACTGCATTTGATTCCTTCTGGGATCTTTTATGCAGATAAAATCAGTGTCATTGGAAACGGGGTCGTTGTGAACCCGAAATCATTAGTTAAAGAATTAGCATACTTGAAAGAAAACAATATAATAACAGAAAACTTAAAGATTTCTGATCGTGCACATGTTATTTTACCTTACCATATCCATTTGGATCAGCTGCAAGAAGATGCCAAAGGTGACAACAAGATCGGTACGACGATCAAAGGGATTGGACCAGCCTATATGGATAAAGCTGCCAGAGTCGGCATTCGGATCGCTGATCTTTTAGACAAAGAAATTTTTGAAGAACGTCTGCGTATCAACTTAGAAGAAAAAAATCGTCAATTCGTGAAAATGTTTGACGCAGAGCCAATCGCTTTTGAAGACATTTTTGAAGAGTATTACGAATATGGCCAACAAATCAAAAAATATGTGACGGATACTTCGGTGATCCTTAACGATGCCTTAGATGAAGGCAAACGGGTTTTATTTGAAGGGGCACAAGGCGTGATGCTGGATATCGACCAAGGAACCTATCCTTTCGTGACATCATCCAACCCCGTTGCTGGGGGAGTCACTATTGGTAGTGGTGTGGGTCCTTCAAAAATCAACAAAGTCGTTGGTGTCTGCAAAGCTTACACCTCTCGGGTAGGAGATGGTCCTTTCCCAACGGAACTGTTTGATGAAACAGGTGAACAAATTCGTAAGATCGGTCGTGAATACGGAACAACGACAGGACGTCCTCGCCGTGTGGGCTGGTTTGATACCGTCGTGATGCGCCATTCAAAACGGGTTTCAGGGATCACGAACCTATCCCTTAACTCGATCGATGTCTTGAGCGGCTTAGAAACCGTGAAGATCTGTACGGCTTATGAACTAGACGGCGAATTGATCTATCATTACCCAGCAAGCTTGAAAGAGTTGAACCGCTGCAAACCAGTCTACGAAGAACTTCCTGGCTGGTCTGAAGACATTACTGGCTGCAAAACATTAGCAGATCTGCCAGAAAATGCACGCAATTACGTTCACCGCATCTCTGAATTAGTCGGTGTCCGCATTTCGACCTTCTCGGTAGGACCAGACCGCAGCCAAACCAACATCTTAGAAAGTGTTTGGGCGCAAATCTAATCTGACGCAAAAGCTTCAGAACAAGACGAAGAACTCCTGTGTCAAAAGCAGTCAACGATAAGTTTGGCTGCTTTTGATGAGAATTTCTTCTGTCTTGTTCTTTTTTTGCTATAATAGGGGGTAACGAGAGGGGTGAAACCATGTTTCAAATCATGACAGATTCCTGCTGTGATTTACCAGCAGCAAGATTAGCGGAGCTAGATGTTGCGTATATTCCGATGCTGATCGAATTAGACGGCAAAGAATATATCGATGATATGGGCAAAGAATTTGATACGGAATGGTTTTTAGGAAAACTAAAAGAGCATGCACAGCCGACAACTTCTCAAATCAATGTCGGACGTTATATGGAGTATTTTCGGCCATATGTCGAAGCGGGCACACCGGTCCTTTATTTAGGTTTTTCTTCAGGAATGAGCGGCTCATTCCAAAGTGCCGTCCAAGCCGTAGCCTTACTAAAAGAAGAATACAAAGAAGTTGCGATCACCTTGATCGATACGCGCTCTGCGAGTTTAGGCGAAGGCTTCTTAGTGGCTGAAGCAGCCCAACAAAAAGCCCAAGGACGTTCGTTGCTAGAAGTCAGCCAATGGGTAGAAGAAAACAAACTGCGTTTAGATTCATGGGTCACCGTCGACGATTTAAAACAATTGGAACGCGGCGGCAGAATCTCTAAAACAGCGGCAGCGATCGGCGGATTGCTGAACGTGAAACCAATCATTACCGTCGATACTGCGGGAAAATTACGCAGCGTTGATCGAGTGCGGGGACGCAACAAAGCGATCCAAAAAATCGTGGATCAAACCATTGCCAATCTTCACGAATCAAAAACCAATACGGTTTATTTTGCCAATGCTGGCGATGCCGAAGCGGCGGAGAAAGTCATCAAACGTTTGACCGAAAAAATTCCTGACATTATTATTCATCATTATCCATTAGGTCCAACGATCTCCAGTCATACCGGCTATGGCTGCTTGGCGCTGTTTTCATTCGGCAAAGCCCGTTTAGAACAAGCGTAACCTGCCAAAAATACCCGAAGCACCTAGGCAAAATAAAAGAAACGCTCCAGTTGCAGCCTTGGTGGCGGGCAACTGGAGCGTTCTTTTTTTCAAAAGCAGCTTATTGATTCATTTCTGCTACGCGTTTTTGGACATCTTTGTTTTCTAAGAATTCATCGTAGGTCGTTTCGGCACGATCCACCACGCCTTTGCTAGAGACCGCAATGATACGGTTCGCAAGGGTTTGAATAAATTGGTGGTCATGAGAAGCAAACAACAATGAGCCGGTGAAGGCCATCAAGCCATCGTTTAATGCGGTGATCGATTCTAAGTCCAAGTGATTGGTTGGATCATCCAATACCAATACGTTGGCTTTTGAAAGCATCATTTTCGACAACATGCAGCGAACTTTTTCGCCCCCGGAAAGAACGTTGACGGGTTTTAATACTTCGTCACCAGAGAACAACATGCGACCTAGGAAGCTGCGCAAGAAGGTATTGTCGTCTTCTTCTTTGCTTGCGTATTGACGCAACCAATCAACGATCGGGGTATCCGTATCAAATTCGCTGGTCGTATCTTTTGGCAAGTACGCATGCTGCGTGGTCACGCCCCAACGAACACTACCTGTATCAGGAGTGATTTCCCCCATGATGACTTTGAATAGCGTTGTGGTGGTGATATCGCTATTGGCAACAAAAGCGACTTTGTCGTCTTTGTTCAAGGTGAAAGAGATATTGTCTAAAATCTTTTTGCCGTCGATCGTCACACTGACATTGTCGACTTGCAGCAAGTCATTCCCGATTTCACGTTCTGGTTTAAAACCGACAAACGGGTAGCGGCGAGACGAAGGTTGAATATCATCAAGAGTGATTTTATCCAACATTTTTTTCCGAGATGTTGCTTGTTTGGATTTTGATGCATTGGCACTAAAGCGTGCGATAAAGTCTTGCAGTTCTTTGATCTGCTCTTCTTTTTTGGCATTTGATTGGGATTGTAATTTCGCAGCTAATTGGCTTGATTCCAACCAGAAATCATAGTTGCCGACAAACAATTTGATTTTGCCGAAGTCTAGATCGGCCATATGGGTACAAACTTTATTTAAGAAGTGGCGGTCATGGGAAACAACAATGACGGTGTTGTCAAAGTTGATCAGAAACTCTTCTAACCAGTTGATAGATTGGATATCCAATCCGTTGGTAGGCTCATCTAGGAGCAAGACGTCTGGCTTGCCGAAAAGGGCTTGTGCCAGTAAGACTTTCACCCGTTGACCAGCAGTTAGATCTTTCATCAAGACATGATGCAATTCATCGGGAATGTTCAAGCCTTGCAAAAGAACAGCTGCTTCGGGCTCTGCTTCCCAGCCATCAAGTTCCGCAAATTCGCCTTCTAGTTCGGCGGCACGAATCCCATCTTCATCAGAAAAGTCTTCCTTCATGTAGATCGCGTCTTTTTCTTTCATCACTTCGTAGAGACGTTTATGGCCCATGATGACCGTTTCGATCACTGGAAACTCTTCGTAATCATAGTGGTTCTGCTTCAAGACAGCCATCCGTTCATCAGGACCTAAAGACACATTCCCGGTTGAAGGTTGGATCTCACCAGATAAAATTTTTAAAAAAGTTGATTTACCAGCACCATTTGCACCAATCAAACCATAACAATTACCAGGCGTAAACTTAATATTAACATCATCAAACAGTTTGCGGTCTGAAAAATGCAAACTTACATCACTTACTGTAATCAATTCTTTTCCTCACTTTATATAAATTGACATGGAGTCTCCTAGCATTATAGCGATGAATGTTGAAACTTTCAAGTAAAGCCGAGGATTTCATCAGGAAAGGCTTAGGGCTGGTGAAAGAAAAATTTTGGCTGCTGCTGCCTTCCTAGTAGAACCTGACGGCTTCCTATGCTAGAGTATTGGTAGAATAGTTAGACAAAGGAGCAGACGAATGGTGGATTGGTTGGTTGGATTGTCGCCATGGCAGCAAGCGTTGGCGGGGACAATCTTTACGTATGGTATGACGGCGCTTGGGGCAGCGCTAGTCTTTTTCTTCAAAGAAATCAATAAAAATGTCCTGAATACGATGCTGGGGTTTGCCTCTGGCGTGATGATCGCTGCTAGTTTCTGGTCGTTATTAGATCCTGCGATCGCACGAGCCGAAGAAAATGGCGACATTCCGTGGCTTGTGGTCAGCATCGGGTTTGGTTTGGGTGGTTTGTTTCTATATGCAGCAGATAAGACGCTCCCGCATATGCATTTTGGTCCGAATCATGAAACAGAAGGTTTGCCCAGTCATTTGAAGCGAACGATCTTGCTGGTCTTTTCCATCACGCTGCATAATATCCCAGAAGGCTTGGCGGTAGGGGTAGCGTTTGGGGCGGCGGCTAGTGCCGATGATCCGCGAGCAGCGATCTTAGCGGCGCTTTCGGTAGCGATCGGGATCGGGATCCAAAATTTTCCAGAAGGCGCAGCCGTTTCGATCCCCTTGCGCCAAGAAGGGTTAAGCCGAACCAAAGCCTTTATGTACGGGCAAGCGTCAGGGATCGTAGAACCGATCGCCGGTGTGATCGGAGCTTTGCTAGTAACGAGTATGTCCGCTGTCTTGCCGTATGCGTTGGCTTTTGCAGCGGGTGCTATGATCTATGTAGTGGTGGAAGAATTGATTCCAGAAGCGCAGCAAACCTTGTCTAGTCGCCGCCATTTTGCGGTCTTTGGCGTCATGCTAGGCTTTATCTTAATGATGGTTTTAGATGTAGCATTAGGCTGATCGATAAAAAAACACCTGACTTTCCAAACGTCAGGTGTTTTTGATTTACTTGTAATTAACGATAATATTTTCTTGGCTTTTGGCGAATCGATGTTAACCAGCGAACGATCAAAACGGCTAGCAGCAAAGGAATCCCGAAACGGAAGACCAATCCGATCAGCCCACCAATAATGCCTAATACAACGGATAAAACAAGGGATGCTGCGATTAAAACTGCCACGACAGTAACGATTCTTCCTAATAAACTTTCTGTATTCATTGTGACTCCTCCTAGACTTTTTTTCTTATCCCTAGCATAGCAAGAAAGAAAAAGAAACACATCCAACTTAAGACGGAATAATTGCTCCGCCGTGCGCCATAGGTTTGTGATAAACTAAACATGAATGAATCATGAAAGGAGTCAAAAAGAATGAATGCAGAAATTCTCACGAGCCAAGTCATCACAGAAGGAGGGTGCAATGCCTGTTTGCCTTATGAACTCAATACCTTCACGCTGCAGCTGCCGGATGGTCGTAGTTTTTCGTTAGAAAACTTGGATGCTGCTGCATTGGTGATGCCAATTGCCCAGATCAATCAGTGGCAGACGCGCTTATTATTAGAAGAAGACGAAGGATTGATCTATCAAAAAGGAACGCAAGAAGTAATTTTCGTAGAGGGCAGCCGTCAGGATACGTTTTCCAGCAAAGGACAGACGATTTCTTGTCCGAAAAAGAGTTGCGAAGCTGACGTCTTTGCCACAACCAATCGAGTGCTGACAGAATTGTTTGGCATCGAACCGATTTCCTTCGTTCTGCGGGCTGCACAAGCATAAGAGGACGAAAAAAAGCCGCTTGCGCATGTACCGACCTTTTAAAGTTAGCTTTTTAGTCTAACTATTGGAAGTCATGACAGCAAGTGGCTGTTTTTCGTATCGTTACTTACGGATCTGGCCTTCGCCATAAATAATGTATTTGGTAGAAGTCAGTGCTTCTAACCCCATTGGCCCACGGGCATGGAGTTTTTGCGTCGAGATGCCGATCTCGGCACCAAAGCCAAACATAAAGCCATCGGTGAAACGGGTCGAGGCATTGACGTAAACCGCCGCCGCATCAACTTCTTTCAAGAAGCGTTGGGAAGCGAAATAATCATCGGTGATGATCGCTTCGGAGTGCTTCGTATTGTAGCGATTGATGTGAGCAATGGCTTCTTCTAGCGAAGCCACCACTTTGATCGCTAAGATATAGTCTAAAAACTCGGTTGCCCAGTCCTCTTCAGTGGCAAGCTGTGCATTGTTCAAAAACGCCAATGCTTTTTGATCCCCTCGCAATTCGACTTGCTCGGCAAACTGCTTTTCTACCATAGGCAAAAACTCCGCTGCCACTGCTTCATGGACGAGGATCGTTTCGATGGCATTGCAGACAGAAGGGCGTTGCGTCTTTGCATTCGTGACGATCGCCAGTGCCATCGGCAGCTGGGCTGCTTGGTCGATGTAGATATGATTGTTGCCGGTGCCGGTTTCGATCACTGGCACCGTGGCGGTCTCTTTGACACGACGAATCAAGCCGGCGCCTCCCCGAGGGATCAAAACATCTAAGTAATCTGTCAGCCGCATCAGCTCAGCCGCTGTTTCGTGGCTCGTGTCTTCGATAAACTGGATCGCATGGCGGGAGTGTCCATTGGCAGCTAAAGCCTCTTGTAAAATAGTCACGAGGACTTGATTGGAGTGGAAGGCTTCCTTTCCACCACGCAAAATCACGGCATTTCCTGATTTGAAACACAGACTAGCTGCGTCAGTGGTGACATTAGGGCGGGCTTCGTAGATGATGCCGATGACCCCTAAAGGCACTCGTTGTTGACCAATCAAAAGATCGTCAGCATTGCGCCACATTTTATCCACGGCACCGATTGGGTCGGGCAATTGGGCGACTTCTCGGATGCCGTTAGCCATCTCGGTGATCCGTTGTTCTGTCAGCAACAGTCGATCCAGCATCGTCTGGCTGGTTCCTTTGGCTTTTGCGGCGGCTAGATCTTGTTGATTAGCAGCTAAAATCGTCTCGGCAGCTTTTTCTAAAGCATCGGCCATCGCTGCCAGTAGGTGGTTTTTTTCGCTGGCACTCAGTAAGCTTAATGTCTGGGCGCTTGCTTGAGCTTGTTGACCGATCGTTTGCAAGTTGCTCATTGCTCATCCTCCGTTCGTTGATAAAAGTGGGTGCCGACAGGTTCCCCTGCGAGCAAGTCAAAAATAATTTTCGGCTGCTTGCCGTTAGCCAGCAGCATGTGACTGTTCAAGTCTAAGATACGTTGGGCGGCTTTTAGTTTACTGGTCATACCGCCGGTTCCATAAGGACTGCCTTTTCCCGTAGCTTGTTCTAAAAGTTCTGGGGTGATTTCATTGATCTCGGAATACAAAACGGCCTCAGGATCATTCAGCGGATTGGCGGAATAAAAGCCGTCGATATCAGAAAGCATGATCAAAAGCTCGGCTTTCGTCAACTGAGCGACGATCGCTGACAGCTGGTCATTGTCGCCGAATTTGGTGAGATGATCCAATTCATCCACTGCTACCGTGTCGTTTTCATTAATGATCGGGATGATCCCCATCGTAAGTAATTGCTCTAAGGTGTTGCTAACGTTTTGACGGCTTTGGGGAAATTCGATGATGTCTCTGGTCAGCAGGATCTGTGCAGTCTGCTGGCTATAGCTTTGAAAACGCTGGTTGTAGATCGTCATCAGTTCCGATTGGCCAACGGCGGCCACGGCTTGCTGCTGCGGGATCTCCACGGGTCGTTCTTTCAAATTCAACTTGTTCATGCCAACACCGATCGCACCAGAAGAAACTAAGATGATTTCTTTGCCTTGGTTTTGCAAAGCTGCTAAGACAAAGGCTAATTCATCGATGCCAGCTAGATTGATGGCACCATTGGGATAAATCAACGAGCTGGTGCCGATTTTTACAACGATTCGGTTTTTGTTTGAAAGATCTGCGCGCATATGCCACCGCCTATTTTTTGATATTTTTTCTATTGTACTCGCAAACGGGCGTTTCGTCATGTCCTTTTTTCTTTTTGGTCTATTTTTAAACGAAGAAATTGTAAAGACTTTTCGATAATTGTGTTTTCCATGAAGAAAATAGTTCTTCCTATGCTAAAATAGCTATATGTTTTATTATTGGAGGAACCCATGAAATTACGAGGATTTGAAATTATTACAGCATATAAAGAAAAAAGCATCACCTTGCCTCAACGTGCCACCCATCATGCGGCTGGTTACGACTTTGAAGCAGCGGAAGAAATCGTGGTGCCAAGCATTTGGAAAGCGGGCGTGATCGATGGGGTCAAAGCGCTTTTTGCGAAAGAGACCGCAAAACAGTTGAAGCCAACCTTGATTCCCACGGGGATCAAAGCCTATATGGGGGAAGACGAGTATTTGCAGCTGACAAATCGTTCCAGCAATCCTTTGAAACGTTTCTTAGTCTTGACGAATGGTGTCGGCGTCATCGACAGCGATTACTATGACAATCCAGATAATGAAGGGCATATCATGTTTCAGTTTACCAATTTCGGCCCCACAGATGTCGTCATTAAAAAAGGCGAACGGATCGGCCAAGGAATTTTCTTGCCGTTCTTAAAAGCTGATCAAGATACAACCACTGCCAGCCGAACCGGCGGCTTTGGCTCCTCGAATCAGTAAATCCTGCCTGGGGGTCTGTTTGATAGAAGTAGTGGAGGAGATCAATGGCAAAAAAAGCAAAAAGTCAATTTGTCTGTCAAAATTGTGGGTATAGTTCCCCTAAATATTTAGGGAAATGCCCCAATTGCGGCAGCTGGAATTCAATGGTGGAAGAAGTGATCCAAGAAACCGCCGATCGTCGAGTACGTACGACATTGACGGGGCAAAAGATGCAGCCGACGAAAATCGCCGATGTCGTACCGAAAAAAGAACCGCGGGTCCAAACGAAACTTGCTGAGTTGAATCGCGTCTTAGGCGGCGGCGTGGTCCCAGGCTCCTTGATTTTGATCGGTGGGGATCCAGGGATCGGAAAATCGACGCTGCTCTTGCAAGTTTCCCAGCAATTAGCAGCGATCGGCGGGACGGTCTTGTATGTGTCAGGAGAAGAAAGTGCCGAACAAATCAAAATGCGGGCGCAGCGCTTAGGCGCCATCGACACAGAATTTTATCTCTATGGGGAAACGGACATGTCAGAGATCAGTAAAGCGATCGAAAACATCCGCCCAGATTATGTGATCATCGATTCGATCCAAACCATGACCCAACCGGATATCACCAGCGTGGCAGGCAGTGTCAGCCAAGTGCGAGAAACGACCGCAGAATTGCTGAAAATCGCCAAAACCAATGGCATCGCCATCTTTATCGTTGGCCACGTGACGAAGGAAGGCTCGATCGCAGGACCGCGGATGCTGGAGCATATGGTGGATACCGTCTTGTATTTCGAAGGCGAAAAGCACCACAGTTTTCGAATTTTGCGGGCCGTCAAAAACCGCTTTGGGTCCACCAATGAGATCGGGATTTTTGAAATGGAAGAAGGCGGGTTGAAAGAAGTCGCCAATCCGTCACAAGTCTTTTTGGAAGAACGCTTAGAAGGCGCAACTGGATCGGCGATCGTAGTGGCAATGGAAGGCAGTCGGCCAATCTTGGTGGAGATCCAAGCACTGGTCACGCCAACGATGTTCGGCAATGCCAAACGCACGACGACGGGGCTAGACTTCAACCGCGTCTCGCTGATCATGGCGGTTTTAGAAAAACGGGCAGGCTTGCTGCTGCAAAATCAAGATGCCTACTTAAAAGCAGCCGGCGGGGTCAAATTAAATGAACCCGCGATCGATCTAGCGATCGCTGTTAGTATCGCGTCTAGCTACAAAGAAAAAGGCACCAGCCCGACGGAGTGTTTTATCGGTGAAATTGGCTTGACGGGTGAGATTCGCCGAGTCAACGCGATCGAGCAACGGGTCAAAGAGGTGCAAAAACTAGGTTTTACAAAAGTTTATTTGCCGAAAAATAATCTGACTGGCTGGCAGCCGCCCAAAGGCATCGAAGTCGAAGGCGTGTCTACCTTAGCCGAAACCTTGCGGAAAGTCTTCCGTTAAAGTGGAGTCAATGCAAGAGCAAGGGGCAATCGCCTCTCCTCTTGCCCTGACGCTGCTGATTCATTCGTTTGAACCAACCGACCGACAGCCGCTGACTGGCGGAAGGAGCCGGATTTTTGAACAAAAGAAACCTACTGGAGTATGGAGGAACATGTATGCAGAAACGAGTCATTACCGCACTAATGGTACTTGCCGGAGCAAGTCTGGGGATCTCACTGATGCCTATCGCATGGCAAGCCATTGGGCAAACCCAAAATGAATGGCTGAATAATAACATCACTAATAGTTTGCTTGGAGCCCTTATTTTCTTTTTATTATCTTTACTATTAGCGAAATATATTGCAGCCGGTATTCGCAAAATTGAAGAAAAACTAAGTGAATTGAGCTTAACCTATCTCTTGTTTGGCGCAATTGGTTCGATCATCGGTCTGATGATCGGTGTGATCGTGTCGATTCCTTTTTACAATTGGGATATTCCTTTTATCAACGGGATCGCCCCAATCTTAGTGATGGTCCTGTTAGGGTATCTCGGTTTTCAGATCGGGACGACACGGATCGATGAATGGAAAAAAGTCTTTGCCCCGAAAAACAAAAAGGCAGAGCCCCAAGAGCAAGATGAACAGCAGATGCTGGAAAGAAAGATCGCGGACCATTTCCACAAATACAAAATTTTGGATACCAGCGTGATCATTGATGGTCGGATCTATGACATTGCTAAAACGGGCTTTTTAGAAGGCGTCTTGCTGATCCCGAATTTTGTCTTGTACGAATTGCAATACATCGCAGATTCTGGCGATAGTTTGAAACGGGTTCGGGGCCGCCGCGGCTTGGATATTTTGAATGCTTTGCAAAAAGAAGAAGGCATCGCAGTGGAGATGTATGAAGGCGATTTTGAAGACATTTCCGAAGTCGATAGCAAGCTGATCAAGTTAGCGAAGATGCTGGATGGTGTCGTCGTGACCAATGATTACAATCTAAACAAAGTTTCTGAATTTCAAAATGTGCCTGTCTTGAATATCAATGCGTTAGCCAATGCGGTCAAACCAGTGGTGATTCCAGGAGAAAGCATGCACGTCTTAGTGGTGAAAGCTGGCACGGAGCGCCAGCAAGGGGTCGCTTATCTAGATGACGGGACGATGGTCGTGGTGGAAGATGGCCAGCATTACATGAATGAACACATCGAAGTGATCGTCACCAGCGCCTTGCAAACGGCAGCTGGGCGGATGATTTTTGCCAAACCAGCCCATTCTGGTCGCGGCATCGACAACAAAGAAGGATCGAAATCAGAGAAATAATCCTAGGCAGCTGGCGTAAAATATGCCAGCTGCCTTTACTAATTGGGTTATTGATTGTACAATTCAACTTGAGGGTTCTGTTTTTTACGCGGGTCTTTCCCACTAAACTGAACAATAAGCCCCAAGCAGCTTGGCTGGCTTGGAAATCAGATGAAGGAAGAGGAAAACAATGACAAAAGTACGTGTACGTTACGCGCCAAGTCCAACAGGACATTTACACATCGGGAATGCTCGGACGGCTTTATTCAATTATTTGTTTGCTCGTCATAATGACGGTGAATTTATTATCCGAATCGAAGACACCGATCAAAAAAGAAACATTGAAGATGGTGAAAAAAGCCAGCTTGAAAACTTGCAATGGTTAGGAATGGATTGGGACGAATCACCTGAAAATCCAGGAGAATACGGTCCGTATCGTCAATCAGAACGCGGCGATATCTACCAACCACTGATCGATCAATTGCTTGCAAGCAATCGTGCGTATAAGTGTTATTGTACGGAAGAAGAATTGGAAGCCGAACGTGAAGGCCAAAGAGCTCGTGGCGAAATGCCCCATTATGCAGGGAAATGTGCCAACTTAACACCAGAAGAGCAAGCCGAAAAAGAAGCACAAGGCTTGAAACCAGTGATTCGTTTCCGTGTCTCTCGCAATACTGAATACAAATTCCACGACATGGTCAAAGGCGAGATCGTTTTTGAATCAGATAATGTCGGTGGCGATTTTGTCATCCAAAAACGTGACGGTATGCCGACTTACAACTTTGCAGTAGCAGTCGATGACCATCATATGAAAATCACCCATGTGCTGCGTGGAGATGACCACATCGCCAACACACCAAAACAGTTGATGATCTATGAAGCATTTGGCTGGCAAGCACCAGAATTCGGGCATATGACGTTGATCATCAATAGCGAAACCGGGAAAAAATTAAGCAAACGGGACGAATCGATTCTCCAATTCATCGAGCAATACCGTGAGTTGGGTTATCTACCAGACGCTATGTTCAACTTCATTGCACTTTTAGGCTGGTCACCAGTAGGGGAAGAAGAAATCTTCTCTCAAGAAGAATTGATCAAAATCTTTGATCCTGAACGGTTGAGCAAATCACCAGCTGCCTTCGATGCCAAGAAGTTGGAATGGGTCAATAACCAATACATGAAACAAATGGATCTGGATGAATTGACGGCAATGTGCGTCCCTTACTTGGTAAAAGCCGGTCGCATCGAAGAAACTTTGACCGAAGAAAAAGCTGCCTGGTTGAAAAAAATCGTTTCCCTGTATCAACCGCAAATGAGTTTTGCGGCACAAATCGTCGACCTTTCGGAATTGTTCTTCGAAGAACACCCTGAATTAGATGATGCAGCCAAAGAAGTCTTAGCAGGAGAAACTGTACCGACGGTTTTGACAGCCTTTAAAGAAAAATTACAGGCGATGCCAGTCGTTGAGGCTGCGGCAGTCAAAGCAGCCATCAAAGAGATCCAAAAAGAAACAGGCATCAAAGGCAAGAATTTATTCATGCCGATCCGCGTGGCGGTCTCAGGCCAAACCCACGGACCAGAACTACCAGATACCGTTGAATTATTAGGGAAAGAAAAAGCCCTTGATCATTTGAATAACGTGTTATAAACACAGCGAATAGACGAAGTACTAGCCGATTTTTTTCAGAGAGACCACGGAAGGTGAGAGTGGTCAAAAAAGGCTAGGAAATGCACCTAGGAGTGGCTTTGGCGCAAGTCAAAGACGAAGCAGCGGACGTTACCCGCTTGAAGGCAGTGCCGAACTGCGAACAAAAGTGGGACCACGCAAAAAAGCGTCTTTTGAATAAGGAAACTTATTTGAAAGACGCTTTTTTCGTATCAAGAAGTTTGGATAAAGTAGGTGAGAAGATGACTTGGTTCAAAAAAGCAATTGCGGCAACAAAAAAACATGATCCATCGGTACGATCAACGTTGGAGATCATCATCACATACCCAGGATTTCATGCCTTGTTTTGGCATCGTTGGTCGCATTTTTTGTTTCAGCATCGCTGGTATTTTTTGGCAAAACTGACGGCCCAGTTTTGGCGTTTCTTGACTGGGATCGAGATTCATCCTGGTGCGCAGATCGGCCAAGGGGTCTTTATCGATCATGGGATGGGCGTCGTGATCGGGGAAACGGCGATCATTGAAGATGATGTCGTCTTGTTTCACGGGGTCACCTTAGGGGGAACCGGTAAAGAGCGGGGCAAGCGTCATCCCACGGTCAAAACCGGTGCGTTTCTCTCAGCCCATGCGCAGATCTTAGGCCCTGTCACGATCGGTGAGCGTGCAAAGATCGGCGCCAATGCAGTGGTTTTGAAGGATATCCCCGCAGAAGCAACTGCTGTCGGAATCCCAGCAAAGATCGTTCGAATCAAAGGAAAGAAGGTTACCCACGATGATTAAAATCTATAATACGCTGACACGGGAAAAAGAAGTGTTTCAGCCATTAGAAGAAAAGAAAGTAAAAATGTATGTTTGCGGACCCACCGTCTATAACTACATCCATATCGGGAATGGCCGCAGTACTGTGTCGTTTGATACCGTGCGCCGTTATTTTGAATACCGCGGCTATACAGTGGACTATTTGATGAATTTTACCGATGTCGATGATAAAATCATTCGTGCGGCAAAAGAATTAGGCACGACGGCCCCAGAAGTGGCAGAGCGTTTTATCAACGCCTTCAATGAAGATACCGCAGCGCTGAACGTCAAACCTGCTACGATGAACCCTCGTGTGATGGATCATATCGAAGACATCATTGCCTTTATTGCTGCTCTTGTAGAAAAAGGCTATGCCTATCCAGTCAATGGCGATGTTTATTACCGTACCCGTAAATTTGCTCACTATGGGCAATTAAGCGACCAATCCATCGATGAGCTGGAAGTCGGCGCAAGCCAGCGGACCGGTGAAGAACAAAAAATCAAGGAAGATCCGTTGGATTTTGCTTTGTGGAAAGCGGCAAAAGGCGATGAGATCGCTTGGGAATCTCCTTGGGGAGCCGGTCGTCCTGGCTGGCATATCGAATGCTCGGTGATGGCGACCAAACACCTAGGCGAGACCATCGATATTCATGGAGGCGGACAAGACTTGACCTTCCCGCATCATGAAAATGAGATCGCCCAAAGCGAGGCGAAAACTGGCAAGACCTTTGCCAACTATTGGATGCATAACGGCTATGTGACGATCGGTGAAGACGAAGAAAAAATGAGTAAGTCACTGGGCAACTTCGTCACGGTGCATGAGATGGTCAAAAAAGTTGATCCGCAGGTGCTGCGTTTCTTTTTGGCAACGACCCAATATCGCCGACCAATCAAATACAGTGAGACTACCTTGCATGAAGCACAAACCAACCTGCAAAAATTGCGGACGACCTATGAAAATGCCAAATTCCGCTTGAATAGCAGTCATTATCAAGCCAGCGATGAGGAAGTCAATGCAGCGGTTCTGGAAGAATTTGAAGAACGTTTCGTCAAAGAAATGGACGACGATTTCAATGCGGCTAACGGGATCACTGTGGTCTATGAATTGGCGAAGTGGCTGAACTTAGCTAGCGAAGACCCAGAAACAGATTTGGCTTTATTAGCGGCTGGATTAGCCAAATTCAGCGAATGGCTGACGATTTTCGGGATTTATTTTGTATCCGAAGAATTGCTGGATGAAGAAATCGAACAGCTGATCAATGAACGGATCGCCGCCCGCAAAGCCAAAGATTTTGCCCGCAGCGACCAAATCCGTGATGAGTTGAAAGAACAAGGGATCATCTTAGAAGATACCCCGCAAGGAACCCGATGGAGACGAGAAGCATGAGAGATTATAAACAATTGAATGGTTTGGCATTGGCCTATGTGGGGGATGCGGTCTATGAAGTCTATATTCGCGATTATTTAGTCGCCCAAGGCCAAACCCGCCCGAACCAACTGCACCATATGGCGACCCACTATGTGTCGGCCAAAGCCCAAGCGGCATTGATCCAAAAGATGTTGGATGAAGAGATCCTGACCGAAGAAGAACATGATTTTTACCGCCGCGGCCGCAATAGTAAAAGCCATACGGGCGCCAAAAATGCCGATGTCACGACGTATCGTATCGCTACTGGCTTTGAATCGCTGATCGGGTATTTGCACCTCACGCAGCAACAAGAACGCTTAGACGAGCTAATAGACTGGTGTATAAAGAAAGTAGGAGAAGAAGATGCGAGAAAAACCGCAAAGAAAGCGTCCAAATAAAAAAACAGCTGGCCGATCAGAAGCCAGACAAGAAAATAAACCGGATCGCCGCAAAGAAGCCGCTGGAGAAGCCATCGAAGATAATTTTGTCTTCGGCTATCATGCGGTTGCTGAAGCCTTGAAAGAAGGGCGAGGCAACAAGCTGTTTCTTTCCGAAGAAGCACGGGGAGAAAAAATCGATCGTTTAAAAGAAATGGCGCGGGAACAAGCAGTTCCAGTCAAATGGGTGCCAAAACAAAAGCTGGATACGATGAGTGACCAAGGGGTCCATCAAGGCATGATCTTGGCGATCACCCCTTATCAGTATTTGACCTTGGATGAATTGTTGGCCCAAACGAAAGAACAGCCGCTGTATCTGATTTTAGATAATCTAGAAGATCCCCATAATTTCGGCTCCATCATGCGAACCGCTGATGCCAGCGGCGTAGACGGGATCATCATTCCAAAACACCGTGCGGTGGGGATCACGCCAATCGTGGTGAAAACGTCGACCGGCGCAGTGGAACATATCCCTGTGGCCCGCGTGACCAACTTGACCCAAGCAGTCCAGCAACTGAAAAAAGCTGGTTTTTGGATCTTCGGTACGGATATGAGTGGCAGTGATTACCGCACATGGAATGCCCAAGGGGCGGTCGGTTTGATCATCGGCAACGAAGGTCGCGGAATGGGGGAAGGGTTGAAAAAAGAAGTGGATCAAATGCTGACGATCCCAATGACCGGGCACGTGCAGAGCTTAAATGCCAGTGTGGCGGCAGGTTTGTTGATGTATCAGGCCTTTACTAGCCGAAATGGGGCGTCCCAATGAAAACCCCTTTGCTGATCGTGGATGGCTACAATATGATTGGCGCTTGGCCGGAGCTGGTTCTTTTGAAAAATCAGGACCGTTTAGAAGATGCCCGAGAAGCCTTACTGAATCGGCTGTCGAATTATGCAAAATATGAAGGGTTGAAAATCATCGTTGTTTTTGATGCTCAACTGGTGCCTGGTGTGACCCAAAGTTACACCAAATATCAGCTGGAAGTTATTTTTACCGAAGAAGGAGAGACCGCCGACAGCTACATCGAACGAATCGCTGGTGAATTAAACAATCGATTGACGCAAGTCACCGTCGCTACCAGCGATTTAGCCGAACAGTGGGTGATCTTCTCTCAAGGTGCTTTGCGGACTTCGGCACGGGAATTGTACAAAAGCGTGGAAAAAACGGAAAAAGACATCCACGAGCATCAAACCGACTTGCGGTTTGAAAATTTCCGACGCAATTCCCCTTGGTCACCTGAACAATTAGCTGAACTTGAAAAGAAATTGCAAGACCTTAGTTAGGGACAAAGTTGGTCTGGTAAATTAGAAGATGTCCCAGCCATTTATGATACGCTCCTTTTGTAGCAAATGAAGCAAAAACAAAAGGAGTGATCTCGATGCGCACAAAGGAAAGACAAGTATTGCACCGTTCAGATAGATTTGAAGAGTTGTTCAGAAAATATCGACCGATCGTTGAGATTTTGCATAAAAAATATTATCTGCGGGATTATGACTTAGACGATTGGCTGCAAGAAGGCAGGATCGTTTTTAATAAGTGTCTTAAGACTTACGATAAGGACAAAGGAACGACCATCGGTATCTTGTTTAAGCGTTCCTTTGAGAACCGTATCTGCAGCCTGTTGCGGGCGCAGCATGCCCAAAAACGCAAAGCCCAAGTCGATGCCTGCTCGCTGGAAGAAAAGCTTTTACAAGAAGGCAATCGGTTTTTGACCGATCATAATCGCTGTGCGGAAACTGCAGAGACCTACTTGTTCGTTAATGAATCGTTGGCAGAGTATCCGAAAAGTTTATCGTCTTTAGAACGAATGGTTATAATGAATTATTTAAAAGGATTAGAACTTGATCAGATTGCCGCTCAAGAAAAGCTGCCTTATGAAAAAATAAAAAGCGCTTTCAGTCGCGGTCGGACAAAGTTGATAGCGCTTATCAAGGGTGTTTAACAAAAATCTTATTGAAAGTAGAATTATTTTATGGTAAACTTGAAATTTTCTGCTTTTCGTGGTATGATGATGCTCGAGGTGAATGCGATGCCAACAACTTTAGCTACGATCAAGAAAGATTTAGAAGGCCGTATCGGTAGTGAGATTATGCTAGTTGCTCAGACTGGACGTAAGCGTCAAACTGAACGTCGCGGCGTTTTGACAGAAACTTATCCTTCAGTTTTTGTTGTAGATTTGGATCCAAATGAGAATTCATTCGAGCGGGTTTCTTATAGTTATTCAGATATTTTAACTAGAACTGTTGAGATTGAATTTTTATCAGAAGCTGTTTGAAACAAGAAGAGTTGACACTTTGTTGACTCTTTTTTGGTTCAATAAGATAAGGAGTGATGGGATGGCGTTTTTTCTAAAAGAGTTAGGGGAAATGACTGGGGTGGAGTTTTATCAGCTTGCCCGTTTGCGTACAGCGGTTTTTGTGGTGGAACAAGCGTGTGCGTATCAAGAGATCGATGCGATCGATGCACAAGCCAAACATTTATGGGCCCTTGATGAGGAAGGGCAGATCGTTTCGTACGCCCGTATTTTCCAGCAGGAACAAACGGTGCATTTTGGTCGGGTCATTGTGGCACCAGCATACCGGGGGCAAAAAGAAGGCCATCGTCTGATCAAAGAAGTTTTGCATCGCATTGAGCAGTGTTATCCAGCTTTGCCTATTGAGATCGAAGCACAAGCCCACTTAGAAAAATTCTACGGCCAGTATGGCTTTAAAACCATTACACCGCCTTTTTATGAAGACGGGATCCTGCATGTCGGGATGAAAAAAGAAGCAAGCACAGCGACTCTCTAAAGAGGTTCGCGTGCTTGCTTCTTTTAGCGCTATGATTGATGGATCGGATGAATCCGAATCGCTTCTTTCGACCTTATTGACTAAGAGCCGTTTTTTTATCGGATCGTATCATCCAATGATGTTGGACGTGGATCAACAGTGTTGGCAGGAGGCGTTTGCGCTTTTAGAAGGTCACGAATCTCTTCTAAATAATCCTCTGCAGTGACTTCTGGTACTTCTTCTTCCTCAGGTTGTTGTTTCAGATTGCGTAGTTTGTTGACTGCTTTGACAATCAAGAACAAGACAAATGCGGTAATCAAGAACGTAATAATGGCAGTAATTACGCGGCCGAAATCAAAGACCACATTTTTGGCTGGTTCAAAGACCAAGCCAGAAAAGGCATCGGCGTTACCAAAGAGTGATAAGATCCATGAAACCAATGGTGTCAGCAATCCTTCAACTAAACTAGTGACGATTGCGGTGAAGGCACTCCCGATCACGACCCCGATCGCCAAGTCAATGACGTTTCCTCGTAAAATAAATTCTTTAAATTCTTTAATCATCCTGTATCCTCCCTTCTAAATCTTACTGACAGTATAGCGAAAAACGCGGGATTTATAAAAAAAAACGCTCGCTGCAACAGGTTTGATCAGTGAGCCGAGGAGAAAGTTTGTCAGCTATGCTATAATTGAAGAGATAATTTTGCTTCTAGAAGGGGTGTCACATGTCTATTGAATTAAAAAAAGGTGTTCGGTTAACGGTGCTACCGACCAAAAAGTATAAAACGATCCGTTTTTTCGTTCGGTTTACTGCACCATTGCAGGCTGAAATGACCGCCAAACGGACCTTATTGACCAGTTTATTAGAAACGACTAGTTTGGCTTATCCGACACAGACCGCATTTAGCAGTCAGCTGGCAGAGCTTTACGGTGCCAGCTTTGGTATGAATGTTAACAAACGGGGCAATCTGCATCAAATCAATGCAGCGATGTCCTTTGTCAACGGGAAGTACGTGTCAGATGAAGCAGTATTGCCGCAAGCAGCCGCTTTTTTAGCAGAAGTTTTGTTCCATCCGAATGCCCACGAGGAACAGTTTGAAGAAAAGAACTTCACCATCGAAAAGCACAACTTGATCGCCTATATGAACAGCGTGGCAGAAGATAAGCAAGCATTGGCTTCTTTAGGGCTGCAAGAGTTGTATTTCGAAAACGATCAGAATCAGAAGTATCCGAGCTTTGGCCGTCCCCAAGACTTAGAAGCTGTGACCGCAAAAGAGCTTTACCAAACCTATCGCTCAATGATGGACAATGATCAAATCGATCTTTTCGTGATCGGCGATGTGGTTGAAGCAGAAGTTGCGGCGCTCTTCCAAAACATGGCCTTTACCGATCGGCCAGACCAAGCAATGCCGGTCTTTTATCAGCAAGCGGCGGAAAATATCATTCGCGAGAAAATCTTGCGGGAACCAATCATCCAAGCCAAATTGAACTTAGGCTATCATACTGGCGTGTATTATGACCAAGCCGAGCGGATCGCCTTTATGGTCTTCAACGGGTTGTTTGGCGGATTCCCTCATTCAAAACTGTTTATGAATGTCCGAGAGAAAGAAAGTTTGGCGTATTATGCTTCTAGCAGTATCGATACGTTTCGTGGGTATTTGTCGGTCCAAACGGGGATCGATGGCAAAAACCGCGATAAGGTCTTCAAATTGATCGAACAGCAGCTGCAAAGCTTGCAGCGTGGCGAAGTCACCGCGGAAGAACTGGCACAAACAAAAGCGATGTTGAAAAACCAGTACTTGCTTTCATTGGATAACCCACAAGCACTGATCGAAACAGCCTATCTGAATCAGTGGGTACCGAATACGAAAATGACGGAAGATGAATTTATGCAGAAATTGGCACAAGTGACCGTGGCTGATGTCCAAGCATTGGCTCAAAACGTGTCCTTGCAAGCTGTATTCTTCCTGGATAAGGAGACGACCCATGAATAAAAAAGTCTATCAGCAAATCAATGAGACCCTTTATGAAGAAGTATTGCCAAACGGCTTGAAAGTTTATTTGCTGCCAAAAGCCGATTTCCATAAAACTTACGGACTTTTCAGTACGAACTATGGCTCTGTCGACAATCATTTCGGGTTTTCACCCGAAGCATTGCATCAAGTCCCTGATGGCATTGCCCATTTTCTAGAGCACAAACTGTTTGAAAAAGAAGACGGCGATGTCTTTCAAACCTTTGGTCAGCAGGGGGCTTCTGCCAATGCCTTTACCAGTTTCACGAAAACCAGCTACCTTTTTTCGGCAACCGATCAAATCAAGTTGAACCTTGAAACGTTGATCGATTTCGTTCAAGCCCCGTATTTCACAGAAGAAACCGTCGAAAAAGAAAAAGGGATCATTGGTCAAGAAATCCAAATGTATGATGACGATCCAAACTGGCAGCAGTTTTTCGGTATCATCAAAAATCTGTATCCGAAGCACCCCTTGCATATCGATATCGCTGGTACGGTGGAAAGCATTGCGCAGATCACCGCTGAAGACTTGTATCTTTGCTACAATACCTTCTATCACCCAAGCAACATGACGCTTTTTGTGGTAGGCAATATCGATCCTGAAGAAACGATGGCGTGGATTCGGACCAATCAAGCGGCCAAGACCTTTCCAGAAACGCAGGCGATCATTCGCCAGTTTCCTGAAGAAACCTTTGCCGATATTCAAGCAGAATCAAGTCTTACCATGCCAGTAACACGTGCCAAAGGCGTATTAGGGATCAAAGGGGACTTGAACAAACTGCCGAAATCAGGAAGAGAGCTCTTGCGCTTCAAAAATGCGTTGAATCTTTTCTGCCAATTGGTGTTGGGCAATACTTCCGCCAATTATTTGCGTTTGTATGATCAAGGCATCATCGACGACACATTTGGGTTTGAAGTGAACTTGGATCGCGGCTTTTACTTTGCCGACTTCTCGGGGGATTCTGAAGAGCCAGAAAAAATGTTGGCAGAAATTGAAGCGATCGTAATGAATTTCCAGCAAGATCCAGAGATCAATGAAGAAAACTTGACGTTATTGAAGAAGAAAATGCTAGGAAAATATTTCCAATCACTGAACTCACTGGAGTTTATCGCAAACCAGTTTACCCAAAGTTTATTCGGTGAAACGACGCTCTTTGATCTGCCAGAGGTGATCCAATCGATCACTTTGGAAGATGTCCAGCAAGCGGCTCGTTCCTTTATCGATCCCAAAGCGTTTAGTCGTTTTTACATGTATCCAACGGAAAAAGCCTAAGCGAAGGCTGGTTTTGTCAAACAGCTGTCATCTAAGCGACACTGACTGATTCAAGGAGGAACGCCCAACAGAACAAGGGCTGGCCAACTCCTGAGTCATTCAGTGTTTTCTTTTTGCGTCAAAGGGTGGTTTTTTCTTGCAATTTGATGCCAATTTGGCGAAAAGTATTAAAATTTGTTTGCGAGTTGTGGTTAGGCTATCCTCAGACTTTTTCTTTTATGGTATTCTTTAATTATTGAAGCAAAATCTTTTTTTGTTTTTTTACAAAAAAACACGGAAAAAATGTTATATTTAGTAGACGGCGCGCTCAGATGGCAATCGGCGTGACGGAGTTTTTTTTATTGACGTATACAGGGAACCCCTGTTTTAAAATGATAGAGCAGCTTTGCTGACCTTACGACAAGCAGCGAAGCGATTTTAGGGCTTTTTTTAAAGATGAATAAAAGACTGGAGTAGATGATCGAGTGGCCAACGAAACAACGATTGGAGCAAAATTACGGCAAGCCCGTTTAGATAAAAACATTTCATTGATTGAATTACAACAAATGACAAAGATCCAAAAACGCTATTTAGAAGCAATTGAAGCAGAGCGTTTTGATCAATTGCCAGGCACTTTTTATGTCCGTGCGTTTATTCGCCAATATGCAGCAGCGGTTGGAGAAGACGGCGACAAATTGGTAGCCGTTTTTGATGGCAAAGATACGTTAGACGCCCCCTTACCAAAAAGACCGCAGCCTGAAACCGTCAGCGGCTCACGAAAAGCACAGCACGTAGAAGAAAAAAGCGGCTCATTTGTCGTCCGCTATTTGCCGATGATTCTATTAGGCCTGGTGGCCATTACGATCGTGAGTATCGTGGGCTACATGGCTTGGCAAGACCGGAATACAACGCCGATGATCCAAGGAAGCTCTTCTCTTGTGGTAGAAAATTCAGCGTCTACCGCTTCCACCACGTCAAGTACGGAAGAAACCAGTACTTCGAGTGAAGTGACGGAGTCTTCAAGTACGACGGAATCCAGCGAAGCGAAAATGACGATGACTGCCAGTGATTCGACGCAATCGTCGATCACGATCACGATGAAAGATGCGGAAAATCCTATTGAATTAGCATTTACTGGGCTAGATGCTTCTTGTTGGGTCGGTGTACAAGTCGACAACGCTTATGTGTACCAATACACTGTTCAAGCGGGGGAAACGCAATCGATGACGCTGCCAGAAGGCGCCACGAATGCGACCTTGACCCTGGGCGCAAGTCAAAATATCTCCATCACTGCCAATGGTCAGGAGGTGGACTTTTCTGATCCGCAATTTGAATTGTTACAAAAGACAGTCCGCCTCGTGATTGAATACCAAGACGATGCGGCATAAATCTGACAAATGCGCCTTATTGAGGTATCATTAGCTAAAAAGTTATCTGTTGCATCCGACCATTGAAAAGCAGAAGTAGTGGCATGATTTGCCGTTATTTCGTACAATAGTCGGCAGAGAGGAGTCTATTTCGTGAATTTACCCAATCAATTAACTGTATTACGGATCATTATGATCCCCATCTTTATTTTGGTCTTGGTTTTGCCAATCGATCTTGGCACGCTGACCGTTGGTACGACACAATTAGAAAACACGCACCTTATTGCAGCGATCCTTTTTGCGGCGGCCAGCATTACAGACTGGCTAGATGGCAAGATCGCTCGTTCCAGAGGCCTTGTTACCAACTTCGGGAAGTTTGCTGACCCGTTAGCAGATAAAATGCTCGTCATGACGGCTTTTATCATGCTGGTTGAATTAGACAAAGCCCCAGGCTGGGTAGTTTCGATCATCGTTTGCCGCGAGTTGGCAGTGACAGGGTTACGCTTGTTGTTAGTGGAACAAAGCGGGGAAGTCATGGCTGCTGCGTGGCCAGGGAAAATCAAAACCGCGACACAAATGGTTGCGATCATTTTCTTGTTCTTGAACAACATTCCCTTTTCAATGATCGGTTTGCCTATCGATCAAATCATGTTGTATCTATGTTTGATCTTCACGATCTATTCCGGGGTCGATTATTTCATAAAAAATACGAATGTTTTTAAAAATTCTATGTAAAATTTCTAGATCTAGATAAAGAAGCGATAAAAACAAGGATACAAGTCACGAAAGTTCAGAAGTTTTCTGGACTTTTTTTGTCAATATGAAAGACTTTTACGTATCTGATAAATGAAGGAGTAAACGAATGAAAGCAGAAATTATTGCAGTCGGGACCGAATTACTTTTAGGACAGGTGGTGAATACGAACGCGACCTTCTTGTCAGAAGAACTGGCAAGTCTTGGGATCGATGTTTTTTATCATAGTGTTGTCGGGGACAACCCCAATCGCTTAGAAGAATTGCTGACGATCGCCGACAAACGCAGCGACTTGATCGTGCTGTGCGGCGGCCTAGGGCCCACCGACGATGACTTGACGAAACAAGTCACTGCCCGTCATGTGGGACAAGAGTTAGTCAGAGATGAACCAGGTTATCACCAATTGAAAGCCTTCTTTGAAAACAGTCAACGGAGAATGACGGAAAACAATTTGCGGCAGACCCTCGTTTTTAAAGACGGTGTGTCTTTGCCAAATCCCAATGGACTAGCGATCGGGATCTTTTATCAGACAACCACTACCAGTTATTTGCTGCTGCCGGGACCACCAAGTGAACTGCAGGCGATGTTTCTTACCCACGCAAAACCACTTCTATTAGAGCAGTTTCCCCAAGAAGAAGTCTTGCTTTCTCGCGTTTTGCGCTATTACGGGATCGGGGAATCGGCGTTGGTCACAGAATTGGCCGATTTGATCGAGAATCAAGTCAATCCCACCATCGCTCCTTATGCCAAACCCAATGAGGTCACGCTGCGTCTGACGGTCAAAACCGCAGACGAGGCGCAAGGGATCAAACAATTGGATGCGTTAGAAGAAACCGTCCAAGCACGGGTCGGTGCGTATTTCTATGGGTATGGGGAACAAAATTCGCTGGCAGAAACAGTCGTCGAGCGACTGATCGAGCAAAAGAAAACCGTCACCGCAGCGGAAAGTTTGACCGCTGGTTTGTTCCAAGCGACCCTAGGAGGGATTCCTGGCGTCTCTGAGGTGTTTCCCGGTGGGTTCGTGACATATTCTGCTGCAACAAAAAGCAAGCTCTTAGGCATCGATCCAGGGCTTTTGGAAAGTTATGGAACTGTTAGCCAGGAATGTGCAGAAGCAATGGCCGTCTATGCCCGCAAACAAGCCGAGACTGATTATGCGGTGGCGTTTACTGGTGTTGCTGGTCCAGACGAGTTAGAAGGTCAGCCTAAAGGTACCGTTTGGATCGCCTTAGCTTCTGACAAAGGCGTCTCGAGCCAGCTGTATCACTTCAACCGCGACCGCGCCTATATTCGGCATAGTGCCGTCATGGCGGGCTTAAATCAAATACGTAAGGAATTATTAAATTAATGCGAATGTTTGTTCGTTTTTTCTTGCAATTTCCCGTCAGAAGGACTATTATTATCTTATGAACGACACACGAAAGTGATGAATATAAGGAGGATTATCCGTTTGGCAGATGATCGTAAAGCAGCCTTAGATGCTGCACTAAAGAAGATTGAAAAGAACTATGGTAAAGGTGCCATCATGAAGCTTGGCGAAAAAGTTGATCAACAAATTTCAACGATCCCAAGTGGTTCATTGGCCTTGGATGTTGCATTAGGTGTAGGTGGTTACCCACGAGGACGGATCGTAGAAGTTTACGGCCCAGAAAGTTCTGGTAAAACGACAGTTGCTTTACATGCCATTGCGGAAGTCCAAAAAAATGGCGGAACAGCAGCATTTATCGATGCCGAACATGCGTTAGATCCTCAATATGCGCAAAAATTAGGCGTAAATATCGATGATCTTTTGTTATCACAACCAGATACAGGAGAACAAGGATTAGAGATCGCTGACGCCTTAGTTTCAAGTGGTGCGGTTGATATCGTGGTCATTGACTCGGTAGCAGCTTTAGTCCCACGGGCGGAGATCGACGGTGAAATGGGTGATACCCACGTTGGTTTGCAAGCACGTTTGATGTCACAAGCATTACGGAAACTTTCTGGTTCCATCAACAAAACGAAAACGATCGCGATCTTTATCAACCAAATTCGGGAAAAAGTTGGGATCATGTTCGGGAATCCAGAAACGACGCCTGGTGGTCGTGCGTTGAAATTCTATTCAACCATCCGTTTGGAAGTACGTCGTGCTGAGCAATTGAAATCCGGTACAGATATCATCGGGAACCGCACGAAGATCAAAGTAGTCAAAAACAAAGTAGCGCCACCATTTAAAGTAGCAGAAGTCGACATGATGTATGGTCAAGGGATTTCCCAAGAAGGCGAATTGCTGGATATGGCCGTGGAACAAGACATCGTCGATAAAAGCGGTGCGTGGTATGCCTATAAAGGGGATCGTATCGGTCAAGGTCGTGAAAACGCCAAAAACTACATGCGTGAACACCAAGAAATGATGCTAGAAGTTTCTGCTCGCGTCCGCGATGCTTACGGGATTGGAACAGGAGAGACCGTAACCCTTGAGGAAGCGCAAGAAGAATTACCATTAGACGACTAAGTCTTGAAAAAGCCAAACAACCTCGTTGTTTGGCTTTTTTGTGGTTTTTGCCAGATTCGTCCATTGTTGAAAAAACATCCGTAAAAAGGAAGGGTTGCGAAAGTTTACTTTATTATTTAAAGTTGACACTCTTGGGTTCAAACATTAGAATAAACGTATGTGGATTTCCACATAAGAAGTAGCGAATTGATAATTTTGTTATCCTTTGTTAATCAAAATTACAAAATATTTAAAAAGATAGTATGGAGGTGGATTCATTGGAACTACTTTACATTCTCCTCGCTATCATCGGTTTAATTGTCGGTCTTGGATTAGGAGTTTATGTGACGAAATCTCGTCATGAGAAAGAAATCAACGGCGCCCAAAATTCTGCAGCTGGAATTATCGAAAGCGCTAAGAAAGAAGCAGAAACTCTTAAAAAAGAAGCATTGTTAGAAGCTAAGGAAGAAAATCAGAAGTATCGGTCAGAGATTGAAAGTGAGTTGAAAGAAAGCAAACTTGATTTAAAATCACAAGAAAATCGTTTACTCCAAAGAGAACAAGTACTTGATCGTAAGGACGATTCTTTGGAAAAACGAGAACGCTCACTTGAAGATAAAGAAGGCAGACTTAGTGAGAAACAACAATTAATTGACGAGCGAGAAAAAGAAGTAGAAAACTTAATCGATGGACAACAGAAAGAATTAGAGCGCATCGCTGCGCTGTCTAGAGATGAAGCAAAAGAGTTGATCATGAAATCAACGGAAGAGGAATTGAACCATGAATTAACGATCATGGTCAAAGAATCTGAACAGCGTGCGAAGGAAGAAGCAGATCGAAAAGCAAAAAATCTCTTGTCCCTAGCAATCCAACGTTGTGCCGCAGACCAAGTGTCTGAAACCACGGTATCGGTCGTATCATTACCAAACGATGAGATGAAAGGTCGAATCATCGGAAGAGAAGGTCGGAACATTCGCACCCTTGAAACCTTGACAGGGATCGATTTGATCATCGATGACACGCCAGAAGCAGTCGTCTTATCAGGATTTGATCCGATTCGCCGTGAAATTGCTCGTATGACCCTTGAAAAACTGATTCAAGACGGCCGGATCCATCCAGCCCGAATTGAAGAAATGGTCGAAAAATCTAGGAAAGAAATGGATGAGCATATTCGTGAATATGGGGAACAAGCAGCCTTTGAAGTCGGCGCCCACACCCTTCATCCAGACTTGATCAAGATTTTAGGTCGTTTGCGTTTCCGTACCAGCTACGGACAAAACGTCTTGAACCACTCGATCGAAGTCGCAAAACTAACCGGTGTTCTTGCCGCAGAATTAGGCGAAGATATCCAGTTAGCCAAACGTGCTGGACTCTTGCATGATATCGGGAAAGCCCTTGACCATGAAATCGAAGGCTCTCACGTTGAGATCGGGGCTGAGTTAGCTGCCAAATACAAAGAAAATGGTGTGGTGATCAATGCGATCGCTTCTCACCATGGAGATGTTGAAGCAACATCGGTTATCTCTGTTTTAGTTGCAGCCGCAGATGCCTTGTCAGCAGCCCGTCCAGGTGCCCGCAGCGAATCATTGGAAAATTATATTCGCCGCTTGCAAAATCTAGAAAATATCGCCAACGGCTTCAAAGGGGTCGATTCCAGTTTTGCAGTCCAAGCCGGACGTGAAGTCCGTGTAATGGTCAAACCAGAAGAGATTTCTGATTTGGATGCTGTACGATTGGTTCGCGACATCCGCAAGAAGATCGAAGACGATTTGGATTACCCAGGTCATATCAAGGTAACCGTTATTCGCGAGACTCGCGCAACGGATTACGCCAAATAGCAAGCAAAAGCAGTATCCTCTCAGAGGGTACTGCTTTTTTGTGTAGCTGATTGTTAATAAGAACGGCTGAGTTTTGCAAAATCAACTCTATTTCATCAGTCCCATAAATGATCGTGCCTTTTTTATTCGCCGGCAATAGAACAACGAGCAAGCAAAAGGATGGCTCGATAGCGACAGAGGCGAAAAATGGGAGGATCGATCCAGTATTATCGAGTGGGAGGCTATTGAAAAACAAAACAGACCCAGACTTCTCGGGGAAGTCCAGGTCTGTTTCATGTGTTTCACGTCTATACGTCCATCAAATCTTGCGTCGGCGGGCAAAGTCCACAAAGCGGAATTTATCCAGTCGGTGGATCGATTCGGTGTATTCAAAACAGCGCGTGTCTTCTAGATACACGAGGCTGCGAACCGTAACGACATGCTGATCTTCAGGACGCAGATCCATTAGATCCCGCAATTCTTTGTTGACGGGGTCAACAGTGATTTCTTTTTGTGCATAAGCGATCTCAAGGCCAAGGTCATTTTCAAAGTAATCAAAAATCGATACTTTCGCTCGGTTTTCTGGCAACTCTTCGATGATAGAAGCATCAAGGTAATCTTTATCCAAAATCACCACTTCTCCATCGATTCTCCGCTGACGGATCAGTTTCCATGCCTCAGAGGCGACAGGCCAACCAGTAGTCTCGTGCAGCTTTGGCGAGACGGCGATCTTACGGATCTCGACAACCTTTGTTTCACTAGGAATGCGTTGGGTATCTTGCAGCTCTCGAAAACTCGTCAAGCCAGAAATCGGGAAATCAAAGCGATTCAAGTCTAAAACGATTGAACCTTTCCCTTGTTTCTTTTGGATATAACCAGCATCCCGCAATAAATTCAATGCCTTACGGACAGTCTCGCGGGAGACACCATAAGTTTTGATCAATTGGTTTTCGCTAGGCAGCAAAGAATGCGGAGGGTATTCGTTTGCTAGAATTTTTTGTTCTAAATCTAAAAATATTTCTTTGAACTTGTTCATCGGATTGCCCCCTCTTTGGCTATTATAGCGAGGCCAATTTGGAAATGCAATCGACTATTTCGCCAAAAGTTCGTCAATGTTTAGGTCCGTTAATTTTTCAACGATCACATCTGCACCGTGTAATTCTTCTCCTGAATAAACGCCTACCGCATACATACCAGCAGCTTTGATACCGTCGATCCCTGCTTGAGCATCTTCAAAGCCAACTGCTTCTGCCGGTTCAATGCCTAGTGCCAGCGCTGCTTGGATAAAGATTTCTGGATCTGGTTTGCCTTTTTTCAAGGTTGCTGGGTCAACGATCGTATCAAAGTCTTGCATGACCCCAAGTTTGTCCAAAATAAACGGTGCATTTTTGGATGCCGAAGCGATCGCACAAGGAATGTTTTTTGCTTTGGCTTCATCAAGGAATGTCTTTACCCCTGGCAATAGATCATCAGGAGTCAAGCTTTGTAATAATTGTACATAGTGGGTATTTTTCTTCGTCGCTAACGCTTCTTTTTCGACTTCTGTGTAGGCATCATTTTTGTTGCCTAGGGTTAAGATTCGCTCTAAAGAGTCCATGCGGCTGATGCCTTTTAACTGCTCGTTGAACTTCAAATCGATCTCGATCCCGATCTCCGCAGCTAATTCTTTCCATGCAATGTAGTGGTATTTGGCCGTATCCGTGATAACGCCGTCTAAATCAAAAACAAATCCTTTTTTCATGTGTAACACTCCTTTTAGTAAGTAATCGTTGCTTCTTTCTTTGCTTCTAGAGAAACTTGTTGCCCATTCACTAAGATCATGACTGGCTGATCAGCGGTAATCGTCAATGTTTCATGTGTAACATTCATCGCAAAGCGGGTGCCGCGAACTTCTAGCTGAAAGGCTAAGCTGTCCCAAGCTTTCGGCAAGTTTGGCGTGATCTGCAGCTGCTCTTCTCGAATATCGATCCCAGCAAAAGTGGTTAATGGAATAAACAACGTAGCAGCCATGACACCGGCGTGAATGCCTTCTGCTGTAGTCCCGCCTTGGATATCACGGTAATCAGAAGAGAGGGCTTCTTGGTATAATGACCAAGCCAACTCCTGATCATCTACCATTGCCGCCAACTGGGCATGAACGATGCGTGACAACGTCGAGCCGTGGGAGGTACGAGCCAAGTAATAATGGAGATTTTTTTCAATATAGTCTGTTGGCAGCTGGTAAGAAAGATCTGCCAAAATCTGATTGACTTGCTCTTTTGAAAAATTGTAGAAAATCATCAAACTATCCGCTTGTTTCGCGACTTTGTAGCTGTCAGCACTCTTGCCTTCAGCGTTCAAGATGCGGTCCATCCGATAGATGTTGCCATATTTCTCTTTGTAGTGAGCCCAATCCAGATCTTCCAGCTGGAAGTACCCTTCAAATTGTGCAATGATGCCTTCTGGATCGATCTCTAAGCCCAGCTTGGTACGAATATCTGCCATAGCAGCAATATCTGCAGGGGTTAAAGCCGTTTTCTCTAATACCGCTTGGAAGCTCTCTGCGGAAAGTTGTTGTTGAAGGTTCTCGATCTCTTCAAACAACCATACTACCATCATATTGGTATAGGCGTTGTTTTTCAAGCCGCCTTGTTCACTATTTGGGTAGCTTTCATGAAATTCATCTGGTCCCATGACTTTATCGATAAAGTAACGTTGAGCAGCATCATCCCAGGTGGCAGCACTTTGCCAGAAATGAGCGACTTCTAACATCAATTCTAACCCATATTGTTCCATGAAGACTCGATCTTGCGTGTTGTGCCAGTATTGCCAAATGTTATAAGCGATCGCTAAGGAGACATGGCGTTGCAAGCGACTGTGATCTTCTTTCCATTCGCCACTGATAGGGTTCAAATGCAGTTCTTGGGATTGCTCACTGCCATCCAATCCTGATTGCCATGGGAACATGGCGCCTTGGTAGCCAGCTTTTTGGGCATCTTTTTTGGCAGCAGCTAAGCGGCGGTAGCGATACAGCAGAATTTCTTTGGCGGTGTCAGGAAAATGTAGAATGTAAAACGGTAAGATAAACAGTTCATCCCAGAAAATATGACCGCGATAGGCTTCACCATGTAGGCCACGGGCAGTGATACTGGCATCTAAGGACTCCTGATAAGCATTCGGTGCTGCGGAGACCAGCAGATGATACGTATGCAGATTCAGCATTTTTTGCGACATCAAGTCACCAGTGACTTCGATGGCCGCTTTCGCCCATAATTCAGCCCAGGCTTGTTTTGAGGCGGTATACATCGTCGCAAAATCAGGTAATGCTAAGGAAGAAAACGTAAATGCCGGTTGCGGCTCTTCTTGGCGATAAGCGGCAACAGTGACTGATTTTTCGACCCGATAAGTTTGTCCTTCCGTCACCTCAAGGGTTACTTGCTGACGGATGAGCTGGTCGGTTGTTTCAGCTTGCAGCTCAGCCAATGGCAGGTCCTGTGAGAACAGTTCAGAGGATTGGACAACGGTAATCTGTGATTGGTTAGTGGTGACCACTAAATGCGCTTTGTTTTGTTCAGCTGCTGCCTCTTTCACGGTCAAATGCTGGTTAGTTAAACTACGGTAACGAGCGACGTTATAGTTATAGACCGATCCGTCGGCTTCACTGACGAAGGTAACGGCGCCAGAAAAGTTCAGCGGGGTAAACTGATAGACCAAGCTGTATTGGTGAACGTCTTGCATATTGGCGATCTTCTTCGTTTCGATTCGCAGACGCTTTTGTTTTTTGGTTTCAATTTCTGCCACTGATTGGAACAAGCCGGTCTTCAGATCCAATGTCCGTTTAAAGGAAAGGAGCTGATTGTTGGCGATATCGATCACTTCATCATCGATCTTTACGTACATTTTTTGCAGATTCGGTGCATTGACGAAGTCTTCATTGCTGATGGTATGACCAGAAACATCCGATTCCACCGTATTGTAAAGACTTGCTAAATACAGCCCTGGATAGTTCGCTTCACAAATGGTCATCTCAGGCGTTGTGCCTCGCAGCCCTAAATAGCCGTTACCGACGGTTAAAAGTGACTCCACCGAGTATTCATCTTTACCAGGGGTGTAGCCATAGTATTCGAGGCGCCAAGGAATTTCAGCAGTTTTTTCTTCATACTGTTCTTTCGTAGTGCAAACAAAGGGACGATTCAATTTTTCTGTCAACCATTGGTCCAGTGAAAAAGTCCCTTCTTCATTCGTAAACACCAGCGATTCAGAGACGATCCCGCCACCTTCCATTTGCTGCAGCTGCGCGGTCAGTGCGGCAACGCGCTCACTGTCAGTCCCAGAAAACGGATAGGTCGTACCAGTTTGATCCGTTAACAGCCATTGTTCCTTAGACAATATAATCGTATTCACAGTAGTTGTCCTCCTTTAAACTTGTCTATACATGCAAAATGATTATAACGTAAATTGTAAGCTATTTCAATTTATCTAGCCTGTTTTTTTATTCTTTTTTGTCAAATAAACAGTAAATAAAGTTGTTAGCAATATTATTTTATATTAATGAAATATTTTAAAAAACGTTTATTTATCAAGGTTTTTATATCGTACCTTTGCTATTTGCTTGTATTGTTTATAGAAAAAGTGAAAAAAATTGGTTTGAAACGCTTGCAATATCAAAATTATCAAGTTATGATTAGTGCGTAATCAAAACATATATATACAAGTGGAGATGAAAGGGGTTTATTAATTATGGGAAAGTATCGTGATGATGCTGAGAAGCTGCTGGAATATGTTGGCGGCAAAGAAAATATCGCCGCAGTAACACATTGCGCGACACGGATGCGTTTTGTTTTGAACGATCAGTCAAAAGCAAACGAAAAGGCAATTGAAGAAATTCCAAGTGTCAAAGGAATGTTTACCAATGCGGGACAATTCCAAGTCATTATCGGCAATGATGTCTCAACGTTTTACAATGATTTTACCGATGTATCAGGAATAGAAGGTGTTTCTAAAGAACAAAGTAAAGCGATTGCAAAAAACAATCAAAATATCGTGCAACGAGCGATCGCTACGTTAGCTGAGATCTTTACCCCGTTATTACCAGCGATTATTGTCGGTGGTTTGATGCTAGGGCTGAGAAATTTCTTAGAAGGTGTACCGCTAGAAGCTCTAGGTGGGCAAACCATTACACAAGCTTCTACTTTTTGGAACGGTGTCAACGGCTTTTTATGGCTGCCCTGTGAAGCCATCTTTCACTTTCTACCAGTAGGGATTACTTGGAGTATTACACGTAAGATGGGAACCACGCAAATATTAGGGATTGTTTTAGGGATTACATTGGTTTCACCGCAATTATTAAATGCTTATTCAGTAAGTTCAACTTCTGCTGCAGAAATTGCTCAAAATTATACGTGGGACTTCGGGTTCTTCACTATTGATAAAATTGGGTATCAAGCACAAGTGATCCCAGCAATGCTGGCAGGTTTCTTATTGGTTTATCTTGAAAGATTCTTCCGGAAATGGATTCCAGAAGCGGTTTCAATGATCTTCGTTCCATTGTTCTCATTGCTGCCAACTATTTTAGCAGCCCACATGGTGTTAGGTCCAATCGGTTGGCAAATCGGATCAGGCATTTCTTGGGTCGTAAATGCTGGCTTGACCTCACCATTAAACTGGTTATTTGGTTTCATTTTCGGTGGCTTGTATGCGCCTTTGGTTATTACCGGATTGCATCATACAACGCTAGCGATCGACTCTCAATTAGTAGCGGATTTTGGGACAACCAACCTTTGGCCAATGATCATGCTGTCAAATATTGCGCAAGGTACGGCAGTATTGGCGATTTGGTTCCTTCACCGTGGCAATAAAAAAGAAGAACAAGTCTCTGTTCCAGCAACGATTTCTGCTTACATGGGGGTTACTGAACCAGCGATGTTCGGGATCAATTTGAAATATGTTTACCCATTTGTCGCAGCAATGGTAGGTTCTGCCTTTGGTGGTATGCTGATCACTGCAACGAATACCCGTGCATTAGGTATTGGTGTAGGGGGACTGCCTGGCTTCTTATCATTTAAAATTGAAAACTATCCAATGGTCTTCATCTCAATGGCGGTGACGATTGCGATCACGTTTGTTTGCACCATCATCTTTAGAAAAGTTACCTTCTTAAATAAATTAGAACCGCAATTGGCTGCTGATACAGCTGCAGCAGCGGCTGTTGCACCACCGACGGCTGCACCGACAACTGCAGCCCCAGAAGCAGCACAAGTTTCAGAAGAAACCCTTTATGCTCCAGCTGATGGGAAAGTAGTTGCCATCACTGAAGTTTCTGATCCTGTCTTTTCTCAAAAAATGATGGGTGACGGCTTTGCTGTTCAGCCAACGAATGGAACGATTTATGCTCCTGTTGCAGGTACGATCTCTAGCATTTTTGAAACAAAGCATGCAATTGGGATTTTAACGCCTGGTGGCGCGGAAGTTCTTGTTCATATGGGCTTAGATACTGTGGAATTAAAAGGTGCGCCATTTGAGGTCCTTGTTTCTGAAGGTGACACGGTCACACCAGAAACGAAGATTGCAGTGATGGATCTAGATGCAGTGACCGCAGCTGGCAAACAGACAGATGTTTTAACAGTCATCACGAATGCCGAAAAAGTGCGTCAGCTTTCATTGACGACCACAGGCACAGTGACAGCCAAAACAGCGGTTGGTTCCGCTGAATTAAACTAAAAAAATAATCCGTTTCCGAGAGCACCCTTTGACTAAGAAGGGGGATCGGAAGCGGATTTTTTTATGGCCGCCCTCATGGGAGAGCGGCTTTTTTCTTGGTTTTCAATGGGTAAAGCCGCAGTTAGCTGACGGCTTTTTTGTCGGTGCTTTTGCGGAAGTAGTTGATCGTTAATAGGAAAGTCAGTAAGACCAGGGCCCACAAAAAGAATAAGGCGATTTGAGAGCCGATGACCGTCCCTTGGGTGTAATCGGTCGCCGCATTTTGTGCCAAATTGATAATGGTCGCCACCACAGCCGTCGCCACTGCACCAGAAAATTGCTGTAGCGTATTAAAGATCGCATTACCGTCCGCGTACAACGCAGGAGTCAGCTTGTTTAAGCCGGTGGTCATCATATTGCTGTAGGCTAAGCCGATCCCGATCATGTAAAAGACATGTCCAGTAACTAGGCTCCAAATGAAAGGCGAACGCAAAACGAGGGCTAAGGCAAGCCAACCGATGGCAATCAACGTCAAACCAGACAGGATCGGTTTTTTCGGTCCAACTTTATCCAGCAACCGACCAGAGATCGGCGCAAGGATCGCCCCTATCGCCGCCCCAGGAAGCATAACTAATCCTGCAGTAAAGGCATCTTTTCCCAAGACGAGTTGGACAAAGTTCGGCAAGACAAAGGAAATGCCCAGTAAAAGGAACTGACAAACAAGAAAGCCAAACAGAAACAAACTGAAGCTGCGGTTTTTCAAAACAGTCAAACGAATCAAAGGATTCGGGCCTTTTGAGCGTTGATAAAACAAGCCAGCACCAATGAAACCGAAAAGCAGCGGCAGTAGACTCGCTAAGGTGCCTACTTGATTCAAGAACAATAAGAAGCCGCTGAACATCAAGACGATTCCTAATACACTCAGTAAATCCAGGGAAGTATCTTTTGCCCCAGCCGTCTTAGGGATCGAGTAAAGGCCGAGTACTAGGGAGATCAGCAAGACTGGGATCAAGAAAAGAAAGATCGCATTCCAAGACCAATGGGCGGTCAATAAGCCCCCATATGTCGGTCCGATCGCTGGAGCGATGGAAGTGGTCAAATTCCCTAAGCCGATTGCCGCTCCCCGTTTTTCAAAGGGGGAGTAAGTCAAAATGATGTGGAACATCAAAGGCAGTGCGATCCCTGTGCTGGCACCTTGGAAAAAGCGGCCAATCAGCAAAATGGCAAACGTCGGCGATAAAAAGTCGATCACCAAGCCAACAAGGAAAAAGGCGTTGGCAGCTAGAAACAAGGTTCTCAATGAGAAGCGTTTCAAAAGGTAGGTCGATATTGGGACAATGATGGAGATGACCAGTAAGTAGATGGTCGTCACCCATTGAACATCGGATGTTGAAAGCGTAAATTGATCGATCAATGTCGGAAACGTTACATTCATGGCTGTTTCAATCAGCACACCTGCAAATGACATCAATCCGGTTGCGAGGATTGCCCCCACGAGTTTTTTGTTGTTTTCCATATTCTCACCTCTAAAAATTCGCAAAAAAAGAGACCGTTTCTATTCTCATAGAAACCGCCTCTCTCTCGACAAGCGAACCCGCTTGTTATCTGTACGATTTAATCTATCGCTATTCTACTGACTTCATAAGAAAGTGTCAAGAGAAGTGGATAAAAAAATAGCAAAAAACTTTTTTGAAAGTTTTCAAACTTTTACTTACACGAAAAATTTTCTTCTGCTAGAATAGTCGAGTACGAAAAAGAGAAAGGAAGTTGTTACATGCCCATCAACAAAAAAGAAAGTTTGATCTATACGACACTTATGTGTATTTTCATGGTGTATTTTATGAGTGTTTATAACCTCATGTTTCAAGTCGGTGTTTCGGCATTGGCATTCCAATTGGCGTGGAATGAATTGCCATTAGCCCTTTGTGTCGCCTTTATTTTGGATTGGTTCATTGTTTCTGGTCCGGCAAAAGGTTTGGCGTTTCGATTTTTGGACCATCAATCAGCTACTTGGAAAAAAATCGGTTTGATTTCTTCATTGATGATCGCCGGCATGGTGATCTGTATGTCACTCTTTGGTGCGTTGATGCACCCAAACCCTGATCACTCGGTGTTCGTCAATTGGCTAAGCAACATTGGGAAAAATGTGATCGTCGCATTGCCGTTGCAATTGTTCATTGCAGGTCCAATCGTTCGCCGGGTGTTTCGCGCCTTGTTTCCTATTGGCACTGTGCAAGAACAGCCAGTACTAGGGGAATAATCGATCATTAGAAAAAACGTACTGCAGACAGGTTCTGCCAAGGTTAGCTAAAACAGCTGGCTTGGCGATACCTGGACTTGCGGCACGTTTTTTTGCTTTTATAGACAGCAAAAAAACCCATAGGATGGTATGGGTTTTTTTGGTTACCCTATGAAATAGGATACAGGATGTACCTATATAGTAATATGGTTCCGTCAAAAAGAGAAGTTCAATTTTTTCACCGATACATGAAATTAATGCAAATTGCTAGTTTTTCTGACGAAAAAATCAACTTATAATTATTTTCCGTCTGTTATTCCGTATAGAAACCAACGAGTTGATACCAGCGACGATGCTCAATATGGTAGGCATCAGGTGAGTAGCCTGACATTGAAAAACCGATAAAGGTGATGACCAGTCCGATAATAATAAACAACAGACTGAGAAAAACGAAAAAGCGCTTATTGATTTTGATCATAGGACTGCCTTCTTTCGATAGTTTTGAACAAATGATTTCGGCCAAACAACAAGGGAGTGGGTAAGACGTGAAAAAGGTCGGCTCATACTATAAGTGGCGATCAGGCAAAGCAGCCCTAAACCAAATAAGAAAATCCCCATGCCTAACTGACTTAAAAAGAGATAGAAACCATCCGCCATCAGCATGGGACTTAAGACAACGCTGGCGATCCCACCGATAAACGTAGTGACACCAATCATGCCAGTGGTGAAAGGCACACACCAGATGATTATTAAAAAGCTTAGGATCAGCAAAGCGGCACTTAACAAGAGGCTGCCCCACAATGGGAAGCCCAGTACTAAAATCAAGAGCAAAAAGGGATGAAAGCGGCGGGGAATCTCTACTACGACCTCTTCCGTTTCGGTAACTGCTTGGATCAGTTCTTTTGGGGAGCCAAGGCGTGCCACGGCTTCTTCTTCGGTGTATCCTTCTTCCATCAAATCTTCGATCATCTCGTCATAATAGTTGATCAGCTGATGAATCTCGCTAGGTCTGACTTTTTCAGATAATTCCGCAGCCAATGCCTTGATAAAATCAACTCTGTTCATCTAATGTTCCTCCTTTAATAAATCGCTGGATCAATGTCAATTGGGGCCAGTCGTTGGTTAAAAAATCGTCGATCCGCTGTTTTCCGATTTTGGTCAAGCGGTAATATTTTCGGATCCGTCCTTGATGGCTTTTATTATAAGTCTCAACCGCTCGGCTGGCTTCTAAGCGCTTCAAGATAGGATAGAGCGTTGATTCTGAGATTGGCAGTAAAGGAGATATGTTTTTGACTAATTCATAGCCATAAGAGTCACCATGCTGCAAATAAGCCAAAACACAAATTTCCAATAATCCTTTTTTTAATTGGGCATCCAAAGGCTCTCCTCCTGTTCATACTCATACTATACATTACATAGTATCATTCCACAAGCAGCACCAGTCAAAATCAGCCTTAAGTCTGAGCACCATAAGACAACAAGAGTTTCTTTAATAAAATGGTCAAAAATAAAAAATAAAATTAAGAAAATCGGCGGAAAGTATAGGTTAACGTGCTCTTTTTTGTTAAAGTAGAAGTATAAAGATTACTTTCAGTAAGAAAATGGGCGTTGGTTGTGCTTCTAAAAGCTGCAAGTAGTCAAAGTGAATGAGACGAACATCAGCAAGAATTGGTGACGTCCAGAAAGGAAGGGGTATTATGAGAAAAGCAACGATTACGAAAAAATATTTGATCAATTGCTTAAAAAAATATCTGGTGGAATATCTTTATCGACCAATCACTGTCCGCAACATTGCTAAATATGCACGAACATCGACCCAACCGATCTATTTAAATTTTTCAAACATGCAAAATTATAAACAGGCGATGGTTGATGATGTGTTTCGCGACATTCACGAAACAAAAAAAGAGTCAGAAGAGACACTCGATTCCTTATACAGCTTTTGGCAGGACTATTACGTATTTGCCAGCCGCAATCGCAACCTCTTTTTCGCACTTTTTTTAAATGATATTGGCTGTGGTCCTTACATAAAAGAGCGTTCTTTTGCTTATTTTCAAGAAGCAATTGCTGAATCAGCTGTTTTTCAAGGTGCGCATAAAAGCGATCTGAGAAAATATCATGAAGAAGCCTTGATCTTTTTTAGTGGGTTGGTATTGTTGTTTATTCGTGAAGGGTGTAGTGACAGCAAGAATGATTTTATGAAAGATACCATTGAGTATTGGGAACGAATGTTAAAGGAACCAAAAAGCGCGCCACGTGATCGGGGACCGCAAGCATTGTTAGAGGCTGGTGCGTTTGCTGTAGAAGAATAGGTACTTGAAATCAAGCATTAAAATAAATATCTGAATATTTCGACACCAAAAAACCGTTAGTGATCAAACATTCTTCACTAACGGTTTTTTTTGAGGAGGCAAGTCTTGCGGTATGAGTAGAACAATTGTGGTTTTTTCACCTTTTACTGATTGAATCGCTAAGGAAGCTTGCGTGCCATAGTACAGTGCTAGCCGCTGGCGTACATTGTTGATACCATAATGTTGATCAGAAGGTTGCTCCAGTTGTTTTAGCTGTTCAGGATCAATCCCGGGACCATTGTCTTGAATCTCAAACCGCAGCCATTGTCCTTCTTTGAGGCAGCGGATCGTCAATACACCTCTGCGGTCATCTTCAATATGATCCAGCCCATGAAAGACGGCATTTTCGACAAACGGCTGCAAGAGTAGATTGATCATCGGATATTCATCGATATTTGAGTCAATTTCGAGGACTAAATCAAAGGAATGGTGATGCATTTTTTGCTGAATTTTAGCATAGGTGATCGTCAGATCGAGTTCTTTGCTGACGGATAACCGATTGGATCCTTGGTTTAGGCTGAGACGGTAGAATCGAGACAGCAGCTGAGCCATCTCACGGATTTCGTGGTTGCCGTTTAGTGTGGCAGTATTGCTGATCAATGCTAAGGAATTATAAAAGAAATGCGGATTGATCTGGGCTTGCAGAGCTCGCAATTCGTATTCTTTTTGTTTCAGTTCGGCTTCATACACTTCATTGATCAGCTCAGCGATTTTATCTAGCATTTTTTGAAAATTGGTGTATAACTGTCCAACTTCATCTTCTGAAGAATAACTATGCTCGATTTTGAATTGATCCATTGATAAAGAAGCCATTTGCTGGGTCAAAGAGTTGATCGGCTGTACCACTGTTTTTGCTAGCCACCAGCTGGATAAAACCAATATCACTAATACAAAACCAAAGATAATGAGTGCCGCACCAACTAGATACAGTAGACTGCTGAAAAATGACTGTGCGGTTTTAACAAAAACGATTTGCCAATGATTATCCAGCAGTACAGGGGCTTCTTCAATAACTGCGCTTCCAACCAACCACTGTTTTTGAGTACGCTGCTGCTTCGTCAAATAATCAATGCGGTAAAGCGTCTGCCCGGTCTCTGACTGGATCGTCAAATCGTAAGGTTCTTCAGTGACTGCATCAAGATTCGTGAACAATGCTGCTCGATCGATGGTCAAAACGATGTAGTTTAGGGAATCTGCGGTATGGCCTTTTAAAAAAAGGTTGGTATAAAAAGAAAGTTCCTCCCGTTCTTTGTCAAAATACGTGCGAATTTCAGTCGAGGGTTTCTCTTTGAGAAAAGGTAGCGCCGTGTCAGCAGTGATTTTTTTGACATATTGCCCATGATCATAAAGATCGATCGTGGTGTATAGCGTGATGCCTTTGATATCTGCTTGCGGAAAACGAACACTGTGAAACAAAGGCACGATCGTATTTTGAAAGAGATTGTATTGATCAAAGTTTGAGAAGCGTTGACTAGAAAGTTCTTGCGTCAAGGCGGTATTGTTGGCTAAGAAAAGCAGGCTGTCCCGATAGGTATGGATCTTGCTTTCTAACTGATAGCTGATACTTTTGAGATTATCGGAGTAAGCACTTTTTTCCTGCTGTTGGATAAAGGCTCGGATGATAGATACCCCGACAAAGGTCAAAACGATCAGAGGAACAATGCTTGAAAGAATCGAAATAAGGGCGATCTTTTTTTGAAAACGAAAATTTTTAAAACAATCGTGGACTTTTCTTAACAAGAGGGACCTCTCTTTCTATAGGCATCCGGCGTCATTCCGACAATTTCTCGGAACGTTTTGCAAAAATAGGAATAATGATTAAAGCCAACTTGTTTGGAGATAGTTCGAATGCTGCAGTTCGAGTTCTTTAAACGCTTCTGAGCCTGTTTGATACGGTAAGACTTGATGTATTTGGTGATACCCATGCCTTCAGAAGTACTGAATAATTCGCTTAGGTAGTTAGGATTGATATTGACTTCCTTTGCTAAGCGCTCCAAGCTCAACTCTTGGTGAAAATGAGCGAATATATAGGATTTTACTTGGCGCACATAGTCATTTGACTGACTCCCGTTGATTTGAAGCAGTGCATCATGGATATAACGGAAGAGGGCATCAAAAATATCCGCAATTAATTGTAGACTTGGCGCTTCCAGTATTTTTCCGATCTGATTAGCGCCATGCTCCGCATCAAAGGCGATCGTGCACTGATCGATGATGGTTTGATAAAAGGTCGCAAAATAAAATTTGGTATTGGTTGGTTCCTCACGTCCATTTGTTTCAAAGCAGTCGAAAACTGTTTTCACAAGCGCGTGTGCTTTTTTACTTTCGTATTGATTCACATACGAAACGGTTTTTTCAAAAAGAGCTTTCTTGACGATGTAGTGATCTCCCGGAAGCAGCTGGCAGATTTTCCCTTTGTTTTGCTGATAAAAAGACCGCTGACTGGTCTTCAGTAAGTCATGATAGGTGCCGTACACCCCGGAATGATGGGGAACTGGTCCGCTGTCAAAAAGTGTTATTTTTTGCTGAAACTGCTCGGAAAAATAGGTAGTCAAGTTGTTTTTTCGCTCCTCGATTTCCCTTTTTGGCAAAGGTTCGTTAAAAAAGAGCAGTTGTGCTGGAGCTAAAAACAAACTGAACATTTCAGGAAATGCAGCAGACAGCGAAGGAACAAAATCCGGCGCATTCCAAGAATCCAGCGGCCAAGTAACGAGAAAAAAAGAGGGATGAGTCTTAAAAAAATCTTGTGCAACCGATTGCTCTTCTTTCGGCAGTGAATGCCAAGGATAGCCATAAAAAAGTTTACTCAAAATCTCTTTCAAGTAATGGGTTTGTGCGATTGTTTTTGTGTAAGAGCGCTGCTTTTGTTGATCAATAAAAAGAATGATTTTATTTATTTGTTCATAAAAATCATCAGGGTCGATTGGTTTTAAGAGGTAGTCAACCGCTTGTAACTGTATGGCTTTTTTTACATAATGAAAATCTTCAAAGCCGCTGATAAACATCACAGGAATTTCAGGAACTGCTTCTTTGATTCTCGCTACGAGGGCATGTCCATCCATAAAGGGCATCTTTACGTCGGTAATTATCAAGTCAAAGGGCTGTTTCTGAAAAAGTTGCCAGGCTTCGCGGCCATTTTTGGCTTCTTCGATCCTCCATTCTTTTTCATGCTGACTCAAGAAGTATTTGATCACTTCTCTTTGATCGTAGCTGTCATCAGCAAGCAGCAGTCGGTACATGGTTTTCGCCGTCCTTTCGTATAGAGAAAATTACACAGTCGCTTCTTCTTTCTATAGTAAGCGATAAACAAAAAAAGCAACAGAGCAAATTTGTAAACGTTTTATTTTCTGGAAATCGTGCTATAAATCTGAAAAAAGTGCTATATTTTCTATGGAAGCGATTGCGTATAATAAGGATATCAAAAAAGTTTGAGGAGGAAAACAATGAAATTCAGGCGGGGAACAGCAATTTTAACAGCCATGGCTTCAGCACTTATTATGACAGGATGCAGTTCAGAAGAAGTAAAGACCAATGAAAATGGGGATACCGTGATTACGATCGGACGCCAAACCGCACCGAACTCAAAACTGCCGGAGGGGGACTCTTACAGCAACAACGCGTATACTCGATTGATTCAAGAACGCTTGGGCATCGAACTGGAGAGTGCCTTTGAAGCCCACGGGGAAGATTACGATCGGCAAGTATCGCTAGCGATCGCTTCAGGGGAATTACCGGATACAATGATCGTCGGATCAAGAGATGAATTGGAAGAATTAGTTAACAATGATTTAGTGGAAGACTTGACCGAAGTATTTGAGGAGCATGCCGACGATTTTCTAAAAGACATCTATGATTCGTTTGATGGGATTCAGTTAGAAGCAGCTACGTTTGATGATCGCTTGATGGCGATCCCATCTACTAGCGATGACTTCGGGCCCAATCTTGTCTGGTTGCGCCAGGACTGGCTAGATGAGCTGGGGATTGAACTGGATAAAGATGGCAATCGCTCAATTACATTGGATGAGTTGAAGGAAACAGCGATTGCTTTTCAAGAAAATGATTTAGCCAACACCGGAAAAGCGGTTGGTTTGCCATTGGCCTTCTGGTTGTCCTCGCCAAATCATGGCGGCACGGCATATACAGGGACAGCCATTATGAATGCGTTTGGAGCCTACCCAAAATCGTATCTCCAAGATGAGAATGGACAGATGTTTTATGGATCCAATACGCCAGAAATGAAAGAAGCACTAACGCTGCTGAAGGAATGGCAAGATGAAGGGTTCATGGATCCGCAATTTGGTACCCGGACGTATGACGATATCCATGCCATGATGGTTAATGGAGAAACGGGCATCGCTTTTGGTCCTTGGCACATGCCTGACTGGGGGTTAGTACAAGCTAAACAAAATGATCCGAATGCTGAATTTGTTCCTTATGCGCTTGAAAATGCTAACGGCGATGGCGAGGTCAATGCCGTGGCTAACCGTGGCACTGGGCAATACATCGTGGTGCGCAAAGGTTTTTCTGAGCCGGAAAAAATCATGGAGATGATCAATCTGATTTATGGTGAAGTTGCCAACTCGGAAGATATTGAAACCGAGTTTCCGGAAATTTATGACTATGCGAAAGTGGATGTCGATGGGACGGTTCGTCCATGGAATGTTGTTTTCTTAAAAGCCTATAGTGAGATTGATGATGCTGTAGAAGCTTCCAAGGCGGCGGTTGGTGAAACATCTATCGATGATATCTCTAACTTCTTCATCAAAGAAAATGCCGAAAAAATCAAGCAATATCTGGATAGCCCTGAAGAAACTGATCCGGTGGACTGGACCCGCTATGCTTCCCGCTATTTAGCCGTCAATAATGTGATGGGCGGTATCAGAGAGCAAGGACGCTTGAATGAAGTGAAACCACCGCGTTTTGATTCGATCAAAGCCAATGAACGAAACGGCGCACAAGTAGGGAAACTGGAGGAAGAGACCTTCATTAAGTTTATCACTGGAGAAGAACCCCTGGAAAACTTCGATAACTATGTTGAAACCTGGAATAGCCAAGGTGGAACAGCCATACTTGAAGAAATGCAAGAAGTAGTAGATCAGCGAGCAGATAATTAAGCGGCCACTCCAGCGGTTCTGACACTCGTCTTTCGAACAAAGAAAAGCAAGGTTGTATGCAGGGAAATCGACTGCAGGTGCCTTTTCTTTGTTCGAATTTTTTCATCAAGCGGCTGGTGAGGCAAAAAATTTATGGAGGAGTAAGTAAATGGAACTTTCTGTTGAAAAAGAAAGCAAAAAAGAAAAGAAAAAGTGGTTTTCTCGAGACCAGCTTTTCTTTTTAGGGATGATTTTACCAGGCATCATTTTTATTTTGATTTTTTCTTATGGTCCTATGTTTGGGCTGTTGATGGCATTTCAAGATTATGTGCCAGCGAAAGGTGTATTAGGTTCTGAATTTGTGGGATTCGAGCACTTTCGCTATTTGTTCAGTTTACCAGATATTTTCTTAGTGACTAAAAACACGATTTTTATCGCTTTTTGGAAAATTATCTTTAATACGATCGTACCGATTCTTTTTGCGATTCTATTAAATGAAGTACGTGTAAAGTGGATGAAACGCTCCATTCAGACCATCGTTTATTTGCCCCATTTTCTTTCATGGGTCATACTGGCTTCAGTAGTGGTCAATTTATTCAGCCTTGATGGAACGGTGAATCAGATTTTACAAAACTTTGGTGTAGAACCATTAAACTTTTTGGGTAGTAATCAGTTGTTTCCGCGTTTGCTGATCGGGACCGATGTTTGGAAAAGTTTCGGTTACAGTTCGATCGTGTACCTTGCTGCCATTACCTCGATTGATCCAGGGTTATATGAAGCAGCCACGATGGATGGTGCTTCTTGGTCAAAAAAAGTCTGGCATGTAACCCTGCCTGGGATGATGCCTTTTATTTTACTGATGACGATTTTGTCGCTGCCTAATATCTTAAATGCCGGCTTCGACCAAATTTATAACCTGTATTCTCCGGTTGTGTATCAAAGCGGTGATATTATCGATACCTATGTCTACCGAATCGGTCTGATCGGTAGAGACTACAGCTTAGGGACTGCCGTTGGTCTGGTCAAATCGGTGATCGGTCTATTCTTGATTTGGTCTTCCAACAAAATTGCGGAGAAGAAGACTGACAGAGTGATGTTTTAAGGAAAGGAAAAAAGAGATGAAAGAAAAATTTAGTATACGGCATGCAGTAATTTATTTGATCGTCATTGTTTTAGCTCTTTCTTGTTTAGTACCGATGTTGAATGTCGTGGCACTTTCTTTAAGCAGCAGCAGTGCGGTCGCGGCAAATGCTGTGGGGCTATGGCCAGTGGATCTGACCTTAGCAGCTTATGAGCGCATCATGAGCGATCAGCAATTTTGGCGTTCCTTTGGAATCTCGGTCATTCGTGTGATCGTTTCGCTGCTGTTGAACCTTTTGATGATCGTAACGATGGCTTACCCGCTGTCTAAATCAAAAAAAGTATTTCGAACGAGAAAATTATTCATGGGCGTGATGGTTTTTGCTATGCTCTTCAGCGGCGGCATGATCCCAACGTATTTAGTCGTTCGCAATCTAGGGTTATTGAATACGATTTGGTCCCTGATTTTACCTAGTGCAGTCCCTATCGGCAGTGTGATCTTGGTGATGAATTTCTTTCGGGGAATCCCCAAATCATTGGAAGAATCTGCTCGGATCGATGGTGCCAACCCACTGCAGATTTTGGGACGAATCTATATCCCAATGTCATTGCCTTGTTTGGCAACAGTTTCTCTATTCAGTATTGTCGGCAGTTGGAATGATTTTTTCAGTGGACTGATCTATATGACCAAGACTGAAAACTATCCTTTAATGACCTATATCCAAACACTATCAGTCAACATTGCTGAAACAATGCAACAAGCCGGAAATTTGACTTCCGAGCAGCTACAAAGTCTACTAGCGGTCTCTGATCGAAACTTGAATGCAGCGAAGATCGTGGTGGCAGTGGTGCCGTTATTGATTATTTATCCGCTTCTACAAAAATATTTCGTTCAAGGAATCGTTGTCGGATCAGTAAAGGAGTAAACCCACATGATACACTTTTTTCATTCAGAAAACTTCTTCGCACGAATCGCTTGGAAATTCAGCCAGTTGCTCCTATTGAATGTACTGCTCTTGTTTTTTAGTTTGCCGCTCTTCACGATCGGCGCAGCCATCACTGCGGGTTCTAAAGTGGCGACTGATCTGATAGAAGGAAAAGCACCGACTGTTGTTCAGCAGTTTTGGTCGGTCTTTTGCCAAAGCTTTCGAAAGAGCACTCTCATCTGGCTTAGTCTACTTTTTTCTTTGTGGCTTTTGACTGCTGATTGGTTGTATTATTTCCAACTAAAAGGGACTCCTGATCTTTTTACCGTAGGCTTAGTAATTTGTACGTTCATGTGGCTTCAGTTTTTCCAAGTTTCGTTTTTCTTACTCGCACGTTACGATAGCGAAATCAAAACGATCCTTTTGAACAGCATCAAAGTCGCCGCAAAGCACCCTTTTAAAATACTTAGTCTTCATCTTCTGACTGTAGCCCCTATTGTCATCATGCTTCTTTCACCCTATGCGCTGGTTTTCAGCATGTACATTGCCTGCTTTTTTGGTCTTAGCTGTTTTTTGTATGTACGCTGTCAGTTATTGTTGGCAATTTTCAAGAAATATGAGAAGGTAGAAATAGCAGAAAAGTAACTGGGTTTTATAGTTAGCAACGTTGAATGGAGGAATTTTGATGGGACAAAACACGCAGTATGGAGAAAAAAAGATTGCGATCGATCGCAGGATCGGTTTTTTAGAAGAACATACGTATCACGGGAATGATCTTGGTGTGACTTTTCAAGGACAGCAAACCACGTTCAAATGCTGGTCACCAGAGGCAGAGGCTGTTTCAGTATTGATTTATCAAAGCGGTGTCGATGGGACTGACGATCGCCTGCTGACACTGCCAATGGTCCAAGAAGACAACTGTTGGCAAGTCACGACGGAAGAAACCGTCAAAGAGCTGTTTTATACGTTTGAATTTCAACGAGACGGTCAAAAAGTCGAAGCGGTGGATCTTTATGCCAAGGCAGTAGGGATCAACGGGAACCGTGGGGCCATCATTGATTTAAAGGAAACAGATCCTGAAGGCTGGCAGGAGACTCACGGCATCGGTCAGCAATCGATCACAGATGCCTATATTTGGGAATTGCATGTCGAAGATTTCAGCGGCGCCGAAAACAGCGGGATTTCACCAGAAAATCGCGGGAAATATTTAGCCTTTACTGAAAAAAAGACCCATCTGGTGGGGGATGAAAGTCAACCAACTGGCATGGCTTATTTAAAAGAGCTGGGGATCAATTATGTTCATCTGCTGCCGATCTTCGATTTTGACAATGATGAAACTTCGTCTGCCTACAACTGGGGCTATGATCCGAAAAATTACAATGTCCCTGAAGGACGATACGCTTCTGATCCTAGTGATCCCAAGGCGCGGATTCGTGAATGCAAGCAAATGATCCAATCGCTGCATGAAGAAGCCATCGGCGTTGTAATGGATGTGGTCTTCAATCACACTGCGATCACAGAAGAATCATGGTTTAATTTGACGGTGCCTGATTATTACTACCGCCAAGATGATGCGGGGAATTTTGCGGACGGTTCTGCTTGCGGCAATGAAGTGGCTTCTGAACGGAAAATGATGCGCAAATTTATCATTGATTCAGTTTTATATTGGGCGCAAGAATACAAAATCGACGGCTTTCGTTTTGATTTGATGGGCTTGATCGATGTGGAAACCATGAACCAGTTGCGGCAACGCCTAGATGATGCCGGCTTCAGCCATGTGATTTTATACGGCGAGCCATGGGATGCCGGCAGCAATCAAATTATTCAGCCGAATATCCCAGCGAACAAAAGCAATGTTTGGGCACTGTCAGAAGGCGTTGCGGTTTTTAGCAATGATTTAAGAGACAGTATCAAAGGCGATGTCTTTGAAGAAACAGACGGCGCGTTTATTCAAGGAATGAATGGTCAACCGCAAGTCAAGCAAACCTTTTATGCAGCAAATTTGGCAACGGCGATTCAAGGAAATACGAAAGTTGCTGGACAAGAAGGCGCCGAGCGCTGGGCAAAATCGCCCCGTCAAGTGATCGCCTATGCGTCAGTCCATGATAATTTGACCTTATGGGACAAACTGGTGGCAACCATGCAGGCTTCAGCGAAGGAAAGAAATTATGATTTTGATCCTGAGCTTTTAGCTCGTAACAAACTAGCAGCAGCCATTTTGTTTACTAGCCAAGGAGCCGTGCTAACCCAAGCTGGGGAAGAATTTGGCCGTACCAAAGAAGGCGATGAAAACTCCTTCCGTTCGCCACTGACAGTCAATCAGCTGGATTGGGCACGTGCCAAAACCTTCAAAGAATTGCGTGAGCTGTATCGGGGCTTGTGGGCATTGCGACAGTCCTATGCACCATTGAGAGATGCCACGATCCAAACGGCTGAAAGCATGGTCTTTTATGAGACAAAGGATGAAAATCGCTTGGCGTATCAAGTACCCAATCGTGACGAACAGCATCCATGGCGTTCCTTGTTCGTTTTACTCAACAGCACGGAAGAAAGCTGGTCCTTTGACTTACCGACGGCAACAGAAAATACTTCTTGGCACCTCGTTGCTGACCCCAAAGGAGCTGGGATCGCTTCTCGCGGCGTAGCAGCGCCAAGGATAACCATCGACCCATTGTCCTTCTGCATTTTGGCGGAACAAAGTAACTAATCAAAGTAGAAGCTAAAACAAACTAAAAATTTTAGTTTGTTTTAGCTTTTTTGGTAGTAAAAAAACAATACTTTTGCTATACTTTTAACAGAATGAGAAGCAGAAAGCGGTGAGCAAATGAAAGTTGTGATCTCTGATATTGCCCGAAAAGCTGGCGTTTCCAGCGGAACAGTCTCTAATGCGATCAACAATCGTAAGGGGATCAGTGAACAAAAACGGCAAGCGATCTTGAAGATCGCTCGTGAGATGGGGTATTTTGATCAGCGAGAAATTAAAAAAACGGAAAGCCAAAAAATCAAATTTGTCGTAATGAACAAACAAGGAAATGTCGTAGGGGATACGCCTTTCTTTTCTGAATTGATCCGAGGAATCGAAATGGAGTGCAGTGCGTTAGGCTATGAACTGGTCATTTCCCATATCACACTGGCACCAGAAGAAGACCCGATCGAAAAGATCCGTCCAGAATTAGCAGATGGTTTGCTATTGTTAGGAACGGAATTGGAAAAACAAGATTTAGCAGTCTTTCGCCATTTGGAAGTACCGTTAGTGATTTTAGATACGGTGTTTAATTCGCAGGACTTTGATTTTGTCGCTATCAATAATCGTGACAGTGCCTATGAGATCGTTGAAAAGATGATCGAAAAAGGCCACCGTGACATCGGCATCATCAATTCTACCTTTCAAATCAACAACTTTCGTGAACGCAAGCAAGGGTTCATCCAAGCGATCCAAGAGCATGATCTGATCCATTATGAAGAGACGGAAGCCTTAGTAGAACCCACCTTGGAGGGCTCATATCAAGACATGAAGGTCTATTTGGAATCCTTGCGTGCCGATCAGCGACCGTTACCAAGCGCCTTTTTTGCGGTCAATGACAATATCGCCATCGGAGCAATGAAAGCCATTCGAGAAGTGTTTCCCGATCATCCGTTGACCATTGTTGGGTTCGATGATATTCCTTTGGCGGAATTTTGCAACCCACCGCTGACCACCGTCAAAGTAGATAAAGTATACCTTGGTCGCCAAGCCGTGCGACGCTTGATCGAGAAAATCACGAGTGAAGATGAAAACCATCTGAAAATGCTGGTCGCCACGACGATCGTCGAACGCGAAAGCATCAATTAAGAATAAAAATAAGAAGAAGGACAAAACGTTTAGCAAGCGTTTTGTCCTTTTTTAGTTATTTAACAAAAATATTTATCTAAAACTATTGCAAAATATTTAGCTTGTGCTATATTTAAGGTGTAAAAAGTAAGGGATTACATTTTGAGGAAGTGAATAGATGACACAGATCGGTCTTTTTTGTGCCACTGGGCTCTCCAGTGCACTGCTCGTCAAAGCGCTCAAAGAACAACTAGCGGATGATCAACATTACCAAGTCAATTCCGCGCCTTTTTCAGAAATATTTATGGTGGGGAATGACTATGATTTTTTGATTTTAGCTCCTCAAACCCGCTTCAATCAAGCGAAAGTCGCAGCAGCCTTTCCTGATAAAAAAATCGTTTTACTGACGGATGAGGAATTTCTAAGCAAAAATGTAGCACGAATCGTCGAAGAAATAAAAATTTAGCTAAATATACTAAAACGCAAAGGGTGGTTTTATGGATAAAGTAACCATCGGGTTCGCCCCGACTAGAAGAAATTTGTTTAGTGCAGAAGCAGCCATTGAGTACGCCAATCTGACACGACAAAAAATGGACGAACTCGCCATTGATTATGTAGATATTTTAGATATCAACGAAGACGGCTTACTATACGATGATGAAGGGGTTGAAAAAATCGCCGAAAAATTCAAAGCAGCAAAAATCGACGGTCTTTTTCTAGCCAATGAAAACTTTGGTACGGAATATGCCTGTGCTCGTTTAGCCAAAAAACTAGATGTCCCCGTCTTACTATGGGGACCCAAAGACGAGACACCAGCCGCCGACGGTTCACGTTTGCGGGATACGCAATGCGGTCTTTTCGCTATCGGGAAAGTCTTGCGCCGTTTCAAGGTACCTTTCACCTATGTCAAAAATTCTGATATTGATTCACCAGAATTTGCCCGCGGCTTGCAAGACTTTATCAAAGTCTGCAATGTCGTCAAGACCTTCAAACAAACACGAATCTTGCAAGTAGGCCCACGTCCCTTTGATTTTTGGACCGTGATCTGCAACGAAGGCGAACTATTGGAGCGTTTCAATATTTCGCTATCACCAGTACCGATCCAAGAAGTGGTGCAAGAAATCAAGAAAGTCAAAGAACAGCAGCCAGATAAATTGCAAGCAGTCATTGATTATTTCGAAACCAATACGGAAGTCCAAATTTCGGCGAAAGATTTGGAGATGGTGGCAGCCCTCAAAGTGGCTTTGCAAAACTTATGTGAAAGCTACGGCTGCAATGCAGGAGTCATCCAGTGTTGGACGGCCTTACAAGACGAAATCGGTATTTTACCGTATGCCTCCTTGTCGCTGTTACAAGAAGAAGGTTTGCCTTTTGTCTGTGAGACGGATGTCCATGGGGCGATCTCGGAACTGTTGGTCGAAGCCGCTTCGTTGGGGGAACACCGAGCAATCTTTGCGGATGTCAACTGCCGCCATCCAGAAAATGAGAATGGCGAATTGCTGCAGCACTTAGGAGTTTTTGCTTATTCCACCGCAGAGACCAAACCAATCTTGCCGCAACGGCATTTTGTTTTTGACTATCCAGGATCAGTCGCTTTTCGGGCAATCAAAGACGAGTATACGCTGTGTCGCTTTGATGGGGACAACGGCGAGTACTCACTGCTGATGGGCACTGGTAAAGGGATCGATGGCCCATACAATCAAGGGACCTATCTCTATCTGGAATTTGCGAATTTGAATCGCTTGGAATTCAAACTCGTTGAAGGCCCTTATATTCATCATGTTGCGGCGGTCAGAAAAAATGTGGTGCCGATCTTGTACGAAGCGTGCAAATACATCGGTGTGCAGCCAGATTTTTATGATCCAATCGAAGAAGACGTCAAAGCATACTTGAGAGGGGATCAATCATGGAAATAAACGAGCTGGAGATGAAGGCTTTAACGATTCGAAAATCCGTGTTAGAGCTGATCTATCAAGCAAAAACGGGTCATACTGGTTCGGATCTTTCTTGTACCGATATTTTAGTGGCCTTGTATTATCGGATAATGAATGTCGATGCGAAAGATCCTCAAAAGCAAGATCGTGACCAGTATATCCAAAGTAAAGGACATGCTGCAGAAGTATTATGGGCCGTTTTAGCGGACAAAGGTTTTTTGCCGAAAGAAGAATTAGCCACCTTTTCGCAATTTGGTTCAAGACTGATCGGTCATCCAAACAATAAAGTAGCTGGTGTTGAGATGAATACTGGTTCGCTAGGTCACGGCTTACCCGTCGCAGTAGGGATCGCCTTGGCAGGCAAACTGGATCACCGCACGTATCAAACCTATACGTTGTTGGGAGATGGCGAATTAGCAGAAGGCTCGGTATGGGAAGGAGCCATGGCAGCTGCCAACTACCAGCTGGACAATTTGACCGCCATCATTGATCGCAACGGCTTGCAGATCACTGGAGCCTCGGAAGATGTGATGGCAGTGGAGCCGCTAGATGAAAAATGGCGTGCCTTTGGTTGGGATGTGCATATCGTTGATGGCAATGATATGGCTGCCTTGGTGGCTGCATTAGAAAAACCGCATCAGCCCAATCAACCGAAGCTGATCATTGCTAAAACCATCAAAGGCAAAGGCTATTCTGCAGCCGAAAATCAAGCGCAATGGCATCATAAAGTGCCCACGGCAGAAGAGCTTGCACAAGCCATTGCCGAACTTGATCAGCAAATGGAGGTTTTGACTCATGGGAAAAAATAATATTGCCAATCGCCAAGCGATGTGCGACGTATTGATTGAAGAAGGAAAAAAGAATCCTGCGATCACGGTGTTGACCAGTGATTCTCGTGGTTCCGCTTCGTTAGCACCTTTTGCCAAGGAATTACCGACACAATTGGTGGAAGTAGGGATCGCAGAGCAAAACATCGTCAGTATTGCGGCCGGCTTAGCCCATATGGGCAAACGCCCTTTCGTTGCATCCCCTGCTTGTTTTCTCAGCATGCGCAGTATCGAGCAGATCAAAGTCGATGTCGCGTATTCGAATAAAAATGTCAAACTCGTAGGCATCAGCGGCGGTGTCAGCTATGGGGCATTAGGCATGAGTCATCATTCCTTGCAAGACATCGCAGTGGCACGAGCGATCCCTAATTTGCAAGTGCTGTTGCCAGCAGATCGCTTTGAAACGATCCAAATGTTTAAAGCCTTAGCGGCATCAAATGAACCAGCCTATATCCGTCTCGGTCGCAATCCTGTTGAAGATTGTTATGATTCTGCAGATTATCCTTTTGAGATCGGCAAAGCCATTGAGCTGAGAAGCGGTCAAGATGTCGCATTGCTCGCCACTGGCGAAACCGTGCGCCAAGCGTTGGATGCTGCTGAGCTATTGGAAAGACAAGGTATCACTGCTACCGTTTTAAATGTTCATTCCTTGAAGCCCTTTGATTCAGAAACGGTCAAACGAGTGGCGAAAGAAACAGGCACCGTGATCACTGTGGAAGAACACAGCCGATACAACGGCTTAGGAGCTGCCGTGGCGGAAACGCTGGCAGAAGAAACGGGCATTCGACAAAAAATCATTGCTTTTCCGGATGAAGCCTTGATTACTGGTTCTTCGTCAGAACTGTTTGCCCATTATGGATTAGACGGTGCCTCCATAGCGAAAACAGCGGTTGCGTTTCTAGGAGCTTAAGATGGACAAGACCTATCAGCTTGTTTTAGATCAGAGTACATCCGGTACCAAGCTCTTACTGTTTCAAGAAGGGAAAATCCTGCAGCGTTACGATAAAAAACATCGCCAAATTTATCCAAAAGTCGGGTGGGTCGAACATGATCCCCTTGAGATTTGGCAAAATGTCCAAGAATTGCTGGCACAAGTGTTGCAAGAACAAGCGATCACTGCAGATCAAATCGTTTCCTTGTCATTGACCAATCAGCGAGAAACGATCGTTGCTTGGGATCGATTGACCGGCAATCCCCTGTACAATGCGATCGTGTGGCAATGCAACCGCAGCGCTACGATTTGTGAAGAATTGACGGCACAAGGCTGGGAAAAGACGATCAATCAAAAGACCGGTTTGCTTTTAGATCCGTATTTTTCCGGCACCAAAGTGAAATGGTTGGCCCAAGAATTATCGGCCATCAAAGAAAAGTCGGGGACTGGCGAATTGGCGATCGGTACGATGGACAGCTGGCTGTTGTGGAATTTAACGCAAGGGAAGGTATTTGCGACAGAAGCCAGCAACGCTTGCCGGACATTGTTTTACAATATTGAAGAGGGCCGTTGGGATGCAGAACTCGTCAAACTTTTTGGCATCCATTTAGCAGACTTGCCAGCGATCAAACCTGCTGATACGGTTTTCGGTAACTATCACGGAATCCCTATCAAAGGAATCTTAGCCGATTCACAAGCGGCATTATTCGGGGAAGGTTGTCAAAGCCTTGGGGATGTAAAAATCACGATGGGTACCGGTTGTTCGATCATGATGCAAGTGCAGCAGGAGCAGACGTTGCGGGATCGCCGCATTTTGACGACGGTCGGCTGGCAAACTAGCCAGGAAACAGCGTTTGCGCTAGAAGGCATCATCCGTTCCTGTGGTGACGCCATCAACTGGTTCAGTGAGCAAGTGGCTCCGCTACCAGATGTAGCTGAAATCTGTCAAGAAGTGCTGACCAATGACAGTCAAGAAGACATCTATTTTATCCCAGCATTGCAAGGAATGGGTGCCCCTTTTTGGGATAATACGATGACTGCCAGCTTTGTCGGCATGAAACGCACAACGACGACTCATGAGCTGTTGAAAGCCGTTTTAGAAAGCATCATTTTTCAAATCAAAGCAGTGATCGATGTGATGGAAGAAGTCGCTGAACGACTGATCAATCAGGTAATGATCGATGGCGGTGTTTCGAAAAACCGCGCCTTGATGAGCTTATTGGCGACTTTGATCAATAAACCCGTCATCGTCAGCGAAGTCGAAGAATTTTCAGCCATCGGCACGATGCTTGTTGCCAATCCAATCATGAATGAACCAGCTATTCAGCAAACCACGATCGTTCCGCAAGCCGAACAGGCCGTGATCCGTTTGAAATATGAAAAATGGAAACGGTTCATTGAGAAATCAGCTGCTTTTAGTGAAGGATAAAGGAGGAACTATATGGAGACCCAACGAATCCAATTGAATCAAACGGCTTACGTGGATACCTATTTATTGCACCAATCCAAAGAGTACAATGTCGGCAAGAAACGACCGCTAGTGATCGTCTGTCCAGGCGGCGGCTACGCATTTACCAGTGATCGAGAGGCGGAAGTCATTGCCTTGAAATTCAATAGTATCGGGCTAAATAGTGTTGTTTTATGGTACACCACCGGTGACCAAGTGAAAAACGTTCCCCACAATGCCTTGATGGAAGCCGCCCAAACCGTCAAAACCATTCGTGCGCATGCTCAAGAATGGTTGGTGGATGAGGAGCAAATCATCGTTTGCGGCTTTTCAGCAGGCGGACATCTAGCGTTGCAGTTAGCGACGCGCTGGCACGATGCTGAGCTGGCAGAAGCGATGGGCGTTAGCAGTGACTTACTGAAAGTGAATTTGGCGATCGCCGGCTACCCATTGGTTTATCAAGAGCATGCCTTCCCAATCGATGAGCTAGGCTTTGCTGCTAGTCTGATCGAAACACCTTTAACTACCAACGAACGCTTTTTTGGGAGTAAACAACCGACGGAAGAAGCCATTCAATCCATGAACATTTTGCATCATGTCGATCAGTGGACACCTCCGATGTTTCTCTGGCATACGACGGAAGACGTCTTAGTCGATGTGGCGCACTCGTTGAAGCTGGCGGTCAAATTAAGAGAAGCCGAGATTCCATTCGAACTGCATATTTTTGAAAAAGGCGAACACGGACTGGCATTAGCGGATCGAACAACGGCACGCAAGCCAAGTCACCACAATGCCCATGTCGCCAAATGGTTTGAGCTGTGCGAAGGCTGGCTCAGTAGTTATATTGATTAAAAAACCGTCGGTGCACAACTTGTGCCGATGAAAGGAGAGCACCACTGTGAAAATCACCGTAAGCCAAAACAAACGCACCTTATTGCGAGACGGACAGCATTTCTTTTATTTAGCCGATACTTGCTGGAGTGCCTTTACTAGTATTCAAGAAAATGACTGGATCACCTACTTAGACAAACGCAAAGAGCAGGGCTTCAATACCCTTCAAATCAATGTGTTACCGCAATGGGATCGCAGCCGTGGTCAATTTGACTGCTTGCCGTTTCCTCTTGATGCGGGCGTCTTTGATTTTACTGTTTGGGAGGATGCCTATTTCGAACGGGCTCAGCGTCTTTGTAAAATTGCCGACGAGAAAGGCTTTACTTTAGCGTTGGTCGTCTTGTGGTCAAACTATGTCGCAGGCACGTGGGCTAGCCAGTTGGACAAAGAACGCAACGTGTTGCCAGAGGATTGCCGCCAGGCCTACTATCAAAAAGTGATTGCGACTTTTGATGCCTTCCATCCAATCTACTTTATTGGTGGCGATACGGATTTCCCAACACAGCCAACCATCGATACGTATCTAGAAGCCTTTGCTTTCTTTGAAAAGCATTCGCCCAATACCCTGAAAACGATTCATATCAAGGGACGTTTTGAAGAGATTCCCGCAACGATCGTCGAACATTTGGACTTATTTTTATACCAATCAGGTCATAACAGCGCCTTTTTGAATATGCCTTATTATTTGGCAGAGCGTTTTTATCAACGAGAACCGCAACTGCCGATCATTAACTCAGAACCTTGCTATGAACAAATGGGCTATGCCCGTCACGTATACGGTCGATTTGGTCAAAAAGATGTCCGCAAAGCAGCATGGCAATCATTGTTAGCCGGCAGCTCGGCTGGGATCACGTACGGTGCCCACGGCATCTGGAGTTGGCAAACCCCGACGGCAACCTTTGCGGAAGAAATCGGGGAAGCGTTTGACCGTCCGATGATTTGGCCAGAAGCTTTGTCTTTTCCTGGGGCAGATGATTATGGCTTTATCAAGCAATTATTCGAATTATTAAATATTCAGGAGCTCGTGCCTTGCCAAGAGCGCTTGATCGATGCAGATGAACAGATTCGTATGGCAGCCATCGCAGGATCGAAGGATGCGTTGCTTTACTTGCCAAGCAATACAACAGTTCGCCTGCAAGGAGATCTTTCTACAGCGACCGTCACATTGATCGATTTGAATACCAATCGTTTCTTGAAACCAAAACTGACAGTTACCGATGGTATCACTGTTTTCCATCCCCACAATTGTCACGAAGACGTATTGTTCGTCATCCAAATAAAGGAGTGAAAAAAATGGATAAGTATATGGATAAGGTGTTAGTATTTGCAGATAAAATCTCCAACAATCGGTATTTAAAGGCAATTTCAAACGGGTTGATGGCGACGCTGCCGATCAACATTATTGGCTCGATCGCCTTATTGTTAGCAGTTTTGCCGATTCAAGGATGGACAGACTTTATCAATTCGATCAATATTGGCGGCTATTTTTCCGTTGGTTACAGTATGACCGTTGGGGTTATCTCAGTGTACGCTTCCTTTCTGGTCGGTCACCGTTTAGCGACAGAATTTAAGCAGTCGGCGGTTCCTGCCGGCATCGTTTCACTGTTTGCCTTTTTGATGATGACGCCAATGGTTACCTTAGAGGAAACAACGACCCTCGACATGAGCAAACTCGGCGCTCAAGGCTTGTTTACCGCTATGATCTGCGGCTTAGTCTTTGCTCGTTTGTACTGCTTTATTTTAGAAAAAAATATCGCCATCAAAATGCCAGCAGGCGTGCCGCAATTTGTGACGGATACCTTCGCCGGTTTGATTCCAGCAATTATTTCTGGGTTTACCGCGATCGTCATTAGCTGGGCATTCAGTTTTACTTCTTATGGCTCATTCTCAGATTTCATCTATCAAATCTTGGCAATGCCGCTGCAAAGCTTGTCTTCTAGTGTCGGTTCGTTGCTATTTATTGTACTGATCCAAATGGTGCTATGGTTCTTCGGTATCCATGGTTCGTTGGTGGTGGGTAGCTTTGTCACCGCTTTGTACTTACCAATGGATGTGGAAAATATGGATGCTTTAGCTAGCGGTGTTGCGCGTTCCGAGCTGCCGAATATTTTGAGCAAGTCGTTTTATGATTTGTTTGCTGGTATTGGTGGGGCCGGAGGAACATTGTCATTAGTAATCGTTTTGCTTTTATTAGCAAAATCCAAGCAATCCAGAACAGTAGCGAATTTAAGTGCTGTCCCTAGTTTATTTACGATCAATGAACCAATTATTTTTGGATTGCCGTTGATTTTAAATCCGATCATGGCGATTCCATTTATTTTAACACCACTGGTACAAACCCTAGTTGCTTATCTAGCCATTTGGAGTGGTATCGTTCCACGACTTAGTGGCGTACAAGTTCCTTTTGGTACACCGATCTTTTTAAACGGCTTTATCGCTGGTGGTTGGCAAATTGCAGTTCTACAAGTTGTTTGCGTTTTGGCAGGCTGCTTGCTGTACATTCCTTTTGTTAAAGTCTTAGATAAAGGAAAATTAAAAACCGAAGCAGAAGCAGCGCAAGCGGAGGTTCAAACTGAAAGTATCGATGCAACGGGGGAAACGGTTTAAAAGAAACCGATTTTATGATGACAAGCCACCGAGTTAGTGCTATAGTTAAAGAAAGAAAACCCACGTGGATTGTTACTGACTCGATCAGGCAAGACCTAAATAAGAAAGCGCTCTTCTCGTTTTAGCAGCGGCTCTTATTTAGGTTTTTTGTTTTTTATCGGGGATTTTTCAGTAATCAGCTAGGTAGGTTTATCAAAAGAAAACAAAAGGAGAACGAGCAAATGGCAAAATTTCCAGAAAATTTCTTATGGGGCGGCGCGACCGCAGCGAATCAATTAGAAGGGGCGTTCGATCGCGATGGCAAAGGCTTGTCAGTGGCGGATGCAATGCCTGGCGGCAAACAGCGTTTAGCGATTTTAGGCAGTGATACGTTTGATTGGACGATCGATGAGGACAAATACACCTACCCAAATCATCGCGGGATCGACCATTATGACCGTTTCAAAGAAGACATTGCGTTGTTTGCAGAAATGGGCTTCAAGAGCTATCGTTTTTCCATCGCATGGACACGTATTTTTCCAAAAGGCGATGAAACGACACCAAACGAAGCTGGGCTAGCATTTTACGATGCGCTGATCGATGAATGTTTGAAATACGGGATCGAGCCAGTGGTTACGATCTCTCACTATGAAATGCCTTTGCATTTAGCCAAAGAATACGGTGGCTGGAAAAACCGAGCATTGATCGATTTCTATGAACGTTTTGCAAAAGTTGTCTTGGAACGGTTCCACAGCAAAGTCAAATACTGGATGACCTTCAATGAGATCAACTCTGCTTTCCATTTCTCCGCATTGAGTCAAGGAATGGTTAACAGCACGGGTGCCAGCGACTTTACAAACGTGATCCAAGCGTGGCACAACCAATTTGTTGCCAGCAGTAAAGCAGTCAAAATCGGCCATGAATTAAACCCAGAGTTACAGATCGGTTGTATGATCATTTATGCAACGACTTACAGCATTGATGCGAACCCAGTCAACCAAGTGGCGACGATGATCCATAATCAAGCCTTCAACTACTACTGTGCCGACGTGCAGGTACGTGGAAAATACCCATCCTTTACGGATCGTTTGTACAAAGAACACGGCGTCAATAAAGAGGATCTTGAGATTACCGAAGAAGACTTAGCCTTGATTGCTGAACATACTGTTGACTATGTTGGCTTCAGCTACTACATGTCTTCTGCCGTGGATATCACCACAGAAGAAGCCGATGAAGTGCAAGGAAACTTGTTGGGCGGCGTCCGCAATCCATTCTTAGAAGCAAGTGAATGGGGCTGGCAAATCGACCCAGAAGGGCTGCGCATTGCGTTGAATGAATTGTATGATCGTTACCAAAAACCGTTGTTTATCGTGGAAAACGGCTTAGGAGCCATTGATACCTTTAACGAAGAAGGTAAGATCGAAGATGACTATCGTATCGATTACTTGCGCCGCCACATTGAAGCAATGGGGGAAGCGATCGCTGATGGCGTAGACTTGATCGGTTACACGCCATGGGGCTGTATCGATCTTGTCAGTGCTTCAACAGGCGAAATGAGCAAACGCTATGGCTTTATCTATGTTGACTTCGATGACGAAGGCAACGGCACGATGGATCGTTCCAAGAAAAAATCCTTTGATTGGTACAAACAAGTCATTGCAACAAACGGAGAAGAGTTGGCCTAAGTGTTTCGTTAGACTCACGGATGACACAGGATCCGTTATAAAAGAAAACCGATCGACGGTGCGCCTATACAGGTGCATCGTTGATCGGTTTTTTGGTGATATTTGGGTTTAACGGGTACGTTCATAGCTGTCTCGTAATAAAGATTGGAGTTGTTTTTCTGATACAGAGCCATCTAGTAATGCGGTGAGCCAATGGTTTTTATTCATGTGATAAGCGGGTAAATAACCGCGACTTTGATTGATGATCGAAACCATTTCGGGCGCTGCTTTGACATCTAAAATCTCGATCATTCCCGTTCCTTCCAGGCCTAATTTCTGCTTTTCTACAGTCATCAGCAAGCCAAACCATTTGCCGTTTTTGCGGTGTCGCAAGACTTGGTACTCGGGAAACTTTGCAAACGGATGGTCGACCTGAACATCATTGAAGGTCTGAGCGAAGGCGATCAGCCGGTTTTTAAGATCCATGGGTATCCCTGCCTTTTTATAATAGAAAACTACTTATATTATACCACTGATTCCTTTTACCTAGCGTAACCGTTTCTGATAAAGCATCCGTGCCAAGAACCAGCTCACCACTACGATACCGCCGCACCAGCTAAAGGCACTGATCAAGGTGGTATCTTTCAAGTTTAACAAAAGCCCGCGCAAAGAATGGATGATCGGCGACATTGGTTGGTATTCAGCAAAAATGGCTAATGGGCGCGGCATGGTTTCCGTAGGGACGAAACCAGAGCTTAAGTAGGGCAAAAGGGTGATCAAGACAGTAAACAAGGTCGCTGTCTCGGGGCTTTTGGCGATGAGACCAACCAGAACGGAGACCCAAGTAAAGGCGAAGGTGAAGCAAAAGATCAATAGGAAGGTGAGTCCCCAGCCAGCAACTGTGGCTTGAGGGCGAAAACCGATGATCATGGCGACGATCAACACGACCAAGGTGCTGATCAAGCTCCGAAGGGTCGCGGCGAAGACATGCCCGTTTAAAAAGGCTGAGTTAGAGATGTTCAAGGTCATCAGCCGTTCCACCATGCCGGATTTCAAATCTTCCGTCACCGTTACCCCAACGGAGGAGGCGCTTTGGGCGATACATTGGACGAGAACACCAGGAACGACAAAATCGACATAAGAGGTATCGCCGACGTTCATGGCTCCCCCGAAAACATAGACGAAGAGGATCATTAAAATCGCTGGGGTCAAAATCCCACTTAGCAAAGTCTCCATACTGCGAATCGATAGCAAGAGGTTGCGTTTGAATAAGGTGTTGGTTTCTATAATTGCTTTCATTGGTTTCCTCCTTGGACAAGTGTTAGAAAAATATCTTCTAACGAAGCATTCTTTTGATTAAAACTAGTGATGGTGATCGGTAGTTGATTGAGTTCCTGCAACAGCGTGAAGGAATGCTGGAAGTCTTGACTGACGGGAAATGCCAGAGAGAGACTGGACTCATTGACTTGCAGCGGAAAGTCAGACAGATGCTGTCGCACGGTCTGCAAGTGTTCTTTCGTCAATACGCTGATTTCCATTGTTTGCGAAGGGTGCAGTGCTTTGACTTCCGTTGGTGTTCCTTGCAAGATGATTTTCCCTTCATGCAAGATGGCGACTTGGTCTGCTAAAAATTCAGCTTCTTCGAGGTATTGGGTCGTCAGGAAAATCGTTCGTCCTTGAGCGGCGATCTCTTTGATCATGTGCCATGTGGCTAAGCGGTTTTGCGGGTCTAACCCGGTCGTTGGTTCATCCAAAAAGAGCAGGTCAGGTTCGCCGATAAAACTCATGGCGATGTCTAAGCGTCGTCGCATGCCACCAGAATAATTTTTGACTAGTCGGTTGCTGGCATCCACCAAATCAAAACGCTCTAACAAATGTTGGACGATAAACTGTTTGTTTTTGACATGGCGCAAGGCAGCAATCATCAGCAAGTTTTCTCGACCGGTCAGTTCTTGATCGACGGCGGAAAATTGCCCCGTCAGACTGATTTTCTCGCGAATCGCTGCTGGATCTTTGGTCAAGTCGATCCCGTCGATCAGCGCGGTTCCTTGGTCAAAAGGTAGGATAGTGGACAAAATTTTGACTAAAGTGGTTTTTCCAGCGCCGTTTGATCCTAGTAAGACAAATACTTCGCCAGGAGTGACGTCAAAAGTGACTTCTTTCAAAACGGTTTTGTCTTTGAAGCTTTTTTGTAAATGTTTCACGTGAAGCATTTTCTTTTTTATATGGGTATCCATAGCTTTTCCCTCGTTTCTATAAGATAATTCAACTATAAAGGCTCTTCGGGAAAAGCAACTGCTTATTTCAATATATTGAAAAAGAAGGTGAAAAAATGAACAATTATGGTGCGACAGTGAAAGAGCTTCGCAAAAGCAAAGGCTTACTAATGAAGGAATTAGTGGACGAACAATTGTCGATGTCTTTGTTATCGCAATTTGAAAATGGCAAAACGACGATTTCCTGCGAACGATTTCATCGTTTGCTAGATAAACTAGAAGTGAGTTTTGCCGAATTTCAACTGCTACATACGGGGGAGCATCATTCGGAGGCTCAAAAGCTAATGGTTGACTATGTCCGTTCGATGGGGATCGAATCCATTGATGAAGTACCTAAACTAAAAAAGAAATATCAAAAGCTGACCGCCTACTTTCAACGACATTACTCCTTGGAGCTGGACCACTTCTTACAACTGATCCGTTTTGACTACTTGATGAAAGAGGAGCTTTTTAAAGGGGTGCCCATCCAGGAGGCGTACCCGAAACACAATTATTGTTTGGACTCTGCCAAGCATTACTTGCTGAATACCGATACATGGGGTGTTTATGAGCTGCGGCTGTTTGCCCGCGTAGCAGTTTCGATGGAGCCAGCTTTGCTTTGGCGCTGCTTGACGATCGCCATTAAAAAGAGTCAGCGCTTTGCCAAAATCCCCGGCAACAAAGATATTCTATACAACACCTTTGAGACGGTATTTTCCGTCTTTGCTGTTTTTGATGAGGCGAATTATGCGGAAAAAACCTTTCATTTATGGCGAGATCATGTTTATGAAAAAGAACACATTGAACAAGCGGTCTTTATGCCATTTTTTGAAGGCTGGACGCATCTATTAAAACAAAACAAGGCACAAGCGGCGGACTTGATGCAGCAAACGTTAGATCAGCTGGAAAGATTAGGGATGAAGAACACGTTTGCTATGTATCAATCATTAAGCACATTTGTATTGAAAGAAGAGTTTCCAGGGATTTTATTGAGTGATCCATTGCTTTCTGAAGGAACCCGTTTTGGCTGGGACTAGCTAGAATAAGCTATATTCCGCTGATGAAAGCGCCTTATGTTTAAGAATCGGAGAGGAAGTGATTAAAAATCAGTAAATGCAAGCAATTTGCTTCTTTTTTACTGATTAGAGGAGTATATTCGAAGTTGGAATTTTTCTTTCTTTAGAATTATTTTAATGCACTTTTTTATGAAATAGGAGGATGTAGGATGGATATTGTGACACTAGCGCGAATCCAGTTTGCGATGACGACGATTTTTCACTTTTTCTTTGTACCGTTTTCGATCGGAACTGGTGTCGTCGTTGCAATTATGGAGACACTTTATGTGATCAAAAAAGATGAAAAATATCGCCGGATGACGAAGTTTTGGGGGAATATTTTTCTATTGAGTTTTGCTGTCGGGGTCGTGACAGGGATCATTCAAGAATTTCAATTTGGGATGAACTGGTCAGACTATTCTCGTTTTGTCGGGGATATTTTTGGTGCGCCCTTGGCTTTAGAAGCTTTGTTGGCGTTCTTCTTAGAATCGACGTTCTTAGGACTGTGGATCTTTACATGGGATCGGGTCAGTCCCAAGCTGCACGCCACCTTTTTCTGGTTGGTGACGCTAGGTTCGATGCTATCGGCGTTTTGGATCTTAGCTGCCAATAGTTTTATGCAGCATCCAGTGGGGTATACCTTGAACAATGGCCGGGCAGAAATGACTGACTTCGGTGCATTATTGGCAAATCCACAGGTGTGGTATGAGTTTTTACACGTGATCACCGCTGCCATCACGATGGGTGGGATCATTGTTGCTGGTTTATCTGCCTTTCGTCTATTGAAGAAAGACAAAGACATTGAACGTGATTTCTTCAAAAAATCAATGCGGATCGGTTTTGCGGTGGCATTGTTCGGTTCATTCACCGTCTTGCTAGCTGGGGATGAACAAATGAAATACTTGGTTGAAGAACAACCAATGAAATTTGCCGCAATGGAAGGAACTTATGAAGATACCGGGAGTCCTGCGGCTTGGACCGTCGTTGCTTGGGCGAATGAAGCAGAACATCACCAAGTCTTCGGTGTTTCGATTCCATATATGTTGAGTATCTTAGCCTTCAATGAACCCTTCGGCTCCATCGATGGGATGGATACGGTCAATCAGCAATTGATTGAAACCTACGGCGACCGTAATTACTACCCGCCGGTCAACACACTCTTTTGGAGCTTCCGGATCATGGCTGGTTTTGGTGCCTTGATGCTGTTGGTTTCTGGTCTGGGGTTGTATTTTACGCGTAAGAAGAAACCGTGGCTCTTTGAAAAACGCTGGCTGCTTTGGGTAGTGGCGATCACTTTGTTCACCCCATTTATTGCCAATACAGCTGGTTGGTTGATCACGGAGTTAGGACGTTACCCATGGACGGTTTACGGCTTGTTTACGATCGAAGATAGTGTGTCACCAAACGTTTCCGTGACCTCACTCTTGATCTCAAACATCGTTTACTTCCTCTTATTCTCTGGCTTAGGCGGAACGATGGTCTATCTGGTGAAACGGGAAATGGATCATGGACCTGAAAAAGAGGCCTTCGGTGAAATCAGCCAAGGAGACAACCAAGAAGGGTACGAAGACCCATTTGATAAGGAGGCGTTTGAAGGATGACCGGTCTGCAATTACTATGGTTCACGTTGATTGGGCTTTTATTTTCCGGCTTCTTCTTCTTAGAAGGGTTTGACTTTGGTGTAGGGATGTCTGTGCAGACATTGGCTCACAATGAAGAGGAAAAAGACCAGATCGTTAAAACGATCGGGCCTGTCTGGGATGGCAATGAAGTGTGGCTATTGACCGCTGGCGGAGCGATGTTCGCCTCGTTTCCATACTGGTATGCTTCTTTGTTCAGCGGTTTTTATTTGATTTTGTTATTGATCTTAGTCGGGTTGATCATTCGCGGTGTTTCCTTTGAGTTTCGAGCAAACTTCCCGAAAGAACACAAAAACATTTGGAACTGGACGTTGACGATCGGCAGTACGATCGTACCGTTTTTCTTCGGTCTGATGTTTGTCAGCATGATCCAAGGAATGCCTTTGGGTGAAGATGGCAACATGACGGCAACCTTTACGGATTACGTCAATCCCTTTTCAATCGTTGGCGGAATCGCGTTGACTTTGTTGTGCTACTTGCACGGATTAAACTATATCGCTTTGAAAACGGAAGGTCCGATTCGGGCACGGGCACGCAACTATGCAAGTATTTTTTATGGCATCTTATATGCAGGCTTAGTCGTCTTTGCTGTGATGCTTTACTTCCAAACGGATTTCTTCGAGAATCATTTTGCGACAACGCTTGGTTTGTTGCTCGTGATCGTTGTCCTGACACTGATTGCAAATATCGGCGTCTTTAAAGGCAAAGAAATGATGGCTTTCATTGCGAGCGGCTTGACGTTGATCGCTTTGGTGGCATTGATCTTCACAGGGTTATTCCCAAGAGTCTTGATCAGTTCGATCGATTCAAGCTATGACCTGTTGATCGCTGATGCGTCTTCAAGCCGCTACACATTGAAGATCATGAGTTATCTTTCACTGACGATCTTGCCTTTCGTCTTGGCCTATACGGCTTGGAGTTACTATATCTTCCGTAAACGGATCAGTCATACGGAGGCGTTGGAGGGGTATAAATGATTGATAAACAAATCATGAAGCTCCCAGGAATGAAACAACTTTTAGGGCTGCTTGCGGGACTTTCGTTCCTGCAGGCGCTCTTCATTATTGGGCAGGCGTATGGATTGGCACGTGCCATCACTGGCTTATGGGAAGGACGACCATTAGAGGAACAGTGGGGCTGGATTCTGCTGTTCTTTTGTTCGTTTATCGCCCGACAAGCCGTTATCTATTTCCGTTCCAAAAGACTCGATGATTACAGTTACCAGCAAGCCGCCGATCTGCGGGATCAATTGTTGGAGAAATTGTTTCGGGTCGGTCCTCAGATCGCACAACAGCAAGGGACGGGGAATGTAACAACGATGGTCTTGGAAGGGATCAACCAAGTCGAAAACTACTTGAAATTGATTCTTGCCAAAATCATGAATATGTCGATCATTCCTTGGGTCATTTTGGCACTCGTTTTTTATCTGGATTGGGAGTCGGGCTTGGTCTTGCTGTTGGTGTTCCCCTTGATCATCATTTTTATGATCATCTTGGGCTATGCCGCGCAAAGCAAAGCGGAAAAACAATACCGAACGTTTCAATTACTGTCCAATCATTTCATCGACTCCCTGCGAGGGATCGACACGCTGAAATTGTTTGGGGTCAGTAAAAAATATGGCAAGAGTATCTTTGCTTCCAGCGAACGGTTTCGGAAAGCGACGATGGCTTCATTAAAAGTCGGTATTTTATCGACCTTCGCCTTAGACTTTTTCACGACCTTATCGATTGCCGTCGTGGCAGTCTTGCTAGGCTTGCGGCTGATCAATGAAGGAATCTTGCTGTTTCCAGCGTTAACCATCTTGATTTTAGCACCAGAATACTTCTTGCCGATCCGCGACTTTTCCAGTGATTACCATGCAACCTTAGACGGGAAAAATGCGATGACTGCGGTGACGGAGATCTTGCATCAGCCCGAAGCCCAAGTACCGGCAGTAACGGTGCCTCGTTGGCAGGAAGACGCCCAGTTAACGATCGATCAGCTGGCGTTTTCCTACGAGGAAAAAGCGGCTTTGACGGATATCAACTTGAACGTGACTGGCTTCAAAAAGATCGGGATCATCGGTTTGAGCGGTTCTGGCAAGTCTACCTTGATCAATACCTTGAGTGGCTTTCTCGTGCCAGACAGTGGCGAGATCACTCTCGGAGGGACCAAGACCACGGCCTTTCGCCAAGCAAGCTGGCAAGAACAGCTGATTTATATTCCGCAAAATCCTTATATCTATCGGTTGACCTTGCAGGAAAATGTCGCGTTTTATCAGCCGACAGCTACCAAAGAAGCCGTACTGAAAGCCATTGAAGTGGCAGGCTTGACTGAGCTTTTGGCGGAGCTGCCGCAAGGGTTGGACACGATGTTAGGAGAAGGGGAACGGCATCTAAGTGGCGGACAAGCCCAACGGATCGCTCTAGCCCGTGCCTTTTTAGACCAGCAACGAAAGATTCTTTTGTTTGATGAACCAACGGCTCATTTGGATATTGAAACCGAAGTTGCTTTAAAGGAACGGATGCTACCGCTGATGGAAAACCGTTTAGTCTTTTTTGCAACCCATCGCTTGCACTGGATGGAAGAAATGGATGAAATCATCGTGATGGATCAAGGAAGAATCGTGGAACAAGGAACCTTGGCACAACTGCAGCAAAAGCAAGGTGCTTTTACAGAACTAGTCAATGGAATGAGGAGGGAACAGCTTGAATAAAATCGGCTTATTGCGCTCATTGAAAACTGATACGTGGGTCAAGCCTTTCTTGTCAAAATACAAAAACGTTTTGGCGCTGGCCTTATTCCTAGGCTTCTTGACCTTTTTCTGTGGTGGGGCACTGATGTTTAATTCTGGGTACCTGATCAGCCGCTCGGCATCGATCCCAGAAAACATTCTATTGGTTTACATCCCCATCGTACTGACCCGAGCGTTTGGGATCGGCCGTCCAGTCTTTCGCTATTTGGAACGGTTGACCAGTCATAGCTGGGTCTTGCGCATGACCTCTAATTTACGATTGAAATTGTACAACGTAGTAGAAAAAGATGCGATCTTCTTTAAGCAAGCGCATCGCACAGGGGATATCTTGGGCTTATTGGCAGAAGATATCAACCATATTCAAAACCTGTATTTGCGGACGATCTTTCCTACCGTGATCGCTTGGATCTTGTATGCGTTCTTGATCATTGGACTCGGCTATTTTTCTTGGTGGTTTGCTTTGGTGATGCTGCTGCTATTAGGGATCATCGTCTTTGTCTTGCCGCTTTGGTCGGTGATCATCAACGGCGCGCGGCAAGAAAAGCAAAAACACATGAAAAACAACTTGTATACGACACTGACGGATAATGTATTAGGGGTTTCTGATTGGGTCTTCTCTCAAAGAGGCAGCGAGTACGTGGCTGCCCATAAGGAACTGGAAACGCAGTTGCGGGCGGTGGATGAACAGATGCTGTCCTTTGATCGCCGGCGTGATTTTCTTTTACAAAGCATCTTTGGAGTGATCGCTGTCGCATTGCTGCTTTGGACCAGCATTCGCTTTCCAGGTAACCACGGAGGAGCAGCCAACTGGATCGCTGCCTTTGTCCTGTGTGTCTTTCCTTTAGTTGATGCATTTGCGCCATTACCGTCAGCTGCTCAAGAAACCAATCGCTACAAAGACTCTATCGATCGCTTCAATGCATTGCCAGAAGAAAATCGCCAAGTCTCCATGGAGCAACCGTCAGTACCTGAAGTGACGGGCCTCGTGTCGATCACAGTCAAGGACTTGCATTTTCAGTATCCTGAAGGCAAAGAAGTGCTTCATGGGTTGGATCTAACGATTCCTGCGCATCAAAAACTAGCGATCCTTGGTCGCAGCGGTTCTGGGAAAAGTACATTTGCCTCCTTGTTGCGAGGCGATCTGCAACCGACGCAAGGGTCGATCACCTTAAACGACGTGCCTGTGACGGCATTGAGTGAGTCGATCAGTGACTTGATCGGTGTCATCAATCAAAGTCCCTATCTTTTCCATACGACCGTCTTGAATAATATTCGGCTAGGCAATGAGTCGGCTTCGGAAGAAGAAGTCTGGCGCGTACTGGAGCAAGTCGGGTTGAAAGAAATGGTGGCAGCTTTGCCTAACGGCTTGGCGACGATGGTGGATGAAGCCGGCTTGCGTTTTTCTGGTGGAGAACGGCATCGTTTGGCATTGGCGCGGATCTTGCTAAAAGACACTCCGATCATCTTATTGGATGAGCCAACCGTCGGCTTAGACCCGATCACGGAGCAAGGCGTGCTCGAAACCTTTTTCCAAGTGCTGGAGAACAAAACGATCATTTGGATCACCCACCACTTGCAAGGAATTTCGATGATGGACCGTGTGCTCTTTATTGAAGATGGTCAGTTGACCATGAGCGGAACACCTGCCGAATTGGCAGCAGAAAACAAACATTTTCAACACTTATTGGCCATTGACCAAGGACGACGATAAAAAAGAGCGTCCATCAATCAGTGATGGACGCTTTTCTTCTCATTGCTCTATGGCTCAGTAATTGCGCTGCAAGAGCAGTTCAGTTAATGAACGAATTTTGGCTTTGCTAGGTGCTTCGGGCAGCAGATCGATGTCGTCTAAGGCTTTTTGCGTGTAGGTGACCGCGAAAGCACGCGCTTTTTCGACACCGCCGTAACGGACGACAAGATCCGCAACTTCTTGGGCTTCTGCCAAGGAGAGTGCTGCTTTTTTATTCAAATAAGGAGCGAATGCTGCAGGTGCCTGTTCTTTGGCAAATAGCAGCGGTAAGGTATAGACTCCTTGTGCCAAATCTTCTAGAATCGGTTTTTTCAAGGTGCCACTATCAGAGGTGTAGTCGAGAATATCGTCGAATACTTGAAAGGCGATCCCGATGTTGCGACCGATCTCACCCGCCCGCTCTTGGTTTTCTGTGTCGAGGCCGCCAAAATGAGCGCCTTCGAGACAAGCGAGCCAAAACAGTTCAGCGGTTTTGCCGTTGATGCTTTGCAGATAGTCGTCAATCGATTCATGGATGTTGTAGCGAGTGTGCATTTGATCAAGTTCACCTAAAAGGAGTCGTTTCATGGCTTGTGCGTTGGTTTTTAAAAACGGGGAGCCATTCATACTTTCGATCAAAAGCTCAAAAAATTGGGTGAACAAAAGATCACCCGTGTAGACCGCGATATCCTTGCCGTATTTGGCTTGAACAGTGACTTGACTGCGCCGCAGCGGCGAATCGTCAATGATGTCGTCGTGGATCAAAGTGGCCATGTGTAAAATTTCTAGAGAAGCAGCAATTTTTGTTAATTGGTCGGTTTTTTTATAATGGGGATCGCCTAAGTCAGCAAACAAAAAAAAGAGCGCTGGCCGCAGCATTTTTCCACCTGAATAAGTAAAGTCGATCAAAACATCTTGTATCTCTTTGTTACGAACAGTAACGTGTTCTTCAATGATGGAACATACGGTTTTCAATCGTTGTTCGATCGTCGGATAATCGATCCAAAAGTCAAACATAGTATAACCCTTTCTAACAGTCATTCAGCCCTTATTCTAGCGTAAAGGGGCGTGATTGACTAGTTTAATGCACTCACTAAAGGAGGTGAAGTTGTGACGCTACCTGTATTTTTAGAACTTGTCGAATTTAAAGCAAAAACCGCCAGTATTTTGCCATTTTTCATTGGTGTCTGCTACAGCTGGTACAATTATCAAACGATTCATCTTGGCTATGTCCTATTGTATTTCATTGCCATGCTGATCTTCAATATGGCGGTGGATATTTTAGATAACTACAACGATTACCATCATGCCACAGAAGGGCATGATTACAAAGAAAAAACCAATATCATTGGTCGGGAACAGTTGTCTGTCAAATTGGTTTTTTGGTTGATGGTCTCCATGATCATCGTTTCCGCCGCCATGGGAATCGCCTTGGCAATGGTGGTTGGTTGGCCGCTCTTTTGGATGGGGCTGTATTGTTACCTAGTCGGGATCTTTTATTCCTCTGGTCCACGGCCGCTTTCTAGTTTGCCTTTAGGCGAGTTCTTTTCTGGCTTTACGATGGGCTTTATGATCTCGTTGATCTGTGTCTACCTTAATGCCTATCAAACCTTTGAATGGAATATTGCCACGATTGGCAGTATTTTCTTGATCTCATTACCCAACACATTATGGATCGCCAACTTGATGCTGGCAAACAACATTTGTGATCTGGAAGAGGATGAAAAAAATGAGCGCTATACGCTGGTGCATTACCTTGGTAAAGCCCGTGCGTTGAAATTATTTATCACGATGAACGTCTTGGCGTTTGTTGCGATCATTGCCTCAGTTGCCCTCAACATTGCGCCTTGGTCACTGGTTCTGACCTTTTTCGCGGCGCCCTTTGTCTGGCAGCAGACAAAACGATTTATGCAAAAACAAATCAAAAGAGAGACCTTCATTTGTGCCGTTCGGATCCTTGCGGTCGGAGCATGCGTACAAGTGCTGAGTTTTGCGATTGGTTTGATTTTATAATTTTTACAGCAAAGAAAGGAAGTAAGGAAACATGAAGGAAGTTGTCATTTTAGGAGCAGGGTATGCTGGATTGCGAGCATTGCACGTATTGCAAGGAGCAAAAGAAGCGTTTCACATCACATTGATCGACAAAAACGATTATCATTATGAGGCAACCGATCTTCATGAAGTTGCGGCCGGTACGCAACCAAGAGACCGCATTTGCTATCCCATCAATGATGTCGTTCGTCCCCAAAAGACCACCTTTGTTCAAAAGGAAGTGGCGTCGATCGATCGTAACCAGCAAGTGATCGTTTTTAAAGATCAATCCACGTGCACGTATGATTATTTGATCGTGGCATTAGGCTTTGAATCAGAATCATTTGGGATCCCTGGTGTCGAGGAGCATGCGTTGGAAATGGTGGATGTCGACTCCGCAGAAAACATCTATCATCATTTGTTGAAACAAATGAAGGCATACAAAGAAACACAAAATCCTGACTACCTAAAAATCGTTGTCTGCGGTGCTGGTTTCACGGGAATCGAATTGCTAGGTTCATTGGTGGAAAACCGTAAAACCTTCGCGAAAGCAGCAGGTGTCAAACCAGAAGAGATCAAACTGTACTGTGTCGAAGCAGTGACTCGTTTATTACCGATGTTTGATGAAAAACTATCGGATTACGGGATCAAAAATCTCGTTAAATGGGGCGTAAACTTCCTGACTGGTAAACCCATCAAAGCAATCAAACCAGGTGTCGTTGTCTATCAAAATGATGCCGATACAGGAGCAACAGCAGAATTATCAGCCAAAACCATCGTTTGGACCACAGGCGTCAGCGGCAGCCATGTGATGGCTGAATCAGACTTTTCTGCTCGTCGTGGTCGCGTGATGGTCAATCAAGACCTAACAGACCCTGATCATAGTAACGTCTATGTTGTCGGTGATGTTTCAGCAGTCATGGACCCAGCGACCAATCGCCCGTATCCGACAACGGCTCAAATCGCTTTGAAGATGGGGCAGCATGCGGGTAAAAACATCTTACGTCAAATGAACGGAGAAAAACCAGCAGATTTCCACTTTGAATCATTAGGTTCAGTGGCATCGATCGGCAATACCCATGCCTTTGGCTTAGTAGGGAAAATGGGCATCAAAGGCTATCCCGCTTCCGTGGTGAAAAAAGCCATTATGGACCGTTCCTTGTACCAAACCGGTGGGGTCAAAGAAGTATTGGCGAAAGGCCGCTTCGACTTTTATCATTGAGCAATAGAAACAGCAGACTGCGAGGGTGACCTCGCAGTTTTTTTTCAAAAAAAGCAGCAGCGGCATCCCGCAGACTACTTTTTTCTCCCAGAAACTGCTATGATAGCCAAAAGAACAGAACAAAGGAGCAAGGACAATGCCAGAAGGCCAACGAGTGTTACAGGGAATGGGAACGGTGATCACGATTTGGGTGCAGCATGAAACCCCAGAAGTGATCTTAGAGGAAGCAGCCAAAAGAGCTGCGGCCTTTGAACAGCGTTTTAGTGCCAATGACCCGACGTCGGAGTTGATGCAGATCAATCACCAGGCAGGACAAGGAGCGATCGCTGCCACACAGGAATTGTTTGAATTGATCGCACGAGGGAAAGCCCATAGCGTACCCAAAGATAGCTACTTAAATATTGCTATCGGTCCTTTGGTGCAGGAATGGCGGATCGGGTTCCAAGATGCTCATCTACCAACGCCTGAGAAAATCGCGGAGCTGCTGCCAAAGACTGATCCTGCCAAAATCATTTTGGATGAAACGCTGCAGACCGTCGGGTTAGCTGCTGGCATGAAGCTTGATCTAGGGGCTGTGGCAAAAGGATATTTTGCTGATTTGTTGATGACCTATTTCAAACAGGTTGGTGTCACAGCCGCTTTGATCGATCTTGGAGGCAATGTGGTGACTTACGGCGATGCCCCGAGCCATCAAGATGGCTATTGGCGGATCGGGATCCAAAACCCTTTCTTACCAAGAGGGAATTTTGTCGCAGCGTTGAAGGTTCGTAATCAATCAGTCGTTACATCAGGGATCTATGAACGAACCTATCAGGTAGCGGGCAAGACCTATCATCATATTTTTGATCGAGATACGGGCTATCCGTTAGAGTCAGCCATTGCCAGTGTCACGATTCTCTCCGATCAATCGGTTGATGGAGAGATTTGGACGACCCGCTTGTTCGGCAAAGAGCCACAAGCCATCTTGCAGGAGCTGGCGCCGTTAGAAGGAATCACTGGGTTAGTCATTACCAAACAAGGAGAGTTGATCTATCCGCAAGAATTAGCCCGTTTGATCGAAACGCCAACAGCAGAATGAAAACAAGCAGCGATCACCTAGGAATATAGGTGGTGGCTGCTTGTTTTTTTGTAAAAAGAAAGCTAGACGTGTTGCAAAAAGGTCTCGATCAAGTCGGCTTCGCTGTTTGACAATGCCCGTTCGGCTTGATGGGCAATAAAATAGGTGAGGGACAAGAGTTCCTCTGGCATCGGATAAAGATTAAAAGGGGTCACAGTCGCTGCTTGCAGCACGCTTTCGGGTACGATCGCAATCCCGAGGTTGTTTTCTGCCAATGCTGCTGCTGTATAAATATTGCTGCTTTCTATGAGCACGGTCGCCTCTACTTTGTATTTTTGCAGCAATTGATCGATTTGGCGCCGAATCGCCGAGCCGCTGGCAGTCAAAATCAACGGACTTTGCAGCAAGTCTTTGACTGCCAATGAATCAGGTGCTAAATACCGCTTCTCTGGTTGATACAGGGGAGAACAAGGCGGAATGATCGCTAGATACCGTTCTTGATTGGTACTGTGGACCGTTAGATTCGGTGCGATCGTCTCAGGATTTTGTCCGATAAAAAAGTCCAGCTGCCCATTCAACAGTCGTTTTTCATTGTGCTTCGGCAGGTCTTCCCGCAAGAAAAAGTGTACGTTGGGATAGTGTTCATAATATGCAGGCAAAAAGAGTGGCAGCAGATAGGAACCAAGGCTAGGCAAGATGCCTAAGCGCAAAGAACGCTTCTCGGTCGCGGTATACCAAGACAGCCGACTTTTCAATTTGGCAGACTCTGTTTCCAAGGTTTCCAGATATTGATAATAGATTTTACCAGCTTCCGTCAGTTGAAAATGACCCGGCTGCCGATTGATGATGGGGGTCCCTAGCTCTTGTTCGGCACGTTTCACGGTTTGTGTCAAGTAAGGCTGTGAGATGTAGAGGTCTTTGGCGGCTTTGGTATAGTTGCTATGCTTTAACAAGGTATCGAGGTATTGCAGCATCAGATGGGAATCTTTAAGTGCCATTGCGTGGTCCTCCTAGTCATTTTTTTCATTATAACAAATTTGTTATCGATAGATAGTTAAATAAATATTTCACAAATAAAGAATTCAGTCGTACACTAAATGGGTACTTGGGGAAGATTTTTTTGTTTAGGAAGAAGCTTTTCATCTCAGTAGGTCTTAAAAAACAACTTGAGAAACGATTGAAAAAAGAAATCAAAGCCAATGGTCAAAAACTTTTTATTTATTGTTAAATGTTAAATTATTCACAATTAGGAGAGATGATAATGAAATTGATTGGAATCGTAGGAACCAACTCGACGCGTTCGACCAACCGTCGCTTACTGCAATTTATTCAAAGCCATTTTAGTGACCAAGCGGAGATCGAACTTTGCGAAATCAGTGATCTGCCGGCATTTAATGAACCAGAAGATCGGACGGCACCAGCGGCAGTTCAAGCCTTGTCAGAGAAGATCGAAGCAGCCGATGGGGTGATCATCAGTACACCAGAATACGATCACTCGATCCCAGCGGTGCTAAAAAGCATGATTGAATGGCTTTCTTATACGACGCGGCCTTTGATCGATAAACCAGTGATGATCACGGGTGCTTCTCTTGGTGCATTAGGTTCATCGAGAGCCCAAGCCCACTTGCGTCAGATCTTAGATGCACCAGAAGTAAAAGCTCGAATCATGCCGAGTGCGGAATTTTTATTAGGGCACTCCATGCAAGCCTTCGATGAACAAGGAAACTTGATCGATAGCGAAAAAGTTGCCGAACTAGAAGATTGTTTCAATGAATTTGTCTTGTTTGTCGAAATCACGAACCGTCTGGTCAGTGAATATTCAACGGCTAAAGAACGAGCAAAGAAATTTTCGTGGGAACAAGCATAAGAAAGAGAGGAACCAGTCATGAAATTTGTCGGCCTAATCGGAACGAACGCCAAAAAATCCACCAATCGCCAATTAGTGGCGTTTATGCAGCGAGAATTTGCTGCCCTAGCAGAAATTGAACTACTGGAAATCAAGGATGTCCCAATGTTCAATGAAACACAAGATCAAACCAATAGTGAAGTGATCCAACGGTTAAATAGCAAGATTTTAGCAGCCGATGGGGTGATCATTGCGACACCAGAGCATAACCATTCGATTCCTTCCGCATTGAAAAGCGTCTTGGAATGGCTCTCCTTCAATCTCCATCCCTTTGATGGCAAACCAGTGATGATCGTCGGTGCATCCTACGATGTACAAGGCTCTTCGCGAGCACAGCTTCATTTGCGCCAAATCCTTGATGCACCGGGTGTCAATGCGACAGTCATGCCAGGAAATGAGTTCTTGTTGGGACGTGCGCATCAAGCCTTTGATGAACAAGGCAATTTAAAAGATCAACGAACGGTCGATTTTTTGGAAAGCTGTTTCCGCAAGTTTGTTCGGTTTACGGAAGTCGCTAATTTGTTGAACGTACCAGAAGAAGTCGTTTATGAGCCTGGCGAATACACCGTCACAGCACCAGGACATAACGGGGATCTACCAATGGTCGTCAAATTGAGTGAAGAACGGATCGAAGCTATCGATATCGATACTTCTGGTGAATCCGAAGGGATCGCTGATGTCGTTTTCGTACGGATTCCTCAAGAGATCATTGAAGGGCAAACCTTAAATGTCGATGCGATCTCTGGTGCTTCGGTTACTAGTAACGGTGTCGTTGATGGCGTAGCAAAAGCCGTGAAAATGGCTGGTGCGAACCCAGATGTTTTGCGCAAACGGCCAAAAGCCGCCAGTGCTTTGCAAACAGAAGATGAAACGTATACCACCGATGTCGTTGTCGTAGGTGGTGGCGGCGCGGGTCTGAGTGCGGCTGCCAGTGTGCTGCAAGCCAATAAAGACGTGATCTTAGTAGAAAAATTCCCAGCGATCGGTGGCAATACTGTACGTACTGGCGGACCGATGAATGCCGCGGATCCAAAATGGCAAAACGGCTTTTCCGCATTGCCTGGCGAACGCAGTGCTTTAGAAGAAGTGCTGACGATCGATGAGCAAGAGATCGATGCAGAATACTTACCAGACTTCAAAGCTTTGAAAGCACAAATCACTGCGTATCTTTCAGAAACGACGCCAGAAAAAGAATACTTGTTTGATTCTGCTTTGTGGCATCGAATTCAAACCTATTTAGGCGGAAAACGCAAAGATTTGAATGGTCAACCGATCTATGGGAAATACGAGCTAGTGAAGATCTTGACGGATCAAGCATTGGACTCAGTGAAATGGCTAGAAGAAATCGGCGTAGAATTTGATATGAACAATGTCGATATGCCAGTAGGAGCGAAATGGCGCCGAGGACATAAACCAGTCAAAAACGAAGGGTATGCCTTTGTCTCTGCTTTGCATCAATTCGTGAAAGAACATGGGGGAACGATCTTAACCGATACGCCTGTCAAAGAATTATTGATCGAAGATGGCAAGGTTACTGGAATCATCGGGGAAGGCCGTAACGGTCAAAAAGTCACGATCCATGCCAAAGCAGTGATTTTAGCTTCTGGTGGGTTCGGAGCGAATACGAAAATGTTGAAACAATACAATACCTATTGGACAGAGATCGAAGACGATATCAAAACGTCAAATTCACCAGCGATCACTGGTGACGGGATCAAACTAGGGGAAAGTGCTGGCGCGGACCTTGTTGGCATGGGCTTTTCGCAAATGATGCCCGTATCTGATCCAAACACAGGGGCTTTGTTCAGTGGCCTGCAAGTGCCACCTGCTAACTTTGTGATGGTCAATCAAAAGGGTGAACGCTTTGTCAATGAATACGAAAGTCGCGATGTATTGACCCAAGCGGCGATCGATAATGGCGGATTGTTCTATTTGATCGCGGATGAAGAGATCAAGAAAACCGCTTATAACACGAGCCAAGAAAAAATCGATAAGCAAGTAGCTGCTGGTACGCTGTTCCGCAGTGAGACCTTGGCTGGTCTGGCAGAGCAGATCAATGTTGATCCAGCCGTCTTAGAGGCGACCGTTGCGAAATACAACAGCTATGTGGATGCTGGGAAGGACCCAGAGTTTGGCAAGGATGTCTTCGACTTGAAAGTGGAAAAAGCACCTTTCTATGCCACACCAAGAAAACCAGCGGTTCACCACACGATGGGGGGATTGAAGATCGATCCGCAAACCCATGTGTTGACGAAGGAAGATCAAATCATTGAAGGGCTGTATGCAGCAGGGGAAGTTGCTGGGGGGATCCATGCTGGCAATCGCTTAGGCGGCAACTCGTTGACAGATATCTTTACTTTTGGCCGAATTGCTGGAAAAACAGCAGTCGCAGAACATCTCGAATAAAAAGCCTTGCGCGTTGTGTTTCGTCACGCGCGCTAGCTTTTGAAAAAACATGTGAATAAAGTAACATGATTAAAGCAAAGGAGAGAAAAAATGGAAACAAAAATCAATCGCTGGCTGATTCTGATCGCTTCGACCGCGGTATTGCTGTGTACGGGCGCTGTTTACGCCTTTAGTGTTTTTGCAGGACCTCTTAGTCAATTAAAAGGCTGGTCCATGGAAGAGATCATGTTAGCCTTTACCATCAATGCCGCAGTTGGCCCGATTACCATGATTTTGGGTGGTTTGCTGACAGACCGAGGAGCCGCTAGATGGGTCATCGCTGGTGGAGGCGTGTTGTTCGGAGCGGGCTTCTTCTTGACGGGATTGGTCAACTCACCCGCCATGTTGTACCTGACTTATGGAGTCTTTGCTGGTTTAGGGCAAGGCTTTGCCTATTCGGCTTGTTTAAGCAATACGATTCGGCTATTCCCGGATAAACGGGGACTGGCGTCGGGCTTGATCACAGCAGGTATGGGTGGGGCAGCGATTATTGCCGCACCGATTGCGAATCGTTTGATCGAATCACAAGATGTACTAGCAGCGTTTCGGATTTTAGGGATCGCCTATATCGTGATCGTCTTAGTGGCTAGTCTGTTTATTCGCAAGGCACCAGAAGATTATCGCCCAGCAGGTTGGCAACCAGCTGCGCAAGGGAAAAATGGCCCACAAATCAATCTGAATTGGTTGGACATGCTAAAGACCCCAACCTTCTACTTGATTATCGTTATGTTAGGGGCAGGGGCTTTCTCAGGTTTGATGATTGCTTCTAACGCATCAGTGATCGGGCAAAGTATGTTCGGTTTGACGGCAGCCGCCGCTGCTTTTTATGTCAGCTTGTACTCATTGAGCAACTGTTTTGGTCGTGTCCTTTGGGGCACCGTTTCTGATAAAATTGGTCGGACGAATACGTTGATGATCATCTATGGCGTGGTGGCATTGTCCTTATTCTTATTAACACTTGGTCAAACAACCGTGATCTTCACTGTCGGGATCATCGGTTTAGGACTGTGCTTCGGGGGCGTGATGGGGGTTTTCCCATCGATCGTTATGGAAAATTACGGACCGATCAATCAAGGAGTCAACTATGGAATCGTCTTTATTGGTTATTCTACGGCGGCATTCTTTGGGCCTAGAGTGGCAGCAGCAATCGCTGAAAGTAACCAAGGAGATTATACAAAAGCCTTTTATACAGCAATTTTCTTGGCGGTTTTTGGGCTCGTTCTCAACATTGGCTATGCGATGCTGAAAAAAGCCAAAAAGCCCGCACCTGTTATTAAATAACAATTCAACCAAAGCAGTCTTTTTGATAAAGGCTGCTTTTTTGGTGCCAAAACCACTCTTTTTTCTTTTTTTAAAACAGAGGATTGGCGGATGAAGCAAAAGAGAGAACTGTTTCATAGCAAGAAATTATCTCGTTGATTTCACTGTTTTTTCATCTTAACCCCCCATTTTTTAATAAATCGTGTTACAATAAAAAAAGGCTAATACGACGGAGGGATTAAATGACAATTCGTAAAGAACGACGCCGCTTAGAAAAGCGCTTGAAGCGCACACAATATACCCAAAAAAGTATTACGATGGCTACTACTTTAGTAGCGGGATCAACGTTTATCCCGACCTTAGGGCATGCGGCTGAAACGGCAACGACAGAAACTAGCAATGACCTCAAGGTCGTTGAACAAACAACAAACACTACACAAGAAACCGACAGCACACCGGTTGAGGAAACGACAGCATCGACGACAGCACCTGTTGTGACCGAAGAAACTTCGGAAACGACGGAGGAGTCAGGGACGGAAGTAGTCACTGAGGGATCAGAAACAGCGACGACAGAAAGCACAACAGTCGCTAGTGATGAAGTCTTAGAAGCAGATGAAGTACCATCAGCCCTTTCGGATTTGACCAGTCGGGCATTATTTTCACGGGCAACGATCGATCCGGCTGCCTTTATCAGTCAGATTTGCGGCTATGCAACGGAAGTAGCGGCAGCAAACGATCTGTATGCCTCTGTCATGATGGCACAAGCGATTTTGGAATCTGGCTGGGGCGCATCAACTTTGACGACCACGGCCAACAATATGTTTGGGATCAAAGGTAGCTATAATGGCCAATACGTGACAATGGATACGTATGAAGATGATGGTTCAGGCAATTATTATTTGATCAGCGCCAAGTTTCGGAAATACCCATCATTAAAAGAGTCTTTTGAAGACAATGCGTATGTGTTGCGCAACACGAGTTTTTCTAGCGGCAACTACTATTACAGCGGTGCGTGGAAAAGCAATACGACCTCTTACACGCAAGCGACCGCTTGGCTGCAAGGGCGGTATGCAACCGATACTTCTTATGCCAGCAAATTAAACAATTTGATCAGTACGTATAATTTAACGCAATATGACACTGGCAGCTCAAATGCAGGCGGCGGCAATAGCAATGAAACGATCGTCAGTGATGAAACAGCGATCAATCAGCAAATGAAAACCACGTCATCCATGAATATTCGTTCGGATGCCTCCACCAGTGCCTCTATTACTGGTTCGTTAGCAGCCAATACGACGTTTACGGCAACGGCGACCAAAACGGGCACCAGCGTCAACGGCAACACCACGTGGTATAAAATTTCTGGCAAAGGCTGGGTCAGCGGTGCATATTTGACGAAGGTTTCGACCGATTCTTCAAATAACAATAGCGGATCAGGCAACACCGGTTCTGACAATAGCAATTCTGGCACGACGATCAACAAAAAAATGAAGACGACGGAAGCGATGAATATTCGTTCCAGCGCTTCTACTAGCGGATCAGTGGTAGGATCACTTAGCAAAGGCACGACCTTTACAGCCACTTCTATGAAAACCGGCACATCAGTCAACGGCAACAAAAATTGGTACTATGTCTCTGGCAAAGGTTGGGTCAGCGGTGCCTACCTTACTGAAGTGACCAACAATAATGCTTCTGAAGCAGAAAAAGAAGACAACAGTTCAAGCATCAATCAAAAAATGAAGACGACGGCCGCATTGAATGTCCGCTCGGATGCTTCTACCAGCAGCCGTGTCGTGACGACGCTTGGTCAAGGGGTGACCGTTTCCGTGACAGCGAAAAAGAACGGCACTTCAGTGGAAGGCAATAAAACGTGGTACTACGTTTCTGGCAAAGGTTGGGTCAGTGGTGCCTACTTGACAACAACCAGCAGTTCTTCCAATAACAGCGGTTCAACGACGACAAATCAGAAAATGAAAACCACCGAGATTTTAAATGTTCGTTCCGATGCTTCTACCAGCAGCAGTATTACTGGTTCTTTAAGTAAAGGGGCAACCGTCACGGTTACCGCAACAAAAACCGGGACGACCGTCAATGGCACGAACAAATGGTATTATGTTTCTGGCAAAGGCTGGGTCAGCGGTGCCTACTTGACAGCTGCTAGCAGTGGGTCTTCTAATACGAATACCAGCAGTAGTTCAACGAAGACGCACACGGTGAAATCAGGTGACAGCCTATGGTCACTGGCACAAAAATACAACACCAGCATCAGCCAAATCGCATCATGGAACAAGATCAACAGCAGCTATACGATCTATGTCGGGCAAAAGCTGATCGTTTCCAAATAATAAGCAAAAGCAACCGCGTGTATGCCATTGGCTCACGCGGTTTTTTATGCTGGATCAAGCGTTCACTAAGCTGCTAGCGGTTTATCAAGAAACTACTTGTTTTTCGTAAGCGCAATCAAACTATTTGGTCAATCAGGGAACCCTGCGTTAGAATGAAAGAAGCAATAGAAATTGCTAGTTTTAAAAGAATTGCTTCAGAACCAGAACAATCGAAGCGTACACAAAATAAGGAGGATTTCACATGCACAACAGAAACCTAACGATTATTGGCAGTTACGACACTCGAACAGAAGTATTACCGGTTATTGAGCAATTGACAAACGAAGGCTATGGCAAAGACGATATCGTGCTGTATGCGAATCAAACAGTCATCGATCAATTTGGGTTAGAATCCATCGATGATGTGGAAGTGGAGCATGCTGCTAGTGAAGACGAAGATCGTTCGCTTTGGGAAAAAATCAAAGATGCGTTTTCTTTTGGCGATTCAGATCACAGAGACGATGAACATGATCCATTATACGGCTACCGAGATGACATCGAACGAGACAAACTCGTTGTCGGCGTCTACGATTATCAGCCGATGGACAAAATAACGGATCGTGATGCAGATACTGAGCCAATCATCGATCAACCGTTACCAGGTGAAACAGCGATGCCCGATGAGTCCGTTCATCCAACACCGCGCATGGGAGACAGTGATATTGAAGCACCGATCCATGACCCGAATCATCTGCGAAACTTATAAGTAAAAGAATTTCTTAAGTAAAGGAACCATTAAAGCCAGAGGAACGAGCATCCGTCGCACCTGCCAACCCTTAGTGAAGGGATGGGCCCGCAGGTGATCGACCGTCGCCCTCGGTTTTTTTTTGTTGCGCAACGGGCATTCATGTCTTTGTCATCTTTGAAAATAAAACTTAATTTGTTGACGATTGCTTTTTTTTGTATAATATAAGAATGAGATAGATCATTGACGGAAGGTCCAACCATATTTTTGGGAAAGGATGGGGAGTGCGATGAAATTCAAGTTCAATATGCAGTCGGCATTAGTCAGTTGTTTTGTTGCGGTTTTTTTGAGTGTGGCGATCAATCAAGATGCCAATGCCTTTGTTGCCGCGCCCTTTGTTCGAGATTCTTCCAGTAGTTCCTCCGAGCCACCTTACCAGACCGCAAGCAGCAGTATCGAAGAAACCTCTGATTCCAGTCAGATTTTTTATGAAGCCAGTGTTAGTTCGTATACACCGTCTTCAACGACTAGTCGCTCGATCGAAGCGTCGACAAATGAAGGCACGTCTGTTTCTGTAAGCGAAGTAGAGACAGAGCCTAGCGTCAGTACTTCTGCAAGTAGCGAAAGCAGTTCGAGTACCGCGCCGAGTGGCGGCTCAACGACCACCAGCGATACCTCCAGCAGTAGCGCTAGCAGCAGTTCTTCAAGCTCTTCGTCTACGAGTTCGACCAGTACTACAACAAGCAGCTCCAGCAGTGAAACGACTGAACCGTCTTCGGAAACCTCCAATAGCGATGACGAAGCTGCGGAAGATACGAGTGAAAACGTTGATCTAACAGTCGAAGGGGTCAACTGATCCCAGTTTATAAGGAAAACCAGTCCAATCCAAAGGCACCATTTCAGCTAGGCTTTATGCCTAGCTTTTTTATTTGCTTGTGTGAAGGAGTCACGCCCGGCCATTGCTATAAACAGGCTTTTTCATTGCTGTGTTGCCGTAAAGTCGCAGAAAGCAGCTATCTCTTTTGACTAGTGAAAAAAGCGACTACCCTCAGTCCTGCGTGTTTATTTCCTTCCTTCCTAAAAAAAGCTGCACTTGCAAGCATATCGTAAAGTGATTTTGAACAGTTTCGCTATAATAAGTGCGAGGAGGGGTGTTATGGGAAAGTATTTTAAGCACTTCGAAAAAATGATTAGTGTGATTGTTGATATTATGTTAGGACTGTTGGTTCTGTTGGTTTTGGTGGTGATGGCGGAAGCGATCTACAAAATCGTTGTCCATGTGATCCCATTGCATGAAGTCAGTGATCTTTCCTTATTGATCGAAGAAATCGCGACATTGTTTATTTTACTGGAAATTATTTTGATGTTATTGCGTTACGTAAAAGAAGGTCACCATATTCCGGTGCGTTACTTGATTTTGATCAGTATTACAGCAATTTTAAGAGAGCTGCTTTTGGCACAAGGAAAAGGGTTAGAAACGCTCTTTTTGGCCTTAGCGATCTTGGTCTTGATCATTGTGCTGCAGGCGTTGGAAAAACTCAAAGCCTTTCATAGTTCTAAAGGACTGTAAAAAAAATCATCCGATTGGTTGACGAATGACTCGTCAAGGGATCGGATGATTTTTTAATTCTTCAAAAAGCACTCGGCTTTCTTGCTGCAGCCGCTTGCCGATATCTGTTTGCCCTACCGTTGTTCTTTCCGTTTGCCGCACGACGATTTTTTTCTGAGTGACGATGTCACGTCGCTGCTGGATGGCTTGCTGGCGATCTATAAAGGGTTGATGGGCTGCTAAGGTCATGCCGAAGGAATTTGACAACAGCGTGTAACCAGCAATGCCTGTGACGGATTGATAGGAGCGAGAGAGTCCGCCATCGATCACCAATAAACGACCATTTGCCTTGATGGGCGTCTCACCTTTACGCACTTTGACAGGGGTGTGGCCATTGATGATGTGGCCTGTCGGCGGCAGACCGAAGGCAGCTAGGACACGGCAGCAGAAGTCTTCGTTTTCCCTTAAAGAATAATAGGCATTTTTTTGTTCCGTATGGGTGTTGCGATCTGCTATAAAGTAGCGCTCAAAGGTTTTCATGGCTTTTTTGCCGAAGAGGGAAGAGCCTTCGCCGCACCAAAGATACCAGATCATATCGGTGGCAAGGTCTGTTTGCTTTTCTGGGTGGGCAAAGCTTTCCTGCAAACATTGCTGAAAAAAGTCCATCAACGCTTTGCCTGCTAAGGGCTGCTGTTGGAAAGTAAAGGCCAGGAAATCGCCGTTTTCCTGACAAGGCAGGCAGCCGTGATACAGCAGGTTGTCGTTGAAGCGCTGGTACAAGGTGCCATGCTCAACTAAAAAGCGCATATGCGCAGCTAAACGGGGCGAGCGTTGAAATTGGCTCAGCAAATCTTGCAGTACCTCATGTTCTTCTGCTGTCAAACGGTAAGGATCATCGGGAGCTACTAGTTGAAAACAGCCGTTGATCAAAGGATAGGTCTGGTCTAGCTGGATTTGTTGCCGATCTTGAGACAAGCGATGCAACAAGCAGCGCTCTGCCATCGCAAATGCTGGACGCCGCTGGATCACGGCTGCTTCGACTTTGAATTGGATGATGGCAAACGCCTGTTGCAAAAGCATGGCTGCTTTTTTTTGCTGGCTTGATAAAGGGTCCACTGTTTTTTGCGGATAAAAGCCTTCATTTTCTGTGTAATATTTTTGACTAAAAGCCAGTGCTTTTGATAGATCGATCCCATAACCATCTTGTAATAATGCCAGATTGCCGTAGCGAGCAGCGATGCGGATCGTATTGGCCAAACAGGGCAGCGAGCCGCAAAAGCTGCCGATCCACAAAATATCATGGTTGCCTAGCTGAATATCCAGTGAGGGCAAAGTCATCAAGCGATCGACGATTTTGTCTGGCGCTGGTCCGCGATCATAAATATCGCCTAAGACGTGGAGATGATCCACTACGAAGCGCTGAATCAAGTACGCCAGTTCTTGGCAAAAAAGCGGGGCTGCCTCTAATTCAATGATCTTATCAAAAATCGCCCGATAGTAAGCTTCTTTATTGAAGTCAGCATCATATTGGTACAACAGTTCTTCTAAGATATAAGCAAAAGAAGACGGCAGTGCTTTGCGTACCTTGGAGCGTGTGTATTTACTGGAAGTAAAGCGGGCAACTTTCACTAGCTGTGCCATCTTTAAGCGCCAATCGGCAGGGGTCCAGGCCTGTTCTTGTAATAGCTCCTCTGGATAATAAATGACAAAACAAAGTTCGGTCTGTTCTTCTTTCGTCAAGACGCCAGTAAACAAAATCTCGACTTTTTCTCGGATACTGCCAGAACCATTCCGCAAAATATGGTCAAAGGCATCGTATTCGCCATGCAGATCGCTGACAAAGTGCTCGGTGGCTTTCGGCAGCTGCTGGATGGCTTCCAAGTTGATGATCTCGGTCAGGTTTGCCAAGGCGTCTTTATTGAACATGGGCCTGTTCTTTGGCTTGTTCTTCAATCAGCATCGCGCTTTCTTCAATGGAGCGTTTGCTGACATCGATCACCGGAATGTTCAGCTTTTTGAACCATTCATTCGCGTAAGCTAATTCTGCTTCGATTCGTTCACAATTGGTGTAATGGGTCTCTTCTTTTAAGCCCAATGAATGCATTCGGGATCGCCGAATCTCGGTCAGAGATTCTGGATTCGTGGTCAAACCGACCATTTTTCGCGGGTCGACTTGGTGCACTTCGGCTGGCAAAGCAACTTCAGGAATCAAAGGCAGATTTGCCACTTTGTAGCCGCGGTTTGCCATGTATAAACTCAATGGGGTCTTCGAGGTTCGCGAAACCCCTAAGAGGACAAAGTCAGCATCGAGAAATCCCCGTGGGTCTTTGCCGTCGTCGTATTTCACCGCAAATTCCATCGCTGCCACCCGGCTGAAATATGCTTGGTTCAAGCGATGCAAGGCACCAGGCTCTTGGACGGCTTCTACACCGAATGTTTTTTCCAGCATCGTGGTCAAGGGCGACATAAAGTCGACATACTGCAAACCAGTCCGCTTGGCAAAGGCATCAACAAAGGCGACTAACTCTTTATTGACTAAGGTGGTAACGACGATCGATTTGTCTAGCAAGGCATCTTTGAGGATCTCGCCTAAGCTCTCTTCATCATTAGTAAAGGGAAAGAGCTGGATGTCTGAAAGGTCGATCGTGGGAAACTGCGCGGAAACGGCTGCGATCAGCTTTTGTGCCGTTTCGCCTACGGAATCTGAAATCAAATATATTCGAACGTTCTTCATTGTTTTTGCCCCCTAAAAGTGTGTGTTGTCACTGTCATTGCCTGCTTGAATAAAGTAATTCATCAGCCGTGTCTTCGTGATTTTGCCGATGACTTTTTTTGGTTCCTGCGGATCGACCACAGGCAAGGTATCGACTTCATGTCGCCCTAACAACGTACCAGCCGTCAAAATCGTTTCTTCGGGTGTGATGGTCACGATGTTTGGCATGCGAGTCATGATCATCGCTACAGGTGTTTTTTCTGGTGCGGCATTGCTGATCGCAAAGCGCAGTAGGTCTTTGCGGGAGAGGACCCCAATCAGCTCGTCTTGGTCATTTTTGACATAGAGGGAACCGACATCGTACATAAACAAAGTCGTGACCGCTTCATAAACGGAGACCGTTTGTGAGATCAGCAACGGTGGGATCATGATTTCTGCAACTTTGGTATGATAGAGTTTTTCGAAAAGCAAAGGCTCAACGGTTTGTCCTGTATAGAAATAGCCGACTTTCGGTCGGGCGTCTAATAAACCGGTCATGGTCAAAATCGATAAGTCATTCCGCAAGGTTGCGCGGCTCAAGCCCAACTGCTTCGCAATGGTCTCCCCACTGATCGGCTGATGCTCTTTGACGATCTCAATGATTTTCATTTGTCTTTGGCTTAATTCCAATGTGTCACCTTCTTTCTTTTATGTGCTATGCTATTGATTATATGATTTTCCGAATAAAAAGGCAATCCTTCTCTTTTAAAAAGGATAAATCCCTTAAAAGTTTTCTTTTTTCAGCTTGACGATTAAATGTGTCATACTATATACTGCTAATTAATCGAAATAGTATATAACATTTAAAAGGAGGAACATGATGGAAAAAGCAGTCGTATGGTTTTCAGAAGGCACAAAAGAGCAAAAAGCACTATTAGGCGGGAAAGGGGCAAATCTTGCGGAGATGACCAATTTGGGTTTGCCTGTTCCCCAGGGATTTATCGTCCCTGCGACTATTTGCCTGACCTATTTAGAAGAACAGGTTCTTCCTGAGGCGATCATCAAGCAAGTCAAAGCTGCCATCGAAGAATTGGCAGTCCGCAGGAACAAAACATTTGGCGGACTGCAGTCGCCGTTGTTGGTTTCTGTCCGCAGTGGGGCTAAGTTTTCCATGCCAGGGATGATGGATACGATCTTAAACCTTGGGTTGAATGATGAAACCGTCCAAGGCTTGGCTCAGCAGACGGGGGACCCCGTTTTTGCTTATGATTGTTACCGCCGCTTGATCCAGATGTATGGGGATGTGGTGAAAGGTGTAGCAAAAGAGCACTTTGAAGCCTACTTGACAGATTATAAGAAACAGCAGAATTATGCGTCAGACCAAATGATGACCGGCAATGATTGGCAAATGATCTGCCGCGTGTTTCAAAGTATTTATATGGAACATACTCAAGAAGCGTTTCCGCAAGACCCGTTTCAGCAATTGTTGGCAGCCATCACGGCGGTTTTTCGCTCATGGAACAACCCACGGGCAAAGACCTACCGATCTCTCCATCGCATCCCTGACGATCTAGGGACTGCCGTAACGATTCAAGAAATGGTGTTTGGTAACAGCGGGATAAATAGCGGGACGGGTGTCGCCTTCACCCGCAATCCAGCAACCGGGGAACCGGGACTTTTCGGCGAATTTTTAGTGTGTGCCCAAGGGGAAGATGTGGTTGCAGGGATTCGTACACCGCAACCGATCCAAGCGTTGGCACAGCAGCATCCCATGATCTATCAGGAATTAAAGCAACTGGCTGAGCGTTTGGAGGATCACTATCAAGACATGCAAGACATTGAGTTTACCATCGATGACGGCCAGCTGTTTGTCTTGCAAACAAGAAACGGCAAACGAACCGCCGCTGCCGCAGCGCAAATCGCAACGGATATGGTCGCAGAAGGTCGGATCACTATTAGGCAAGCACTAGATCGCATCACACCAGAAATGATCGATCAATTGCTGCACCCGTTATTTGCCCCCGAAGCCTTACAGCAAGCCAAAGCCTTTGCGCAGGGCTTGCCGGCTAGTCCAGGAGCAGCTTCAGGCCATGTCTATTTCACTGCAGAGGCGGCGGAAAAAGCCAGCCGCGCAGGAGAAAAAGTCCTGTTGCTGCGGCAGGAAACCTCACCTGAAGATATTGAAGGCATGGTGGTGAGTGAAGCGATCATTACCGCTCGTGGGGGGATGACTTCGCATGCGGCGGTGGTCGCCCGTGGTCTGGGGGTCTGCTGTGTGGTAGGGTGCGAGACATTAAGTGTCGATGTATTTTTGAAGCAAGCTCGCTGTGGTGAGCTGCTGATTGAAGAAGGTGACGTGCTTTCGGTAGACGGCAGCACTGGCAAACTGTATCAAGGGCAGCTGCCTATGACCAGTGTCCAGGAGCGTGTCTTGCTGGATCAGCTTTTGACGTGGGCACAAGCCCAGGCAGATCTAAAGGTTTACGCAAATGCGGAAACAAAAAATGACATTGAGGCTGCGCTGGCCTTTGGGGCAGCGGGCATCGGTCTGGCACGGACGGAGCATATGTTTTTTGGGGAAGAGCGTTTGTGGAAAATGCGGGAAGTTATTTTGGCAGAAACGAAGGCGGAACGATTGAAGGCGTTGGCTGAGATCAAGGCTTATCAAAAAGCCGATTTCCAAGAAATGCTGCAGGCCGCGCAAGGAAAGAAGTGCACGATTCGTTTATTAGATCCACCACTTCATGAATTTTTGCCCCATGAGCATGAACGCCTTGAAATGGCTCGCCGTAGTCAAAAATCATTGGCAGTGATCGAGCGGCGAATTGCCGAGCTGCAAGAAGTCAATCCCATGATGGGGCATCGCGGCAGCCGTTTAGGACTGAGCTATCCAGAAATTTATGAAATGCAAACAGCGTCGATTTGTGAAGCGGCTGTGGAATTGCGGCAGCAAGGAGTCGAGGTAGAGGCGGCGATCTTATTGCCCCTGATCAGTTTGCCCGCAGAGCTGCAGGTGTTGAAAGCGACGTTGACGCAGGTGATCGCTCAAGCAGAAGCAACCCTGCAGCAACCATTGCACATCGAGATCGGCATGATGATCGAGACACCTAGAGCGTGCTTGATCGCTGGGGAGTGTGCTGAAGATGCTGCGTTCTTTAGTTTTGGTACCAATGACTTGACCCAAATGACCTTTGGCTTTTCGCGGGATGATGCAGGCAGCTTTATTCAAGCCTATTTGCAGTCGGGGATCTTACAAGAAGATCCTTACCAGCACTTAGATCAGGCGGGTGTTGGCACGTTGATGCGCCAAGCGATCACTGGCGTAAGAGATCGTCAGCCAGAGCACTCGATCGGTGTTTGTGGCGAAGTCGGTAGTGATCCCTATTCCATTGCATTTTTGCGAGAGATCGGCATCGACTATGTTTCTTGCTCCCCATACCGAATCCCTGCTGCCTGGTTAGCGATCGCCCAATCCGCCCCCATCATCGAAGAGGCGTCAGTGGGCTCCCGCTAAAATAGGAGAAAAAAATACACCGCAGTCCACTAGCAAGGCTCGCCTGCTTGGTGGATTACGGTGTGTTCGTGCAGCGTCGTTCTTACAGGGGCTGATCCGTTTTTTGAATCGCGGGTTTGCGTCCTTTTAAATACCAAGTGATCCCAATGACATGGGCGAGGTAGATGGCAGCGAGGACGAAACGTACCAGCAGATTGGGGATCAATAGTGCAGGAATTGCAAAGACTACCAGCATCATGGCAAACATCCGAACCATTCCCTTGGTGCTCAGCTGTTTTTGTACGAGTGGTTTTTCAATGTATTTTTGATAATTTTCTGATTGAACCAAGCGTTGATAATAGGTATCGGAACTCCGCAGCCAGAAATAAGCCGTCAGCAAGTAAAAGACCGTTGTAGGTAAGAAAGGCAAGAAGATTCCTAAAGTACCTAGACCGAATGTCAGTGATCCACAAAGAAAAAATAGTGTTTTTTTCAAAAGTAACCCTCCTTATTTGGGTGTTTCGTGTCTTACCCTCAGTATAACGGAGGAGGGGCAGCTTGAACATGCGTTTTGTGCTTTTCCCCGTTTTTTAGCGGCAATAAGAGTTTTTCTTCCCCTTACTCCTGCTTTTTTGATAGACTAGAAACAACACAAAGGGGGAAGCAGCATGGAAACGATTGAATTGAATACCGGCATTCAGATTCCAGTGATCGGCAGTGGGACGAATACATTTGGGAAAGAAAACCGAGAATACCAAGGTGCGATCAATGATGATACGACAGAGCTGTTGACTGCCATCAAGCTTGGGTATCGGCATTTTGATACGGCGATTTCTTACCGCAACGAAGCCGTGGTTGGCAAAGCCATCAAGGAAAGCGGGATCGACCGCAGCGAATTTTTCCTGACTTCTAAGATTCCTGGCAAACCAGAGCATACGCAAGATGCAGCTGCCGTGAAAGCGTCTGTCGAAGCGAGTTTAGCAGCCTTGCAGACGGAATCGATCGATCTTTATTTGATCCATCATCCGTGGGACAACTTGGCAGAGATCGCAGCTGTCTGGGCGGTTCTTGAGGCTTATGTCGATAAAGGAGTCTTAAAAGCGATCGGGGTGTCCAATTTCCAAGAAGAAGAACTTAGCTATTTATTGGCAAACAGTCGGATCAAACCAGCGGTCAATCAGATCGAATCGCATCCAGGCAAGTGGAACGATGCGATCATCGCCTATTCCTTAGCCAATCAGGTAGTTCCAGAAGCCTGGGGGCCACTTTCCCGAATTTCAGAAGCGGCTCGGGAAACCTTGACCCAAATCGGTGAAGCGTATCAAAAAACCTGGAGCCAAGTGGTCTTGCGTTACCAAATCGAGCGTGGGATGATCGTGATTCCGAAATCCCATTCAGAAAAACATCAAGCCGAAAATTTAGCGCTCTTTGATTTCGCTTTGACTGCGGAAGAAAAAGCCGTCATCAAAGAATTATAGGCAATAAAAAGCAGTCCCATTAAAGGGGCCCCTACAGCCAGCGCGGAAACTTCCGTGCTGGCTATTTTTATGCAGTCGCAACGCTCCTTCATGACTGAGGAGCTTTTCTATTCGTTAGATCAGCAACCGTAAGCCTTAGCAAAAAAGAAAATGCGCTTGCAGCCGTTTCTGCCAATGAACCCTCTTAATCATTCAAAGAAATAACCGATTATCCTTACTAAGGGTCGTCTACGGACGAGTCTTCATTGGATCGTGTGAAATTGGAAATGAAGGAGTGGCACAGTTGTGAAAAAAAGAAAAAAGACGATAGGAATTTATGTGATGATCACCTTGATGCTGGTTGCGGGGATCCCGATCATTGTCATGCTGACAAGTTCCTATTTAACCACCAAGAACTTATTGATTGAACGAAATGATTTGAACAAAGAAAGTGCCGTCAATTTGATCTTGGCGGAAGAAAAGAGTTTGCGCCGATCGACGGAAAGCAAATTGAAGTCAATGGCTGAACTGCCAGCGATGAAAACAGAATTCAGCATGGGGCGCATCCGTTCAGATCTTTCTTTAGCGATTGCTGGGAGCAACAGCTTCTTAGCGGTGACTTTTGGGACAGAAGATGATGAGTATGTGACCTTCAATCCCTTACCAGATGATTATAAGCCTACGATTCGGCCATGGTACAAAGGGGCCGTAAAAGCCGAAGGAGAAGTGTATTGGACAGCACCTTATTTAGATACAGTGTCGAATCAATTTGTGACGTCGGCTTCGATCAGGGTCAAAAACTCCCATAATCAAGTGGGGGTTTTAAGCGTCGATGTTTCCTATGAAAGCATTCAAAACATCTTGTCTTCCTTTACCGTAGGGCGGACTGGGAATGTCACCTTAGTTTCAGAATCTGGGGTCATCGTGACCTCAAAAAACACCAAACAAATCGGTAAGAATATCAAAGAAGAAGAAGTATTCCAAAAAATCAAAGAAGCTAAAAACCCGACAGGCATGGTTGGTTTAGGCGACTCGAATAAAGTCAACGATGTGTTGTATGACAAGTCTGCTGATTCCAATGTTTGGGCGTACTCCGAAGTCAAAGCTAGTGATCTAGACAAAGAGTTAGGGGCGTTAGTCCGTACCACCATTATCGTTACGATCTTGATGCTGCTCTTTGTAGGACTGGTTTCTTATGCCGCGATCAAAGTAGTCGCTGCGATCATCGATTGCTTCAATCGTTACTTTAGAAAAGTCGGTGAAGGCAAACTAGAGAAGATGAGCAAAACCAAACGAGCCAAAGGCGAAAAATGGACATGGGATCAACTGGCACGCCGAGTTGTATATCCAGACAAAGCAGGCAATGAGATCCAGCAAATGGCGGACAATTACAATGTGATGATCGAAGGCACGGGTGCATTGATCCAAAAAGTACAAAAAGAAAGCAACAGTGTCGCAGGAATGTCGGATTCTTTATTAGAATTGTCAAAACAAACCAATATTGCGACAGAAGAAGTCTCTCAAACCATTACGGGGATAGCTGAAGTGACCGGTGCGCAAGCCCAAGAAACAGAATACAGCGTGTCACAAATGCAAAATCTGTCGCAAGTCGTGAAAGAATTACGAGAAAATGTTGGCGGCATGAGCAGCAAGTCACAAGAATCTACGAAGATCAATCAAGAAAACTTAACGATCATGGATCAAGTCGATGACAGCTGGCGACAAGAGTTGGCACAGATGGAGCGTTTGATGTCGAACATGACGGGAATGAATGATAGTATCCAAAACATCAACTCGATCATTGGGGTCATCAACGATATTTCTTACCAAACCAACTTGCTAGCCTTGAATGCATCGATCGAAGCCGCCAGTGCAGGTGAGTCGGGCAAAGGCTTTGCCGTCGTGGCTGCTGAGATCCGTAAATTGGCGGAACAAAGCAAGGCTTCTACCAAAGAGATCGAAGCGATCATTGAAGAAATTCGTGAGCAGTCTAGTCAAATGGTCAAACAAACGTCGGCATCTGTCAAAGGCGGCGTTCGCCAAACCAACTTGATCAAAGAAGCGATCTCGTCTTCAAAAGAAGTTTTCCAACGCAGCAGCTACATGATCGAAGGCATCCATCATATTGAAGCAGCCAGTGCCCGTATCGAAAACATTCAAAACAGTGTACTGGAAAACTTAGAAAACATTTCCGCATCAACGGAAGAAAATGCCGCTGGTACACAAGAAGTTTCCGCAAATGCAGAAGAAGTCTTGGCAACCATGGATGAATTTACCAACCATGTGGCCGATCTCAGAGACATTGCAGAAGAGTTGAAGCGATTGACCAATCGGTTTGAAGTGGAAAAATAAATGATTGACTAGCGAAAGCTGATCATCCCCCCATTCCCAATAAATTCGTTGGTAATGGGGTTTTTTTGATGTGTATGGTTAAATCAGAATTGTCCAACTGCAAAAAAAGAAGGTCAGTTAGGAAACCGTAGGGTGAGGCATGAAGCATCTGTTATAATGAGAAGAAGCAACCAATGGCTGTCGACTTTTGCCAAGCAGCAACATCAGACAGGTGAACTGTGATTGCTCATTAAGAAAGCGTACACTTTAAGTTGAGAAAAGGAGGGGTACGGTTGCTGAAGATTTTTGGAAAAGAATACCAATTGATTCGTCTCGCCTCTTGGCTGATGCTAGTTATGGGTATCATCATTTTAGGCTTAAAAGGGTTGCTTTTTATGGTTTTTGAGATTCCTTTTATTGACCGTTCCACATTGGTGGGCATTGTCATCATTTGTTACGGCTACTACAATTTATTTATAGATAAAAAAAACGATCGCCTTTGAAAGGGGATCGTTTTTTTAATTGGAAAAGGTTATTTATTGAGCAGCTGCCGTTTCAGTCCGCTGAATGATCATCTCCACGCGGCGGTTTTCCGAGCGGCCTTGGGGAGTGTTGTTATCGGCTTTCGGTTCGGTATCGGCAAAGGCTTGGATGGCAGCATTTTTTTCTAAAACGGCGCCTTTGCTGATGAAGTACTCCATAACGGTAATGGCCCGAGCGGAACTAAGATCCCAGTTAGATTGGTAGCGGCCATTGCCTTTTTCAGGTACATTATCGGTATGCCCAGCGATCACGATTTTGTTGGCTTTTAATTTTTTTAGTGAGTCCGATAGCAGATCCAGTGACTGACGAGTGGTGTCCGTGATCTCGGCGCTGCCAGAGGCAAATAAGATACTGCTAGCAAGCGTGATATGCAAGCCATCGGATTCCAAGCGGACTTCTGTCTGCTCTTTTAAGCCAGAAGCTGCCAGCTCTTGTGACAGCTGGTCGCTGATTTTTTCTAGTTGCTGATTTTCCAGTTGGGTCCGAACCGCTGCTTCTTGCGCTTGTGCTTCGGCAGAAGTGGCGGCTTTTTTTCGCGGCGTGGTCTCGCCCATATCGATCACTGACCCGATGACGGAGGCGTTGCTGTGGTGGCTGGAAAGGATGGTGCCAAATTCGCTTTTGATTTCTTGGAACTTCTCATCATCGACTTTTGCCATGGCAAACATGACGATGAACAAAGCCAGCAGCAAGGTCAACATATCCGAGTAAGGCAAAAGCCACGCTTCGTCTACATGTTCTTCATGTTTCTTTTTTCGCTTCATGTCGCTTCACCCTTTATAATTGTTCTTGCCGTTTTTTCGGATCGATCAAGCTGTATAATTTTTTCTCAATGCTTTTCGGCGATTGCCCGGCTTGGATCGCTAAGACCCCTTCCACGATGATCGACATCATTTGGACCTCTTGCTCCGATTTCAAATTCAGTCGTGAGCTAAAGGGAATGAACAGGACATAGCCGAAGAAAATACCATAAAGGGTCGCCACAAAGGCGGCCGAGATCATGTGCCCCAGTGCTTCTACATCCTCTAAATTACCTAGCGCCCCAATCAGCCCGATCACGGCTCCTAACACCCCTAAGGTCGGGGAACTCGTGCCGGCGGTTTTAAAAATAGCCGAGCCGATGCGATGCCGTTCTTCGATCCCATAGATCTCATTCTCCATGATTTCTTGGATCTGTTCGGCAGCGATGCCATCGACCACCATTTCTAAGCCCTTTTTTAAAAAAGGATCTTCTAAGTTTTGGATGGCACCTTCAAGAGATAGTAGGCCATCGCGCCGGGCTTGGTTGGCTAATTCAACGATGGTATTGATGGTTGTTTTTAAGTCGTATTCTTTATTTTTCAGCAGAACGCCGAAGATCTTCGGGATTTTTTTGATATCACTGCTGGGAAATGAATTGATAACGGCTGCGATCACACCGACGAAAATGATGATCGCGGCTGCCGGATTGATCAAAACGGCCACATTGGCACCTTTTACAATCATCCCAACCACCACAGATATCAATCCTAAAATAATACCGATCAGCAAGAAAAAATCCATTTGTTGCGTCCTCCTAAATTCTATTTCCAGGTTTTAAACCCTCATTTATTTTATCGGTGAATTAAAATCATTCTTAATAGCAAAAAAAAATAATCCTAAAAATAACTAAAATAAATTTTCAACTTCTTCTTTTTTTGTTGTTTTTTGGACAAGTTGCGGCAAATTTTTGAAATGGTACAGCTTGCAATTTTTGTGAATATTTATAGATGGTACCGTTTTTTTTCGTGAAGCGTTTCTCAGGGTTTGTCATGTCATTCAGCACAAATGAAAATGTTTTAATCAATTTTTCGAATAATACTTGTTTTTTTATCAAAAAACTGATTTTGATCAAAAGGCATAGATATGCTTGTAAAACGCTTTATATCGATCGTTTGCTTTTTATAACTGGGGACGAAATTGCGATGAAACAGTGTTTAACAAATAACATAACATGCTTGTAACTTAAATGTCATATCCGTAAAGTTGCAAAAATCAAATTGTAAAATAAAAATAATTCTACTATAATGACATCACGTCTTCTTGTTTTTTTAATCTATAACAAAAAAATAAATAAATATATTTGTTTCTGTTCCATCGCTGAAAAAAACGTTTGGTACAGAAGGTGGAAGGAGCAATTATTGTTGGATACCTATGATTTATTAAAAACAGCCATGAACGTTTCTGCCCAACGCGCAGAATTGATCTCGTCTAATATCGCTAATGTCAACACGGATGGGTACAAGGCAAAACGCATCGTGTTTGAAAGCGAATTAAAGCAGGCACTCACTTCATCAGGGACGGACGCTGCAACCGAAGCGTCAGTTTCTCAAGTAAAACCGAAAATCACTGAAAATGCAACTACCAGCATCAAAGACAACGGCAATAACGTGGATCTTGAAGTGGAGATGTTGGATCAAGCAGCCAATGGGTTATATTACAGTGCATTGACCGCACAAGTCAACGGTCGCTTGCAAATGATGAACCTTGTATTGAGTAATTGATAGAAAGCGCAGGAAAAACAAATGGGTATGTTTAATGGACTAACGATCAACGCGAGCGGTCTAGCATTGGAACGGTTAAAACTAGATACGATCTCCAGCAATATCGCAAATGTAAATACGAATCAAACACAAACAACCGCTGCTTATCAAAAAAAGAGTATTCTTTTTTCAGAAAATTTAAAAAATAGTCGCGAAGGAACACCGGCTACATATGGTGTCAAAGTGACGGGGATCGCTGCCGATGAGACGGAAAAACTGACCTATGATCCTACCAATCCCGCTGCCAACGCTGAGGGATATGTCGGTCAATCAAATGTGGATATTGCCGATGAAATGGTGGCAATGTTGCAAGCGGTTCGAACGTACGAAGCCAATGTTTCTGCTTCAGAAATGAATAAAACAATCTTGAAAAAAGCATTAGAAATATCAAAGGGGTAACGAGAAAATGGATGGACTTTTAACGACAGGATTAACAGACTACCAAAACGTTTTGCGGACACTAGGCACGGGGGCTGCTTCAAAAGAGACTAGTGTTGTGGGCGCCGAGGAAAATCAGTTTTCTTCTTACTTGACCCATGCGGTCGATCAGTTGAATCAAAAAACGGCGGTCATGGATCAAGATACTGTAAATTTGATCACCGGCGATGAAAGCGATCTAGGGAATGTGATGATTCGCATGACGGAGGCGCAATTGGCGCTACAAACAGCCGTTCAAGTACGAAACAAGTGTTTAGAAGCTTACAATGACGTGAAAAATATGCAGTTTTAGCAGTGGGTGAGGGAATAAGGATAAATGATGGATAAAGTGAAAGAATGGACAGAACAACTCAAAGACCGTTGGCAAATGCAAAGCTCTTTAAAGAAAATGATTGTTGTTCTTTCCGTTATCAGCGTTCTCGGAATCACAGCAGCTGTGTATTATTTAAATACGCGAATTGAATACGGTATCTTGTTTACGGATCTAAGCGATGCCGATGCGGGAACGATCAGCAAGGATTTGGAGGAACAGCAGATCGCCTACAAATTAGCCGACAATGGGACGACTATTTTGATCGACAAGGACCAAGTCGATGAATACCGCATCAATCTTGCCGTGGACAATAAATTACCAAATACCAGTACAGGCTTTGAATTATTTGATGATGCCAACATGATGACAACCGACGAAGACCGCAAGATCATGTATCAGCGGGCAGTAACGGGCGAACTGCAACGAGCGATCGAGTCGATCGATGCGGTCAAATCCGCCAAAGTTTTACTCGTAATGCCAGAAGAAAGTGTCTTTTCTTCTGAGGAAAGTGCGCCAACTGCTTCTATCGTGTTGACCTTGAAAAATCAGCAGATTGCAGACGAGTCCGTGCAAGGGATCGTTACCTTGACTTCAGGGGCAGTGGAAAAGCTGAAGCCAGAAAATGTAAAAGTCGTTGATAGCGCGGGCAATACCTTGACGAGAACCGAAGATGAAGCCAGTCAATTAAGTGGTCTGAACAATAAATACATTGCCATCAAAGATTCCTATGAAAAAACACTAGAAGAAAAAGTAGCGAAGCTGCTGACACCGATCTATGGCGCAGACAAATTCCAAGTGTCGATCAATTTAGACTTGAATTTTGACTCGATCGAGCGGAAGAAAGTTACTTATGATGACCCAGAGATCAAGAGTGAGACAGTGCAGGCTGCTGGTTCGCAAGGGACCGTCCAAGAAGCCCAAACAGGGACGGTGGATGACAATGTCTCCAATGTGACGGGCACGGATGGAGAGGGAAACAATTCCTACAGCCGTTCGGTGGAAAACGAATTGGATACCGAGACCACCACGACCATTACGGCCCCTGGCATGATCGAACGAATGACCAGCTCGATCGTGATCAATGCGAACCTTTCGCAAGCGGATCAAGCAGAATTGCAGCAGTTGATTGCTAGTGCTGTCGGCTATGACAATGACCGTGGTGATCAAATTGCGATCCAAGGATTTGACTTTGCCCAAGCAGAGGTTGATCCAGCCGTTGATCCGCAAGGGAATGAACCGATTGCAGCTGCCAAAGGTTATCTCAAGTATGCCATCATCGGCGGCATCGTGTTGACCTTGTTCTTAGTGATTTTAATGATCGTTGGCGTGATCCGACGTCGTCGTAAAGAAGACGAGCTGGAAGTCGATGTGACGGAGGAAATGGTCACTTTTGCACAACCGTCCGCAGTTAGCACTGGTACAAGTCCGTCAGTTGCACAAGAAGTCGTTTTTGGCGGTGTCGGCAATCGGTCTGCTGAAACGAAACCAGCGGTGTCAGAAGCATCCACACAAGAAGCCGCAGCAGAACATTCAGGAGAACCAACATTGGATCAAACGGCTAGAAATTATGCCGAAAGCAATCCTGAAGTAGCGGCGGAATTGATCAAAGCTTGGATGAAAGAAAAATAAGGGGGCAGCCATGGATACAATAGACGGGGTAAAAAAAGCAGCGATTCTTCTGATCTCTCTAGGATCAGATACCTCTGCAAAGATCATGAAGCTGCTGCCAGAATCATTTATACAAAAGGTGAGCTATGAGATCGCCAACATCGACTTTGTCAGCCCCGAAGAGCGGGATCAAGTGTTGGAGGAATTTTCTCATACCGCAACGGCCCGCAAATATGTCTTAGACGGCGGGATCGATTATGCCAAAAATTTGCTGAACCAAGCATTAGGCCCTCAAAAAGCCAAAGAAGTCATTGACGTATTGACTCAGATTCAGCTGCGGGAACGGCCCTTTAATATCGCTCGCAAAGCCGATGTTCAACAGTTGACCAATCTGTTGATCGGTGAACATCCACAAACGGTAGCGTTGATTTTGTGCTACATGCAGCCGGACAAAGCGGCCAGCGTCTTGTCGCAGTTTCCCGATCATTTGCAAGTGGAGATCGCTGAACGGATCGGGACGATCTCCAGTACGTCGCCTTTGGTGATCGAACGGATCGAAAAAGTGATCGAGAACAAATTCTCGAATTACATTGAGAACGATACGGAAAATGTCGGTGGTGTGCACACACTGGTAGAAATCTTGAACTCAGTCAGCCGCAGCACCGAAAAGAACATTTTGAACGACTTAGAAAAGCGGCAACCAGAACTCTCCAACGAAGTGAAATCCAGCTTGTTTACTTTCGAGGATATCGTGACCCTCGATCGCTTGGATGTTCAAAAAGTCTTACGAGATGTTCAAAACGATGTCTTAGTCTTAGCGCTTAAAGGCACGACCGATGACATCAAGAACTTTATTTTCTCCAACCTCTCATCACGGGCGGTGGAAAATCTGCAAGAAGAAATTCAATTTATGGGTCCTACCCGCTTATCTGCTGTAGAAGAAGCCCAACAAAGTGTGGTGGCTGTGATTCGACGGCTAGATGAAACCGGTGAGATCTACATCGGAAGGGGCGACCAAGATGCAGTGGTCAAATAGCAGTTTATTGAAGCAGCAGGCGGTCAAAACGACCGAAGCTGCGCGCAGTATTTTGACGGATACGACCATCAAAGCGCCGATTGAGAAACCAAGCTTAGACCCAGAACTGCAAGCGGCTAGACGTGCACGCCAGTTGGAGCAGGAACGGCATCTGCAGCAAATGGAAGCCTTGAAGCAGCAGATTTTGACCGATGCACAAGAACAAGCAGCGCTAATTCTAGCAGAAGCGAGAATTGAAGGCTTTCAAGCAGGACAAGCAGACGGCTTTCAACAAGGCTATCAAGAAGGACTCAATGCCAGCAAAGAAGCCGCGCAAGCATTGATGGCACAAGCCCAAGCCAATGTCGCTGAAGCCGTTTCTGAGATCAACACCTTTCGCTCAGAGAAAAAGCAAGAAATGATCGCTTACGGCACGGCAATCGCTGAAGCCTTGATCAATCAACGTTTTACAGATGAGCAAGCAGGCTTCCTGCCTTTTGTGGAGTCTGTGCTATGGCAATTTGAACAACCCGATCAATTTGTGACTGTTCGCAGCCAAGAGCAGCATCTTGCAGGGTTGCGAGAATTGTTGGAAACCAAAAAGCAGACGATCAGCGGGTTTCGCTATTTACTCATGGCAGATGACAGCTTGGCGGAACACGATTTTTGTATCGAATCTGAAAATGCCTTGGTGGTTTTTGAACTGAGGAAAGAAATCGCTCGATTTTTGAGCCAATTTCTAGAAAGCAGTGTGAAGGAATGACGTTTGAATTACCGATCACAGCGCTGCGCAAAACGGCGCAAGCACAGCCGTTTTTTACCACCTACGGCAAAGTCAGCGAAGTCGTAGGTCTGCTGATCAAAGTCGAAGGGCTGGCGGTTTTCATAGGGGAAATCTGTGAAGTCGCATTGCAAAACAAGACACATACAGCCTTAGCCGAAGTCGTAGGCTTTGTAAAAAAAACCGTGCTCCTGATGCCCCTTGATCAGCTAGAAGGCATCGGACCGGGCTGTTTGGTGCGGCCAACTGGCAAATCGTTGACGGTAAAAATCGATGATACACTGCTAGGGCACACCTTAGATGGACTAGGGCGACCGTTAGATATGGCGCTGGAGCTGGAAAGTGCGCCAGAATATCCAGTTAGTCAAGATTCTCCTGACCCCTTTCGCCGTCAAAAAATCGCTGAGATCATGCCGACAGGTGTCCGGGCGATCGATGGTCTTTTGACCGTCGGCCTTGGCCAACGGATCGGCATTTTTGCCGGCAGCGGGGTCGGTAAGAGTACTTTATTGGGGATGTTGGCTCGTTATTGCGAAGCCGATGTCATCGTGATCGGCTTGATCGGCGAGCGGGGACGAGAAGTCAAAGAATTTATTGAAAATGATCTAGGCCCAGAAGGTTACCGCAAGTCGGTCGTTGTCTGTGCCACCTCCGATATGCCGCCTCTCGTACGATTAAAAGGGGCTCATGTGGCAACAGCGATCGCTGAGTATTACCGCGATCAAGGGAAGAAAGTCGTATTGATGATGGATTCGGTGACCCGTTTTGCGATGGCACAGCGGGAGATCGGTCTATCGACAGGCGAGCCGCCGACGACCAAAGGCTATACCCCTTCTGTGTTTACAGCTTTACCGAAGTTGTTAGAACGCAGTGGGATGTCGGACAAAGGCTCGATCACGGCCTTTTATACTGTCTTGGTAGAAGGGGATGACATGAATGAACCGATCGCTGATGCGGTGCGGGGAATTCTTGATGGACATATTCTGTTGTCCCGAAAAATCGCCGCTCAAAATCATTATCCTGCCATCGATATTCAAAACAGCCTCAGCCGCTTGATGAAGACCCTTGTTTCTGAGGAACAGCATAAACATGCGGGGGAACTAAAAGAAAACATGGCCGTTTATGCAGAGGCCAAGGATTTGATCGATATCGGTGCTTACAAAAGCGGCAGTAATGCGTTGACCGACCAAGCGATCGCGCTGCATCACCCCATCCTGCGGTTTTTACAGCAAAAAGTGGATGAGCGGATCCCATTTGAACAAACGATTTTTGAACTGGCGCATTTGTTCAGTGAAGAAGCGCTGATCGAGCGCCAGCGTTCGACCATGTAAAACAGATCATAAAGGAGCAGCTATGCAAGCATTTCATTTTTCCTTAGAAAAAGTATTGGATCACCGAAAAACTATTGAGCAAGAAGCCAAACGCGCTTACGCCCAAAAACAACAATTGTTGATTCAGCAAGAACAGCACCTGAATACGCTGACACAGGAAAAAGCCCAGCTTTTTGATGTCAATGAGATGACCATTGGGCGGATGCAAGTGCAACAACGCTATTTGCTTGCGTTGAATGCCACCATCGATGAGGTTCAGAACAAAATGTTTCACGTGAAGCAAGAATTGGCAGAGTCTTTATCGGTGGTGGTAGAAGCGCAGCAGGAACGCAAGATCGTGGAAAAGCTGCGAGAAAAACAATTTGCTGAATACACCTATGAACAGCAATTGGAAGAGCAAAAACAATTGGATGAGTTCGGCAATCGCGCCTTATTTTCTTAAAGCACTAATGGTTTTAGTGATGAGACGACCTTGGTTTCAAAGCATCAGCTGAGAGGAGGTGAACAATGAAAGAGATCACAACAAGTGCCGCAACCGCTGTACCTATCGGTAGCAAATCAAAAAAGACAGAGGCGTCACCAGAAGTCTTCAGTTTGCTGATGCAACAGCTGACAGAACAGACAGCAAGCAATCTGCCAGCATCCTTCGAACCATCAGGTATGACGGAGCAAACCGCCACCGCACCAGAAATGGGGATTGCCAGCAGTATGGAACATCTGCCGCAGGAGCCAGAAATCACTCCAGCAGTCGAACAACCTGCAACGACACAAGCGCCAGGAATGAGCCAGATCAGCCAGGCACCTTTTGCAGGCTTGGTTCAAGAAGCGCCACAGGCATCAATGGCAACGACGGAGCAGAACCAAACGAGCGCCACAGCAGCTTCTCTCGACAGTGTTTCAGCAGCTTTTCCAGCACCAATAGACGTAGCCACCACAGTCATCAACCCCTCCGAGCCTGCGCTTGAAGGTCTAGCTTTGATGACAAATGACAGAAGTGAAGCCGCAGCAACAACGCTTGAAACACCTTTGCCAGAAGACTTAGTAGGCGAGGAGCAGACCACGGCAAAAGAAATCGCTCCTTTCAAGGAAATCAAGGAAGTCGATTCAGTAACACAAGCCGCGATTGCGCAAACGACAGAAGCACAGCTGAAACAGTCCACCGAAGGGACCGCGCAATTAGGCCAAACGGGACCATTAAATCAAGTGTCGCCAGTGACCAACCAAGCGACGGATACGACTAGCACCTTGCAACGCACGAATGAAACAGTCGCCAAAAAAGCGGAAGCTGTTTCTGCACAAGCCATTGCTTCTTCAGCAGCAACCGACAATGAAATAGCGGCACCAGCACTGCAGCTACTTGATGTTTCTCCCCTTTTGACCAAGCAAGGACTAACGCCAACAAAAGCGAGTATGGAGCAAGCGGTCCTGCCCTTAGCAAAAGCGACTGCCCAACTCGTCCAAACGAGCAGCACGGCAAGCGAGAAAAAAATCACGCTGCAATTCGTTCCCGAAAAATTAGGCACGATCCAGCTTTCCCTAGAAACGAATGCCCAAGGCAGTCGCTTAGAACTGACCGTTCAGCAGCCACAAGCCAAAGAATTATTGCTGTCCATCAAGCATGAGCTAGAGCAAGTTTTGCAAAAGCAAGAGCAGCCGATCCTAGCGATCAAAGAACCTACGTTAGCTTCTGTCCAGCAGGCTAGTCCGCTGGCAAATCAATCCTTTGCCGGCAGTATGATGGCAAGTGACAGTCAGTTAAGCCAACAGCGGTTTTTACAGGCTCAAAAAGGACAAAACAAAAAGCCATTTCATCAAAGCAATACGGCTGAGGAAGAGCCGCAATTAGCACCGATCGATCATGCGATCAGTATTTTAGTGTAAAGGAGGAGACCTATGGCAGATGAAATTACAGCAGCTGCGGCCGGTATTGCCAATACATCGGCATTAACGCAAACAAAAAAATCTTCAGATATCTCCATGGATGATTTTTTGAAGATCTTAGCCGCATCTATGAGCAACCCATCGATGGGAGGCAGCGATTCTTCTGGTGGTGGTAGCACCGACTATATCTCGCAACTGGTTCAATTTACGACCTTAGAGAGCTTGAATGAATTGAGCGAAACGTTGACGACCTCGGTGATTTTACAGCAACAGCAGCAAGCCTTTAGCTTGATCAATAAACAAGTCACTCTGATGGACGGCACAGAAACATTGTCAGGAACCATCGAAAAGGTCCGCTTTGCCAATGGCTACGCCACGATCGTCGTAAATGGCAAAGAATACAGTATGAGTGCGATCCAAGAGATTGGCGGCGAAGCAAAATGAGTTTGACGATTCAACAGGGGCTGCAAAAAGTTGCCGGAGAGCCTTATCAACATCCCCGCAAAGGCGTGGACAAACAAGCCTTTTCTGCAATGCTTGAACAAAAACAAAGCGACATCAAAGTCTCGCATCATGCGCAAAAGCGTTTGACCGCAAGAGAATTGACCTTACAAGACGATGATTATCAATCCCTTTCAACGGCGCTTAGTGAGCTAGCGGAAAAAGGCAGCAAAGAATCACTGCTCGTGTACAAAGATATGGGCTTGATCGCCGATGTCCATTCACGAACCATCATTACGGCGATGGGGATGAACGAGCTTCACACCGTCACCAATATTGACAGCGCCACATTTATCAAATAGCAGCTGGACTGAAAAGGGGCTGCAAGTATTTTCTGAATGACAGAGGAAAATACGCCAACCATAAGGAGGAAAACAAGCATGTTACGATCATTATATTCAGGTGTTAGTGGAATGAAAAATCTTCAAACGAAAATGGACGTGGTTTCCAATAATATCGCCAACGTCAATACGGTTGGATTCAAATCAAGTCGAGTACTTTTCCAAGACATGATGAGCCAAACGATGTCTAACGCAACTGCGCCAGGCAACGGCTTAGGCGGGATCAACGCAACGCAGATCGGTTTAGGGGTTCAGACGGGCTCCATCGATACTATCAATACAGTCGGTGCCCCGCAATCGACAGGTCGCAGCATGGATTTTTATATCAGCGGACAGGGCTACTTTATGGTACAAGGACCAGGAGCAAATGGCGAAACCTATTACACACGAGATGGCGCATTCGTGCGCGACAGCAACGGAACCTTGACCAATAGTGATGGGATGCAAGTCCTAGGTCGTTCAGTCAATGGCGGTCAACCAGTTGTCTATGATGACAACTTTGATGAAAACACGGCATTGAGCGGACAAGATGCGGTATCTCCCTTGTCGATCCCAAGCACACTGACCGTCAATGGGGAAACCTTGACCTATAACTCCATGGCGATCGATGCCAATGGCTTAGTGTTGGCAAAATACGGCAATCAAACCTTTGTGATGGGAAAAGTCGGTGTCGCAACCTTCAATAACCCAGAAGGCTTAGAAAAAGTCGGCGGCAACAACTATATCCAAACCAGCAACTCAGGGAATCCGATCGTTGCAGGACCTGGCAACAATGGCGCAGGAACGCTGCAAGCAGGTGCCTTGGAAATGTCCAATGTCGATCTTTCGACAGAATTTACCGAAATGATCATTGCGAGCCGTGCCTATCAAGCAAATTCAAGAAGCATTACGACTTCTGATGAAATGCTGCAAGAATTATTGAATCTAAAACGTTAAGAACGTGACGCTTCATCATTGAGAGGAGTTTGACCATGATTCTAGTGACAGCATTGAATGGCAAGCCATTCTATTTAAATCCAACATTGATTTATCGGATCGAAGAAATGCCGGATACATTGATCACACTGACAGACGGCAAAACATTAGTGGTGACGGAAGCTGCGCAAGAAGTTGCGCAGCGGGTGATCGAGTATCATACGGTGATCCATTCGAACCAAGTGAAAACGTAAGGGTGGGAAAGATGGCAAAAGAAGAAAAAGCACCAAAAGCAGAAAAAGAGAAAAAAGGCTTGAGTATGGTTGTTTTACTGCCGATCCTCTTGATCGTGGTAGTCGGCGGCAGTATCGGCGGGACCTTAGTGACGAATCACTTTTTGACGGGGGAAAAAACAGCAGCTGCTGAAACAGCAAAAGACAGCAGCAAAATCTCCTCAGACGAAGCGATCGTGGCATTGGATGAATTTTTAGTCAATCTGGCCAAAGAAGACAACCAAGAGCAGCAATACATGAAGGTCAATTTATCGATTTTAGTGGCAGATGAGGAAAAAAGCGCGGAAGCCACGAAAAATGTGGCCGTCATTCGTGACAGCGTCGTAAATTTATTGCGCCAACAAAAGGCCAGCGGTATTTTGAGCTCCGCCGAAAGTGTACCGAATTTAAAAAAAGCATTGAAAGAAACAATTAATCAGGAATACGGATCAGAAATCGCCAAGGATGTTTATGTGACGGATTTAGTGATCCAATAGAAAGAGGCATGTTGATGGAAACATTTTTATCGCTGGTCAAAATGATTGGGTTTTTGCTGCTTATTCTTTATTTGATCAACATCAGTTTGAAATATTTGAATCGTTACACGAACCAGCACAATCACCAGCTGCGTATTTTGCAAAAAATCGCCGTCAGCAAGTCGTCTTCGATCGGGATCGTCCAAATCATGGACAAATGTTATGTCATGAGCTTTTCTGAACAGCAAAACCAAATCATCAAAGAGTTGACGCCAGAAGAAACGGCCACTTTTTTACAGCAAAGCCTAGAAAGCACCCAAGTGCAAGCTGGTAAAGACTTTTCTGAATGGCTCAACAAAGCCAAGGCGGAAATTGCTGGAAAACGAGGCAAGCAAAAATGAAGATCAAAGGCAGAGATATCAAGATCATGGCTGCGGTCCTTTTCAGCAGTCTGATGCTTCCGCAGACGGCATTTGCGCTAGACACGGAAGACGTCAGTTCCACCATCAACAATTTATTGTCGAATGGGAATGGCTCAAGTGATACGATCAATACTTTCTTGTTGCTGACGCTGCTTTCCCTTTTACCAGTCTTGCTGATCATGATGACTTCTTTTACTCGTATCATTATGGTTTTATCCTTTGTGCGCAGTTCGTTAGGTACACAGCAAAACCCGCCCAATCAAGTGTTGATCGGGTTGGCCTTATTCTTGACATTTTTTATTATGAAACCTGTGTATACCGACGTCTACCAGCAAGCGATTGAACCGTTTGATCGACAAGAGATCAGCCAAGCCGAAGCCTTTGACCGCTCAGAAAAACGGATCAAGGCCTTTATGATGGTACAGACACGGGAAAAAGACATTGCCTTGTTTGCGGAAGCTGATGGGGAGACCGAAAAGTATCATTCTTCTGACGATGTTCCTCTGACCGTTATGGTACCGGCGTTTATTATCAGTGAGTTACGAACGGCTTTCAGTATCGGCTTTTTGATTTTTATCCCCTTTTTGATCATTGATCTGGTCGTCTCCAGTATCTTGATGTCGATGGGGATGATGATGCTGTCGCCGATCATGATCTCACTGCCCTTCAAGATCTTACTATTTGTTTTAGTGGATGGCTGGTATCTGATCGTGGAGTCGCTGATCAAGAGCTTTCAATAGCCGCTAAGAAAGGAGCCAAGAGGAAATGACAGTAGAAATGGTACTTGATGTGCTAAGGGAAGCCTTTCTTCGAATTTTAGCGATATCTGGCCCTGCCTTATTGGTCGGCATGCTCGTTGGATTGGTGATCAGTATTTTTCAAGCCACTACCCAAATCCAAGAACAAACGTTGAGCTTTGTGCCGAAACTATTAGCGATTTTTTTGACCTTGATCTTGGCGGGGAATTTTATGCTGAATCTCTTGTTGAATTTTACCAAAATGATTTTCAAGATGATTGCGGCAATGTAAGGAGGAAACCTGATGGCGCCGATTCAAGCGACGGTGTTGATTTTTTGTCGAATATTGGCGTTTGTCGTCCTTTGTCCGATCTTCTCACAGCAAAATTTTCCGTCACTGGCAAAAATCGTGATCGGCATGGCGTTGACGGTCCTATGTCTGCCGACGGCACCTGCGATTCCCGAGCTTTCCCTCTTTATGCTGACGGTTTTCGTCATCAAGGAAGTACTGTTTGGGATGGCGATGGGCTATTTGAGTCAGCTGGTCTTTACTGGTGTGGAAATTGCGGGTCAACTGATCGACTTTCAAGTAGGCTTTTCGATGGCGCAAGCCTATGATCCGACGTTGCAAATCGCCTCTTCCCAGTATGGCAAAACGTACTATTGGCTGACGATCGCTGTGTTTTTTGGACTTGATCTGCATCATCGACTGATCACAGCATTGCTGTTGTCTTTTCGGATCGTGCCCTTAGGCTCTGTGGTGATCCAAGGAACGACGGTTGAAGGCATCGTCAAACTTTTCAGCCAAATGATGGTGATGGCAGTCAATCTTGCGGCACCAATGATCATTGCGCTGCTGTTGGTGGACCTGGTGCTAGGTGTGATTTCTCGGTCGATTCCCCAGATCAATATTTTGATGATGAGTCTTTCGATGAAAACCGCCATCAGTTTTGTGGTGTTTCTCTTGCTACTACCCAATGTTCTTTCGTACTTAGGCAAACACTTGCCAGATACGGTCCGCTATTTGCAGGAGTTTATCGAGTCCTTTCAATAAAGTAACAGGTAGCCAGCAGGAGGTGAGAAGATGGCAGAAAAAGATGGCAAAACCGAACTACCTAGTGCCAAGCGGCTGCGGGATGCCCGCAAACGCGGGGAGGTCCCTAAGACCCAGGAATTAGCAGCAGCTGTTTCGCTATTGGTCTTCTCGTTTTTGATCCTGTCTTTATGGCAGTTTTTCGCAGCTTCTTTTTTGCCTTATTTTTCCCGAAGTTTGGCGCAGCTGGCTGATTATCAAACCAGTTTGGCGGATCTGCCGAAACTGGGGGTGCAGAGTATCTTGCTGCTGCTTTTGTTGTGTGCGCCCGTCTTTCTGGTCGCGCTCGGAGTCGGGCTTATCACGAATTATGCCCAAGTTGGTCTGTTGTTTTCTGGCAAGGCCGTCAAACCAGACTTTAAAAAGCTGAACCCCATCAGCGGGATCAAGCAGCAATTCAGTTTGCGCTCGTTGATGAATTTAGGCAAAACATTGGCGAAATTCGGCGTGATCGTCTACTTGTGCTACCAACAATTTTTAGCCGCCGTCCCTGTTTTACTGGGTTTGAGTGAAGTGGGGTTGGAAAAAACGATCCTGTTCATGCTGCTGCGGGCCAAAGAATTGTTTTTACAGATCTCGATTTTCTTGATCGTTTTGGCCGTAGTCGACTACGGCTACCAACGCTATAGCCATCGTAAGAACTTGATGATGAGCAAGCAGGAAGTCAAAGAAGAGTTCAAGCAAATGGAAGGTGATCCGCAAGTCAAAGCACAGCGCAAAGCGAAGTACCGTGCGATGACCCAAAATGCCATCGCCAACGTCAAAGAAGCGACGGTTTTGATCACCAATCCGACCCATTTCGCCATTGCGATTCGTTACGATGCCAGTAGTGAAGGGGTGCCGCGGGTCCTGGCCAAAGGGGCAGATCAGCTGGCGCAGCGGATGAAAGCAGAAGCACTGAAAGAAAATATTCCACAGATCGAAAACCGTGAAGTGGCACGAGCCCTTTATCGCCAAGTAGAACCCGGGGATCTGATCCCGGTTGAGATGTATGAAGCCATTGCCGAAATCATCGCTTTGGTCTATCAGTTAGAAGAAAGCCAACGCGGCAAGATTTAAGGAAACAGGAGGAACAAAAATGAATGAGGCTGCCTCAAAACCGAAAAAAGGCATTGGTCTGGCGGATATCTTAATCTCGGTGATCGTCCTAGCTATTATTGGTTTGATTATTATTCCATTACCGAGTGCACTATTAGATATTCTGATCATTATCAATTTGACGATCGCGATCAACATTTTACTGATCACCCTGTTTACCAAATCAGTGTTGGAATTCACTACGTTTCCAACCTTGCTGCTGATCACAACGATGTTTCGTTTAGGTTTGAACCTATCTTCCACGCGGTTGATCTTGACCCAAGGAAATGGCGGACACGTGATCGATGCCTTCGCCAATGTCGTTGCCGGCAGCAATTACATCGTGGGGATCATTTTGTTCGTGATCATCATGGTGGTTCAGCTAGTCGTCGTGACCAATGGTGCAGGGCGTGTCTCAGAAGTGACTGCTCGCTTCACATTAGATGCGATGCCCGGCAAGCAAATGGCGATCGATTCCGACCTAAATGCCGGTTTGATCACGGAAGCGGATGCCCGCAAACGACGAAAAGATCTGCAGCGAGAAGCTGATTTCTTTGGTTCGATGGATGGTGCCAGCAAGTTTGTCAAAGGGGATGCGATCGCAGGGATCTTGATCACTGTCATCAATTTAGTCGGCGGGGCGATCATTTTCTCCATGGGGGGACAAATGACCGTCATGGAAGCCTTCGCCCAATTCGGGAAACTGGCAATCGGGGATGGCTTGGTCAGCTCGATTCCCTCTTTATTGATTTCGATTGCTTCTGGGGTGATCGTGACTCGTTCTGATAACGATAGTTCCTTTGGTTTAGATATTGCGGCAGATGTGATGCGTAATCCCCAACTGTTTCGGATCGTGGGGGCGATTCTCTTCGTCTTAGCCTTAGTTCCTGGGTTTCCTTTTGTGCCTTTTGTGTTGATTGGCTTAGGCCTTTTCGCAGCCAGCTTTCTGGTGACGCAAAAAGAAGAAAAGCAGCGAGTGGAACAAAAACAATGGGAACAAAAATTGGCACTGGAACGCAAAAAAGAAGCACAGGAAGAAGACGATTCCGTGGCTTCCTTCCAAGTGGAACCAATCTCAGTGGAAATCGGTTATGGTCTGATCCCTATCGTGGATAGTTCGATCGACAACAGCTTGATGAACCGCATCGTGGCGATCCGTAAACAGAGTGCTAGAGAATTAGGGATCTTAGTCAGTCCCGTTCGTATTCGCGACAACCTCTACTTGGATGCCAACGATTACGTGATCAAGATCCGCGGCAATGAAGTCGGCCGCGGCGATATTTACCCGAATAAAGTCATGGTGATCAGTCCGAATGAAGAGCCGTTTCCTTTTCAAGGAATCGCAACAAAAGAACCAGCCTTTCATCTGGATGCTATGTGGATCGATGAATCCGATAAGGAGATGGCGGATCTGCAAGGGTTTACGATTATCGAGCCGTTGACCGTGATCGCAACACACTTAAAAGAAATCATCTATTCCCATGCACCAGAGCTGTTAGGTCGCCAAGAAGTCAAGAAATTATTGGAGGGCATCAAAGAGCAGTACAATGTCGTGATCGATGAATTGATCCCCGATATCTTGCGGCTCGGCGAGGTCCAAAAAGTTTTACAAAATTTATTGGATGAACAAATTCCCATCAATGACTTAGCAACGATCTTAGAAACTTTAGCCGATTACGGCGTTGTCACGAAAGACGTAGAAGTTTTGACAGAATATGTCCGCCAAGCATTGAAACGGACGATCGCTGCCAAGTATGCCAATGAGAACCACGAGCTGCAAGTGGCGGTGATCCAGCCGAAACTAGAAGAAATTATCGCTCAAAGTATCCAAAAAACCGCAACTGGCTCATACCCGGTCTTAAAACCAGATACCGTGACCAAGCTGTTGGATTCCATCAGTGGGATCCAACATGCGGCGATCGCTCAAAATATCAATTTCGTGATTCTGGCATCGCCTAAGATCCGGTTAGCATTCAAAAAAATGATCGTTTTTAATTTTCCAGATATCGCCGTTCTTTCTCTAAATGAGATTCCCAATGAAATTGCGATCGAAACGGTGGGCAGTATTGACATTTAAGCAGAATTTTCTTAGGAAGGGGCATCGCCGATGTATGAAGTCGATCGAGAAGCGGAGATCATCAAGTATCTGCCGCTAGTGGAACGGGTGGTTCAGCGCCTGTCTATCAAAACCGCCGATTATGAATCAGGCGATCTCTATAATATTGGGGTGATTGGGCTGATGGATGCCTTGCGGAAATTCGATCCCTCAAAAAAAGTTCCTTTTGAAAGCTATGCAGCGATTCGCATCAAAGGGGCAATTATTGATGAAGTACGCAAGCACGCCAAAATCTCCCGATACAAAATGGCGGCAGTCAATCAGTTTTATCAAGCACGGCAAGAGTTGGAGCAAAGCCTCAAAAGAGAAGCGACCGACACCGAGATCTGCAAACAGCTGGGAATCAACCAAAGTCAACTAGCGGATATTTATGAGAGTCTGCACTACTTAGCCAGCGTCTCTTTGGAAGATACCTTGTTTGCTTACCAAGAAGAAGGCATGACCTTAAAAGATATGGTTCGGGATCCAGCCGAAAATGTCGAAGAGACCTTGGTCGCTGAAGAAAAACGCACCGCCTTGGTGGCGTGCATCAAAAAATTAGGGGAACGGGAACAATTGATTTTAAGTTTGTACTATACCGAAGAACTGACGTTAAAAGAAATCGCTGAAATCTTAGAAGTCTCGATTCCGCGAGTTTCACAAATTCATGGCAAAACGATTGCCAAATTGCGCACATTGATTGAGGAGGAACTGGCATGATTCGAGGATTGGATGTCTTATCACGGAACATTTCATTATTACAAAAGCGACAAGAGACGACGAGCGGCAATATTGCCAATGTCAATACAACAGGGTATCAAGCAAAAACTTTGTTCCAGTCGGCGCTAGATGAAGTGGCATTGCATAATTACCAAAGCGGGCCCAATGCGGATACCCGCCGTGATATCGGTGGATTGTCTTTAGGGACCCAATTGGCAGGCAGTACCATCAGTCAAGACCAAGGCGCCGTCAAACAGACCGGACAAGCCAGCGATTTTGCACTGCTTTCCGAAGGCTACTTTGTCGTTCAAAACAATGCGGGGCAGCGGTTGTATACGAGAAATGGCGACTTTACCGTCAATCAGCAGAATCAATACGTGACACAAGAAGGCTATCTTGTCTTGGGTGCCAATGGACAAGCAGTCAGCGCCTTGGGACCAGCGAACTTTCTGATCCAAACATTCCCCCCAGAAGCATTGACTACAGCTGGTCAAAACTATGTGACTAGCAACGCAGCAGGAACCACGGTGAATGCACCCGTGATCCAGCAAGGTGCCTTAGAACAAGCCAATGTAGCGGTTGCCGATGAAATGGTGGCGATGATCCAGACTTCTCGCGAATTTGAAGCCAATCAGAAAGCCTTGAGTTCAACGAATCAGACATTGCAAAAAGCGGTCAACGAATTAGGAAAGATTTGAGGATGAGTCAATGAATATCAGTGGATTATTAGGAATCAGCCGTTCTGGGTTGAATCATTTGCAGACAAACTTAGACACGACAGCCAACAACATCGCCAACGTCAATACCAATGGCTATCAAGCACAAACGACCCATTTTCAAGCATTGATGGAAAATGCCATCGGTGCAGAAGAAACGCTATTTAATGGCAACGCCGCCCAATATGGTGCGTCAATGGGGGCAAAAGCGACTACGACTACCAGTTTTGCCCAAGGCAATCTGGCGGGCACCACTCAGCCATTAGATCTCGCGATCCAAGGCAATGGCTTTTTCGGGGTCCGGGACCAAACTGGTCAATTGCTGCTGAGTCGAGCAGGCAATTTTCATTTAAGTGAGAACAAGCAATTAGTCAATAGTGAAGGGTACCCTGTGGCAATGACCACAAACGTACCGACCCCTCAGTGGCCAGATGCGCAGCAAATCGCAATAGATGCCAGCGGTCAGCTGACGACGGAAGAAAATGGTCAGACTCGCGTGTTGGGGCAGCTGACCCTTTATCAGCCGACGAATACAGAAAACATCACGCCAGTGGGCAACCAACTTTACCGTGCCGGTGATCAAGCGTTGCTTACTTCGCAAACCAATCCAGCAGCCTTTGGCAGCGTCTTGCAAGGACAGTTAGAACAGTCGACGGTGGATCTAGCGACGTCCATGACAGACTTGTTAACGACCCAGCGTGCGTATGGATTGAATACGAAAGCCATGCAGACAGCCGATGAGATGTGGTCCGTGATCAATCGTTTTACAGATTAGAGGAGAAAGAACATGATTCGCTTAACCAAGGTCAGTAAAAAATTCAGCAATGGCACGTTGGCATTGGCCGATATTTCTGTTGCGATCCCTCAAGGAGAATTTATCTATGTGGTGGGTCCCAGCGGTGCGGGCAAATCGACCTTATTCAAATTGCTCTTGAAAGAAGAAGAGCTTTCGGCTGGTTCTATCCAAGTCGGCAATGTCTTGTTGGAACAACTCAAAGACCGTCATCTCTATATGGTTCGACGACAAGTCGGTATCGTCGGCCAAGAAGACCTTTTGCTTCCTTATCTGACGGTTGCCAAAAACGTCGATTATGCGCTGCAAGTACTAGGCACTCCCCGCAAGCTGCGTCAGGAAAAAACCGCCAAAGCGCTGCAACTGGTGGGCATGTTTCCTCAAAAGGATCACTATCCTGAGGAGCTTTCCGTGGGACAGCGCAAAAAAGTAGCGATTGCGCGGGCGATCGTCACAGAGCCAGCAGTCTTGATCGCCGATGAGCCCACCGCCAATCTGGATGCCAAATCAGCCGTCGAAGTCATGAAACTGCTCTTGCGGATCAATCAAGTCGGTGCCACGATCCTCTTGGCGACCCACGACAGTACGATGGTCAATACGGTCCGTAATCGGGTGGTCGAGCTGCAAAACGGTCGCTTGGTTCGTGATGAATATCAAGGCGGCTATACGCGCTTTGCTGATCCAAAAGATACATATGTCTGGTGAAGATGCTTAACTTTTCTAGCAAAAGATCCGATTAAAGAACTAGAAGATTGTTTTCATAATCGGATAAAGAAGGAGTGACCCAACGATTATCAAGTGAAGAGCGAATCTTGATAAACAGCACGACTGATCATTTTGCATAGGAAAGGATACTGTTATGAAGAAGAAGGTACAAGCTATCATCAAAAAAATCCGCTTGGCGGCGTTGATTCCGCTAGGATTTACCCTGATCGTATTATTAGGATGCTATTTCTTCGTGATCCGCACCCACGGAGACGGACAAGCAGCAAAAAGTTTCTTTATTTTTTCAGTAATCGTACTGCTGCTAGAAATCGCAGTGTTAGTAGGAATGACCTATTTGGTAAAAAAAGAGACCCACTCGGGCATGGATACGTTATTGACAGAACTAGAAGCAGTCGGTTCTGGCGATCTGTCGCATATCGATGAGATCGGCAGCAGCGACCAGACTTCTCTTTTTGGGCAAGTTCAAAATCGTTTTCAAGGGGTTTTAAACACCTTCAAAGCGGTGATCGTTGGTATGCACGAAGAAAGCAGCCGAATGGAAAAAATGGTAGGCGGCCTAACGACAACCTCAAAAAATGCCAAAAATTCAATTGAAAATGTGCGTCAGACGATGAATGCCATCGCAGATGCCACTAGTTCACAAGCTTCCGAAGCGGAACAAACCTCCTTTGATATGGACGAGCTAGCCTTAAGTATCGAAGAGATCCACAAAGAGATCGAATTGATGAACGGCTATGTCGGTCAATCCCAAAGCAGCAATGTCCACAATTCAGAAATGATGTTCCATGTGTTTGAAAGCTGGGAGATCGAACGGCAAAACCAAGCAGAATTAGTAGAAAGCATGAACGACATGAACGAAGATGTCCAAAGCATCGGTAAGATCGTTCAGCTGATCAATGACATTTCTGATCAGACCAACTTACTGGCATTAAATGCATCCATTGAAGCAGCTCGAGCTGGAGAAGCGGGCCGAGGGTTTGCCATCGTTGCGGAAGAAGTCCGCAGCTTGGCGGAACAAAGCAGTCAATCAACGAAAAGCATTCGTTCGATCATTGAAACGATCCGCAAAAAATCGGAAAAAGTGGTCTCTGCAGTGACGGATTCCTTTGAAAGCGGCGAAAAACAAACCAACAATATCAACAAAGCGATCGAGTCAGCCAATGAGATCTCTGATATTGTCGAAAAATTGGTTTCAAGTATTCAAGCCGTGGAAGCCCATATTACCGGGATCGTTGAGAAAAAAGACATGGTTCAAGTTTCCGTCAGCAACATTTCGGCTGCTGTTTCGGAAACCTCTGCCGGCACCCAAGAAGTAACAGCAAACTTAGAGGACTTCTACTTAGTCATCGAAGACTTTGAACGGAATGTGCAAGAGATCGAAACGATCGCCACTATCCTTAAATTCCAAGTGGATAGTTTCAAATTCTAAAAAGGAGCAGTGACGCCAATGGAACAATACGTTGTATTTAAAAGTCATCAACAACTCTTTGCCTTGCGTATCGACTATGTGGTACGGGTCATTGAGGCTGCTTCTTTTACCCAGCTGCCGGAAGTGGCGGATTTCGTGCTGGGGATCCAGCCTTTTGAAGAGGCAATGGTGCCGATCATTGACATCCGCAAAAAGCTGTTTGATGAATTCACACCGGAAACTGGGCAAAATGTGGTCTTGTTGTGTCACTGGCAAGAGCAGGCGATCGGCCTTTACGTGGAAGAGATCGTCGGCATTTTACCGCTCGTTGAAAGTCCTAGCAATGCGGAACTAAATACATCAGGACTCAAGCAAAACTATATCGAAGCCTTTCTGAAAAAAGACGACGAACTTGTGCTGGCATTGGAGCTGCCGTTTCTCTTCAGCTATGAACAAGCCGCTGAGATGACGGCGGAGTTAGACGCCTATCAGACAGAGGAATTGGCAGCCGCCAATGACCATGACAATGATGACCGTGAATGAGGAACTGCATGTGGGGATCTCGGAGTATAAGATCGCCCAAGCGCCAACGCGTTTGATCACGGTGGGTTTAGGTTCTTGCATCGGCACGATCATTTACGATGAAGCCAGTCATATCGGCGGCTTGAGTCATATTATGCTGCCAGATAGTCAGCCTTTTTTGCACAAGCGGGAAATCAAGCCCGAGAAGTTTGCGGATTTGGCATTGCCGGCGATGGTGGCTGAGCTGGAACAAAAGATCCGTCGGCCTCGCTTTCAAGCGAAAATCGTTGGCGGCGCCAATATGTTTCAGTTCCAGACGCTTAACGCTGCCAGCAATATTGGCCAGCGCAATATTGAAGCCGTCGAGGAAGTCTTGGCTCGGCTAAACATTCCGATCGTAGCCAAACATGTTGGCGGCAGCGCTGGTCGAACGATGATCGTAGATCTTCAGGATTTCAAGACCATGGTTCGGCAAGTCAAACAAGAAATCGTTTATTTGTAAAAGGAGTACAGGGACATGAAAAAAGTAATGATCGTCGATGATTCGGCATTCATGCGGAAAGTAGTGACAGATTTATTGAATCAGCTGCCTGATATCGAGGTGACCGTCGCTGCCCGCAATGGCAAACAAGCATTGGACTATCTGACCAAAGAAGCGATCGATTTGGTAGTAATGGATGTGGAGATGCCAGTGATGAACGGATTAGAGACCTTGCGGAGGATGAAACAGCAATCAGCCATTCCCGTCATCATGCTTAGTTCATTAACCAATCAAGAAACCACGATTGAGGCTTTGGCGCTTGGCGCCCGAGATTTTGTGGAAAAACCCGTCAGTCTATCGATGATCGAAAAAGAATGGATCGCTGAATTTCATCAAAAGATTTTGGCGATGGATCATGAAGTCGGTACGGTTCACCCGCCAGTGCCAACGATTGCCCAGCCCACTAAGCTGACACAAAACAGCTTGCCGGTATCACTTGATGCGCTAGTCATTGGTGCTTCAACGGGCGGACCCCGTGCTTTGCTGGGAATTATTCGCCGTCTGCCTGCACGTTTGCGTTGCCCGATTTTGATCGTTCAGCATATGCCAGCGGGCTTCACGGCTTCCTTTGCAAAACGCTTAGACACAGAGACAACCGTCCGAGTACAAGAAGCAGTCGACGGCATGCGGATCGAAAATCAAGTGTATCTTTGTCCAGGGGATTACCACATGACGGTCCAACAAGGGCACCTGCAGCTGGACCAGCGAGAAAAACGGCATGGGACGCGGCCAACCGTCGATTATCTTTTTTCCTCAGCAGCTGACTACTATGGCCCGCAACTAGCGGCAGTGGTTTTGACGGGGATGGGAAAAGACGGCACCGCTGGCTTACGACAGATCCAAGCGGCTGGGGGCTATACGATCGTTCAAGACAAAGAAACGTGTACAGTCTTTGGGATGCCGCGGTATGCCATTGAACAAGGAGTCGTGGATGAAGTCCTGCCATTGCAGGGCATTGAAGCAAAAATTGCACAGATGGTCAGGTGAAGAAGATGGAAGAAGAATTTGCCTTATTTAATGCGTGGGTGGATCGCCGATTAGGGATTCCCTTAGCCGCATACAAAGAAAATCAAATGCAGCGCCGCATCCTTACGATCATGGAAAACAGCGGGGCAAAAACGTTGAGGGAATACCAGCAATTGATCGAAGGCGATGACGGGGTGCGGGCGGCTTTTTTAGCCCATATCACCATTAACGTAACGGAATTTTATCGCAACAAAGAACTGTTTGACGCCTTTGAACGCGTCTTGAAAACCATTGTTCTCCCGAAAACCACGCTGCCCAAAATTTGGAGTGCCGCATGTTCGATTGGGGCAGAACCCTATACGATCGCGATGCTGCTAGAAAAAAACCAAATTGCCGCAGCCAATGTCTTGGCTACCGATATCGATACGCAAATTTTGGCAAAAGCCAAGCAAGGACTCTATCGAGACCACGAATTGCGGAATGTCTCAGCGGCAGAACGTACCCGTTTTTTTGATGCAAAAGAGAAGAACCAGTATCAGATCAAAGCGGAAATCAAACGGCGGGTTCATTTTAAGCAACACGATCTTTTGAAAGACCCGTACAATGGGCCTTTTGATGTGATCGTTTGCCGCAATGTGACGATTTATTTCAAAAGCGATGCTCGGGATGCCGTCTATCAAAAATTCAGCGATGCATTGGTCCCAGGGGGCATTTTGTTTACGGGAGCGACAGAAACGATCAATTTTGCGGAACAATTCGGTCTCAAGAAAATCGATTCGTTTATCTATCAAAAAGTATAATTTTGTAAAGGAGGGACCCATTTGGATGACAATAGTGTCTATCGTACCCTTTTCTTTGAAGAAACAGACGATCATTTAGCACAGTTGAATGATCATGTCTTGCAATTGGAAAACGATCCAAAAGATAGCGCCTTGCTGAATGATATTTTCCGTTCTGCCCATACCCTTAAAGGGATGGCGGCAACGATGGGCTATGACGTCATGACGCAGCTGACCCATAAAATGGAAAATATTTTTGAGTTATTTAAAACTGGGACCTTGCAAGTGACCCAGCAATCGATCTCATTGATTTTCAAATGTCTGGATCGCCTGTCAGAACTTGTGGAGGACTTGCGGGAAGAACGCGACCTGCAGCCAGTTCAAATTGCCGATTTATTGGCCGAACTTGACCAAACGGAACATTCTGGCGGTATATCAACCGAGACAGAAGCAAGCCAAAAACCCACCGCAGTGGGCGCGTTAACCCCACAGCTTCAACAGATCGATCCTTCTGATCTGTATGTGATCGAGCAAGCGGCTGGAGATGGCTATCAAGCGGTCCAAATTGCTGTTCGCTTAGATGCCCAATCCATGTTAAAAGGTGCTCGTGCCTTCTTGATCATGGAAAAGCTTGGCCAAGCAGGGGATGTTCTTTATACAGAACCAGATGCCCAAACACTTGAAGAAGGCACCTTTGAATCAGATTTTTCACTGCTGTATTTGACGCAGCAAACACTGGCTGATGTCGAGCAAAACATCGCCAGCAACAGTGAGATCGAAGCCTTCGTGGTGGCACCGTTTGATCCTTCAGCTGCTGTGTTGGAGGAGGCAGAAGAGCTGCTTCAACCAGTGCCGACCCCAGAGTCAGAGACTTCTGCTCTTCAGCAAGCGACAACAGAAACGAAAGAAAAATCGCCGGCGCCCGCGCATCATGCGTCCGCCCAAAATCAATCGATCCGAGTCGACTTGAATCGCTTAGATTCATTCTTGGATCTCGTGTCCGAATTGGTGGTCTATCGCAATCAATTGGAAGATGTCAGTGAGCGGGAAAACATCGAAGCAGTCAAAGACCCCTTAGAGCAAGTTTCGCGATTGACCTCTGAGCTGCAAGATTTGGTCTTGCGGATCCGCATGCAGCAAGTCAATGTCGTCTTTAGTCGCTTTCCACGAATGGTTCGGGACTTATCCAATGAACTGCAAAAGGAAATGGAACTTGTCATTTTTGGGGAAGAAACGGAATTGGATAAAACAGTGGTTTCTGAATTGAGCGAACCTCTGGTCCATCTGTTACGTAATTCTGTCGATCACGGCATCGAAGCACCCGATGTTCGGGAAAAACTGGGCAAACCGCGCAAGGGCACGATTCGCTTGGCGGCCTATCAAGAAGGCAATCGCGTGATCATTACTTTAGAGGATGATGGCAAAGGCCTTGATCCGCAAGTAATCAAAGCAAGTGCTGAAAAGAAAGGCTTAGCAACGGAAGGTCTTTCCGATGAAGCGTTGCAGCAGCTGATTTTCCATCCTGGTTTTTCAACGGCACAAGAAGTGACTAACATTTCTGGGCGCGGTGTCGGGATGGATGCCGTGCAATCCAAGATCACCCAACTAGGGGGCACGATCGAAATGAAGAGCCAGCCAAATAAAGGCACGCAGTTTGTGATCAAATTGCCATTGACTCTGTCGATCATTCAAGCGTTAATGGTTCGCGTCGGAGCAGAAACCTTTGCGATCCCATTAAATCTCGTCGAACGCGTGGTGATGGTCAAAGAAGAAGAGATCATCCAGACGGTCTCAGATGAGGTCTATCGTTTTCAAGAGGAGTTGATTCCCTTGGTTCGGACCGATCAACTCTTAGCGATCGAAGGCGATCCATCTGAGAAAAAATTCGCCATCATCGTCAACAATGACCAGCAATTTCACGGCATTTTGGCAGATGAGCTGATCGGCCAGCAAGAAATCGTCATCAAGAAAATCGATCCATTGCTGCAAAAGCTGAATCGCTATCAAGGGGCAACGATTATGGGCAACGGCTCGATCGCACTGATCCTAGACATTCATGCCATCTGTCAGGAAAAAAAGGATGACCGCTTATGAGCTATACAGCGCTGCAGATCGATGGCCTAAAAGAACTGATCAATATCGGCGGTGGTCACGCTGCGACTAGTTTATCAAAGCTCGTCCAACAACCGATCGATATGCGGGTACCGGAAGTCGAGATTCTAGCGTATGAGGACCTGTATCAGCAGATCATGGCGGAAGACAAAGAAGTTCATGTGGTGATGAGCCAGATCGAAGGGGCATTTCGAGGGATCTTCTTGTTTGTCTTAACGGATGAATCCGCCGCAAAATTGCGTCAGTTGATGATCCAAGAAAGCGATCCGTCTGAAGAATTGAAGCAATCGGTCATCAACGAGTTGACTAACATTCTTACCAATTCTTTTTTGATCGCGATCGGGCAACTGTTGGAAACCCAGCTGAGTGCGTCTTTACCAAGCGCCAGCTATGATTTCTTTGGCGCAGCGATCAGCTCCATCTATTTGGCGATGGCCCAGTATGATGAGCAGGTGATGGTGATCCGTAATGAGTTCGTCTACGCCAAAGAAACATTAGAGGCATCGTTATTTTTGATTCCAGAAATCGGTGTACTAGAAAACATATTTGATTCATTAGGAATTTGAAAGGGGCAAATACAATGTCAAAAAAAGTATTGATCGTGGATGATGCGGTATTTATGCGCATGAAATTAAAGGATATTTTAGAAAAAAACGGCTATGAAGTCGTGGGGGAAGCCCAAAATGGCCAAGAGGCTTTTGAAAAATACCAAGCAACGACACCAGACTTAGTGACCATGGATATCACGATGCCAGAAGTGGATGGCTTAGAGGCATTAAAAATGATCCGCACGTTTGATGCGCAGGCCAAAGTCGTAATGTGCAGTGCCATGGGACAACAAGGAATGGTGATGGATGCGATTCGCGCCGGTGCGGTGGACTTTATCGTGAAGCCCTTTGACACGGACCGCGTAATCACTGCCATCGACAAAGCCTTTGCCTAATGCCTAGGAGGATAGCGACATGCAGATGATTCTTTTCAAAATGGCTCAGCAGTACTATTTGATCTCGGCGGACTCGGTGGACGAGGTCATTGATGCCCCTTCTTTTACGAAGGTGCCCTTAGCACCAGAGTGGGTGGAAGGGTTGATCAATCTGCGGGGGTCTGTCGTAACGGTGATTCGTTTGGCAAAATTGATTCCCATCATGGAACCAGCCTACGAAAAAAACATATTGATCATGAAGAAGCAAGAGGAGACCAAAGGGGTCCTCGTAGAAGAAGTAATTGAAGTTCTTGATATCACCGAAGACGATATCCAACTAAGCAATCAAGAGACAGAACATGCCGTTGGGGTCGTGACGATCGGTGAAAAAGTAGCCAGTGTGATTCAAATCGATCACATGATTTTTTAAAAAAATGGGGGATTAGTGTGGATCAGGTATTGACGCAGCAAGAGATTGATTTATTGTTGAATGCGATGAGCAGCGGAGAGATCGATCAAGAAATTATTGAGATAGAAGACAAACAAGCCAAAGTGAAAGCCTACGATTTTCGCCGACCAACAAAGCTGTCGAAAGAATACGTCAATACCCTGCACATGATCTTCGAGGATTTCTCGAAGATGAGCAGTAGCATGCTTTCTACCCAACTGCGGACCAATGTTTCTTTGCAGTTGGCAGCTATCGAACAAGTCAGTTATGACGAATTTATCCATTCGATACCAAAATTTACTTTGTTGGGGCTCTTTCATTCGCAGCCTTTGAGCGGGATTCAAATGATCGAGATGAACCCACAACTGTGTATGATGTTGGTGGAATTGTTGTGCGGTGGCTTGGATGTCTATCAAAACAAGCCGATCGAAATGGATTTTAGCGAGAAAAAAAGTTTTACTGATATTGAAACAGCAATCTTGGAAGAAGTGGTGGCACAATTTGTCCGGGTCTACCAAAATGTTTGGAAGGACATCGTTGCCTTGGATTCGGTTTTGGATGGAATCGATACGAATCCGCAATTGATGCAAAACATGTCGCCCAACGAACCCGTCGTGTTAGTGACCTTTACTATCAAAATTTTTGAAGTGAAACATTTTATCAATCTATGTATCCCCTATGTGTTCTTTGAAGGGATCATTGATAAATTAAGTTTCCGCAATTGGTTTGATAGCAATCAGCCAGTCAACCAAGACGATAGCCGCGAGTTGCAAAAAAGTTTGAATGGCGTCGGTTTGAATTTAGAAGTTCTGCTGGGCCATGCTCAAATGAGTCTTTCTGAGTTTCTCCACTTAGAAGAAGGCGATGTCATCAAACTAGACAAAAAAATTACTGAACCATTGGAGACTTTCATCGATGGAAAACCTTACTTCCGAGCAAAACCTGGGAAGCAAGAGGACCGTTTAGCCATTGAATTATTAGACAAGTTAGAAGAGGAGCAAGAACTATGAGTGAACGTTTATCCCAAGCAGAAATCGATGCATTGTTGAATCAAAGTGCCCCAGCCCAGCCGCAAGGATTAGAAGAGCAAGTCAAAGTCGACATTATCGGCGAAGTTGGCAATATCTCCATGTCGCAAGCGGCGACGACGTTGTCTTCCATTCTTGATCGTCGGGTCAGCATCACGACTCCCCGGGTGTCTAAAATCAAATTTGGTGAGATCTTAAACGACCTCGTTGCACCAAAAGTAGCGACGACAGTTGAATTTAAAGAAGGCCTTTTAGGCAGTAATTTGATGCTATTAGAAGTCAAAGATGCCATCGTGATCGCCGATTTGATGATGGGTGGAACTGGTGAAACCAGCAACACTCGATTTACGGAATTAGAGCTAAGTGCTGTGGCAGAAGCTATGAACCAAATGATTGGGACTGCCTCGACTTCGATGGCAACGATGATCAGCCGCAAAGTGGATATCTTGCCGCCGATCGTCAAACTATGGGAGACACCAGAAAACATTGAGTATAGCGGGATCGAGGCAGAGGAAGAGATTTACTGTATCTCATTTTCTTTGCGCGTCGAAGGTTTGATCGAAAGCAAAATCATGCAGATCTTTACCGATCCTGTGGTCAACGATATCGCCAGTGCGATGCTCTCAGACGAAGCGACTGTCGTTACTCGGGAAACACCAACACCGCAGCCAACGGCACCCGTTGCTGCGCCTACGCCAGAACCAGCGGCTGCATCAAAGCCCGTGGAAGTCAGCAAACCTGCGTTTCAAACATTGGCCTCCAGCGGAGTGAGCGATGGGGATAATTTGGACTTGATTCTTGATGTGCCATTGGATCTAAGTGTCGTGTTAGGCCGCAGCAAAAAAACCATTAAGGACATTTTATCTTTCAATACGGGGTCCGTCATCGAGCTGGAAAAACTGACGGATGAACCGCTAGAGATTTTGTTGAACGGCAAACTGATCGCCACTGGGGAAGTCGTGGTCATCAATGAAAACTTCGGTGTGCGGATCACCAACATTCTTTCGCAAAAACAACGCATCCACAATTTGCATTAATTTGAAGAAATCGCAAAAAGTTAAACATATGGGTTTAACTTTTTTGTGATTTGACCGATAGTAGAGGGTAGAAGAATGAGAACGGAGGAGAACCTATGAAAATCGAAAGAGGTTACGCAGAATACAGCGACAAGGCCATCAAACGTGAAGCGGTCAAACAAGAAAAGCCATCTGCTGCTCAGACAGAAAAAACCGTCGATGTTCAATTGTCCGAAACAGCTCAAGCCATTCAAAAGAGTGCCAATCAAACAGCCAGTCGCAGTGAGCGAGTGGCAGAATTGAAACGAGCGATCAAAGAAGGCACCTACCAAGTATCTGCCGAAACGATCGCAGATAAAATGCTGCAACAAGATGAAAAGCAGGTCGACTAGATGACAGAACGGGAATTTGAGCGTCAGCTTCAGCAGTTCTTGCGGTTGCTGCAAAAAGAAAAGACCTGCTTGATCAAAAATCAAGCAGAAAAATTACCAGAACTCGTCGAGAAAAAAACCGCCTTCGTACCCGTTTTTTCCACGTATGAAGGAACTCTTTCAGTGGCGATCAAAGAACTCATCCGCCAGATCCAAGTGCAGCAAGCCGAAAATCTCCTGCTGACGGAGCAAGCCATTAGTTTCCAAACTGTTTTGATGGATGCAGTCAAAGAAAATATCAAGACACCGGCAAATACGTATTCGAAATACCAAGAAAAACAAGCTGTCTCAACAGCGATCATCGATCAAAAAATGTAAGGAGTACTTCTATGACAGGACTATTTGGTTCATTAGGCACCGCAACCCGGGGCATGACCGCCAATCAAGCAGCGTTGCAAACCAGCAGCCATAACATTGCAAATACCAATACAGACGGCTACTCTAGACAACGAGTCAACTTGCAAGCCGAAGCGTCTTATCATTTAGCGGGTGTCGGCAGCATCGGTATGGGTGTGAAAGTCGGCAGTGTCGAACGGATCGTCGATGATTTTGTCATTGGACAAGTACGCAATGCCAATTCTACCTATACATATTATGAACAAAAAGCAGACATATTAGGACAGCTGGAAAGTTTAATGAATGAGCCTTCTGACAACGGACTGTCCAAACAGCTGGCAACGATGTTTGATTCTTGGACCGCATTAGCCAACAATCCTGAACTGGATACGTCTAAGACCCTTGTGCTGGAAAACAGCAGTACGTTTGCCGATACCATCAACCAAATGGGCAAACAAATGACGCAGCTGCAAAGCGATACGCTGGATACCATCGAAAAATCCGCGCTGGACTTCAATGAGAAGGTCAAACAGCTACAATCCTTGAATGAACAGATCTATGGGTTGACGACAAGTGGTGAGACACCCAATGATCTTTTAGATCGTCGAGACAGTCTGTTGAAAGATCTCTCGGGTCTAGCAGGGATCGAAACCAAGACCGATCAGTATGGCCGTGGGTTTGTATCCATGAGCGGACAAACGATTTTAAGTGCGGAGGAACGCAATACCCTTAGTGTGGTGGTGGGACAAAGCGACACAGGCGCTTTGGTTTCCAAAGACGGCAACGCCTTGAATCCTGCCGAAACCATTACAGGGTCTTATCCAGCTGGAACCGTCTTGTTGACAAAAACCACCGACAATGGCGAAACCGCCTATACAGAATTGCCGATCAAAGAAGGCGCGATTGGTGGCCTGCAAGCATCATCTAGTGAAATCGGCAGCCGCTTGACGGAATTGAACAACTTTACGACGACGATCGCGCAAGCCATGAACATGGTCTTTACCGGCGGCGCTTCTCGCACAAGCGGACTATTTGAGATCGGCCAAGATGATACCGGCACAGCGACGACGATTCGGGTCAGCCAAGCACTGTTAGATAACCCAAGTCTGGTGACCGGCGGAACGAGCAATGTAGCAGGAGATGGTTCAAGAGCTGCTGCAATGGCGAAACTCAGCAGTGCCAAATTGGATTTCCCGTTGACAGAAAAGACGATCGCTTCTTTTGATTCTGAGACATTGACGTTTGCCAATGCAGCATCCGGCATGAGTGTCAGCAGTTATTTTAACAGCATCGTCACCAAAAACGGGATCTCAAAACAGCAAGCCGACAATACAGTCAGTGCCCAATTGTCGCTGCTGAATCAACTAGAATACAAAAATCAATCGGTGTCTGGGGTTTCATTAAATGAAGAAATGTCCGATGTGATTCGTTTCCAACAAGGATTTCAGGCCAATGCCCGCATATTATCGGTCGTTTCTGAAATGTTAGACACATTGATCAATCGAACAGGAGTGTAGACCATGCGTATTTCCAATTCAATCACCTACAATGATTTTTTACGAAATCTAGGAACCAACGCCTCCAAAGTCCAATCCACGTTGAATCAGCTATCGAGCTTAAAAGAAGTCAGCAAGTCCTCGGATAATCCGCTGCTGGTTTCAAAAATCATGGATCTCAATGTGTCGTTAAATCAAAACAAAACTTACAACAATACGATCAAAGACAGTATTTCTTGGACAAAAGCCCAAGATTCTGCTTTAGAAAGTGTCAGTACTTCGATGCTGCGGATTCGCTCGTTGGTTCAATCTTCTGCCAATGCGACAGCTGGCAGTGAGGAATTAGGGGCAAATCGTTCAGAGATCGAGCAAGAGATCGAAGGCATCGTTGAATCATTAAACACCAACTTTGATGGCCGCTATCTATTTAGCGGAACGAATACGACGACGGCGCCTTTTGAGATCGTCAAAGAAAATGACGCCATCGTCGGTATCAAATACAATGGCACCAGCGAAGACTTGCCGCGAGAAATCGCAAATGGGGTCTCAGTGGATCTGTTAGCCAGCGGTGATCGTCTGATGAACGAGACGGGCACCGCTGCGGATCCCCAAAATTTAAGCACCTATTTCAATGATTTGTTGTCTGCATTGCGCAGTGATGATAAAGATGCCTTAGGGGGCGAGCTTTTAACCGCTCATGACCAGCATGCCACTAATGTGGTGAATGTACGGGCGCAGATCGGCACCCTCTACAATCGCTTGGAGGCGGCAGCTGATCGAAATGAGACGGAAAAGCTGAACTTGACCGAAACACTGTCCAACAAACAAGACGTCGATATTGCGGAAAAGTATATGGAATATCAAAATCAAATGACTGCCTACCGTTCAACACTAGCGATGGGAACAAAGATCATGCAGATGTCCATTCTAGATTATTTAAATTAACCCAAAAACTTTTGTTCTTTGCTGAGAGCAAAAGTTTTTTATTTTTTTTAGAAAAAAGGCTTAACCCTGAACGGTTTCTTCCGATAAATAGTAGCAGAGGGAAACCTTAGCGAATAAAAATTAGGAGGAACTACACATGAGAATCAATACAAACGTTTCAGCATTGAATACTTACTCACGCCTAACGGCAGCAAATGCTTCTAAAAGCAATTCTTTGTCTAAATTATCTTCAGGCTTACGCATCAACAAAGCTGGGGACGACGCAGCTGGCTTAGCAATTTCTGAAAAAATGAAAGGCCAAATCGGCGGTTTGTCACAAGCAAAAAGCAACGCACAAGATGGTATTTCATTGATCCAAACAGCAGAAGGTGCATTAAATGAAACCCACAGCATCTTAGGCCGTATGCGTGATCTTGCGGTTCAAAGTTCAAATGGTACGTTAAGTGATGACGACCGCAGTGCGATCAACAAAGAATACACCGCATTGTCTGATGAAATCGACCGTATCAGCAATACCACTGAATTCAATACAAAAAGCTTGTTAACTGGTGAAGGCGATGATGCGAAATCATTCACTTTCCAAATCGGTGCCAACGCAAACCAAACAATGAGCGTTTCAATCAACAACATGAGCTCATCTGCATTGAAAGTAAAAGGCTTAGATTTAACACAAGCCATTGATACAAGCGATGCTAAAGCTGTTGCTGCAGCAAAAGATAAAGCAGTAGCGACTGCCTTCAAAGCAGATGCTACAACAAAATATGCAGCGGACGGCACAGTTGATGCGGCAGCTGGTAAAACAGTTGCTGAATTACAAACAGCCATCGATACAGCAGCGGATGATACAGCAAAAGCAACAGCTCAAAAAACATACGATGATGCTTTAGCAACATTTACCGCTTCTGATGAAGGCAAAGCAGCAGCGGCAACTGTCAGCGTTGAAAACAACCCAATCACAAAAATCGATGAAGCGATCAAAGCAGTTTCTGCACAACGTGCGGATCTTGGTGCGGCGCAAAACCGTCTAGAACACACAATCAACAACTTAGGTACAACACAAGAAAACCTATCTGAAGCAAACTCACGTATCCGTGACGTTGATATGGCGCAAGAAATGATGAGCTTTACGAAGAGCAACATCCTTTCTCAAGCAGCAACTTCAATGTTGGCACAAGCAAACTCAATGCCTAACAGCGTATTGAGCTTGTTACAAGGATAATTTTTGATCAAGTGAACCACTGACACAAGGACTGCCTAGGGGAAGCGCAGTTCTTGTGTTTTACATAGCAGCACAAAAACGCTTAGAAATGAGGAAGCTCTGATGGATATTCAGCCAATGTCAGGAATACACCCGATCGAAGCCGTTGCGTCGGTCGCTAAAGCACGTCCGATCGAATCCTTAGATCAAGAGAACGCCAACCTTCAGCCGCAACACCAAGAGGGGAAACTGGCGGAGAAAAAGGAACAGACAGTGGCCACTGAACCGCCGATCCACTATTTTTCAGTAGCCGATCAGCACAAGATCGCAGCCTCCGTGGAGGAAGTGAATCAGCGACTACTTGGCAAAGATATGAAATTGGCTTATGAAGTACATGAGCGCACGGGGCGTACGATGGTGCGTTTAGTGGATATGCAGACCAACGAAGTGATCAAAGAGATCCCGCCCGCCAACATGCTAGATGTGATTGGGAAAATATGGGATGACATGGGCATCGCGGTCGATCGAAAGGGATGAAAACATGGCAAGTGTAACCAGCAGTTCAGGAATCAGTACAACGCTAGGGAGTTATTCTGGCGTGACTTCAGAAGATATTGAAAAATTATTGGCGGCAGATTCGATCAACAAGACCCGCGCTGAGAATAAAATCACGTCGCTAAAAGCACAAAAAACGGCATGGAGTGATATCAGCACTCGCTTGACTAACTTTTTGTCAAAAGTCGATGCATTACAAAAAGATGATGCTTATCAAACGAAAAAAGCGACGACCACCAATAGCAGCATCGCTTCAATTGCAGGAACAACGGAAGCTCCAGAAGGCACCTATGATCTAAAAGTCAACCAACTAGCAACAGCCACGAAGGTGACGGGGAGTCAAGTAGCTCAAAGCAGCAAAACGGCCCTAAATGTCAGTGGTCAGCTGTCATTGACCAGTTCGGAAGTCGATGAAGATGGCAAACCGATCACCGCTTCGATCGAGATCACGGCCGAAGACAGCTTAAAAGATGTGGCAGCCAAGATCAATAGCCAAAGCAAGACGACCTTCGTCGCGGCGAGCATCGTGGATAACCGTTTGATTTTAACGAACACCAAAATGGGCGACAAAAATTTCTTGATCGACGGCAATGCTGCCGAAGGGTTAGGGATCGGTTCAACTGCGACAACGACGCAAGGCCAACCGGCTATTTTTGAGCTAGACGGCATGAAGATTACTCGCGACAGCAACAGTGTGACGGATGTTATCGATGGTGTCACGCTGACGTTAGCGAAAAAAAGCGAGGAGCATGTGACGCTTTCTTTAGCCAATGATACCTCGAAAGTCGTTGATGCAGTGCAAGGATTAGTGGATCAATACAATAGCTTGATGAGTTTTATCGGCGACAATTTGACCGTGGGAGATCCTAGTAGTGAAAACAACAAGACGGGGACCTTGGTGGGAGACAGTGCGTTGACCCGTCTACAGACCCAATTGCGAAATTTGATCACCATTCCAGCCGTCAGCGGCTCAAAGCTGACCGCCAATAAGCTAGGCATCTCCACCGTCGATAATGATGGTACATTGGGATTGGATACGACAAAGCTAAAAGAAGCCTTAGCGGAAGATCCCGCTGCTGTGAAGTCTTTCTTTTATGCGAGTACGAAAACCAAAGAAGCTGATGGCACTGCGAGCACGAAAGAGACTGGCTATACACTAGCCCTAAAAGAATTAGCCAACAGCTATGTCGTCAATACTTCAGCCAATAAGGGGATCATTGCCACCAAATCTGCGACCTATGACAGTACCATCAAGGATTTAAACAAGCAGATCACACGGTTTGATGATATTTTAGCAATGAAAAAAGAGCGTTACATCACAATGTTTACCAAGTTAGACTCCGTGATGATGGAGGCTGAAAATCAGCTGAGCTACCTAAGCAATCAGTTTGCCAATACGTCAAACTAGGCAGGATAGCCGATTAAAGCAGTCATTTTTTCATTCGCATAAGAAACCCTCGTCAATATGAAAGGAAACAACCTATGGAGCCACACGTATCATTAGATGAACGTTTGAATCAGATCTTAACTGGTTTTGCCCAATGGCGCGGCGACAGCGAAGAAGCCAGTCGTTTGATGGCAGCCAATGCAGCGGTCATAGCAGCCATGCAAGCAGAAGCACAGAGCCATAGTCCACAAACCAGTGCATTGGCGCAACAAGTGATCCAAGCGTATCAAGCGTTCTTAGACCAGGTCAAAGCCCAGCAGCAAGAGATCAAACAAGAATTGGGGCGTTTGAACCGCAAAAACAATCTTGTCAAAACGTATTTGCAGCAAGAAGACAGTGCCGCCTTCGTCGAATTTGATTTATAGTGAGGAAAAAAAGATGAATTATCAAAAAATGCAAAACAACTATTTGCAGAACCAAGTAATGAGTGCTTCCCCCAACAAACTGATTGAAATGCTGTTGCAAGCAGCGATCAAAAATATCAAATTAGCAGTGATCGCATTGGAAAAAGAAGAGTTGAGCCAAGCTCATCAGCAATTTGTCAAGGCGCAGAATATTTTATTGGAATTACGGGTCTCTTTAGACCGTGAGCAAGGTGGCGCTATTGCTGAAGATCTCGATCAGCTGTATGGCTATATGTACGATCAGCTAGTCAGTGCCAATGTCCAAAAAGAGGCAGCCCCTGCAGAAACGGTCGTCCCGCTTTTAAGCGAACTACTGGAAAGCTGGCAAACGATCACCCAATAAATTTGAGAAAAAGCACAGAAACGACCACCTAAAACCTAGAAAAGTTTAGTAATTGGTTAAATTTTTACCATGTATCCCTTTTCACTAAGCTTTCTTTTTCCCCTCCTCGTCCCTATCTGGTACTCTTTTTATGAGCGTACCGAAAAGGTGCAAGGAGGTTTTTTTTTGAAACAAAAAATAGTACAAAAGCCGCTTTTCTGGCAAGTGGTGATTCTGATTGCAATGAGTGGTGTTTTTTTATTACCGCAGATCTTAGGCCAAGGCATGATTTTGGGCTCTGATGTGGTCTTTCACTTCAATCGTTTTTATGAGACCAGCCAGCAGATCAAAGAGGGCAATTTTCAATATTTTCTTTCTATCTACGGGTTTCAGCAATCTGCTCGTATCGTCAATGCATTATACGGGCCCTTTTTTGCCTATTTCCAAGGATTGCTGGTCTTGCTGAGTCCTTCGTGGTTTTCCTACCAGCTGCTCGCCAACGGGCTGCTCTATTTGTTAGCAGGGTTTTCGATGTTTGGCTTATTAAAGAAATTACGAGTCAATGGTTGGCTGTCAGTGGGGATGAGCGTCCTGTTTATGGCGACCTATTCTGTCCAGTATTGGATTGAGCGACAGGGCTTTTCTGCTTGGGGGGCGGCTGTGCTGCCGCTGTGCCTGATTCCACTGATCGCACTAGGGGAACATAAACGGTTACGGCCTTTTGCGGTAGGGGTTTCCGTGGCGGTCTTATTTCAAATCCATGTGTTTTCAAGCATCTTGTTAGTGTTATTATACGTGCCCTTTTTCTTACGCGCCTTTTTTGTTGGGACTTCTGGCGAAGAAAAACGACAATTGGTGCTGCGCTTAGCAGGAGCGATCGGGATCTTCTTGCTACTGACCGCCAATATTTGGTTAGGGATGTTGGATCTTTATACGAGTAACACGTTGATCGCGCCTTTTGTGAATCGCAACATGCAGAACAATACCATTACTGGAACCAGCAGCTATTGGTGGACGACTCCGTACCTGCTGCCCATCTTATGTGCTTTGTTCTTTTGTGGTGCGATCCGTGTGTGGCCACGTCTATCTGGCGGCTTCAAATTAATGACGGCAGCTGCAGCAGTCTTTTTCGTTTTATCATCGAACGCTGTTCCTTGGCAATGGCTAGGCAGTCTGGACAATGGTGTAATCAATTTACTGCAATTTCCTTTTCGGTTCTTTGTTCCTGCCACGATTTTGATCTTAGTCGGTTTGTGCCTGCTAGTTCCTTATTATCGGGGCAAGCCATTGGCAAATCCGCGTTGGTTTGTCCTCGTTTTAGTCTTGAGTGTTGGTCAAATCCTGATCCAAAACACGGTCAAAATGCAGGACTGGCACTCCGATGAAGCTGCGGTTTCACTGCGAAACCACACCTATCTGTCCGCGGAATCTGAAGCGCAATTGAAGGAAGCCTATTTTAGTAAAGACAAGTCCTTAGCATTAGCGCTGTATCAACGTTCTACGCCAGATTATCTGCCCCTCTATCAAGAAACCAAGAAGAACAAGTACAATTTGTACGGGGAAGAAATCATTGAAAAGAATGATACCGTGGCAAAAACCGTAGAAAACGGGAAGCTTACTTTACGTTGGCAAGGTGATCAAGAGATGTGGAAGGCGTTACCGATCATCAATTACCGATATACTGAATTGACCCTCAATCAGCAGCCACTAACTGAAAAAGATGTCTCTTTGAGTGCCATTGGTGCCGTTTCTGTCCAACAGCAAGCAGGGGAGAATGTCTTAGTCGTTGATTACGACGCGCCTTGGTTTTTCGACGGAGCTTTATGGCTGACGATCATTTCTTGGCTCGCTTTACTCATCGGCTTTATCAGCTGGAAAACAAGACAGCTGTACCGTCGTCGTAAGGTCGTACAAGCTTTATTGAAAGAATCTGAATAAAATGAATCAGAAAAGAACTTCAGCGAGAGGGCTGAAGTTCTTTTTTTGCTGATCAACAACAGTGTACCTGTTGCTTTTCGTCAGAAACAATAATCGTTGCGCACGCAACGATTATTCCTTATAATAGATTAGACACTTTGAAGAACGAAGAAAGGCAGGAGTGCTCATGGAAGCCATTATCCGCTCAATCAATCATATTGCCCGTCTCGCCACCCTTTATCGGGAAAAAGAACTGAAAAAATTTGGTTTAGGCGGGATGCATCATACCTATATCTTAAACATTTGCCGCCAACCGGGGATCAGTCAAGAAGCCTTAGCCAAGAAGATTTTTGTGAATAAAAGCAATGTTGCCCGTCAACTAGCAATCCTAGAAGAACGAGGATTTGTCACTAGAACCAGCAGTCCCACCGACAAACGACAATTACTGGTTTATCCAACCGAAAAAGCACTCGCCGTCCAACCAGCGATCCAGCTGCTGCTTCAAAGCTGGAATGAACAAGTCGTAGCAGGATTTTCTGCTGCCCAACAGCAGCAGTTGATCGCCGATCTGGAAATCGTCAAAGAAAATTCCCAGCGGCTTTTAGCGAAAGATGAGGCGATGGAATGAATCTTTTGACTCAATATTTAAAACCCTATATCGGCCGCATCTCCCTTGGCGTCAGTATCAAATTCTTCGGCTCCCTGATGGACTTGCTATTGCCTTGGATTTTGGCGTACATCATCGATTCTGTGATTCCCACGAAGCAGGTATCTGCGATTTTTGCTTGGGGTGGGGCGATGGTGGTCTGCTCCATCATCGCAGTCGTCACCAATATCATCGCCAATCGGATGGCCTCCAGTGTTGCTCGCGATACCACCGGCAGTATACGCCATGATTTATTTGAAAAAGTTTCCTATCTATCGATTCCGCAAGTCGAAGAAGTCGGGATCCCTTCCTTGGTGTCTCGCTTGACGACAGACACTTACAACATCCATCAAACGGTAGGCATGATCCAACGGATGGGGATTCGTGCCCCGATTCTGTTATTAGGGGGGATCATGATCACTGCCACATTAGATCCCGTGTTGACGCTGGTCTTAGTAGGCGTCTTGCCCTTCACTTTAGTGGCGGCAGTCACGATCTCGAAACGGGGAATCCCCTTGTTTGCTTCATTACAAAAGCAAGTGGATGTGTTGGTGCGAACTGTCCGTGAAAATGTGACTGGGGCTCGGGTGATCAAGGCCTTGTCCAAAGCAGATTACGAGAAAAAGCGCTTTGACCACGTCAATCAAGACGTAGTAGCTGCGGAAACCACCGCTAATCGAACGATGGCTGCAACACCGCCCCTGATGGACCTATTTTTGAATATCGGACTGACGCTAGTGATCGTCGTCAGTGCCTTTCGCGTCAATCAAGGATTGACCCAACCAGGCGTCATCATCGCCTTTTTGACTTATTTTACGATCATTTTGAATGCCATGCTCAGTATCACGCGCATCTTTGTGATCGTGTCGAAGGGGCTGGCTTCTGCCGATCGGATCCAATCCGTCTTGCGCCTGCCGCAAAATATGCAAGTCATTGAGGCGCCTGTCAAAGAAGAGTCTGCGCATATCGTTTTTGAAAAAGTTTCCTTCACCTATCCTAACGGTACCCAGGTGCTGAAAGACATCGATTTTTCCTTGCAGCCGGGAGAAACCTTAGGGATCATCGGTGCGACTGGTAGTGGAAAATCAACGATCGTCAAACTACTGCTGCGGCTCTATGACCCAACGAAGGGCATGATTCGCATCGCTGGTCGCGACATTCGCTCCATCGATCCGACGGAGCTGCATCAGTTATTCGGTGTCGTCTTACAAAAAGACGTGCTTTTTGCGGAAACGATCGAAGAAAATATCGCCTTTGGCCGGCGGTTTTCCAAAGAGCAGATCGAAGAAGCGGCGGCTCGCGCCCAAGCCAAGGAGTTTATCAATCAACTACCCAAGCGCTTAGCTCATCCACTGCATGCTAAAGGCAGCAATTTAAGCGGGGGTCAAAAGCAGCGGGTCTTGTTATCGCGGGCCTTGGCGGGGGATCCAGAGATTTTGATTTTGGATGATTCTGCCAGTGCGCTGGATTATCGGACCGACGCTCAGTTGCGCAAGGTCCTGAGACAGCAGTTTCAACAGACGACGACGGCCTTGATCGCGCAGCGGATCAGCTCGATCCAGCATGCCGACAAAATTTTGGTACTGGAAAACGGGCAAATGAACGGCTTTGGCAGTCACCAAGAGTTACTAGCAGAAAATGCGATCTACCAAGCCATTTATCAAGGTCAGACAGGAGGTGCCGACGATGCCGAAGAAAAAAACGGAAAAACCGCAGGATAGTAAGAAAACACTACGGCGTTTGTGGGGCTATCTCTACGAGTACAAAGGTCTCCTGCTGGCAGCCGCTGTATTGATGATGGCCAGCAACATTTTCGCCTTGGTGGGCCCGTTGCTTTCAGGGTACGCCATTGATGCCATTCAACCGGGTCCCGGCAAGGTCATTTTTGACCGAGTCTTCTTTTATTGTGGGCTGATGCTGCTGTTTTATCTTGCGTCTTCCCTTCTTAGTTATCTGATTTCGCTCATGATGATCCGCTTGAGTCAGCGGGTGGTGGCAGCGATGCGCAAGGCGATTTTTGATAAAATTACCGAACTGCCGGTTGGGTATTTTGACCGAGTCGCCACTGGGGATATCATCAGCCGCATCAGTTATGATGTCGATACCATCAATACGTCATTGGCCAGCGATGCCATTCAAGTCCTCAGCAGTCTTGTGACGATCATTGGTTCGTTTGTGATGATGGTTTTGATTTCGCCGCTGCTGGTGCTGATTTTTGTCGTAACGGTTCCCGCTTCGATCTTTTTGACCCGCTTTTTGATGAGCAAATTTCAACCATTGTTTCGCCGTCGTTCTCGCAAATTAGGCGAACTGAATGGCTTTGTGGAAGAGATTATTTCTGGTCAGCAAACGATCAAGCTGTATAACCAAGAAGAAGCGATCATCAGCCGTTTTGACGAAAAAAACCAAGAAGCGGTGGATGCCTATTACAATGCCGAGTACTACGGCAGTATGACTGGTCCTTCCATCAACTTTATCAACAATCTGTCGTTGTCCTTGATCAGTATGTTTGGCGCCTTGCTGTTTTTGTTCGGTCATCTGACATTAGGGAATGTTTCTTCCTTTGTTCTTTACTCCAGAAAATTCTCAGGACCAATCAATGAGTTAGCCAACATCTTCAGTGATTTGCAATCGGCATTGGCGGCGGCAGAACGGATCTTCCGTTTGCTGGATGAAGAACCTGAAGTTTCTGATGTTCCTGGAGCCTACGAATACCACGAGGTGTCTGGTGATGTCGCCTTTGACCATGTGACCTTCGGCTATCAAGCACAGCAGCCCATCATCAAAGACCTTTCGCTACAAGTACCAGCTGGCAGCTTGGTCGCGATCGTCGGACCGACCGGAGCCGGGAAAACCACCATCGTGAACCTATTGATGCGGTTTTATGACCCTGACCAAGGAGCGATTCGGTTAGACGGTAAAAATATCCGCCAAGCGACACGCCGCAGCCTACGGCAAAGCTATGCGATGGTGCTGCAAGATACCTGGTTGTTCACGGGAACGGTTTTCGACAATTTGGCCTACGGCAAGGCGAATGCGACGATGGCAGAAGTCCAAGCTGCTGCACAAGCCGCCCATATCCATGACTTTATTATGAGCCTGCCAAAAGGCTATGATACTTTGATTTCTGAAGACGGAACCGGTATTTCACAAGGGCAAAAACAACTATTGACGATTGCGCGAGCAATGCTGTTAGATGCCGATCTGCTGATTCTTGATGAAGCCACATCAAATGTCGACACGCAAACGGAGCTGCTGATCCAAGCAGCGATGACCAAATTGATGAAAGGCAAAACCTCCTTTGTGATCGCCCATCGCTTGTCCACGATTCGACATGCCGACACGATCCTCGTGGTGGAACAGGGCAATATCGTAGAGCAAGGGACCCACGAAGAGTTAGTAGCCAAAGAGGGGCGTTATGCCGCACTCTATCAGGCACAATTTGACGCATGATCCATAACTAGTCCGCATCCGTACAAGGAGTAACCCACTGCTTGCACGGATGTTTTTTGTGTGCCATCGGCTTTCTTGGCACAGGTACAAAATCTTCTTATGACAAATCAGGCAATTATCGGTATACTTAAGAAAGGGGTATCATCAAACAGAAAGAAGGGAAACAATTGGATCATAAACAACTAAAAGAATTCCCCAACGATTTCTTATGGGGTTCAGCATCAGCAGCCTATCAAGTAGAGGGCGCATGGCAAGAAGATGGCAAAGGCGCTTCAGTTTGGGACGATTTTGTCCGCATTCCAGGCAAAACCTTTAAAGCAACGAACGGAGATGTCGCGGTCGACCATTACCACCGCTTCAAAGAAGATGTTGCCTTGATGAAAGAACAAGGATTGAAAACCTATCGTTTTTCCATTGCATGGACACGGATTTTTCCAGAAGGACGAGGAGAAGTCAATCAAGCAGGGTTAGACTTTTATTTAGCATTGATCGATGAGCTGATTAAAGCAGGGATTGAACCGATGGTGACCTTGTACCATTGGGATCTGCCACGTACGTTGCAAGAAGAATACGGCGGCTGGGAATCTCGCAAAATCATTGAAGATTTCACCAACTATGCGGCCGTATTATTTGAAGCCTTTCGCGGCAAAGTTCACTATTGGGTCAGCTTGAATGAACAAAATATCTTTACTTCTTTAGGCTATCTTTTAGCTGCCCATCCACCAGGAGTGACCGATCCTAAACGGATGTATGAAGTCAATCATATCGCTAACTTGGCGAATGCTTCGGTGATCAACAAGTTCCATGAGATGAAAATCCCAGGGAAAATCGGACCAAGTTTCGCCTACTCACCAAACTACCCAATCAACAGCGACCCGAAAAATATTTTGGCAGCTGAAAACGCGGAAGACTTGATGGCGCATTATTGGTTAGACGTCTATCTATGGGGCGAATACCCGATTGCTGCAATGAATTACTTGAAAGAGCAAGGGCTCGCACCAACGATTGAACCAGGAGATATGGACTTGCTGCGTTCAGCAAAACCAGATTTCTTAGGGATCAATTATTACCAAACAGCAACAAATGCCTACAATCCATTAGATGGTGTCGGTGCGGGGAAAATGAACACCACTGGGAAAAAAGGCAGCTCCGAAGAAACCGGGACACCAGGAATGTTCAAAAAAGCCGAAAATCCATTTGTGGAACGGACGAATTGGGATTGGGAGATCGATCCTCAAGGGCTGCGGATCGCTTTACGACGAATCACTAGCCGTTATCGGGTGCCTGTGATCATTACAGAAAACGGACTTGGTGAATACGACAAACTAACCGACGATCATCAAATCCATGACCAATACCGCATCGATTATTTAGCAGGGCATGTCCATGCCATTAAAGAAGCGATCAGCGACGGCGCGGAAGTTCTTGGCTATTGCACCTGGTCCTTCACTGATTTGCTAAGCTGGTTGAACGGCTACCAAAAACGCTATGGCTTTGTCTATGTCGACCAAGATGAAACGCAAGAAGGATCTTTGGCACGCTACAAGAAAGACAGCTTCTACTGGTACCAAGAGCTGATCAAAACCAACGGGCAAGAGTGCTAGCCTCCTAAAACCAATACCTGAATAAGCGAAACGACCCCTGCAACGGCAGTGATCGTTTCTTAGAAAAAAGTACGTTCCACCTGTAGCGACCGCCCAAAGGTAGACCAAAAGTCTCGCGTTTTGGGCCGCTTCAAAGGAGAACGTCCTTTTTTTGAGTATTATCGTTGACAAGTGTAAACGATAATTGTAAAGTAGAAGAAGATTACAACTGTAAACATAAAAGGTTAATGGGTTTGCATAGCAAGCAAGGAGGAAGGAAACAATGATCGAAAAGAATTATGGGGTAAAAGGGATGACCTGTGCGTCTTGTTCCCAGACCGTCGAAAAAACAGTCAGCAAGCTGGCGGGGGTCGACCAAGCAGCTGTCAATTTGGCTACTGAAAAATTACATATTCGTTATGATGAGCAGCAGCTCACCGAAGAAACACTCGCTGCGGCCATCAAAGCAGCGGGCTATCAACTGATCGGCTCCCAAAGACAAGAGACCTTTGCCATCTCGGGCATGACCTGTGCGTCTTGTGCCCAAACAGTAGAAAAAGCCGTCCAAAAATTAGCGGGTGTGGAGCAAGCCTCCGTCAATCTGGCAACAGAAAAACTGACGGTCAGCTATCAACAAGATCAAGTGACCGCCGCGAAGATCGCAGCTGCCGTGAAAGAGGCGGGCTATGATGCACAGCTGCCGACCGCTTCTGCCGACAAGGCGGATTCAAAACAGGCAGAGATTCGTGCTTTATGGCAACGGTTTTGGCTTTCAGCGCTCTTTACGATCCCCTTGTTCTATTTGACGATGGGGGAAATGATCGGTTTGCCGATCCCTGGCTTTTTAGATCCGATGGCCTATCCAGTCAATTTCGTTACCACTCAATTGCTTTTGGTCTTACCGGTGATGGTCCTCGGTCGCGCCTTTTACATTGCTGGTTTCAAAGCGCTTTGGAAAGGCCATCCCAACATGGATTCCCTCGTCGCATTGGGAACCAGTGCTGCCTTCTTTTATAGTATTTATGGAACCGTGATGGTCTACCTGGGCACGACCCACTATGCGATGCACTTGTACTATGAAACGGCCGCCGTTATTTTGGCATTAGTGACCTTAGGAAAATACCTTGAGTCGGTCTCGAAGGGCAAAACCTCCGAAGCCATCAAGAAGTTGTTGGATCTCGCACCGAAAAAAGCCCGCGTGCTTCGTGGCAGCGGGAATCAAGCCGAAGAAGTCGAAGTGGGTATTGAAGAAGTCGCAGCTGGCGATATCTTAGTCGTACGACCTGGTGAGAAGATTCCTGTGGATGGGATCGTTACCCAAGGGCGCTCTGCCATCGATGAATCAATGATCACTGGAGAAAGCTTACCTATCGAAAAACAAGTCGGTGATCGGGTGATCGGCGCCAGCATCAACAAAAACGGCTCCTTTCAATATGAAGCCACCAATGTGGGAGAAGATTCAACGTTAGCGCAAATCATTCAGTTAGTAGAAAATGCCCAAGGCTCCAAAGCGCCGATTGCCCGCATGGCTGACAAAGTTTCGGGTGTGTTTGTCCCGATCGTCATAGTCTTGGCGGTTTTTGCAGGACTTGCCTGGTTTTTCTTAGGACAAGAAACCTGGATCTTCTCATTGACCATTACGATCTCTGTATTAGTGATTGCCTGTCCGTGTGCTTTAGGATTAGCGACACCGACCGCCATCATGGTGGGTGCGGGCAAAGGGGCAGAAAATGGCGTCTTGATCAAAAGCGGCGATGCGTTAGAAACAGCTAGAAACGTGACGACGATCGTCTTTGATAAAACCGGCACGATTACAGAAGGCAAACCAGTCGTAACCGATCTCCTACCTGCAGGTAATCACACGCCGACGGAATTGCTGCAACTGGCGGCTTCTGTTGAAAAAGGCTCAGAACATCCATTAGGCGAAGCCATTGTGATCGAAGCCCGCACGCAAGCCCTCGCCCTACAAGAAGTTGACGGGTTTGAAGCGATTCCAGGGCATGGGATTCAAGGAACGATCGCTGGCAGTCCAGTCCTATTAGGCAACCAGAAATGGTTGGAAAAACAAAACGTTGCCATCGATGGTCTGATCGAGCAAGCCCAACAATTGGCTCACGAAGGGAAAACACCGATGTATGTTGCCAAAGACGGCGAAGCGATCGGGATCATCGCTGTGGCAGATACTATCAAAGAAAGCAGTCGAAAAGCCATTGAACGGTTGCATCAAATGGGCTTGTACGTAGCAATGATCACGGGCGACAATGCCAGAACGGCCCAAGCCATCGCCAAACAAGTCGGTATCGATGAAGTAATCAGTGACGTCTTGCCAGAAGATAAAGCCGCCAAAGTAGCTGGCCTGCAAGCCAAAGGCCAAAAGGTTGCGATGGTAGGTGACGGGATCAATGATGCGCCCGCGTTAGCCCAAGCAGATGTAGGGATCGCGATCGGCTCTGGTACCGATGTCGCCATCGAATCGGCAGACATCGTACTGATGCGCAGCGATCTGATGGACGTCCCATCAGCGATCGAGTTAAGTCGGGCAACCATCAAAAACATCAAAGAAAATCTTTTCTGGGCTTTTGCTTATAACGTCTTAGGCATCCCTGTTGCAATGGGTGTGCTGCATCTTTTCGGTGGCCCCTTGCTCAATCCAATGATCGCTGGGGCGGCCATGAGCTTCAGCTCGGTATCCGTTTTATTAAATGCCTTGCGGCTGAAACGATTCCAACCCTCAGCGAAAAAATAAACGAAGCAACGAATGCACCAACAAAAAGACCTGCCCACGGTTTCTGATGGAAGAAAACCGTGGGCAGGTCTTTTTAGTGCTGGACATCTAAATAAGAGTAGGCCCGCACGTCATAACGGTTGCGACTACGGGAAAATTCAATGGGTGAGCCATTTTTCTGATAGACGATCTGTTCGATCTCTAGGACCGGATCATCGGCTTTACAGTCCAAATACTGTTGATCGTACGCGGTGCTTTTATCAGCGGCGATGGTGCGGTAGGCGCCAGCAAACTGGACCCCTAGTTAACGGTAGATAGAACTTTCTAAATGGCCACGAGTTAAATTGGGCACCAAATGGACGGGCATATAGGTATATTCTAAAATAAACGGTTGGTCTTCAAGAATCCGCAAGCGGACAATACTATAGATCGGCTGTTCTTCCGTCAACATCAACTTTTCTTGGATCGTTTGGTCAGGAAATTCGACTTGAAAATCGATGACCTGACTGACTAGCTTGCGGCCAGCTTTGCCCATTTCCGTTGACAAGCCTTCATAGACCGTTAAAGCAGTGGTGTCTTTTTTTAAGAATGGGTGGTTCAATATTTTTGTTCCAGCGCCCCGCTGAGAATAAACCAGTCCTTCCATGGCTAAAATACCGATGGCTTTTTTGACGGTCATCCGGCTGACTCCGAATTCCTCGACTAAATCAGTTTGATTGGGCAGTAAGCTGTCAGGCGGATACGTTTTGTTTTTGATACGTGTGCGTAAAATATTGGCAATTTCTTGGTATTTTGGCATCTGATCACCTCGCAAGAAGTATAGCTGAAAAAAGCGGTTTCGACAATCAAACCTTGGTTTTTTTATAAAAAGAACGGCTGACTGAAAAATTTCAGCCAGCCGTTGCGCTTAATCGATCGATGGTTCTGCTTGACGATCTAAAACACGTAAGAATGGATACCAGATCAAGCCGACGATCACCACGTCAATGACTTGCAGTAAACCACCTAACCAAGAGTTGGTTGCTAAGACACCACTGAAGACCACTGGAACGGTCCAAGGAACAGAAACACCAGTTGGTGCAGGAACAAGTCCAGCCGCCATCACTAAGTAGTTGAAGGTCGTTACCACAAGAGGTGCCACGACCCAAGGAATCAGGATCGTCGCATTCAAGACGATCCTGATTCCTTGGGTCGTGGCATTCAAGACGATCGGCATACCGAAGATGGCTGGTTCGTTAACGTTAAAGATCCCTGGTGCTAAAGCCAAACGACCCACATCGCGGTATTGTTTTTTCTTCAATACGAAAGCCATCAAGATAACAACGGCTAACGTCATACCAGAACCGCCTAATCCAACAGTAAAGGTTTCCATAAATGGTTTTGTGACGATATGCGGCAGTGCATCCCCATTTTGATACGCTTCTAAGTTGTCTAACATTAATGTATTCCAAATCGGGTCCATCACAGAGTTGACGATGATTTGACCATGTAGACCGAAGAACCAAAGGAATTGAACAAAGAACAAAGCCAATAGAGTTGCTGGCAAGCTGCTGCCTAGTCCAGTCAATGGTTTTTGGATCAATTCATAAACCAGGTCATGCAAGTTGGCATTGAAGACACCCGTCATGATGGCATTGATCACTAAGAATACCGTTAAGGTGATAATTGCTGGAATCAAAGCGGCAAAAGATTTAGAAACTGCTGGTGGCACCCCATCAGGCATTTTGATCTGCCAGCCGCGTTTTGTGATGCGGCAATAGATTTCAGCTGCCAAAAATGCTGCGATCATCCCGATAAACATCCCTTTTGCGCCAAGACGATCAAGAGACAGCACACCGGAGATCGTTTCGCCAGATTCAGTAGTCATAAAGAAAGGAGTCAAGATCAAAAAGCTGGCAAACGAAACGGCACCGCCAAAAATCCCTTCCACATCATATGATTTTGATAAATAATAGCCAATACCGAAAGTAACGAAAACAGTCATGATACTCATTGTTGCATTTTGCCCATTGCCAAACAGTGTTCCTAATGTTCCTTTAGTGGCATCACTGAAGAAGGGCAGGTTGTTTAAAACGACCACGATCGATCCAAACATAGTGATTGGGAACGAAAGCATAAACGCGTCCCGCAAGACGGTCAGGTAGCGATTTTGTCCTAAGGCATTCGCCAAGGGCAAAATCTTTTCAGATAACTTGTCCATAAAACCATTCATTATTATTTCACTCCTTAAATTTCTTTTTGCAATCGATTACATTGATAATGTATCATGTTTTATTTTAAATGTCTATACATTTATTTTAAAAAAGATTGATTTTTGTAACTGCTTCCTTTATGATTAGGGCAGCAAAGAAAAAATGAGGAGTGAATGAAGATGGATTATCAATTTCCAGCAGGCTTTTGGTGGGGGTCAGCCGCTAGTGGCCCACAAACAGAAGGTGTATTTGAAGGCGATGGCAAAGGGGCAAGCATCTGGGATTACTGGTATCAGCAGGAACCAGAGAAATTTTTCAATGGGGTAGGTCCTGAAAAAACCTCGCAAGTCTATACACGCTATCAAGAAGATATTCAATTAATGAAAGAAACCGGCCATACGACGTTTCGGACATCGATCCAATGGAGTCGTCTCTTCCCGCAAGGCAAAGGAGAAGTCAATCAAAAAGCCGTTGATTTTTACAATGCCTACATTGATGAGTTGATCGCCAACGGGATCGAACCTTTCATGAACCTTTACCACTTCGATATGCCGATGGCGCTGCAAGAAAAAGGCGGCTGGTTGAACCGAGAGACCGTGGATGCCTATGTCGCATTTGCGCAAACCTGCTTTACATTATTTGGTGATCGTGTCAAGAAATGGTTCACTCATAATGAACCGATCGTCCCTGTTGAAGGCGGCTATCTTTACCAATTCCATTATCCGAATGAGATCAACATGAAACATGCAGTCCAAGTTGGGTTCCACGAAACGTTGGCGAGTGCTAAAGCCATCAAAGTCTATCATGAGATGAACCTTGATGGGGAGATCGGCATCATCTTGAACTTGACGCCAAGCTATCCAAGAGATGAGAACGATCCAGAGGATGTCAAAGCAGCGCAAATCGCGGATGCCTTCTTTAATCGTTCTTTCTTAGACCCTGCGGTCAAAGGCACGTTCCCAGAAGAATTAGTGACCATCGTCAAGGAATTGGATATGGTACCAGCGATGGAAGCTGATGATTTACAAACGATTCGCGAAAATACGATCGACTTGTTGGGGATCAATTATTATCAACCTCGTCGTATCATGAAGAAAGAATCACCGATCGATGAAGCGAAAAGTCCAATGCCTGATGATTACTTTGATAACTATGATATGCCGAACAAGAAAATGAACCCGTATCGTGGATGGGAAATCTATGAAAAAGGGATCTATGATATTTTGACGAACACGCGAGAAAATTATGGCAATATCAAGTGCTACATTTCTGAAAATGGCATGGGTGTCGAAGGAGAAGAACGTTTCGTCAATGCTGATGGCGTGATCGAAGATGATTACCGCATCGAATTTGTCTCTGACCACTTGAAGTACGTCCACCAAGCGATCCAAGAAGGAACCAATTGTGTCGGCTACCATATGTGGACTTGCATGGACAACTGGTCATGGACCAATGCTTACAAGAACCGTTACGGATTTATCTCCGTTGACTTAGCAAATGATGCTAAACGAACGGTGAAAAAATCAGGTCGTTGGTTTAAAGAAGTATCAGATAATAACGGCTTTTAATAACAATGAAAAAAGCAATGCTGTAGGAATCAGCATTGCTTTTTTTGTGTAAAATCGCGGATTTTTTCTGGCTAATTTCAAAGGGGGGATTCTATTAAAAAACCACCTGTTTTTGCAAATGATAAGCTGGGTTAAATAAAAGCACAGTTTTGATAAAGAAAAGACTAGACATGGAAACGTTCTCGTGGTATTCTTTAGTAGAAATCGGTTTCATTATTTTGTTTAGGGTTTGAAAGGAGAAAAAACAATGGATAAATTTATTGGATTTATGGAGAAGCACTTTATTCCGATCGCTTCTAAAATAGGCTCTCAAAGACATCTAGTGGCCATTCGTGACGGATTTATCGTAACGATGCCGTTGATGATCTTAGGCTCTTTTGGGGTATTGATCAACAACTTACCAATTCCTGCCTATATTGATTTTATGAATGGCATTTTTGGTGAAGGGACATGGCAAGCCTTTGGGAACAACTTGTCAGCAGGTACTTTTTCAATACTTGGTCTGTTAATCGCTTTCACAGTAGCGTATAATTTAGCTAAAAGCTACAATCAAGACGCATTAGGTGCTGGGGCGATCTCAGTTGCAAGTTTCTTCGCATTAGGTGCAATGGCGACAGGCCCAGATGGTTTGTTAACAGCTGCCGGACTTGGTTCTCAAGGATTATTTTTAGCATTAATCGTATCGATCATTTCTACTGAGATCTTCCGTCGTCTAGCTGGCAACCCACGCTTAGTCATCAATATGCCTGATGGAGTACCACCAGCAGTTTCACGTTCATTTGCTGCGTTATTCCCAGCAATGATCACCGTATCGATCTTTGCTTTGTTTACAGCAATTTTCCAAGCATTTGGTGTGACAAGTATCGTATTGTCCTTCTATGAATTGGTGCAACAACCATTCATGGGCTTGGCAAACTCTTACCCAGCTGCTTTGCTATTAGGTTTTATCTCTGCATTCTTATGGTTCTTTGGTTTGCATGGTGCCAACATCATCGACCCGTTCATGCAAACGATCAATGTGCCAGCGATCGAAGCAAACGCACGAGCATTAGAAGCAGGCACAGATTTGCCTTATATCGTCAACAAACCATTCTTTGATTCTTTCGTGAACATTGGCGGAACAGGTGCGACACTAGGTCTTTTGATTGCGATCTTTTTAGTTGCTCGTCATCATAAAGCGTATATGACTGTCGCAAAACTATCCGTTGCACCAGGTGTGTTCATGATCAATGAACCAGTGATGTTTGGGTTACCCGTTGTCTTGAACCCAATCTTGTTCATCCCATATGTGTTGACACCACTTGTTTTAGTAACGACTGCTTATTTTGCAACCGCAACTGGCTTAGTTCCTGCAAGTACCGTCATCGCACCATGGACGACGCCACCAATCATCGGCGGTATTTTGTCGACACAAAGTATTGCTGGCGGAATCTTGGCAGCTGTTAACTTGATCTTGTCGATCGTTATCTACTTGCCGTTCGTGAAAATGGCGCAAATTCAAGAAACACGCCGTTTAAAAAATGCGTAATGTCTGATCGAGTCGATTAGAAACAAGCGCCAAACGTAATAGACCTTATCCGGCCGCGATCAGAGTGCAATACCCCTTATCACACTGCTTCATTGGAAGGTGCAGTGGTGTGATGACACTCTTTTCGTTTGGCCGGTTCTTTTCTCGTTTTTCAATCAATACAACACACGTTTTGGAGGTGGCAAAATGCCCAAATATATGGAGATCGCAGATGTTCTGCGTAAAAGAATCAAGGACGGGACTTATCCGAAAGACAGTCTTTTACCTTATCAAACAGAGTTAGTGGAAGAGTTTGGCGTCAGCCGAATGACGATTAAAAATGCGGTGAATATCCTGATTATGGAAGGCTTGCTGCTGACAAAGCGCGGCTTAGGGACCAAAGTTTTGAATCATTCCTTTTGGGGCAAAGATACCTCATCGGTGACAGAATACAAAGGCCTGAGTTATCAGATGAAACAAGAAAAACGGACGTTGACTAGCCAAGTCATCACCTTTGAAGTCTGTTTTCCTACAACAAGAATTCAAGAGATGCTTCAGATCACTGCCGAACAACCAATCTATCATGTGATCCGTTTGCGGATCTTAGAAGGCAATCCATACATACTCGAGCATTCCTATATGCCGTTGGATCTGGTCAGCGGTTTGACGAAAGAGATCTTGGAAGAATCCGTCTATGACTATCTACTGCAAGATTTAGGCTACAAATTTGCTGGTGCTTATCGGACTTTTCAGGCTGCCAAAAGCGATGAATACGATCAAACCTATTTAGCGTGCCAAGCAGATGACCCAGTATTGGAATTAGAACAGATCATCTATCTAGAATCGGGACGTCCAGTGGACTATTCCTGCAGCCGCAATCGGTATGATGTTCGTGGCTATTCCATGTTAGACATGAAGCCTGACCTGTTACAGCACCGCAAAAAGTAACGGCTTACAAAATGCTTCTTCAACGAAAAAACGCTTCATAGCTACTGTTGGCTATGGAGCGTTTTTGTTTTGACTTAAGAAGTGGGTTGGTTTTGATCACCTAGTTTGGCTAAGATAGTTTCCGCAACGGCTTTAGGGATGCCAGCTTGCTGGATCTCTTCCACGGAAGCTGCTTGGATGTTTTTTAACGACTTGAAGGTTTTCATCAGCTGTTGCTTGCGTTTTGGTCCTAAGCCAGGAATTTCATCCAGTTTGGAAGAAAAGCTGTTTTTGCTGCGCAGTTGGCGATGGAAGGTGATCGCAAAACGATGGACCTCATCTTGGATCCGTTGCAGCAAAAAGAATTCCACAGAATTGCGTTCCAGCTGGATCGGATCTAAAAATTCCCCGAAAATCAACTCGCTGGTTTTGTGTTTGTTGTTCTTCACTAAACCGGCAACGGGAATATCTAAACCTAGCTGGTTATACAGCACTTCTTGGGCGGCACCGACTTGGGCTTTCCCACCATCGATGATGATCAGATCAGGAAAAGGCAGGTTTTCTTTTAGGACACGAGAGTATCGGCGATAGATGACTTCTTGCATAGAGCCATAATCGTCGCCGCCTTGTGCAGTACGAATCTTATATTTCCGATAATCATCTTTAAACGGCTTCCCGTCGACAAAAACCACCATTGCAGACACTGGGTCGGTCCCCATGATGTGGGAGTTATCGAAGGCTTCGATCCGATAAGGTGTCGCAATCCCCATGGCTTCGGCTAGACGATCCACTGCACCGATCGTCCGTTCTTCAGTACGCTCGATCAACGCAAATTTTTGTGCCAAGGCAATGCGGGCATTTTTATTGGCCAAATCGACCAATTTCTTTTTGTCGCCTCGTTGGGGCTGCAGGACTTTGGTTTCCAGCAGCGCTTCTAATGGGGCAGCATCGACATTTTGCGGAACAAAGACTTCTTTGGGAATGAAGTGCTCATTCTTTTGGTAAAACTGGCCGACGAAGGTCAAGAAATCCTCATCCGCTTCATTGTAGAAAGGAAACAAAGAGACTTCCCGTTCGATCAGCTTTCCTTGACGGATAAAGAAGACTTGGACACACATCCAGCCTTTGTCGACACTGTAGCCAAAGACATCACGGTCCATCAGATCTGTCAGAGTCATTTTTTGTCGCGTCATGACGGTATCGATTGCTTGGATCTGATCCCGCAGCTCAGCTGCTCGTTCAAACTCTAACGTTTCAATAGCTTCGCCCATCTTCTCTTTCAGGTCTTTCAAAATATCGACGTGACCGCCGTGGAAAAAGTGTTTGACTTGATCAACGATCTTATGATAATCCTTGGGGTCTACATTGTTGACATAAGGACAGACGCATTGACCCAAATGATAATAAAGACAAGGCCGCTTTTGAGAAGGACCGCATTTTCGTAAAGGAAAGAGGCGATCCAGCACCCGTTTGGTTTCGTTGGCTGCTCGTGCATCAGGATAGGGGCCAAAATATAAAGCCCCGTCTTTTAAAACTTTACGAGTGATGATCAGACGCGGATAGCGCTCTTTGGTCACTTTAATAAAAGGATACGACTTGTCGTCCTTTAGCATGATATTGTATTTCGGTTTATTTTTTTGAATCAAATTGATTTCCAGCAATAAGGCTTCCGTATTTGATTCGGTAACGACGTACTCAAAATCATTGATTTCTTGAACGAGCCGTTCGGTTTTCGTATCGTGACTGCCGGTAAAGTACGAACGGACACGATTTTTTAAAATTTTGGCTTTCCCAACATAGATGATTTTGTTATTTTTATCTTTCATTAAATAACAACCGGGTTGGTCAGGAAGCAGCGCTAATTTGTTCTTGATTTGTTCGTTCATTTCAAGATCCTTTCTTACTGGTTTGCTCACGAACTGCAAAAGTAGTCAAAAGGCGGTCTAAGCTCTCCTCAAAAAGGGGAACATTAGAGCCCATAGCCAGTACTCTTCATTTTAGCACAAATTTCTTAAGAAACAATCAAACGGACCAGATCGGCAGCGAGGAAGCGTAATCGTAAGAAAAGGTTAAGAAATCCCACGAGGCGGTGGTTTCCTCCCTTAAAAACAAGTGAATTTATTTGCTTTCTGCTTGCAAGGAATCCTCTTGCGACCACTCCTGAATGAAGGTCCGCAAACCCTCGATGGCTGGTTCTGTGACGGCTTTGCGCTGGATGAGGTAAAATTGCCGCTCAAAATTTTTATCCAGCAGTTGATAGCCAATGCCGTGGGCGGCTCGCTTGGAAAGGATCGAACAGCCGAAGCCTTGTTTCAGTAAAGCGACGATCAATTCATTGCTGGCGATCTCAATGATCGGTCCTTGAATATTTTGTTCCTCTAGATAGCGCTTAGTGTAATAGTAGACACCAGAACTCGCTTCTCGGACGAGCCAAGGACCGACTTGGGGATCACCAGCTAAGACGAGCTGATCTTTCAAAATCGGAAAACGTAAAATACTCGGTGCGGATAAGGGTTTTTCAATGATCCCTAAATCTAGTTGATGTTGCTCAAGCGCTGTTAAGACTTCAGCGGAGTTCATCATCGATACCCGAAAACGCACCGTGGGAAAGGCGTTGTATAAAGCAATCATCAAGTCAGGCATCAAGGCCATCGCATAGGTATGAGAGATGCCTAGGGCACAGTGGCTTTGATGCTGCGTGTTGGTATGGATCTCGCTGGCGATCGTCGACCACTCATCCAATAAATTCAGTGCCTTTTCGTAAAGGTACTCTGCTTGGGGCGTGGCGATCACGTTTTTGCGACCATTGCGTAAAAAAAGCGGTGTATCCAGGTCTTGTTCCAACTGCTTGATTTGAGCAGAAACCGTGGGCTGCGAAATAAACAGCAATTCGGCAGCTTTCGAAAAATTTTTCGTTTCATAGACCATCTTGAAGGTCTCCAGTAATTTTAACATTGCAATCCCTTCCATTAGAAAATTCAATCATAACTATTATACCAATAAATCCTACTGATCGGTCAATCTGTGTATAATGGATGTTATATGAAAGGATGAAAGCAATGAAGCAACGACAAACAGCTTTGATACTTCCCGGTTTGTTCCTATCCTTTTCGGTAGCCGTCATCGCCCGAATCATGGCTTTGGCTGTGCCAAAATTAGGAGGAGCAACCCTTGCTATTTTATTAGGAATCATTTTAGGAAATACACTGTTCAAGCAAGAACGCTATCAAGTCGGAACGAAGGTTGCGGAAAGTCGGCTCTTGGAATATTCGGTGGTTTTGCTGGGCTTTACCGTCACTTTCCAGACCATCAGTGAAATGGGCCTTCGGGGCTTTCTCTTTATATTGCTGATGATGAGTTTGGTCATTACCGCTGCTTATTTGATAGGGAAAAAAATGGGCTTTAATCAAAAGATGAGCCTGATGATGGCAGGCGGCAACGCTGTCTGCGGGTCCTCTGCGATTGCGGCGATCGCACCAGCCATTGATGCCGATGATGAAGAAAAAGGGCAGATCATCACCTTGGTCAATCTTTTAGGAACAGTGATGATGCTGACGCTGCCGTTTTTAGGCTTGGCCTTATACGGCGATGATCTGTTGCAAAAAAGCGCCTTACTTGGTGGCACGCTGCAATCCGTCGGACAAGTCGTGGCGGGGGCTAGTTTGATTGATGCCGACACCGTCAAATACGCGATGCTCTTTAAAATCGCGCGCATCATCATGTTGGCAGTCGTCGTCATTGTTTTTGAACGAATGACGACAAAGACCCCCACCAAAACCAAAGCCAAAGGCAAGCTGCGGCTGCCGATCCCTTGGTATGTGTTGGGCTTCTTGACCATCTGTATCTTGAACAGCTTCTTGCCGCTGCCTAGCTGGTTGAATGAGGGCGCTCATTTTATCAGTACGTGGTTTGAAACGACGGCGTTGGCAGCCATCGGTTTGCGCCTGGATTTCCGCAAGTTTTTAAAAGAAGGCCCGCGCTTTTTATTCTATGGTCTTTCCGTTGGTGCTGTCCAAACCGTGGGTGCTGTTGCATTGATTTGGTTGCTGCGGCTCTAATTCACAAGAGGCACGACCCATAAAGCACATTTGAAGCGCACGATTGTTTAACGAAAAAAGCCACGACGGTTGATCGAAGGGCACGCTTTGCTGTTTCTGTTGGAAGAGGCAGCAAGGCGTGACTTTTCAGATCAACTGTCGGGCTTTTTTTAGCGGCAAAGAAGGTTAGACGGGTACTTGGATGACTTGAACACCTTGTTGCTCAATCAAATCGATGACTTTGGGATCAGAATAATGATCGGTGATCAGCAGATCAATATCCGCAATTGCACCAATCGTAAAATTGGATTGCTTACCGATTTTGCGATAATCCGCGATAACGATCAACTTGCCAGAATTTTCGATGATTTTCGCATTGACTTTGGCTTCGTGGATCACTGAAGTGGAAATGCCGGTCTGTAAATCTAACCCACTACAGCCAATGATCGTAACATCAGAACGAACGTGAGAAAATGACTCCACGGCGATGTCTCCTGACAATGCCGCTTTAGGGTAACGTATTTCGCCGCCACTTAAAACAATCGTTGATTTTGGATGGTGTTCCATTTGGATCACACTCGTGTTGTTTGTCAGCAAACTGATTCGTTTGTCTGTGAGATGGCGCAACGTTTGAGCCGCACTGGTACTCGTATTGACGAAAAGGGTATCACCATCTTTTACTTGGCGAGCCGCTTCTTTGGCCAGTCGATCTTTGATGTACTCGATCGAGTCGGTGGGATGTGCTTCATCTTCATAAGCTTCACAGTATTCGATTTTTCCGTGGGTTTGTTTGATCTGACCCATCTCACTGAGGACAGTACAGTCTCTGCGGATCGTCATCTCTGATACTCCCAACTGATGACTGAGGGTCCTCACATCAGAAAGACCAGATGCTTTTATCAAATCGATCAATTGTTTTCTTCTTTGCCTCACTTCTTCATTGGAACGTTTCACGATACTTCCTCCTCACATGCGCTTTTTTCTATTATTGTCTTCTATCATCTGTTCAGCTTGCAATTATCCTGTGCAGCAAAATCACGTGTCTCTTTCTCACGAATTCGCGGGATAATCGCACAGCCGTCGTTTAGAAACTGCCATTTTTTTATCGTTTCTTCTTTCGAACTCATTTTAACATATCACAGAAACATTACCATATATATTAAATAATCACATTTATTTCTCGGTAAATTAACATAAAATAAGATAAATTAACATAAAACTTGATTGAAAGCGTTTTTCTATATGTTAGAATCAAGGTGTAAATAAGCAAGGGAGGAACAAAGATGGTACACGTAAATGATGTTTCGAAAGAGAGTTGGCTGTTAAATACGTTTCCAGAATGGGGAACCTATTTAAACGAGGAGATCGAAAGTGAACTTGTGAAAGAAGGCACAGTTTCCATGTGGTGGCTAGGCTGTACGGGTATTTGGTTAAAGAGTGCGGAAGGAACCAACATTTTATGCGACCTTTGGTGCGGCACTGGCAAACGCAGTCATGGGAATGGGCAAATGAAAAAAGGCCATCAAATGATGCGGATGAGTGGTGTACAGGAAATGCAGCCTAACTTACGGACGCAGCCCTTTGTGATCGATCCATTTGAAATCAAAGGAGTGGATGCGTTAGTGGTGACCCATATTCATTCCGATCATTTAGACATCAATACCGCAGCTGCAGTCCATCAAAATTGTCCAGAAGCAAAATTCGTCGGTCCCCATGAAGTCGTTGCAACTTGGTTGAAATGGGGAATACCAGAAGAAAAAACCATTGTGGTCAAACCAGGGGATGAAGTGACCATTGGGCAGGTGAAAATCGTCGCTTTAGAAGCATTCGATCGAACCGCTCTAATTACTTGTGAAGATCCGGATACCAGCTTGAAAGGAAAAATGCCACAGGACATGGATCGTATCGCAGTCAATTACTTGTTTGAGACTTCCGGTGGGGCGATTTATCACGCTGGAGATTCTCATTATTCGAATGTATTTGCTAAACATGGGAATCAGTACAAGATCGATGTTTGCTTAGGTGCATATGGCGAAAACCCGCGGGGCATCACCGACAAGGTTACTTCAGTCGATATGTTGCGGATGGCAGAATCCCTCAATGCCAAAGTAGTGATACCTGTACACTATGATATCTGGTCCAATTTTATGGCTGATCCAAAGGAGATCACTGAGATTTGGAAGTTTAAAAAAGATCGTTTGCACTATGAGTTTAAACCGTATATTTGGCAAGTTGGCGGCAAATTTACCTACCCAACGAATAAAGACGATCTTGAATTTAATTTCTATCGCGGCTTCAAAGATGTGTTTTCGGTCGATAATGATACGCCATTCCCTTCTTTTTTATAAAAGAAGGGGGGATGCTGCAAAAGCCAAATTTGAAAGGAGCAAAGGTAATGCTGCGTTATTTTTATGAAAATGAGTTGGTTGCGATCAATCATGAACAGCCCGAAGATTGGGAAGCCGCTATCTGGGCGAGTGGCGAAGGATTAAAGCAAAAGGCGTTGATCACGGATCAGTATATTGAAGATGTCATTCGGGATGTTCATCAATACGGTCCTTATATTGTGATCATTCCCAAAGTAGCCATGCCCCATTCTTCAGCAGAAAGCAAAGGTGTCTTAGGAACGGGGATCGGATTGACGATTTTTCCAGCCCCCGTTTCATTTCAAGATGATGACCCCGACAAAGAGGCGCAGTTGTTCTTTATGCTCGCTGCCAAAAACGCTGAAGCACATATGAACAATATCGCTAGTTTATCCGAAATGCTGATGGAAGAAGGGCTGGTGGAAGATTTACTAGGTGTAAAAACAATGGCAGATTTTGAAGCGGTGATGGAGAAATATGACCAAAAAGAAAGCAGGGATTAGATGGAAATGGTAGGAGATTTCTTATTGAGATGCTGGGATTACTTTGCTCAGAATATTTTGATGCAGCCAGCTTTTTTGATCGGTTTTATTGTACTGATTGGTTACTTACTATTGAAACGGCCGTTTGTTGAATGTGTTGCAGGTTTCTTAAAGGCCACCGTTGGTTACTTGATTTTGACGATTGGCTCTGGTGGATTGGTCAATAATTTCCGTCCGATCCTGGTGGGGCTTAAGGAGCGTTTTGAATTAGATGCGATGGTCACTGACCCGTATTTTGGTCAAAATGCGATCACCGCCGGCATTGAAGAACGATTTGGACGCACCTTTGGTGACACGATGCTCTTATTATTGATTGCCTTTGTTTTTAATATCTTACTCGTTCGCTTCAAAAAATATACGAAGCTGCGGGCCGTCTTCACTACTGGAAATGTGCAAGTACAGCAAGCCGCAACGGCCTTTTGGCTGCTGCTATTCTGTTTCCCAGACCTGGGTCGAATCGAAGTCTTACTTGTCATGGGCTTGATCTTAGGCTGCTATTGGGCGGTTGGGTCCAATTTGACCGTTGGCATCTGTCAAGATTTGACGGAAGGTGCTGGTTTTGCGATTGCCCATCAACAGATGTTTGGTGTTTACTTCTTTGCACGACTTGCAGAACGCTTCAAAAAGAACAAATCCAACCGCAAATTAGAAGATGTCGAACTACCGGGTTTTTTATCGGTCTTCAATGAAAACATGGTATCGACTTCGATTTTGATGCTCTTTTTCTTCGGTATCATTTTAGTAACGCTTGGACAAGATTATTTAATAACAGCAGGATTTATGGCAGAAGGACAAAGTTTCTTATTTTATATTTTACAAACTTCACTAATGTTTGCCGTCTATTTAGCAATTCTTCAATTAGGTGTCCGCACCTTCGTTTCTGAATTGACCGAGTCATTCCAAGGAATCTCGAATACGATTTTACCAGGTGCTGTTCCAGGGATCGATATCGCCGCAACCTTTGCCTTTGGATCGCCAAATGCCGTGACGGTGGGCTTTTTATTCGGTGCATTAGGACAATTCTTAATGATTGCTTTACTGATTTTGTTCCGTTCACCAACGATCGTCATTGCTGGGTTTATCCCACTGTTCTTTGATAACGCAGCGATCGCCGTTTTTGCCAACAACCGCGGAGGCATCAAGGCGGCTTGTCTCTTCCCATTCTTATCAGGCATTATTCAGATCGGTGGTTCGGCATTGATCGCTACTTGGGTAGGATTGTCTCAATATGGCGGCTATCTTGGGATGTTCGACTGGGCGACCGTCTGGCCATTCTTTACAGTATTGATGAAATTCTTAGGCATCATTGGTGTGGTTCTTGTAGTGGTGATCTTATTAGTGATTCCACAGTTGCAGTACCGCAGAGATCCAGAAGGGTATTTCTTGATCGCAGATGATTATGATGCGTATGTAGAAAAACAAAAATAATGAATTCTTAGGAGGAAAAGAAGATGAGAGTATTGGTATCTTGTGCAAATGGATCAGGAACAAGTTTGATGATGATGCGGAGTGTCGAAAAAGCTTTGAAGTCAGAAGGGATCACGATCACCTCTATTCATCATTGCGCGATTTCTGAAGGCAAAAGCACCGCCAAGAATTACGATGTGGTCTTTACGCCAATGAACTTTGTCAATATGTTCGATAAAGCCAAAGAAAAGGGCGTAACAGTGATCGGAGTCAGAAATGTGATGTCCCCTAAAGAAATTATTGAGCGGGTCAGAGAAGCGGGTCTTTCGAAGGAGTAGTGCATCAGGACGTGACAAGAACAAAAAGATGATCGAACAAAAGAGAGGGGAATTTCATGAGTATACCAAAACTGCAGATCGCTTGCGATCACTCCGATTTAGCTGGTGCACTGGCTGATATCAAAAAAGTTGGCGATGTGGTGGATATCATTGAAGCAGGAACTATTTTACTGTTGCAAGAAGGAGCACAGGTCCTACGCTGTTTTCGAGCGATGTATCCGGAAAAGTTGATCGTAGCAGACACAAAATGTGCCGATGCCGGTGGGACGGTCGCCAAAAACTGCCAGCAAGCTGGCGCGGATTATATGACCGTGATTTGTGCAGCAACGATCCCAACAATGAAGGCAGCGGCAAAAGAAATTGCTGAGATCCAAGTAGAATTATATGGTGACTGGACCTACCAGCAAGCACAGCAGTGGCTAGATGCCGGCATCTCACAAGCTATCTATCATCAAAGTCGTGACGCACTGTTAGCTGGTGAAACATGGGGAGAAAAAGATTTAACGAAAGTCCGTAAATTGATCGATATGGGGTTTCGAGTGTCAGTCACGGGAGGATTGAGCGTCGAGACGTTGGCTCTGTTTGCTGGCATTGATGTGTATACCTTTATCACAGGACGAGGCATCACTGCAGCTGACGATCCGCAACAAGCAGCAGTTGATTTCAAGCAAGAGATTTTACGGATTTGGGGGTAGTTTTCCATGAGTTTGATCGGTCTATATGAAAAAGCAACACCCAAAACCCTCTCTTGGTCGGAACGATTGCAGTTTGTCAAAGACCGAGGCTTCGATTTCATTGAAATGTCCATTGATGAAACCGATGAACGCTTGGCACGCTTAGAGTGGGACCAAGAGCAACGCAAAGAGATCGTCGAGGCAATCTATGCCTCGGGGATCAAAATCTTGTCTTTATGTCTCAGTGGACATCGGCGGTTTCCCTTTGGTTCGATCGATGAAAAAAAGCGCAAGCACGCGATGCATCTGATGGAAAAAGCCATTGACCTGGCTTCAGATTTGGGTATTCGCTGCATCCAATTAGCCGGATACGATGTGTACTATGAGGAAAAAAGTCTTTGTAGCCGAGAATGGTTCATTGCCAATCTAAAAGAAGCGGTCGCTAGGGCGTCTGAAAAGGGTGTCGTTTTGTCACTAGAGATCATGGATGATCCGTTTCTAAATTCTATCTCAAAGTATTTACGGATCAAGGAGCAGATCCCTTCGCCCTATCTACAAGTCTATCCAGATGTCGGGAACCTATCGGCCTGGCCAGAAAATGATGTCGGTTATGAATTAGAAAAAGGCATTTGCGAGATAACCCAGATTCATTTGAAAGATACATTGGCGGTTTCAGATAAGTTTCGAGGAAAGTTTAAAGAAGTACCGTTTGGCACTGGGTGTGTTGATTTTGATGGCTGCTTACGCACGCTGAAGCGGTTGAATTATAACGGTTCTTTTGTCATCGAGATGTGGAGTGAGACGAGCGCTGACCCGATTGCGGAAATCGAACAAGCCAAAGCATTTTTATTACCAAAACTAAAGGAGGTCGGTTACCTTGATCAATCAGCTTCAATTGATGAAAGAGCGAGTCTATCAAGCCAATAAGAGACTGCCTGAGGAAGGACTAGTAAAGCTAACTTGGGGAAATGTCAGTGAGATCGATCGAGATTTAGGGATCATCGTCATTAAACCCAGCGGTGTTGATTATCAGACGATGACGGTTGATTCAATGGTAGTTTGCGACTTAGCGGGAACGCCGAAAGAGGCGAAGGCGTTGAAGCCTTCCTCGGATATCAAAACCCATGCGCTATTGTATAAGCACTTCGAAGGCGTCAAGGCGATCGTCCATACGCATTCGACAAATGCGGTAAAATGGGCGCAAGCACAGCGAGACATTCCTGCATATGGAACGACGCATGCGGATACTTTTTATGGTAGTGTCCCTTGCACACGACCTTTACGGGCCTCTGAGGTAACGGCAGACTATGAAAAAGAAACTGGCAAAGTCATTGTCGAGACGTTTGAAAAGCGGGGATTAGATCCACTTGCATGCCCAGCTGTCCTCACAGCGGGACACGGTCCCTTTACTTGGGGGCAATCTGCGGAACAAGCGGTCAGCAATAGTATTGTTTTAGAAGAGGTCGCAGAAATGGCATTAGGTACCGAAGCTTTGACCTTGGATCGAACACCGATCGCTGATTATTTGCTGGATAAACATTATTTCCGCAAGCATGGCGAACATGCTTATTATGGACAAGGATAACGGAAAAGCAGCCATTCCTAGCGATCAAGGAACGGCTGCTTTTCTATTCGTTTTCTTCAGCGAGTGTTTTCACATAAAAGCGATCCATCGTGGTATGCTGTGCTGCCAATAGTGGCTGGCACAATGCGCGATAGCCGGCTTTTTGATAGACATGCAAGGCTGCTTCTAGAGAATGATGGGATTCTAAATAGAGTTGCCGATAACCTAGTTCAACAGCTTTGGCCTCGATCTTCGCCAGCAAGGGATAGCTGAGGCGCTGCCCTTTGGCAGCATCACTGAGATAAAATTTTTGCAGCTCGGCGATTTTCCCTTCTGAATCATAAGCGGCAAGACCACCGCCGCCTAAAAGGGTACCCGATTCATTAGTGACGACAAAATAATGGCGGCTAGCAGGATCTGCTGCATAAAATTCACTTAAGTGGTCTAACTCGGGATCAAAATAGGCAGTCCCTGGAACCGCCAACTGGTGGTCGGTCAAGCTTTTGCGAATGATAGCGGCTAAGGGCGCATCATCTTGAGATTGGATCGAACGAAATATCGGCTTCATGCAGCTCCTCCTTAAAGTGAAAGTAAATGAATAGCTATAGTGTACCACAGCATCGAGGGAGTGTTTAGTGATGATAAGAAAAGCCATCCTCGCAATGGCGCCCCTCTTTAATAAGAAAACCGCCCCTCGTTGCCGGGCTCCTAATGTGAAAAGGAGTATGGCGCAACGAGGGGGCGGTTTTTGTGCGTTAGTCATGGAAGCAGTAATTAGAGCGTTTCACCATTGGAGGCGATCACTTGCTGGTACCACGCAAAGGAATCTTTTTTCAAACGATTCAAGGTTCCTTTCCCGGTATTATCTTTGTCGACATAGATCATGCCATAGCGTTTCTCCATTTCGCCGCTGCCGAAGCTGACGATATCAATGATCCCCCAAGGCGTATAGCCTAATAACGGTACACCATCTTCAACTACCGCTTTTTCCATCTGTTCGATGTGCTCTTTCAGGTAAGTGATGCGGTAGTCATCATGGACTTGCTGCTCATCAGTTAGTTGATCGTAAGCACCAAAGCCATTTTCCACGATAAATAGCGGCAAGTCATAGCGTTGATAGATCGTATTTAACACATAACGCAACCCGACTGGGTCAATAGGCCAGCCCCAATCAGAAGCACTGATATAAGGATTACTCACGATTTTTGCTCCTGGGATATCCTCAGTTGGTGTGCCAGCCACCTCATCAAGGGTTGAGATCGTTCCTGACATGTAATAGCTGAACCCAATATAATCAACGGTTCCCGCTTTTAATAGCGCTTGTTCCTCGGGCGTGATCTCAATCGTGATGCCTTTTTTCGCCCAATATTTTTGCACATAGGTTGGGATCTTGCCTCGTACGTGGACGTCGCTGTAAAAATAGCGCCGTTCATTGGCTTTGACGGATGCCATCAAATCAGCGGGTGCGCAAGAGTAGGGGTAGACTGGGACATAGGCCATCATACAGCCAATCTGAAACTCTGGATTGATTTTTTTGCCTTCAATCACCGCTGCCGCACTGGCAATCAACTCATTGACGCCCGCTTGAAAGACGAGTGCTTCTTTTTGACTGTCATCCTCGATGATCATGGCAGAATTGGTCCAAACGTGCAGCGGCTCTTGCCCATCTGCTTGATTATTGATCTCATTGAAGGTCATCCAATACGTTACTTTGTCACGATACCGTTGAAAAACGGTCTTGGCGAATTTGACAAAGAGGGGAATCACTTCTTTGTTAGCAAACCCACCAAATTCTTCATAGAGGGCATAAGGCATTTCAAAGTGAGACAAAGTGATGACGGGTTCGATGCCATTTGCCTGCAATTCGTCGAAAAGATCATCGTAGTATTGGAGACCGGCTTCATTTGGTTCTTCTTCTGTTCCAGTTGGATAGATCCGGCTCCAAGAAATCGATGTCCGTAGACATTTCAAGCCCAGTTCTTTGAATAACTGGATATCTTCTTTGTAACGGTGATAAAAGTCAATGGCTTCATGGTTCGGGTAATATTCCCCTTCAATGACTCCTTTGGTGATTTTACGGGGAATACCGTTGCCACCGGCCGTCATGACATCGGCGGTACTCATTCCACGGCCAGCAACATTCCAAGCGCCTTCCGCTTGATGGGCAGCGATCGCGCCGCCCCATAAAAAATCTTTCGGCATTTTTGCGGACATAAATTTCATTCCTCCTCGACTCATTCGTTTGCTTATAATTCTACTTTCTGGGAACGGTTAGAGGCGATCACGAAAGGCAAATAGATCAAGACCGAAATCGCAAGACAAACGACACCGACAACCGCAGCGATCGCATTTCCTCCAGTTCCTAAAAAGAGATTAATGATTCCTGGGGTCGTCCATGGTACCCCAATCGCTGGGGTCGGCATGATCGGCCAGACAACAGTGACAAAATAACCCACCAAAATATTGACCATTGGTGTCAAAATAAACGGAATGATCATGATTGGATTCAAGACGATCGGTAGACCGAAGATCATCGGTTCATTGATTTGGAAAATTCCTGGAACTAAGGACATCTTAGCGATCTCACGTTGTTCTGGACGTTTTGAAGCGATGAAGATCGCAATGATCAAGCCCAATGTCATACCAGTTCCGCCCATATTTGCGAACATATCATTTAAAACGCCCCAGGTTTCTTTGTAAGGAACGTCCCACAAGGAGCCGCCCTGGTTGATAAAGTCTAGGTTAGCTAGATCTTGTTCGGTAAAAATCGCTGAACGAACCGCATTCAATGTGTTTGGTCCATGGATCCCAATCGCAAACAACGTGGTTTGCAAAAATGCCAAGATCAAGACACCGACGACATTGCCCCCCAGATCCCGCAATGGACTTTGGATCCCGTTGTAAATCAGTTCATTGATGCCTTCTGGCGCGATCATCAAAACTAAGAAATTGATCAAAGCAGTGACTGCCACGATGATCACGATCGGAATCATGCCAGAAAAGGAGCGAGAAACTGCTGGTGGTACCATTTCAGGCATTTTGATCTGCAGTCGTTTGACTTTGAAAAGCTTCGGCAAGAATTCACCGACCAAACAAGCCACAATCATAGCTACAAACAACCCTTGGGCGCCTAAATATTGTGTGGAGATCACATTGACATCATCTACTGCAAAGGAGGTCGGGTACAAGATCATAAAGGCAGTGACACTTGTCAAACCAACTAGCGTAGCATCTGCTTGGAAATGTTTGGCTAGAAGCTGAGCAACAAGAAACGCAATGAATAAACTCATAATGTTGATGGTCCCGTTCGCCACGGAAGCTAGGACTTGCTGAGCACTTTCCAGATTCGGGAAAAGCCGATTCAGTTGAAATAATTGCACGATGAAACTTTCATTGGAAAATAAAATATTGTTGACCAAAATAACGAGAGAAGAAGCGATGGTCAGTGGGAAAATCAGCATGAACGCATCTCGAATCGCTGCTACGTGGCGTTGATTGTTCAACTTTGTTGCGATTGGTACCAACGAGCGGTCTAACAGGTCATTGAATTTTTGCATAATAATAACACCTTTCATTAATTGATGCCATCATTATAGCGAATGAAAACGACTAAAAGTAAGCGGATACGGATTCCGTACATATCTCTCAAGAAATGAAAAAAATTCCGCAGCTGGAACACAGTGTTACAAAAAAAGATGGTTCAGTAAACTGAACCATCAAGAATGGGTACGATAATCTTGCAAATAGCCGATCAGCGTTTCTAAAATCGCTACTGAAGGCAATTGACTAGTCAAATCAAGAAAGATGTCTTTGCGTTCCTCTTTGATCGCATACTCGATCGAATAATCGCACAGGCGTGCCAACGTACTTTCCCGATTTGGGGTAATGCAGTACTTCTGCACGATCGCCTGATTGTCTAAACCGGTAATGACTTCGATCAGTTCTTTGGTTTCACCAGAGACACTCAAAAAAACCAAAACATTCTTTTGCTCTTTTCGCAAAAAGCTTTTGATCGGGTAGGTTAGCTCATCAATGCTGATACTAAAGTAACCGAGGCTGGCTAGTTTGCGGGCAACGTATTGCGCAATCGCACCGGATGCCCCCATCCCCATAAATAAGATCAAATCGGCATCCCGCATCGCTTCGGCGAGTTTTCGTATTTGGTATTCCGCATCAGGGTGGAAGATCTGCATATTCAAGCCTTTGATGCGCGCTTCTAAACCTAAGTGTTCAGGATGCGCATCAAAATGGGCTTTTTCTAAATGATTTTTGATATAGAAGCGAAATTCTGGAAACGACTGAAAGCCGACTTTTTGAATAAAACGAAAGACCGAAGTCGAAGAGACATGGGCATCATCGGCAATGTCGCGCACGCGCATATACGGGATCTTTTCTAAGTGATTGACGATAAAACGGTAGATTTCTTGTTCTACCGCAGAGAGCTTGTTCAAGTTTAATTGTTCAAAAAGCGCCATGCTGGTTCCTCGCTGTCCTAGATAATCAATTTACACCAGTATAGCATATCCGAACTTTTAACGGTGCAGCTGTTGGTGGATCTGATAGACTGCGCCGATCAAGCCGGCGTCGTTTTTCAGCTTCGCTGGACGAACAGGTGCGATGGTTTGTCCGCGCAAATAATTGATCGCTTCATGCCGTGTTTCCGTGATCGTCAAGCGAGCCTGCAGGCGTTCCCAGAAATAAGGATTGGCACTGATGCCGCCGCCGATCAATACCAATTCTGGGTCAAAGCAGCTGATCAAATTGATCAGCCCTACAGACAGATCCGTCAGAAATTGGTCCGTCAGCTTCAGCGCCAACGCTTCGCCTTGCTGCGCGCGGTCAAAAATCTCTTTGGCGTCTTGGGTGGGTTCAAAGCCAGTAACTGCTGCCCCGGCTAAATTGTAGAGGCGAATCAAGCCGCCCACGACGGCAGTTTTTTTATTGATAGAACTTTCCTCGATATTGCCTTCTTCTGGCAGCTGATCGATCACCATCCAGCCAAATTCACCAGCCATGCCATGAGCACCTCGGTAGACTTGATTATTGATCACGATCCCACCGCCTACACCAGTGCCTAGGACAAGACACAAATAGTTGGCAGCCTCTTGCGCATTGCCGATCCATTTTTCAGCGATCGCTGCTGCATTGGCATCATTTTCCACCGCCACAGGCAACCCTGTACGCGCTTCCAAGACTGCTTTGAAATTTTCGCCATATAACGATTTGATGGCGCCCGCAGTTAACATAAAGCCGTCTTTTTGAACGATCCCCGGGGCGCTGATCCCAATGGCATCAATCGTGTGGCGGCTCTGGGCATCTTCGATGATCGTGAGTAGATCCTGATAAAACTGGGCTGGCTCATAGCTAGTAGGGATCGCTGATTTTTCAAGGATCGCTCCGGTTTCATCCAAAACACCATATTTAATACTTGTTCCGCCAATATCAAATCCTACGTACATTCTTCTTCCTCACCTTCTAAAACATTGTTGCCTTAAGTGTACCATCTGGCAGGAGGAATTTTTTTCTTTTTTCAGCTATTTTTTGCCTGCCGTTTCCGCTGCATCCAAATAAAACAAAATGTCACTTTTGCCTTCCTGATTGGTTCCTTTGTACACATCCGTATCCAAACCTCCGATACGAAAGCCTGCCCGCAAGTAGAACAGACAAGCAGAAGGGTTGTTGTCCTGCGCTTGTGTGTAGATGCCGCGATAGCCTTTGGCAAGGGCCGCTTTCAGTGCCTGTTGGATCAGCAGTTGACCGATTCCTTGCTTACGGTAGTCTATGTTGACCTTTAAGTCATAGAGGTACAGATACTTGAAAAAAGCGTCTTGAACGATTGCTAAGCCGATGCATTTTCCATCATCATAAGCACCGATAAACAGACTGTTTCGGCTCATTTCGTCATAGCAATAATTTTCATCTGGGAAACGCATCGTCTGAATGTCTTCGGATGCAAATTTACAGATCGTGTACTGCCAGCTGCCCTCACTATAAGACGGCAGCATTTTCCCCCATAAGGAGAAGGGTTCGTTTTTCAAGCGGATATCAGCTTGGTGTTCTTGATCGATCCGTTTGATTTCTAGCATGGGACACCTCGATTTTCTATAGATTTCAATCATGAGTATTTAAAAGTAAGTTGTTGCAGTTTAGTTTACTACAAAGAATGAAAAATCACGATACTTATTAAACAGTCTAGTCTTCCTGTGAGAAGGGACGATTTTGTAGGAGAACTTAGTTGTTTGTCTATACATTGAGGTTGGAAAAAGCAGAAATATTCCATTGATACCTTAGTCACAATGACCGACGGAAAAATACGCCTTAAGTTTGATTATATTTATCGCTTGTTTTTTTATACTGAAGGTAGATAGAAAAAACGGAGGACAATCACTTGAAGAAAGCAATTAGTATGATCCTGCTCGTGTTAACGATCGGGACCGTCACATTGGTTACATGGTCTTATTTTACGAAAGATGATTCCAGCGAACTGGTTCAGCTGGTGGATCGTTTCAATCCGTTCGTACCGGAGAAAAAGGTCTATGTCAAAACATCCGACGAGTATGGCGTGTTGCAAGAACACGATTCCTACGAATATACACAAGAAGGGGTCAATGAAGATGGGCAAAAGATCAAAATCACGTTTTGGGCACCACAAAAGCTAAAAGAAAATGCCTACCTAGAGCTTGATGCAAAGGGCAAACATGTGGAGTCGTATCAAGAGGTGACCGAACAAGATCTCCCTGACGCCGTCAAAGACGAGTTGGTTACGACTGATTGATCATCATGCCTGCTTGAAAAAAGGACAGGAAGTCATTTCCCGCAAGTTGGGAGATGGCTTTTTTCGTGCATTCACTTAGAGAAAAGCTCGCCAAGATTTGATTTAGGTGAAAAAGATTAGAGGATGATAGAATTTTCAGAAAAAATAGATAATTTTTTCAATTCTTAGTTGCAATAGCAGAAGCGTCTGGTATTCTCTATGAGGTAGTTAAAAAAAATCATTCATATAATTAAAAATAGCGACAATGAGAGAATCACCTTGTATGGAGGATCAACGGTTTTCAAGGAGGAACCTATGACAGAAAAAAATCAATTAAAAAAGCAGATGAAAACCAGACATATCACTATGTTGGCACTAGGTGGCGCCATCGGTGCTGGCCTATTCAAGGGCAGCGGTGAAGCGATCCAGTTAGCGGGGCCTGCGGTCTTGCTGGCGTTTATTTTTTGCGGGCTGATCTTATTTGTCGTCATGACAGGACTGGGACAGTTGGTCTTATCTGACCAAAAACAACATGGCCTTTCGGGCTTAGTCCAGCCATATCTCGGCGTGCATACAGCCGATTTCATCGACTGGATCTACTGGTCGATGTGGATGATCAACATCATCGCCGAAGCAGTCGCTGCCGCAAGCTTTTTGCAGTTGTGGTTTCCCAATATTCCAGCTTGGATCTTTGTGTTGATTTTGGCACTGCTCACGACCATCATCAATTTGTTTTCGGTTCGCTTGTTTGCGGAAACGGAATACTGGCTTTCCTGGGCCAAAATCAGTGTGGTGATCGCGTTGATCTTGGTGGGTCTCTATCTGGTTGCCACGCAAGTCTTTGATTTGGGCTTTTTCCCGACGATGAGACAAATGACAGACTATGGTGGTTTTGCCCCCCATGGTCTCAAAGGGTTTATCAATTCTTTACTGGTTGTGATCTATTCGTACGGCGGTTCTGAATTAGTAGCCATTACGATCAGTGAAGCGGAAAATCCCAAAAAAGCGATCCCGCAAGCAATCAAAGGAGTGATGACTCGGATTGCCGCTTTTTACATCATTCCCTTGTTTCTTTTACTGATCATTTATCCGTGGAATCAATTAGCCGATCCAAATGTCAGTCCTTTTGTGATGGTGTTTCAAAAAATCCATGTCCCATTTGCCTCCGACATCGTCAATTTAGTGATTATTTTGGCTTTGTTTTCGTCGATCAATTCTGGAGTCTATGCTTCTTCAAGAACGTTGTTTTTCCGATTAAGCAACAATGGCCAGAAAAAAAGCCGCTTTACGATGCTGAATAAAAACAGCGTGCCCCAACGAGCGATCATGTTTTGCAGCGGTACTTTATATCTTGGGGTCGTTCTTTCTTACTTTTTAGGCGACAAACTCTTCAATTATCTAGCAGGCTCCCTGTCTTATACTGTATTGCTGATTTGGTTGTTGATTAGTGCGGCGGCGTTTGTTTTGGTACGCAAGCAGAAGAAAATGGGCTATACGATTTTCTTGAGTGGGGCGATCCTTGCACTGATTTTGCTGTTTGTCGGTATTTTGATCACTAACCCATTGGCGGTCACTGGCTTCACCGCACTATTGTATACGATCATTTTTCTTAGTTTTTATTGGAACCATCGAAAAATAGGGGAAACCAGTGAAAAAAGTTGAAGAAACGTCCCTTAAGACATAAACTGATGGGGAAGGAACCCCGCGTTCGGTTGTTTCTTCGGTTCTCAGGAATGTGACGATAAAATAAAATGTAGGAGAAAACGAAAATGGTTAATTTTTGGACATTGATTTTCGGCACCCTCAGCTGGGTCGTGGTGGAAAGTCTGCTTTACAATCCGATGCATAAGTGGGGCAAGTTTTGGGCGAAAGAATCAGGAATGGCAGAGAAGATGGCTGATCAGCAGATGACGACTGGTGACATGCTCTTTACCTTTGGCGGCACGATCGTTGGTGGGATCCTCTTATCAGCAGCGACCTATCAAGTCGTCTATTGGTTTGCAACATTCGATCATGATGGTTGGCTGATGACCTCCTTGCAAGTCGCTTGCTTATTGTGGCTAGGGGTTTATGGGGTCGCCACCTTCGTGATGGCTGTTTACTCGGGACAGTCCCGCAAATTAGTCGGGCTGCACCTTGTGAACGGGTTTCTAGGAGTGATCGTTTTAGGACTTGCTGTCGGCTTGATTGGACAGTAGGCAACGATCATACCCCAGCGAGAGCGTTCAAAGGTCTCAACGAACCAATCCTAAAGAAAGCCGATCTTGTTTCAACAAGGTTGGTTTTTTTGTGCGTAAAATTAATCTTAATATAAAAAATAGCTATAAAAGCAAATAATTTATGCTATACTAAAAGCACTTTAATCTGTAGGAAACCAAATCCGCGGATTGCGGAAAAATCATCAAAGAAGCAAAATTAGGGGCAACGAGGAGGAAAAAATGAAAACGAAAAGCATGTTAGGTAGAGGAATATTTGCTGCCGTTTGTTTAGCGGCACTATTTTTCTTGACAAGCTGCAGCAGCTCAGGGGTTGACTCTGCAGCTGCGAATCAAGTGTTGACCAATAGCAACAGTTATCAGCAAAATGCCTTGTACGTTTTGGAAGATGGAAAGCTCACCGTCAATAAAACGCTGAGTTTTTTGGTCGATCCGAATCAGGAACCTGCGGACTTGGTAGAAGAACAAGAGACGCAATTAGCGCAGATCAACGAAACACTACAAGCAGAGTTTCCCAAAAGCAAAGCACTGACCGCGGCAGACATCGGTCCTATGCACACCTTTGAAGTGACAAATGCCCAAGTGATCATTGATCAAGAGAAAAAGGAAGTGCGCATGACTGGCGATGATTTTGAGAAAGTATTCAAAATGGCGGACAACAATGACAAGCGTCTGATCGATGACGAACAAAACGAGTACGAGTTTTCTTATGAGGAAAATTAGCAAGTGAAAAAAACGGCTGCCTCCGACGAGACAACCGCTTCAGACTGTAGACAAACCTTAGACAAAAATGAGGTTTGTCTTTTTTTCGTTGCAAAATTTAGTGGCTATTACGGAAAATATTTTACGCAACTAGCAAATCAGCAATTATTTTTATCAATATTAAATAGATTTAAGGTATTTTTTATTATAAAATGATATGTAAAGGGTTGTTTTTCGTTTGCGGTTGTTTTTTTGCTAAACAGCTCTTGGTACAAATACACTTGTTTGCTTCATCACTGGAAAAAATGTTTCGAACAAACGGATGAGAGCGAGCAACTACCTGCAAACAAGCAGCTTTCCTTCGCTGCTTCCCCCAACTAACACCTTAAAAAAGATATTCCCCCTCACTTGCAACCAAGCCACTTCATTGATAAGAAAATCAGTATGTGCAAAAGGAGAAGCAATGAAAATCACACAAATCCAATGTCCCAGCTGCTTGGGTCAGTTAACCGTTGACTGGGAGACAGGAAAAGCAGTCTGCCAGTATTGCTTAACGAAGTCAGTCCTACATTCGCCGCCAAAACAAACGCAAGAAGCTTCGAATGAACAAGCTCCCGTAGTTTTTCAAGAAGTCAAAGAAGGGTTTTATTCGTTTACCTTTAATGAAGACGAGGTAGCAAATGCCTTGAAAAAATGGCTGATCCAACAGGAATCAGTTCCTGAGGACATTGTCGTTCATCTTGAAGTCAGCGAGGTAAAACGATATTTTATTCCGATTTATGAATTTCAGGTGACCTATACGATGCACTGGGAGGGGGCCTTTGGCTACGATACCCATTCCATTGCTTGGGACGGCTCGCATACGACCACGTGGGAAAAGAAGCGCGGCGACCATCCAGATGAGACGGTCATACTCTATCAATGCGGTAGTTCGGAGGTGATCGAGCAAGAAATTCCTCAGAGCTTCGAGGTCAATAATGAAATGAAAAGAAAACCGCACTTTAGTACCGATCAAAAGGAATTTCAACAGCTAATCTCAGCACATGCTATTCATGTTTTTCCCTTTGATATTGAGCAAGAGCAGGCGCTCTTTGGTTCTGAAAAACAAGCGGAACTGAGAGCCCATGCGAATGCCGTGATCCAGAAGAAAGAATCTGCCGATCATCTAAAAGAGCTGCACCTAGATCTTTCCCTGATCAGCTGTGCTACAGAAAAGCTCTACTTTCCCCTGTATATGGGCACCTTCAAGTACCAAGAGCGATCCTTTGAATTTGCGATCGACGGCAAAGATCCTGACCGAATGAAGCTGCCGATTATCCCACAGTGCCAAGAAACCTTACAAACGGTTGCGAATTTTTCAAAAGCTCGCAAGGTTTTTGGCTGGTCCTCCGTACTCTTTTTTACGTTAGGTGTGCTCCTGCTGTTCTTTGCACTATTCATTTCTGAATGGATCCCTCTAGGAAGAGTGTTCAGAGCTGTCATAGGGGGGATTGTCATGAGTTCCCTGCCAACTGCCGTCTATTGGGTAGTATCGGGGATAGTGTTGCACTTTCTAAAAGAACAGTATCTCAAAACAGTCCAAAAATTTAGAGATGAGCTTAAAAGAGAATTATTAGGTAAGAAAACGGCCGGGGCAGCTTTGTTAGCAAACTATGAGAAGCGTGGGAAGCATCTTGCAAGAATCAGGAAATTTTATGAATGGCTCGATACGCTTGCTTATGTGGTCGTGATCGCTACCCTTATTTGGAACATTCGTCGGTTTTTTTGATAAGCCATCTTGTTGAAAAAAATGATTCATAAAAAAGGAGAAAAAATGAAAATCACACAAATCCAATGCCCCAGTTGCTTAGGGCGTCTAGAAGTTGATTGGGACTCAGGAAAAGCAGTCTGTCAGTATTGCTTGAATGAGCTGTTGATCAAACCAGAACAAAAAAACCAGGAACAAACAAACCAAGTCGTCTCGCTGAAAGAGTTGCCACGCATTCAAGGACCCGTCAAAGAAGGGTTTTATCCGTTTGCTTATGATGAAAAGGCATGTGAAGCGGCGTTGAAAAATAAACTAGCCTGGCAAGACACCATCTCGGAAAGTATCTTTTTTGAGCTAGAGATGGTTCATCTAAAACGTGTATTTATCCCGATGTATTATTTTCAAATTGCTTATGATGCGCAAGTGAGAGGGAGCTATGTCTACGAGGAACAGCAGAGGGAGAGTGGGCGCATTACTGCCGACATTTCTTTACATAACAGCGGGAACACAACGGTTTTCAATGAATATTTCCCTACGGATACCCAAAAAGAAGCGGATTACAGTATCAATGGTAAGCTGCCGCTGCGTCTTCAAAAAGGAGCCGCCTATTGCACGGATATGCAGCAGTTTTCGGCATTTAGCCAAGACGTTCAGGTGCTACCCTTTGATATTTCCAGAGAAGCGGCACTCTCTGCTACCCATCTATTGGAAGTCTTCGAAGCAAAAGCCAAAGACCATTTGGTGGGAGCTGAGGTTGCTAATGAGGTTCAACTGACTCTTTTTCCGAAACAATGTGATACGGAAAAACTGTATTTTCCTTATTACATTGGCGAATTCAAGTACGGAAACCAAACCTATTCTTTCGTGGCTGATGGCACCGATGCTGAACGTCTCTTTCCAACCCAGCTTCCTGAATGTGAGCAGCTGGTGCAAGTGAAGAAAAGTTTTTCCAAAACCAGTAGTGTCCTTTGGCAGTTCTGCTATAACTTTTTTTCATTCGGAATAATTTCAGGGACTCTTTTAAATGTTCTTTTTGGTGGCTTTTTAATGCCTGCTGTTGCCTTTAGTCTGCTCGCTTCAGCGGTCATCCTGCTGATTGCTTGTCTTGCGACTTGGTATTTCTTGCTCGTACCAGAGGTCAAGTTTTTCTCAGAGTACGGTAAATTCAAAGCAGAACTTTCTCAGGCATTGAGTCAATCGGATGCATCAACGGCTGCAGTGAAGAAAGCTTTTGAAGCGCGTAGGAAGAAACTCGTCCGAAAGACAGTATTTTACAGCGGTCTGGAAAACATGGCGTATGAATTTGCCTTGATCCTTTTTTTAGCAATCCTGACTTGGTATTTCGGTTTTTATGGCTTATCGTTTCTAGTGCTGCTGGCGTTTGTCACCTGGAATACGATCCGTATTTTTACAACAAAAAGCTCCGATACTTGTATCGAAACGAAAGGATGATTCAATGGATATTATTCCGATTCAATGCCCCCACTGCCTAGGAGAACTAGAAGTCAATTGGGACGCTGGCACGGCGATTTGTCTGTATTGTCGTGGGAAAATGGTCATAAAACAATCTTTCGATCATACCAAAAGCCCGCATGCCAATCCTATGACAGAAAAACAGCTTGCGCTGACGCACCTTGCTGCTTTGTTGAAGAAAATCAGTCAGTCAGCTGATGCCAACCAAACGATGGATCCTCTTCCCCTGGGAAACTCGCCAACGGCTGGGGGTTCAAGTGATCACAAGCAGTCAGAGCAATCGGCAACGAATCAGACGTCTTTGATTCAATGGGCGCCACTCGATCCGGACAACGAGCGACAAAATCGTTTGAATGCTTTTTTGCAAGAGCAATATTTTTTGTTCTATTTCTTTGGAGAAAAACAAGTGTTGCCGCAGCAATTGCAAAGACAAGTCCTTACCAGTTTTCAAGTGCCTGAAACGGAGACGCCTCTGGCACTGCTAACGGCACAGATGACTGGCAAGAAAGCGGATGCGGGTCTACTTTTTGGTGTCGAACGAGTGTATTTGTGCACGTATAAAAGGAAAGAAAAACGAACAGCCAGTTTTTCCTGGAGTACTTGGAAAAATCTTTCCTTTGAGATTCGACATAAAATCTTTGGTAGTATTTTGGTGATTCAAAAGGAATACCGTATTCCTATTCAAACATTGGGCTATGCAACCAAACCTTTTTTACAAGAGTTGCAGAAATTGCTACAAGAGTGGGGGGCTGACTAGTGCTGAGGCGGAGGATCAATGGGCAGTCAAATCAGGAATCAACTGTTTAGTTAGAAAACCAAAAAGAGCGTCGCAAACAGCGGCGCTCTTTTTCACTTCATGTGGTTTCCAACTCAGCATCGTTGGTTTCTGATAAATACTCGGCTTCATCGTTTAAAAGACTGGCCGTCGTTCGCAGCGTGTCGTAAGAATGCAAAACGGCAGCGAGGCTTTTTTGCGAATCACTGATTTTCATGGTCGTCGAATCGGCACTATCTAACACGACTAAGGCTTGGTGGTTGATGGCTTGCATGGTTGCGGCAATGGTTTGGGTCAACTGCTTGGTCTGTTCAGCTAATTTTTGCATTTCATCCGCAACCACCCGAAAGCCAGCTGCCTGTTCGCCGATCCGTGCCGTTTCGATGGAAGCATTGAAGGACAGCAGTTTGGTTTGTTGCGCAATGCGGTCGATGTCATGCAGCACCGCTGTCACCTGTTGGCTATCCATTTCTAAGGCATGGGTCGTTGCTTGATTTTGATCAGACAGCTGTTTGACTTGCGCCAAGTTCTCTGACAAATGATCGACTTGCTGGTGTCCGTTGGCAGAAAGTCTTGTCAGGGAAGCCGCGCTGTCTTGTACTTTTTTGATAGTGACCGCTAAGGCTTGTTCTCTTTGGGTAATGTCAAAAGCGATTTTGACGACGTTGACGACTTCTTGCTGCTCATCGAGGACGGGGAAGTAGATCCCTTCTAAAATCAGTTTTTCTCCTTGTTTGTTTTTCCGAATGATTTTGTCTTGAAACCGTTGCTTTGAGTAAAGCAGTTGATTCCAGAAAGCTTGGTAATCCGTACTGGCAGCATAATGGTCAAAACAAAAGGTCCGATGCGGCAAGCCAATGATTTCTTCTTGGCTGTACCCTAGGATATCAGTCATGTTGGCATTGGCGAAAACAACTTCTTTTTGCGGATCAAAGACTATGACAGCGAGTTCTTGAAAAATAGCAGCGAGCAGACGGTTATTTTGTGTTTCATCTAATGTGAATTTCATACGTACTTACCTACGCCTTTCAGTTTTTTGGGAAGTTTACACAGCGAGTGTCTTACAGTTATCGGTGATGAAGACAAGGCAGTTAAGAGTGCAAAAACCACCTTTTTTGTCGAGCGAAATGCTTGGAAGCAGAAGGAAGCAAGATTCTTTGCATCAGAATGACTTGGTGGTACCCTTAAGGTCAACACGAACGATTTCAAACAAAAGGAGAGAATCGTATGACAGATAGAATTTCGTTGGAAAAAGCAGCCGTTGAATTTAGTGAGGCAAATGCACCGCACCCACGGATCTATGAATTACCGCCAGAAGAAGGGCGCGCACTATTGGAACAAGTCCAAGAGTCACCCGTCAATAAATTGGCGGTTGAGATAGAAGATCAGACCGTAGATACAGGCGAATGGGGGACCATCAATGTTCGTTTTGTTCGTCCTGAAGGAAATCATGCGATTCTCCCTGTCATTTATTATCTCCATGGCGCGGGCTGGGTCTTCGGTAGTGCCGCAACTCATGATAAATTGATCCGTGAATTGGCGGTACGAACCAACTCGATCGTCATTTTTCCTGAATATAGTCGTTCACCAGAAGCAAAATACCCAACGGCGATCGAACAAAATTATGCGGTCTTGCAGCAATTACCGGGATTTGTCGATGTCAAAGGCTTAGACCTTAGCCGTTTGACCGTGGCTGGCGATTCCGTAGGTGGGAACATGGCGACGGTTATGACCTTGTTGACGAAAGCCCGTGGCGGCATTCCGATCGCACAGCAATTATTGTTTTATCCTGTGACAGATGCCCGCTTTGATACGCCTTCGTATGAAGCATTCGGCGAAAATTATTTTCTGACCAAAGAAGGGATGCAATGGTTCTGGGATCAATACACGACAGATGAAACACAGCGGGATCAAATGACCGCTTCTCCACTACGCGCGACCAAAGAGGAGTTAGCCGATCTGCCGCCAGCGTTGATCATTACAGGCGAAGCAGATGTCTTGCGGGATGAAGGGGAGGCCTATGCGCAGCATTTACGAGCAGCTGGCGTGGAAGTCACCCAAGCACGGATGCAAGGGATCATCCATGATTTTGTGATGGTCAATGCGATGGATCAGACCCAAGCCGCACGAGCGGCCATGACACTGGCTGTCGGTTGGCTGACGGAAAAAAATGTCCCCGCAGAATAAGAAACCGACGAAAGCAGCTTCTTTTTATGCGGTGTTCTGATACAGAAAAGGATGTATGGAGTGGAGCGATCCACTCCTTTTTTTGTCGGAAAAATGGAAAGACGTACACCTGCAGTCTGAAGCAGATGCAAACGCTCTCTAAAAAAACTCGTTTTTATAATACAGATTTTAATAAGTGTTTTTCGTTGATAAATAAATAAAAAGTGCTATTATATGTATTGTGATTAATACAGTTTTTGAAAAGAGGTAATACAGTGAGTGCAAAAGGATCAGAAATCATTGTTGAAAGTTTAGAAAATCATCGGGTGCCTTATATCTTTGGGATTCCCGGTGCAAAAATCGATGGCGTGTTTGACGTGTTGAGTGATCGGGGACCAGAGTTGATTTTGGCACGACATGAACAAAACGCGGCCTTTATGGCTCAAGCAATCGGTCGCCTGACAGGAGAGCCAGGAGTCGTCATTGCAACAAGTGGACCAGGAGCCAGTAATTTAGCGACTGGGTTGGTCACGGCAACTGCCGAAGGTGATCCCGTCTTGGCACTAGCAGGCCAAGTGAAGCGTTCTGACCTTTCAAAATTGACCCACCAAAGCATGAATAATGCGGCGTTGTTTGCGCCGATCACGAAATTCAGCAGTGAAGTCCAAGATCCCGAAACCCTTTCTGAAAGTATTGCCAACGCCTTTCGTATCGCAAAAACAGCGAAAAAAGGGGCGAGCTTTTTATCCATTCCTCAAGATGTGACAGATGGAACCGTTCAAGGGGCAGCGATCAAACCTCTATCTTCGCCTAAATTAGGCAGTGCCGATGCAGAAGATATCCAGGCACTCGTCGATCGGATCAAAGACGCCAAACTGCCTGTCCTACTCTTAGGGATGCGGGCTTCAGGCGTGAAAGAAACACAAGCGATTCGTCATTTAGTTGCAAAAACTGGGTTGCCTGTCGTAGAGACCTTCCAAGGCGCCGGGATCATTTCTCGTGAATTAGAAGAGCATTTCTTTGGCCGCGTCGGCTTGTTCCGCAATCAGCCTGGTGATATGCTGTTGAAACGCAGCGACTTAGTGATCGCTGTGGGGTACGACCCGATCGAATACGAAGCTCGCAACTGGAATGCGGAAAAAGATGCCCGCGTGATCGTCATCGATGAAGTATCGATGGAGATCGATCCATTTATGCAGCCAGAAGTTGAACTGATGGGCAGTATCGCGAAAATTATTGAACAACTATCAAAAGCCATCGATCAGTATCACTTGACCGAAGACGCTCAAAACTATTTAACGACGCTGCAAACCAAACTCAATGAAAAACCAGCGGATGTCGAAGGCAGCAACAATACCTTGCATCCCCTGGAAATCATTGATGCTTTGCAACAAGAAGTGACCGATGACATGACGGTGACGGTGGATGTCGGCAGCCACTACATTTGGATGGCCCGTCATTTCCGCAGCTATGAGCCAAGGCACCTGCTCTTTAGTAATGGCATGCAGACCTTAGGAGTCGCTTTGCCATGGGCGATCGCTGCAGCGCTCGTTCGACCAAATACTCAAGTGATCTCTGTATCTGGCGATGGTGGCTTCTTGTTTTCTGCCCAAGAGTTAGAAACAGCCGTCCGTTTGAAACAAAACATCATTCACTTGATTTGGAATGACGGTACCTACAATATGGTGAAATTCCAAGAAGAGATGAAATATGATCGTGCTTCTGGGGTTGATTTTGGACCAGTTGATTTCGTGAAATATGCCGAAGCATTTGGTGCCAAAGGCCTACGGGCAACTACCAAACAAGAATTGATGGCAGCCATCGAAGAAGGCTTTGCAACGGATGGTCCAGTGATCATTGATATCCCTGTGGATTATTCAGACAATGCCGATCTTGGCAAAACGATCCTACCTGATCAATTTTATTAAGACCAAAGGAGCATCAAGATGAAAGTGAAAAACAAAAGTTATTTATATCAGCATGGCACCCTAGGTGGGTTGATGCAGGATTTAATGGATGGCACGGAGCAAATCGGAAAAATGCTTGAATATGGCAATTTTGGGATTGGTACTTTGGCTGGTTCCAATGGTGAAGTGATTATTTTAGATGGTGAAATCTACCATGTAGACGAGTCGGGCAAGGTACAAGTGCTCCAAGGAAATGAAGGAACCCCCTATGCGGCAGTCGTTGATTTTTCTGCGGCGAAGCACCTGCAGATCAGCCAAGAAATGACCGATGAAGAAGTGAAAAATCAAGTCCTGACAGAAGTCAGCCCGAATTTGTTTTCCGCTGTCAAGATTCATGGGGTATTTACCAAGATGCACGTCCGCGTTGCCCCAAAGCAAGAAAAACCGTACCCAAAATTCATTGAGATCATCCAGCATCAGCCGGAATTTCAAGCAGAAGATATCAGCGGAACGATCGTCGGGTTCTTTACCCCGTTGTTGTTCCACGGTGCTGCGGCCGCCGGTTTCCATTTGCATTTTATTAGTGATGATCGCACATTTGCTGGTCATGTCTTAGACTTTGAAGTGGCAGCTGGTGAAGTCGAATTGATGGAACTAGCCGAATTTCGTCAGCATTTTCCTATCGACAACCAAGACTACTTGCAGCGGGAGATCGATGTCGCAAAAATCGCCAAGGATATTGAAGCTGCCGAATAAGCAGCAGGCAGCAAAAAATAATTGATCGCCAGTAGAGTGGTCTCGGATCGAATGGAACGCAAAAGTAGCAGTGAAGCCAACGCTTCACTGCTTTTTTGTGCTTCTTTCTATTCGGATGGTTGGTATCGTCATGTATTATCAAGTACAACTAATCGCAAAATCCTTGGATTGATCCGATTCAAGAGATGATTCCAATCGGCAGCATCAGGTATCGATTTTAATAAGACGCTTTCGACATCCAGCAAATACTCCGTCGCATATTCAGGATAGTTGGTGATCAGCAAGTTGATATTTTTTTCCTTTAAGTACTCATGGGAAAGTTCGTTTGAATCAGGGTAGTACATTTCATGATAAAACCCTAGATATTTTCGGATAATGCTTTCGGCATGCTCGCAAACATATTCATTGCCTTCAAAAATAACGGCAATGATTCGCGGCTTGCCCCAATTTTCTTCAATAATTGCTTCCATATGGAACGTGAGGCTTGTACAAAAATCATCCAAATGATCGAGAGAATAGAGATTTTTTACAAGCGGGTGGGAAAGGAGAAACTGACGATTTTTCGCAAATTCTGCGGCAAACTTTTCTTGGACAAAGTCATTGAGGTCGTCAATATTGATATTCATCGTTGGCGATAACAATTCACGGAGTTTGACAACGATGAAAAAAGATTCTAGCCAAAGCAAGTCTTTTTGTTCATCCAAACTATGCCCGCGATTTTGTGCGTAAAAATCTGCAGTGATCTGTTTGATCTCTGGCCATTGGTTATAATTGCGGCAAAACGCTTCGCTGGCTGCTAGGTCGGTGTTGATTTTGCGGCGACAAATGATACACGTCAAAAGGTAGACGGCTTCTTCTTGAGGGAATTCATAATGAAAATAACGCCGAATGATTGTTTTTAGCGCCTCATAATCAAACAGCAGATCATTTTTTTTGATCAGCTCCTTGAGTTGAGGGGAGGGGGCAGCAAGTAAACCACGTTTGCTGCGCTCCACGCTAATATAAAGGATATAAGCAAAATAAGAAAACGAAGAGCTCTGTAAGGCCTTCGTTTCCAAAAGATCAGTGATTTCCATCACCGCATCTTGGACATGGATCGAAGGGAATAGCGTGTGGACATTAATGTCAGACTCGTAGTAAAAAAGACAGAAAAATTTCCGAATATCGATCTCCGAACCTGCCAAAGAGACGGGGTCCGTTTTGATTTTTAAACCGAAAGGGGATAAAAAAGGCTGTATTTTTCGGAAATAGCTGATCAGCGCTTGTTCAGAAATATTAAGCGTTAAGCTCCAATCAAGGAGTGACTGCTGCTCATTATAAAAAGTACTTTCTAAAATTTGGAAAATCGGTTCATCTTTTACCAACTCTTGCTTTTGCTTTCGATACCTATCCTGATCGCTTACTTCAAAAAGGTACCCGATTTTTGCTGTATGGATCGCAATCGTCCCGTTAAAGTGCTCTCGCAGGCTAGCGATGTCAGTAATCAACGTACGGGTACTGCTTTCGGTCACTTCAGCAAGTTCTCCCAATGTACGGGTGGGACTTTTCTCAAATTCATTTAACAATTGCAGCCAGCGAATCAACGTGCGGTTTCGTATGAATTTTAATTGAAATGTTTTCATGTCAGCCTCCAACAAAATAAGTTTCAATAATTATAGCATAATCATTTGCACAGATAATGAAACCTTCAACTGTTCGGCGTTTTTAGTCATAGTCCCTTGAAGACTCTGACTGCCAGCAGAAAATTTCTAAGAATATCAATTCTTCAGAGTAAGTATAGCAAGGACCTGAGAAACCAATTGCCAAAAATCATACATAAACTTGAGAAAAATGAAGCACGAATAGAAAGGGTCCCAACGCTCGATAAAAAGCCAATGGAGCAAGAAGAGACAATTGAAACACTGTTGTTCAACGGGCAGCCGCCTATTTGAACAACAGTGTTTTTTTCTGATGACGCCAGAGGATCTTAGGCAACAGAAAAAAACTACTGAAGCCGAGGATCGACAATGCGTTGGATGCAAAACGTGATCTTTTACCAGTAGACCCATTCTCCAAAAGCTCGTTCTCTTTCGCTAGGGCGGGAGTTATTTGCTTGAGTCGAAAAAACGAAGCGTAGTATAATAAAAGAGAATTGATATTTATTTACTAATTGGATGGCAAGATGTTTTTTCAATAGAGGTTGTTAAGAGGAAAAAGAAAGAGAAAGGATTTCGCCTATGAAGCATTCGCAAAAAGGGGTAGCGCTTCTTTTGGTTTGCGGACAACTTTTAGCTGGTGTGCCAGTTTCAGCTGCGGTTGTTGCATCAGAAAGTACGACCGTTACCCAAACATCAGAAACAGCTGCACAAGCAAGTGACAGCAGCACAGCAGGGACGATCGAAGAAACCGCTCCAGCAGTGGAAGGACAAGTGCCCGATTCTGAGCAAGGATCGGTACCTGTAGAAAGTGTACCAGAAGGATCTGAGACAGCGGCGGAGGGAACAGAGCAAACCGAAGAACCGACCCCAGTTCCCCAACCGACCCCAGAGCCAGAACCAGAACCAGAGCTACCGAGTAAGCCAGAGCCTTCTCAGCCAGAAGAACCAACGCCAGCACCGAAACCAGAAAAACCAACACAGCCTGAAGCGCCCAAACCTGAGACGCAGCCAGAGAAGCCCCAACCGTCAAAACCTGTAGAAACAAAACCGACACCAGAAGCAAACAGTGAAGCAAGTCAAGTAACACCTGCGGCTGTGTCACCGATCATGCCACCAAGTACCCAAGCACCAAGCGCGCCAAGTCAATCCGATCCGACACCGCAGCAAGGCAGCGAAACGACCTTGACGGTCACACCAGTAAAAGAAGTGTGGGATTTTATCCAAGAAATTGGTGAAGATGCCCGAGAAATCGGCTTGAAAAATGATTTGTACGCTTCTGTCATGATTGCACAGGCTATTTTAGAGTCAGGTGGCGGGCAAAGCAGACTGAGTCAGGCGCCGTACTTCAATCTCTTTGGTATCAAAGGAACCTATCAAGGACAGGGTGTCGCTTTTCGGACACAAGAAGATGATGGTACGGGAAATCACTATACGATCACGGCAACGTTCCGCCAATATACTGGCTACAAAGAGTCATTGATGGACTATGCTCGCTTGTTGAAAGAAGGGGTCGGGCAGCAGTCTGATTTTTATAAAGGCGTATGGAAATCAGAAGCGGCTTCTTATCAAGAGGCTGCCCGTTATTTGACTGGTCGGTATGCCACAGATACGACGTATGATCAAAAACTGACAGCTTTGATCGAAGCCTATGCGTTGACCCGTTATGATCAGAAAAAACCTGATGTGACCGCAAGTGAGACGTATCTTTTTCCTGTTGAAAAAGCCGTTGTCACTTCTACTTTTGGCCCACGTTGGGGAAGCTTTCATCGGGGCGTTGACTTTGCCGCAGCGTTTGGGACTCCAATCCTGGCGAGTCAATCTGGAACGGTCATTCGTTCAGAGGTTCATCCTTCTTGGGGGAATTATGTAGCGATTCTCCATGAGGACGGGATGACGACACTCTATGCCCACAATCAACAGAACCTTGTGAAGGTTGGTCAACAAGTGGAACAAGGAGAAACGATTGCCCTCATGGGTAGTACGGGCAATAGCACAGGCGCACACCTGCACTTTGAAGTCAGTGCATCGCCTAGCTTGAGCCAAGCGCAATTGGTCGATCCAATCGCTTTTTTAACAAAATAAGAATAGTCAAAAAAGAGAGTATCAGAGATGCTTTCTTTTTTTTGTTTTTTTCTAGTCATTTTTTCGAGAGCAACGATTTTAATTTTTTTTTCAGGAAAACCGAAAAAATGTTTAAAAAAATCGTGCATAGATTCTTTATAATTTTCACATAACCGTAACCGTTGCTAATCCATAAACTGGCGCGAGCAGATCGGTCAGCAAGCAGCACAAATGGTAGATTCGCATGCTCTTGGTGACGAGCGGAGAAGCAAAATCGTTACAGTTGTTACACCTACGAATAAAAATTTGCTAACGAAGTAGGGGAGCGAATAATCAGGAAGTGCATCAATTATAAGTCTAATCCTTTTTTCTATCAGTATTGATCGTTGAAAAGAACTAACAAGAAATGATTAACCATAAAAAAGTAGAAGAGATAAATGAGCTGCTCTTTTTTCTGACAAACGAAAAGAACGTCGTAAACAGTGATGCATAAAATAGAAAAAGAGGGGAACATTTTATGAGAATAAATAAAACGGATTTTGAGACAGTGATGGCTAATAGCGAATTTTTAGACTATTACTATCAACTATTTGAACGAAACGGCGTAGGGTCAGTCGTAGATATGCAAGTAAAAGAATTCCAGTATTTGATTCACCAGCAAGTGGCAGCAACGATTCAACAGACTGCACGCTATTCTTTTTTTACTCAAACATACAAGCTGCCGCAAACACTCGTAAAGGATTACCAGCGGTTAGCGGAGTGTACTGAGCGGCTTTCAAAAATAGAAATGGATCAGTTGATACCCAAACAATTTATTGAACAGGACTTTAACGTACAAGTGAAAAAAACAAGTCAAGAATCTCAATATGAGCAGCTTTTAAACATCATGTCAGACACGTTTAGACAAATAAAGAAAACATAGGTGATTTTCAACATAGCAGTTTTTTTCAAAATGAAGCAAATGATACAAAGAATTTTCTTGTTCCTTAAGAAGAATCTGAGGAAAGCAAAAGCGAAATCCTTGCACTATTTTCAATAGCCGATAAAATAATTGTTATACAACAGTAGTCTGGAATCCACGCTTTTTTTCATCAGGCTATGAAAAAACCGATTTTTTATGTAGGATGAAAACCGATATAATTAGACTGCTTAGGCGCCTTTCATGCGTAATTTAGCCGCAAAAAAGAAATTTTTTAGTAAGGAGCTTATGTTTGAAAAATTTTCAATTGAGTTTTGTCACAAGCAAATCGACCGTCCGATGGCTGCAGATTCTAAGTGAATTTGAAAAAAATGAAATTTGCAGTGCCAGTCAATTGGCTGAAGTAACAACTAGTACCACCAGGACGATTGGCAAAGACATCAGTCAGATCAACGAGTATTTCTGTGGGCTGATCCTGATCACTTCCACCAATCAAGGCTATTCGTTTGAACTATTTGATTATTCACAGTATGAAAAGAAAAAAGCCTCGCTTTTAGCGAATGAACCGCTCTTTATTTTATTGGAAAATATTTTTATTGGAGAGTTAAAGACGATCGATGAGTGGGCGGACTGCTTGTTTTTATCTAAGAGTACCTTATCGAAGTACTTGCAGCGCATTCATGAACAACTGGCACGTTTTGATCTCCAGCTAGCATTAGATCCTGTGAATATCGTTGGGGAAGAAGCAGATATCCGCAATTTCTTCTGTACCTTTTTTTATGAAACGGACAGCACCCCCCACACTGTATTTCCGCCAGCTGCGGTCCAGCAGGCAGTAACGGAAATCGGCAGGATGTTTGACAAAAATAGTTACCACACCGTTTCGTTTTCACAATACACGTATCTGCTCTATATTTCGCTTGAGCGATTTATGCAAGGTAAGACTGTGCAAATCAACGCCGAATTGTACCACGCCTTGCGACACAGTATTCAGCTGATGCATTTTCAACGAATCAATGAGGTCATTGAAAAGTACTTTCAATGTCGATTGACGAACGATGAACTTATCTTCTTATTTGTTAGTATTATCACAAAGAAAAAACTGCAAAATGTGATCGTCGAACAAAAGTTTTGTCTTTCGTATAATCATTGGACAGAGATCCGCACGTTGACCAACGATTTTTATCAGATGTTGAATGTATCGTCGAAAAAGCCCAAAGAGGATCAGATTCTGATTGAATCCTTTTTTACCTCTGCCAAATTGAAGGAGTGCCTATCCACGTCTGCCAATCGCAATATCTATGATGTGAATGCGTTTATTAAGAAAACCTTTCCTAAGGAGTTTGCTGCTTACCGAGAGTTTTTAGAAAATAGTCGCGAGTACCACAACCTTTATTCTGAAGAGTATCTGACGGATTTTTGTGCAAACTTAGTGATTTATATCGAGTCTGTTCGAGAACGTCATTGGTTTCCCCGAAAAAATATCGCCTTTATCTTCGAAGGAAATAACAATATCGTTCAGTACATTGAAGGCTGGTCTAACCGCTATTTTAGCCGATCCCATCAAGTCTTTTATCCTGACTCAGGGGAAGTCAATGCTCAGTATTTGGAACAAAACACCATCGATCTGCTAGTGACGAACTATGCCGAGCATGCGACCGAATTTCGAGATATCGTTGAATGCATCGTCTTCAAAACGATTCCTTCTTCTTCTGACTGGAATCGATTGCTTGAACGGATCAATCCTAACGTCACCCGCCAATTTGCCTTAAAAGACCTCTTCTAGTTTCCCATTATGTTTTGACCTAAAGAGCTGCTAGAAAGGGCCTTTTACATGAAAAGAAAGCATTTTTCCTTCACTGCTTAGACAGTGAGAAGGAAAGATGCTTTCTTTTTTAATGGCTTGACTCTCCGCAGCTGTGCAGGAGTGTGGGGAGGGGAAGTGGGGAGTGCATCAGGTACGGATGCAAGCCTTTGGAACCAGCGGTTTTCAATTCAATCGATCGATGTGGGCGAACTCATTGGGCTTCACTTAAGTAAATCAAACTCCAAGGCGCCTTTTGGTTTAGCTGAAGGCCGGTCAATTCCCGATAGAAACAGGTTTTGTCTTTGACCGTCAGCTGAATGATCTCTTCTTCCGCATACTCATTTAAAGAAGAAATTTTTAAAACATAAAGTTCTTTTAGTATTTGCAGCTGTGCGTCGATATCTAGTAGCAACGACATTTTTTCGAAAAAAGTACCCTCTTCTTGTTCATAGATCGCCAAAAATCGTTGGCGCAAAGAGAGATAAAAATTAAAGATTTTCGGATGAGTATAAGAACAGGGCGAGTGGATAAATTCTTCGTCAAAAAAGTTTAAATATTCTTCGGCTGATTGGATCGTTTTTAAGTTCATATCAATACTCCTTATAAGTGTTAGGAAAAAGCGACAATACGTGTCATTATCAAAAACAGTCACTGTTAAGCAATGTCTTACTGAGAAGGTCCGTTTGTTTTTTTAAAAGGATTGGGGGAAGGACTTTCGCTACATTCAATGTACAGGATATTCCAAATTGGCTCAAACGCGTTTTTTCGTAACCATACGAAGATTTGTTTTTCGCTGGTATTAACGTCGAAAATGTTCAAATATTCTGATAATTGTTGTTATAAAAAGAATATTTCCGAATTGGGCGAAATTGCTGGGGGTCCATTCTTTGCCATTAGGTTGTTTTTTCATTTGCTGAAATCATGGTCGCAGACAAAGCAGCATCAATTGACCGATAGGCTCATCCCCGTCATTTTTTCAAAGGTGTGATACTATAGAATTATCTAGAAAAACGATCCTTTGATTCAAGCTACCAATGCCAAAACAGTGCCAAGACACGCAGTTGCAGTGAGACGCAATCGTCTGTTTTGACGAGAAGGTTTGGCTAAATAGGGACGTTCATTAAAGCAAACGAGGAGCAATTCAATGAAAGAGAAAAAAACAGTTGTAGTGATCGGCGGCGGACTTGGTGGTCTATCAGCGGCGGTCTCATTAGCCCAAAATGGCTTTGATGTATCATTATATGAAAAAAATCAACACTTAGGCGGCAAGTTGAACCGACTGGAAACAAACGGCTTCGGCTTTGACTTAGGTCCTTCGATTTTGACGATGCCGCAGATTTTCGAAAAATTATTTACTGGCAGCAACCGCGATATGGCAGATTATGTTGCGATTCGCCGATTGCCATTGGAATGGCGCTCCTTTTTTCCTGACGGCACCAAGATCGATCTCTATGGCGATCTTGCACGTATGGCAAAGGAAAACCCGCACTTGTCGGAAAAAGACATGGCCGAGTACCAAGACTTTTTGGACTATGCGCAAAAGATTTATGCAATCACAGAAAAAGGCTATTTTGAGAAAGGCTTAGATACCACGAAAGAAATCTTGAAGTATCATGGTGTGATCAAAGCGCTGAAAGGCTTTGATTATTTCTCTTCGATGCATGATGCCATTCAAAAACGTGTCAGCAATCCGCAGCTGCAAGACATGCTGAGCTATTTTATCAAGTATGTCGGCTCATCTCCTTATGACGCCCCAGCCGTCTTGAACATGATGATCTATATGCAGCATGCCCAAGGTGTCTGGTACGTGCCAGGCGGGATGCATCGTTTAGCCGAAGGCATCGTTCGCTTAGCAAAAGAGATCGGTGTGACCTTCCACACGGGACACAAAGTGGAAAAATTGATCGTTGAACAGGAACAGATCCGTGCCGCTCGTTTGGATGATGGCACGTTGATCGAAGCCGACTATTTTGTTTCCAACATGGAAGTGATCCCGGCCTATGAAGAGCTGTTAGAAGAAGCGCCGACCTTTACTCAAAAACTGGAAGAAAAATTTGAACCAGCAAGTTCTGGTTTTGTCTTGCACTTAGGGGTCAAAACCTCCTATCCGCAATTGGCCCATCACAACTTTTTCTTTTCAAATGCCTCAAAAGAAAACTTTGATCAAAATTTCCATCAGCATCAGCTGCCAGAAGACCCAACGATCTATTTGGTCAATGCCAACAAAACCGATCCTTCGCAAACAGTGGCAGGGCATGAGAACATCAAAATCTTGCCTCATATCCCTTATTTGCAGGATAAGCCCTTTACGGAAGCGGAATACGATGCCTTTCGTGAACGGATCTTGATCAAGCTGGAAAACATGGGCTTAACGGATCTACGTAAGCACATCGTGTATGAAGACCGCTGGACACCCGAAGACATCCAAAAGAATTATTTGTCACATCGTGGCGCCATCTACGGCACGGTCTCTAACCGCAAGAAAAATCATGGCTTTAAACACCCGAAACACAGCGAACGCTACGACAATCTATACTTCGTTGGCGGTACGGTCAATCCAGGTGCCGGCATGCCGATGGTGACCCTCAGTGGCCAGCAAGTCAGTGAGATGATCACCAAAAGAGAACACTAAGACAAGAAAGGATGATGACTGTGTACCTGCTGCTCGCTGGTATTTGCGTTGCTTGGCTGGCAGGCTGGCTGATTTTTTTCCGCCTGCCGACGATACCCACCCGCAAGGAGACAGCCGCATCCAAAGACTTGACGGAGAGGGGAGAACTGTCGATCATCATCCCCGCCCGCAATGAAGCAGAAAATTTGCCGCAATTGTTGGCGTCCTTGCAGCAGCAAACCCTTCATCCTGTGGAGATTTTGGTGGTTGATGACGGATCGGAAGACGAGACGATCGCCTGTGCCAAGGGCTTCGGTGCGACGGTCTTGCAAACCACTGCTGATTCTGCTGGGAAAGCGGCGGCTTGTTGGTTAGGCGCCTCACAAGCGGTGGGCAAGTATCTATTATTTTTGGATGCCGACGCCTTCTTTCTAGCAGAAGATGGCTTAGAGCGTCTTTTCGCTGCGTATGAGGAGCGATCGGGACAAGGACTGCTCTCGGTGCAGCCCTATCATCAAACGAAGCGCCTGTATGAACAACTGTCTGCCGTCTTTAATGTCGTCTTACCTGTCGGGTTGAACCGCTTTTCTATCGTAGGCGAAAAACTCTCAGCTGGCGGCGCCTTTGGTCCGTGTATTTTGTGCAGCAAAACTGCGTACCTTCAAGCCAATGGACATCAGGACATGCCACAAGGAATCTTAGATGATCTAGCATTAGCGAGACGCTTTAAGAAAAAACGCTTGCCGATCGCCTTGTATGGTGGAAAAGACTTGGTGGCCTTTCGGATGTATCCAGCTGGTGTTCGTCAACTTGTTCAAGGCTGGACGAAGGACTTTGCCACTGCTTCGCAATCCACTCACCCTTTGATCATGGCGGGGGTCATCTTGTGGATCAGCGGCGGCATTGGGGTACTGGCGGCACCATTTCTGATGGAACCGCTTTGGCTCGGCCTGCTTTTTTATGCTGCTTATTTTGGACAAACTCTGTGCTTTGCCCGCCGTGTCGGCAACTTCAACCGAATCCTACTGCTTTTTTTCCCATGTTACTTTCTTTTTTTCCTAGGCTTATTTGGTTGGTCGTGGATCCAAACCCATTTGTTGAAATCCGTGACCTGGAAAGGACGCAAAATCAATTTATAGGAGGCGATGCACATGCCGCTGCTCACCTTATCTCCACTGCTCTTGCTCATTACAGACAGCTTGGCTTGGCTGCTGTTTCATCTAGGCATCTCCTTTGGCTTGCGCAAAGTCAGCGATGCCTTTTTTGAACGTCATGCCAACTGGTTCCGTTCTTTTGCCTTTGAAAAAGGCGGTAGGATCTGGGCGGACGTGTTTCGTATTCGTCAGTGGAAAGACAAATTGCCCGACGGCACTGTGATTGCCAAAAAAGGCTTTGACAAATCCCGCTTGGCTCAACAGCAAAAGGACTATCTGGAAAAATTCGTCATCGAGACACGCCGAGCAGAGCTGACCCATTGGCTGCTGATGGTTCCAGCACCGTTCTTTTTCCTCTGGAATCCTGCGTGGGCGGGCTGGGTGATGATCGTCTATGCGTTATTGGCTAATTGCCCATTCATCATGATCCAACGCTACAATCGCCCCCGTTTGGAGCGAGTCTTGCGGAAAAAAAGTGCCCTGCAAGTCAAGCAGAAGGCGACGGTCTAGGTTCCTATAGGTGCCGCTTTAAGATTCACTGAAAAACAGGCAAACTGGAAATCAAAAGGATCGGAGGGCAACTGCCTTCGATCTTTTTTAAAAAATTGGTGTTAATTTTTATGGGATGTGCCAAGACCGTTTTTTGTACACTAAGGTCATTCAGAGGAAAGGGTGATCGTATGTCATCAGAAGGATGTGGGCAAATTTTCGAACTGCCATTGCAGACTGCTACATTGGTTGATCGTGTGTTTGGACAGGCACGAAGTATTTTTGTAAGTGTAGAAAAGAGGGAGGGATGCGCAAGATGATTGAAGATAGCCGACAACGGGACCACTATTACGACATGCTGATTGAAAAAAATTCCCAATATGAAGGGATTTTTTACGTTGGGGTAAAAACCACCGGCGTCTTTTGCCGGCCCACCTGCCCAGCGAAAAAACCGCTCAAAAAAAATTGCGAGTTTTTTCAGACGGCACAAGAAGCGCTGCTGGCGGCGTATCGTCCCTGCAAACGATGTCGCCCGCTCAGCTCACCTAGCCACTTATCCCCTGACGTGAAAAGCCTGGTGGAAGCCGTGGAGAGTAACCCAGAGAAAAAGTGGACCGACAAAGATTTTGAAGCACTAGCGATCCATCCCAATACCGCACGCCGACAATTCAAAAAATATTTTGGCATGACCTTTATTGAATACTCCCGTGCACGCCGCTTAGGATTAGCGTTTAAGCAGATTCGTGAAGGAGAACCGCTGATCCAAGCGCAATTAGAAGCCGGTTTCGATTCTGGCAACGGCTTTCGAGATGCGTTTTCTCGGATTATGGGGGAGTTGCCTTCCAACAGCCGCGAAAAAAAGATTCTTTCTTCTGCTTGGCTTGAGACCAAGCTGGGGTCGATGTTGGCGATCAGCGACCAGCAGCAGCTTTACTTGTTAGAATTCGTGGATCGCAGAGGGTTAGAAACGGAGATTGCTGTTTTGAGAAGCCGTTTGAATGCAGTGATCATTCCCCAGCAAACAGCAATCATTCAGCAACTCAAGCAAGAACTGACGGAATATTTTGCAGGGAATCGAACTGTCTTCACGGTACCCATCGCATTGATCGGCTCTGATTTTCAGAAAGCCGTCTGGCAGCAGCTGTTGGCGATGAAGATTGGAGAAACATACTCCTACAAACAATTGGCACAGCGAATCGGCAATGAAAAAGCTACCCGAGCTGTTGCCAATGCCAACGGAAAAAACCAATTGGCGTTGATCGTTCCATGCCACCGCGTCATCAATAGCGATGGCAGCATCGGCGGCTATGGTGGCGGGATCGAACGCAAAAAGTGGCTGCTGGCTTTGGAAAAGCAGGTGCAGCCGACCACAATGATTTAAAAAGGACAAGTATGCGTCTGAATCAGCGCTTCATTGATCGGTACATGGAATGGATCGAATCCTCTTCAGTAAAATATATATTTAGCGGAACTTATGGAACCTTTCATGAGTTCCGCTTTTTTTTCTTAGATGTGGCGGGTTCATAGAAAAAAGGCGGGACCTTCGTTAGTGTCTAAGTGTTCTTTATCTCTAAAAAATAAGCATTGAATGATTTTCTTAAATAACCAAAGCATATCCTTTTACAACTTACAAAAAGTAAGTTATGATTATCTCGAATTCGAAATAAAGAGGTGAGGAAAATGGCGCATCAAGAAGAAGCGCTCAAAGCGTACATCGGTTTGCTGCGTACGGCGAGTCGTTTGGAACAAGTGGCAAAAAAAGATGTCCGTTGTTATGGCTTAAATATCACAGAGTTTTCCGTACTGGAATTGCTTTACCATAAAGGCACCCATACGACGCAGGCCATCAAGGAAAAAATCTTGATCGCCAGCAGCTCCACAACCTACGTGGTCGATCAATTAGTCAAAAAAGGCTGCGTGCAACGGGAACCTAGCCAAGAAGATCAACGGGTAACATACGTCAGTATTACGGAAGCAGGCAGGGCGTTGATGGAGAAAATTTTTCCCAGTCATGCACAAAAGATTGCGGCGAGTTTTTCCGAACTCAGCAGTGAAGAATTGCAACAATTAAAAACAATTTTACGAAAAATAACTTACGATCAGAAATGAGGAAAAGAAAATGAGAAAACAAGACCAATTATTAGGGGTACACCATGTGACGGCTATGACAAGTGATGTGGAACGGAATTACCATTTCTTTACAGATGTGTTAGGGATGCGTTTAGTGAAAAAAACCGTCAATCAAGATGACATCTATACGTACCATACTTACTTTGCGGATGATTTAGGGACACCGGGAACGACCATGACGTTCTTTGATTTTCCCAATACCGCTCGTGGTAGCAAAGGAACCAACTCGATCACCCGTACCAGTTTCCGAGTGCCCAGTGACGCAGCCCTTGATTATTATGCCGCACGCTTTGATGAATTTGAGGTAAAACACGAGGCAATCACTACCGAATTTGGGAAAAAAGTGTTGCGCTTTTGGGATTTTGATACGCAAGCCTATCAACTGATCTCTGATGAACACAATACTGGCGTGAAAGCTGGTATCCCTTGGAAAAAAGGACCCGTTCCTACTGAATTTGCGATTTACGGCTTAGGTCCTGTTGAAATGTCTGTTTCTTATTTGGCAGATTTCAAAGGACTACTGGAATCCGTCTTTGATTTCAAAACCATTGATCAAGTAGACAATCGCTATTTGCTAGAAGTCGGTGAAGGCGGCAATGGCGCCCAAATCGTTTTAGTGGAGGATACCACGAGCCCACAAGCACAACAAGGGGACGGCGAAGTGCATCATGTGGCTTTTCGCTTAGCCCACCATGACTCATTAGCAGTCTGGCAAGAAGTCTTTGATAACTTGGGATTGGCCAACTCTGGCTATGTCGATCGCTACTATTTTGAATCGTTGTATGTGCGCATCGGCCATATTCTTTTTGAACTAGCGACAGATGAACCAGGGTTTATGGGGGATGAGCCGTATGAAACATTGGGTGAATCCTTATCATTGGCACCATTTTTAGAAAATCGCCGTGAATACATCGAAGGAGTCATCAAACCCTTCAATACAAAACGCGCCTAAGGAGGCACATAGTATGCAACCCATTCAACAGATCCACCATATTTCAGCCATCGTAGGCGATCCGCAAACGAACGTTGCCTTTTACCGTGACGTGTTGGGGTTGCGCCTCGTCAAACAAACCGTCAATTTTGATGATCCCTACACGTATCATCTTTATTACAGCAATCAATCGTTAGAAAATGGGACCATCATCACTTTCTTCCCTTGGGCAAATGCCCATCCTGGGCGAGTAGGAAGCGGACAAGTCGGCACGATCGCCTTTCGTATTCCTAAAGGTAGCAGTGCCTATTGGCAAGAACATTTGGCGAAACATCAAGTAACTGTCCAAGAAAGTACATTGTTTGACCGGCCAACTTTAGAACTTCATGATCAGCATGACCTGTCTTTGGCGTTAGTCGAAGCCGAAGAATCGGCGGAAACACCAGCGATTGTAGGCTTTCATGGGGCCGTCTTGCTTTCGGCACAACCAGAAGCGACCATTCAAACGTTGGCAGATGATCTAGGACTAAACATTTTTAACAAAACAGAGAAAAGCACCCATCTTCATACCGCAGGCACCCGCGCTCATGAGATCGTCGTGCCCCATGAAGCACTGCCAGCAGGACGCTGGGGTGTTGGCACCGTCCATCATATCGCGTGGTCTGTGCCAACGGAAGCAGTGCAAAAAGAGTGGCAAGAGTACTTGTACGACCAAAGATACGGAGTCACTGAAATCAAGGACCGCAATTATTTCAAAGCCGTCTATTTCCAAGAGCGGGGCAACATCGTCTTTGAGATCGCAACAGAAACCCCAGGCTTTTTAGTTGATGAACCATTAGAAACGTTAGGACAGCAGTTGATGCTGCCAACCCAATTTGAAAGCCGCCGTGCAGAGATCGAGGATCGCTTGCCAGACTTATCGGTTTAGAAAAAAGGAGACGCTGTATGCACTATTTAGATCCCAAGGATTTGACCCAACGAGAAAATTATAAGCTACTGATTGGCTCCATCATTCCACGGCCAGTGGCAGTGGTCAGTACGCAATCAGCCGATGGTATCGTCAACATCGCCCCATTCAGTTTTTTTAACATCGTCAGCTCAGAACCCGTGATCCTCTCGTTGGCTATCCAGCGCAAAGAGGGGGAACTGAAAGACACCGCCCGCAATCTGTTGGCGACGAAAGAAGCCGTCGTGCATATTTTGGATCAAACAAATGTCCAAGAGGCTAATAAAACCGCGGCATTATTGCCCGCAGACCAAAGCGAGTTGACGGTTTCTGGGTTTACCACAACGACATCGAAAACGATTGCCGTTCCTGGCTTGAACGAAGCCAGTGTACGCCTAGAAACGATTCTGCATCAGCACGTACCCATCAAAAAAGACCAGCAGACCACTGCAGATCTCTTATTGTTGGAAGTCGTCGGCTACCAGATTGCAGAGGATGTCTATCAAGACGGCAAGATCGATCCCCGTGCCTTACAAGCAGTCAGCCGGCTAGCGGGAAATTCTTACGCAACGATTGGGGAGATTTTCGATATCAAACGACCAAGTTAAAGGAGGAACTTCGATGAAAGCAATCTACCAACAAGGAGCAGCCGACGCACCAGTTTTGGTGCTGCTCCACGGCACTGGTGGCGACGAACAGTCGTTGCTGGAAGTAGGCAAAGCCCTTGATCCCCAAGCATCACTATTAGGTATTCGCGGGAACGTTTTAGAAAACGGCATGCCTCGTTACTTCAAGCGTCTAGCTGAAGGGGTGTATGATGAAACCGACTTAGCACTTCGCGGCGACGAATTAGCCGATTTCATTCGGCAAGCCGCCAAAGAATACAACTTTTCATTAGCCCAAGTGGTACTGGTGGGTTATTCCAATGGCGCCAACATTGCCATTCGCTTATTACTAAATGATAGCGACCACTTCAAAAAAGCGATCCTCTACCACGCCATGTATCCAGTCGATAATTTACCGACGAATTCCTTGCCTGACACTCATGTGTTTCTGAGTTTTGGCAGAAACGACCCGATCGTTTCCCTAGCCGACAGTGCTTACGTCCAAGAGATCTTCACCTCCCGGGGTGCAGTCCTTTCAACCGTTTGGACCCCAAGTCATCAGTTAACGTATGAAGAAGTCGAACACTCGCGCACGTGGTTGACCGAACAATAAAGCAGTGCCTCTTTCCTAATCAAACAGCGATCCTGCTGGTTGGTTAGTTTTTTTGTTTCACGTGAAAACAATTCGAAAGAGTGAGAGGGGATACATTACTAGGGGCGCCTAGTTCAATAGCAGCCCACTAAGGATTTACCAAATGATCCTTTTTCTGAAACGAATAGAGTCAAATCAGCATAATCAGTAAATCAAGACAATGTGTTTTAAAATAATCCATAAAAAATCAATTTATTTCAAATAGTTCTAAAATGAAGTTTTAACAAAATAAATGCTTATAAATCAATTTTTTGAAGTATATCTTCTAATAGAAACAATGCTTCTTTATGAATTAATTTGAAATAATATGAAATAAAGTGGTTGTTAATGGAAAAATTTTGTGCTATTCTGAGTCTATAATAAATGGCTAAGGAGAATGAAGATGAAATTAGCAACGAGAATCAATTCATTTTTATCGATTTACGAAAATGATTTAGACAATGTATTTGGCGCATTCAAAGAATTGGGGCTTGATTACGTAGATTTAAATTATCCGGAGCACGTCGGTGGGACGACTGCCTCTGAAATGAAAGAGAGATTGGGACAATCTGATTTGAAATTGAATGGTGTTGCATTGCGATTCAGAGAAGAATTTATCAACGGTGAATTAGGCAATGCTAACTCACAGGTTGCGCAGCATGCCTTAACGTTATGCAAAGAAGCTGCTGATTATTGTCGTGCAGCAGGTGGAGAAGTCGTAACCATTTGGCTTGGTTTTGATGGCTTTGACTATAGTTTTCAAATCAATTACCAAAAGGTTTGGAATCAGATTCGAGATGCCTTTATTGAAATTGCTGACTACGCACCAGATTTGAAAATCAGTATCGAGTACAAACCATTTCAACCAAGAGCCTATGCGTTCATTGATAGTATGGGTGTCACTGGAATGATGCTTAATGAGATCAACCGCAAAAATGTAGGTGTGACCCTTGATTATTGCCATATGCTAATGAAACACGAAAACCCTGCTTTTGCTGCGGATCTGTTCGCGGGAAAAGGGTTATTATACGGTGTGCATCTGAATGATGGGTATGGGTTAAACGACGATGGATTGATGATCGGTTCAGCAACACCCTTCAAAACATTAGAATTCTTGTATTATGTCAAAAAGCATAACTATGACGGTGTGATTTATTTTGATACGTTCCCTGTAATTGAACATGCCTCAAAAGAGTGCGAACAAAACATGAAAATGATCAAGCAAATGGATCAAATGATCGATAACGTAGGCTTGGCTGCGATTCAAGCTGTGATCGATCAAAACGATGCAGTCGCAGCCAATCAGTTGCTGCTTGAATTTTTGTCACCAACAAATCAATCAAAATAAAAGGAGTGGGGAAGATGGATTACAAAGTGATGGCAAAAAATATTTTAGAAAAAATAGGCGGAGCGGAAAATGTTCGCAATATGACACATTGTGCCACCCGGTTGCGCCTAACGTTACATGACACCGCAAAAGCGGATGATCAAGCCGTCGAGAATATCGACGGAGTGATCAATGTCATTAATAAGGCGGGCCAGTACCAGCTTTTGATTGGGACAGAAGTTGGAAAGCTCTATGATGAGTTTGAGCCGTTAGTTAAAGGTAACGAAAGTTCTGGTAGCCCTACCACGGAAGAACAAGCTTCTGGCAGTATTATCAGCAATATTTTTTCCGCTGTATCTGCTATTTTTGCGCCACTACTCCCAGTTTTGGCGGGCTCAGGGATTTTAAGAGGACTGCTGATTTTGTTTGTTCAGCTCGGGATTATCAGTGAAGACAGCGGCACTTATTCGATTTTATTTGTTGCTTCTATGAGTGTATTTTATTTCTTGCCTGTATTGTTAGCGTTTACTTCAGCGCGGCGGTTTGGTGCCAGTCCGTATATCTCGGCATTGATCGGGGCTGCGTTAATCAATCCTGATTTTATTGCATTGATGGGAGGAGCAGGCAACGGTGCAACGACGGAGTTTTTTGGGATTCCAGTCGTTTTGATGAACTACAATTCGACTGTCGTACCAATCATCCTTTCGATTTGGGCTTTTTCATATCTCTACAAATTCTTAGACAAACACATACCGGAGACTTTAAAATTAGTGGTCGTTCCGTTAGTCTCACTAGCGATTATGGTTCCATTGACAGTGATCGTTATTGGACCAATCGGGGTCTATAGTGGCGAAGCAGTTGCTAATGTGGTGAATTGGTTGATCGAGCGTAGTAGTGTGCTAACTGGAATCTTAGTTGGTGGTGGTTGGAGTGTTCTCGTAAGTTTGGGCATCCACTGGGCAGTCAATCCAATCATGATCAATAACGTTTCGACCTATGGCTTTGATTACATCGTTCCTTTTACTTTTGCATGCAACTTCGCCGTGATAGGTACAACGATTGGCGTTTACTTTAAAGCGAAAGATAAAAAACTGCGAAGCTTTGCTTTAACTGGCTTAGTCACGATCGCATTATCAGCGATTATCGAAGCTACTTTGTTCGGCTTACTTGTAAAAAATAAAAAACTTTTCTTAGCGCAAATTATTGGTGGTGCTGTGGGTGGTGCCTATTTAGGGTTGATGCAAGTTGTAACGAATGCCTTTGTCTTTGGTAGTGTCACCACTTTTCCCGCCTTTGTAGGCTCAACTTCCTCGAATTTCATACAAGCGATGATCGGCTTACTGATTTCAATGGTGGTTTCAGCAGTCTTAGCATTTGTATTTACCAATCGAGACGAGACATTGGCGTAGAAAGCAGGGGGAATATGGGTCTATTTAAGAAGAAAAATGTTATTTATGCACCAGTTAAGGGTGTGGTGAAAAGTATTGAACAAGTGAAGGACGAGATGTTTTCAACCAAACTATTAGGCGATGGGTTTGCTGTGGTACCAACAGATGATCTTGTTACAGCACCGATTGAAGGAACAGTGGTCTCTGTGTTTCCTACAAAACATGCGATTTCGTTAAAAGCCAAAAATGGCTTAGAAGTTCTAGTCCATATTGGGATCGATACTGTGGAGCTAAATGGCGCAGGGTTCGATACCAAAGTTTCTGAAGGTGACAAAGTTACTGCCGAGAGTGTGCTGGCAAAAGTTGATTTTCCGTTTTTGGCATCACAGGGCAAAGAAACGGATGTAATCGTTGTTTTCACTAATTCCGCACAGCGAACCTTAGTGATGACAGAGAAGCAAGGGCGTTGTGGACAAGCGATTGGCGTTATTAATGAGTGAGAGCATTTGCTGACAGGAGGTAGTATTTTGAAGAAAAAAATCTTGTGTCCATCTATGATGTGTGCTGATTTTTCAATGCTAAAGGACGAGGTTGCCGCTTTACAAGCGGCGAAAATCGATATTTTTCATCTTGATGTTATGGACGGACGATTTGTTCCAAATTTTGGTATGGGACTTCAAGATATCGAAGCTATTTGCAAATGGTCAGAAACCTTAGTTGATGTCCACTTGATGATTGAAGATCCGGGAGCGTATGTAGAGAAATTTGCGGATATGGGTGTAGATATCATTTATTTTCATCCTGAAGCAGATCGCCATCCTACAAGAACTATCAACAAAATCAAGCAAAAGGGAAAACAAGCCGGAATCGCCATCAATCCTGGAACAAGTGTAGCAATGATCGAAGAACTGCTGCCATTGATCGATTACGTGATGGTAATGACTGTTGATCCCGGTTTTTCAGGTCAAGCATATTTGACACATGTGGAAGGAAAAATAAAGCAGCTTTCTGCAGTTAAGGAACGTTATTTCTACCAATTGATGGCAGATGGAGCGATTTCGCCTGCCGTAATGACTCGCTTAAGCGCCTTAGGCGTTGATGGGTTTGTTTTAGGGACCTCCGCTCTTTTTGGAAAAGAAGAATCGTATCAAGAACTGATCTCAATATATAAAGAGGAGGATCAAGCATGAAACTAGCAATCGGTTGTGATCATGTTGGGTTTGAATTAAAAACTGATATCATCACTTATTTGGAGTCGTTGGGGCACACGGTACAAGATTTTGGGACACAAAGTGCTAAACGCGTTGACTATCCCAATTATGCGGCGGCTGTTGCAGAAGCGGTCGTAACCCAAAAGTGTGATTTGGGAATCTTGATTTGTGGCACAGGGGTTGGTATCTCAATTGCTGCCAACAAAATCAAGGGCATCCGAGCCGTGGTGTGCAGCGAACCTTACAGTGCTAAGCTCTCAAGAGAGCATAACAATACCAACGTATTGGCGTTTGGTTCGCGCGTCGTGGGCATCGAACTAGCGAAAATGATTACTAAGGAATGGCTGGCTGCTGAGTTTGAAGGTGGTCGTCACCAAAAACGGGTAGCAATGATTGGTCAGTTAGAAGTAGAATGATCAAAGGTTAGAGGATTCGCATTAGCGAATCCTCGTCTTTTTTTGTTAATGAGAAATTTATCTTATAATCGAGATCAAATTGACGAACAATGAAAGTCCTTGCTCATACCAAGAGAAAAAGTATGGTATAATTTGAAAAAAAGTGAAGTTGACCAATTAATGGAGGTTGCTATGATTCCATATGAAAGACAAGAAAAAATTTTAGAAGCTTTGGCTCAAGATGAACTGTTAAAAATAGAGCAATTGCAAAGCATTTTGCCTACTGTTTCTATCTCAACATTGAGGCGGGATTTAAAAGAATTAGAAAAATCAGGAAGAGTTGAATTGTTGGCTGGTGGCGCAGTGAAGATTTGTTCAACGGCTTCCGAAATGCCGATTGCAGCTAAGGCTGCTTTGTATTCCCAAGAGAAAGAAGCGATCGCTACTTTGGCTGCTGAGTTGGTTCACGATGGCGATGTGATCTACCTAGATTCTGGTTCGACTTGTACAGCGTTACTGCATAAAATCATTAATAAAAAAATCACGATTATTACTACCAATACGAGTGTCTTTACAATTCAACAAGAAACTCCTGCCGAGATTTTACTTCTTGGTGGCCGATACAATCCCGTTATTTCATCCTTGAATGGTCCATTGACGGATGCAAATTTACAAACGTTTAACTTTCAAACGGCTTTTTTAGGTGGTAATGGTATTGATGCTGAAAAAGGTGTAAGCACCCCCAACTTGGTAGAGGCGAACAAAAAGCGTGAAATTCTAAATAATGCCAAAACCGCCTATTTATTGTGTGACAGCTCGAAATATGGACAAGTCGCCGCGGTAAAAGCTTTTAGTACAGAAGACGTTGTCATTATTTCTGATGCTTATAACGATAAGATTGGAGAACTGACGCAAATCATCTATCCGAACTAAAAACAAGATGGCATCTGAGTGGTATTGGTAATGTTGGAAATACAATTTAATAAAACGCATAATGGAAAATGAGTTTGGCGATGATCAAAACCAGTTAGGGATTATACCTAACTGGTTTTTTTATTAAGGCAGCAAATTTGCTGATAGTTCCTTTATTTAACAACGTTGATTGTTGTATCGATGAATGGTGGAGTGACTCCTGGTTCTTTAGATACCAGGACACAAAAACCAGTGGATTTATTAGTTAAAAATAACATTATTTTCGTGCTATTGATGAATTTCAATACCTCTTTCAAGTAGTTTATTGTTTTACAATCATTGTTTTGTCGCTCTTTTCCGTATTTAAAGATAACAAAGACATTTTTATATAAAAACAAAAATTTTGTTGACAGACAAAATGAAAGCGTTTATATTGGATATGTGGTTACTACCAGTTGAGAGTAAGGGGAGGACATAAGATGCTTGGTTTGGTTTTAACAGGTCATGGAGGATTTGCGCAAGGGATGGAAAATGCGCTTGCGATGATTGCAGGGCCGCAAGAACAGTTTCTAACAGTGCCGTTTTTAGAGGAAAATCCGTTAGCTGACTTTGAAAAAGAGTTGCAAGGAGCAATCGATCAATTAAAGGAAACCTGTGATGGGATCGTGATTTGTGCAGACCTTGTGGGCGGGACCCCTTTTAATGTTGCGATGACCGCTGCCAATGAGGACCCGCAAGTCGAGGTCATCGGCGGCAGCAATCTGCTGATGCTAGTGGAAGGTTCGTTGACTAGATATACAGCAGCTGATCCAGAGCGTTTTTGCCAAGAACTGGCAGAGATTGGCAAGACCGGTATTTTTCACGGAAAGATCAAAGGCCATGAGGAAATCAAGGAGGAAGAAGGGATTTAACGATGTGGGAAATGATCTTAGCAGCCTCAATCGTGGTGCTTGTTTTTCTCTTTCTCTTTTTGGGGGTCTCGTCTTTCTTGAATGGGAAACATCTGAAAAAGCAAAAAGGCTATTTCGCTGAATTGCAGCAGTCCTTGAAAAAGGGGCAGAAAATCAAATTATACGGCGGCATTATTGGGGAGATTCAAGCACTTGGGAAAGAGACAGTGGATCTAAGGGTGAAATCGGGAACGGTGATCGAAGTAGAACGTAGTGCGGTTGCAGAAATCATGCAGTAAATAAAAGGAGGAAATATTTATGGGAGAACCAAATATTTTATTGACGCGAATCGACAATCGGTTGATTCATGGGCAAGTTGCCACCCAATGGAACGGTACGTTGGGGGCAAATCTAATTTTAGTGGCAAATGATAAGGTCGCCAAAGACAAAGTCAGACAAGGGTTGATGGATATGGCGGCGCCAGCTGGCGTCCAAACGAGGTATTTCTCGCTTCAAAAAACCATCGAGATCATTCATAAAGCATCGCCAAAACAAAAGATTTTCATGGTGGTTGAAAATCCGCAAGATGCGTTGAAATTAGCTGAAGGTGGGGTGCCGATCAAGAAACTGAACATTGGGAATATGCATATGTCAGAAGGGAAAAGACAGGTTGCTACGACAGTTGCCGTCGATGAAGCAGATGTCGATGCCTTTAAAAAACTGAAGGAAATGGGGGTGCAATTAGTGATCCAGCGGGTTCCAACGACACCTGTTGAAGATGAAAAGAAATTATTTCAGTAATGCAGAGGTAAGGAAGGAGAAAGAAAATGGATTACACGATTTTTCAAATCATTTTAGTCTTCATAGTCACATTCATTGCCGCGATCGATCAATTTAGTTTTTTAGAATCATTGTACCAACCCATTGTTACTGGGATGGTTATCGGACTTATTCTTGGAGATCTTCAAACCGGCTTGATCGTTGGCGGAACGTATCAGTTAATGACGATCGGCAATATGCCAGTGGGCGGCGCGCAACCGCCAAATGCGGTGATTGGCGGAATTATGGCAGCAATCTTAGCAATCACGCTGCAGCTGGAACCCACAGTAGCGGTTGCTACGGCGATTCCGTTTTCTTTGCTGGGGCAATATGGGGTGACGATTATCTTCTCACTAATGTCGCCAGTGATGTCAAAAGCCGACAGCTACGCCCATGATGCCAATACGAAGGGCATTGATCGAATCAATTATTTAGCGATGGCGGGTCTTGGAACGATCTTCGGCTTGATCGTGGTCTTATTCTTTATCGGCGGTGCTGCCTTCGGGAATCAGGCGGTCGCAGCGATCCCTCAATGGTTGATGGGTGGGCTCGGCGCAGCTGGGGGCATGATGCGGTATGTCGGTTTTGCGATTTTACTAAAAGTGATGGTTTCCAAAGAAATGTGGGGCTTCTTCTTTATGGGGTTTGGTTTAGCCACGATCGTGATGGCGGCACCTTCCTTGCAAGGACCCGCCTTGATCATTCTAGCCTTTATCGGCTTCGCATTAGCCTTTTGGGATTATCAAATCCAGTCCAAATTTAAAGTAGCAGCAGCCAATACCTATGATTTCGGAGGCGATGAAGATGGCATATAATATTCCCGATTCTTATAGCGAACAAGCGCCCGCAGAACAACTGGATAAAAAGACCTTGAACAATATGGTCTGGCGTTCCTTATTTCTACAAGCCTCTTTCAACTATGAGCGAATGCAGGCAGGAGGCTGGTTATTCAGTATTTTACCGGGATTGAAAAAGATCCATAAAAATGAAAAGGATTTGGCTGCTTCAATGAGCCATAACTTAGAGTTTTTCAATACTCATCCATTTTTGGTGAACTTTGTGATGGGGATCATTTTATCGATGGAACAAAACAAAGCCGATATTCCCATGATTCGGGCAGTGCGAGTCGCCGCGATGGGACCTTTAGGCGGGATCGGTGATGCGTTGTTCTGGTTTACCTTGGTACCAATCACGGCGGGTATCACAGCCAATATGGCGATCAGCGGCAATATCGCTGCACCGTTTATATTCTTACTAGTATTCAATGCGGCCCAATTTGGTTTGCGGTACTTCTTGATGCACTGGTCCTATCGTTTAGGGACAGATGCAATTGGCATCTTAACGGAAAATGCCAAAGAGTTTACCCGAGCAGCGAGTATTTTAGGGATTTTTGTTGTCGGTTCCTTGACCTGCGTGTATGGAGCGACGTCTTTGGATATTCAGATCCCTAACGGCACTACCAATGAAGTGACGCAAGCGACGACGATCGTGGATGATCAAGCAGCCATTGCCGCTTACGAAGGCATGCTGTATACCACGGATGAGAATGGTCAATTGACCGACACATTGCAAGAAAATGCTGCGGTCAATGAACTGGCTAACGGCAAATATGAATTGACGTTTAACAAAGTCAACGAAGTGCCTGTGACGATCGATATTCAAAAAATCCTCGATGGAATCTTGCCGCAAGTGATTCCATTGACCATCACATTGATGCTGTATTTCTTCTTATCAAAACGCGGCTGGACGCCGTTGAAATGTATCGCTTTGCTGCTAGTGATCGGCTTGATCGGTTCTGGCTTTGGCCTGTATCCATCCATTTGGCCGCAATAAGCAAGCTAGCAGAAGAAACGACGCAACACGTAGGAGGAGTTTTGCTAGGCAAGCAACAGCTGACTTTTCAGCTTAGCTCGTGCTGGCAATTGGTTCATTTTCCTGCGTGAAAAGACGCAAATTCAGGAAACAGAGCCCCTGTAGACGATTGTTTGACACGCCTATCGGGAAATAGTACACTCGTTATGTGGTAGTAACCAGTTTGGAGGGGCTTATGAATATCAATAAAAATCGACAACCATTATACGATCAATTGTTAAATTTACTGATTGAAAAAATCGAAAATGAAATGGAAGCAGACACAATGCTTCCCTCAGAAAGAGAGCTGTCAAAGCGCTACGGATTAAGTCGGACCACCGTTCGCTTGGCTCTACAGGAGTTAGAAAAATTAGGCTATATTTATCGCCAACATGGCAAAGGCACCTTTGTCTCGGATATCCGCAAGCAGGCAACCAATTTATCAGGTTCGTATAGTTTTACCGAACAGATGAAAGCACTAGGGAAACAACCAGAAACTAGAGTATTGGCATTCAAAAAAATGGAAGCGACAAAATATTTTGCCACTCAGTTGCAAGTTTCCATCGGCGAGCCGATCTACAAGTTAAAACGATTGCGTCTTGCTGATGGGCAACCGATGATGATCGAGCGTTCTTATCTGCCGGTCAAACGCTTCATGCATTTAACGAGTGAGATGATCGAGCAAAAACCATTGTACGATATATTTCATGAAGACTTTCATCAAGTGATTCGCCTCGCGGACGAAGAATTTTTTGCCAGCATTGCCAGTGCGAAAGATGCGGCATTGCTGAAAATCCACGAAGGTGCGCCAGTGTTGAACCTGGTACGCAGCACGTTCAATATTGAAAATGAAGTGATCGAATACACCTTGAGTGTTGCTCGAGCAGACCAATTTAGATACAAAGTCCGCCACTTGCGTAACGACGAGTAGCGCATTTCCTAGACAGTCTGAAATGATCCACTCGAGCAAAGAAAAGGCGTGTATTCAAAACCAGTGAGGTCGGGGAAGTTTGCCCTTTGGGTGATCGCTAAGCATTCATCCAAGACAAGCGCTCCTCGCACCGTCACTGGGAATACATACTGGAAAAACAGTAGCTAGGAGGAAGAAAGATGTTTCAACTGTCAACAAAGGAATTAGCAGAATTAGGTGCGGAGATTACAACAAGAGAAATCAAACAACAGCCAGAACTTTGGCAAGAAACCTTGACGATCTATCAAGAAAAGCAAGAGGCGATCGCGACTTTCTTACGTACCATCAAGCAAAAGACGGATAAACGCATTCGGGTGGTCTTCACGGGAGCGGGGACGTCGCAATATGTTGGAGATACGATCGTTCCTTACTTGAATAAGACCGGCGCAACGGCGGATTATCTTTTTGAAAGTATTGCTACGACGGATATTGTCGCAGCTCCAGAACAAGTTTTATTTGCGGATGAACCAACACTGCTCGTTTCTTTTGCTAGAAGCGGCAATTCACCAGAAAGTTTAGCAGCGGTCAAAATCGTCGATCAATTCGTTGCCGACAGTTATCATTTGACGATCACTTGTGCAGCCGACGGATCTTTGGCACAACAAGCTGCCGCTGATGAAACGAGCTATCTGTTATTGATGCCTGAGAGGTCAAATGATGCTGGCTTTGCAATGACGGGAAGTTTTTCTTGCATGGCTCTTTCCGCACTGCTGATTTTTGACCAGACGCCTCTGACAGAAAAGAGGCATTATGTTGAAACCCTTAGCCGATTGGGGCAAGAAGTGATCGACAGAGAAACAGAACTCCAAGTACTGACGGACCGTTCCTTTAAGCGGATCGTTTACCTTGGGTCAGGCACGTTGTCGGGGTTGACCAGGGAAGCACAGCTAAAAGTATTGGAACTGACTGCGGGAAAAATCGCCACCGTGTTCGATTCTTCGATGGGCTTTCGTCATGGACCGAAATCATTCGTAGATGATCAAACCCTCGTCTTTGTCTTTGTCAGCAATACGTCCTACACGCGGCAGTATGATCTTGATATGTTGGAAGAATTAAAGAGTGATGGCATCGCCGCCGCAGTGACTGCCATCGGACAGCCGGCCGCCGTGAATTTCTCAGGAACAAACTTTTTCTTTCCAGATGACACATCATTGCCAGACGGTTATCTTGCCTTAGCAGACATTGTCTTTGCACAAACGATCGCACTGCTGGCATCGATCAAAGTCGGGAATACACCCGACACCCCTTCGCCAACGCGTACCGTCAATCGGGTGGTCAAAGGCGTGACGATTCATCCGTATAACAACGAACGATGACTGAGAAAGCCCACCACGAGCACGTATCTTTTCGTGTACGAAGTCGATACGTGCGGTGGTCAATCAGTTGAACGGCTTCATCAATAGACATTTTTATACGTGCTGACAACCGTTTCGCCAACGCTGAAAAAAGTGAAAGCGGTTGATTCTTTGGCATGGACAAAAAAGGAGGAATTTTAATGAAAGCAACTGTAACGAAAGCCAAAAAAGCAGCGATGGATCGCTTGTCAACGAAAGAAGGAGTGATCGCGGCTTTAGCGATCGACCAACGAGGTGCCTTGAAAAAAATGATGGCAGCACTTGGCGTGGAGGCTGATGCAGAAAAAATCAGCCAGTTTAAAACGCTAGTCTCACAAGAATTGACCCCTTACGCGTCTTCTATTTTATTAGATCCAGAATATGGGTTGGCAGCTGCGCAAAGCCGTGATCCAGAGGCGGGGCTTTTGCTGGCGTATGAAAAAACCGGCTATGATGCGACTACGCCGGGACGTTTGCCTGATTTATTAGGGGAATGGTCGGTTGAGCGATTAAAAGCAGCTGGCGCAGATGCCATCAAATTTTTGCTTTACTATGATGTAGATGAAGATGCCCAGATCAATCAGTTGAAACATGTCTTTGTGGAACGACTCGGCAGCGAATGCCAAGCGGCTGATCTGCCCTTCTTTTTAGAAGTCCTTTCCTATGATGCTAAGCTGCCTGAAGTCGACTCAAAAGCATATGCGCAACGCAAACCAGAAAAAGTCATCGGATTGATGGAGGAATTTTCAAAACCGCAGTACAAAGTCGATGTGTTAAAAGTGGAAGTACCAGTCAACATGAATTATGTGGCAGGTTTTGCTAAGGAAGAAGCCGTGTATACCAAGGAAGAAGCTGCCGCGTATTTCAAAGCGCAAAGCGACGCGACGCATCTGCCGTTTATTTTTCTCAGTGCAGGCGTATCAGCCAGCTTATTCCAAGAAACGCTGGTTTTTGCCAAAGAAGCTGGCTCGACCTTCAATGGCGTCTTGTGCGGCCGGGCAACGTGGAAAGATGGTGTTGAACCCTTTGTAAAACAAGGAACAGAAGCAGCCAAAGAATGGCTAGCAAGTACTGGAAAACAGCACATCGAAGACTTGAATGAAGTGATCCAAAAGACCGCCACTTCTTGGTGGGACAAAGTCACGGTCGAAGAATAGTTTTTTCACTGTTTGACAAGAGAAATGGCCAGTAATCAGACATCTTAAGGGCTTTTGAGAAGAAGTGGTAGGCTTCTGACTTAAGGCTTTAGGGTGTCTTTTTCTAGTGAAAAAAGGTTGATAGTATAACGGACGCTGCCCTCATCTAGACAAAAAAGGGTTAGCAAAAAATTATGAAAAAAAGTCAGAGCACTATGGATGATTTATCATAATTTTTTCATATAGACTAAGTTAACTTTGCTAGTTAAAAGAAAAAGAAGGGAAGAGAATCAATCCTAAAAGATTTGTTAACAGGTTAAGTCAAAAATCCCTCGAAATCTTTTCTCATTTTTCAGCAGTATTGCCAGTAGAAGATCGCTTGATAAAAAAGCCGTTGCTTGCTATTCTGTTCTGTAAATTGACAGAAGGAGATGGCGTATGAAGCAAATGGCAATCAAAGAGAATCCATTTTTTACGCGTCTGGATTATCAGCGGGCATTGGAAGACATGATCGCTCCTTTGCGAGAAGCGATCTTGGCAGATGACTATCCAGGATTGAATCTAGGTAGCAGTGGGGCCGTGTATGACCGAACACGGGCTGAGATGGAAGCGCTTGTGCGTCCTTTGTGGGGGCTGGCGCCTTATTGGAGGGTTTGCCCAGATGATCCGTTACGAGCAGCTTACGTAGAAAAAGTGATAGCAGGGACAGATCCTGAACACGCGTTTTACTGGGGAAGGATCACAGATTATGATCAATACATCGTGGAAGCAGCCGCATTGTCATTGACCCTATTGTTGCAAAAGGACGCTTTTTGGACAGCGTTGCCGCAGAAGAACCAGCGAAAGCTAGTGGCTTGGCTTTCCCAAGCACTTGAGTGCAAGATTCCTAAGAACAATTGGACATTCTTCAAAGTGTTGATACGCGTTGCCTTGTTTCACTGTGGGGAACCGTTGGCAAAAGAAGCATTGTCCCAAGAGTTGGCATTGATCGATTCCATGTACGTTGGGGATGGTTGGTATGTAGATGGGAAAACCACGCAACGAGACTACTACATTCCTTTTGCGTTTCATTATTATGGCTTGATTTACGCTACATTTATGCAAGACGAAGACCCAGAATGGACGCAGCGTTTTAAAGAGCGAGCCACGCTATTTGCGCAAGACTTCGTCTATTATTTTGATGAAGACGGTGAAGCCTTGCCCTATGGCCGCAGCTTGACTTATCGGTTTGCGCAAGGGGCGTTTTTCTCGGCGCTGGTTTTCGCAGATGTCGAAGCGATCCCATGGGGACAGGTGCGAGGACTACTGGCGAAGCACTTGCGCAATTGGATGGCGCAGGAGATTTTCACTTTCGATGGTCGCTTGTCCATCGGATACCACTATGAAAATCAAGTGATGGCAGAAGGGTACAATGCACCAGGCTCGCCTTATTGGGGGCTGAAGACCTTTTTGCTTTTAGCGGTCGCAGAAGCGCATCCTTTTTGGACGGCCGAACCTGAGCCAATCAAAAGAGAGCCGCAAAAACGGATTGAAAAAGGCAATATGTTGCTGGTGCACAATGAAAAAAGCCATCATTTGCTGGGGTATCCTGCAGGTTTGATGCTAGAACAGCAAGCCCATGCTCAAGCAAAATACAGCAAATTCGTCTATTCGAGCAAATTTGGCTTCAGTGTGCCGAAAGCCGGCGTCACGTATGCCGAAGGCGCCTTCGATAGCACATTAGCTATTGCTCGAGATGGCAGCTATTTTCGCACGAAGGGGGCAGTCATGGATTATCGAGTGACGGAAAAAGGCGTCTTTTACCAATGGGAGCCCTTTGAGGAGGTAGTGATTGAAACTGAGATTTATCCCTTTGGTCAGTGGCATGTGCGCGTGCACGAGTTGACGACGACGATTTCGTTGGACCTCCGTGAGGGCGGGTTTAGTGTACCGCTAATCGGACGGTTGCCTCAGGCCCAAACAGGACCGACCTGGAGTCGAGTCAGTGAAGAAGGCTTTTGTTCTCAAATCATCAACATCGAAGGCTATCAACAAGCCAGTATTGTTCAGCCAGAAGCCAATACCTCCGTCTTTTTTCCAAGAACTAGTTTTCCATACTTAGCACAACATATTCCACCAGGGAAGCACCGTTTGATTTGTTTAGTCGGTGGTATCGTAGAAAAAGAAAGGAGTGATCCAAATGATTACGCTAGCAATAAAAAATAAGCAGGACCAGGTGATCGTCGGTCGCATCGACCATGAAAAAGAACCCGCGCCGTTTCAAGTTTCTGGTGATGATTTGGCCGTATTAGCCATTAAAAACTATCCTTATGAGGAAGGGGATAAGATCGTCGTTGAGGTGACGGGGGAAAATCCGTATTATGTCCTTCAGCTTGATGAAACCTTAGCACCATCACTGATCTATCTTTCCCAATCCACTTGGGAATATCAGATCCCTTGGACGGAATCTCATCGAAAGTCCTCGGTGGAAACGGCCTTTGCCTCGCAGCGCCATCACCTGATGGTGCGTAAAGCCCTTGCGTTTGAGATCACGAATTATCAAAATTTATCTTTCAATGCCCATGATCAAAAGTCAGCGACAGGGGCGTATCCTCATGCTTCAGCAAATGTGGAGACGCGAGATGATTCCGTCTTTTTTGCCAAGAATGCGATCGATGGAAAATATGGCAACCGATCCCACGGTTCGTATCCGTTTGCTTCTTGGGGCATCAATCAGCAAGCCGATGCTGCATTGACCATTGATTTTGGTCGTCCTGTCTTGATCGATCGGGTTCGCTTCCTATTACGGGCAGATTATCCCCATGATAGCTATTGGACCAAAGGGACCTTGGTCTTTGCTGATGGAGAAGAGCTGGTGGTGGAAACGACAAATACGGCGTCATTTCAAGAAGTTCGTTTTCCGAAAAAAGAAACGACTAAGCTAACCTATAAAGAGCTGCAAAAAGCAGAGGATGATTCCCCATTTCCAGCTCTTACACAAATCGAAGTATTTGGTTGGAACTGTTAAAAAAAGAGGACAAGAGCATGACAGGTCTGCATTTGTGGGCAGTTGTCATGCTCTTTTTTTAGGAATCAATGAAGGAAGGTCGCTTTTTTTGTTCGTTTACGTTATAATGATTTCAGTTAATATGTTAACAAGTTAAGAGGAGGGTAAACATGCGTCTGCAAGAGAACAAACAACGCTTGATCCTGTTAGGAGAAAAAGTGACCGATGTGTGGTTAGCGGATAAAATCACCGCGTGCATCCAACAGATCGAAAAAAATAGTCAGCGCTTTGGCACACAGTTTCCTTCAGCCTGTGCCACCAATGGCAAATATCGGCTGAAAGGCAACGATGATTGGACCAATGGCTTTTGGACGGGGATGTTGTGGCTCGCCTATGAGTGGACCAAAGAGAAGAACTTTTTGACTCGAGCAATGGAGAATATCGACAGTTTTCAAACGCGCTTAGACGACCATTTTGTATTAGATCATCATGATATTGGATTTTTATATAGCTTATCTGCCGGTGCGGGCTACAAGATCACTGGCGATGAACACTGCAAGCAAGAAGTCATTCAAGCAGCAGATGTTTTGTTGGCACGTTTTCAAGAAAAGGGGGAATTTATTCAAGCTTGGGGCACTTATGGCGACCCACAAGAATACCGCTTGATTATTGATTCGCTACTGAACTTGCCGCTTTTATTTGCAGCAACCCAATTATCGGGAGAGACTCGTTACGCAGAGGCCGCGAGTAAGCATTATCAGACAGTGCGAAAGACTGTCATCAAAAATGACGCCACCACCTTTCATACGTATTATTTCGATCCTGAAACGGGGCAGCCAAGTCACGGTGCGACGCATCAAGGAAACAGCGACCAATCGATTTGGGCACGAGGGCAAAGCTGGGCGATTTTAGGGCTTCCTTTGAATGAAAGCTACTTGCATAGCCAGCCTTTTTCAGAAAATTATCCGCAGATCGTGGAGGTGTTCTTAGCTCATTTACCCGCAGATCTCGTGCCGTATTGGGACTTTGATTTTAACGACCAACATCCTGCTGAAAAAGACAGCTCAGCTTTAGCGATCGCGGCTTGTGGCTTGTTGGAAGCAGAGAAAATGGAGGCATATCCTGATGCCCAAAAAATCGCTAAAGGGATGCTTTACCAATTAGGCGAGCAGTATGCAGCGAGCCAAGTGCCAGAAAATGAGGGCTTATTGCTGCATGGTGTGTATGCTCATGCGGAAGGCAAAGGCATCGATGAACCCAATCTTTGGGGTGATTATTTCTATTTAGAAGGATTGATCCGATTGGCATTGCCTAATTGGCAAAGATACTGGTAAAGGGGAAGACGACATGCGAACGTTTGAGATAAAAGAAGATTTTTTGTTAGATGGAAAACCAATCAAATTGATCAGCGGAGCGATCCATTATTTCCGCATGACACCGGCGCAATGGACAGATAGCCTCTACAATCTAAAAGCACTGGGAGCCAACACAGTTGAGACCTACATTCCTTGGAATCTCCACGAACCTCGTGAAGGAGTCTACGACTTTGAAGGAATGAAAGACATCTGTGCTTTTGTAAAGCAAGCCCAAACGCTAGGCTTGATGGTCATTTTACGGCCTTCCGTCTACATCTGTGCTGAATGGGAATTTGGCGGGCTGCCAGCTTGGCTGTTAAACGAACCGATGCGGTTGCGCTCAACCGACCCACGCTTCATGGCAAAGGTGCGAAACTATTTCCAGGTCTTGCTGCCAAAGCTTGTGCCGTTGCAGATCACCCATGGGGGACCAGTGATCATGATGCAGGTGGAAAATGAGTACGGCTCTTATGGAATGGAAAAAGCGTATTTGCGCCAGACCAAAGAGTTGATGGAAGAATGCGGCATCGATGTACCCTTGTTTACCTCAGATGGGGCATGGGAAGAAGTCTTGGACGCTGGGACATTGATTGAAGACGACATCTTTGTCACAGGCAATTTCGGCAGTCGTTCCAAGGAAAATGCGGCTGTGATGAAAGAGTTTATGGCAAAACATGGCAAAAATTGGCCCATCATGTGCATGGAATATTGGGATGGCTGGTTCAACCGCTGGGGGGAGCCGATCATCAAGCGAGACGGTCAAGACTTAGCCAATGAAGTCAAAGAGATGTTAGCAGTCGGTTCCTTGAATCTCTACATGTTCCATGGAGGCACGAACTTTGGCTTTTACAATGGCTGTTCCGCTCGGGGAGCGCTGGATCTACCACAAGTGTCCAGCTATGATTACGATGCTTTACTGACAGAAGCAGGAGAACCTACCGACAAATACTATCAGGTACAAAAAGCCATAAAAGAAGCCTGTCCCGAAGTGTGGCAAGCCAACCCACGGACCAAGCAATTAGCGGCATTAGGAACCTTTCCCATTGAAAACAGTGTCTCGTTACTGGCCATCAAAGATCAACTGCTGGCACCACAAGAAAGCATGTATCCACTAACAATGGAAACTGTCAGCACAGGCTACGGCTATTTGCTCTATTCGGTTCAGTTAAAAAACTATCATCGAGAAAACAAATTAAAAGTGGTAGAAGCTAGCGATCGGTTGCATATTTTTACCGACGGCCAATTACAGGCGATCCAATACCAAGAAACGCTAGGTGAGGAGCTGTTGATCCAAGGGACACCAGATAAAGAAACCATCGAGCTAGATGTCTTAGTAGAAAACTTAGGGCGCGTGAACTACGGGTTTAAATTGAATGGGACTACACAAGCCAAAGGCATCCGTGGGGGCATCATGCAAGATATTCATTTCCATCAAGGCTATCGTCATTACCCATTGACGCTTTCCGCAGAGCAGCTACAAGCCATCGATTATCAAGCAGGAAAAAATCCGACACACCCCTCCTTTTATCAAACGACCTTCACGCTGACAGAGGTAGGAGATACGTTCATCGATTGCCGTGGGTATGGCAAAGGCATCGTTATCGTCAACGGCATCAATCTTGGTCGCTATTGGCAACGTGGCCCCGTGCATTCCTTATACTGTCCGAAAGAATTTTTGAAAAAGGGCAGCAACGAAGTCGTGGTATTTGAAACCGATGGCGTTGAGATCAAGGAACTCGTTTTCTGTGATCAACCTGTCGTAGAATAAAAAAATAGAAGTAGAGACCCAAATTTACGCGGGCTCTACTTCTATTTTTGTTTTGAAATATTTCCAGTGCTTGTAGCTGACGATGTATTCAGCGACACTTCCATCTGCTAAATAGGAGTGCTTGACTTGTTTGACCGCAGGCTCTCGGAAGCTCAGTTGCAATAAGTTCAACAATTCAGCGTCATCAGGAAAGACGATTTCGTTGGTTTCAACAGAAGCCAATGAGAAAAGGTCGATCGCAAAGTCTTTTCGGACCCGCTCATAAACACTAGCATATCGGTTGAGGTTTTTGGCGATCGGTTCTTTCATCAGTTTCTTCGGTAGATGAGTGATGTGAACCAAGAAAGGAACATCGCCAAAATAGCGGACTCGTTTGATTCGGTAGTAGGAAGCACTGGCAGCCAACCCTAATTCTTTCAAAATCTCCGGGTCATTTCCTTCTTCCACCGCAAGGACCTTGACCTTTTCTTGGTCCAGTGAATGTAGCTCAATGTCGGAAAACTTCACACTTTGAGATACTTTTGCTTTTGAAACAAAGGTCCCTTTGCCTTGGATGCGATACAGATAGCCAGCACTCGTCAATTCATTCAACGCTTTGACTGCCGTGATCGAACTAACAGAATACATTCGCTTGATATCCGCCTCTGAATAAAACTTATCGCCGGGAATGAATTTATGGTCTTTGATTTCTTGTAAAAGATCTTGCTTGATCTGCTCATACTTTGGCAACACAGTGGTTTCCCTCCATTCCATATGAATACATCAAGCATAACATGTTAAATCCTTTCCTGCCACTCAATTATTGTAGAAAATATGTTATTTTCCAGTCTGTACAGGCCTAAAAAATAAAATTCAATATGTTAAGATATTAGGTTTACGGATGGCTTGCCATGTGGTATAGTATGCTTACAAGGAACATAACATGTTAAGTAGGGCGACCTACGGAGTAGGAGGGAAATTAGTGGAAAACATTGTATTGATCAGTCATGGCGGCATGGCAGAAGGGGTCAAAAGCAGTCTGGAGATGATCGTAGGCCAACAAGCAAACGTTCACACCGTTTCATTACGACCAGATAGTGACAATCTGCAGTTTGAAAAAGAATTGAACGAGAAAATGAAAGCCCTTAACGGTTCAACATTGATTATTGCGGATCTATTAGGAGGAACCCCGTGCAACGTTGCAGTCAAGAATTATTTAGAGGATGACGAAGTGGCGATTTTCGCTGGAATGACATTGTCCGTAGTGATCGAGGCAGTCGTCAATCAACGAGCGACGATCAACGAGCTGCTTTGCTTAGCCAAAGAAAACATCGTTGATGTCAAAGCAGGGATGAACCAGGCAGAACAAGAAATTTTAGAAGAAAAGCAAGAGGAACTAGGGGATTACAGTGCGTATGCTGGACAAGAAAATATTGTCAATAGTCGGATCGATGAGCGCTTGATCCATGGACAAGTTGCGGGTATCTGGTCCACCAGTTTAAACACGCAACGGATCATCGTGGCCAATGATGAAGCCGCCGCAGACCCATTACAAAAATCTTCTTTACGAATGGCAGCGCCAACTTCGATGCGACTTTCCGTCCTTCCAGTGGCAACTGCAGCCAAGAATATTCGCGCTGGTCGTTACGGCAAGCAACGGTTGTTTTTACTTTTCAAAAATCCCCAAGATGTTTTGCGTTATATTGAAGCAGATGGACCGATCAAAGCGATCAACGTCGGCAACATGAGCTACAAAGAAGGCGCACGGGAAGTGACCAAAAGCATTCAAGTGCTGCCAGAAGAAGAGCCGATCTTTGAAGCGATCGCCGCAAAAGGAATCACCGTCACGGCACAGCTTGTACCCAATGAACCATCGATCGACTTTATGAAGAAATTACGAGGATAAATCAGGCAGCGCTTCGATCGAGGAGAATATGTAGCGGAAGATTTGTCAAAAAACGAGTGTTTTTCACGATTTATCTGAGGCGACACAACGATCGATAACCAGCCAGTTAAGACTCGTTCATACAATTAGGAGGAAAATTCATGCATTTAGCAGCGTATCAAATCATTCTTATTACTGTTTATGCTTTTATTGCTATTAATGATTCACTTATTTCCAATACGTTGACCCAACCAGCGATCGCCGGAATGATTTCTGGAATGATCATGGGGGACTTGAAGACCGGTTTGATGGTCGGCGGTACCTTGCAGTTGATGCGTTTAGGGATCGCCGCATTTGGTGGTGCATCCGTCCCAGATTATTTTACCGGCGCAGTACTGGGAACGGCGTTTGCCGTGATCTCAGGAAACGGCGCGGAATACGGCATTGGCTTAGCAGTTCCAGTGTCCTTACTGATGCTGCAACTGGACGTCGTGGCTCGTTTTTGTAACGTATTTCTACTACACCGAATCGATAGAGCCATCGACAACATGCAAGTCAAACGAATCCCACGGTTAGTTTTATCGGGTTCTTTCTTATGGGGATTGTCACGGGCGATTCCGATTTTATTGATGCTTTTAGCTGGAGATGCAGTCGTTACGACGATTACCGATAACACGCCAGAATGGCTGATGACTGGACTAAAAACCGCTGGTGGCGTCTTGCCAGTCGTCGGGGTAGCGATCTTATTGCGCTACTTGCCAACAAAGCACTACATTCCTTATTTGTTATTAGGCTTCTTTTTAGCTGCGTATCTGCAAGTGCCAATGCTCGGCGTTTCCATCATTGGGCTCGTAGCAGCAATGTTAGTCTTTAAACGAGATAGCGAAAAAGGCACCGTTGCAACGGCAGCTGCTGGAGATTTTGAAGGAGGATATGATGGCGATGAGTGATCAAAAACTGACAAAAAAAGAGTTGAATACCATTAGCTGGCGCTATATTTTGGCAAGCCAATTAAACTGGAACTATGAGCGAATGATGAGTTCAGGCTACCTTTACGGCATCCTGCCCGTCTTGAAAAAATTCTATGGCCACGATGAAACCCAGCTGCAAGATATGCTGCGGACCCACAATCAATTTTTCAATACCAATGCGATCTTTGGGAACTTGATCATGGGGATCGATGTCGCGATTGAAGAACAAGACGGACACAAAGCCAAAGAAACGATCATCGCCTTGAAAACGGCCTTGATGGGTTCCTTGGCCGGTGTCGGTGACTCCTTGTTCCACGTGATTTGGGGAACGATCTTTGGCTCTGTTGCTGGCACATTGGCGCAAAACGGTTCCGTCGTTGGCTGTGTCATCTGGATCATCGCCAACATCGCGTTACTTTTCGGTCGGGCAGCGTTGCTACCTCTAGGTTACAAACAAGGGGTCAAATTAGTGACAACCTTGAAAGACAAATTATCGGCCTTCACCAATGCCGCAACCGTTTTAGGGGTTACAGTGATTGGTGCCTTGATTCCCTCTGTGGTCAAAGCAACTGTTCCTTTTGTCTATAAAAAAGACGGTGTCGAATTGGTGATCCAAGACACGTTAGATGCCATCTTGCCATCCCTTGTACCTATCTTGCTCGTCTTGCTGACCTACTGGATGTTAGGCCAAAAGAAACTAAATTCCACTCGAGTGATTTGGATCATCTTGATCTTGTCGATCGTTTTGAGTGCGTTTGGTATTTTGGGTTAAAATTAGCAGTAACAACTGATAGATAAGAATATGTAAATAAAAAAAGAGTGTGGAATATTTTTCCGAACTCTTTTTTTATAAAATAATTTTCTTATTTATACTCATAAATAATTTGGTTTTAAAAAAAACCGTTATATTTACTCCTATAAATCAAATATTTTAATTATTTTTATTATATAATGATTAAAAAGCTGTTTTTTGTTTGGGCAGTGGACTAGAAAAATGAGGATCTTTGGCTTGGTAACTAATTGACCAATTCACAAGGGTCTTACGGTGATTACGGTGATAATCTACTATTAGTGATAAAGCTGCCACCAAGCAATTCATAAAACAGCTAAAGGAGTGGGTAGGATTTGCTTGCAGTCAGATATGATGAACTATCATTAGAGTTTGAAACAAATGAAAGCGTATTTTCCCCAAAAGGGTTAGATGTAGGAACGAAAGCGATGTTAAAGCAGCAGTTACAATGACAGACATTTCAGCAAATGCCATCGACTTGACTACGAAAAATGCGCAACGAAATGAAGTAGCACCAGAGATCGTCTTAAGTTAAGCCTTTAAAGAAATCAGCGACAAAACGTTTGATGTTATTCTGTCTAATCCGCCGTACCATGTAGATTTTTCTATACCAAAGGAATTTATCGAGAAAGCCTATCGTCAACTGGCACTCAACGGAAAGCTCTACATGGTGACCAAACGCCGAAAATGGTATGAGAACAAGATTCGCTCCGTTTTCGGTTACGTGAAAGTCACGGAAATTGAGGGCTATTACGTATTTTACGCAGAAAAGCGGGCTAAAAAGCCGTTAGTAAAAAAGAAAGAAAAAAAGTTGTCAAAGAAGCTACAACGGAAATATGGGAAGAGATAAAGGTGCCTTCAGCTGAAGGGCATCTGATATCGGGTATTTCACTAAAGTGTTAAATCCTCTCGTTTATTTTCTCCCATACAGCTGGATCATCGTAATAACATTACTAGCTACGATCGTAATCAAAATAATATTTTGGATGCCGCTATTGGCAATAATGACTGCAGCCAGGCTACCACCAACAGCTCTACCAAATTGATTGGCAGCACTATTCAGGCTGATTATCACATTTGATTTGTTCTGAGTTACATGAGTAATACCGGTATTTAACTGCAGCTCGAGAAGGAAATATCACGAATGCCGCTAATTTTTTACATGTGACCCAAATGATGATTTCAAGACAATTGAAAAATTTAGAAGAGTTGGAGAAAAAACTATCGGTACAAAAAAGAGGATTGATAATTGAGAGCGCCGATAAAATCGGTTGGAGTTGAATCTTAATTCATCATTATAAATATTTTTTCCGAAACATTAGAGAGTATCCCAACTTATATACTCTATCTTTTTTATACCTAATTGATTAGCAGCTTCAGCAAAATAATCAATATCATTAGTATTGTAGTAGGTAATATGCCAAAATACATTTTCGCTCGTTAGCTCAAAAATTTTTTGGAAATATGGTCTGTCTATTACATTCATTGAGTGTCCTAATACATAAATATCTGTAACTTCTTCTAAGTTTTGCCTTTCAAAGAAGTTGTGATTTCTATTAATAATACTAAAAGTTTTTTTTGCAGTTCTCTTAAAATATTTTTTCACATATTTTTCATTCACTAAGTTAACGCCAAAATCGTTTCCTTGCACGTTATATTCTTCATCATGACCCATAATCAATTTTTTCGGGGGTGAGCCGTGTATATGGAGAACATTGGGTATTCCATAAAGCGTTTCCAAAGTTGACGTGTAATTGAAAGATAGAAATTTATCTTTTTTACAAATAAGCTTGTCTATCTTCTCTATTTTTTCCATACTTTTAAGATTATGGCTAACTTCTTTTATCCACGAAGACAGATAGATGCTCGTTTTCATGCCAAATTCTAACATTGTTTCAATTTCTTTATTGGGACCTCCAGTATAATCATCTGGTGAGTTCCAATCCCTGTGTTCCTCAACAAGCTCTAAAGGTTCTAGGCTACCTATTATATTTTCCAATTCTGCCCAGTTATAATCTTCATTTGTTACATCTATCGTAAAATAAGTGACAGAATAATTTCTTATAACTTTGATTAGACCATCATACACTTCTCTATAGTTTTGTTTTAAAAATAAAACAAATTGACTATAATTCGTAGGGAGACTATGATGTAGATCAAAACCATTTCCAATTATAAATAGCTTCACTAATTACACACCTTCCCATCATCTTTTTCATTAAATGGATTAGATATAATATTTTATCTACCCCTTCAAATAATACAGATCGACTATTTTTTTATAAAAACGTATATGCTGTTATATTACCATGAGGATAATACACATTGTTACATTTTTCTATATAAAAAGGAAATAGAAAATTTACAGGCATAATTCTTTTTCTATGATATATTGTTTAAAACGAGAAATTTTCAAACTCAAGGAGCTATTAATTATGAAAAAAGTAATAGGTGCAGTTAATTGTGAATGTTTTATGTGCAAAAATAATAATAGTTTTGATATGCCTAATGAAATTATTGAATCAGTTAAAAAGAAAGAATTAGTGTTATTTTGTGGAGCAGGGATAAGTACAGAATCAAAAGCGGTTTTACCTACATCTTTTTACATGGATACATTGACTTTCTTAAATAGCGAACATAACTTAAATTTAGATACAGATATTGCTTTTTCAGAATTGATGAGTAAATTTTGTAGTATCGTTCCTAATGGTAGGAAACAGTTAATAAGAAAAATAAATGAACGCTTTGATAGGGTTCAGTCATTTCCAGAACTATATAATTCTGCTACCAGATTTCATAAAGAGGTTTCGAAAATTCCTCAGATCAAAACTATTGTAACTACTAATTGGGATGATTACTTTGAAAAAGAATGTTTAGCCACTTCTATTGTAGATAATAAGGATGTAGCATTATGGAATGCTTTTGACCGAAGAGTATTTAAGGTTCATGGATCAATAAATAATATTGGATCGATTGTGGCTACAACTAATGACTATGATAAATGCTATGAAAGATTATCAAGTGAGCCAATAGGCGATCGTTTAAAGACTCTACTAGGAAGTAATTGTGTAGTTTTTATAGGTTTTTCTTTTGGTGATGAAGACTTAAATAAAATTATTGATATACTTTCTGAAAGATTGGATGATTTTGCTAATCAGTTTTATTTAGTGACAGTTGACAAATCATGGGAAAAGAATAGAGACTCTCGCATTATTCCAATAATAACTGATGGACAGTTTTTTATTCATTCATTACGAAATATCCTCATAGAAGAAGGACACCTTGTAGCAAATGACATCTATGATTTTGCAAGATACGCAAGCCAAGTTGCTTCAGATTTTCATACAGATTGGCTTAATGAAATTGATAATTTTAATGAAAAACTTGCTTCTTTTCCAGAGATAATACTATCGATAGCGTATCAAGATGGAGTGATACATGCGTATCAAAGATGTTATGCAAATAGAAAAAAAGGTGATTACTTGATTCCAGGTTATTTAAGTAAAATAGTAGCTTCATATCACAGTTTAGTAGGCCAACATGAAAAGAATAAAAATTATTTGCAAATGTATTACGATTTAGGTTATCAGGATGGATTGATTAATTTAGAAATATTTTTGGAAACAAATAATCACTTGATGCCACCTTTGTTTATATATGAAAGTGAAAATTTTGCTACAGAAAAAGAATTATTGGATTTTATAGTAGCTAATAGAAACTCTGAAATGTACCAGTTTTTGAAAGAGATAAGAGTACCTAATGATACAATTCCTCATTTTTATCCTTGGTATTGTTAAGGTTGGCTGCAAAATGGTAGCACTAACAAAAAAACGTGAATCCCTTGATATTCAAAGGATTCACGGTTTTTTTATTATTCCCACTCCACAGTAGCAGGTGGTTTGCTCGTAATATCGTACACGATCCGATTGACGTGTGCGACTTCGTTGACGATGCGGACGCTGATTTTTTGTAGGACTTCCCATGGGATGCGGGCAAAGTCAGCGGTCATGCCATCGATCGAAGTGACTGCACGGATGCCGACGGTATAATCATAGGTCCGGCCATCACCCATGACACCGACGGAGCGGATGCCTGGTAAGACGGTGAAGTATTGCCAAATGTCGCGGTCTAAGCCGGCATTTGCGATTTCTTCCCGCAAGATTGCATCCGAGTCGCGGACGATCGTTAGTTTTTCTTCTGTTAATTCGCCAAGGACACGAATGCCTAGACCTGGTCCAGGGAATGGTTGGCGCCATACGATGCTGTCTGGCATGCCAAGTTGAGTCCCTAATTCACGGACTTCGTCTTTGAACAAGGTGTTCAATGGTTCGATCAATTTGAATTGCATGTCTTCAGGTAAACCACCCACATTGTGGTGAGATTTGATGGTTTGAGCAGTCTCGGTCCCTGATTCGATGACGTCGGTATAAAGGGTTCCTTGGGCAAGGAAAGAAACGCCTTCTTCACCAGCTAGTTTGGTTGCTTCATCATCGAAGACGTACACGAATTCATTTCCAATGATCTTGCGTTTTTCTTCAGGATCAGAAACTCCAGCAAGTTTTGATAGGAAACGTTCTTTGGCATCAACTTTGATGATGTTCAAGCCGAATTTGCCGCCTAGGCTTTCCATTACTTGCTCGGCTTCGCCTTTACGCAAGAGACCATGGTCAACAAAAATACAAGTCAGTTGATCGCCGATCGCTTTTTGTAAAAGAACACCAACGACAGAAGAATCGACCCCGCCTGAAAGACCAAGCAAGACTTTTTTGTCGCCCACTTGTTCGCGGATTTTTGCGATTTCCATATCAATGAAGTTGTCCATTGTCCAATCACCTGTACATTGACAAACGTCAATGGCAAAGTGACGCAATAAGTCGTTGCCGTATTCTGAATGGCGAACTTCTGCGTGGAATTGGATACCGTACATTTTGCGCTCGGCATCTTGGATAGAAGCAATCGGGCAATCTTTGCTCGTTGCCACGACATCAAAGCCTGCAGGTGCTTGAGTGACCAAGTCCCCGTGGCTCATCCACACGGTTTGGGTTGCGGGCGTGTTTTGGAAAAGGGCCGCTGCATCAGAAGTGACTTCCAATTCTGCTTTGCCGTATTCACGGTTTTTGGCAGGTTCAACTTTTCCGCCTAATTTATAAGTAATCAACTGCATGCCGTAACAGATCCCTAAAACTGGGATGCCTAACTCAAAAATTTTCTCGTCGATGCCGAAAGAGTTCTCGTCGTAGACGCTGTTTGGTCCGCCAGATAAGATGATCCCTTTTGGGTTCATCGCTTTTACTTCTTCAGCGGTAATGCGGTGGCTCAATAATTCTGAGAAAACACCGAACTCACGAATACGGCGTGTAATCAGCTGGTTGTACTGACTACCGTAATCAAGTACGATAATTTTTTCGACGTTTGGCAAAGTGTCAACGTTTGTCACAATAAATTACCTCAATTCTTTTAGTTTTTATTGAAAAAAGGCTGGGCCTTTTCAACAGCATAATTATAAAAATGAAGCGGTCAATACTTGCGCAAGAACACTTCATCGATCAAATGGTGCTTTGTTTTATGAAGAATTATATCGGCTCTGCTGCGTGTAGGCAAGATATACTCGTGTAAATTCTTTAAATTCACATTTTTCCATACTTCTTTTGCCATTTTAATCGCTTCCTTGCGATCCCCGATCGCATATTGGTAATAATAATTGCTAGGGTCTTGAAAGGCAGTGTCTAGTAATGATTCAAATCGTTCCAAATACCATTTTTCAATCAGTGCCGGTTGGGCATCCACGAAAATTGAAAAATCAAAAAAGTCACTGATATAGATTTGTTGGTTGGCAGGTAGTTGCAGGGTATTGATGCCTTCCACGATCAAGATATCTGGTTGACTGATCGTTTCATACGTATCAGGAATAATATTGTAGACTTCATGGGAGTAGACGGGGATCTGGATGTCTGGTTCTCCTGATTTGACCGCATTCAAAAAGTTGATCAAGGCTTCCATGTCATAACTTTCTGGAAATCCTTTGCGATTCAAGCTGCCGCGTTCTTCCAAGACTTCGTTCGGATACAAAAAGCCGTCAGTGGTGATCAGTTGGACGGTTCTGCGGGGAAACAAACGGGCCAATAAATTTTGGACGAGCCGTGCGGTGGTACTCTTGCCGACGGCGACACTTCCAGCGATGCCGATGATAAAAGGCGGCATTTTGACGTAGCGGTGTAAAAAGAGTCCCTTGCTGAGGGTCAATGATTCAAACTCTTTCATATAAAGATGGATCAGATGGCACAAAGGCACGTAAACATCTTCCACATCTTGGACCGAGATCCGGTCGTTCAAACTTTTGATATTATCCAATTCTTCTTGAGTGAAAGGCATCATGCCGTTCGTATAAAACCCTTGCCATTGCTCACGAGGAATTTGATAAAAATTCATGGTTTCTTGCATAGTAGGCTCCTTTTTTGCGGCATCATCGGTTTCTATTAGAAGCGATAGGCCACTGTTCGAAAGTATTTTACCATAGAAACTTGCGGAACTTGGAAAAAAGACATGAATTCCTTTGCAGAAACAACAAAAAACTGTTTTTTCTTTGTTTTTTTTGCTGGGCGTTTACTTCTGGCTGTTTTTCGGTATGATTAGAAAGAAGCAGCAGGCAATTCTTGCAGGGCTTTTTTACTGGTGATTTCACTATGTTCACTTGTTCGAATAGAAAAAACAAGGAAAAACTAGTAGAAACCAGTAGAAAAAACAAGCGAAGAGGAAATAGAAGAAAGGAGCATAACCATGAGTAATCATTACTATACAGAAAATCCTGATACGGCCCATGATTTTGAGCAGTGGTCGTTTGAATTAAGAGGAAAGAAGTTTCATTTTGTGACAGATAGCGGGGTGTTTTCCCGTGACACGGTGGACTATGGCTCGCGGGTGTTGATCGATGCGTTTGAGTGGGGGGAGCTGCCAGAAGGAAGTCTGCTGGACGTTGGGTGCGGCTATGGACCTGTTGGTTTAGCGTTAGCTCATGCGAGTCAACGACCTGTCGAGATGATCGATATCAATCAGCGGGCAGTGGATTTGGCAAAAGGCAATGCCCAGCGTAACGGCATTGAACAGGTAGATATCCATCAATCCAATATCTATGCCCAATTAAATCAACCTGCTTATGCGGCGATCCTCAGCAATCCGCCGATTCGGGCAGGAAAAGAAGTCGTTCATGAGATTTTGACGGGGGCGTTTCCTTTGCTTAAAGCAGGCGGGACTTTAACGATCGTGATCCAAAAGAAACAAGGGGCGCCGAGTGCTCAAAAGAAAATGCAAGAGACCTTTGGCAATGCCGAAATCATCAAAAAAGACAAAGGCTATTACATCATTCAAAGCGTAAAAGAAGCGTAGCTGCTCTTTGATTCTCAACAGATCAAAGGCATCGCCAAGACAAGCGCTGGTTAGCGGCAACTAGACCAGTTGGTTTCTCAAAAAGCCTGTTGTCATCAGCCTTTGGGGCAATCGCAGCTCCGCTAAAAGAGCTGTCTGTGTCAGCGGGCCATTTTTGATCAACGAAAAAGAAAGTCGCACACTTGTTGAAAGTGTGCTATTTTTTTTGAGAAAAATTTGCTACACTTTAGGCAAGAGAGGAGAGAAGCAGATGAAATTGACGATTAAACAGATTGCTGAAATGGCTGGCGTCTCTGTCACGACCGTGTCGCAGATCCTAAACAATAAAGGCAGCCGTTTTAGTGAAGAAACCCGAAAGCGGGTCTTAGATATCGTAAATAAATATCACTATAAGCCGGATTTTTTTGCTTCGAATCTTATCAACCGCCATTCAAAAACGATCGGAATGATCGTGCCTGATGTGACGGATTTCTTTTTCTCTAAAGTCATTGAAGGGGCGGAAAGTTATTTCAATCCACTAGGTTACATGCTAGTGTTATGCAATTCGCGCCACAGCCAAGAAAAAGAGGTTCAATATTTGAATGAACTATCTCATCGTTCGGTAGATGGCATCTTATTAGCGACGCCGCATTTGCTGCCAGAGGATTATTCCTTGAAGAGCGGGTTCTTTGACGACCGACCAATTATTTTAGTCGATCGTGGGATCAATCAACGGGACAATGGTCGTTTGATCGTGAAAGAATACGAAGGCGCCTACCAAGCCGTCAGCTATTTGATCAAAAATGGTCACCGCAACATTGCGATGCTCAAAGAAATCACCGGCTACTATCAATTAGAGGAACGGTTCAATGGCTATCGCCATGCCTTAAAGGATCATCAGATCCCTTTTAAAGGCCGATATGTAGAAAATGCTGAATTAACGGTTACTGGCGGGTACGAAGCAACGAAGGAATTATTGAAGTACAAAGAGATCACAGCGTTCTTCTGTGGCAACGATGCTATGGCGATCGGCTGTTATCAAGCGATTTATGAGGCGGGCAAAAAAGTACCAGAAGACTACTCGGTGATCGGCTTTGATGCCTTGAAATTATCGGAATACATCACACCACCGCTTACCACGGTCATGCAGCCGACTTTTGAGATCGGGTTTACCGCAGCGAAGTTTTTAGTGGACGCCATTGAGTTTCCGACACGGCGAATTCCAAATAAGATTTTTGATACAAAATTAATTATTCGTGAGAGCGTGAAGACATTGACAAGCGAGAAATAATGCGGTATATTTCTTCTTGTAAGTGTTTTCATAGTTTTGCGATATTTAGTAAACTGTTTTACTAAAGTGGTTTACCCTACGAAAAATTATTGTATAATGTTAAAGGAAGCGAGGGTCATTTCGATGCGAATGGTGGATTTAATTGAAAAGAAACGTGACGGCAAGTCATTGACGAAGGAAGAAATTGACTACATTGTAACTGCGTATACTGAAGGAAGTATTCCAGATTATCAAATGAGTGCCTTGTTGATGGCTATTTTTTATGTAGATATGACAGATGAAGAGATCACGAACTTAACGCTAGCAATGGCAAATTCTGGTGAAGTGATCGACCTATCCTCAATTGAAGGAATCAAAGTCGATAAGCATTCGACTGGCGGTGTTGGTGATACGACCACATTGATCTTAGCGCCCTTAGTGGCTAGTGTTGGCGTACCAGTTGCGAAAATGTCTGGGCGCGGCTTAGGCTATACTGGTGGGACGTTAGACAAGCTTGAAGCGATCCCTGGATTTAAAATCGAGCTTTCTGAAGCCGACTTTATCCGATTAGTCAACGAAAGCAAAGTGGCCGTGATCGGTCAATCAGGAGATTTAGCTCCTGCAGACAAAAAACTGTATGCCTTACGAGATGTGACGGCAACGGTTAGTTCGATCCCATTGATCGCCAGCTCGATCATGAGTAAAAAAATCGCGGCAGGTGCCGATGCGATCGTGTTAGATGTAACCACAGGCGATGGCGCCTTTATGAAAAACTTGGAGGATGCCAAACGCTTAGCCCAAACGATGGTCCGCATCGGAAAATTGGCAAATCGCCAAACGATGGCAGTCATTTCTGATATGTCACAGCCTTTAGGGGAAGCGATCGGCAACAGTTTGGAAGTGGTGGAAGCCATTGAGACGCTGCAAGGAAAAGGACCGAAAGACTTGGAAGAAATGTGCTATGCACTGGGCAGCCAAATGGTCGTTTTAGCGAAAAAAGCTGATTCATTGGAAGAAGCACGCCAACTGTTGGAAGAAGCCCTGCATTCAGGCAAAGCGTTAGAAAAATTCAGACAGATGATCACAGACCAAGGCGGAGACGCTACAGTGATCGATGACCCGAGCAAGATTTTGACAGCGAAATATGAAGTGGAAGTCCCAGCGAAAACGAGCGGCGTGGTGACGAAATTAGTTGCCAATGAGCTAGGGATCGCGGCGATGATGTTAGGGGCAGGTCGTAAGACCAAAGACGAAGACATCGACCATGCCGTGGGCATCAAATTGCATAAGAAAGTTGGCGAATCCGTAAGCAAAGGGGAATCGCTATTGACGATCTATAGCAATACCGAAGCAATCGAGGATGTCAAAGCATTGATCGACCAAAATATTGAAATTGGGGAAGATGGCGCAGAACCGCCATTGATCCATGACATTATTACAGAATAAGGAGCGAATAAAAATGGAATTGAATCGCATGATCGACCACACGATTTTGAAAGCAGACGCAACGGAGGAAGATGTTTTACGAATCATCGAAGAGGCAAAAACCTATCACTTCTATTCTGTCTGCATCAATCCAACGTGGGTTTCATTAGCAGCAGAAAAATTACAAGGCGAACCAACGGCTGTTTGTACCGTGATCGGTTTTCCTTTAGGAGCAAACACATCTGAGGTCAAAGCTTATGAAACAACAGATGCGATCAAAAACGGCGCAGATGAAGTCGATATGGTGATCAACGTAGGTGCCTTGAAGTCAAAACAATACAAAAAAGTTCAAGCAGACATCGAAGCAGTCGTTGAAGCGGCCAAAGACAAAGCGCTTGTCAAAGTAATCATTGAAACAGCGTTATTAGACAACGAAGAAATCGTCAAAGCCTGTGAATTAGCCAAAGCAGCCGGTGCAGATTTCGTGAAAACCTCAACTGGCTTTTCAACTGGTGGGGCAGTCGTTGAAGATGTTCGCTTGATGCGTGAAACAGTAGGACCAGAAATGGGTGTCAAAGCTTCCGGTGGTATCCACAACGAAGCAGAAGCTGCAGCTATGGTCGAAGCGGGCGCAAACCGCTTAGGAACAAGCGCAAGTGTTGCTATCGTGACTGGCTCAACAGGTGCTGGCTACTAAGCTTAGCATTATTAAGTAAAGTAGCAAAAAATAAAAATAAGAGCGGGGAAGACAATGACAATAGCGAAAAAAGAGTGGATCGACACCGCCGTTTCCGCCTTAGATAAAGCGTATGTGCCGTACTCTAAGTTTCCGGTCGGTGCTTGTCTCGTTGCCAAAAATGGTACGATATATCAAGGGATCAACATTGAAAATGCCTCATATGGCTTAACAAATTGCGCAGAACGAACCGCTTTTTTCAAAGCCGTTTCTGAAGGCGAAAAAGAGTTTCAACATTTGGTTGTGGCGGGTCATACGCCAGAACCGATCTCTCCTTGCGGTGCTTGCCGCCAGGTCATGGTGGAATTTTGTGCGCCAGATATGCCGGTGACCTTAGTCGGCGATGATGGTGTCATCAAAGAAACCACGGTAGAAGGCCTATTGCCTTATTACTTCACGAACAAAGATTTATAAACCATGTTCATTCAGTCGATGCGGCTGTTGAAAAAAACTATATTTTTAGGGGGCTTTACAGCAATGAAAAAAGCAAAATTATTTAGTTTAGGTATTGTTGCAGTAGCTGGGTTGACTTTACTTGGTGCTTGTGGCGGAGGAAATTCAGGTTCAACTGATTCAACTGGCGGCGGTTCTGCAGACGGTACGACTGATGCAGCGCACAGTGTCGCAATCGTTACCGATATCGGTGGGGTGGATGACCGTTCATTCAACCAATCAGCGTGGGAAGGCTTAGAAGCATGGGGTGAGGAACACGGGATCGCTCGCGGTGCTGGTGGTTATGACTACGTGCAATCAAATGAAGCTTCAGAATACACAACCAACGTAAATGGTGCCGTTCAAAATGGTTTCAAAACGATTTTCGGTGTGGGTTACTTATTGAAAGATTCAATCGCAGCAGCAGCTGACCAAAACCCTGATACACAATTCGGGATCATCGATGATGTGATCGAAGGCAAAGACAACGTTGTTTCAGCAACATTTAAAGATAACGAAGCAGCTTACTTAGCTGGTTTTGCCGCAGCGTATACAACCAAAACAAACAAAGTCGGCTTCATCGGTGGTGAAGAAGGCGTCGTTATCGACCGTTTCGAAGCTGGTTTCATGAAGGGCGTTCAAGACGCAGCTGAAAAATTAGGCAAAGAAATCACGGTTGATCCTCAATATGCAGCATCATTTGGTGATCCTGCTAAAGGGAAAGCATTGGCAGCTTCAATGTACCAAAGTGGCGTTGACGTAATCTTCCACGCATCTGGTGGTACTGGTGCAGGTGTCTTCCAAGAAGCAAAAGCAATCAATGAACAATTGAACGAAGCAGACCTAGAAGACAAAAAAGTTTGGGTCATCGGTGTGGATAGCGATCAACAAGACGAAGGAAAATACACAACTGCTGACGGCAAAGAAGATAACTTCACATTGGCTTCAACATTGAAAGGTGTTGGCGCAGCGGTACAAGATATCTCAACTCGTGCGTTAGAAGACAACTTCCCTGGCGGCGAACACATTGTTTACGGCTTGAAAGATGGCGGTGTAGACATTACTGAAGGGTTCCTTTCAGATGATGCCAAAGCAGCGATCGAAACAGCGAAACAAGACGTGATCGACGGCAAAGTAGAAGTACCAGAAACACCTGAAAAATAAAGTTGTTCTTTTCGGTTATCTTGCCCTAGTTTAGGGCAAGATGATCGTTGTTGGATTACTATGTTGATGAAAGCTACGGGTTTTCATGAGGATAGTAATCATCCTAAGCAATAGCAATTATTTTTTTGACATGACGAATGGTTTGTATAAGCGAATTAGAAAGTAAGGATGTGAGTAATTTGGCTGAGGAAAAATATGTTGTAGAAATGCGTCATATCACCAAAGAGTTTGGAACGTTCAAAGCCAATGACGATGTCAACTTGCAAGTAAGGCCAGGAGAAATCCACGCATTGCTTGGTGAAAATGGAGCGGGCAAGTCGACCTTGATGAATATGCTGTCAGGATTATTGGAACCAACATCTGGTGAAATCTGGATGAATGGTGAAAAAGTGAATATCACGAGTCCGACCGCAGCAAACAAATTGGGGATCGGGATGGTGCATCAGCATTTCATGCTGGTAGACGCCTTTACTGTAACAGAAAATATCATTTTGGGGAGCGAACCACATCATCTCGGTGTGTTAGATCGCAAGAAAGCCCGCAAAGAAATCAAAAAAGTTTCTGAACAATATGGTTTATCGGTTGATCCAGATGCTTATGTGCGTGACATCTCTGTCGGGATGGAGCAACGGGTAGAGATCTTGAAGACTCTTTACCGCGGCGCAGATGTACTGATTTTTGATGAACCAACGGCAGTTTTGACACCGCAAGAAATCGAAGAGCTGATCGAAATCATGCGCGGATTGGTGCGTGAAGGCAAATCGATCATCTTGATCACCCACAAACTGGATGAGATCAAAGCGGTGGCAGACCGTTGTACAGTTATCCGTCGGGGACAAGGGATCGGCACTGTCAATGTCAAAGACGTCAGCTCGCAACAGTTGGCCGATATGATGGTTGGTCGTTCTGTGTCCTTCAAGACACCGAAGAAAGAAGCGTCACCAAAAGAAGTCGTGCTTTCTGTTGAAAACTTAGTTGTAAAAGAAAACCGTGGCTTAGAAGCAGTCAAAAACTTAAGCTTAGAAGTACGTGCAGGTGAAGTATTGGGGATTGCTGGGATCGATGGCAATGGGCAATCAGAGCTGTTACAAGCCATCACTGGTTTACGGAAAGTCGAAAGCGGCAAGGTCTTGCTGAATGGTGATGACATCACTAACTTCAAGCCTCGGAAAGTCACCGAAGCCGGCGTTGGTCATGTGCCAGAAGACCGCCATAAATACGGGCTTGTCTTGGATATGATGTTATCAGAAAACATCGCCTTGCAAACCTACTACAAAAAACCTTTGAGTAATGCAGGTGTCTTGGATTACGGAGAGATCAACGAGTTTGCTCGTGACTTGATTCAAGAATTTGACGTACGAACAGTCAACGAGATCGTACCAGCACGGGCATTGTCCGGCGGGAATCAACAAAAAGCGATCATCGCACGAGAAATCAGCCGCGATCCTGATCTATTGATCGTTGCCAATCCGACCCGTGGGTTGGATGTTGGAGCGATCGAATTTATCCACAAACGCTTGATTGAACAGCGGGATAAGTTCAAAGCGGTGTTGTTAGTCAGCTTTGAATTAGATGAAATTTTGAATGTATCAGACCGCATTGCTGTTATTCATGCTGGTGAGATCGTTGGGGTCGTTGATCCGAAAGAAACATCAGAGAAAGAGCTTGGCTTGTTGATGGCAGGGTACTCCTTGGAGGAAGCAAGACGAGAGCTGCAAATGGAGGAAGTAGGTGGTTCGGTTGAATAACCGCAAAGAAAAGATCCGCAATATATTAGTGCCGATCATCGCTGTCTTGTTGGGATTCGTCCTTGGCGGGATCATCATGGCGGCCTTCGGCTACAGCCCAATCACAGGGTATACACAAATGTTTCGGACCGTTTTTATCAACGGACAAACAGGTGGGTTAAATGCCCGCAACATTGGTGAGATTTTTGTTACAGCAGGACCATTGATCTTTACCGCTCTGGGGTTTGCCGTTGCAAACTCAGCCGGGTTCTTCAATATCGGTCTTTCTGGTCAAGCGCTAGCAGGTTGGGTTGCCAGTATCTGGGTCGCACTAGCGATGCCAGATGCGCCTCGGTTGGTGGTCTTGCCATTAGCCGTGATCGTAGGGGCTTTATGCGGGGCGATCGCAGCTGCGATTCCTGGTTTCCTACGGGCATTCTTTGGAACAAGTGAAGTCATCGTGACGATCATGATGAACTATATCTTGCTTTATACGGGGAACCATTTAGTCAATAATGTGATGAGCGAATCCATGATCACGACAAAAGGGGTCACCAAAATGGTGGGGGAAAATGCCTCCATGCAGACGCCGTTTCTAGCAAGCATCACGAGCAACTCTCGCTTGAACTTAGGGATCTTCTTAGCCTTGATCTTCTTAGTTTTGGTTTGGTTCTTGATGAAAAAAACCACTCTTGGTTATGAAATCCGCGCGGTGGGCTTGAACCCAAGCGCTTCTGAATATGCGGGGATGAGCAGCAAACGGACGATCATTATCTCCATGATCATCTCTGGAACGCTTGCTGGATTAGGTGGAGTCGTTCAAGGACTAGGAACGTTTGAAAACTTCTTCGTTCAAGGGTCATCATTGAGCATCGGGTTTGACGGTATGGCTGTATCCTTGTTAGGAAGCGGCTCATCGATCGGAATCTTGCTTTCAGCCCTCTTGTTCAGTATTTTGAAATTAGGTGGACAAGGCATGCAGTTTGCAGGTATTCCATCTGAATTAGTCGATGTCAATATCGCAATTATTATTTTCTTCGTAGCGATCAGCTTTGTGATTCGTTTCTTGTTGGCAAAAATCTTTGACGGCAAAAAAGAAGCGCTGGTCGTACAGGAGATTGAAGCCCAACCAAACGATCAAGATCAGGAAGGAGGAACCATCTAATGGATATTAGTTTAATTTCTTCGATCGTCACTCAAACATTGATTTATGCGTCTCCTCTGATTTTGACGGCGCTAGGTGGCGTGTTCTCAGAGCGCAGCGGGATCGTTAACGTGGGTCTTGAAGGAATCATGGTTATGGGTGCTTTTAGCTCGATTGTTTTCAATATTGAATTTGCGTCACAATTTGGTGCGTGGACACCATGGTTAGGGATGCTCGTCGGCGGACTTGTCGGTGTGGTCTTCTCCTTGCTGCATGCGGTGGCAACCATCAACTTCCGTGCCGACCATATCATCAGTGGTACGGTGATGAACTTGATGGCACCAGCTTTGGCCGTGTTCTTAGTCAAAGCGATCTACAACAAAGGGCAAACGGATAACATCCAACGGACATTGGGGTATTTCAATTTCCCGATTCTTAAAGATATTCCTATCATTGGCCCGATTTTCTTTAATCAAACATTCTTACCGGCGTACTTCGCTATTTTGATCTCAGTGATCGCGTGGTTCGTGATTTTCAAAACACGCTTTGGGTTGCGTCTTCGTTCTGTCGGTGAGCATCCACAAGCAGCGGATACCTTAGGGATCAATGTTTACGTGATGCGCTACTCAGGTGTCTTGATCTCTGGTTTCCTTGGCGGGATGGGCGGTGCCTTGTTTGCTCAATCGATCGCGGGTCGCTTTGCCGTGACAACGATCGCCGGTCAAGGGTTTATCTCGATGGCTGCGATGATCTTTGGTAAATGGAATCCACTTGGTGCGATGGGAGCTGCGATTTTCTTCGGTTTTGCGCAAAACATCAGTATCGTAGGTGGCCAACTGCCAATCATCTCTTCCATTCCAGCGGTTTACTTACAGGCTGCGCCTTATGCCTTGACGATCATCGTGCTCGTTCTTTTCCTTGGAAAAGCCGCTGGTCCGAAAGCTAACGGGAAGAACTACATTAAATCTAAATAATTTTTCAGTATGAAAGGGTGGGGCTATGGGACATGAATGTGTTGCTGTGTCCTGCCCTTTTTCTATCCTCTGGGTGAAAGGAACGCATCAGGAAATTTCCAAAGCAACCCAGCGCAATTTTTGCTTAAGTTTAGTATGATAGAGGTAGTAGATCCGCTTGTAAAAGCATAAAATAAAGAAAGTAGGGAATAGAATGTTTAAACGTGTACACTTGATCGTGATGGATTCAGTCGGAATTGGTGAAGCACCTGATGCGGCAGCTTTTGGTGATGTCGGTTCAGATACGTTAGGCCATATTGCAAAAGAAGCAGGCTTGACGATCCCTCACTTGGAACAATTAGGCCTAGGGACGATCCGTCCTTTAGAAGGCGTGAAGGCGGTAGCTGACCATGATGGGTATGCAACCAAATTGGAAGAAGTTTCCGTTGGGAAAGATACGATGACGGGGCACTGGGAGATCATGGGCTTGAATATCCAAAAACCTTTCCGCGTATTTCCCGATGGGTTTCCCGATGAATTGTTGCAACAGATCGAAGCGTTCTCTGGACGTAAAATCGTCTGCAATGCGCCGTACTCAGGGACAGCAGTCATTGATGATTTCGGCGAACATCAAATGAAGACAGGTGATCTGATCGTTTACACCTCGGCTGACCCAGTGTTGCAGATCGCCGCGCATGAGGAAATCATTCCATTAGAAGAATTGTATCGTATTTGTCAGTACGTTCGGGATATCACGAAAGATGAGCCATATATGATCGGCCGCATCATCGCGCGTCCGTATGTCGGTGAGCCTGGAAACTTTACTCGTACGAGCAATCGTCATGACTACGCACTCGATCCATTTGGCCATACAGTGTTAGATTCCTTGAAAGAAGCTGGAAAAGACGTGATCGCCGTTGGGAAGATCAATGATATCTTCAACGGGCAAGGAATCACCGATTCTGTACGGACGAAGAGCAATATGGACGGTGTGGATCAATTACTGAAGGTAATGAAACAAGACTTTACGGGTCTAAGCTTTACGAACTTGGTCGACTTCGATGCGCTTTATGGTCACCGTCGCGATGTTGTAGGGTATGCCCATGCCATTGAAGATTTTGATTTGCGTATTCCAGAACTTTTAGAAGCAATGGGAGACGAGGATCTATTGTTGATCACAGCTGACCACGGCAATGACCCAACCTTTACGGGAACGGATCACACGAGAGAATATGTGCCATTATTAGCGTACAGCAAGAAATTCCAAGGCCAAGGCAAATTGCCACAAGGCTACTATGCGGATATTTCCGCAACGATCGCTGAAAACTTTGGTGTTTCAGCTACAGAAAACGGAACAAGCTTTTTACAACATTTAAACTAGAGGTGATGAAATGACAACGTTACATGAGAAATTACAAGAAACAACGGCATTTATCCAAGAAAGCGGCGTCGGTGAAGTGGAATTTGGGTTGATTTTAGGATCTGGCTTAGGTGAATTAGCCGATGAGATCGAAAACCCAATCGTGTTGCCTTACAACGATATCCCGCATTTTCCTGTTTCGACAGTGGTTGGTCATGCAGGACAATTGGTCTATGGAACATTAGCTGGGAAAAAAGTCTTAGCGATGCAAGGACGATTCCATTATTATGAAGGCCATTCGATGCAGACGGTTACTTACCCCGTCCGTGTGATGGCGGCATTGAAAGCTCACTCTTTAGTCGTGACCAATGCCTGTGGCGGCGTAAACGAAAGCTTCCAGCCGGGAGACTTGATGTTGATCACCGATCAAATCAACTTTATGGGGGACAACCCACTGATTGGTGAAAACGAAGAAGAAATGGGTCCGCGTTTCCCAGATATGAGCCAAGCCTACCATTTGCCTTATCGGGAAGCGGCACAAAAAGTTGGTGCATCAAAAGGATTGCACTTAAAAGAAGGCGTTTATATGGGCTTCTCAGGTCCTACGTATGAAACGCCAGCAGAGATCCGCTTTGCTCGGACGATCGGCGCCGATGCTGTCGGTATGTCGACTGTCCCGGAAGTGATCGTTGCTGTTCACAGTGGCTTGAAAGTCTTAGGTGTTTCTTGTATCACAAACTTGGCTGCTGGTATGCAAGCGAGCTTGAATCATGAAGAAGTCGTGGAAACGACGGAACGGGTCAAGGCAGAATTTAAAGCGTTGATCAAAGAAACGTTAGCAGTACTATAAAAAGCAGACCAAAGGAGAAAAACGAATGAGCGTTCATATCGAAGCAAAAGCAGGCGAGATCGCAGACAAAATCTTGTTACCAGGTGATCCACTGCGGGCAAAATATATTGCTGAAACATTTTTAGAAGACCCGATCTGTTACAACAACGTTCGGGGAATGTTGGGCTATACAGGCGTTTATAAGGGCGAGCGGGTCTCTGTCCAAGGAACCGGCATGGGCATGCCTTCAGCGAGTATCTATGCCCATGAATTGATCAACTCTTACGGCGTGAAGAAATTGATTCGGGTCGGTACGTGTGGTGCCATCTCAAAAGATGTCCACGTGCGTGATCTTGTGATTGCCCAAGCGGCAGCAACAAGTTCATCGATGGTAGCAAAAAACTTCCAAAGTTTCCATTTCCCACCAATCGCTGACTTTGCACTGTTGCGTAAAGCCTATGATACAGCGATTGAATCAGGATTTACGACTCACGTCGGTAACATCTTATCTGAAGATACCTTCTACAAAGATGACATGACGGAAACGTTACAGTTGGCAGACCTTGGGGTGATGGGTGTTGAGATGGAAGCCGCAGCCTTATACTATTTAGGGGCGAAATTCCACGTTCAAACCTTAGCGATCTGTACCGTCAGCGACCACATCATCACTGGAGAAGAAACAACGCCAGAAGAAAGACAAACGACATTTAACGACATGATCAAAGTTGGCTTAGAAACAGCGATCGCGTAAAAAAGATACCGCAGGATCGGTGCATGAACGATGCGAAGGCTGCTTGCTTTTGATAGAGCAAGCAGCCAAATCGTATTGGTTTGCATGCAACCGAGAATGTGTTATTTTTTTTTGTTGGCAAAAAGCCACGAAGAAGCGTTGCACTTTTGCCAGAAAATGGTTTAATGAAAAGAAAAGGTGTAAAAAGGAGACGAGACAATGAATAATTTTACGTTTCATGTAACGACGGACATTCGTTTTGGGAAAGACCGTCTGAACGAGCTGCCAGAGGTACTGAATACATTTGGAAAAAACGTCTTGCTAGTCTATGGTGGCGGCAGTATCAAGAAAAACGGTTTGTACGATGCAGTCATGGCGCAATTGACTGCCAACGGCAATCAAGTCACTGAATTGACTGGTGTCGATCCAAATCCACGAATCGAAACCGTTCGTCAAGGAGCCGCTCTTTGTCGTTCAGAAAAGATCGACGTCATTTTAGCTGTTGGCGGCGGTTCTGTAATTGATTGCAGCAAAGTGATCGCTGGGGCGGCTTGCAGTGAGCAAGAGCCTTGGGACTTAGTTCTTTCCAGAAGCTATCAAGGACCAGCGATTCCATTAGTAACGATCTTGACCCTTGCGGCTACTGGCAGTGAAATGAATCGCGGCGCGGTGATCTCTAATCTAGAAACGAAACAAAAACTTGGTGTTCACGGACCCGAATTTTTACCGAAAGTATCTTTTTTAGATCCAACAACGACCTTTAGTGTCAGTCGCTATCAAACGGCTGCCGGTTCAGCGGATATCATGAGCCATCTGATTGAAAATTATTTCAGTAAAACAGAAGGAACAGATGTCCAAGACGGTGTAGCAGAAGGATTGCTAAAAGCAGTCATTAAAAATCTGCCCATCGCATTAAATGACCCCACAGACTATGATGCACGGGCGAATTTGATGTGGGCGAGCACCTTAGCCTTAAATGGTTTGACTGGAAGTGGCAAGGGTGGTGCTTGGTCTTGTCATGCGATGGAGCATGAGTTGAGTGCGTTTTATGACATTACCCATGGCATCGGCTTAGCGATCCTGACCCCACGCTGGATGCTTCATGTATTGAATGAAGAAACGGCGCCGAAATTTGCGCGGTTTGCTAGAGAAGTCTTTGGTGTCCAAGAAGCAGTGCCAGAATTAGCTGCCCGAATGGGGATTCAAAAACTGTATGACTTTTTTGCTTCTTGCGATATTCCAATGACTTTGCCAGAAGTAGGGATCGCCGATGACACCCATTTTGCTGAAATGGCGGCTCAAGCAGTTCAATTCAGCTCTATTGCAACAAATGCGTATGTACCGCTGCAAGAAGAAGACGTGATTGCAATCTACCAAGATTCCTTGACTCCTTCAACCTATCTTTAATCATAAAAAAGACCGTTCCTGCGACTTGGTTGTCGCGGAGCGGTCTGTTTATTTATCCTTCAGAAGAAAAAGCCAAACGGGCCATTAGCTGATCTGCAATCAAGGCGTGTCCAGCAGGAGTGGGGTGCACCCCGTCATCGCCTGTCAGTGCCTGCGGGGAGCTAGCAACGGCAGCTTCGGCAAATAAGCCATCCAGCGGCAGCAGCTGACAATGAAAGGCGGCAGCTAAGCGACGAACGATTTGGATTTTCGGATCAAGATCGATCCGCCAAGTTTGGCGATCCTCAGGATATGGCAAAACAAAAGGTTCCAGCAAGAAAATACGCGTGATCCCCTGTTGGGTCACTTGTTCTAGAATTTGACGGTAGGTTGCCTCAAAGGACGTTGCGGCCTCTTCTGAACCAAAATCGGGACCACCGGCATTGTGCCACGTGTCGTTGATCCCAATCATAAAGATCAAGACGTCAGGTGCTAATTGAAGGCAATCTTCTTGGAGACGGGCTAAGACGTCGGCAGCTTTGTTGCCGCCGATCCCCCGATTATAAAAGGTAAATCCTGCAGTGGGGAATGTTTCTGCCAGCTGATCGGCAACGAGACGGGCAAACCCATGTCCTAAATCGTGGGGATCTTGGCGATCACGATCGCAATCTGTGATGCTGTCACCTAAAAATAAAACGGTATCATTTTTGACTAGTTTCATAATAAGCTCCTTTCGAGTACGCCCTCAATTATAAAAGAGGGGGGAGGAAATGCCAATAAAAAAACTGCCCTTTTTTAAAAAAGGGCAGCGATAAGCGAGGCTTATAAGTAGTATTTTTTCGCAACAGTCAAATCATCGTTCAATTCATAAACAAGTGGTTGACCAGTTGGGATCTCAAGATCCATGATATCTTCGTCAGAAATACCTTCGATATGTTTTGCTAATGCACGTAGAGAGTTTCCGTGAGCCGCAACTAAGACAGTTTTGTCGTCTTTTAATGCTGGGGCGATTTCATCTTGCCAGAAAGGCAATGCACGTTCTAAAGTAACTTTTAAGTTTTCTCCACCAGGTACGTCGCGAGGGTCAAGCATTGCATAACGACGGTCGTTTGCAGCAGAACCTTCATCTGAAGCTTCCATCAATGGAGGTAAAACATCGTAAGAACGACGCCAGATGTGTACTTGTTCGTCACCGTATTTTTCAGCAGTTTCTTTTTTATTTAAACCTTGTAATTTACCGTAATGACGTTCGTTTAAGCGCCATGATTTGATCGTTGGTACCCAAAGTTGATCAGAATATTCTAAAATGTAATTACAAGTTTTGATGGCACGAGTTAAAACAGATGTGTAAGCAACGTCAAATTCGATGCCTGCTTCTTTGATTTTACGTCCGCCTTCGATTGCTTCTTCGACACCTTCTGGCGCTAGATCAACATCAGCCCAACCGGTAAACTGGTTTAATTTGTTCCATTCGCTTAGTCCATGACGAGAAAATACTAATTTTGGCATGTAAAACTCTCCTTTAGATATTCGATATTTTTCTGAAATTTTCAATTCCGTATTTATTGTACACTCTTTCTCAAAGAATTTCCATGGTTTTGGAGGAAAAGCTGGGGGAAAACGCCATTCTTAAGGAAAAACAAAAGGGGATCATTAAAAAGAGGACCGCTTTTGTTTCATGCTGTTCTAGGGGGAGTCGACAACTATGAACGTAACTTGTTCCATTCTTCTTCGGATAATTTTATGTATTTATAGCATGTACCTACAGAAACACCGCATTTTTCAGAAATATATTGAATCGTTTCTTTTTTCTCGTAGTACAATTGACGGATTTTTTTAATCGTTTTCGGATCGATTTTTGGACGACCGCCAATTTTGCCTTTTTTGCGGGCTTTATTTAAGCCGACCAGCGTGCGCTCTTTGATGAGTGAGCGTTCCATGATCGCAAGTCCTTCCATTAAATTGAAGTAAACCTGTCCCATCGGACCGCGGGTATCGATTTGTTCTGCCAGTGAAACCAGATGAAGCTCTCGCTGTTTTAATAGATCAGTGAGATCGGTCAGCTGTCTGGTGGTTTTCCCTAAACGATGCAGTTCCGTAACGACTAAGGTGTCGCCGGGCTGCATTTGTGCCACCACTGACTCCAATGAATGATTTTCTTCACTTTCTTCCACGCTAAATGTCTCATGGAAAAATTCATGACACCCAAATTCTTCGAGCTTGTTTAATTGTTCACTTGTTGAGTTGTCGGTGATCGTTGAACGAGCATAGCCTATGATTTTCATAAACCCTCCTACCTTTCCCTTTTTATTGAATGTATCATAATTATTTCTTAAATGATAGGGTAATTTGCACAAAAAATAATAAAAATTAAGTCGATTGAAGAAAAATAACGAAAAAAAGAGAAGCATTATCGCTCCTCTTTTTTGTTTCCTTTATCTAACGTGCTTGGTACTCGGGCCTTCAGGCAATCCGACAATGATCGTATGGACCATATCCAAAAACAGACCGTGTTCAACCACGCCCACTGTAGCATCTAATTCCTGTGCCAACTCAGTAGGAGCGGTGATCGTTTCTAAATGAAGATCGATGATGTAATTGCTGCAATCGGTTTTTAACGGTTCGCCTTCTTCATTCAGACGCAGTTTTGGATGGTAGTTTTTCTTCTCGAACAGACGCAGCAGCTGTTGGCTGCCATAAGGGATCACTTCCACTGGCAACGGGAAGGCACCAAGTGTTTCGACCATTTTCGATTCATCAACGATCCACAAGACTTTTTTTGAGTTAGACGCCACGATTTTTTCGAATAAAAGGGCTGCACCGCCGCCTTTGATGCCATGATAATCCTTGCTGATCTCATCTGCACCGTCGATCGTTAGATCCACAGCGTCCACTTCATCGATGGTGCGAATCGGGATACCTAATCCTTCTGCTTGTTTTTTCGATGCCCAAGAAGTTGGGACACCCGTGATCGATAGACCTTCTTCTTTTACACGTCGACCCAGTTCTTCAATCATGTAGTAGGCTGTTGAGCCAGTGCCCAAGCCAACGACCATGCCATCTTTTACATAACTAGCCGCTTCAATGCCGACCATTTCTTTTAGGTTCATTTTCTTCCCGCCTTTTTTAAATAAATGCTTTGTCTCTATTATATAGGAAGAAGCGTAAAATTTGCGTTTTTTTTCGTAACAGATTTCTTTTGAAAAAAGCTTAGGAGGATACTTGACAGGTAAGAATAAGCATGATATTCTATCAAAGGTGCTTTATCTACAGGTCTCTCGTTGGAGACGTGCTGACTGTCTATCAAAGCATAGTTGATATGAATGCAGAGAATGCATTATTTTTTATCGCAAAAAAAGAACCACCTGGATGTGTGGGACTATAAAGCGAATCAAGGAAGGAGGACAACTAGGGATGCCTACAATTAATCAATTAGTACGTAAACCTCGTAAATCCAAGGTTGAAAAATCAAATTCACCAGCATTGAACAAAGGATATAACAGTTTCAAGAAAGCTCAAACGAATGTTAACTCACCTCAAAAGCGTGGGGTAGCTACTCGTGTGGGAACTATGACACCGAAAAAACCGAACTCAGCTCTACGTAAATATGCGCGTGTTCGTTTGTCAAACTTGATTGAAGTGACAGCTTATATTCCAGGTATCGGACACAACTTACAAGAACACAGCGTGGTCTTGTTACGTGGTGGACGTGTAAAAGACTTACCAGGGGTACGTTACCATATCGTTCGTGGTGCATTGGATACTGCCGGTGTTAACGATCGTAAACAATCTCGTTCTAAATATGGTACAAAACGTCCTAAAGCTTAATCTTTAAGACAAACAGATCAAATGAATCTTATTTAAATCAGAACTGATATCTCGGAAGGAGGAGTTACGGATGCCTCGTAAAGGTCCTGTTGCAAAACGTGATGTTTTACCAGATCCTATTTATAACTCAAAATTAGTAACTCGTTTGATCAACCGTGTAATGGTTGATGGTAAACGCGGTGTTGCTGCAAATATTATCTACAATGCTTTTGGCATTATCAAAGAATCTACAGGAAATGATCCATTGGAAGTTTTCGAACAAGCAATGAAAAACATTATGCCTGTATTGGAAGTTAAAGCTCGCCGTGTCGGTGGTTCTAACTACCAAGTACCAGTAGAAGTACGTCCTGAACGTCGTACAACTCTAGGTCTTCGTTGGGTGGTAAACTACGCTCGTTTGCGTGGCGAACACACAATGGAAGAACGTCTTGCAAAAGAAATCATGGATGCAGCAAACAACACTGGTGCTTCTGTGAAAAAACGCGAAGACACACACAAAATGGCGGAAGCCAACCGCGCATTTGCTCACTATCGTTGGTAAGATCCTCACTGCTTTTTATTGGAAGGTACTGAGACAACCTTAGCTTAAGTTAAGTAAGAATGAGAGGGGAACAACCTAGAATGGCAAGAGAATTTTCGCTAGAAAAAACTCGTAATATCGGGATCATGGCCCACGTTGACGCTGGTAAAACAACGACAACTGAACGTATCCTTTATTACACAGGTAAAATCCATAAAATTGGTGAAACACATGAAGGTGCTTCTCAAATGGACTGGATGGAACAAGAACAAGAACGTGGGATCACAATCACTTCTGCTGCGACAACTGCGCAATGGAAAGAAAACCGCGTAAATATCATCGACACACCAGGACACGTGGACTTCACAATCGAAGTGCAACGTTCATTGCGTGTACTTGATGGTGCTGTAACTGTGTTGGACTCACAATCAGGTGTAGAACCTCAAACAGAAACAGTTTGGCGTCAAGCGACAGATTACCGCGTACCGCGTGTTGTATTCTGTAACAAAATGGACAAAATTGGTGCAGACTTCTTATACTCTGTATCAACTTTACATGATCGTTTACAAGCAAATGCTCACCCAATCCAATTACCAATTGGTGCGGAAGATGACTTTACTGGTATTATCGACTTAGTAAAAATGAAAGCTGAAATCTACACAAATGACTTAGGAACTGAAATCCAAGAGACTGAAATTCCTGAAGAATACGTAGAATTAGCTGAAGAATGGCGCGAAAAATTAATCGAAGCTGTTGCTGATACTGATGAAGAACTAATGATGAAATTCTTGGAAGGTGAAGAAATCACTGAAGAAGAATTGAAAGCTGGTATTCGTCAAGCAACATTGACTGTTGACTTTTTCCCTGTTCTTTGCGGATCTGCCTTTAAAAACAAAGGGGTTCAATTGATGTTGGATGCAGTCATCGACTACTTGCCTTCACCACTTGATGTTCCTGCGATTAAAGGGATCAATCCTAAAACAGACGAAGAAACTGATCGTCCGGCTGACGATGAAGCACCATTTGCTTCATTAGCGTTTAAAGTAATGACTGACCCATTCGTAGGTCGTTTGACATTCTTCCGTGTGTATTCAGGTATCTTGAACTCTGGATCATACGTATTGAATGCTTCAAAAGGCAAACGCGAACGTATCGGTCGTATCCTACAAATGCACGCCAACACTCGTGCTGAAATCCAAACAGTATACTCAGGCGATATCGCCGCTGCTGTTGGTTTGAAAGACACAACAACTGGGGATACACTATGTGATGAAAAATCACCAGTAATCCTTGAATCAATCGAATTCCCAGAACCAGTTATCGAAGTCGCTGTTGAGCCTAAATCAAAAGCTGACCAAGATAAAATGGGGGTTGCTTTACAAAAACTTGCTGAAGAAGATCCATCATTCCGTGTGGAAACAAACGCTGAAACAGGCGAAACTGTTATCGCTGGTATGGGAGAACTTCACTTGGACGTCTTAGTTGACCGTATGCGTCGCGAATTTAAAGTTGAAGCAAACGTAGGTGCGCCTCAAGTTTCTTATCGTGAAACATTCCGTGCAGCAACACAAGCGGAAGGTAAATTTGTACGTCAGTCTGGTGGTAAAGGTCAATACGGTCACGTATGGGTCGAATTTACACCAAACGAAGAAGGTAAAGGCTTCGAATTCGAAAACGCGATTGTCGGTGGTGTGGTTCCTCGTGAATACATCCCAGCAGTTGAAAAAGGACTTGAAGACTCAATGGCGAACGGTGTCTTAGCCGGTTACCCATTAGTAGACATCAAAGCAAAACTTTATGATGGTTCATACCATGATGTCGATTCAAGTGAAACTGCCTTCCGTGTTGCAGCTTCTATGGCTTTACGTGCTGCAGCGAAGAAAGCAAATCCAGTAATTCTTGAACCAATGATGAAAGTAGTTATCACTGTACCAGAAGATTACTTAGGTGATGTTATGGGTCACGTAACTGCTCGTCGTGGACGCGTAGAAGGAATGGAAGCACACGGTAACTCACAAATCGTGAACGCAATCGTGCCATTAGCTGAAATGTTCGGTTACGCAACGACACTTCGTTCATCAACACAAGGTCGCGGTACGTTCATGATGACATTTGATCACTATGAAGATGTACCAAAATCTGTTCAAGAAGAAATCATCAAGAAAAACGGCGGCAAAGCTGAATAATTGATGGAAGTATAGGAAATTAAGTAAAAAGCTATATTTTTTTCTGAGTTTCGTGTACAATATTATCGATGATAAGGGATGGGGAGCTGCGGCTCCCTACCTATCAAATATAAAAAATAAACTGCATTTTTAGGAGGAACATTTTAAAATGGCAAAAGAAAAATTTGACCGTTCTAAACCCCACGTAAACATTGGTACGATCGGACACGTTGACCATGGTAAAACTACACTTACAGCTGCTATCACAACTGTATTATCTAAAAAAGGTTTGGCTCAAGCTTCAGCTTACGACCAAATCGATGGCGCTCCAGAAGAACGCGAACGCGGAATCACTATCTCAACTGCTCACGTTGAGTACGAAACTGAAGCACGTCACTATGCTCACGTTGACTGCCCAGGACACGCGGACTACGTTAAAAACATGATCACTGGTGCTGCTCAAATGGACGGCGCGATCTTAGTAGTATCTGCTGCTGATGGTCCTATGCCTCAAACACGTGAACACATCTTGTTATCACGTAACGTTGGTGTACCATACATCGTTGTTTTCTTAAACAAAATGGATATGGTTGATGACGAAGAATTACTAGAATTAGTTGAAATGGAAGTTCGTGACTTATTGTCAGAATATGACTTCCCAGGCGACGATGTTCCTGTAATCGCTGGTTCTGCTTTGAAAGCTCTTGAAGGCGATGCTTCATACGAAGAAAAAATCATGGAATTAATGGCTGCAGTTGACGAATACGTTCCAACTCCAGAACGTGACACTGACAAACCATTCATGATGCCAGTCGAAGACGTATTCTCAATCACTGGACGTGGTACTGTTGCTACAGGCCGTGTTGAACGTGGACAAGTTCGCGTTGGTGACGAAGTTGAAATCGTTGGTATTGCTGAAGAAACTGCTAAAACAACTGTAACTGGTGTTGAAATGTTCCGTAAATTGTTAGACTATGCTGAAGCAGGGGATAACATTGGTGCATTGCTACGTGGGGTTGCTCGTGAAGACATCCAACGTGGACAAGTATTAGCTAAAGCTGGTACAATCACACCTCATACAAAATTTAAAGCTGAAGTTTACGTTTTAACAAAAGAAGAAGGTGGACGTCACACTCCATTCTTCACTAACTACCGTCCTCAGTTCTACTTCCGTACAACTGACGTAACTGGTGTTGTTGAATTACCAGAAGGAACTGAAATGGTTATGCCTGGTGATAACGTAACAATCGACGTTGAATTGATCCACCCAATCGCTATCGAAGACGGAACTCGTTTCTCAATTCGTGAAGGCGGACGTACTGTTGGTTCAGGCGTTGTAACTTCAATCCAAGCTTAATTTGATTGATCGAAGAGCAAAAGCGTACGCGCTTTTGCTCTTTTTTTTGACTCGTAGAACCAAAAAAGAGCCGCCATCTCTAGCGTTGACGAATCCACTGCGGTTCATCGAAGCTAAAGAGAGCGGTGCTTTTTATTTTATTAGTTTTTGCTTCTTCAAGAAGGCGTCAAATCCTTGGTCAGGGCGATTGCTGTAAAACCCAGCAAATTTTTCTGACCATGGTTTGGTCTCGCGAGCTTCTCCAAAATCAGTCATTGTTTGATCGTAGGCTTCGATCGCCTCATAAGAATAGTCCTGATAATGGTTGTAATGAATGACCGCTTCTTCTGGCAAGCGAGACTTGACCTTCATTTCTACGATTGGTTTACCGATGCTCAAGCCAGCCACAGGGTAGACATATTCCGGTAAGTGCAACAATTCAGCGATTTTGGCGCTGTCTTTGCGGACACTGCCGGAAATGACGGTACCTAAGCCCAGTGATTCAGCAGCAATCGCACCAGATTGTAAAGCAATGCTGGCATCAGTGGTGGCAATCAATAATGGCTGATAGCCCTCATCGATTGGATAAGGGGTCTGTTTTTCGTCAGAAACTTTTTTGGTTCGGTTTAAATCTGCGAGAAACAGCAGGAAGAGCGAACTTGCTGCGATATGAGGATTGCCGGGATTCCATTCGACCATTTGTTGGCGGATCTGCGGGTCGTCGATCACCAGGATCGAATAGGCTTGCCCATTCATCCAGCTTGGTGCTTGACGAGCGGCAGTCAAAATCGCGGTTACTTGCTCTTGGCTCAAGCGGTAGTCAGGGTCAAATTGTCGGTAAGTGCGATGATTGTGCAAAAGCTCAATGATTTCGTTCATAGGTTTGCTCCTTTAACTGTTGGGTGATTTTTGTGAATCGTTCTTGAAATCGTGGTAAATCATCTTTGGCTAAGCGGGTATAGTTCAAACGCAAGCCATTCGTATCGTTACTGAAAAGAAACGCAGGTGCTACTAAGCAATCGTTCGCCAAAAAGAGCGACCAATCTTTGCGAGTCAATGTGCGGTGACGCCAAGTCAACCACAGGTAAAGACCGCCTTTCGTCGGCTGCCATTGCCAGTCCTCCTGAAATGCCTGCAAGAGTTGGAGTAGGTCTTGCTGGCGCTGGGCCATTTCTGTAAGCAGTGTCCGCTGCTGCTGGTGGTAATCAGAGGAGCGTAAGGCGATGCTGGCAAGGACTTGCGGGAAGATCGTGGTATCGATCGCCATCCGTTTTTTCGCTTGGGCAAATTGGTCGGCTAACGCTTCTGGCACCAAAAGCCAGCCGATTTTGATTGATGACCCAAGTAATTTTGAAAGCGAGCCTAAATAAATGACGGTTTCGGGAGCCATGGATTTTAGCTTGGGCGGTACTTCATCAAAAGCCAACTCGCTAAAAACATCGTCTTCTATGATCGGTACTTGGTAGGTCTGGCAAAGGCGGATGATCGCTTGGCGCCGATGCTCGCTCATGGTGTGGCCAGTTGGGTTTTGGAAGGTGGGGTTCAGATAGACGAATTTGATCTTCTTTTCCTTCAACACTTTTTCCAATGCCGCAGGCCGCATCCCTTCACTATCTTGCTTGATCCCGATCAGCTGGACATTCATCGTGGAAAACAAGGGGAGAGAGAACAAGAAAGAAGGGTCCTCTGTCGCAATACAATCCCCCGCATGCAATAAGACTTGCATCAGTAAGGTGATTCCTTGCGTCGAACCGGCAGTAATTACTAGTTTTTGACCGCTGGTGGGCAAATTGAAGGAATCAGCAAGGTGCTGCAATAAGATTTCTTGCAAAGGCTCATAACCAGTCGGTAATACTTTGGTGCTTTCTTTGCGGATCTCTTCCCATGTAAAAGCGGGAAACGTGAAGTCGGGAATCAGATCGGCAGGTAGATCACCTGTGTACAGATCCAGCACATCCTTCTCGGTGCGCAAGTGCTGAATTTGTTGAACGTAAGGGTCTTGCTGCAAGTAAGGGCTGCTTAAAGACGAGCGCAAATAAGAAAGCGGTGTTTGTCGGTTCCCCCAACGACCTTCCAATACGCGAGAGCCGCTGCCTTGTTTTCGTTCGATCCATCCTAAGCTCTTCAATTCATCTAACGCTTTGACGACGGTGGAACGGTTGACGTCAAAAGTCTGAGCAAGGCTGCGCTCTGGTGGTAAACGATCCCCAGGCCCATAGGTTCCCGCTTGGATCTCTTCGATAAAATGGGTCACGATCTGCTGGTAAATCGGTTGTTTCTTTTGTTTGTCGATACTTGATGAAGCCATCCTGCACCACCTTTTTCAATTGGATGGTTTAAAAATAAGCCAAATGGCTCTTTTCGTCAAGGGGAAGATTGACTATACTTAGCAAAAAGCACAAGGAGATGAGGAAGATGGAAAAAGTAATATCAATTGCCGGGTCTGATTCAACCGGAGGTGCCGGTATCGAAGCAGATTTAAAAACGTTTCAGGAGTATGGTGTCTTTGGTTTTGCCACGATTGCTTCGATCGTCACGATGGATCCACAAGCGGGTTGGAGCCATGAAGTAACGGCAATGGAAACAGCGCTTGTTGAAAAGCAATTGATCTCCGCCTTTGCAGGTGATCCGATGGATGCCCTTAAAACGGGGATGTTAGGCAATGAAGACAATATTGTGCAAGCAGCGAAGATGATTCAACAACAGCAAGTTAAAAATGTGGTGATCGATCCCGTCATTGCTTGCAAAGGGACTGCAGAAATCTTACAGCCAAAAAGTGTCGATGCCATCATCACGCATTTGTTGCCTTTAGCAGATGTTGTCACCCCTAATTTAGTAGAAGCGGGGATTCTTTCAGGTTTGGGTGATTTGACGAGTGTGGAAGCCATGAAGCAAGCTGCTGAAAAAATCCATCAATTAGGTGCTAAATACGTCGTGATCAAAGGCGGTCATCGCTTGCCAGGAGCAAAAGCCATCGACCTTGTTTATGATGGAGAATCCTTCCTCCTGTTGGAAAGTGACAAAATCGCTACCGATTTTAATCACGGAGCAGGCTGCACCTTTTCAGCAGCGATCGCTGCTGGTCTTGCAAAAGGCAAACCCGTCGTGGAAAGTATTCGCTTAGCAAAAGCCTTTGTCACAGCAGCAATCAAAGAAGGCGTGGTCATCAATCCTTATGTGGGTCATGTGTGGCACGGTGCCTATACCCACGCCCAAGACCGTATGAAGGAAGAAGCGCCGCAATAGCAGGTTTTCTTCTATACAAATAGGAATTGAAGAAGCACTTAAAAGAAGCGGGCAACGCTTCTTTTTTTGTGTTTCGAAATCAAAAGAAAATTTTCTGAAAGAAATGCAAAAGAATCCCGGTTTTTCCATAAAAAAAGCTTGCAATCAATGTTTATCCGTAATATAATCATAAAGGTGCTGTTTACGTAAATACGTAAGTCACACTGGCAGCAAAGAAATTTTCTGCCGGCTACGAAACGAGAGGTTGCGACACGCCCGGACGCTTTGCCATGGACGAGCGTGACGGAAAATTTTCGTGGAGCTATGTCTACTTTTCAAAATAGGCGAAGGAGGGAAAACAATGGCAAAACAAAAAATTCGTATCCGTTTAAAAGCGTATGAACATCGTATTTTAGATCAATCAGCGGATAAAATCGTAGAAACTGCAAAGAGAACTGGAGCTGGCGTATCTGGTCCAATTCCATTACCAACTGAACGCAGCTTGTACACGATCATCCGTGCGACGCACAAATACAAAGATTCACGCGAACAATTCGAAATGCGTACACACAAACGTCTAATCGACATTGTGAATCCAACACCAAAAACTGTTGATGCTTTAATGAAGCTAGACTTGCCAAGCGGTGTTAATATCGAAATCAAACTATAATAATTAAGATGGAGGTGTAATCATGACCAAAGGAATCTTAGGGAAAAAAGTGGGAATGACTCAAATCTTCACTGAATCTGGCGAATTGATTCCAGTAACTGTAGTAGAAGCTACACCAAACGTAGTGCTACAAGTGAAAACAATCGAAAATGACGGCTACGAAGCAATTCAAGTCGGCTACCAAGATATGCGTGAAGTTTTGTCTAACAAACCTGCGAAAGGTCATGTTGCAAAAGCAAACACGGCTCCTAAGCGCTTCATTCGCGAATTCAAGAATGTAGAGCTAGAGGGCTTAGAAGTAGGATCAGAAATCAAAGTTGATATTTTTGAAGCAGGAGACATCATCGATGTAACCGGCACTTCGAAAGGTAAAGGATTCCAAGGCGTTATCAAACGTCACGGACAAAGCCGCGGACCAATGGCTCACGGTTCTCGTTACCACCGTCGTCCTGGATCAATGGGTCCAGTTGCACCTAACCGTGTATTCAAAAACAAACGTCTTGCTGGACGTATGGGCGGAAATCGCATCACGATCCAAAACTTGGAAATCGTACGCGTAGACGCAGAACGCAACGTTATCTTGATCAAAGGTAATGTACCTGGCGCGAAAAAATCATTGATTACAATCAAATCAGCTGTGAAAGCTAAATAAGTAGATAGGAAGAAAGGAGGAACTAAGGAATGCCGAATGTAGCATTATTCAAACAAGATGGAAGCCAAAATGGCGAAATTACATTGAACGAAGAAATCTTCGGAATCGAACCAAATGAATCAGTTGTCTATGATGCAATCATCATGCAACGCGCTTCATTAAGACAAGGAACACACGCTGTGAAAAACCGCAGTGCCGTTCGTGGCGGTGGCCGTAAACCATGGCGCCAAAAAGGAACTGGACGTGCCCGTCAAGGTTCAATCCGTTCACCACAATGGCGTGGAGGTGGCGTAGTCTTCGGACCAACACCACGTTCATACAGCTACAAACTTCCTAAAAAAGTTCGTCGCTTAGCAATGAAATCTGTATTGTCAGAAAAAGTTGCTTCAAATAACTTGGTAGCAGTAGAAGGATTAAGCTTTGATGCTCCAAAAACAAAAGAATTCAAACAAGTTTTAGCTAACTTGACAATTGACTCTAAAGTATTGGTAGTTTTAGAATCTGAAAACGACTTTGCCGCTTTATCTGCGCGCAACTTGCCAAAAGTTTCTGTAGTTACTGCTGATAACATTAGTGTTTTAGACATCGTTTCTAACGACAAAATGTTAGTGACACAAACTGCTCTTACTCAGATCGAGGAGGTGCTTGCATAATGAACTTACTAGACGTTATTAAACGCCCAGTGATCACTGAAAAATCAATGCTTGCCATGGATGACAAGAAATACACTTTTGAAGTGGACACAAAAGCTAACAAAACTTTAGTAAAACAAGCTGTAGAAGCTGCCTTTGACGGAGTGAAAGTGGCAAACGTGAACATCATCAACGTTCGTCCGAAATTCAAACGCATGGGTAAATATGCAGGATATACAAAAAAACGTCGCAAAGCTGTTGTGACTTTAACTGAAGATTCTAAAGAAATCCAAATTTTCGAAGCTGCTGAATAAGCAACTCACGCATAAACTTTACATGGGAGGGAAAAAGACGTGGCGATTAAAAAGTACAAACCTACCACGAACGGCCGTCGTAATATGACAAGTTCTGATTTCGCTGAAATCACAACTTCAACACCAGAAAAAACATTGTTAGCTCCTTTGAAAAACAATGCTGGTCGTAACAACAACGGACGTATCACGGTTCGTCATCAAGGTGGCGGTCACAAACGTCAATACCGTTTGATCGATTTCAAACGTAACAAAGACAACGTCGTTGCTACGGTTAAAACGATTGAATATGATCCAAACCGTTCTGCTAACATTGCGTTAGTACATTACGAGGATGGAGTAAAAGCATACATCTTAGCACCTAAAGGATTAGAAGTTGGCATGACTGTCGTTTCTGGTCCAGATGCAGATATTAAAGTAGGGAATGCATTACCACTAGAAAACATTCCAGTCGGTACTGTTATCCACAACATCGAAATGAAACCTGGTAAAGGTGGACAATTGATTCGTTCAGCTGGAACAAGTGCTCAAGTACTTGGTAAAGAAGGCAAATACGTATTGATCCGCTTGAACTCTGGTGAAGTACGGATGATCTTAGCATCATGTCGTGCAACAATCGGTTCTGTTGGTAATGAACAACACGAATTGATCAACATCGGTAAAGCCGGTCGTTCTCGTTGGATGCGCAAACGCCCAACTGTACGTGGTAGCGTAATGAACCCTAATGATCACCCACACGGTGGTGGTGAAGGTAAAGCACCAATCGGACGTAAAGCACCAGTTTCTCCTTGGGGACAACCAGCACTTGGCTACAAAACACGTAACAAAAAAGCAAAATCAGACAAACTTATCGTTCGTCGTCGTAAAACTAAGTAATATACTTGACCGTGTGTCGCACATTTTGAGAGGAGGTACACCATGGGTCGTAGTTTGAAAAAAGGACCTTTTGTCGATGACCATTTGATGAAAAAGGTCGAAGCACAAGAAGGCGCTGAAAAGAAAAAAGTGATCAAAACTTGGTCACGTCGTTCTACAATTTTCCCTAATTTTATCGGGTTTACAATTGCTGTGTATGATGGACGGAAACATGTACCAGTTTACATCCAAGAAGACATGGTAGGACACAAATTAGGTGAATTTGCACCAACAAGAACTTATCGCGGACATGCTGCCGATGATAAGAAAACAAGACGCTAATTTTGAGGGGAGGATATCCAAAAATGGCAGAACAAATCACATCAGCGAAAGCAACTGCTAAAACAGTCCGCGTTTCTCCTCGTAAATCTCGTCTAGTTATTGACTTAATCAGAGGGAAAAGCGTTGCTGAAGCAATCGCGATCTTAAAGTTCACACCAAATAAAGCAGCTGGAATCATCGAGAAAGTCTTGATGTCAGCTATTGCCAATGCAGAAAATAATTTTGACTTAGATGTTGAAAACTTGATTGTTTCTGAAGCATTCGTAAACGAAGGACCAACGATGAAACGTTTCCGTCCACGTGCGAAAGGTTCAGCTTCACCGATCAACAAACGTACAAGTCATATTACTGTAGTCGTATCAGAAAAATAAGGAGGGACAATCAGTGGGTCAAAAAGTACATCCAATTGGAATGCGTGTAGGCATCATCCGTGACTGGGATGCTAAATGGTATGCTGAAAAAGAGTATGCTGAATTTCTACATGAAGATTTGAAAATCCGTAAATTTATCGCATCTAAACTTGCTGATGCCGCTGTGTCTACAGTTGAGATCGAGCGTGCAGCAAACCGCGTGAATATTTCAATCCACACAGCTAAACCAGGTATGGTTATCGGTAAAGGCGGATCTGAAGTCGAAAACCTAAGAAAAGAATTAAATAGCCTAACTGGCAAACGAGTTCACATCAACATCGTTGAAATCAAAAAACCAGATTTAGATGCTAAATTAGTAGGCGAAGGAATCGCACGTCAATTAGAAAACCGTGTTGCTTTCCGTCGTGCTCAAAAACAAGCGATCCAACGCACAATGCGTTCTGGCGCTAAAGGAATCAAAACACAAGTTTCTGGCCGTCTAAATGGTGCGGATATCGCTCGTTCAGAAGGTTACTCAGAAGGAACAGTTCCACTTCATACATTACGTGCGGACATTGATTACGCATGGGAAGAAGCAGATACAACATACGGAAAACTAGGAGTTAAAGTGTGGATTTATCGTGGAGAAGTTCTTCCAACTAAAAAGAACACTGAGAAAGGAGGGAAATAAACATGTTAGTACCTAAACGTGTAAAACACCGTCGTGAGTTCCGCGGAAAAATGCGTGGCGAAGCGAAAGGCGGAAAAGAAGTAGCATTCGGTGAATACGGCTTACAAGCTGTTGAATCACACTGGATCACAAACCGTCAAATCGAAGCTGCCCGTATCGCAATGACTCGTTATATGAAACGTGGCGGGAAAGTATGGATCAAAATTTTCCCTCACAAATCTTATACTGCCAAAGCTATCGGGGTACGTATGGGTTCTGGTAAAGGGGCTCCTGAAGGATGGGTATCACCAGTTAAACGTGGTAAAATCATGTTTGAAATTGCCGGTGTACCTGAAGAAGTTGCGCGCGAAGCGCTACGTCTTGCTTCTCACAAATTACCAGTGAAAACGAAGATCGTAAAACGTGAGGAAATGGGTGGTGAATCGAATGAAGGTTAAAGAAATCAGAGAATTAACCACTGCCGAAATGCTAGATCAAGAAAAACAATTGAAAGAAGAATTGTTCAATCTTAGATTCCAATTAGCAACAGGTCAATTAGAAAACACTGCACGTATCAAAGAAGTACGTAAATCGATTGCACGCATTAAAACAGTATTGCGTGAACAAGTTAAGTAATAGTGGAAGGAGGCCATTTAGCGTATGACTGAAGAAAGAAATCAACGCAAAGTTTACCAAGGTCGCGTGGTATCAGACAAAATGGATAAAACTATCTCTGTTGTCGTTGAAACAAAGAAAAACCACCCTATCTACGGCAAACGTCTGAACTATTCTAAGAAATACAAAGCACACGATGAAAACAACGAAGCAAAAGTTGGCGATATCGTGAAAATTATGGAAACTCGTCCATTATCAGCTACGAAACGTTTCCGTCTAGTAGAGATTGTTGAAAAGGCAGTGATTATCTAATCACACGAGATTTTCCTATATAGATTGTGAATTGCAAAATCTGAAAGGAGGATACACATCGTGATCCAAGCAGAAAGCCGATTAAGAGTGGCGGACAACTCAGGTGCCCGTGAAATTCTAACGATCAAAGTCCTTGGCGGATCTGGTCGTAAAACTGCCAATATTGGTGACGTGATTGTTGCTACGGTTAAACAAGCAACGCCAGGTGGGGTTGTCAAAAAAGGTGACGTCGTTAAAGCCGTTATCGTTCGTACTAAATCAGGAGCTCGTCGTACAGACGGTTCATACATCAAATTCGATGAAAATGCTGCGGTTATTATCCGTGACGATAAGAGCCCTCGTGGAACTCGTATCTTTGGCCCAGTTGCCCGCGAATTGCGTGAAGGCAACTTTATGAAGATCGTTTCCCTAGCACCAGAAGTATTGTAATAGTGATTCTTATCTAAAGGAGGTGCGAAACAAACATGTTTGTTAAAAAAGGCGATAAAGTTAAAGTTATCACTGGTAAAGACAAAAACAAAGAAGGCGTTGTGCTAGCAGCGTTTCCTAAAAATGACAAAGTCGTTGTTGAAGGTGTCAATGTTGTCAAAAAACACCAAAAACCTTCTCAAACTGCTCCTCAAGGCGGAATCGTTGAAATGGAAGCACCAATTCATGTTTCTAACGTGATGGTGGTTGATCCATCGAACGGTGAAGCTACGCGTGTCGGTTACAAAGAAGTTGACGGCAAAAAAGTCCGCGTTTCTAAGAAAACCGGAGAAGTTCTTGATAAATAATCTGATGAAGGAAGGAGGGGCTAACAGATGAACCGCCTTAAAGAAAAATATTCAAAAGAAGTTGTCCCATCATTAATGGACAAATTTAACTACAGCTCAATCATGGAAGCACCAAAAGTTGATAAAATCGTTATCAACATGGGTGTCGGTGACGCTGTTTCTAATGCTAAAAACTTAGACAAAGCTGTTGAAGAATTACAATTGATCTCAGGTCAAAAACCATTGATCACAAAAGCGAAAAAATCTATCGCAGGATTCCGTTTACGTGAAGGAATGCCAATCGGTGCGAAAGTAACTCTACGCGGCGAAAGAATGTATGAATTCTTAGATAAACTAGTAAGTGTGTCATTGCCACGTGTCCGTGACTTCCACGGTGTGAGCAAAAAAGCGTTCGACGGACGCGGAAACTACACTTTAGGTATCAAAGAACAATTGATTTTCCCTGAAGTAGATTATGATTTGATCGACAAAGTACGTGGTATGGATATCGTGATTGTAACAACAGCAAACACAGATGAAGAATCTCGTGAATTGTTGACACAATTAGGCATGCCATTCCAAAAATAAAAAAAGGAGGCGAACTACGTGGCTAAAAAATCAATGATTGCTAAAAACAAACGCCCTGCTAAATTCTCAACGCAAGAATATACTCGTTGTGAACGTTGCGGACGTCCACATTCAGTTTATCGTAAATTTCATCTTTGCCGTATTTGCTTCCGCGAACTTGCCTATAAAGGACAAATTCCCGGCGTGAAGAAAGCTAGCTGGTAAACTATACTCGCATAAAGGAGGTAAATTATCCCATGGTCATGACAGATCCAATTGCAGATTTTCTAACGCGCGTGCGTAACGCAAACATGGTTAAACACGAAAGCCTAGAAGTACCTGCTTCAAAAATCAAACGTGATATCGCTGAAATCTTGAAACGTGAAGGTTTCGTCCGCGATGTTGAATACATTGAAGATGACAAACAAGGCGTGATCCGCGTATTTCTTAAATACGGTAAAAACGGTGAACGTGTTATCACAAACTTAAAACGTATCTCTAAACCAGGCTTGCGTGCTTATGTCAAAGCTGACGAAGTACCAAAAGTATTGAATGGTCTAGGAATCGCGATTATCTCAACTTCTGACGGTGTAATCACTGACAAAGAAGCTAGAGCAAAAAATGTTGGCGGCGAAGTAGTCGCTTATGTATGGTAATTTAAAATATTCCACAAGGAGGTGCCTCTAAGTGAGTCGTATCGGTAATAAGATCGTCGTTCTTCCTGCTGGTGTTGAAATCAAGCAAAACGGAAACGACATTACAGTTAAAGGACCTAAAGGTGAATTAACACGTACTTTCTCTTCTGATATCACAATGAATATCGAAGGAAACGAAGTAACATTCACTCGTCCAAATGATAGTAAAGAAATGAAAACTATCCACGGAACTACCCGTGCAAACTTCAACAACATGGTTGTTGGTGTTTCTGAAGGTTTCCAAAAAGCGTTAGAATTAATCGGGGTTGGGTACCGTGCTCAATTACAAGGAAAAAAACTTGTATTGAACGTTGGTTACTCTCATCCAGTTGAAATCGAAGCGCCAGCTGGAATCGAAATCGAAGTTCCTTCAAACACTTCTGTGATCGTTAAAGGATCAGATAAAGAAGTCGTTGGCGAATTGGCTGCCAATATCCGTGGCGTTCGTCCTCCAGAACCTTACAAAGGCAAAGGAATTCGTTATGTTGGCGAATTTGTACGCCGTAAAGAAGGTAAAACTGGTAAATAGTCGTAATTCTTTACGACTAGCAGCTTAGGCTAGCAAAATTAAAAGAGGTGACAAATTGTGATTACAAAACCAGATAAAAACAAGACACGTCAGAAAAGACATCGTCGTGTACGTAACAAAATCTCTGGTACTGCTGAGTGCCCACGCTTAAACGTGTTCCGTTCGAACAAAAACATCTACGCACAAGTAATTGATGACGTAGCGGGTGTGACGCTAGCAAGTGCCTCTGCCTTAGACAAAGAAGTTTCAGGTGCAACAAAAACTGAACAAGCACAAGCTGTCGGTAAATTAGTCGCAGAACGTGCAGCAGCAAAAGGTATTAAAGTAGTAGTCTTTGACCGTGGTGGATACCTTTACCATGGCCGTGTAGCAGCTTTAGCTGAAGCAGCTCGCGAAAATGGACTGGAATTTTAAGAGAAGGAGGAACACCATTCATGGTTTATATTGATCCAAAACATTTGGAATTAGAAGACCGCGTTGTTGCGATCAACCGTGTAACTAAAGTTGTTAAAGGTGGACGTCGTCTACGTTTTGCTGCATTAGTTGTTGTCGGTGACAAAAACGGACACGTAGGTTTCGGTACTGGTAAAGCGCAAGAAGTACCAGAAGCAATCCGTAAAGCAATCGAAGACGCGAAGAAAAACTTGGTGGAAGTACCAATGGTTGGTTCTACAATCCCTCACGAAGTTATCGGTGTATTCGGCGGCGGACGCATCCTTATGAAACCTGCTGTAGAAGGTTCTGGGGTAGCTGCTGGTGGACCAGTTCGTGCCGTATTGGAATTAGCTGGGGTAGCTGATATCACATCTAAATCTTTAGGTTCTAACACACCAATCAACGTTGTTCGCGCAACAGTTGAAGGTTTAAAACAATTAAAACGCGCTGAAGAAGTGGCAGCACTTCGCGGCAAATCAGTAGAAGAATTAATCGGTTAAGGAGGACACTATAATGGCTGAATTGAAAATTACTTTAAAACGCAGTATTATCGGACGTCCCCAAAACCAACGTGATACTGTAAAAGCGTTAGGTCTTACAAAGTTGAATTCAACAGTTGTAAAACCTGCTAATGATGCAATCAAAGGCATGGTTAACACTGTTTCTCACTTAGTGGACGTTGAAGAGGTCTAAGGATCAGCAGATCTAGTTTGATTAAGGAGGTGCCAAACCTATGAAACTTCATGAATTAAAACCATCAGAAGGCTCACGCCAAGTACGTAACCGTGTCGGACGAGGAACTTCATCTGGTAACGGTAAAACAGCTGGACGTGGACAAAAAGGTCAAAAAGCTCGTTCAGGCGGCGGAGTACGTCTAGGATTCGAAGGTGGACAAACACCATTGTTCCGTCGTTTACCAAAACGTGGCTTTACAAATGTGAACCGCAAAGAATATGCAGTCATCAATCTTGATGTCTTGAACCGCTTTGAAGACGGTGCTGAAGTAACACCTGTTGCTTTACACGAAGCTGGAATCGTCAAAGACGAAAAAGCTGGAATCAAAGTATTAGCTAACGGAGAATTAACGAAGAAATTGACTGTGAAAGCAGCTAAATTCTCAAAAGCAGCTGAAGAAGCAATCGTTGCTGCTGGTGGATCAATCGAGGTGATCTAATGATCAGACTATTGAAGGATGCCTTTAAGGTTAAGGATATTAGATCCAGAATATTGTTCACCGTCTTAATCTTGTTTGTCTTTCGTCTGGGAACACATATTACTGTGCCAGGCGTAGACGCAAGTCGCCTAAATACCATCGCGGATCTACCATTTTTAAACATGTTAAACTTGGTAAGTGGTGGCGCCATGCAACAATTTTCGATTTTCTCGATGGGGGTTTCGCCTTACATCACTGCCTCAATTGTCATTCAGTTGTTGCAGATGGATATCGTCCCTAAATTTGTTGAATGGTCGAAACAAGGTGAAGTGGGTCGTAAGAAATTAAATCAGGCAACACGTTACTTGACGTTGGTATTAGGCTTTGTCCAATCCATGACATTAACGGCTGGATTTAACTATTACACTCAACTCGGGTTTGTAAACAATCCTAATATGGCAACCTATATCGTGATCGGACTGATTTTAACAGCCGGAACGATGTTAGTCACTTGGTTAGGAGAACAGATCACTGAGCGTGGTATCGGAAACGGTGTGTCAATGATCATCTTTGCGGGGATCATTTCACGCTTACCAGCAAGCATCAAAGAATTGATTGAAGATTACTTCATTAACGTGGATCAATCGGATATCTGGCTAAATGCTATCTTTATGGCGCTGCTTGTGATCGCTGTGTTGATCGTCATTACTTTAGTAACGTATGTTCAACAGGCAGAACGCAAGATTCCGATCCAATATACAAAACGGGTAGCAGGAGCGCCTACCAGCAGTTACCTTCCTTTGAAAGTAAATGCTGCCGGGGTTATCCCAGTTATCTTTGCCAGTTCTTTTATTACAACACCAAATGCGATCATTCAAGCATTAGGTAGTTCATATAGAGGAGAAACTTGGTACGAAGTGGTGCAAACGATCTTTAGTTACAACACTGTACCGGGTGCGATCATCTATACTGTCTTGATCGTTGCGTTTACCTTCTTCTACGCATTTGTTCAAGTGAACCCTGAGAAATTAGCGGAAAACTTGCAAAAACAAGGAAGTTACATTCCGAGTGTGCGTCCTGGTAAAGGAACCGAAGAATATGTATCACGTTTGTTGATGCGATTAAGCACGGTTGGATCGATCTTTTTAGGATTGGTTGCTTTACTTCCAATCATCGCTCAGATGGCTTGGAATTTACCGCAATCGATCGGTCTAGGTGGAACGAGTCTATTGATCATTATCGGTGTGGCACTTGATACTGCCAAGCAGTTAGAAGGGCTTATGCTGAAACGGAAATATACTGGTTTCATCAATTAAAGTTATTGAAGTGTTGAGGGTTTCCTCAACACTATTCAAAAACTTACAGGAGGAATTAGAATGAACTTCATTTTAATGGGATTACCTGGTGCTGGAAAAGGTACTCAGGCAGAACGTATCGTTGCTGAATACGGTCTTCCTCATATTTCAACAGGCGATATGTTTCGGGCTGCGATGGCGAACGAAACAGAACTAGGCCTTAAAGCAAAATCATACATGGATCAAGGCGCATTAGTTCCTGATGAGGTTACAAATGGGATCGTTAAAGAACGTTTAGCTGAACCTGATACCGAGAAAGGTTTCTTATTAGATGGTTTTCCTCGTACATTGGATCAAGCAAAAGCGTTAGATGAGATGCTAGCTGACCTTAACAAAAAACTTGATGCCGTTATTGATATTCATGTTCCTGAAGAAGTTCTTGTAGAACGTTTAGCCGGCCGCTTCATGTGCCGCAATTGTGGGGCAACTTATCATAAATTGTTCAATCCTCCAAAAGAGGAAGGAACATGTGATCGTTGTGGAAGTCATGACTTCTACCAACGTGAAGATGATAAGCCTGAGACGGTCAAAAATCGTCTAGCTGTCAATATCAAAAGCAGTGAACCAATTTTGACTTATTACAAAGACAAAGGGTTATTGCAATCGATTGATGGGGATCGCGACATCGACGCTGTATTCGAAGATGTTCAAAAGATCATTGACTAATCATAGATTGCCCGAGTCCAACTTGCAGCTTAAAACTTTCTCTTGAAATCTTTGACAGGATATGATAGAATATGTCAGTCCGACTTCTACTTTTTATTAAGTAGGAGCATAGTTTGAGAATATCAGGTGGGAACCGAGTTTCCGCCATTTTATCGTGTGAAAATCACAAGTACAAGGAGGTACTGTGCGTGGCAAAAGAAGATATGATTGAAGTCGAAGGTACAGTCGTCGAAACTTTGCCGAATGCAATGTTTAAAGTAGAATTGGAAAACGGACACCAAGTTCTAGCGACCGTTTCTGGTAAGATCCGGATGCACTACATTCGTATTTTACCTGGAGACAAAGTGACGGTGGAATTATCCCCGTATGATCTGAACCGTGGCCGCATTACTTATCGCTTTAAATAATTGTACTCCGTAAAACCACAGGAGGTATTATCATGAAAGTAAGACCATCAGTAAAACCAATGTGCGAACATTGTAAAGTAATTCGTCGTAAAGGACGCGTTATGGTGATTTGCCCAGCAAATCCAAAACATAAACAACGTCAAGGATAATCGGAGGTGTAACAAATATGGCTCGTATTGCAGGAGTAGATATTCCTCGTGATAAACGTGTGGTCGTTTCACTTACTTATATCTATGGTATTGGTAACACGACTGCAAAACAAATTTTAGCTGACGCTGGCGTGTCTGAAGAAGTTCGCGTTCGTGATTTAACGAATGAACAAACAGATGCTATCCGTGCGGAAGTTGATAAATTAAAAGTTGAAGGTGACCTTCGTCGTGAAGTGAACTTAAACATCAAACGATTGATGGAAATCGGTTCTTACCGTGGAATCCGTCATCGCCGTGGATTGCCAGTTCGTGGACAAAACACGAAAAACAATGCACGTACTCGTAAAGGCCCGTCTAAAACAGTCGCAGGCAAGAAAAAATAATTCCTAAGTGAAGGAGGTTAAAACTTCATGGCAGCAAAAAAAGTGAGTCGTAAACGCCGTGTGAAAAAGAATATTGAAGCGGGTATTGCACATATTCACTCAACATTCAATAATACAATCGTAATGATCACTGATACTCATGGTAATGCATTAGCATGGTCATCAGCTGGTTCATTAGGTTTCAAAGGAAGCAAAAAATCTACTCCTTTTGCCGCTCAAATGGCAGCAGAAACAGCTACCAAAGCAGCAATGGAACACGGATTAAGAACTGTTGAAGTAACAGTTAAAGGACCTGGTTCTGGACGTGAAGCAGCAATTCGTTCATTACAAGCAGCAGGTTTGGAAGTGAGTGCGATCCGTGACGTGACTCCAGTCCCTCATAATGGATGCCGCCCTCCAAAACGCCGTCGTGTTTAATGAGTGCTGCTCATTTTGAGTGTAACAAATACGTCATTGAACAAGACACTTTTCGTTTTGAAAGGGGTAATAGATAAGAATGATTGAATTCGAAAAACCAAGAATCGCAAAGATTGATGAAGACAAAGATTATGGCAAGTTCATCGTGGAACCTCTTGAAAGAGGCTACGGAACTACACTAGGAAATTCCCTACGTCGTATTTTATTATCTTCTTTACCTGGTGCGGCAATCACCAATATTCAAATCGATGGAGTTTTACACGAATTCTCAACTGTTAAGGGTGTTCGGGAAGACGTTGCTCAAATCATCTTGAATATTAAAGGTCTTGCATTGAAAATGTACGGGGATGAAGAAAAGACCCTTGAAATTGATATTTCAGGACCTGCTACAGTAACTGCTGGCGATATCATCGTTGATAGTGATGTAGAAATCCTTAACAAAGATATGTATATCTGTACCGTTTCTGAAGGTGCTACGTTCCATGCTCGCTTAACAGTGAAACCTGGCCGCGGCTACGTTCAAGCGGACGAAAACAAAAAAGAAGACATGCCGATTGGCGTTCTTCCAGTCGATTCAATCTATACACCAGTACGTCGTGTCAACTACCAAGTAGAAAACACACGTGTCGGTCGTCGGGATGATTTCGACAAATTAACGATGGAAATATGGACTGATGGCTCAATCGAACCATTGGAAGCAATGAGTTTGTCTGCGAAGATCATGACTGAACATTTAGACATCTTTGTTAACCTAACGGATGAAGCGAAAAACGCTGAAATCATGGTTGAAAAAGAAGAAACACAAAAAGAAAAAATGTTGGAAATGACGATCGAAGAATTAGACTTATCTGTTCGTTCATACAACTGTCTAAAACGTGCAGGAATCAATACTGTACAAGAATTGACAAACAAATCTGAACCAGAAATGATCAAAGTAAGAAACTTAGGCCGTAAATCTCTTGAAGAGGTCAAAGTGAAATTACATGATTTAGGTTTAGGACTACGTAAAGACGATTAAACCGTTTTCGATTACGTTAGTTCGGTTCGTCTGACCGATACAACATTCGAAAGTGAAGGAGGGAAACCACGTGAGTTATCGTAAACTAGGACGCACATCTAGCCAACGTAAAGCGATGTTGCGTGATTTGACAACTGATTTATTCATTAACGAACGTATCGTTACGACTGAAGCTCGTGCGAAAGAAGTTCGTTCAACTGCAGAAAAAATGATCACTTTAGGTAAACGTGGTGATTTGCATGCACGTCGTCAAGCAGCAGCATTCGTTCGTAATGAAGTTGCAAGTGTACGTGAAGAAAACGAAGAAGTAGTTATTGAATCAGCATTACAAAAATTATTCAATGATATCGCTCCTCGTTACACAGATCGCCAAGGTGGATATACTCGTATCTTGAAAACAGAACCAAGACGCGGAGATGCTGCACCAATGGTTATCCTAGAACTTGTTTAAAATCACACTTATCATCACTTTATAGATGTTTACTAAGAGTGTTATGATGTTGGAAGAAACTTTCCGAGTCTAGCTCAGCGCCTACACCTCGATGTATTTCGAGGTGTACGCACTCATCATAAAGTGCTTTTTTTTTACTTTCGATTACCTGTCAAGACAGATAATGGCAAGTGAAAAAAAGATCTGGAGACAAATCGTGCGTGAATCATTGAAAAACGTGCGCTTTTTTGGTAGTGTTAGAAAGAATTAATCGCAAATGAAGGAGTCTATCATGAAGCCAATCATTGAATTGAATGCTATTACTGTGCGTTATAGCGAAGAAGAGCGTGCCGCGTTAAATAACGTATCCTTTTCCATCAACAAAGGGGAATGGGTGGCGTTGATCGGCCATAACGGCTCTGGTAAATCAACTTTAGCAAAAACCATCAATGGCTTGATCTTGCCGCAAGAAGGCAGTGTTTCTGTCGGCGAATTGCCTTTGAATGAAGAAAATATCTGGAATATTCGAAAAATGGTCGGTATGGTCTTTCAAAACCCTGACAATCAATTCGTTGGTTCGACGGTGGAAGATGATGTGGCTTTCGGTTTGGAAAATCAAGGAATCCCGCGAGAAGAAATGCTGGTTCGTGTCAAAGACGCTCTGGAACAAGTACGGATGAGCGAGTTTGCGACCCGGGAACCCGCGCGTCTTTCTGGTGGTCAAAAACAGCGGGTAGCCATTGCTGGCGTAGTTGCATTGCGCCCAGATATCATCATTCTTGATGAAGCCACTAGTATGCTAGATCCAGAAGGTCGTGAAGAAGTGATCGCAACGATCAAAAAAATCAAAGAAAAAAACAATTTGACCGTGTTATCGATCACCCATGATATCGATGAAGCAGCCAACGCCAATCGGGTGCTGGTGATGCGTCAAGGAGAGCTCGTCCGCGAAGGGACACCCGCAGAGATTTTTTCTGCAGGTCCAGAACTGATTGAGCTAGGCTTAGATCTGCCATTTCCTGAAAAATTAAAGGCAGCGCTAAAGCAGCGGGGCGTCACGGTACCGCAAGCGTACTTAACTGAAGAAGGGATGGTGGATTGGCTATGGACATCCGTTTTGAACAAGTAGGATTCACCTACCAACCGCATTCTCCGTTTGAACAACGGGTTTTGTTCGATATTGATTTAGAGATCAAAGAAGGCTCTTATACCGCCTTAGTCGGTCATACAGGGAGCGGAAAATCTACGTTGTTGCAGCACTTGAATGCATTATTAAAACCAACGACTGGCACGGTCACGATCGGTGAGCGAGTCATCAAACCCGAGACAGACAACAAAAATCTAAAACCGTTACGTAAAAAAGTCGGGATCGTTTTTCAATTTCCTGAATCCCAATTATTTGAAGAAACCGTTGCGAGAGATATCGCTTTTGGACCGAAAAACTTTGGGGTCTCCGAAGAAGCAGCCAAAGGTTTAGCCCAAGAATACATTCAATTGGTAGGTTTAGATGAAAGTTTTCTGGAACGTTCACCATTTGACCTTTCAGGGGGCCAAATGCGCCGTGTAGCGATTGCTGGGGTCTTGGCTATGGAACCAGAAGTTTTGGTCTTAGACGAGCCGACAGCTGGCTTAGATCCACAAGGACGCAAAGAGATGATGGAAATGTTTGATCGCCTGCATCGGGAAAAGAACATGACGATCATTTTAGTGACCCACTTGATGGATGATGTGGCAAACTATGCTGATTATGTCTATGTGTTAGAAAAAGGCCGTCTCGTCAAAGCAGGCACGCCGTCTGTTGTGTTTCAAGACACTGCCTGGCTGCAAGAAAAGCAGTTGGGTGTACCGACAGCAACCGCATTTGCGGAGCAACTACAAGCCAGAGGATTGGCATTTGAGCAGTTACCGCTAACGGCTGATGAGCTGGCAGATGTTTTAGTAGCAAAGGGGGCGACTGCCCATGATGAATAAACTGATTTTCGGTCGTTTTATTCCTGGGGACTCCTTGATCCACCGTTTAGATCCACGGGTCAAATTGATTGCTAGTTTTTATTTTATCGCGATTATCTTTTTGGCGAATAATTGGCAAAGCTATTTATTAGCGGGTGCTTTTACGCTCTTTTGTATCTCCTTTTCAAAAATCGATTTTGGCTTCTTTATTCGAGGTGTGCGACCGTTGATTTGGCTGATTTTGTTTACCGTGGCGTTACAGATTTTATTTACTACCGGCGGCGACGTCTACTGGTCTTGGTGGATCTTTAACATCACAGAATTTGGTGTCCAAAACGGGATCTTTATTTTTTGTCGTTTTGTTTTGATCATTTTCATGTCGACCTTGTTGACGTTAACGACACCCCCATTAGAGCTTTCAGATGCGATCGAATACATTTTGCGTCCTTTAAAAGCGATCCGTTTCCCTGTCCATGAAATCTCACTGATGCTGTCGATTGCGTTGCGCTTTGTGCCAACCTTGATGGATGAAACAGAAAAAATTATGAATGCTCAGCGTGCCCGCGGGGTCGATTTCGGCGAAGGGGGACTGTTGCAGAAGATGAAGGCGATCGTTCCTTTATTGATTCCTTTATTTGTCAGCAGCTTTAACCGTGCGGAAGATCTAGCTACCGCTATGGAAGCCAGAGGCTATCAAGGCGGCGAAGGGCGTACGAAGTATCGGATTTTGCACTGGCATCAACGGGACACATTGGTTGTCATCGTTTTTGCGCTCTTTACAGTAGCGTTAGTGTTCTTAAGAGGATAATCAAAGACCTATGATTGAAGTCAACCCGCGAAAGGTTCTTAACGAAGCAACGAGGCTGCTGGCGATCCCAGCGGCTGGTTCGAAAAGGCCTGTCGATCGATCAGACTTTTCTCATAGGCTTTTTTGTGAAAAAATAGAAAGAAACAGGTGATTCAATGGTCCGCTATAAAGCGACGATCGCTTATGATGGCACGAATTTTCAAGGATTTCAGCGTCAACCCAATGGACGAACGGTTCAAGAAGAGATTGAGAAGACATTAACGAAGATGAACAATGGGCAGCCGATTCAGATTCATGGCTCTGGCCGCACCGATGCGGGTGTCCATGCGCAAGGGCAAGTGATCCACTTCGATTTCCCTCAAAAGCGCCCCCTGGAAAAAATGCGCTTTGGTTTAGATACCCAAACGCCAGAAGATGTTGCGGTAAAATCGGTGGAGATCGTTGACGATACCTTCCATGCCCGCTACTTAGTCGTTGAAAAAACCTACCAGTTTCGAGTGGACATTGGGAAACCTCGCAGTCCTTTCCGCCGTCATTATGCCAGCTATTATCCGTATCCGCTAGATTTGGAAAAAATCCAACGAGCGTTGCCAGATTTTTTAGGCACCCATGACTTTACCAGTTTTTGTGCGACGGGCAGTTCCGTTGATGACAAAACACGGACGGTCCATGAAGCGTCCATGGCGGTCAATGACGCTGGAGATGAGTTGATTTTTACCTTTCGCGGCGATGGATTTTTGTACAAGATGATCCGAATCATGGTGGGCACATTGTTGAAAATCGGCAATGGACGACTCGCACCTGACAGTATTCCTGCGATCATTGCGCAAAAAGACCGAAATGCAGCAGGACCCACAGCTCATCCAGAAGGATTGTATTTGGTTCATGTTGCTTATGAATAAGGAAAAACACAAGCTTCGCTGCTCTTGCCCAACAAGAGAAAGCGAAAGCTTGTGTTTTTATTTTTTCTCAGGCAAAACAGGGGCAGTTTCTTGCCAATCTTCAGTCCTTTCCGCAGCGGTTTTAGACGCAGCAGTGGTGGGTGTTTTTTCTAAGGTGCTGGCAGCGACTAAGGCGGCGATGGCTACCAAAAATGCGAAAAGCAAGTAAAACAGCCAGCTCCAAGCAACGTGATAGCGATTGCCGATGCCTAAAAAGACCATTTGACCGACGGGTCCCCCTAGCATCACAATGGTGGAAAAGATCCCGCTGCTGATGGCGAGGTGTTCTTCATCGATCTCACGAATCAGATGTGCCGAAAAGCGGGGATTGATTTTTCCAATCAAATAGCCTTCAGCAAAGAGCAGCGTAATCATAAGCCAACGATTATGCAGGAAGAGAAAATTCAAGGTCAATAGACATAAAACGAAGGAGGTATACGCAATCAAGCGAACCAGACCAGTATTCTTGAACCAGTCGGCAGCAAACAAGGCGCCAGCGACCATGCCGATGGAAGTGGCGATGCCTGCCATCGCAACGGTGTTGCCATAAGTGGCAAACCAAAGCGCAAGGTCATCCAACAGCTGGAGATTTAGTAGACCGCTCGTGCTAGTAGCTAAGGTATTGATCAGTAAGGCAAAGAGGATCATCTTTTTAAGAAAAGCTGTACCAGTCAATAATTTAAAGGTTTCCGAGAAATTCTGAAAGAGTGGTGTTGGTGCTTGATTGATTTTCCCTGGCACCGCATAAAAGAGCGAGCGGTTCCAGAAGATCACGATGGCGGCTAAGAAAAACGTCACGGCATTGATCAAACCAAAAGCGGCAAAATTATTATTCAGTAAAATGATCCCCCAAGCACCGATCCCTTGAAAGACGATTTGAACGGTGGTTTGACACGCCATTTGAAAGCCCATGGCACTGTCTAAGGCGTCAGCAGGCACAAGACGGCGAACATAGGGCAGCTGCAACCCAGAACAATAAGCGCCCAAACAATCAGATACAATGTTGATGCCTAGCAAAAGGAAGAAAGACCATAAACTAGGCGGCAGTTGGATCAAAAAAGCGAGTGCCACAAAAAGGACCCCTTGTAATAGTCGACTGCTGATCATCCATTGCACTTTGTTTTTGGTACGATCGGCTAGATAGCCAGTCAGGATCCGTAAGAGATCAGGGACTAACAGTGCCATGGAGGCTAAGGAAACAGCAAGGGCATTAAAGGGTAATGTACTGGCATAAACTACAAAGACGATATTAAATAAACTCATGCCGATGCCGCTGAGTAAGGCGGCGTTGACTAAGGCACGATAGCCTTTGTTTTGTTGATATTCTTTCATCGAAATCATCCTTTCACGTTCTACGTTGTAAAATCAGTATAGGATGCTTTATACTAAGAGAAGAAAATAATCCACTATAGTGGAATTTAAATGTACCTAGAGCGTACCAGAGGTTACTGTCACGAGTGGCTAACAGCTAAAAGAGTGGCATGTAAATAGGGTACCGTAGATTTTGTTCCTCAACATTTTATAAGGTTGAATCTAAATTTGAATCTAGATTTGAATCTAAAATAGTAGCATTTAATGGCAGAGCTTCATTCGTAAAGCAAGATTGGTTTGGCGTTTGCAGACTGATCGCTAGGAGGATGGTTATGGAAGAAGGAAAACTGTACCGACAATTGCGCAAAGAGCGCGGCTATACGATCGCTCAAGTGGCTGATGAACAAAACAGTCGCTCGTTTATCAGTAAATTTGAGCAAGGTGCTTCAAGTATCAGTATTCATCGATTGGAACGCTTATTAGAAAATATCCATGTCACGGTGGAGGAGTTTTATTATTTACGTGCGCAGCAAAAAGGCATAAAAAGTCACGACAACCTGATGAGCTTCCCCAGCTATATGACGAGCGAATTTATGGATTTACTGGATCGAATTTTAGGGATCAACAAAGAAGCTTTCTTGAGTAACGCCCACGCCCAGCGAAGCAAAGAAGGACTGGAGGAAATGCGCAGCGAACTGATCGCCGCTTCCAAACAGCATTCTTTTGTTTTTCTGTACCTTGAGATCACAAAGGAGATACATGAAATCAATCTCTCAGGTCCTAAACCCAATCACTCTTCTGGTGACTATATGGAAAAGCTGCGCACCAAAACTCGCCCCGTCATTTCCTACCTTACGAAAGTAGACAACTGGGGCGTCTATGAGATTTTGCTGTTTCGGTATTTTCAATTCTTGTTTCCTGTCGAAACCTCCTATCACTTACTGCAGATCGCTATTTCCCGCACAAAAAAAGAACAAGGCTTGTCCTTGATGCGAGAAATTCAAATGGATTTGATTTTTAGTTGTTTTACGACGTTTGTCAATTTTCGCCGCCTGAAGTGGGCAAAAGAGGTGTTGACCATTGCAGAGGAATTATTGGCAGAGCGCGGAGACATGCTAAACAGCACGCATCTTCTTTGCTATCAAGGGTGGTACTGGTATATTTATGGCGATCAAGAAAAAGGACTGTTGAAAATCGACCAAGGGCTTTCGATCTTTCGCGTCTTGAAACAAACCAAAATGGTTAACTTATGGGAGCGATCGTTGCACTCCATCAAGAAAAATGCGGAAGAACCTAACAGTTATCTTATGTTTCGCTAAACGCTCTAAGGGCTAACGGGCTAGGCATTGCCCCCGCATCGAAGGGGATCTAGTCGGCAGTGGAGGCTAAGACCACTAGAGCGAACAACTGCGAAACGCCAGCACAAAAAAAGAACCAAACTCGCCGATCATTGAGCGACACCCATAAGTCAGCGTTTGCTCTAACTTATGGGGAGCGCCTCAAAAAGACGAGTTGGTTCTTTTTCGATTAGGTTTCTGGTGGTTGATCCATGAGTTGACGTTGGTCGTCTAAGACTTGCTTTTTGGCTACTTGTTTCTGGTAAAACCAAGCAAACAGGATAAACAATGCGATGCAGCCGAAGAACAAGCAAACACCGATAACAAAGCCTTGCGGCAAGAAGGACAGTTCCAAGTGATGGGTGCCACTTGGGATCGTCACACTGATAAAGCCGTCTTGAAAGGCGGTGATTGGAACTTCTTTGCCGTCAAGCGTAGCAGTCCAGCCCTTGTCATAAGGGATGGTCGTTACAAGCTGTTGCTCTTTTTCAGTCGTGATATCGGCTTTGGCACTGCGTTTGCCGACCGTCATAGCGACCCCTCGATCTTGGATCGCATCAATTGCTTGTTGGTAAGCGTTGGTATCCAAGGTCACGACTTGCGGGTTTTGGAAGGAGATTTCAGGCGTTCCGTAGAAGCTGACGGTGAATTGAACCGTCGTATCGGTCTCATAGTGCCCTAAGTCGTAGTATTGACCGTTGATACTGATTTGCGTTTCTCGCTGCTGACCGTTGACTGTCACGGTGGCAGATGAGCTTTCCAATTCCCCAAAGTTGGCAGGGAAAAGACTCAAGTATGCTTGCGAGTTCGCTGGAACCTCCACTTGCCCAGTCACTTCTTTTGCGACATTGCTTTCTTGCTCGGTAAATTTCATATACATGCCGTCATTGGTGATATCTGTATTTTTACTATGGATCACCGTGATCGGCTGAAAGGCAAAATACTCTAAATTTAAATCCGCCAAGCCATTGAAAAGATTTTTCTGGCTCGTCAAGTTGTCATTTTGCGGCTGTTCAATCGATTCAATGGTTGGTTCAGCCAAGAAACCTAGCGGTAACGCATTTTGATTCTCATAAAGCTTGTATTCACCAGATTCCCCCACACGTTGAAAGCCGTATTTGGTGAGATTTGGCTTGGAGATATTGTATTTGATCCCTGTAAAAGCATCCATCAGCAAGGTATTATTCGGATAGCGGATATTTAAATTGGTGCCGCGGGACCGAAAGCCCAGCTTATCCAGGTAGCTTGAGGAATTGCGGTTACGGATCGAAGAAAACATGCTGACACCGCTGTAGCCATAATTGATACTGTCGTTGGAAGAAACAGGATCAAGGTTTTCTAATCGGAAAAAGGTATCATTGTCTTCGTTGGCTTGAGTGACTAGTTTTTTGATGTCCGGATAAGGTTCTGTATACAAACTACGAGAAGCATAGTTCCAATCATTCAAAATTCCGCGAACCATGCCGCTCGTATTGACGGCCATTTCTCCGCAGACGAAGATCAGCATCAAGATCGTCACTCGTTTTTGTGTTAAAAGACCTAATTGCCCGAACCCAATACATAACAAGTAAAGAACAAAGAATACGATCGTTAGCGCAAAAGAAGTAGCGGAAACATATTCATAGGTTCCAGGTCCTTTCAATGCGTAGGAGAGGGCAAACACCACGATCGTAGAAAGACCAATAATGAGAAACAATCCGCGATCTTTTTGCTGCAGCTGCTCCCACCCGTATCCGGCCAGCATGATCACTAAGAAGGAGAACAAATAGGCATAACGGAAAAGGAACATATTTGGGGCATGCATCCCGTGCCAAAAAAGATTCATCGGCACGATATAAAAACTGGCGATCAAAACAGCAAACATGCCAGCGTATAAGAATTTATCCTTCAAGCGGATTTTCTTCGAAACAAAATATAAAATACACAACAGCAGCGGCAATAAACCGATATAGATGAAGGGAATGGAGCCGTATTTTGTCGTATCGTAAACACCGATCATGTTTTTCATCACGAGGTCAAAGACATCGGTGGCTTCGGTTTTAAAGGAAGAAATCGTTGTTAATTCTTCCCCGTTTGAGCGCAAATCCAATAAGGCAGGTAAGATGATCACCATTGAGGCGCCGCCAGCTAACAAGGAGGTGATGCCGTAAGGAATGATCGCCCCCCGAGCTTGCTTCCAGTTGCGCCCCAACTGAACCAAGAAATACATTACGGAAAAGAGACCGATCATAAAGCCCATGTAAAAACTGGATAAAAATAACAGCAGATAACTGATAAATAACACGACTGGTTTTTTCTTTTTCACTAAACGGTCAATACCTAAAATCACTAGCGGTAGATAGATCATGGCATCAAGCCACATGATCAGTTCCGAATGGGCGGTGATGAAGGACATCAAGGCATAACAGACGGCTAAGGTCACATGCTGCCAACGTTGGATCTTAAAGGTTTGGCTGGCATAAAACCAAAACGCCAAGCCCGCACTGCCGATCTTGATCAAGGTCAAGAAGTACAACGCATCTGGCATCAGCTGATTTGGGAAAAACAAGACCAGAGGAGTGAAGATCCCACCTAAGTAATAGGAGATCAGTGCCAGATAATTCAAGCCTAAAGAGGCATTCCATGTATAAAAGATACTTTGCTTGCCTAAGAGCATATTGCGAAAGCTGGCATGAAAGTTTGAGAATTGCGAAAAGGCATCACTGGCTAAGACACTGCGGCTGCTGCCAGGGTAGATGCCGATGGTCAAATAGATCACTGCCATGATAAGAAACGGCAAGAAGAAACTAGCAAGCATATAAGGCCAATGTTGTTTGGCAAATGTTTTTATTTTCGTCACAAGAAGTCACCTGTTCTTTATCAATTTTTTCTTAGTTTACCACAGGTGAATCGATTAAAAAAACAAAGACCTGTTTTCTTTAATGAAAACCTAAGTGAAAGCGCACCAAAGAAAAAAGGGTACAAAAAAAGCCGTTCAAAACGAACGGCCGAAAAGGTCTAATTATACGCGCTCAACTTTTCCAGATTTCAAAGCACGAGTTGACACCCAAACTTTTTTAGGTTTTCCGTCAATCATAACGCGAACTTTTTGCAAGTTAGGTTTCACAGTACGTTTTGTCGCATTCATTGCGTGAGAACGATTGTTTCCACTTGTAGTTTTACGTCCAGTAAAGTAACAAACTTTAGCCATGTGGTTATTTCCTCCTTTGCCTTGATGTTGGAGCGCTATTTCAGCTCATACCATCTGAATTTATCACAGAAAGGTGAAAAAAGCAAGAGTAATTTTCAAGAAACATTGACTTTTCCCGGTAAACATTGTAAATTAAACAAGGTCGAAATGCAAGACGTTTGGTCAGAAAGCCCCTTTTCATATGTCTCATCCTTTTATTTGCGGTACAGCTATGATAAAATATGTAAGAAGAAAGATGGGTCATGCCCATTGAAGGAGGCTATAAAATGGCTGTAAAAATTCAAACCTCATCAGGTATTATTGAAATCAGCAATGAAGTCATTGCAACAGTGGTCGGAGGCGCAGCAACAGATGTGTTCGGCATTGTTGGTATGGCTAGCAAGAAACAAATCAAAGATAACATCAATGAAATTTTACGAAAAGAAAATTATTCTCGCGGTGTCGTTGTCCGCCAAGAAGAAAACGGCATTGCAGTGGATGTATACACGATCGTCAGCTATGGAACAAAAATTTCCGAAGTTTCCCGCAACGTGCAGGAAAAAGTGAAATACAACTTAGAAACGATGCTAGGTGTATCTGCGAACTCGGTGAATGTATTTGTTCAAGGCGTACGTGTACTGCCAGATTAGGCAAGGGATCCGTTCATGGCGGATGATTTTAAGGAGGACTATCTAAGTGAAGGTAACGAATATCAGCGCAAGTCAGTTTCAAGAAATGGTGCAGGCAGGCGCGGCTCGTCTACAAGTTAATGCAGAGTTTGTCAACTCATTGAATGTGTTTCCTGTTCCAGATGGAGACACTGGGACAAACATGAATCTATCCATGACCAGTGGAGCAAAAGCGGTCGCAGATGCGACTTCAGAAAACGTCGGCGATCTTGCCGCTACACTTTCAAAAGGACTATTGATGGGCGCACGTGGGAATTCTGGCGTCATTTTATCTCAATTATTCCGCGGTTTTTCTAAAGCTATCCCGACCGCAGAAACACTCACTGCACCAGAATTGGCTCAAGCCTTTACTCATGGAGTAGAAACCGCCTATAAAGCAGTCATGAAACCTGTGGAAGGAACCATCTTGACTGTGGCACGCATCGCAGCTGAATATGGCGAGAAAAAAGCACAAACTACCGATGATTGTATCGAAGTGATGAAAGCCGTGGTTCACGGTGCAAAACGTTCATTGGCGAAAACCCCAGATCTATTGCCCGTCTTAAAAGAAGTCGGCGTGGTAGATAGCGGCGGTCAAGGATTGTTGTTCATTTATGAAGGCTTCTTAAATGCGTTGACGGGTGAATACCCAGCCGATGAAATCTTCGAACCTTCCCCAGCGGCTATGGATGAAATGGTCAATGCCGAACATCATCGCAGCGTTCAAGGACACTTAGCGACAGAAGATATCACCTTTGGTTACTGTACAGAAATCATGGTGAAGATCGGTGAAGGTCCGACTGTAGATAGTGAATTTGATTATGAAACATTCCGTAATTACTTAAATGAGTTAGGGGATTCCTTATTAGTGGTCAACGACGATGAGATAATCAAAGTCCATGTCCATACGGAACATCCTGGCGAAGTCATGAATTATGGTCAAAAATTCGGCTCATTGGTGAAAATCAAAGTTGACAACATGCGTCTTCAGCATGAAACGATTTTGGAACACGACCAGCAAGGTGCAAAACCTGCACCAGTGAAACGTCCACGGACACCATTTGCGATCATCGCGATCGCGGCTGGCGAAGGCTTGAAAGAATTGTTCACTAGCCTGGGTGCTTCATATGTCATCAGTGGCGGCCAAACGATGAACCCAAGTACGGAAGACATTTTGTTGGCGATCAATGAAGTTAATGCCGACCAAGTGATCGTTCTACCAAATAACAAAAACATCTTTATGGCTGCACAACAAGCAGCGGAAGTTTCCGAGATTCCAGTAGCGGTTGTTGAAACACGGACGATCTCACAAGGGATGACAGCGATGCTGGCATTCCACGAGCAATCCACACTAGCTGAAAATCAGCAAGCTATGACCGATGTCTTAGCAAGTGTTGTCAGCGGATCAGTGACTCATGCGATCCGTAATACATCAATTGATGGCATCGAAATTACAGAAGGCGACTTCTTAGGAATGGTCGACGGAAAAATCGTTGTTTCTGTTCCGGATCGTTTCTCTGCTTCCATGACTACCTTAGAAAAAATGATCACAGAAGATACTGAGATCGTCACCATCATTATCGGTGAAGAAGGCAAAGCCAAAGAAGCAGCGAAAATTGAAGAAGCGATCGTTGAGCTGCATCCTGAGATCGAAGTAGAGATCCATCAAGGCGATCAGCCAGTTTATCCGTATCTTTTCTCAGCAGAATAAACAAATTAGGCGGCGGGGGCAAAAATCGTAGATGATTTTTGGCTCCGTCTTTTTCTATGAATGCAGGAATCTCTGCAATAAATAAAATTACTTTGGAAAAGGAGGGTACCTATGCTGAATCAGCCACTTACGGTATTAAAGGGTGTCGGAGAAAAACGCGCCCAAGACTTGGCGAGTTTAGGGATCGAAACCATTGAAGACCTGCTGAAGTATTATCCGTTTCGTTATGAAGACATTCAAGAACGGCAATTAGCAGAGATTCAAGACCAAGAAAAAGTAACGATCAAGGGGATCGTCGTTTCCCCGCCGGTCGTCAATCGCTTTGGCTATAAGAAAAGTCGGTTGCAATTTCGCATGATGCAAGACCACGATGTCTTTAATGTCTCCTTTTTCAATCAGCCTTATTTGAAGGATAAAGTAGAGGTTTCAGAAGAGATCGCCGTCTATGGCAAATGGGACGCCAAACGCAAAGGACTGACGGGGATGAAAATTCTCGGCAGCAAGAGCGCAGAAGACTTTGCCCCCATTTATCATGTCAATAAAGCCGTGCGTCAAAGTGTATTGATCGAACTGATCAAACAGGCATTCCTTGATTTTGGTGATCAGATCACAGAAATCTTGCCTTTGTCATTGATCGAAAAATATCGCTTGTTGGATCGGAAATCCGCGATGTTTGCGATGCATTTTCCTAAAGATCCCCAAGAGAGTCATCAAGCGAAGCGTCGAGTGATTTTTGAAGAGTTCTTTTTGTTCCAGATGCAAATCCAAGGACTGAAGAAAAGCGAAAAAGCCGAGAAAAACGGCTTAGCGATCGATTATGATGTGCAACGCTTGAAAGAATTTACTCGTAAACTGCCCTTTGAATTGACGAATGCGCAAAAGCGCGTGACCAATGAAATCTGCCATGACCTGAAAAGTCCGCAGCACATGCAGCGACTCTTGCAAGGAGATGTAGGAAGCGGGAAAACAGTCGTGGCGGCGATCGCCCTTTATGCCACGATGACGGCTGGCTTTCAGGGCGCACTGATGGTGCCGACTGAGATTTTGGCCCAGCAGCACCTAGAAAGCTTGAATCAGCTCTTTGACCCCTTAGAAGTGACCACCGCTCTTTTGACAGGCTCGACCAAACCGAAAGAACGGCGAGTCATCTTAGAACAATTAGCAGCCGGGGAGATCGACATCATCGTCGGGACCCATGCGCTGATTCAAGAAGGCGTGGACTTTGCACATCTTGGCTTAGTCATCACCGATGAACAACACCGTTTTGGGGTCAATCAGCGAAAAGTCTTACGGGAAAAAGGCTATCTGCCTGATGTGCTCTTTATGACCGCCACACCGATCCCTCGTACGTTAGCGATCACGGCTTATGGCGAAATGGATGTTTCGGTGATCGATGAAATGCCAGCAGGACGGATTCCTGTAGAGACTCGCTGGGTCCGTCCGCCGCAGTTTGAATCGATCTTAGAGTGGGCGCAAAAAGAATTGGCACAAGGGCATCAGATGTATGTCATCTGTCCTTTGATTGAAGAATCCGAAATGCTGGATGTCAAGAATGCCACGGAGATTTATGAGCAGCTGCAAAGTTACTTTTCTCCTACTTATCAAGTGGGAATGCTGCATGGGAAAATGAAGAATCAAGAAAAAGACAGCATCATGGAAGCTTTCAAAGAAAATCAACTGCAGATCTTGGTTTCCACGACGGTCATCGAAGTAGGGGTCAATGTCCCCAATGCGACAGTGATGCTGATCATTGACGCTGATCGCTTCGGGTTAGCCCAGCTTCATCAATTGCGTGGACGGGTAGGGCGCGGTGCCGATGCTTCTTACTGTATATTGATCGCAAACCCGAAGAATGAGACTGGGGCCGAGCGAATGAAGATCATGACAGAAACCACCAACGGCTTTGTAGTCAGCGAAAAAGATTTGCAGTTGCGAGGACCAGGAGAAGTCTTCGGCAATCGACAATCGGGCTTGCCAGAGTTTGCGGCTGCCGATTTGGTCGCAGATGCCCATATTCTAGAAGTGGCACAAGTCGAAGCTGCCCAGCTTTGGCAAAAAAATGGCTGGCAGCTGTTGCCAGAATTTTCGGCATTGGCGAACTATTTAGCAGCAAAAAAAGCAGACAAACAATTTTTTGATTAAAGAATATGCTATACTGATTGGGAAAATGAAGGGAGTGGCAGCGAGATGCGGATTGCTGTTGATGCAATGGGCGGAGACAACGCCCCAAAAGCGATCGTAGAAGGAGTCATGCTGGCAAAAAAAGACTTTCCAGAGATTGAATTCCTCCTTTACGGAAAAGAAAATGAAATCAAAAAATACATGACGGATGATAAAAATGTCACCATTATCCACACGGATGAAAAAATCAATAGTGATGATGAACCTGTCAAAGCGATCAGACGAAAAAAAACCGCCTCAATGGTCTTGGCAGCACAAGCGGTCAAAAATGGTGAGGCAGATGCGATTTTTTCAGCTGGAAATACTGGGGCCTTATTAGCGGCTGGTTTGTTTATCGTCGGTCGGATCAAAGGGATCGACCGTCCCGGATTGATGTCCACGATGCCAGTGATCGGCAAAGATGCTGGCTTTGACATGCTGGATCTAGGTGCCAATGCCGACAATAAACCAGAACATTTGGCAAACTATGCCGTCTTAGGGTCCTTTTATGCCCAAAAAGTTCGCGGGATCAATCGACCACGGGTCGGCTTGTTAAATAACGGAACGGAAGAAACCAAAGGCAGTGAATTAACGAAAAAAGCCTTTGAACTGCTTTCGCAAGACCCGACGATCCACTTTATCGGCAATGTCGAGGCTCGGGAATTATTGGATGGTGCAGCTGACGTCGTCGTGACAGATGGCTTTACTGGAAATGCTGTTTTGAAATCGATCGAAGGAACCGCCTTGAATTTGATGGCGCTGTTGAAACAATCGATTCTCGATTCTGGTGCCAAAGGGAAATTAGGCGCATTATTATTAAAAGATGCGTTGCGGAAAGTGAAAAATGAAATGGATTATGCGAAACACGGCGGTGCCGTATTGTTTGGGTTGAAAGCACCAGTCATCAAAACTCATGGTGCGACAGGACCAGAAGCGGTGGCGTACACCATCAAGCAGATCCATACGATGTTAGCGACAGATGTCGTGGCACAATTGGTCGCCCATTTTGAAGAAATGCCGACTGACAAAGACGAAACGCAATCATAATGCAATGATTGTAATGAAATTGCAAAAATATCTAGACAAAAAGCATAGAAAGCAGTACAATGTTTGTTAGCCATTCTATGTTTTGTGCAAACGCGTGGAGGTGAAGCCAGTTGACACGAGATGAAGTATTCAAGAAAGTTGCGGTCGTGATCGCCAATCATTTTGAAATTGACGCAGAGAACGTAACGGATACGATGAGCATTAAAGACGACTTGAACGCTGATTCGATCAGTGTGATGGAATTCGTCCTTGAACTAGAAGATGAATTTGGTACCGAGATTTCTGATGAAGATGCCGAGCAGATCGAAACAGTCGGTGGAGCGGTTGATTATATTTCAAGCCATCTTGCTTAAGACAGACATAAGAGCTAAGTCCTAGATGACTTAGCTCTTTCTTTCTCATAATTGATCCGCAGTGATTTTGAGCGGCTTTTCTTTGGTAGTGAAATCTAAAAAACGGTCGTTAAACCTGACATGACGGCGTTGAAAGCATAATGTAAATTTTCTGAAAATTCAGTGTATTAACTTTTCTGGGACTTGCATTATTGGTGGCATTTCTATATAATTATTAAGAATATATTATACAATGTTAAGAAAGCTTTTGGAAATGAAATGCATGTTCCTTCTTTTTTTACATTAAATTGCAAGACATCTTAGAAAGTAGAGAGGGGTATTCGATTGTCCAGAGATAATCAATTACTAGATGTTCAAAACCTTCACACAGGTTTTCGTATTAAAGACGATTACTATGACGCAGTAGATGGTATTTCTTTTACACTGGATCGCAATGAGATCTTAGCGATCGTAGGAGAATCTGGTTGCGGCAAGAGTACGTTAGCTACAACGATCATGGGGCTGCATGACCCAAACAACACGAAAATCACCGGAGAAATCTTATATAAAGATTTAAACTTGTCAAACTTAAACGAAACGCTGTACAACAAAATTCGCGGAAATGATATTGGGATGATTTTCCAAGATCCATTGTCTGCACTGAATCCTTTGATGCGGATCGAAGATCAAATCAAAGAAGGGTTATCCTACCATACGGATATGACCGCCGAACAGCGTCAAGCACGAGCATTAGAATTATTAGAACAAGTGGGGATCCCGAATCCACCGCGAGTAGGACGTCAATACCCTCATGAATTGTCTGGTGGGATGCGTCAGCGGGTCATCATTGCGATCGCGATTGCTTGTAAACCACCAATCATTATTGCGGATGAACCAACGACCGCGTTGGATGTGACGATCCAAGCACAGATCCTTGATCTACTAAAAGATTTGCAAGAAGAAACACAGACGGGGATCATTTTGATCACCCACGATTTAGGTGTCGTAGCAGAGATGGCCGACCGAGTAGCCGTGATGTACGGGGGTCAGTTTGTGGAAGTCGCAACAGCCGAAGAGTTGTTTGCCAATCCGAAACATCCATACACCCGCTCATTGCTTAACTCGATCCCTCAAGAAAATTCACAAGACAGTGAACTGCACGTGATCGAAGGCGTAGTTCCTTCATTGAAAAATATGCCACGGACGGGTTGTCGGTTTGCCGCACGGATTCCTTGGATTCCTGAAAGCGACCACGAAGCAAACCCAGTCTTGCATGAAGTAGCACCTGATCATTTGGTCCGTTGCACATGCTACAAGCATTTTCATTTTAGAGACGAAGAAGGAGAAGTGTAGATGACAGAATTAATTACAATTAAAGATCTGAAAGTCCACTATCCTATTCGCAGCGGATTTTTCAACCGCGTCACAGACCATGTGTATGCCGTTGACGGTGTGGACTTCATCATAGAAAAAGGAAAAACCTACGGATTGGTTGGTGAGTCTGGTTCTGGTAAATCCACGACGGGGAAAGCCATCGTTGGGTTAGAAAAAATCACCAGTGGCGAAATCATTTATGATGGGCAAGACGTGACCAAACGTTCCGTCCGCAAAAAAATGAACTACAACAAAGATGTCCAAATGATTTTCCAAGATTCAATGTCCAGCTTGAATCCTAAAAAACGCGTGGTCGACATTATCGCCGAACCATTACGCAACTTTGAACGCTTAAGCGATCAAGAAGAGAAAAAACGCGTGAAAAGCCTTCTGGATATCGTGGGGATGCCAGAAGATGCCCTATACAAATATCCTCACGAGTTCTCTGGTGGTCAACGTCAGCGGTTAGGGGTTGCCCGCGCGGTAGCATCCAATCCAAAACTGATCGTCGCCGATGAGCCGGTTTCAGCCCTTGACTTATCCGTTCAAGCGCAGGTGCTAAACTTTATGAAACGGATCCAGCAAGAATTTGGCTTAAGTTTCTTATTTATCTCTCATGACTTAGGGGTCGTAAAACACATGTGTGACAATATCGCCATCATGTACAAAGGCCGCTTCGTTGAGATCGGGACACGGGAAGACATCTATCAAGACCCGCGTCACATCTATACAAAACGTTTATTATCAGCGATTCCTCAAATCGACGTAAAAAATCGCGATGCTCACAAAGAAAACCGCCGCAAGGTCGAGTTGGAATATGTGACCCATCAAAAAGATTACTACGACGAAACTGGCAGAGTGTATGACTTGCGTAAAATCACCGAGTCGCACCAAGTCGCATTGAAAAACGGGGGTGCTGAATAATGTGGAAAACAATTCTACGTCGTTTGTTGTTGATGATCCCGCAAGTCATTATTTTGAGTATCTTGATTTTCTTGATCGCACAAGCAATGCCTGGGGATCCATTTACTGGTTTGATCAATCCAAACCAAGATCCAGCTGTTATTGAGCGGATGCGTGAAGCCGCTGGTTTGAATGACCCATGGTATACCCAGTATTTCCGTTGGATCGGAAATGCCTTAAAAGGGGACTTTGGTCAAAGTTTTATCTTTAAATTACCTGTTTCAACGTTATTAGCAGGACGTATCAGCAATACATTGTGGTTATCTTTATTGACGGTCATTTTGACTTACGTGATTGCCATTCCTTTAGGGATGTGGGCAGGACGTTACCAAAATTCATTGCTTGATAAAGTCGTCGTTGTTTACAACTTCTTCAGTTTCGCCGTACCGTTGTTTATCTTTGCGTTGATCGCATTGTTCATCTTCGGTTACCGATTGGCTTGGTTCCCAACGGGTGGTTCCGTTGCACCGGGGGTCAGCGGCATGGCTGAGTTTTGGAGTCGCTTGTATCACCTACTATTACCGGCGATCACTTCTGCATTATTAGGAACAGCAGTGACGATCCAATACTTGCGAAGTGAAGTCATTGATTCGAAATCATTGGATTTCGTTCGTACCGCTCGTTCAAAAGGGGTACCAACGAATAAAGTCTTCTCACGTCACGTTTTCCGTAATGCGTCGTTGCCGATCGCATCACAAATGGGCTACGAGATCACTTCATTGATCGCAGGTTCTGTGGTCATTGAGAAAATCTTCGCTTACCCAGGTGTCGGAAAACTGTTTATCGATAGTATCGTCCAACGGGACTATGCCGTGATCACTTCACTGACATTGATCTTAGGACTAGCGACCTTGATCGGTACGCTGCTATCAGATATCATCATGAGTATTGTCGATCCAAGAATCAGAATCCAGTAATAGGAGGGGATAAATGTGTCTGAAAAGAAAGAAAAAGTACTAAAACAAGAGAGCATCCCGCCTATGGGATTAAAAATGATTTTTCGCGAATTCTTAAAAGATAAAATGGCGATCTTTTCATTAGTGTTGTTAGTCGCAGTTTTATTGTTCGTGTTTATCGGCTCAGCAGTTATCGACCAATCACAAGTGATGCGTGTCAGCATCCTTGATAAATACGCTGTACCCGGCGCGATTTCGCCAAACGGCGGCACCTACCTTTTAGGGGCGGATGAAGGTGGCCGTGATGTTTGGGGACAATTGATCATCGGTGCGCGTAACTCAATCTTGATTGGTTTTTCAATCACGATCATTACGTCGATCGTTGGGGTCGGACTAGGGATCATCTCAGGTTACTATGGTGGCATCATTGATAACATTTTGATGCGTATCGTTGACTTCGTTATGATTTTGCCGATCATGTTGATCATTATCGTTATCGTATCGATCGTACCTCGTTATAACGTTTGGACCTTTATATGGGTCATGAGTGCCTTTTACTGGGTCGGAAAAGCAAGGCTCTTCCGAAGTAAGACCCTGTCAGAAGGCCGTCGCGACTATGTTAGTGCATCGAAAACCCTCGGAACCAATGACTTCGTCATCATGTTCCGCGAAATCATGCCGAACCTTAGCTCATTGATCATCACCAACTTAACAATGAACTTTGCAGCGAATATCGGTATTGAAACGACACTAACATTCTTAGGTTTTGGTCTGCCGACCAATGTTCCAAGTTTGGGAACACTGATCGGATATGCCAGCAGCGGTGATGTGCTGGTCAACAGACAGTGGATCTGGTTACCCGCATCAATTCTAATTTTAGTCTTGATGTTGAGTATCAATTACGTTGGTCAAGCATTTAAGCGTTCAGCGGATGCGCGTCAACGACTAGGATAAACAAGGAGGATACAGGATGAAGAAAAATATTTTTGGTATGGTCACTCTTTTGTCAGTGCTAGCATTGGCAGCTTGTGGCAGCAACGGCGGCGGAACCGATTCTTCTGGTGGCGGCAGCAATGCAGCAAACGATACGGAAGATGTAAGCAACTTCCCAATCGAAGTTAGCAATGATGCAGAGGCAATCGAAGGTGGTACTTTGGATGTTGCAGTAGTGATGGATACGCAATTCCAAGGGTTGTTCCAAACAGAATTTTATCAAGATAACTATGATGCACAATTTATGTTGCCAAGTAATGAAAGTTTATTCGTCAATGACGCTGATTTCAAAATTGTTGACGGTGGGGCTGCAAACCTTGAGCTAGATGAAGACAACAACACAGCAACAATTACTTTACGCGACAACCTGAAATGGTCTGATGGCGAAGATGTTACGGCAGATGATATCATCTTCACTTACGAAGTAATTGGTAACAAAGATTATACTGGTATTCGTTATGATAGTAACTTTACTAACATTGTTGGTATGGAAGATTACCATGATGGTAAAGCTGATACTATTTCTGGTATCACCAAAGAAAGTGACAAAGTCGTTAAAATTGAATACAAAGAAGTTCACCCTGGTATGATGCAAGCAGGTGGTGGTATTTGGGCTTCAGCATTACCAAAACACGCCTTTGAAGGAATCGAAGTCAAAGATATGGAATCAAGCGATCAAGTTCGTAAAAATCCAATCGTCTTCGGACCTTATGTAATGTCAAATATCGTAGCTGGTGAATCCGTAGAGTACGTTCCAAACGAATACTATTATGGAGATAAGCCAAAACTAGATAAATTATCATTTAAAGCAGTTCCAACTTCATCTATTGTTGAAGCGATGAACGCAAAACAATATGATATGGCTTTATCAATGCCGACAGATACGTATCCTACTTATAAAGATACTGACGGTTATCAAATCTTAGGCCGAACAGATACTGCTTACACTTATTTAGGTTTCAAATTAGGTAAATGGAATGCCGATGAAGGAAAAGTTGAATACAATCCTGATTCAAAAATGGCTGACAAGTCATTGCGTCAAGCAATGGGTTATGCATTAGATAATGATGCTGTCGGAAGCCGTTTCTACAATGGCTTGCGTACAAATGCAACGACATTGATCCCACCAGTATTTGGCTCATTACACAATACAGATGTTGAAGGTTATACTTTAAACATCGACAAAGCAAATCAATTACTTGATGATGCTGGCTACAAAGATGTCGATGGCGACGGTATGCGTGAAGACAAAAATGGTGAGAAATTAACCATTAACTTTGCTTCAATGTCAGGTGGCGAAACAGCACAACCATTAGCAGATTACTACATCCAACAATGGAATGAAATCGGACTTGATGTACAATACACAACAGGTCGCTTGATCGACTTCCAAGCATTCTATGACAAATTGGAAAATGATGATCCTGAGATTGATGTTTACCAAGGTGCTTGGAATACTGGTTATGACCCATCACCAATGGGCTTGTATGGACCTAACTCTGCGTTCAACTACACTCGTTTTGAATCAGAAGAAAATACGAAATTGCTAGAAGCAATCGATTCAAAAGATTCGTTTGACGAAGCAAAACGTAAAGAAGCATTTGATGCATGGCAAGAATATGCTGCTGATGAAGCGTTTGTTATCCCAACACTTTACCGTAGTGCGGTGTTACCTGTATCAAATCGCGTCAAAGACTTCACATGGGCTTATGATGTGAATTACAATCCTTGGGCAACAATTTCAGTTACAGCTGAATCTCGTTAATCAATGATCGATGAAAAGACGTCCTTTCCAGGACGTCTTTTTTTCTGTTTTTTTTTGCGGGTATCTGAGGAAAACAGGCTTTTTTATACAGGAGAAGATTAAGTAAATAAAATTTTATTACAGTCTTTCCAAGAATTTGGAGGAAACATTTCATAATTCGGCAAAAACCAGTATAATAGGGAAGTGTCGATAAACTAATGAAGGAATGTGACAAATGAATACACAATTAACGAAAGAACTAAAAGAAAAGTTTGATATTGTGTTCCATGATGTAGATCTGCTTGAACAAGCGTTTACGCATTCATCTTATGTGAATGAGCACCGCAACTTGCACTTGTCAGATAACGAACGTTTAGAGTTTTTGGGCGATGCTGTCTTAGAGTTGATCGTTTCACGGTATTTGTATCGTGAATTGCCAGATCTGCCCGAAGGTAAGCTGACGAAGCTACGGGCGGCAATCGTTCGCGAAGACAGTTTATCCATGTTTGCTAAAGATTGCCGATTCGATGAATACATTCGTCTAGGCAAAGGAGAAGAAAACTCTGGCGGTCGTAAACGACCTTCTTTGCTTTGTGATCTATTTGAAGCCTTTTTAGGTGCGTTATACTTGGACCAAGGACTGGAAAGTGTCAGCGGCTTTTTGACGAAAGTTGTCTTTCCAAAAGTAAAAGCAGGTGCTTTTTCCCATGAGATGGATCACAAGACCCGCTTGCAAGAAGTCTTGCAGCGTGGCGGCGATGTTTCCATCAATTATCGTTTGATCAAAGAAGCAGGCCCCGCCCATGAACGGATTTTTTGGACGGAAGTCTATTGCGATGATACCTTGATCGGAAAAGGACAAGGAAAATCGAAGAAATTATCAGAACAGGACGCCGCTGCGAATGCCTTGGCGGATCTTGAACAGTAAGAGAGGACTGGCGGAGTGTATTTAAAACGAATAGAGATTGCCGGCTTTAAATCCTTTGCCGACCGCACAGTCATTGATTTCGAACATCGAGTGACTGCAGTCGTCGGACCAAATGGCAGCGGCAAGAGCAATATTACCGAAGCGATTCGTTGGGTTTTAGGAGAACAATCTGCCAAAAATCTACGTGGTGGCAAAATGCCTGATGTTATTTTTGCAGGTTCTGACACCCGCAGAGCGCTAAATATAGCGGAAGTGACGATCATTTTAGACAATAGCGATCATTACTTGCCGATGGATTACAGTGAGATCAGCGTGACTCGCCGCTTGAGAAGAACCGGCGAAAGCGACTTTTTCTTAAATAAACAAGCTTGCCGCTTAAAGGATATCCAAGAGCTGTTTATGGACTCTGGGTTGGGGAAAGAATCATTTTCGATCATTTCCCAAGGCAAGGTAGAAGCAATTTTCAGCAGCAAACCAGAAGACCGTCGTGGGATTTTTGAAGAAGCGGCGGGGGTATTGAAATACAAACAGCGGAAAAAGAAAGCCGAGCAAAAATTGTTTGAAACTGAAGACAATTTAAGCCGTCTACAAGACATCATATATGAACTAGAAGATCAGTTGGTGCCTCTGGCAGCCCAAAGTGAAGCAGCCAACCGCTTTTTAGCGTTAAAAGAAAAATTGACGACGGTCGATGTGGCCTATGCGGTCTTAGAGATCACGAAAGCAAAAGAAGCGTGGGAGACAGCCAAAGCTCAACTGAGTACCTTTAACCAAGAACTGGCGCAGATTTCCGAAAAGATCAACCAAGGGGAACTGTCGTTACATTCTTTGCGGCAACAACGTACTGCTTTTGATGAAACGTTGGAGCGTTTGAATCAGCAGCTTTTAGAGGTCACCGAAGGACTGAAGCAAGCCGAAGGGCAAAAAGAAGTCTTGGATGAACGTTCAAAGCATACGCAAAAAAGCTCTGCCGAATACCAAGAAACTTTAGAGGAAGTCACTGAGCGGGTCACACTTTTAAATGAAGAAAAAACGGAACTGATCGGCTTGCTTTCACAAAAGAATCGTAGTGTGCAGGAAGTTGAAGCAGCGATGCTGGCGTGTCAGCAAGAGCAAGAAAAGTACCAACGTTCAGCAAAAGAAATCATTGAAGAATTGCGCAGCCAATATGTCGAAGCCATGCAGGAGCAGGCAACGATCGGAAACGAATTGAAATACTTGGAGCGGCAATACCAACAAGAAGCCGCGAAAAATCAAACGGCGCTAAGCAAGCAGACGCAAATGAATACGTCGTTGAAAGAAAAGACGACGGAAGCGCAAATCGTGGAAGAGCAGCTGACGCAGGCTAAAGCGATTTTAGAAGAACAACGCAAGCAATACATCCATCTTCAAGAAAAAGCTCAGACCAACAAAAAACGCTTTGATGAAGAACAAAAGAAAATGTATCAGTTAATGAGTCAAGTGCAGCAGGTACGAGCGAAACAGCGCAGTCTGCAAGACATTCAAGAAAATTATAGCGGCTTTTATCAAGGCGTTCGCTTGATTTTGAAAAACAAACAGCAGATCAGCGGTATCGTTGGCGCAGTAGCGGAGTTGATCGATGTGCCGCAAGATTATACCGTGGCGATCGAGACCGCATTAGGCGCCGCTGCACAGCATGTCGTCGTTGAAAATGAGCGGGATGCGCGAGCAGCCATCACGTATTTGAAAGAAAATCGCGGGGGTCGTGCAACCTTCCTACCGCTGACGACCATCAAAGCCCGTCATTTGCCAGATTATGCCCGCAATCAAGCCAAGCAAGTGTCTGGATTTATCGGCGTTGCCAGCGAATTGGTCCAGTCGCCCGAACACGTCCAAACCATTACGGATAACTTGTTAGGCAGTATCTTGATTGCCGAAGACTTGCAAAGTGCCAATGCGTTAGCGCGGGCATTGAACTATAGCTATCGGGTCGTTTCCTTAGAAGGGGATGTCATGAATGCTGGCGGTTCCATGACGGGTGGCGCAACGAAGAAAAATGCCGGTAGTTTGTTTAGTCAAAGCAACGAGCTGCAACAATTGACGGCACAAGCGGCGCAACTGGATGAGCGGCTTTTAAAAACGGAAAAGCAAGTCCAGCATTTTGAAGCAGCGACCAAAGAAGCACAAGCAGCACTAGAAGAATTGCGGACGCAAGGAGAACAGGCTCGCATGACGGAGCATGAGCTGCAAAGCCGCTTACAAAATCTTGAGAATGACCTGAGCCGCTTGAAGCAAGAGCAGCAAGTGTTTGATTTTGAACATCGCGAAGTGCAAGCCTTCTTTGAGGAATATGATGAGAAGAAGACGAGCTTGGAAGAACAGCAAAAGAATATTGCAGCGCAATTGGCGAAAATCGACCAAGATATTCATCAAATGAATGCCGAAGAAGACTTGATCGAGGAAAAACGCCAAACCTTAGCACAAGAAAGTGCGCGCTTGCAGGCAGCTTTCGCAGTTCAAAAAGAACAAGTGGCGCATTTGCAGCAAAAAATTGCCGCTACGAATCAAGCATTAGAAGAAAACGAAGCGCGTCAACTCTCCTTAGAACGGCAGTTAGCTGCCTTGACAAGCAACGTCAGCGATCATGAGTTTTCAGAAGAAAGCATTCTTCAGCGAATTGAAGCCTTCACAAAAACCAAGCAGCAGGTAACAGCGGAATTGACGGTGATTCGTGAACAACGTCAAGTCGTTCAACAAGAAATCGGCGCATTAGACGAAGCCCTGAGTGCTGAAAACTTAACGCAAAAAGAAAAGCTGTCAGAAAAAACCGAAGTTGAGATCGAAAAAAATCGCGCAGAATTGGTGATGGATAATCGTTTGTTGTATTTACAAGAAGAATACAATCTCACCTTTGAAAAGGCAGCGCAAGATTTCCCTGAAATTGAGGATGCAGAACAAGCCAAAGTCGACATTCAGGAACTAAAACAAGCGATCGAGCAAATTGGTCCAGTCAATTTAAATGCGATCGAACAATATGAGCAAGTCAATCAACGGCATTTGTTCTTGACGAGTCAGCGAGACGATCTGCTGTCGGCTAAAGCACAGCTGTTTGATACGATGTCTGAAATGGATGAAGAAGTCAAAACCCGTTTCGGCGAAGTCTTCGATGCGATCCGTCTGCAATTCAAACAAGTATTTCCTAATATGTTTGGCGGCGGTCATGCGGAATTAGTCTTAACAGATCCGAAAGATTTATTGAACACTGGGATCGAGATCGAAGCCCAACCACCGGGCAAGAAATTGCAAAACCTCAGCTTGCTATCAGGGGGCGAACGGGCGTTGACTGCGATTGCGTTATTGTTTTCCATTATTCAAGTTCGTCCAGTACCGTTTTGTGTGCTTGACGAAGTGGAAGCAGCATTGGATGAAGCCAATGTCTCTCGTTTCGGTCATTACTTGAGTGCTTTCCAAAATGATACACAGTTTATCGTCGTAACTCACCGCAAAGGAACGATGGAGGCAGCAGACGTGTTGTATGGTGTGACCATGCAAGAATCTGGAGTGTCGAAGACCGTGTCCGTTCGCTTAGAAGAAGTGCGTGAAGGCGGTAGTTTTGCAGCAGATCAAGCATAGAGGAGGAATGATATGATTAAACTGATTGCGATCGATTTAGACGGAACGTTATTGAATGACAAAAAAGAAGTGACTCCTCGCAACAAAGAGGTACTTGCTCGTGCCAAAGCACAAGGCGTAAAAATCGTCATTTGTACGGGACGTCCATTACGGGCGATCCGTCCCTATTTAGAAGAATTATCGCTGAAAGAACCCGGCGACTATAGCATCACCTTTAACGGCGGTTTGGTTCAAAAAAATGAGACTGGCGAGATCATTGAAAAAGCAGCGATGCAGCTGGCAGATATCCATGAATTGGTTTCAGTAGCGGAAGACTTGAATTTGCCTCTAGACGTGGTATCCGAAGAGATCGTCTTGAGTTTACCCACTTCAGCAGCGCATCCATCGATTTATGGCTCGTTGAATCCTTTATTGGATTGTCGTCCTTTTGCCGTAGCTGATCTTGATGAATCGATGCTCTATAATAAAGCGGTGATCGCCTACCATCAGGAAGTCTTGGATCCTAAGATCCCTGAGATTTCCTCAGAGATCCGCGAGAAATATGAAATCATCAAAAGCCGGAATAACCTGTTGGAATTTATGCCTAAAGGAATCACCAAAGCTTATGGTATCAGCCTATTGGCGCAAGATTTAGGGATCAAGCAAGAAGAAGTGATGGCGATCGGTGATGAAGAAAATGACTTGCCGATGATTCGCTATGCAGGGATTGGCGTAGCGATGGCCAATGCCGTGCCAATCATTAAAGAGGCGGCTGACGTTGTCACCGTTTCAAACCAAGAAGACGGTGTGGCAGCAGTAATTGAAGAATATGTCTTAAAAGGAGGTGCGTAAGATGGGATTTTTTGACAAAATCAAAAAAGCGCTGATTGGAGAAACCAAAGAAGCAGAGCAAGAAACCGACAAACCGTTAGTCGATGCTGACTCACCAGAGGCACAGCGTTCAGAAGAAAGCCAGCCAGCACAAACTCCTGCTGAACAAGGCGCTTCAGAACCAGTGGCACCTGCAGAAACCGCCGACTCCAGTGATTTGGAGGCAGAGCAAGAAACTGCTGAAGTGTCCCCGCAGCAAGAAGCAACGACAGCGAATAAAGAAGAAGCACCAAGTATTCCAGAAGAAGTGGCTAAGGATACACCATCAGAGGAAGTACCAGCTTCTGAACCAATCCTTCAACCAGCGCTAGAAACGGAAAGTGTGCAGGATAAATACACCAAAGGATTGACGAAATCACGGAAAACCTTTGGGCAACGGATGAACGAATTGTTTGCCAACTTCCGTACGGTGGACGAAGACTTCTTCGAAGAAGTGGAAGAAACGCTGATCGGCGCAGACGTCGGCTTCGATGCGGCGATGAAGATCGCGGATGCATTGAGACAAGAAGTCAAACTACGTAATGTGAAGAAAACGGCAGATGTCCAAAATGTCATCATCGAAAAATTGGTTGACCTATATGGGGAAGCAGGTGTCGGTGAAGTCAACGAGTTGAATATGCAGTCGGGGTTGACCGTCATTTTATTTGTTGGCGTGAACGGTGTTGGAAAAACCACCAGCATCGGGAAATTAGCCCATCAATTCAAAGCCGAAGGCAAAAAAGTCTTATTGGCAGCAGCGGATACTTTCCGTGCCGGTGCCATCGATCAATTAGTGGTCTGGGGTGAACGGGCTGGTGTTGAAGTCGTTCGTGGCAATGCAGGAGGCGATCCAGCAGCAGTCGTGTTTGATGCGATGGAGCGTGCAAAACGAGAAAATGCTGACGTTTTATTAGTAGATACAGCGGGGCGTTTGCAAAACAAAGTCAATTTGATGAACGAACTAGAAAAAATCAAACGGATCATTCAACGAGTGGACCCAACGGCCCCTCATGAAGTCCTGCTCGTGTTGGATGCAACAACGGGTCAAAACGCGATGAATCAAGCAAAACAATTTAAAGAAACGACGGATGTTTCTGGTCTCGTCTTAACCAAACTTGATGGAACAGCTAAAGGGGGGATCGTCTTGGCGATCCGTAACGAGCTGCGGCTGCCCGTCAAATTAGTGGGACTCGGAGAAGGCATCAATGATTTAGAACCATTTGATCCAAATGAATTTGTCGTTGGCTTATTCAAAGGCTTGATCAAAGAATAAAAAAACAGAGCCCTGTGTTAGGTGATACACCTACACATGGCTCTCCTTTATTGTTGCTTTTGTGAGATCAAAGGGAAGAGAAAACGAGTCGTCGTCTCTTTCCACGAGCTTGACTTGTGACGTAAAGCTGAGAACACTTGGCGTGGCAAATGTGGGTACAGCGATGCACGACTTTGCCAAAAATCAGGAAAAGCAGTTTGAAGACTTCGTTTTCTTCTGCACTGTCTAAAAACTTTGGGAAGTATCAGGCAGAATACAACGAGTTCAACGGTAGGGAAAGATTATTTCTTAAGTTCCCCTTGGCGCTCAGTGATCATTTTTTCCAAGTTGTTCAATGTATCGATATCTTTATTGGTTTCGATAAAGTTCGTAATCAAATTCAATAAAGATTGATCAGACAATTCTGCTGCTAAGAAGTCTTCTTGGGTCACATTCGGAGAATACAACCGAGTCAAAACAGTACCGCTGTAGCCGATATCCGCTACTTTCAATAAGTCGTGGTTTTTTAGTTTACGTACGACTGCTTGAATGGTATTCTTGCTTAGATCTTGCTGTTGGACAGCAATGTCATTTGCAGAAAGAGGTTTGTCTGAATTCCAAAAGATATTCATGATTTGACGTTCGCGTTTGGTAAGATTAAGTGGCTTCATTCACTATTCTTCCTTTCAAAAAAGAGTAATATGGACATAATAATTTACTGTTCTATAAGCAGTATACTTTATTTTGAAGGTAAATATCAAATTTATTCAAGTATTTTATAAATTCTTGGTAATTTTAGTAAGAGATATTACAAGTGAGGAGCAAATTTCTGCATTTTTCACCAGTTTTCACTATAATAGATGGAAAGAAATAGCATTTGAGAAAAAATTTAGTAGAAGAACATAGAGGGCAGTCGAATGAAAATAAAAACATTGTTATCACATAAAGAGCTTTTTCCCTATTTATTGAAAGGACGCTACGGGATTGAGCGTGAAGCGCAGCGGGTGCGGCTCGATGGGACGTTTGCAGGTACCGATCATCCTAAAACGTTAGGCAATCGGCGCTTCCATCCGTATATCCAAACGGATTTTTCCGAAAACCAACTGGAACTGATTACGCCCGTCGCTGATTCCGTGGATGAATTGTTCCGTTTTTTAGGGGCTATTCATGATGTAGCGTATCGTTCGATGTCAGCAGAAGAAATGCTCTGGCCATTGAGTATGCCACCGGCTTTACCAGAAAAAGAAGAAGACATCGTCATTGCTAAATTAGACCAATTTGAAGATGTGCTCTACCGCCGCTATTTAGCTAAAACATATGGTCGCCGCAAGCAAATGGTCAGTGGGATTCATTTCAATTTCGAATTTGCGGAAGACTTTTTGCAGCAGCTGTATGCTTTGTCTGAAACGAAGGAAAGCTTCCAGACGTTTAAAACGGCACTTTATTTGAAAGTAACTCGCAATTATTTGCACTATCGCTGGTTTTTGACGTATTTCTTTGGGGCGACTCCTGCTTCAGAAGCCAATTATTTTACGACAGAAAACGGACCGCAAGAACCAGTCCGCAGTATTCGCAATAGCCGCTATGGGTACACGAATCACGAAGACGTCAAGGTATCTTACGCTTCGTTAGAGACCTATCTTGCAGATATTGCCAAATTAGTGGAGACGGGAAAGCTTTCAGAAGAAAAAGAATTTTATGCGCCAGTGCGTCTACGTGGGGGAAAACGGGTCGCAGATTTAGCCTCAGCGGGTATCCGTTATATTGAGTTAAGAAATATTGACATCGATCCCTTTGCCCGCTATGGGATTTCCAAAGAGCAAGTCGCATTCTTGCATTTCTTCTTATTGTTTTTAAGTACAAAAGAAGAAGGCAGCGATGCGGATGCGTGGATCGAAGAGGGCAATCAGAAAAATGATCAGGTCGCATTAGAACATCCGCTTGCACCTTTGACTTATCAGCAAGAAGCGCAAGCGCTGATTACTGAAATGATGGACTTTGCCCAAGCCCTTGAGCTGCCGCATCCACCATTTTTGGATCAGCTCTCAGAAATGCTGGCTGAACCAGAAAGAACCTTCGCGGGACGTCTTTTCTCAGCAAGTCAAGCAACCAGTCAAGCGCAGACAGCAACATTGCTGGGACAAAAGTATCATCAAGCTGCTTGGGAAAAACCATATCAATTAGCTGGCTTTCGAGCAATGGAATTGTCGACCCAGATCCTCTTGTTCGATGCGATCCAAAAAGGAATCGAAGTGTCGGTACTGGATGAAACGGATCAATTCTTGAAATTAGCCGTGAAAGACCACATCGAATATGTTAAAAATGCCAATATGACCAGTAAGGATCAGTACATCGTCCCATTGATCATGGCGAATAAAACGGTCACTAAAAAAATCTTAGCCGAAAATGGCTTTCATGTACCAAGTGGCGTTGAGTTCGCTTCGGCAGAAGAAGCGATCGCGTTTTATCCTCAGATTGCCCACAGCGGGTTTGTGGTAAAACCGAAAACCACCAACTATGGGATCGGTATCTCGATTTTCAAAGAAGGTGCCTCTTTAGCGGATTATCAAGCGGCGGTCGCCATTGCCTTTGCGGAAGATGATTCGATCCTCGTTGAGACTTTTTTGTCAGGGACGGAATATCGGTTCTTCGTGATCGATGGGCGAGTCGATGCGATTTTACTACGTATCCCTGCCAATGTCGTGGGTGACGGCAAGCGCACGATCACGGAACTCGTCGCAGAGAAAAATCTCGATCCATTGCGCGGCACCCATCATCGGACCCCATTAGAGCTGATCCAATTAGGGGAACTGGAACAACTGATGTTAAAAGAGCAAGGGTATCAAGTGGATTCAGTACCCGAAGAGGGGCAGATCGTTTATTTGCGAGAAAACTCGAATATTAGTACTGGCGGTGATTCTATCGATGTGACGGATGACTTCAACGATGATTACAAACAAGTAGCAGTCGATGCGGTAGCCGCATTACAAGCATCTATCAGCGGAATCGATCTGATTATTCCAGATAAAACCAAGCCAGCCAATGAACCGGGGGCTTATGGAATCATTGAAGCCAATTTCAACCCAGCGATGCATATGCACGTTTATCCATACAGCGGGAAAGGCCGACGCTTAACTATGTCTGTTTTACGCCTGTTGTTCCCTGAAGTCTTCGAGAGCTGATGGAAGTACAAAAAGCAAAGAACTGCACACTTTGGAAGGAGAGTTCCTTTCAAAGTGTGCAGTTTTTTTTATTAGGATTCAAAAGCAGCGATTTCAATCGTTTGTTTTGTTTCTTCCACCTTGAGACCCGTTCGGGCTTCCCACCATTGTTTCATTTCTTTTTCATACGTGGTAGGAAAACGTTGGATCAAGGTCAATAACGGTACGCCTTGAATCGAGGCGTAGGGAAAGTTTAAAACCAGATTGTACTTCAGTTCCGACAGGAGGCTATAATATTGAAACATCATAAAGTTCATTTCATTCTTATCCTCCAGCAGGAGTACTTTCGGAGCGCGATCCAGCATAAAACCCAAGCTGCGCATCATGAACAATACGCCATCTAGATGGCTGGATTCGATCGTGGGTGCCGTTTTCAATAAATCGATATGCAGATCCAAAGCATCAAGCAGTTCTTTCTTTAATGAAAGGTAGGGCGGTGTTGATTGTTCCATGATAGTTCCTCCTTTTAATGGAAAAGACGTTTCCAAAATGACGTTTTCTCTGGTTGTTCCTGCTCTTTATCCGATGGAGCGGCAGCTGCAGGGAATTTTTTTTCGATATCGATGACGTCTTCATTGACGGCTTCTTTCCCAGCAATCAGCAAGCCGATACTGTCTGGACCAGCATCTTGGGCATCGGAGACGATCCGAAATTCCATCTGTTGTTTGGTCAGTAAAGTGATGTAATCGGTCTGGATCGATTCTGGCAATTTTCCGTTAAGCAGCACGAGCGCTCCTTGATAATCTGGTAAGGCGTTCAAGAGCGTTTTCTGGTTGTCCTTCTTCTTCATTTCTGTTACTGTCATACTAAGATAACACCGTTCACGAAACGTGCCTAAATACTTGCGCTGTTCATCTGGGTTGACGCGAGGCGTCCCATACATTCCTGTATCAAGGCGTTTTTCTAATTCGTCTGACATTGAAGTATCCTCCTCAAAGCGTTTACTTATGCTTATTATAGCATATCCAGCAAATAGCAAAAGAGGGGTGCGATCGTGAGAGAGTATTGACAGAAAGTAGGGATCCTATGACAACAAAAGAACGACATTTGCTATTGTTAGCAGAAAATCAACGGTTGGAGACACCGAGGCTGCTCTTGCGTCCTGTTTCCTTGGCAGATGCAGCGGACATGTTTGCCTATGCAAATGATGAAGAAACGACGACCTTCGTCTTTGCTAGACATGGGTCGGTTGAAGAAACAAAACTACGCATCGCCGAGTATTTTGTTGCTGCACCCTTAGGAAAATTTGCGATCGAAGAAAAAGACTTAGGAAAAATGATCGGGACCATCGATTTGCGGGTAGAATCAGAAAAAGAGATCGCTGAGCTCGGTTATACATTGAGTCGCGATTATTGGGGGCAAGGGATTATGCCAGAAGCGGCAATGGCACTGCTGCATTTCGGTTTTGAAACACTCGAATTGATTCGAATTTTTGCTCGACATGATGCCCGAAATCCCAAGTCTGGACGGGTCATGGAGAAAATTGGGATGAAATTGGAAGCAACGATCCCAGCTGCCCGCAAATCGGGTGAAGAAATCATCGATGAAGTCACGCGCGGCATCACCCTGGAGGAATGGAAAAAACGTATCATGTAAAGGAGGGCTCTCGTCATGGAACTGAACATTGAGCCAGCAGCAATTGAAAAAATAACCCCTTATGTGCAGCCAGATGATCGTCTCTACTTGGATTTTGAAGACGGCGTTGGTCCGTTTCCTGCAACGGAGATCACCTGCCGTTTGGACATCCATTTTCGCCTGATCATCGTGCCGCAAAGCTATCCAGAAGAAGGATTGGCGATCTACGACACCCCTTTAACGACACCCTTAGGCACGATTTGGTTGAAGCAAGGGGCTCAGGTGTATTTAGAAGAACAGACTCGGATGCAGGTGGAACCGACCTATCAACGGTTGCAATTGGTGGGAAATAGCGGGATCTTAGCTAACGATGTTCAATTGTTACGGATCGAAAAGCAGACGGCGGGCCGCTGAGATGGGCACGCTGGCGGTTATTAGCGACTTGCACGTCGATATCAACCAATTACTCGATCCCCATCTGCAGCTGATCGCTGATTATTTGCAGCAAAATCAGGTGACCCATCTGCATCTGGCAGGAGATGTGGCGAATAAAAAACAACGGCTATTAGACGTGGTCACATTTTTTCAAAGTCGACAGGTGCCAACGACCTTTCACTGGGGCAATCATGAAATGGTGGACTTGACGGAACAAGAGATCGAGGCTTTCGATGATCCCGCCTTTCTTAATTTTCAGACGTATCGCTTATCAGAAAAAACACTGCTGTTGGGAATCAATGGCTGGTATGACTACCAATATTCTGATCTGACCAGTGAAGCTGAGATCTTGCGGCTGAAAAATTTGTTTTGGTATGACCGCATGATTCAACGAAAGGGATCGGATAAGGAGATCAGCCAATCCATCAATGAGCGTTTAGCGGAAACATTGGCCCATTTGCCGCAAGACCAAGAAATTTTTCTTTCTACGCATTTTGTGCCCCAAGAAGCGTTTATTGTGCGGCAGACCGGCAAGTACGCCCGCTGGAACCACCTAAATGCGTTTTTGGGGTCGCCCGATTTTGGCGCAGTGATCGACCAGTACGCCAATGTGCGGGCAGTCGTCTTTGGGCATACCCATCGACGCTTTGAGAAAAAAGAACTTGCGGGAACCAGCTACTATTGCCGTCCCTTCGGCTACTATTATGAATGGCAGTTGACCCGACGCTTCGTTTTGGAAAATCACTTAGCAGAAGCATATTCTCCAACGAAAGTTCGGACGCTGCTGCGAAACCATCATGAGGCATTTGAGGACTATAAAACGGCGCATCTTTTAGAGGAATTGGCGCAAGCGATCACGCTGCTGCCGTATTAGCGCAGCAAACGAGTCCTGCTTGTTTTCGTGATTGAATTTCCAAGCAATTTAAACCATTAGAAGAAACACACAAAGGAGAAAAATCATGACATTTGAAGAAATCTTACCAGAATTAAAAGCCGGCAAAAAAATCATTCGTGAAGGTTGGGGCGGCTTTGAACTTTATGTGACATTCGTTGAAGGCGAAGTGTACGACAATGCCCCAGTCACCCCTTACTTTTTGATCAAAACAGCGGATGAGGGATTCTCGAGTTTCGCACCGACTGTTTGCGACATTCTTGCGGAAGATTGGAAAATCGTGGAATGACGGCAGCGTGGATCGATGACAAAACGATTGTGTTTGTCACAGGGGCTGCTTCAGGCATCGGTAAAGCGCAAGCAGAGGCGTTTCTTGCAGAAGGCGCTCAAGTATTTGGTGTTGACTGCCAATCGTTTCCTGATACGCTTTTAGCCCAGCCCCGTTTTTTCGGCACATGTTGTGACTTAGCGGTGAAAGAAAATTGTCTTGCAGCGGTCCAAGCTTGTGTGACGCACTTTGGCGGTATCACAGTCTTGTTAAATACAGCAGGAAAACTTGACGGCTATCATACGATTGCTGAGACGACGTCAATGGAGTGGGAGGAGATATTTCAAACCAATGTCTCCAGCATGTTTTATTTAACGAAAGAAATTTTGCCGCTGATGCAAGCCAACGGCGGCGGAACGATCATCAATATGGCGTCGATCGCTGGAATGGTCGCAGGTGGGGGCGGGATCGCCTATACAACCGCAAAACACGCGATCGTCGGGTTTACCAAACAGTTGGCATTGGATGTTGCAGATCAAGGGATCTCGGTGAAGGGCATCGCGCCAGGTGCGATTCAAACGCCGATGAATGCGGCTGATTTTGCGGGTGACGGGAAAATGGCGCAATGGGTAGCAGAAGAGACGCCAGTCAAGCGTTGGGCGCAACCAGAAGAAGTTGCAGCACTGACCCTTTTTCTAGCCAGTCCGCAAGCTAGTTACTTGCAGGGGGCGATCGTGCCCATCGACGGTGGTTGGACCTTGAAATAACTAGCCTGAACCCATTAGAGGAGGACGCCAATGAAGGAACAAGCGATCCAGAACTTGTTTGCAAAAAATCGTGAATGTCGACAACTGCTTACGATCATTGAAGCGCTGCAGCTGTCGGATTGCTGGCTGTGTGCTGGGTACCTGCGGAATTATTTATGGGGTTTTCTCAGTGGAAAAATAGCGGAGGTGCCAATAACCGATATTGATGTCGTGTTTTATGATCCGACTGTAAGCATAGAAGAAACAGCAGCGATCGAAGCGCAACTGCGTCGTTCGTTTCCCGAATTTCCTTGGGAGGTTCGAAACCAAGCGTTGATGCACCAACATAATTTTGCCGAGGAGCCGCCTTATACAAGTACCTTCGATGCTTTAACGAAGTTTCCAGAGCGTTGTACAGCGGTAGCGGCACGAATGAATCAAGGCAAGCTTGAATTGATGGCGCCTTTTGGCTGGCAGGATATTTGCAGTTTTCGGGTGCGTCCAACACCGCATTTTGCCCAAAATGAACAGTATCTTGCGGTTTATCGACAACGCCAAGCGATGAAGCAGTGGCAGAAAATTTGGCCGCAGCTCTCGATTGAAGAGGGGAAGAAATAAAAAAGAACACTCGCGTGATGCGGCGATTTTCAAAAGTTAGACGAAAAAGCTAACTGATGGGAATCGCTGCATATGACGCGAGTGTTTTTTATTAACGTAAAGCCAATGGTTGCGCCAAGCGGTTTCTTAAAAAGATACCTAGATAAGCTGCGGCAACGGCTTTGATGATCCCAGGGATAATAAACAGAACAAAGCCACCGTTAAAGGCAGCCGGCCATGCCATGCCCGTGCTCCATTTCAGCCACAATGTACCAAACAACAAAGTTGCCAGCGCACCGACAATATTGCCGATCACTGCTCCTGTGTAGTGAAACGCTGTTTTTTCTACGATCAATCCAGTAAGCAATCCATTAAAGAGGAAGCCGACTAAATAGCCACCAGTTGGTCCTAATAAAACACCGACACCGCTGGAAAAACCAGCGAAAACGGGCAAACCAATCAATCCTAACAGCAAGTAGATGATGATCGCCATCGTTCCAGTTCGCGTGCCGAGGAAAGTCACCGCCAGCCCGATCGCAAAGGTTTGTCCTGTCAATGGGATCAAACCTAATGGAATCGTCAGTTGGGAAAGACCAGCAATAATGATCGCAAATAAAGCGGCATGGATTTGTTCACGTAATGATAATTTCATCGAATCCTTCTCTCTAATAATAATTTCGTTAACCTAAAATTAATTTATTTGGTTAACGAAATTATAAACGGTGGTTTACCAAAAGTAAAGAAGAATCTTGTTTTTTTAGTGTCCTTTTTTTAAAAGGACAATCAAGTTCTTTGAGGAGAGGAAAGGGGCGATCTCTTCCAGCTCATCTGTTGAGAAGGGCAGTGCTTGAACGAGCCGGCAGATCGTTGCTTCTGTTAGAAACGGCAGCAGTTCTTCGATTTCATCATAAGCCAAGCGTTCTGCTGCGGTAACGTTTGGCTGTTCCAGGGCGGTCAGCAGGAGTTCATCCAGATACGGCGCAGGTAAAAAGGGCAGCAGTTCTTCAATCTCAGAAAAGCGGAAGTCAGGAGTTTCAAGCCAGCCTTTGATTTCTTCCGCCAAAAAGTTGGGGGGTAAAAAGGGCGCCGCCTCTTCCCAAAAAGCCATGGAATAGTGCTTGCCTTTCAGGAGCTCTTCTACTTGGGGCTTTTTCAAAAACGGCAGGAGTTCTTCCAGTACCTCTTCTGGGATATTCTCGGCACCATTTAGCAGGTGCTGCAAGTCTGCGCTGGTCAAATGAGGTGCTAGCCTAGGCAATAAGTCTAGATCTAAAGAAGTTTCTTGAAACGGTTCTTCTTGAATCAACGCTGACAATTCTTGCGGTTTGATCAGCGGAGCTAGTTCGGCGATTTCTTCTGGCTGTGCGGTTCCCGCTTGATAATGTTGCACCGCAGCTGCTGGCTTTCCTAACAGCTCATCGATGGATAGGTCTAAAATCGCTGCTAGCTGCGGCAATTTTTCAATGTCCGGCAGTGAGTTACCCCGCTCCCAATTACTGACCGCCTGATAGCTGACAAGTAACTGGTCGGCCAAGTTGCTTTGGGTCAGGTTTTTTTCTTTGCGTTTGGCAGCGATCTGCTGACCGATTGTTCTCATGTTGAATTCACTCATAAATGAATTCCCCCTTTCATGCTCTAAGTATAGTTTCTCAAAAGGTGAAAACGCAATCAAGCTGTGATTGAGCAGGCAAATGCCGACACAATCACAGCTTGAGTTTACGAATGGATCAACTGAAGGAGGTGTTCACCAAACGCTTGTGTCGTTAAACAGACCGCTTCTGGCATCAACTGCGCGAAGTCAGCAGTGACGTGTTGACTTTGCAAGGCTTGTTCAATGGCTTGTGTTAGGATTTGGGCTGCTTCTGGCCAGTTCAAATGTTCTAATAGCATGCACGCTGACAACAGCAGTGAACAGGGATTGGCTTTGCCAAGTCCTGCGATATCCGGTGCTGTTCCGTGGGTAGCTTCAAAGATGGCTGCCCCAGTAGCGTAGTTGATATTGGCACCGGGGGCGATCCCAATGCCGCCGACTTGTGCAGCAAGTGCATCAGAAATGTAGTCGCCGTTCAAATTACAAGTGGCAATGACGTCGAATTTTTCTGGATACAAAAGGATCTGTTGTAAAAAGTTGTCTGCGATCACGTCGTTAACAACGATTTTCCCAGCCGCTTTTGCCGAGGCAAGGGCGGCTTCGGCTGCCTTTGAGCCGTTTTCTGCTTTGATTTTGTTGTATTGATTCATTGTAAAACACTGGTCGGCGTATGCGGTCTCTGCAAGCTGATAGCCCCAGTTTTTAAAGCCGCCTTCTGTAAATTTCATGATATTGCCTTTATGCACCAGTGTCACCGTGGGCCGCTTTTGAGCGATCGCATACTCAATGGCAGCAGCGATCAAGCGCTGACTGCCTTCTAAAGAGATCGGCTTGATGCCGATAGCGGCAGTTTTAGGAAAACGAATCGCCTTGACAGCAAAGTCTGCTTGCAGTGTCTGGATCAGACGCTGCGTTGCGTCGTCGTCTTTGGCAAATTCGATGCCAGCATAAACATCTTCAGTATTTTCTCGAAAGATCACCATATCGGTTTTTTCTGGCTGCTTTAAAGGCGAAGGGACCCCTGTAAAATAGCGAACAGGTCTGACACAGGCGTAAAGATCCAGCGTTTGCCGCAAGGTGACATTCAATGAGCGAAAGCCCTCGCCAATTGGGGTAGTCAACGGTCCTTTTAAGGCGTATTGTTGAGCCTTGATCGTATCGATGGTTGCTTGCGGCAGCCATTCCCCCGTCTGTTCAAAGGCGGCTTCTCCAGCTAAAACTTCCAGCCATTCGATGCGGCGTTGATTGTCATAGGCTTTATTTACAGCGGCATCAATCACAGGTTGCGCAGCCTGCCAAATCTCGGCACCGATGCCGTCTCCTGCAATGTAAGGAATGGTGATCGTCGTTGCTTCATGGGTTGTTTGGTTAGGCATGGGCAGTTCCTCCTAATTCAGCTTTTTTTCGAATGACCATCGGTAAAATTCCTTGATGCTTCCAATAGCGAATATCTGCAGGGGCATCAAAGCGCAGGCGGGTCATAAAGGAGACAGTCCCTCCGTCAATCCGTTGCGCAGTGACTTCGATCAGCTGCTTGACCACTGGCTCTTCTGGCAAAGCGATCGAGAATGTTTCGCTGCCGTCCAAATCAAACGATGCGGCACTTTCACCAGCAAGATATTCAAGCGGAATGATCCCCATCATGACCAAGTTGCTGCGATGGATTCGTTCGAAGCTTTCTGCTAAGACGACTTTAACGCCTAACAATTGTGTTCCTTTGGCGGCCCAGTCGCGAGAAGAACCCATGCCATAATCTTTACCAGCTAAAATGATACAGCTTTGACCAGCTTTTTGGTAATTCATAGCTGCGTCAAATATCGACAGGGTTTCCCCAGTTGGAAAATAATGCGTGACACTGCCAGTACTGCCAGGCACTAGCTGGTTTTGCAGACGGATGTTGCCGAAAGTCCCCCGCATCATAATCTGATGATTGCCGCGCCGCGAACCAAAGGAGTTGAATTCACGATACGGAACTTCTTTTTCTTGTAAAAATTTTCCGGCTGCAGAATCCATACTGATGCTGCCAGCAGGAGAAATATGGTCAGTGGTGACGGAATCACCCAATTTTGCCAAGACTTTCAGATCAGCTAAGACATCTGGTTTAGGCAACTCTTTGGTCAATGTTTCAAAGTAGGGCGGATGAGCGATGTAAGTGGATTGCTCCTCCCATTCATAACATGCGCTCGTGGTGGTTTCGATCGCATTCCAGCGTTCATTGGCATCAAAAAGATGCTCATAGGCAGCGCGAAATGCTTCTGGTCCGACGTACTCTTGAACGTAAGCATTGACTTCTTCATTGCTAGGCCAAATATCAGACAAATACACCGGCTCGTCATTGACGATAGCTAACGGTTCTTTTGTGAGATCTTTGCGAATGCTGCCAGCGATGGCATAGGCAACAACTAATGGCGGTGAAGCCAAATAATTGGCTTTGATCTGTGGATGGATTCTTCCTTCAAAATTTCGATTGCCTGATAGAACCGATGCCACCAGTAGATTTTCTGCCTCAATTGCTTCAGCGACCTGCGCTTCTAAAGGACCTGAATTTCCGATACAGGTGGTACAACCGTAACCCACCAAATAAAAGCCGAGTTGCTCTAAATACGGCAGCAAACCACTGTTTTGCAAATAGGTGGTCACGATCTGGGAGCCAGGTGCAAGGGAGGTTTTGACCGTACGAGAGACGGTCAGACCTTTTTCAATGGCTTTCTTAGCCAATAAGCCTGCCGAGAGCATGACGAAGGGATTGCTCGTATTCGTACAGCTAGTGATCGCCGCCAAGACGATATCGCCGGTCACTAATTTGTCAGGTGCAGCATCTGGCCAGGTAACGCTGGCTGCTTTTTGCCATTCGTCCTCTGAAAGACCAAAGCCCTTGGGACCGACGGCAGCCGTGACCGATTGTTCAAAATCCTGACGGACTGCTGGAAGCAAAATCCGATCTTGCGGGCGCTTAGGGCCCGCTAATGCTGGCTGAACTTCTGCTAGATCGATGGTGATCGTCTTAGTATAGGTCGGCACGATCGTTTCATCATAAAAGAAATGGTTGGCTTTGGCGTAAGCGGCAACGAGTTCGATCAGCTCGCTGGAGCGACTGGTCGTTGCTAAGTAGTTCAAGGTCTCTTGATCAATCGGACAAAAACCGCAAGTCGCACCATATTCGGGAGCCATGTTTGCTAACGTTGCTCGATCAGCTAAACTTAAATGACGATAGCCAGGACCGAAGTATTCGACAAATTTTCCGACCACTTTTTCGATCCGCAGCACTTCAGTTACTTTTAGTGCTAAATCGGTGGCGGTGGTACCTGCAGGCATCTCGTTGATAAATTTCACCCCGATGACTTCAGGCGTAGGGAAGAAAGAAGGTTCGCCAAGAATCGCAGCTTCCGCTTCAATACCGCCAACCCCCCAACCGAGAACCCCCAAGCCGTTGATCATCGTGGTGTGAGAATCGGTTCCTTGCAATGTATCAGGAAACAGCAGTCGTTGATCTTCGTGTGTTTTTTGCAAGATTACATCAGATAACGATTCGATGTTGACTTGATGAATGATCCCTGTTTCAGGCGGTACGACTTCGAAATTGTCGAAAGAACCTTGCGCCCATTTCAAGAATTGATAGCGTTCTGCATTGCGTTCAAATTCCCGCTCCGTATTAAAAGCGATCGCCCCAGGAGTACCGGCTTGATCGACTTGCACAGAGTGGTCGACGACGAGTGTGACGGGAATCTCAGGATTGATGTCTTCTGCGGCACCGCCTAAAGCGACCATCGCATCCCGCATGGCAGCCAAATCAACGACTGCGGGTACCCCAGTAAAGTCTTGCAAAACGACCCGCTCTGGTTTGAATGGCACGACACCAGTAGGGGTTTCTGCCTGCCAGTTCGCTAAAAATGGTAAATAATCCTCTGTAATTTCCTCGTCTTGATGACGAGCAACACTTTCCAATAAAACTCGAATGGAGTAGGGCAAGCGAGATAAATCAGCCCCTAAGTCTTGGGTGATTTTCGCTAAGTCAATATACGTGTATTGCGTATCATTGACGGTGAGTTGAGATTGCCACTTCATAAGAATCCTCCTTTTTACGAAGATAAACGTACTTATTAGGAATAATTATACGTTGATAATTTAAAAAATCAATTAAATTTATGAAAAATATTTCATTTTCTCAACATCGTGCTATAATGTGTGAAAGTTTGTTAAAAAGCAACGATTTTATAGGATGACTATTTTAACGATGTTTGTATACGGTTAAATAACATTGTAATCGATAGTTTGTAGAAAGATTGGAGGTAACATCACCGTGGAAAGATTAGAAAAGAAAGAGAAGCTGTCCTATCTTGCATCGCAATGTCAGAAATACAATTTGATAGATGTGAATCTTTATTCAGAATATGATGTGAAACGTGGGCTGAGGGATTTAAATGGCACGGGGGTCTTAGCAGGGCTTACGACGATCTCCACCATTTATCCAGAAAAAATCATTGCTGGCAAGCCAATTGAAGCTTGTGGCGAGCTGCGTTATCGCGGAATTGACATCAACGAGTTAGTTGCAGGGTTCGTCAATGAAAAACGCTTTGGCTTTGAAGAGATTGCATATTTATTACTTTTCGGCGAACTGCCAAACAAAACAGAACTTGCGGCCTTTCATTGCCTATTAGCAGAAAAACGTACATTGCCGACCAATTTTGTTCGTGACGTCATTATGAAAGCACCTTCTTCTGATATCATGAATAGCTTATCTCGCAGTATCTTGACACTGGCAAGTTACGATCCACAAGCAGATGACATCAGCATTGAAAATGTATTGGAACAAAGTCTGATGCTGATCAGTGTCTTTCCGCTCTTGGCAATCTACGGCTATCATGCCTACAATCATTACAATCAAGGGGAGAGTATGTATATCCACCGTCCGACCGAAGAGTTGAGTACAGCTGAAACGATTTTGACTATGCTACGTCCAACGAAAGAATATAGCTTCCAAGAAGCCCAAACATTGGATATGGCACTGGTTTTGCATATGGAACATGGCGGCGGGAATAATTCGACCTTTACGACACGAGTCGTTACCTCCAGTGGGACGGATACCTATTCAACGATTGCTGCAGCGCTAGGTTCTTTGAAAGGGCCTAAACACGGTGGTGCTAATATCAAAGTGACGGAAATGATGGGAGATTTGAAGCGCAACGTTGCTGATCTTACCGATGAACAGGCGATCCGAAGCTATTTGGAAGCAGTCTTAGATAAAGAAGCGTTTGACCGTAAAGGATTGATTTATGGCATGGGCCACGCGGTATACAGCGACAACGATCCCCGTGCGGCGATTTTTAAAAATTATGTGGCAAAATTGGCCCAAGAAAAAGGATCAGAAGCTTGGCAAGAATATCAATTGTATACGATGGTCGAACGTATTGCTCCTCAAGTCATCAATGAAAAGCGCAAAATCTACAAAGGAGTCAGTGCCAATATCGACTTTTTCAGCGGGTTTGTTTATAACATGTTGGATCTGCCAGAAGAACTGTATACACCAATGTTTGCTATCGCGCGGATCGTCGGCTGGTCCGCCCATCGGATCGAAGAGCTGGTCAACGCACAAAAAATCATGCGTCCCGCCTACAAAGAAGTGTCAAACGATCGGGAATATATCGATATAGAGTCAAGATAGATCAAAACAGCAGGGAGGAAGCTCGCTGCTGTTTTTGTTTTGGACACTCGAAAAGAGAAGGATTGAGCCGTTTTTTGCGTATTTTTACTAGAGAGCAAATGAATGGCTTGGATCATTCATTCGTTAGAAAAATCAAGTTTTTCTCGTTTTTCATATAGGAATGCAAAAATTGATTACAAAGTTTCTTGCATTTTTTGTATGATAGAGGGAGGAATAAAGGAGGAAAGTTCACGAATGAAAATAAAAAAATGGATGGCAATTGCCATTATTACCAGTCAATTTTCAACAATGCTGCCAGTATCGGCTGCGGCATCTGTTTTGACGAACGAGTCTACTGCAGGTCAAAATACAGCTGAGTCAACGGTTCCGGGAGTGAACGGGCCAACCATGGGCTTGGTCCCTGAAGATGCCGCAACGGTACCAGGAGAAAACGGCGAAGTAGTTCCAGGAGAGTCAACACCTGCTCCTGAACAGCCAACACCAGAACCTTTGCGAGAACCAGAACCAACCCCGACACCCGAACCAACACCAGAACCAGAAGAGCCGACACCAAATCCTGATCCTGAGCCGAATCCAGAACCAGAACCAGAACCAGAACCAGAACCAGAACCAGAACCAGAACCAACACCTGAGCCGGCGCCAGAACCAGAAGAACCAGCACCAAATCCAGCACCAAATCCAGAACCAGAACCAGAGACAACACCAAATCCAGAGCCAGAATCAACACCAAGCCAGCCTTCGCCTGACATCAAAGAAGTACCGAATGTACCAGAGTTGACGGTAACGCCGCCGCAAGAAGATGAGCCAGCAAAATTTGAAGTCACGCCAGTCAAAGAAACGTGGGACTTTATTATGGAGATTGGAGAAGATGCTCGTAAAGTTGGACAAGAAGAAGATCTTTACGCATCGGTCATGATTGCCCAAGCGATTTTAGAGTCTGGCAGCGGAAGAAGCCGTCTGAGCCAGGAGCCTTTTTATAACTTATTTGGTATTAAGGGACTTTATGAAGGGAATGGGATTTCCTTCCAAACGCAAGAAGACGATGGTTCTGGTAATTTATACACAGTTCATGCCACTTTTCGCCAATATGACAGCATCGAATCTTCTTTGAAAGATTATGCGAAATTGTTGAAAGAAGGATTGGACCACAATCCGAATTTTTATAAAGGTGTTTGGAAATCAGAAACAGAATCTTATGAAGATGCTACGGAATATCTGACCGGACGTTATGCATCAGATACACAATACAATGAGAAGTTGAATGCGCTGATTGAAGCGTATGCCCTGACGAGTTATGACAAAGAGAAACCAGAATTACCGACAGGCAGCGAAAAGATGATCTATCCTGTCAGCAATCCAGTTGTCTCCTCTGTCTTTGGTCCGCGAGGCAATGGGTTTCATCGTGGAGTGGACTTCGCCGCACCACAAGGAACGCCAATCATGGCTAGTCTTTCAGGAACAGTGATCCGCTCAGAATATCATTCTTCATGGGGAAATTATGTTGCCATCGAGCACAAAGATGGGCTGACGACATTGTATGCCCACAATCATCGCAATTTAGTGGAAGTCGGTCAAACGGTCGAACAAGGCGAGGTGATTGCTTCTATGGGAAGTACGGGGAACAGTACAGGCCCGCACTTGCATTTTGAAGTCAGTCTTTCACCAAGTTTAGCGCGACACCAACTGATTGATCCGTTGGAAGTTTTGTCAAAATAACACGAAAAAAAGAGAGCGTTGTAGATGCTTTCTTTTTTTTTGTCAAGAAAAACGAATCATTTCAGGAAAATTATGCTTTGAGATTTTTTTAGCGCATTCATTTTATCTTGCACGATAAATTTATTCCGAAAACAAGTGTTTTTCTTTGTAAAAAAAACAAAAAGAATTTATGCTAGAAAGGTAGGGAAAAAAATTCCCAAGAGGAATGTCCACTTTAGACAAGGTCGTGTATGCGACTTTGCGATGTCTCTAGTATCCTTTCTTATTTAACCAAGGAGTGTGAAAAATGACTGACGATCAGCAAACAACGAATGTGTCTAATGAAGCAGCGCAAGCAAGTCCACTGTCCTTTGAAGAGAAAGTCATTGAAACAATTGTTGGTGTCGCTTTGCAGTCAATTGATGGCTTGATTAGTGTAAATGGCAGATTTCTTTCAGATATGACCGAAAACCTTGAAGAACAGCCGCAAGTCGCTTCTGGCATTGATGTGGAAGTTGGCAAAGAAGAGGTTGCAGTTGATTTGGAAGTAATCGTGGCTTACGGCAAAGATATCCCCAAACTCTTTGCGCAAGTCCAAGAGGTGGTCTTAGAAGAAATTAGCCGCTTGACTTCTTTGAAAGTCAAAGAGATCAATATTCGAATCGCCGATATCGTCAAACAGGAAACGATCGATCAAATCGAAGGTTGAGCACCAAACAAAAAATCGAAGTACATCAAAGAGAAAGGAAGAATGAACAAATGATATCACTATATACAACACCCAGCTGTACGTCATGTCGTAAAGCCCGTGCATGGTTGACCGAAAATGAACTACCATTTAAAGAGAGAAACATTTTTAGCGATCCATTAAATAGTGATGAACTAATGGAGATTCTTTCTTTAACGAAAAATGGAACGGAAGACATTATATCTACTCGTTCGAAAGTGTACCAAAAGCTAGACATTGATTTAGAAGAGTTGAAGCTAGAAGAGCTGCTTTCATTGATCGAAAAATACCCGAACTTATTGAAACGACCAATTATCTTAGATGAGAACAAGCTCCAAGTGGGGTACAATGAAGAAGACATTCGTAAATTCGTGCCACGAAACTTACGAAAGATCATTTTCAAACGTCGCCAAACAGAGCTGCTCATGTTTAATTATCGCCAAAAGCAAGAAGAAGGCGAATCTGTTGCGAACTTTATCTAAAATAGGAACAAAACCGGCAAATGAATACAGCGATGTATCATTGTCGGTTTTTTTGTATTTTTTTTAGGTTCTTCTTAAAGGGATCCGTAAATCCGTTGAGTCCACAAAAAAACACGATTCCCAAAAGGAATCGTGTCGGTTGAAATCTTAAAGTTTTTGGTTGTAGAATTCAACGACTAGTGCTTCGTCAACTTCTGCAGACAATTCATCACGCTCAGGTAAACGAGTTAATGAACCTTCTAATTTTTCGCTATCAAAGCTTACAAATGACGCGCGGCCAGCTGTTGCTTCAACTGCTTCTTTGATTGTTGAGATGTTTTGTGATTTTTCACGAACGCTGATGACTTGTCCAACTTCAACGTGGTATGAAGGGATATCAACGCGTTTGCCATCAACTAAAACGTGACCGTGGTTTACTAATTGACGTGCTTGACGACGAGTAGTTGCTAAACCTAGACGGTAAACAACGTTATCTAAGCGTTGTTCTAGCAAGATCATGAAGTTAACACCGTGTTTACCTTCTTTGATTTTGCTTGCTTTGATAAACAATGTACGGAATTGACGTTCGTTCATGCCATACATATGACGCAATTTTTGTTTTTCAGTTAATTGCATGCCGTATTCTGATTTTTTGCCACGGCTGTTTGGTCCGTGTTGACCTGGAGCGTAAGGGCGACGTGCCAATTCTTTTCCAGTTTCTGATAAAGAAATTCCTAAACGACGAGAAATTTTCCATGATGGTCCTGTATAACGAGACATAATTTAGTTCCTCCAATAAAATAGTTTGGAGTAAAATAATCCGTTGAAAAATTCACATTCGTGCAGTTCGTTCTTCAATCTTCACCTTTGCAGCCGCGGTTACGCAATTGCACCCGAGGGGCAACGAACTGGTGACGAGCTGTTATTTTCCTGCTGCATTATTTTACACAAGGAATAGTATACGACAAACTAGGGGCAAAAGTCAAGATGGAGCCGGCTTTGGATTTGATGAAAACAAAGCTTGAAATTTTTCATTAATTACTTATATTTTCAAATATCTCTTTACAAATCAGCATTTCGTCATTAGAATATGGAAGTATTGTGCAAATTATAACGAAGTAAAATTTTTCATAAAAGGAGTAGAAAAATGAATCCAGTATCCCCATTATTTGAGAAGATCGATTCATCCATAGAAAAGAAAATCGATTTGATCAAGAGTAGTTATTTGCGTTACGCTGTACGTGCGATGATGGCTTGTTTATTCTTGACCCTCGGAACAGCTATTGCTTTTGCGATCGCTATGAAAGGTGAATCAATGGTTCACGGGTTAGGAAAAATTTTGTATGCATTTATGTTTAGCTGGTCTTTAGTCATGATTCTTTATATGAACGCAGAATTAGGAACATCGAATATGTTGTATATGACTGTTGGGGTTTACCGTAAACGTCTAAGTATTCCTTTGGCATTGAAAATTTTGCTTACGTGTGTCTTGTTCAACTTGATCGGCGGGGTGATCTTCGGCTCGATCGTTGCGCTAACGGGACCTTTTCAAGGGCTGACCGCAGACAACTTTATGCTGACCTCGATCACTGCAAAATTAGAAAAATCCACTATCCAAATTTTAGTGGAAGCGATGTTCGCTAATATCGTGGTAAACACAGCCGTGTTGGTAAGCATGCGGATGAAAGACGATGCTGGAAAAGTCGCAGCAATCATTTTCATCATCTTCATCTTTGCTTTCTTAGGCTTCGAACACGTCATCGCTAACTTCCCAGCGTTTACCTTAGCTTTCTGGGCTTCAGGCGGACACTTGGCAGGCATGACTGTCGGCAGTGTGATCCATAATTTAGTTTTTGCCTTTATCGGTAACTATATCGGCGGTGGCTTGGTCATGGGACTTGGCTATGCATGGTTGAACAACTCAAAATCGACCTATGTCGACTAATCAGAACCTACAAAAAGAAGCAGCGCTGCTTCTTTTTTTCTTTTCTCTAACATTTCTCCAGGAAGAAGCTATCATCCCTTAACGGAGCGTTGAAATCAGCGGTCATTTGTGTTAAGAATAAGTATGTACGGTTTTTCTTGCTGTTTTTTGTAAAAATGACCGCAACCAAGACCAAAATCTTAGTTACTTCTTAATAGAAAGCGAGCCTTAACCTTTTATGAATCGGAAATTCTTTGCCTTTGATATTGATGGAACCTTGCTTGACTCGAACAAACAGCCACTAGACAGTACGCTAAAAGCCCTTGACCTTCTGCGAGATGCTGGCCATTTCGTGACCGTTGCCACTGGGCGCAGTCGTTTTCACGCCCAAGACATTATTCGTTCATTGTCCTTTGATAATTACATTTTATGTAATGGGGCAGCCGCCTTTCTTTCGCATCAGCAGGTGTATAAAAATTTGCTCGATGAAACGCAATTGGCTGCTTTCGTGGCAGAAGCCCAAGAGCTTGGGATCGACACGGCCTTTGTCGGGATGGATACAGCGAAACGAGCGTCTTCGTTGGATATTGCTAAAATGGAAGCAGCGATGCATTCCTTTGGTGCCCAACTTCCTGAGTTGGACATGGACTTTCCTGAAGAAAAAGAAGTCTATCAAGCATTGGCTTTTTACGGAAAAGAGTATGAGCATTTCTTTGACGAGAAATACAGCAAACTGCGTTTTGTACGTTGGCATGAAAACAGTGTGGATGTCGTTCCAAAAGAAGGCTCCAAAGCAGCAACGATCCTGTGTGTCGCAGAACAATTAGGGATAGCGCAAGAAGATGTGATCTGTTTTGGTGATGGCCAAAACGATCGTGAAATGCTGACTGCCGCAGGTGTCGGTGTGGCAATGGGCAATGCGGTCCCTGAGATCCAACAAGTCGCAGATATGGTGACCGCTAGCAATGATGAAGATGGCATCTGGTTAGCCTTGAAAGAATTACAACTGATTTAAAAAGGAATCCTTTAGACATAGCACAGTCGATTTGCGGCATCTGTGCTATGTTTTTTTGTTTTTTCTCGGTCGCAAGGAAAATAAATTGGTACAATAGAAAAAAGGGGGAATGCAGCAAATGAAAATCGCATTGATTGCTCATGATCGAAAAAAGGATGTAATGGTAAAATTAGTGACTGCCTATCGAGAAATTTTAGCGCAGCATGAACTTTTCGCAACAGGAACTACGGGGAAGAGGATCGAAGAAGCAACCCAGTTGCCTGTCCACCGCTACAAATCAGGGCCGTTGGGAGGAGACCAGCAAATTGGCGCCATGATTTCGCAAGATGACTTGGACATGGTGATCTTTTTGCGCGATCCTTTAGCCGCACAACCCCATGAACCAGATGTAACGGCATTGATTCGCTTGTCAGACGTGTACGAGATTCCTTTAGCCACCAATATGGGAACGGCAGAGATCTTGCTGCGCGGCTTAGCAGCTGGCTTTGCTGATTTTCGACAAGTGATCCACGAAACGGACAATCGTCCCCTGTCGTTATAAAGATAGTAGAAGAATTGAAGAAAAAGGACGTGCAGAATTGAAAGCAATCTTAAAGGATTTTTTGACCTATGCAAAAATGAATACTCGCTCGGATGCCACGAGTCAGACCATCCCAACGACGCAGGGACAAGTTGAGTTGGCTCTTTTATTGAAAGATCAGTTGATCGAGATGGGATTAGCGGATGTTGCTTACTATGAAAAGAATAGTTTTGTGATCGGACGTCTACCTGGTAATCCTGAAAAAACGGCGATTGGCTTTATTGCCCATGTAGATACGGCAGATTTCGAAGCTGAAAATATTCAACCGCAGATCCATGAAAATTACGATGGCAAGGATGTTTGTTTAAATAAAGAAAAAGCCATTTATATGACAACTGCTGAATTTCCTAATCTCAAAGACTATGTCGGCGAAACGTTGATCACAACGGATGGAACGACCCTGCTGGGTGCAGATGATAAAGCTGGTATCGCAGAGATCATTGATGCGCTGCGGATCTTACAAACGATGGATGCGCATAAGCGTGGCGATGTCTGGGTCGCTTTTGGTCCTGACGAAGAGATCGGGACTGGCGCTGATCGCTTTGATGCGGCGGATTTTCCAGTAGCATTTGCTTACACGATGGACAGTGGTCGCGTGGGCCATATGGAGTATGAAACCTTTAATGCGGCTCGTATCGATATAACGATCGACGGTACGAGTGTGCATCCTGGGACTGCCTATGGTCGTTTGGTCAACGCCTTGAAAATCGCGCATCAAATCGATGATGCCTTACCAGCAGAGGAAGTTCCTGAACGCACCCGCGGGTATGAAGGCTTCTACCTGCTGCACAATTTGACGGGACATATTGGTCGAGCAGAAGTTTCTTATATCATTCGTGATCACGATCATACGCTTTTTGAACAGCGAAAAGCCAACATCGTAGGGATCATTGATGAACTGAACACAGCCTATGGGCAAGAACGTATCACCTATACGCTGTATGACCAATATTTCAATATGGGGGATTTGATCAAGAAAGATCCCCGCAGTATCGAAGCTGCCCGAGCAGGGATGCAAGCGATTGGCGTGACGCCGATCGAAGCACCGTTTCGTGGCGGGACCGACGGCTCGAAAATCACCTATAAAGGGATCCCAACACCGAACTTATTTGTCGGCGGTGAAAACTTCCATGGCCAGTATGAATTTATTACCGTGGAAGCGATGGAAAAAGCCCGTGATTTGATCGTGGCGATTGTAGAGCACGTAGGACAAGAGGGCACCACTGTTTCCTAAGAGAATTAAGCGACACGCTAGACTGATGCGAAAGAGTCTAGCGTGTTTTTTTGTCCTGCTGCAGGGAAGAACCGCAAGTGAAAGAACCTTTTTTTTCTGGACCAAAACCCTTATAATAGAAAAGAAGCTAAAAGAGAAGAGGAAAAATGTGTGCGGGTATTATTCATTGGAGATGTAGTTGGTTCATTAGGAAGAGAAACGATCACGGAGTACCTTCCAAAATTAAAAAAGGCGTATCGGCCACAGGTGACGATCGCAAACGGCGAGAATGCTGCGGCGGGTCGTGGGATCACTGGTAAAATCTATAAGAAATTTTTGCAAGATGGTGTCGATGTCGTGACACTAGGCAATCATACATGGGACAACCGTGACATTTTTGAATTTATTGGCGATGCGAAGAAAATGATTCGTCCAGCCAATTTTCCAGAGGGAACACCGGGCGTCGGCATGGTATTTGTGAAAGTCAACACCATTGAATTAGCGGTAATCAACATGCAAGCTCGCTCGTTCATGGTAGACCTTGATGATCCGTTTCGCAAAATGGATGAACTGGTTGCGATTGCCCGCAAACGTACACCATTTATCTTTGTGGATTTTCATGGGGAGACCACCAGCGAAAAACAAGCGATGGGTTGGTATTTGGATGGCCGTGTTTCGGCAGTCGTCGGCACGCATACCCACGTCCAGACCAATGATGCGCGGATTTTACCCCAAGGAACAGCTTATTTGTCAGATGTCGGCATGACTGGTCCTTATGATGGGATCTTGGGGATGAAACGCGAACCAGTCATTGAAAAATTTTTGACGGCGTTGCCGCAACGGTTTGAAGTGATTGAAAAAGGCCGCAGTATTTTGTCGGCTTGCTTGCTTGAGATTGATGAAGCCACTGGTAAAGCAAAATCGATCCGTCCGATCCAAATCAGTGAAGATCGCCCGTTTACAGAATAGGAGAAGCATGGAAGAGCAATTAGCCAAGGAACCACACGTTGCCCAAGAGCTGGCTGCTTTGCAAAGGCTCTTGTCTGATCATCCGATCGTTCAAGAATTTCAAGAAATTCAAGCACGAGCCTTGCAAAACCAAGGGCTATTGGAGCTGGAAGAAGCGCTGAAGCAAGCGCAAAAAGAAATCGTTCAATTTGAGCATTATGACAAACCCGAAGCAAAAAAAGCTGCCGAGCAGCGTTATGCGTCATTGACAAACGAATACGAGCAGCATCCTTTAGTGGTTGCTTATCGCCAAGCGTTACTGCAAGCAGATGAATTGCTGCAATATGTCACGACGGAGATCCAAAAGAAAATGAATAAAGCCATCGAGGAGGATGAAACCAATGCCTCAAAAAACTAAAAATACCCCGATGATGGAACAGTATTTAAGCATCAAGGCTCAGTACCAAGATGCTTTTTTATTCTATCGTTTAGGGGATTTCTATGAATTATTTAATGAGGATGCTGTCAAGGCAGCACAAATTTTAGAACTGACGTTAACCAGCCGCAACAAAAATGCGGAGGAACCGATCCCTATGTGTGGGGTGCCTTACCACGCTGCCAGCAATTACATCGACACCTTGATCGAGCAAGGCTACAAAGTAGCGATTTGTGAGCAAGTGGAAGATCCAAAAACCACCAAAGGAATGGTCAAACGCGAAGTCGTTCAACTGATCACGCCGGGAACGGTGATGGACAGCAAAGGCCTATCCGCCAAAGAAAACAACTTTTTGACAGCTGTTTTGCAGCAAGGGGAGCGTTTTGGCTTTGCCTATGTCGATCTAAGTACCGGTGAATTAAAAGCAGCGCAATTGGAAGATGAAGAAGCTGTCGTCAATGAGGCCGCCGCTCTGCAAACGAAAGAAGTCGTTTTGTGCAGCGAGATCCCTGAGTCATTGCAAACAACACTGACCAATCGCTTGAATGTCGTGTTTTCTAAGCAAGAAACGTTGGAAGAAAATGCCGAATTTCAATTTTTAACAGAACCTCTCTCCCAAGAGTTAGAAAAAGTAGTCACAGGGAAGTTGCTAAGTTATTTGGCGATCACCCAAAAACGCAGTTTAGCGCATATTCAACAAGCCGTGGAATATCAGCCCGATCATGCCTTGAAAATGGATCATTATTCCAAATTCAACTTAGAATTGACGCAGTCGATTCGAACTGGCAAAAAACAAGGGACTCTTTTGTGGTTGTTGGACGAGACAAAAACCGCAATGGGTGGCCGTTTGTTAAAGCAATGGTTAGACCGTCCCTTGATCCAGCCAAAGAAAATCACTGCCCGCCAAGAAATGGTCCAATCGTTACTGGACAGTTTCTTTGAGCGAGCAGATCTGCAAGAAGCGTTGACGAAAGTCTATGACATGGAACGCTTAGTCGGACGGGTCGCCTTCGGAAATGTCAATGGCCGCGATTTGCTGCAGTTGAAATCTTCTTTGGAGCAAGTGCCTCTGATCGCGCAATTGCTGCAAGGCATCAACCGTGGCGAGTGGAATGACTTGCTGCTGGAATTAACGCCCTTAGATGATTTGGTTGCACTGATCGAAGCTGCGATCGATGAAGATGCCCCGTTACAGATCACGGAAGGCAACATTATAAAAGACGGGTTCCATCAACAATTAGATGAATACCGTACAGCGATGCGTAACGGCAAGCAATGGCTGGCGGAATTAGAAGCCAACGAACGCCAAGCGACGGGAGTCAAAAACCTGAAAGTTGGGTTCAACCGCGTCTTTGGCTATTACATTGAGATCACGAAAGCCAATCTAGTGAATTTAGATACCTCTCGCTATGAGCGCAAGCAAACGTTAGCCAATGCGGAACGGTTTATTTCCCCCGAGTTGAAAAAACTGGAGACTTTGATTTTAGAAGCCGAAGAGAAATCGGTGGATTTGGAATACCGCCTGTTTCTTGACGTCCGTGAAGAAGTGAAAAAGAGTATCACCCGTCTACAAAAGTTAGCCAAAGCCGTCAGTGCGGTCGATGTCTTACAAAGTTTCGCCACAGTTTCGGAACGCTACCAATACGTGCGGCCGACAGTAGCGAAAAAACGAGCGGTATCGATCATCGACGGCCGTCATCCTGTAGTGGAAAAAGTCCTTGGTCACCAAGAGTACATTCCGAATAGTATCGTGATGGATGAAGAAACAGAGATCTTGTTGATCACAGGCCCAAATATGTCTGGGAAAAGTACGTACATGCGGCAGTTTGCCTTGCTAGTCATTATGGCGCAGATCGGCTGTTTCGTACCCGCACAATCTGCAGAGATGCCGATTTTTGATCGGATCTTTACTCGCATCGGTGCCAGCGATGACCTGATCGCCGGTCAAAGCACGTTTATGGTGGAGATGATGGAAGCCAACCAAGCGCTGCGTCATGCAACGCCTAACAGCTTGATTTTGTTTGATGAGTTAGGGCGTGGGACTGCGACCTATGATGGGATGGCATTGGCACAAGCCATCATTGAATATATCCACAAAGAAGTTCATGCCAAAACACTTTTCTCCACCCATTATCATGAGCTGACGGTTTTAGATGAGGAATTGGCGCACTTGCGCAATGTCCATGTCGGTGCCGTTGAAAAAGAAGGCGAAGTCGTCTTCTTGCATAAGATGATGGAAGGGCCCGCAGATAAAAGCTATGGGATCCATGTAGCCAAAATCGCTGGACTGCCAAGTGCACTCTTACAGCGCGCAGCCACGATCTTAAAAGCGCTGGAAGAACATGAACCGACGGTACAGCCAAAACCCGTCGTCGAAGAAAGTCAGCAGTTGTCGTTGTTTAGTGAAGTATCTACGGAAGAAATCGGCGTCATCGATCAATTGAAGAAATTGAATCTGTTGGAAATGACCCCGATGGACGCTCTGAATACATTGTACGAGCTGCAAAAACGAATTTAGAAAGAAGGTCAGCAGATGGGAAAGATCCAAGAGTTATCCGAACGTCTGGCGAACCAAATCGCGGCAGGAGAAGTCGTTGAGCGACCGGCTTCTGTCGTCAAAGAATTAGTTGAAAACGCCGTGGATGCCGGCAGTACCCAAATCGATATTTTTATTGAAGAAGCGGGCTTGCGTAAAATCCAAGTCATCGATAATGGCGAAGGAATTGCAGAAGAGGATGTCTTGACTGCCTTTAAACGCCACGCCACCAGTAAAATCCACAATCGGGATGACTTGTTTCGAATACGTACCCTCGGGTTTCGCGGGGAAGCTTTGCCTAGTATCGCTTCGGTTTCAATCCTCTCGATTGAAACGGCAGTCAAAGGCGCCCAACAAGGCTCCTTTGTGCGCTTAAAAGGCGGCGCTGTTGAAGAGCATCTGCCTGCCAACTTGCGGCAAGGAACCAAGATCACTGTGGAAAACCTCTTTTACAATACACCGGCACGTTTGAAATATGTCAAGACGCTGCAAACGGAACTAGCGAACATCGGCGATATCGTCAATCGGATCGCCCTGAGCCACCCAGAAGTGGCTTTTCGTCTCGTTCATGAAGGCAATAAGATGTTGAGCACCACTGGAAGTGGGCAGTTAAAACAAACCATCGCAGGGATCTACGGGGTGGAAACCGCCAAAAAAATGATCGCGATCGATACTGAGGACCTCGACTTTAAAGTCACTGGCTTTGTGTCACTGCCAGAAGTCACCCGAGCCAGCCGCAACTATTTATCCACGATCATCAATGGTCGTTATATTCGCAACTTCGCTTTGAATAAAGCGATCGTTGCTGGGTACGGATCAAAATTGATGGTCGGTCGTTTTCCATTAGCTGTCCTTGAAATCAAAATGGACCCCTTATTAGTCGATGTCAACGTTCATCCGACTAAGCAAGAAGTTCGTTTGTCAAAAGAAGAAGAATTGACCAAGCTAATCAGTAAAGCCATCAATGAGGCGCTGCGGGAAATCAATTTGATTCCTAACGCGGCTGACAATCTGCGTTTTAAGAAAAAAGTTGCCGATCAGCCAAAAGCCCAGCAGCTTGGCTTGGAACTGGAGTCAGCAGGAAATTCGACTTCTGGGTTGTCTTATAATCGCGAAACAGGGAAATTTGAGGTGCAGAGCAACACTTATCAACAGACTGTGGATAACTCTGTGGAAAAACCTGTGGAGGAAGGTGGAAAACTTCCAGAAATGCCACAGGAATCTAGCGACAACCTGTTGGAAGAAACCGAGGAAACCTTTCGCAGTTTGGAAGAGACGCTGCCAAATAAGCCTGTTCGAAAACCATTTGTGGAAGGCCAGACGGAAACAAAAGCGTCGCTGCCAGAAGCGCCAGTCTTTCTCCCAGATGAGACGCCAGAGCTTACGGCGCAGGATCTGCAAAGTCAAGCGACTCTGCATCCTGAAATGCATGGGGATGACCGCAACTACCTAAAAACGGTCGAACGGTTGCTGGAAGAAGAACCAGCGAAGGAGCGTTTTCCCCAATTGGATTATTTTGGGCAGATGCATGGGACCTATTTGTTTGCCCAAAGCGAGACGGGGCTATATATCGTCGACCAGCATGCGGCGCAAGAACGAATCAAATACGAGTATTACCGCGAAAAAATCGGCGAAGTGACCAATGACCTGCAAGAATTGTTGGTGCCGATCGTTTTGGATTATCCCAACAGTGATGCACTGCAATTACAAGAACAAAGCGACAAGCTGGCAGAAGTCGGGATCCATCTGGAATCTTTTGGGACCAATAGTTTCATCGTCCGAGCGCACCCGACGTGGTACCCTAGCGGTGAAGAAGAAGCCATCATCCGCGAGATGATCGATATGTTATTGACGACAGGAAGTGTCAGTGTCAAAAAGTTTCGTGAAGCAACCGCGATCATGATGAGCTGCAAACGATCCATCAAAGCCAATCACTATTTGAATGAAGCACAAGCTAGGATCTTGTTGCAAGATTTAGCGAAATGCGAGAATCCCTTCAACTGTCCCCATGGTCGTCCGGTGCTGATCCATTTCACCAACAGCGACATGGAGCGGATGTTCAAACGGATTCAAGATCCTCATCGAGCAAGGAGTGGCATGGAATGATTATTTTGGCTTCACAGTCGCCGCGGCGCAAAGAATTATTAGCAGAGTTGGTCTCGGAATTTGCGGTCATACCAGCAGATATCGACGAGTCGGTCCGACCAAACGAAGCTGCGATCCCTTATGTCCAAAGGATGGCAGCAGAAAAAGCGGCGGCTATTGCGCAAACCTATCCTGAAGATCTGGTGATCGCGAGCGATACGACGGTCGTGGTGGGTGAAGAAATCTTAGGAAAGCCAGTCGACCGTAAAGATGCTCGGTCGATGTTGCGAAAAATGAGCGGACATACCCATTGGGTGCATACCGCCGTCTTTTTGCAAAAAGGCAACCAGCAACGCCAAGCAGTGGTTTCGACGGAAGTTGTGTTTCGTCCTTTGACGGATCAAGAGATCGACAAGTATCTTGCCTTAGATGAGTACCAAGACAAAGCGGGCGCCTATGGGATCCAAGGGGCAGCCAAAATATTTGTCTCATCGATAAACGGCGATTTTTATACGATCGTAGGATTTCCTGTCGCTACGGTCTATCAGTTGTTGCAAGAGTTTACGGAGGAGGAATAAGGATGGATGTTTCTGGTAGTTGTCTTTGCGGCAAAGTCACGATCAACTTGACGGGAGTTGCGAAAGAAATCACGGTTTGTCATTGTAGTCTCTGCCAGAAATTTCACGGCGGACCGATGTTTGCTCTTGCGCCATGCGCTGAGGACCAGATGACTCTTCAAGGAGCGAAGTGGCTGCGACGTTACGATTCTTCTGAGTGGGCACAGCGAGGATTTTGCAGTCAATGCGGCTCGAGCCTGTTCTTTTACCTCAAAGAAGCACACACCTATTTTTTTGCGGCTGGGTTGTTTGGCAACATGCCAGAAGCTGTCTTAACCGAAGAAATCTATACAAAAGATCAACCGCATTTCTACCATTTTGCGGAACCAACGACTCGTTGGCAAAAGCTGCAAAACCCTTAAACAATTTGAGCAAGTCATTTTACATTCGCTAAGAAAAAAGGCATGATAGAGCATACAGGATGAGTCTAGAGGAAAAGCAGGTGAAAAAATGACAGATAAAAAAGAATTAAAAGAAAAATTGTCGCCGATCGAATATGCGGTGACCCAAGAAAATGCAACCGAACGCCCCTTTACTGGCGAGTATGATGATTTTTATGAAAAAGGGATCTATGTTGATATCGTCAACGGAGAACCATTGTTTGCTTCTACTGATAAATATGACGCAGGTTGTGGCTGGCCGTCCTTTTCGAAACCGATCAGTCGCCAAGATATTCAAGAAAAAGCCGATTTTTCTCACGGCATGCATCGGGTAGAAGTCCGCAGCAAAGAAGCTGACTCTCATTTAGGACATGTTTTTTCAGACGGTCCTCAGGACAAAGGCGGTTTGCGCTATTGTATCAACTCGGCAGCATTGAAGTTCATCCCTTTAGCAGAAATGGATGAAAAAGGCTATGGCGAATTCAAATCACTCGTTGAGTAAGTATTAGGAACTGTGTGCGAAAAAAAGATGCAGCAGCATGTCTCGTTTGAAAAAATGCGACTGAAACAACGGTTTTTCCTCCGTTTGTTTCCTGCTAAGCCTTTTCCTTCGTTCACAGTCCTTTTTTTGCCCTCTCGTCTGTGCTACAATAAAGGGAACATATGTACAGAAAGGAAAGCACATGTACGAATATATCATAGGAAAAGTAACGGATATCTTTCCGGCGTATATCGTCGTTGAGACCCATGGTATCGGCTATCAGATCGCTTTTGGCAATCCGTATTCATTTAGCGGCAAGTTGAACCAAGAAGTAAAAATCTATCTGCACCAAGTGATTCGTGAAGATGCTCATAGTCTCTACGGCTTTGCCACGATCGAAGGCAAGCAGTTGTTTTTAAAATTGATCAGTGTCTCAGGTATTGGACCAAAGAGTGCGTTAGCAATCATGGCCAATGAAGACCATAAAGGGTTGATCACGGCAGTCGAAAATGGGGACGTCAATTATTTGACTAAGTTCCCAGGTGTCGGTAAAAAGACGGCGCAGCAAATGATCCTAGACTTGAAAGGCAAAGTGGCTGAACTGGTTGGAGAAGAAGCGATCGTTCCTCTAAGCGTAGCAACGACTGCTTTAGATGAAGCGATGGAAGCCTTGAAAGCATTGGGTTATAGCGAAAAAGAAGTCAAGAAAGCCGAAAAACAATTAGCGGCGAATACCACAAAATCGACGGATGAGTACTTGCGGGAAGCTCTCCGATTGATGATGAAAAAGTAAGGAGCAAGTAGACGATGGATGAACGAATTGTTTCGCCAGAAAGCACAGAACAAGAAGAGATCATCGAAAAATCCTTGCGTCCGCAAACCCTTGCCCAATATATCGGACAAGACAAAGTCAAGCAGGAGCTTTCGATTTATATCCAAGCGGCGAAAAATCGAGAAGAGGCGTTGGATCATGTCCTCTTATATGGTCCGCCAGGCTTAGGGAAAACAACGATGGCAATGGTGATCGCCAACGAGATGCAGGTCCAAATCAAGACGACCAGCGGTCCTGCGATCGAAAAACCAGGGGATTTGATTGCAATCTTGAATGAGCTGCAGCCGGGGGATGTTCTGTTTATCGATGAGATCCATCGCTTGCCTCGTGTCGCCGAAGAAATGCTTTATTCGGCAATGGAAGATTTTTATGTGGATATCATGGTGGGGCAAGGGACAACGGCTCACCCAGTTCATTTTCCGCTCCCGCCGTTTACCTTAGTCGGCGCAACGACGCGGGCGGGGATGCTCTCGGCGCCACTACGGGATCGCTTCGGGATCATTTCTCATATGCAATATTATGAAGACCATGATTTAAAAGAGATCGTGCAGCGGACTGCGTCGATCTTTGAAACGGATATCGTGGAAGAAGGGGCGATCGAAATCGCCCGCAGATCCCGAGGCACTCCACGGATCGCCAACCGTTTGCTTAAACGAGTTCGCGATTATGCGCAAGTGCAAGCGGATGGGTTGATCGATCGCACCGTTGCTGACCAGGCATTGGCGCTTTTGGCAGTCGATCATGCTGGCTTGGATTATATCGATCAGAAATTGATCCGCACGATGATCGAATTGTATCAAGGCGGCCCGGTGGGATTAAGTACGATCGCTGTCAATATCGGGGAAGAAACCGAAACAGTGGAAGATATGTACGAACCGTTTTTGATCCAAAAAGGATTTTTGAAACGCACCTCGCGTGGGCGGATCGCAACGCCGTTAGCCTATGACCATTTTGGCTATCCCCAAAGAAGTGAATAGAACGAAGCAGCAATCAACGATGATTGCTGCTTTTTTGTGCTTTTGGTGAAACGTTTCTTTTTATTTTTTAATGATTTCTGAGAATCAATCGATATTGAAAAAATGCAATATTTGTGAAATTTGATTAAAAGGAAATGTTTGTAAAAATGATTTCTTCTTAAAAAGCTGATATGAAAGCTTTTTTATTTGTGAGGAACCCAACGAAATTTGTGAAAAATGAAAAGCTGAAAAAAATAATTGGAAAGGCTTGCATTTTCGATTGGCAGCGGATATAATCTTTTTGTAGAAACGTTTCACCAAAATGTGGAGATATAGGTAGTGTTGCGAGGATAGAAAGAAGGAGATTTTGTGTATGAGTAAACTGCAAAAGTTTTATAGTCAACGGCAGCTTCACTGGATGGTTTTTCCCGGCGTGGCATTTATGATCGTATTTAATTATATTCCGATCTACGGAATTATAATCGCTTTCAAAAACTATACGGTGATTGACACGATTTCATCAGCACCATGGGTCGGGTTAGAGAATTTCCGTATCATTATGAATGACAGTTTTTTCTGGGAAGCGGTTAGAAATACGTTAGCCATCAGCTTATTGAAATTAGGTTTAGGTTTTGCGATCCCGATTGTGTTAGCCATTATGATTTTTGAAATGCAAGATGGCCGCTTGAAGAAATTTATTCAAACGGTTTCATACATTCCCCATTTTTTCTCATGGATCGTGCTAGGTGGGATGATGATTTCTTGGCTGTCAACGAACGGCTTTATCAACCAAGTGCTGATGTCTGTAGGATTGATGGACAAAGGGGTCAATCATCTATTGGATCCAAGCAAATATTGGTGGATCGCGGTCCTTTCTGATCTATGGAAAGAAGTCGGCTGGGGAACGATCCTTTACTTGGCAGGTATGTCGCGGATCGATCCAACGTTTTATGAAGCCGCACGAATCGATGGTGCCAGCAAGCTAAGACAGATTCGTTCAATCACATTGCCATTACTGACACCGATCATCTCCTTAAACTTGATTCTGAATGTGAGCGGTATCTTAGGGTCAAACCTAGATCAAACATTAGTTTTAATGAATTCACAGAACCAAAACCGTTCAGAAGTCATCAACTCCTTCGTTTATAAAATGGGGTTGACGCAAGGTGATTTCTCTTATGCAACTGCTGTCGGCTTGGGGATCGCGGTCATTTCTGTCATCTTATTGGTGATCACGGATCGAGTGACCCGCAAGTTGAACAACGGCAATTCAGTTATCTTATAGGAGGAAAAAACATGATCAAAAGAAAAGCAAAAGAAAACACGTGGTTTTACTTCTTCAATACCGTGATCTTGATTTTATTCTCATTGATGATCATCGTACCGATTTGGAATATCTTGGTTTCCTCCGTGTCTTCTAGTTCTGGATTAGCGGGCAACGGCCTCGTGTTATGGCCCAAAGGCTTTACCTGGGAAAACTATCGGAAAGTTTTTTCTGACGCAAGTATCCCCCGTGCCTTCTTGATCTCAGTGTTAAAAACGGTTCTTGGGGCTGCGACCCATACCTTGTTTTGTGCGATCGTGGCTTACGGATTGAGTAAATCACGCTTGGTCGGCCGCAACATCTATACAACGATGGGGGTCATCACCATGTACTTCAGTGGTGGGATGATTCCAACATACTTGCTGATTCGCTCGCTAGGATTACTGGATTCTTTCTGGGTCTACATTATTCCAGCCTTGTTCAGCTACTATGATGTCGTGATTTTAATGAACTTTTTCCGTGAGATTCCGCCTTCACTCGAAGAATCTGCGAAGATCGACGGTGCAAGTGAATTCCAAATCTTCTATAAAATCTTCTTACCATTAACGAAACCGGCCTTGGCAACCATCATCTTGTTCAACGGGGTTGGCCAATGGAACGATTTTATGACGACAAAACTGTATATCACAAAAGAGTATCTCTATCCGCTGCAAATGAAGATTTATGAAATCATCGTCCAATCCAACTTGAGTACGATGACTGAAAGCGGTAGTACCGACTTTATCGTCCAAGCAACGACCCGTGGGGTTCAGTTGGCTACGATCGTCATCACGACAGTGCCAATTTTAATTATATATCCATTGCTTCAAAAACACTTTATCGGCGGTATGATGGCCGGTGCAGTAAAAGAATAGAAAGAGGGATAGACATGAAAAAAGTAGTAGGCGGTTTATTGGCAGCATCAGCATTACTCAGCTTAGCAGCATGTGGCGGCAGCTCAGACAATGCCAGCAGTTCGGATTTTTCTATCAAAGATCGGTATGAGTTAGATGAAAAGACACCAGCATGGAAACTCGATACCAAAGAAGAACCAACCAAAATCACATGGTACATCAATTCAGACTGGACAGCTTTGCCATTTGGTGAAGATGTGACGACAGCCCAAATCAAAAAAGATTTGAACATTGATATTGAATTTATTTCAGGGGATGATTCGAAATTAAACGCTTTGATTTCAAGTGGTGATATGCCTGATATCGTGACGTTGATGGATAAAACCAGCCAAGCAGCCACAAAAGCTGATAGCTGGGCATACTCATTGAACGATTTAGCGGAACAATACGATCCGTATTTGATGAATGTCGTGACCGAAGATACCTTCAAATGGTTTGCTTTAGATGATGGCAAAACTTATGGCTATCCAAACTATTCCAACACAGCAGCAGACTACGAAAGCGGCAATATTCCCGTCAACGACAACTTTGTGATCCGTGAAGATGTCTATGAAGCATTAGGCAAACCAGATGTTTCGACGCCAGAAAACTATGTGAAAGTCATGAAAGAAATCAGCGAGAAATTCCCTGATTTGACACCAATGGGCTTCACAACGATCGGCGAAACAGCAGGACCATTCTTAGATAAATTGCAAGATTTCTTAGGTGTTCCATTAGAAGATGAAGATGGTGCGTTCTACGACCGTAATTTAGATGAAGAATATATCTCATGGTTGAAAACCTTCAATCAAGTGTATCGTGACGGCAACATCAGTGATGACAGCTTTACCGATGACGGTCCAACCTATGATGAAAAAGTAAAACAAGGGGACTATGCAACGATCTTAGTCGCAGGAACGAGCGGACAAGGTGGGAACTTCACTGAATTCATGAAAAACTCTGACACACGCTACATCGCAATCGATGGCCCTGCCAGCACGTCTGGTCGTGAAGCAACCTTGAACCAAACAGGAATCTCTGGCTGGTTGATCAACTACATCACAAAAGATGCGGCGGATCCAGCAAAAGTAACCCAACTCTTCACGTACTTGATCGATGAACCAGGACAAATTTTGACAAAATTCGGTGTTGAAGGCGTGACGTATGAATACAACGATGAAGGCAAAATCGATTACTTGCCAGAAATCAAAGAAATGGAACAAACCGACAACGAAGGCTACAACAAAAAATATGGTATCAGCCGTTTCAACTACTTTAACAATGACCGTGTCAATGCACTGAAAGTCAAAACCGAAAATGCGTTGACTCAAATGCAAGAGTGGGGCGAAGGCAAATTGTATCCACACTTTGTGATCGAAAATACGGATCCAGATGCTGGAACTGCTGAAGCACGTTCAAACACAGCCATCAAAACCAAAATCAACAGCACGATCATCTCATTGATCCGTTCAAAAGATGAAGGAACATTTGACAGCACACTAACCGACTTTGAAAGCTTCTTAGATTCAAACAACTGGGATGCAATCAAAGACATTAAAACTGAAAAAATGGCCGAAAACCGCGAACGACTAAAATAACCCCCATAGGAGAGGAAAGGAAGCCAAAAAAAAGACCTTTCCTCTCCTTTGCTTTGAAACACAGGTTTTGCGCGTACTTTGCGCAAAATCTGATGTTTCAAAGTACTAGGCGACCGCAGGGAGCGTAGTGACCGTACAAAGAATCACTGCGATTGGCTCACGTAGTGAGACATGCAAGCTGCACTTAGTGTGTTTTGCTTGGTGCAACTGTAGGCGAAGCGAAAGCGGAGACGAGCAGATGATGAAAAGTACTAGGCGACCGCAGGGAGCGTAGTGACCGTACAAAGAATCACTGCGATTGGCTCACGTAGTGAGACATGCAAGCTGCAAGCTGCAACCCAGAAAACTGTACGTTGAGAAACGACCCAAATTCACAAGAAGGCAAGAAACAAGTTTACGTAGCACCCGCAGCACAAATCAGCAAGTTTTGATTGGAGGATCATAATGAATCGACTATTTTCTTATGAAGGATGGTACTATCGGGTCTTTGCTTTTTTAGCAGATATGATCATTGTTAGTTTTCTCTTTATGATTCCAGCAATGACGCTGATTCTCGCAGGACCAGCATTGATCGCGCTGTATCAGACGATCGATCAATTGTACAAGGAACGGGATGTCCCGATTTGGCAGCGATACAAGCAAGCATTCTTAAGCAACCTCAAACGTGGGCTCTTCTTAGAAGGTCTTGTTATTGCGTATGTCGCAGTCTTTGCTGGGTTGATCTATTCCTTGATGATGATTACACCTTACTTTGGCGTTTTAGCCGTGATCCTCGTTAGCTTGGCTGCGCTGTATCTCGTCGTGTTCGTTCTCTTGTACAGCTTGTTTGCCCAATCATTGCAAGAAACAGCAAAAGAAACGGCCTATGCGGTTCTTAGCAGTACGGCGAATGCGATCATTTTATTGGTGGTCCCCATTCTTGTCTTTGTATTGTGCAGCAAAGTGAACCTATTCTTATTTGTTTGTTTAGGGATCTCAGGCTCAGCCTTTGTCCAAGTGTTGTTTTTCAATAAAGTATTAGCGAAGGGGGAAGAGACAAATGACTGAATCCACAGCGACGGATCGATCCTATTTTTGGGCTTCGGTCCAACAAGAACTTGACGCCCTTCCGCTAGCCTTTGAAAGAACCAAACAAGCGCCTTTGCTGAAAGGGATCGATTGTTTTACGATTTCTTTTCAAAGTCTTGGTAATGAAACGATCTATGGGCATCTGCTGCTGCCAGAACAAGCGGCAGATTGTCCAATCGTGATTGATTTTTTAGGCTATATGAATCATGTGCAAGAACCGTTCCAATTTGCTCATTGGTTATTGATCGGCTGCGGCTGTCTTGTCATCGACAATCGCGGACAAGGGGGACGCACGCAAGATCAGGTTCCCTATGAAACCACGCAGCATGAAGCACCTTTTGGACGCGGCATCTTGAAAAAAGAAGATTTTTATATGAAGCGATTGGTCGCAGATAGTTTGCGCACACTAGAAGTCCTTCAACAGATACCGGAAATCGATCCGCAGCGCATTATTTTAAGAGGCGGCTCACAAGGAGGCGGCATCGCCTTATTGGTCAACGCATTAACGAACGTCCCGATTTTTGCGACGTTTGCCGATGTGCCAAGCCACTCCAATCTTGTCCATCGGATCGAACAAAAAACAGGAAGTTACCAGGTGATTCAAGAGTATATCGAACAATTTCCAGAAACGCGGGAAACGATCTATCAAGTCATGAGTTATTTTGATTTGAAGTATTTTGCTCATCAGATAACTGGTCCTGTTTATACATCGGTCGGCAGTGCTGATCCCATCTGTCCCATGGAAGATTTCTTCGTTTCCTATAAAAAGATTCCTGGACCGAAAGAATTGCGTATTTACTTAAATAAAGGGCATGGCGGCGGCGAAGCGAAACAAATCCGACGTGAGATGCAGCAAATCACAAAATTACTCAAAGGAAATGAATGCAGATGAAAGCAGCAACCTACAATCTACGAGTCGATACCGACTATGACCAAGAATGGCAATGGCACTATCGATCGGAGGCGGTCTGCTCCTTGATCGATTACTACGACTGGGATGTTCTGGCGATCCAAGAAGCTCGTCCCAGCCAATTTGCAGATTTAGCAAAGTTAGCGCAGTATGCTTCCGTCACGGCTGAACGTGACGGTGATGGCTTAGGTGAAGGCATCGGACTGTATTATCAAAAAGAGGCTTTCGAGTTATTAGCTTCAGGTTCGTTTTGGTTGTCATTGACACCGACTGAACCAAGTATTCATCCAGAAGCTGCGTATTCACGCTTATGTGTTTGGGCAGTTTTGCAGGAAAAAAAGAATCCGCCGTTTCTTGCTATCACGACTCATTTAGATAATATTTCAGAAATGGCTCGTTTTGAAGGGATGAAAGTGATCCTTGAGCAGCTGGCAGATCAGATCGAACGCTATCCTGTATTGCTGATGGGCGACTTGAATGCGGAGCCAACGGAGCGGGTGCATCGGTACTTAGAGCAGCATTTTCAAAATGCCAAAGAACATGGACAGAAGCCCCATCATGGGCCAAAAGGCTCCTATCAAAACTTTATTTATACGTTACCATGGCAAGAACTAGAAGAAATTGATTATATCTATACGAAAGGCTTCACGGTGGTCAAAACCGCCTGTCTAACGGATTCTTATGATCGTCGTTTTCCCTCCGATCATTTCCCTTTAGAAGCAGAAGTCCAATTTGAAGAAAGCAAAGGATGAATAAAAATGGAACAGCAGAAATTAACCGAACTACTTTCAGAAATGACCTTAGACGAAAAAATCGATCAGTTGTTGCAACTGGCAGCGGCTTTTTATTCAGATAAAGCAGAAGAGAAAACAGGTCCGATGGGCGACTTAGGACTGACACAAGAAAACATCAACAATGCGGGAACAACGCTAGGTGTTTCTGGTGCAAAAGAAGCGATCCGCGTCCAAAAAGAGTATATCGCCAATAACCGCTTGAATATCCCGACGATATTGATGGCGGACATCATTCACGGCTTTCGGACGATTTTCCCGATTCCATTAGGATTAGGTAGTTCATGGGATTTGGCAGCAGCGGAGAAAATGGCGGAAGTATCTGCCAAAGAAGCAGCTGTTTCTGGCTTGCATGTGACCTTTTCACCGATGGTGGACTTAGTAAGAGACCCACGCTGGGGCCGTGTCATGGAATCGACGGGGGAAGATCCTTACTTGAACAGTCGCTTCGCTGAAGCCTTCGTCAAAGGCTATCAAGGGGATGATCTGCGAACGGATTTCAACCGCGTGGCTGCTTGCGTCAAACATTTTGCGGCTTACGGTGCGGCTATCGGTGGTCGCGATTACAACACGGTCAATATGTCAGAACGCCAACTGCGAGAAAGTTATTTGCCAGGCTATAAAGCAGCCCTTGATGCTGGTGCCAAGCTGGTGATGACCTCCTTTAATACGGTAGACGGCATTCCAGCCACGGCCAATCGCTGGCTTTTCCGCGATGTTTTGCGAGAAGAATTCGGGTTTGAAGGCGTTGTGATCTCTGACTGGGCAGCAATCAAAGAAGTGATCGCTCATGGCGCAGCGGAGGATGAAAAACATGCCGCTGAACTAGCCATCAAAGCTGGAGTCGATATCGAGATGATGACGACTTGCTACACCGATAACTTGAAAGAGTTGATCGCAGAAGGCACCGTTGAGGAAGCCTTAGTCGATGAAGCGGTGCTAAGAATCTTGACTTTAAAAAATGAGCTGGGGCTATTTGAAAATCCATACCGCGGCGCTGATGAAGCCGCTGAAGCAGCCACTGTTTTGTCTCAAGAACACCGAGAGATCGCCAGCGATATCGCAAAGAAATCAATGGTGTTGTTGAAAAATGAAGGTGTCCTGCCGTTGCAGAAAACCGAAAAAGTCGCGATCGTGGGCCCAGGTGCTCACTCCCGTGATCTATTAGGTGCTTGGTCTTGGCAAGGGAAACAAGAAGAAGTAGTGACTTTAGTGGAGGGTGCCCAAGCCTTGGGTGCGGATCTTTTGATCGGTCAAGAGCCCTTTGATTATTTTGCACCGTCTGAAGCGGCGATCCAAGAAGCGATCGAATTAGTGAAGGCAGCCGATAAAGTGGTCCTAGCGCTAGGAGAGCAGGAATGGATGAGCGGCGAAGCTGCCAGCCGCAGCGACATTCGTTTGCCGCAAGCCCAATTGTCCTTGGTTGAAACCTTGAAAGAATACAACGAGCAAGTGATCGTAACTCTTTATAACGGTCGTCCTCTTGATTTGCAAGGTGTGGATGCAGCCAAAGCGATCGTCGAGGCTTGGTTCCCTGGAACCGAAGGCGGAAACGCACTTGCTCAGATCCTGTGGGGAGAATACAATCCAAGCGGTCGCTTGAGCATGTCATTCCCAGAAACCGTTGGACAAGTTCCTGTGTATTACAACGTTGACAATACCGGTCGTCCTTATGAAAGTGCACCGGATGAAAAATATGTCTCAAAATATTTGGATGTCTCCAATTATGCCAAATATCCATTTGGGTTTGGCTTGAGTTATAGCCCAGTTGCGTATTCTGCGGTGACGTTGGATCAGCCGACTATGACCAAAGATCAAACGGTCACGGCTTCCATCACTGTTACGAACCAAGGAACAGCAGCGGTCTGGGAAACGGTCCAATGCTACATTCGCGATTTAGTCGGTGAAGTGGTTCGCCCAGTGAAAGAACTGAAAGGCTTTAAGAAAATTTGGCTAGAGGCTGGCGAATCAGCAACCGTTCAATTTGAGATCACGGAAGAACTGCTGCGCTATGTCCACAGCAACCAACAATTAAGCAGTGATCCAGGGAAATTCCACATCATGATTGGTGGGAACAGCCGAGACACCCAACAAACAACCCTGCAATTAGTTAGGTAAGATAGGAAGGTTTCTATGACGAAAAAAATAGTGATGAATAACGCAAATACGACCGTGACGTTTTTACCAAACGGTGATTTATATGAGATCCAAAGTCACGGTGTGATGATCAATCAGTTGAACGGAAATGCGCTAGATGGTAGTTTGAATCAAATCTATCTACGTCTGCGTGAGGCGGGGGAGTTGTCCTCTATTCCCTTGATCGGTTCAAATGCTAACAGTGCCTTTGTCTACTCAGAAAAACAGCTGACTTGGACTGGGACGTATCAGTCCATCGATTACCAAGTTGATTTCCAATTGGCACAAGATTGCTGGTTCTGGCGGGTTCAATTGAGTGGTTCTGGGGAAGCGGAACTAGTTTACGGACAAGACCTTGGTAATGCCGCCAAAGGTGCTGTTCAATCCAATGAAGCCTATGTTTCGCAATATATCGACCATCATGTTAGCCATGATAAGGGTCGCATCGTGCTTTCTTCGCGCCAAAATCAACCACAAAATGGTCAATTTCCATTGGTGGAACAGGGCAGCTTCCAAGCCTTAAAAGGCTTCTCGACGGATGGCTATCAATTTTTCGGTCGCAGCTACAAAGAAACGAATCAACCAGCTGCACTTAGCCAAGAAACGTTAGCCAATGAAGTGTATCAATACGAATTTGCCTATACGGCACTGCAAACGCAATGGTTGACGGTAAGTGAGACGCCTACGGAAATCGTTTTTTACGCAGCGGTCAAAGCCAATCAAGCGACGGCAGTCAATGAACCGCAGTTTGCACTTGAAACGCTGAAAGAAACGTATCAAGCCTTGTCCTTTGACTCGTTGCAAGCAACGGCGCAGCCACGAAAAAACTTCGGTCGACCGCTCACAGGGCTGACATTTTCCACAGAAGAAATCAACGAGCGGTTCCCGCAGCAAGAAGCAGTGGAAATCGTTGATAAGCAGCTTTATTCCTTTTTTACCCCTGACTATCACCATGTCGTGTTGAAGGAAAAAGAAGCACAGATGGAACGCTCCCATGGGCATATTTTGATGAGCGGACAAGAGTTGATCGTCGATCAACCCATTTTGAGCACGACTGTTTACATGACGGGGATGTTTAACTCCCAAATCGTATTAGGCAATACGAACATGAATAAATTGTTGAGTAATAGCCGCAACTCATTGAATCTGTTCAAACGTTCTGGTCAGCGGATCTATCTGAAAGACGGCGATCAATGGCGGATTTTAACGATGCCATCTGCTTTTGAAATGGGCTTGAATTCGGCGACGTGGTACTACAAAACAGCGGATGATGTCATTCAAGTAACGACCTTCACGAAAGCAAACGGACGCACGATCGCAACCACCATCACCAGTGAAGCAGGACGTGCCTACACCTGGGCCATCACTAATCAATTTGTGATGGGGATCGATGAAGCCGCACCGACTGCTACTGTTACGAAAGACCAGCAATTGCTCACCATCAAAGGAACAGCGGATTCACCGATTGCGGAAACTTATCCAGAATTGACGTATTATCTCCATGCAGCTCAGCCTTTTGAACTGACCGATGAAGCAATCTTCAATGTGGCCGCTGCTGATAGCACGACCGTATTGACCTTTGCAGAACAGCCGACGGTTTCCTTCGTGATCCAAGGCACACTGACTGGTGAACCCTTTGTTTCCGAAACGTTAGATCGCCAGCAAGAAGACACTGCCTATACGGCCTTTGTCGATGATTTGTTGAATCAGTTTGAATTGAAACATTCGCAGGCGGACGTTACATCCTTCAATCACTTGGCACGTTGGTACACCCACAATATGCTTGTTCATTACTTGTCTCCTCATGGTCTTGAACAGTACGGTGGTGCTGCTTGGGGGACTCGAGACGTTTCCCAAGGACCGACTGAGTATTTCTTAGCACTTAATCGTCCTGAAATGGTGGCGTCCATCATCGAGCATTTGTTTGAAAATCAATTTGCAGATGACGGCAACTGGCCACAATGGTTTATGTTTGATCGCTATGAGAAACAAAAAGCCGATGAGAGCCACGGAGATGTGATCGTCTGGCCAATGAAAGTCGTTAGTGACTATCTCGAAAAAACCAAAGATTTCGCGATTTTGGAAAAAGAACTGCCTTATACGGATCGCGCAACCTTCCTGAAAACCAAGACCAAAGCTTCGTTGTTTGATCATTTGAAAAAAGAAGTGGCGTATATCGAAGCGAACTTCTTGGAAGGAACGTACCTGTCTTGTTATGGCGATGGCGATTGGGATGACACCTTGCAGCCAAATAACAGTAAGTTGAAGAAACAAATGGCCAGCAGCTGGACCGTTGCCTTGACCTATGAAGTATTGAAAAAATTAGCCAGCCAGTTGCAGGCATTTGACTCAGAGTATGCCAAACATTTAACAGAACTGTCTAAGGGCATCAAACACGACTTTGAAAAATACATGTTAGCTGATAGCACGTTGCCAGGATTTGTCTATATGGAAGATAGCGAGCACGTGGAACTGATGGTCCATCCGACTGACAAGAAAACTGGTATCCAATACCGCTTGCTGCCGATGCAACAAAGCATGATCGGTGAGCTGTTATCTCCCGAACAAGCCGATCATCATGTGGCGATCATCAAGGAGCATTTGCAATTTCCAGATGGGGTGCGCTTGATGAATCGTCCAGCGACTTATGCGGGTGGTGTCAGCACCAATTTCAAGCGAGCAGAACAAGCAGCTAACTTTGGACGAGAAATCGGTTTGCAGTACGTTCATGCCCACATCCGCTTTACCGAAGCGATGGCGAAATTAGGTCGAGAAGAAGAGACTTGGCAAGCGCTTGGGGTCATCAATCCGATCCAGATCGCTCAACGGGTCGAAAACGCGGAGATCCGTCAAGCAAATGCGTATTTCAGCAGTTCTGATGGCGATTTCAAAACAAGGGTTGAAGCCCAAGAAAATTTTGGTAAACTTAAGGAGGCAGCAGTCGGCGTCAAAGGCGGCTGGCGCATCTATTCTAGTGGTCCAGGGATCTATATGAATCAGTTGATCAGCAATGTGTTAGGCATTCGTACCTTTGTTGATCACGTTGAACTTGATCCCGTCTTGCCAGCGGAGCTAGCAGGGTTGACACTGACGTATCGACTCTTTGATCGGCCGGTCGAAATCGTCTATCATTCGGCAAGTACGCCGAAAGTATTGATCAACGGGGAAGAAATGTCCACTGAGTTTGCGGAAAATCGCTACCGTCAAGGTGCGCTTGTCCTGAAGAAAGCAGCACTTTGCGCCAAATTAAACGAAAACCAAACCAATACGATCGATATTTATCGTTAAGAAAGGAGAAGCCATGGTAGGAATCAAAGATATTGCCCAAAAAGCGGGTGTCTCCATATCCACCGTTTCGTATGCATTGAATGGCAGTCCAAAAGTGACCGAGGAAACCCGCGCGCGGATTCAAGCGATCGCAAACGAATTGAACTATGTTCCGAACATGGCTGCTCGCACACTGAAACGCAGACAAACCAACATCATCGGTGTTTATCTCGCCGATTATGCCGGAAGTTTTTATGGGGAATTGCTAGATGGCATCAAGAAAGGGCTGGAACTTTTCGGCTATGAAATGATCGTCTGCAGCGGCAAGAAGTCACACTTGTTTATTCCTGAGCGGATGGTGGACGGTGCCATCATTTTGGATTGGACGTTTCCAGCAAAGGAAATCGAGCAATACGCCCAACGAGGGCATCAAATCGTCGTGTTAGACCGTGTCTTGTCTCATGAAAACATCCATCAAGTCTTGTTAGACAATAAAGGAGGGGCTGCGCTGGCGATCGATCGCTTGATCGCTGGACAAAGCCAAAAAGTCTTCCTCTTAGCAGGGCCAGAAAAAGGCTACGACAGTCGGGAGCGCTTGGAAGCCAGTACGAAAGAATTGACGCGCTTTGGTATTCCTTATGAAGTCATTCCTGGTGACTTCACGGAACCTTCTGGTTATCGAGCGGCAAAACAGCTCTTAGCAAATGATCCCCAGTTTCCCATTGATATCTTTGCCTTCAATGATGAGATGGCGATCGGGGTCTACAAATATGTCCGCGAGACCGACTATCGCATCGGAAAAGAGATCCGCATCATCGGGTTTGATAACACGGAATTAGGCGCTTTTGTGCAGCCGCGCTTAGCGACGATCTCCTATTCGAAACATCGATGGGGCATGGTGGCAGCTGAGAAAATCGTACAATCGATCCAAGGGGATCCAGTGGCGGACGAGCATATTTATACCACTTTTGTGGATGGCGGATCATTTATTTAATTGATCCATTAAAGGAAAAATAGTTGAAAAAGCCTCAAACAGAGAACGCTGTTTGAGGCTTTTTTTTACGTTATTTCAAAAATAACTTTACTTATTTTATCAAAAACAGTGATTTATAAAAAAAATAATAATTTTTATTTTGTTATTTTATATGCAATGGAATTTTTAAATAACGTTTTTTATTCATTTTTGATTATAACATTATCATTATCTACAGTCAGAAGATAGGAAGCGTTCTTTTAACTTATTATTTTAGGTCGTTAGAAAAGAGTTTTGTGCTGCTGAATTTTGTCAAATATTCTAACTTTTTATTTATTTTTCTCATTCTAATTTAATTATGAGTGTTGATTTATCCCTCGTTTTTTGTATGATTTATGAAAGAGAAAAGCAGTTTTTTGAAAAGAATCGATGATTCATCCTGATAATTTGCGCTTTTTTTCAATCGATGAGTAACAGATAGCTCTAAGATGTGGAAGTTACAAAAATCGGAATTATGAAAAATCAATTATAATCATAATTTTGAATGGAAGAAAAAAAGAATTATAATTCTCTTTCGCCAACTCGCTAAACTAAGAGTTGTAACACAGGGCGTGCACTGCGCGATACGTTTATTTTTTTAAGATAGGAGGGATAAAGTGAAACGGTTTTTAACAACTTTACTTGTTTTTCTACTAACATCAGGTCCGTGTTTTTCATATGCAATGGTAGTGGCACAAGCCGAAAGTGTTACAAAAACAAGTGAAGAACAAAGTATGTCTTCTTCTGACCCTGTCGTTTCATCGATCGACAGTCTGGAAGAGACGAACGAAACTGAAGTGCAAGCATCTAGTGAACCTGCTTCGACAGATTCGTCTACAGGAGCCACTGACACAGCTTCATCTAAAACAGAAGCTTCATCGGAAGCTGCAGAAGAAGTACAGGTGACCTTTCTGACAGACACGGAGCATCTATTTGCTACCGGGGAAACCCGCACTCAGATCAGCAAAAACAAAGGGGAAGCACTAAAAGAAAGTGAGTTGCCAGTTTTTGAAGATGATACTGCTTTTGAAGGCTGGTCGTTAGATGGCACGGTCTATACAAGTCAAGCGTTGACCGAATTGATTCTCACGGAGAACCAAACCTTAACTGCTGTTTTTAAACCGACGGTTAAGGCAAGAGCGGCGGACATCTCGTTGGCAGAGCAATCGATCAAAGAGATCATTGCAGAAGCCGATAAAACGAAAGTGATCGCTGTACCAAGCCCAGCTGGAGATGGATCAGCATATGCGGAATACACCAATAGTGCTGAAGGCATTCGTCAAGCGTTGTTTGATATGTATCAAAACGGCAATGGCCAAGAATTTGCTTTGTATGTTGGCTCGGGTGGATCACTATCACTGCCAACGAATCTGACTTCAAAGACGATTCCAGCCACAGTCGATAATACCAACATGACTTTTTATGCGCTACAAGGAAAAGTCAGCCGCTTGATCATCACAGGGCATAGTGATGATCCCATCACAGATGCAACAACGTTGACCACTGGGAGTCGCACGGTTGCACTTGGCGCGGACATTTACTTCGGTTCTGATGTAGTGATTCGAAACCTCAACTATAGTGGTACGAGGATGTACATGAATGGGTATAGCCTTTCATTGAACGGTGGGTCCACCGGGAATGGTCTTGCGATTTATGGGGGAAGCAACAATGGCGACCTTTCGGGAAACCCAACGATCACATTGAATGCGACAGGTTCAGGAACTTGGAATATTTATGGAGGGAATCAAAACGGTGGTACATTGACCGGGAATACAGCGATTGTCGTAAATAATACAGTAGGTAATATCAGTACGATCGCTGGAGGTGCCAATATCGGTACGATTGATGGGAATACCAGTGTCACGATCAATCGTTTGAATGGGACCTTAAGTAATTATTATGGGGGCGGTGTCGGAACCACTACTTCAAATACAGCCAATGTTACTGGTAATGTCGCAACAGTCTTTCAAACAACGAACACCAATTTCCGTTTAGGAACCTACTATGGCGGTGTTCAATACGGCAACATTGGTGGAACAGTCAACAATACTCTCACAGGAGTGGGTGGTTGGACCGGCACAGGATTGAATTATTATGGTGGTTCCAGAGAAGGAAATATTGGACTGACACGAGAGCAAACGGCCATTACGAACCAAGTAGACACTAGCGCCTATTCTACAGGAGCGGCCTATTTTATTGGCGCCAATCGAACCAATGGAACGATTACTGGGAGTATTGAAAATACGATTAAAGCAGGAGACTACAATCAAGGGTCTTTCAATCGTGTCGATGGTGGAGCAGGAATGGACGTGAGTGTTACCAGTCTACAAACTGGATCCGATAGTGTGTATGACGCGATGACACCTGATGATCGTCGGGCTTACGCTGAAACCACAGCTCGCTTTAAGGTATACGGAGATATTACGACGAAAATCCTAGAAGGCTGTGTCAGTTATGGAGGAGACAACTTATCCTATACGCGGGCAGCTGGGTACGGCGGTTTTATTGATGGCAACACAACTGTTGAAGTAGGGGTATTAAATGATTCCCGAACGGTTGGTGGTCCTGGATTTGTCTATAGTTATGGAGGACGGTCCTATAAAAATGGTGTGGCCTATTCAAACAGCTTGAATTCACGTGCGAATGGTGTCGGAACGTTTGATATCGTAGGCGGAGGCGGTACCAATGGTGTACAAGCAACCAATCTTTATATTTATGGGGATACAAAAACAGTCTTAAACAATGTAGTTGCTCGTTGGACCTATGGCGGTGGCTTTTCAGGGATCATCGAAGGAAACACGTCAAACATCTTGAATGGTGGGATCGTTGATACGTTAGAAGGTGCAGGATATACCGGGAAACGTGTATTCGGTGATTCACATGCTGAAGTAAATTACGGTCAAGTTGACTGGTTTCTCAGTGGTGGTGGTTGGGGTGATGCCAAAATTACAGGGGACGTTTCAGTCACTGTTCATGATGGTATCATCAATGCCTCAATGGGTGCCTCGTATGGGTATTTTTCAGGACACACGATCAATGGTAATTCTGATAATCGAATTTACGGCGGAGATTTTTCTGGAACACCTCGGACAGGTCCAAGTGCTTTTTCCGGGGGAATCACGAATGCAGGATCGCTGCTAGGGGATGCACAATTAACAATCGATTTAAGAAACTATGATGGAGAATTCAAGCTTCCTTCTGGAACGAACATCTCAGGCGGTAATCCGTTTAACAGTACAAATATCGTTGGGACCGACAGCTCCAATACGATTACATTGAACATTTACACAAAGCCGGGGTCAGATGCGCTGAATGGGGCAACGATCTATGGTGATGGCGGACGGACTGCTAGCAATACGAGAAGCGGCAAAATTTATATGAATATCCAGGCGGAAGGATCAAGTATCGGGAATTTATACACCACGTATTATTCCAATATTTCTTCCAATCAAATTTTAAGAGATGTCGAGATGCGACTTCAAGGAGCCAAAAGTATCAATGGGATCTCAGGCGGAAACGCGTCAGATAACTTTACGAACACGATCGTAGCCAACAGCAGTAATCAAGTGAAGATGAACTTTGGTGAAAATGTCGATGGGACAGCTTCTTATCAAACTGATCCAATCGCTGTGACGGGTCTGGGGATCGTCAACTTTACCGAATTGAATGTGACAAACGGCATCAAGCTGATGGCCAATGGGGGAGACATCAAAAATGGCCGTTCAGCGACTGCTGCCAATCACGCAACGACCTATCATCAGTTCGGTGACATCCATCTTTCCAAGGATGCTGGTATCGGGATTTCTTCCGCAACGAATTTGATTTCAGGGGCGAAGTTAACGGTAGAAGACAAAGGGACGATCGAGTCGCCGCCGGGAACGGGGCGAATCAATCTCTCGGATTTCGCCACACCAGATACGGATAAAGATCATTTAACGTGGCTGAAAACGACGACCAATGATGCAGGTTCTCGAGTCAACAGTCAAGGAACGTGGTTTGGGGCGGTTAGTGCCTATCAAGTACTGACCATAAATCCAAGTGCTGCTAATGCTGCAGCAATCACGCCAATCAATTTCAGCGGGATCGAAAAAGCGACTGGGAAAACCTTTATCGGGGACAACGATGTGACCAATGCAGCCAACGGGTACGGTATTGCGATACCAGGTTCGATCATTAACTACGAAGTCGAAACACCCGGAGTCGCGAATGGGATCGGTGCCATTAGTCACAATGTAACGGCAGTCAAAGAGAACAATACGCCGCTGACTTTGCAAGCATGGGGAACTGAGCAGGCGGGGACGCAGGTGCAAAAAGGGCGTTTATTGATTCCCTACACGGTAACGGAATTGCCAACATTGACGTTTACACCAGAAACTCAAACGTCCGGTTCATGGGTCTATGCGGGTCAAATCAAATCCAGCAAGCTGGATAGCACGGATCAGCAGTTGACGGAACAACCAGATTCAGAGCCAGTTGATTGGACGAGTCCTGATGGGGAGTATAGTTACGATATCAGTGTCCGCTACTCAAATAAGGCGGAAGTCCAAGCCCGCAATGTGATCCTTACAGAGCAGGAGGCACAATCGCTGACAAAAGAACAAGCCGTGACTTATCTCGAAGCCAGCGGGCGTCCTTTCTTTAAGGATACGCTAACAGATGAGGTCTTAGCTGCGATTCAAGAACCGTTAGAAACAGCGGTCTATCGCAAACAAGCGATCACTTTTTCCGTAGGGGAAAACGATCAGAATCAGGCAGAAACTACCGTGAATCTGGTGGTGGTCAAAAATGAAAGTGTCATTTCTGCTGATCGGCAATTTGCCGTCTATGCAAAAGATGTCCGTTTGACCTTACCAGAAGCAACGGCGCTGACAGATGAAGCCGCTTTGGCAGACTATACCCAAGCAACCACGATTTTTGCAGATAATCGGGCAAATGTACCACCGACTGTCGATCCGCAAGCTTTTGCCGCGATCCAGCAAGCAACGGAAGATGAGCTGTTGAAAAATGTGTCAACGGCTTACCATTATGAAGCAGGCAGTCAACGGGCAGAAAAAGTCGTCAATGTCGCAGTTGCCGGCGAGCTTATTTTAAGCAGTGTGCCAACAGACTTTGATTTTGGGCAGCAGAAAGTTGCTACAGAAACACAAGATTATTGGCCAACGATCACAGGCGAGCTAGCAGTGAAAGATACGAGAGGGTCCGAACGGAGTCCATGGCGCTTGACGGTCAAAGAGCAACAGCCATTAACGGATGGGACAGATCAATTAACCGATGTCTTCCGCTTTGTGACAAACGGTCAAGAACAGATGATAACCAGTGGGGAAATGATCATCGAGGAAACGGAATTGACAGAAAATGGCACATACGTCGTGAATCAGCACTGGGGCGAAAGTCAGAATGAAGGAATCAAGCTTACCGTTCCAGTCGAACAGCAAAAAGTCGGGGACTATCAAGGAACCTTGAGCTGGCAGCTAGTTTCGGCACCTGGCAACCCATAAAGGCAGGAAAATAAATGAAAAAAATCATGATCGGTATTATTGCTGGCTGTCTATTAATGTTTCCTCAGCTCGTTTCAGCAGCCGAAGCAGGTGCCTATGACAGCAATGGCATTACTTCCTTTTTCGGTGTCTATGAAGAACCAGTTGAGGAGCCAGAAGAGCCCGTAAAAGAACAGCCAGGGAATAAACAAGTAAATCAAAAAGGCAACAACATTCTGCCGGCAACAGGGTCGGATCACTTTAATAGCTATCAAAGCAGTGGTCTTGTCGTTTTGTTGGCAGCAGGAATCATTTTAATCAAAAGGAGAACAAAAAATGAAAAAACTTTTCTTGACGGCAGGCATTCTATTGATGAGCACTGCTCTGTTACCAACAACCGTTAATGCCGCTGAATACACCTCAAATGGAGCAATCACTTTTGAAGCGGACCCGAATCCAACCAATCCAGTTGATCCGACCGATCCAGAAAAACCAGTGGATCCCGTCGATCCAACCGATCCAGATGGACCAAACCCTGGAACAGCTGGACCATTATCGATCGATTTTGCTTCAAGCTTTCAATTTGGCAACCAACTGATCACTTCCGAAACAAAAGATTATTACGCACAGCTGCAAGAGTTCACAGCTGGCGCTGCTGGACCAAACTATGTGCAAGTAACAGATAAACGAGGAACACAAGAAGGCTGGTCATTGAGCGTTGTGCAAAACGGACAATTCAAAACGGCTGATGACGAAGAACTAGTCGGGGCTTCATTATCGATCGCCTCAGGTGCAGCAACTTCGGTCACCGATATGCAGTATGCACCAACGGTTACGGCAAGTCATACCTTTGTACCCGATAGTGAAATCACATTGGTCAACGCACCTGTCGGAAAAGGAATGGGCACTTGGATCTACAAGTTTGGGAACGATGCAACGGAAGGGTCAACGGCAGTAAAATTAAATGTACCAGGCAGTTCCGTAAAATTAGCCAAAGAGTATCGGACGACATTGACTTGGAATTTAAAGAATGTCCCTGAAAGCAATTAAAATCACTGATTTTCAGTAAAACAGATAAAGGAGTGTCAAATAGAAATGAAAAAAACAGCATGGGTCTTTTTAAGTCTTGCCGTATTGGCAGCAGCGAGTGCAGCAACTGAGGTTTCAGCAGCTGAAGCGGCTTCTTACACCTCAAATGGGGCGGTTGATTTTATTCCAAATACCGATCCGACGAACCCAGTCAATCCAGAAAATCCAGATCCAGAAAACCCAGTCAATCCTGTGGATCCAACCGATCCAGATGGACCAAACCCTGGAACGAATGGACCATTATCGATCGATTATGCCTCTAGCTTAGATTTTGGCGTCAATAAAATCTCCAATAAAAACGAAGTCTATTATGCACGAGCACAAGGGTATTTGAATGACGATGACACAGTTTCTACATTAAAAACTGCCAATTATGTCCAAGTAACGGATAATCGCGGTAGTAATGCCGGTTGGCGGTTGTCTGTGAAACAAAATGGGCAGTTCAAAAATGAGTCAACGTTGAATCAAGAATTGACAGGTTCTGTCATCACCTTAACAAATCCTGAGGTTAATTCTAATGCAATTGGCGTTACTAAACCAGTGGCAGAAGCAACGATCACATTGGATGCAGCAGGTGCTGAATCAGTGGTGATGACTGCAGCAAATCAAACGGGGGCTGGAACATGGGTCAATGCTTGGGGAAGCGTTGAGACGGTCACTGAAATAGATAAGGATGGCCAAGAAGTACAAGCAGATGTTACCAAAGCTGTCGCACTTTCTGTACCCGGCAGCACACCAAAAGATGCCGTTAGCTACACGACTACACTAACTTGGGTATTATCAGATACACCAGGAACGGAAGGATAAGGAGTATAGACATGAAAAAAACACTAGCATTTCTCTCAGTATTAGGGCTAAGCTTCGCTGCTCCTGTGCTGGCACAAGCAGCGGACAGCGCAGAATACAATTCAAACGGACAGATCACTTTTGAACCAAATACAGACCCAACCAATCCAATCAGTCCAACAGACCCAGATCCAGAAAATCCGATCAAACCAGTTGACCCAACGGACCCAGATGGACCAAATCCAGGAACCAACGGACCGTTATCGATTGATTTTGCTTCAAGCCTTTACTTTGGTACACAAAAAATCACCTCGAAAACAGAGGTCTATCATGCGGAAACCCAAAAATACGTGGATTCAGCAAATGTGAATCAAGAAGGACCAAATTTTGTCCAAGTGACAGACAATCGGGGAACAGAGAGCGGTTGGACATTGAATGTTCGCCAAAATGGCCAGTTCAAAACAGCGGAAGACCAAGAATTGACTGCTGCGCAAATTCGTTTGACAAAGGGAACTGTGGTAACACCTTCCTTGTCACCAAAACCATCAAATGTGAGCGCAACGATCACATTGAATCCGAATGGTGCCCAATCCTTAGTGATGAGTGCCCAAGATGGTGAAGGAGCAGGAACCTATCTAATGAGTTGGGGCGATAGTTTAGCTGCAGCTATGGATAGCATTGAGTTGGAAGTTCCAGGCTCAACGACAAAATATGCCAGCCAATACAACACCACGTTTACTTGGTTACTGACAGACACACCAACAAACCCATAAGTACCAGCTTTCTCCTTGAACCCTTTCGAGGTTTAAGGAGAATACATAGAAAGAAGGGACATCCATCATGAAAAAAATCAACCAGCTTTTGGCGCTCCTATTCGCAAGTATTTTCTTTTTTGTACCAACGATAGGAACCGCTTCTGAATTTAACTTTGCCGTCAATCCCGTAATTCCAGAAAATCAAATCGATAAAGAAAAAACTTATTTTGATTTGAAAATGGCGCCAGGTACGGTACAAACCGTTGAAGTCCAATTGCGTAATGACACCGATCAAGAGGTCGTCATCGCGCCAGTGATCGCTTCAGCTACCACAAACTTAAACGGAGTCGTGGAATATGGCGAAAACGACATCGAAGCGGACGAAACCTTGCCTTATGATATGGCTGATTTGATTGAAGTGGATGAAGAGATCACGATCCCCAAACAATCCCAAATCACCTTGCCCTTAAAGATCACCATGCCTTCAGAATCCTTTGAAGGGGTCATCGCAGGCGGATTGACCTTAAAAGAGACGACAGAGGAAAACGATACTGCTGACAGTGAAGAAGAGCAAGGGTTAGCTATCAAGAATGAGTATGCCTATGTCGTTGCGATTTTACTGCGTCAAAACACAACAGAAGTTTCACCGGATCTAAAACTGCTGGATGTTGGACCAGGTCAAGTCAACGCCCGAAATACTATCAATGTCACCCTTCAAAATCCTGAAGCAGCTTACTTGAATTCATTACGCCTGATCAATGAAGTGAAGAAAAAAGGTGATAGCGACGTCTTGTATTCTTCGGATACCTCACGAATGCAAATGGCACCTAATTCCAACTTCTCGTACCCAATCTCTTTAGAAGGACAACGTTTAGAAGCAGGGACCTACGTGTTGACTTCCGTTGCCTATGGTGGAAAAAGCGATGAAGGGCAATACAAAATTGAAAATGAAGAAGGCGAAGAAGAAAGCTATCTCTATAAATGGACCTTCGAAAAAGAATTTACAGTGACGGGAGAGGTCGCACGTGATCTTAATAAGAAGGATGTGACGATCGAAACAGATTACACATGGCTTTACTTCTTGATCGGCGGACTGTTGCTACTACTCGCCTTGCTGCTGCTTTTATGGTACCGACGAAAGAAAAAAAATGAAACGGATGAAGCGTGAGCGCCTTGAGAAATGCTTGATCGATGGGTTGATCATCGTAGGTATCCTTTTGCTGGCACTGCCTTTTCTAAAAGAAAGCATCGTCAGTTGGCAATTACGCACCGCGCAGTTGACGATAGCCACCCAGCTGCCGGCAACGATCCCAGAAGAAGAAACGATCCAAATGCCAGCTCTGTCAGATGTATTGGCGCCTCAGCCGACAACGATCACTGGGTACGGCTTTGTCGCAATCGAGGCGATCGATTTCCAGCAGCCGCTGTTGGTGGGACTGACGAATCAACAGCTGCTGAGAGGCGGCGTCGTGATGTTTCCCGAACGTTCGTTGAAAAATAGCAATTTTGTCGTTTTAGGGCATCATCTTGGCAGACAAAGTTTGTTATTTGGTCAATTGCTAGAAGCACAGGTGGGGATGGAAGTATCAGTGACCTATCTCGAGGAGAGTCAACAGTATATCATCACGGATAAAAAAATCGTAGACGAGTCGGACTTGTCGGTGCTAGAGGAAGAACAGACACCAAAATTGACCTTGATCACTTGTCCTACGCCTACTCGAACAGAAGAACGGTACGTGCTGACAGCAATTCCTGTTGAGCAGGCGACTGCCGATCACCCACAAAAACCAGCGGCGACAATCAGCACGCCGAAAGCAGCAAAAGTGATGGTTGAAAAACAAGAAACGGTATGGAAACAACAATCAATGAAAAATTGGTTTCTTTTATTTGTTATTTTATTTATAATTAGTGGATGTCTGCTGGGCGCCCATAAGTTGTTGGACCGTTCAGCGTCGTAGAAACATCATCAGAAGATGCGCTGATGATAAGGAGGGTGAATAAAATGAAACGCAGATTTGGCTTTGTCATTGGTGCGTGCATGATTATCGGAATGATCGATCTTGTTACAGAACAAGTCGTTTTTGCGACCATTTATAATCCGCTGGACCCCTCAGAAGAAATCGTCCCCACGGACCCACCAGAAGAAATACCAGAAAAAGTGGAGGAACCGCCAACTGAAATGGAAGAATCCAAAGAACAACCCGCGCCTGAACCAGAAACCGTTCCGAAAAAAGAGCCGGAGCGATCCTCACTGTCAGAAAGCAGTTTTTTGGAAAAGCAAAAACATTTTGCCCAACGAGTCATGCTGGAGGATGTCTTTGCGCCGGATCGTTTGAACGTCGATCTAGCACTGCCAGGAAATAATACAGATGGTGATGGCGATGATAAGCCTTCTTATCTTGCCAGCTTGTGCTACTTATTTTCAGGAAACGTCCTTTATGGCCAAAAAAACAATGGAGGCTTGAAAACGCATGTTTGTGACATTTTTGAATAAGGCGGACAAACGAAAACTGGTGATGCTGCAATATTTGGAAAACGCAGTCGCTCTTTCGGAAACGAAGGAAACATTGATGGATCAATTGACCATGTCGGAATTTTTGATCAACAAAACCGTTCAAGAATTGAATCTTGATTTTTATGAACTCGGATTGAATGAGGAATTTGAGATCGTGACCGATGGGACGGTCATTAAACTGAATGCCTCGGGGCTGGCAACTTCCGATACACTGCTGACCTATTATTTGGATCAAGCGTTGAAATTTTCCATGTTAAAAGAATGTTTTTTTGAGCAATTGTCTTCTTTATACGAATTTGCCACCAATCACTATTTAAGCCATAATCCCGTCTATAAAGAATTTAAACAGTTCAAACTGATCTTGAAAGAATATGATATTGAAGTGACGAAAGAATTTCAGCTGGTTGGGGAGGAAAGTGAGATCAGGGAATTTATTTTTCTCTTTTTTATGAAGGAATACTATCTGAATCATTCGCCTTTTCCAAAAGAAATCCTAGAAAAAGAAAAGACCTTTGATCGTTTTAATGAAAGCACCTGGCTTAAACCAGAACAGTCTGCTCGCATGCGGATTCGCAAGAAACATTATCTAGGAATCGTTTTGGCACGGATGACGAATGGTCATTACCTGCAAAACAGCTTGGAAAATGATTTAGTCTTGCCCAAACATCTCGTGATCATTGAGGAATTGAAACGCTGGCTGCAGGAGATTTTGACGATCACCGATCAAGAAGTGCTAGAGCGTGAAGCTCGAGATATTTTGCGCTTTTTGATCGTTGAGGGCTGGCTGATCGACAACAATAGCTACATCGATCAAGAACAAACCTATATCCAACAATTAAACGAGCATTTTATTCAAGCCGTCCAACAGCAGTTTTCCTTAACCGCGGACACGTTGGCACTTCTTCATGCTGAAACGACAACGATCCATTATCAGCTCTTGTCGTTTTCCTTTAGTTCTCGCTATGAATACCAATATATGGATGTGACGTATTTTCTTGAAACCTATCCAGAATATGCTGCCTTTTGCCGTAACTATCTGGAAGAAAGCCGCAACCGGCCGATCTTATGGAACAATAAAGAGTTTTTGTTTTTCAGGTATCTGATTCTGTTGATTTCCACGATTCCGCTAAAAGAGATTTTGGTTCCCTTGTATGTCTGCGTGGACTTTTCATTTGGCGATTCCTACAATCAGATGATCCAAAAGAATATCGAAAAAATCCTCGATTTAAATGTCCAATTCCAAAGTTACCCAGATGATCATACGCATCTGATTCTTTCAAACTTACCCTTTTATGGTGCATTGGGGATCGACCATATCTTATGGCTGGCACCACCTAGACCCATCGACTGGGCCAATTTCACTGAAAAAGTCAGTGTGATTCGAAGAGAACAGTTTCAAACCAAAATGGCACAATGAGCAACCTGCCGTTTAACTATCGAAAGCAACGTCTGCCTCAAATGGAGGCAGGCGTTTTTTGTAGAAACCTGTCCTATTTAAAAAGCGCCTAGAATCTATTGCTCTGATGAAGGTTTCGGGGAAGGTCTGTGAAAAAGGACCATTTGATAGGATTTTTTTTTGCAGGAAAATTTGGTATGATAGAAAGAGAAGAAAAAGAGGTGCCCTATGATGGATGGGAAACAAACGAAGGCTGTGATTGGCCAGACATTGATCACCCTTTGTGAGACCAAAGAAGTGAATAAAATCAGCGTACAGGAGATCGCCGAAAAGGCGCAAGTCAATCGGCAGACGTTTTACTACCATTTTCCGGATAAAAAAGCTTTGATCCAATGGATCTATCGGCAAGATGCCCTGATTTTTTTGACGACAGAAGATGTCTCCCTTGATAACTGGGAAGAAGCCGCCTTGCGCATGCTGAAAGCAATGAAACAAGCGCCGGCCTTTTACCGCAAATCACTGGCTTATGACCGCGAAATCTTAATGAACGGATTTCTACAGATCACAGAACCGCTTTTTCAGCGCTTGTTCTTGGAGGTCGATCAAGAGCAGCAATTGACGAAACAAGACATTCTATTTTATAGCCGGTTCTTTTCCTACGGCTGCGGAGGCATTTTGGAAAACTGGATTCATAACGACTTTCCAGAGACCCCATTAGAAATTGCAACGCAATTGTTTCGTTTGGCGAAGGATGTGGAATTTTTTGGCCACCAAATCTATGAAAAAGAGGAGCAGTGAGCGATGACGAAAGTTTTATTTGTTTGTTTAGGTAATATTTGCCGTTCCCCCATGGCAGAAGCTATTTATAAAGCAGAAATAGCAAAACGCAATTTGGATTGGCAGATCGATTCGGCAGCGACCAGCTCATGGGAAGTCGGACATTCTGCTCATCCCGGAACCAAAAAAAGATTGCGTCAAGCAGACTTATCCAGCGAGGGACTCATTTCACGGCAGATCACGGAAGCAGACTTTGCCAAATTTGACTGGATCATCGGCATGGATCAAAGCAATGTTGAAACACTTCAAGCGCTGGCACCTGCCGATACCACCGCAAAGATTCGTTCGTATTTGAGTGTTGTTCCTGGCAAAGAAACCGCGGAAGTACCAGATCCTTATTATACAGGAGATTTCGAAGAGACCTATCAACTGCTACAAGAAGGAATTCCTTTTTGGCTAGAGGTTATTTCTTCTGAAAAATAAGGCGTGTTCGCTTGTATTTTACCAAAAATTTGCTAAAATAGAACCATGGAAATGCGAACGTATGTGTGGTTTTTATAAACTGCTGTAACGCGCAGAAAGGAATGTCCAATGGAAAAGAAACCATCGCCCATCAAACAATTGGGCAAACTCATTGTGATGACATCCACAACGTTGCTGGATACCTTTTTCAGTGATGATGCTGACAAGAAGAATCAGTCTGAAAAAGTCAAAGAAATCCAGCGAACGCTGCAAGAGGCAGCCGCTGCCAAGCACCTGGTCGTGCTGCAAGTAAAAACAGAGAAATTGGGTGGTTTTGAAACCGTTACCGGCTGGATCGTCGGCAAAACGGTAGCAAAAGAACAAGTTGTCTTGAAATTACAAAGCGACCGTCAGCAGCTGCGGATTATTCCCCTGCATCATGTGCTGAAAGTTAGCACCTTGAATACAAAACCTGGCTTGTAGACAAGCCTGTGCATAGCAAAAAAAACCGCTGCGTCATTAGACACAGCGGTTTTTTTATTGCTGGTTAAGCGTGCTTGTTTTTGACTTCTGCGAGTCGCCAAGCGGTCATCACAGCGATCAGTTCGTAAGGGATCGGCTGTGCAAAAGGAAACTGAACCGCCCCTTTACTGGTTTTGTAGGGTTGTAGGTCTTCTTGGAAGGCCGTGATCGCAGAAGGCGTGGGATAAAAGCCAAGATGCTGTTTGGCGCAGGCAAAATGCACGATATTTTCTCCCTGATGATAGGTAGGCATTTGATAACTGATTTTTTCAACCGCTTCAGGTAAAACGGCTTTGATGGTTTGACGGACCTTTCTTAAAATCGCTTGTCGTTCTGCTGGAGCTGCTGCAATGTATTGGTCAACTGTCGTAATGGCTTTTGTCATAGGACACCTCCTGGCTTTAGTATACGGCAAACCCCGTAAGAAAAAAAGGAGCCTGTCAGTGGGTAGCTGACAGGCAAGGAGTAAAAATGAAAAGTGTTAGTTAGGGTTGTTTGTTGGGTTATGTATACTATACTGTCCAAATATGAATTTTTTGTGGAGAAAAGATTGGAAAGTGTTTAAGTTTGCTGGCTGCGAAAAGAAGCAAAAAAAGACCCGTCGGTGGGTGGCCGACGGGAAGGAGTTAAAAATGAAAAAGTGTTAGTTAGGGTTGTTTGTTGGTATACATAGAGTATACGAGATAAATATGAATATTTTGTGACAAATCTTTTCGGAAGTTCTTAAGAAACCGTAACGGTTTGATTACAGAGAAAGGTTCTTTTCATCAAAGCGGTTTTTCAAGGTACGATACAAATCAATGTATTGCCGATCATCTGCCGCATAATCCCAAATATAACTCATTTTTTCTGGTTTGAGTTTTTTCATCAACTGATTGGAACTAACGATGACATCATAGTTTTCTTGCTGGTTTAGATCATAAGGTTCTGCTGCTACGAAGGTCAAGTCATGTAAGAATTGATTCAATCCTTGAACGACTAAGAAATTGTCTTCTAACGCAACTCCTACCCGTAAACGATTCGAATAACGGATTTGATCATAAAACGGCAGCAGGGCGTGAGTATACATCGTTGCCATCTGCTCTTGGTTTTCATCGTTGATATAGTCCACCGCGGATTCTTCGCGATAACTCGTTAAGAATTCATCGATTTTTTGCTGCAGCTGCTCTTCAGCAGACCCGCGATTGATCGATGGCGTCAGCAAGCGATAGATATTTGGAAACGGCTGACGGAAAAGATAGTTGCCGAAAGTCACATTGATTAAATTACCCACGACCAATGGCTCATCTAACAGGCCAGGTTGTGAAGCAAAGAAGGTTGCTTTCATCTCTGCTAACAAGTCTGCGACTAATGGATAAACTGGGTTTTGTTTGCTTGAAAAGAATTGCAAGGTTTGTTGCAACGCTTCTTCTTCAGGACTCAAATAGAATGGGAAGATTTGCGCCATCAAGTAAATAAACCCTGATTCGCCTTTTAATTGTTTGTCTGTCATTGAAACTTCAGGATCAACGACTTGTGTCAAACGCTCAAAATCGAAATATGGATTATTTTTCATTAGGAAATTGTACCGCTTGTCGTATTTGGCAAAATTTCCTTTTTTGATTCGTAAAAGAATCAAGGCGGCGAAATACTTCAACTCTAATCGGCCAAGATAAGAATGAGTCATTGGGAAGTACTCCGTGAATCGATCCACCATTTTTTCTGTCTCACTCTCAGCGATCGCAAATGGCCATTCTATTCCACGAGTACCTAACCAAATGATATTGAATAGGGAGAGCCGCACAAGACGCTCATCGCCCACCAAGTTTGATTCAGTGTACGTAAAGCGAAGCTGAAATTGCTTCAAATGTTTTTTTAGATGTTCAAATTTGCGAGACACCGTTGAACGACTGACATCGTATTTTGCACAAAAATCCGTGATCGTAGGATGGTCTTCATTCAGCATGTAAAGAACATATAAGAACGGAACGCTTTTATTCAATAAATAGAAGCGGTATTCATCGATCGTTACCGCGATATTCTGAGGCTGTAATTTACCGCCACGACCGAGTATCGACATATGATCCGGAGTTAACTCAGTTAGATCTTGGTCGATCTCAGTCAACTCTATAAAAGCTTGTTGGTAGCTTAACTCCATTTCCTTTGCCAATTGTGCGATTGGGTGGCTAGGGTTTTGCAGAGTCAGCATACGCCGGAATATTTTAAATTTAATTAATGTTTGCGGGTCCATCATAAGTTCTTCATAAAACATAGGTATCCTCCTTTGTGGCTCTATTGTATCTTTTTTTTACGAAACTGTCAGTCTTTTTAATCAAAAAAATAGCCTACCCTTTAAAAAAAGGTAGGTTATTTTCATCTTTTTAACTAATTTAGGCTGAAACAGGGTCTTTTTTGAACCACGACCATAGCAAACCGATCAAAAATCCGATCGCAGCCGGTACGACCCACCCCATCCCGATTTGGAAGAAGGGCAGATATTCTGACGCAAAAGACAAGATTCCTTGCACGAAAGCGTTGTTGGTAATCAGTGCGGGACTTGCATTTAAGCCGTCGATGATTGCAGCGATCAACGTGAAGTATGTCGTCATTCGATAGACACTGGCACGATGATGAAACAAGGGACTGATGATCGCCAACAAAATCAACGTGATCGCCAGTGGATAGATAAACATCAAGACTGGAATAGAAAACTCGATGATATTGGTCAAGCCGACATTGGCGAAGATCGCTGGCAAGATACTTGTCAAAGCGATAAAGAACCCGTAGCTTTGCTTGGGAAACAATCCAGCAAAGGTTTCGGAAAAAGCCGTGATCAAACCAATGGCAGTTTTTAAACAAGCGGAGATAACGATCAAAGCCAACAGCAGACTGCCGACAGTGCCAAGGTAATGGTTGGCGATTTGTGCTAAAGCGATCCCCCCGTTTTCGCTGATAGGAAATTGCCCTAGACTTTTGGTTCCCATATAAGAAAGTAAGGTATAGATGATCCCCATCAACACGATGCTGACAGAACCAGAAAGGATCGTGTCTTTTGCGACTGTCGTGGGTTTTTCAACCCCCATATTGCGAATCGTTGAGACGATGATGATCCCGAAGGCTAAAGATGCCAGCGCATCAAGGGTATTGTAGCCGTTGGTGAAACCAGTAAAGAAAGCATCGCTTTGATAGCTAGGATAGATCGGCGCATCGCTGATGGTTCCTAGAGGTTGCCAAAAAGCAAAAAACAGCAAAACGCCTAGTAAGACCAGAAATAATGGATTCAAAAATTTCCCTACATAATCTAAGATTTTGCTTGGTTTACGAGAAAACCACCAGGCAGCGCCAAAGAAGAGGGCAGAAAACAACGCCAATAACCAAGTTTGCATGTCAGATGAAACATGGGGAGCGATCCCGATCTCATAAGAAGTGGTAGCCAAACGGGGCAAAGCAAAGAACGGCCCGATCACTAAATAAAGCAAAATCGTAAATATCATTGCATAGCGGCGATTGATTCGAGAAGCTAATTCAAAAACACCGCTGCTCTGGGAAACCCCAATGGCGATCACCCCTAAAAACGGCAAGCCGATCCCTGTTACTAAAAAGCCAAGATTGGCTAAGCCGACATTCGCACCGGCTTCTTGTCCCATGTGGACTGGGAAAATCAGATTTCCCGCACCAAAGAAAAGACCAAAAAGCATTGATCCAACATACATATAATCCTTAAACTGTAACTTTTTTTCCATAAATGAAAGCTCCTATAATTCCTTAGTTTTAAAAAAAATAACAAAGTTTCTAACAAATAGCAATGGTTTTTTGTGATTTTTTGATAAATTCTGACAATTGTCGTTTAGAGAATAAAAAAACACTTAGCATTGAATTCTTCCAAGCGTACTGAAAAAGGACGAAAAAGCTCGGAAGAAGATCGCTAAGTGTTTCAAGACAGAAAATTAATTCAACACACGGGAAAGGAATTCTTTGGTGCGCTGTTCTTTTGGATGAATAAAGATATCTTCAGGTGTCCCTTGTTCGGCAATGACACCTTGATCCATAAAGATGACCCGATCAGACACTTCTTTGGCAAAGCCCATTTCGTGGGTAACGATCACCATCGTCAAGCCAGTATGAGCTAACGTATTCATGGTTTTCAACACTTCACCGACCATTTCTGGATCCAGTGCAGAAGTCGGTTCATCAAACAACATGACATCGGGATTCATCGATAAGGCGCGGGCAATGGCTACCCGTTGTTTTTGTCCGCCTGAAAGCTGGGAAGGCTTGGCGTTGGCATATTGAGCCATACCGACTTGCTCCAGATTTTCTTTGGCAGTCGCTTCTGCTTCTTTGCGATCACGTTTCAAAACAGTGACTTGTCCCGTCACGCAGTTTTCTAATACATTCATATTGTTGAATAGGTTAAAGGATTGGAAAACCATTCCTAGATGCGTACGGTATTTCGGCAAGTCATAGCCTTTTTCCAGCACATTTTCACCTAAGTAGATGATTTGCCCACTGGTTGGTTTTTCTAACAAGTTGATGCAGCGAAGAAGTGTGGATTTTCCTGAACCAGAAGAACCGATGATCGTGACAACTTCTCCTTTATTAACAGACAAACTGATGTCTTTTAAGACTTCGTTGTCGCCAAAACTCTTTTTTAAATGGTCAATTTCAATGATTGCTGACATGTTCTTCCTCCTTATTCGTTCGGGTTGATGTCTTCTAATTTGACATACGCACTGGGACCGTCCATTTTGCGTTCAACAAAGCGCAAGATCTGGGTGGCACTGATGGTCAAGACTAAGTAGATCACACCGATGATCGCAAATGTTTGGAAGTATTGAAAGTTCGTTCCAGCGGCTGATGTACCTTGGAAGAAGAGGTCCGCAACACTGATGACACTTAAGACAGCAGTATCTTTGATATTGATAATGATCTCATTTCCGGTAGCTGGTAAAATATTGCGCATTACTTGCGGCAACACGACTTTGATCATGGTTTGCCAATGGGTCATTCCGATGGCTTGAGCTGCTTCAAATTGGCCGTCATCTACAGCAAAAATCCCCCCACGAACGATTTCAGACATGTAGGCACCCGTATTGATAGAAACGATCAGCACAGCTGCCAGCGTGCGATTCATGGAGACACCAAAGGCTAGAGCCGTTCCGTAGAAAATAACCATTGCCTGAACCATCATTGGGGTACCGCGGAAAACTTCGATATAGATGGTCAGCAGGCCGTTGACGATTCGTTGGAAGAAACGTCCTACTGGATTTTCTGAAAGCGGCAGTGTCCGGAAGATACCGACTAAAAGACCGATGATCAATCCGATGATCGTTGAAAGGATCGCGATGAATAAGGTCAAGCCAGCGCCTCGTAAAAAGAGCATGCCGTAATCATCAATGATTTTTTTGAAATCAGCGATCAGGCCTTGATCCGCCGTTTCTCCGCTGGCATCTGCAGGCTGATCTAAGACTGCTTGATCCATCAGGGAAACCCGTTCTTCTTCAGAGATTCCTGCAAGGATCTCATTGACTTTTTCAACATCGGGATCGCCTTTGCGCATCCCGACTGCTACTTGGACGTCTTCTGGGTTGGTTTCAAAACCAGCCCCTTCATCGAACTCGACCATCTTCAAATCAGGATTTGCTCCGACGGCAGTGACGCCTTCTGGTCGTTCGCTGACGTAGCCGTCAATGATGCCCGAAGCTAAAGCAACGCGCATGGAGGAGAAGTCCCGCATGGCTTGTTCTTTTTGGACCTCAGGGATTTGATCAATGACCGTATAATGGAAGGTATTCAGCTGAGCAGTGATTTTTGCCCCCGAAAGATCGGCGAGGCTTTTGGCATCGGCGAATGCCCCATCTTTACGTACTACGACCACCAAGTCGGATTCATAGTAAGGATCGGTAAAATCAATTTGCTCGCGGCGTTCGGCCGTTGGTGACATACCAGCGATGACGGCATCGATAGTCCCCGCCTGTAAAGCTGGCGGCAGACCGTCCCATTGGGTTTTAACGATCACTAATTCCTTGCCTAAACCTTCAGCGATTCGTTTGGCGATCTGGACATCGTAACCGCCGGCAAACGCAGAGCCTTCTTCCCCAGAAATCGGCACGGCACCATTGGCGTCCGTCGTTTGCGTCCAGTTGAAGGGGGCATAGCCTGCCTCCATACCGACACGGAATTGTTCCGCAGGCGTTTGGTCATCCGCTTGCACGGTTAGGGGCAGCTGAATGAGGGTTAGACAGAGGGCGAAGACCGCCCAGATCCAATTATTTTTTTTCATTTTATCTCTTTCCTTTCACGAGTTGGACAAGCAGGTAAGGATGAAAAAGCAAAAAAACAGCCGTACTCCATGATTGGAAAACGGCTGTTGACAGGTCATCGTCGACAAACCTTTCACAAAACATAGCGCAACTTAGACAAGCTAAGACAGTCCGCAAATTGTTCATTTGCGGCCCAACAAAATCGATTCAAGCAAAACCGATCTTGTTTCGGCGATGTTCCCTAGCTCTGCTGTAAACGTGTTGCTTCACTCAGCAGGATTAATGAACCTCGCGACCTCTACCTAAATGTTAAAGGGTACTCGTATTTAATTTGATTCTTCTCAGAGTTTAGAAGAAAAGCACCCAAATGTCAATTCTTTTTAACAAAAAAACGACCATTTCCCTATTTTTATCAAAGAGAAAGCGGATCGTTTTTACGAGTGTCTATTGGAACCCTTAAGCGACTTTCGCTTTTGGTTCACGGCCTAAAACAGCTTGGATGACTGTCAAGCCAAGCAATAAGCCAAGTGCTAGATAGATGAGGCTTGAGTATTGTGTAACGCCCCAATCTTGTCCTAAGGTACGGTAAACCACAAGGACGATGGCTTGAATGATTGCTGTGATGACATTTAAAAAGCCAAATGCCCATAAATTGCCATTTTCTTTACGTGCTAAATAGAAGATAGAGAAATATAAGCTGACTGCCAACCAACCGAAACTGATAATGATCATTGCCCAATAAATAATAGCTGCTACCAATGTATTTCACCTCACTTTGATTCGTGACTAGTTTACCACGTTTTTTGTTCCTTGTCATGAAGGAATCTCTTTCTTTGTGAGGCAAAAAACAAAGAGCAAAAGCTGCAGCAAAATGATCGTCTTCTATATTTATTGCTAGAGGGGTTGCTGCCAAAGAGAGATTTTCTTCGAAAGGTGCATTTTCAGCTGTGTATAATAGAAATAAGTTGTTTTTTGCAAAAAAATACGAGTTAAGAATCAATTAATAATTAGTTAATAGCTGATTTAGATCTGCTTGCTAGAATGATCACAGAAGCAAGCAAGGAGGAAGTAGAAATGGAAAATGTTCTTAAAATCAAAGGATTAAACAAGCGTTACGGCAAACAGCTGGCGCTGCATGATGTCGATCTAACGATCGCCAAAGGAGATATTTATGGATTGGTAGGGAGAAATGGTGCTGGGAAGACGACCTTACTAAAAGCGATCGTGCAGTTGATCCAACCCACCAGTGGCAGTCTGCAGTTGTTTGGTGTTGAAGGCGGCAAAGCATACATCCAGATGCTGAAACGGGTCGGTAATGTGATTGAGACCCCAGTCGCTTACGACCAATTGACCGCAGAACAAAATTTGAACTATTATTGCAAAATCAGCGGGGTGGTGGAACCTGATGCCGTTAGTAAAGCACTGGCGTTTGTTGGTTTGACCAATGTCGGCAACAAGAAATACCGTGATTTTTCTTTAGGGATGAAACAAAAACTGGGCTTAGCGATTGCTTTGTTGAATCAGCCAGATTTTCTAATTTTAGATGAACCGATCAATGGCTTGGATCCTGTCGCGATCGTTGAATTTCGGGAACTGCTTTTACGATTGAATCAAGAACGCGGCATGACGATTTTGATCTCCAGCCATATTTTAGAAGAGTTGTACTTAGTGGCTACACGCTTTGGGGTTATTAGTGAGGGGCGTCTGATCAAAGAGATGACCAAACACGAATTCGATCTGATGGCGAAACGGTTTATTCAATTAGAAGTCGATGATGTAGCCACAGCTAGCCGCTTACTGGACAGTCAGCTGATTTCTGAATATAAAGTTGTCAGTGACCACAAGATCCACATCTACCAAGAAAATGTATTGATTCGTGATTTAATCCGTCAATTGGTTTATGAAGGGATCGCTATCGACCAGATTTCTTTTGAAGGGGAAAACCTAGAGTCGTATTTCAAAGAGTTAGTGACAAGTGAAGGGGGAAATTAAGATGTTGAATTTTATTCGGGCAGATTTGTATCGTTTATCTAAAAGTAAAAGTTTTTGGATCACAGAAGGAATTATTTTATTGTTGGTGATTTTAGCGGTTGTTTCAAATGGTGACGTGGGAGTCACCCTGGGAGATAGTACGCAAACCACAGGCAGCCTTGCCGAAATGACGGGCTTTCTTGCAATCCAGACCAGCCTGTCTTCCATGTTATTGTATTATTCACTGCCGTTAGTGATGCAAGTTTTAGGGAGTGAGTACACGAAAGGGACGATGAAGAATATCATTACCGTCGGTGTTTCTAAACCCGCCTATCTCTTTGGAAAATTCTTGGTGTATGCGTTGGTACTTGTCTTGCAAATTTTGGCTATTTGCTTAGTGAGCTTTGTTGCGGGGACGATCATTGGCGGTACCGGCTTTGAAGACATCTCTCAGCTAGAAAACTTAGTGTATTATTTCGCTGGCTTTGTATTGATCTTATTGGCTACCTCATCCTTTGCCTTGTTGGTGTTGTATTTGACCAAAAATACAGCAGTCAGCGTGTTGGCGACGATCTTTATTCCGATGGGCTTTGCGATTGCACGTTTTTCTTTGCCAACCTGGAAATTTTTAGAATACTTGGATTTCCAAGGCGGATTAGAGATGGTGACTATGACCACTTTCAAAACGTGGGAAATGGTTCAACCAATTTTTGTTGGGAGTCTGATCAGTTTGTTGCTTTGTCTTTTGGCTGCACATCTGGTGTTTAAGAGACAAGAATTATAAAGAAAAGAAAAACGTCCAACAGGACCGACCGAAAAAGGTCAGACTGTTGGACGTTTTTGTCCGTGTAGCTAGTGTTTAATGGGACTTAGCAGACTGCTGCCAAGACAAAGTCAAACGAAACGTCTCTTCGGTTGTATCCAGTTGAATCTTCCCCTCTAATGCATGAGTCAATGCCGCAATGATATACAGACCAAGTCCAGCTTGCTGTTTGTGCCGTGAAAGGTCTTCCGTATAAAAGCGGTGAGTCAATTTTTCTGGGTGCTGGATCGGTGTCCTCAGCTGATTTTCCTGTTGGAAAACGATGCGATCTCCTTGTTGTTTCAAGCGGATCGTTCCCGTTTCATTGCCATGTTCCAGCAGATTACCAAGGACATTTTGAAAAATACGCTGCCAACTTTTTTTATCTGAAATGATCATGATATTGGGTTGGATCGCAACCGCCAGTGATAAATGGTTTTCCTCAAAAGAAGGATAGAGCTGGAGCAGTTCCTCCTCCAGCAAACGAGAAAGATCGAATTCTTCTAAGGTCAAAGCCAGTTGATTGTCTTTGAGGCGCTGATAGGTCAATAACTGTTCCAGATGATTTTCGACTTTTTCTAGGTTACTGCTGACTTTTTCCAACAGCTGCAGCTGTTGGTTGTTGAGGGTCGTATCGGCTTGCAGCAGTTGTGTGTAGCCGCTGGCGACCGTTAAAGGGGTGCGCAAGTCGTGAGAGATATTTTGAATGGCTTGTTCCAATTGCTGGTTTTCTTGCAGCATTTGATAGTGTTGCTGCTTATTTTTTCTAAGTATCTGATTGTTTAACAAGGCGATCGCTTTTAAAGCGGGCACGCGGGTCTGCAAATGGATCTCTTGATTTGTTTCGATTTCGCTGATTCTTGCTAATTGTTGGTGGTACTTTTTCAGATCATACAGTAAAAATAGCCAGTAACCGATCAATAAAGCAACGATCAAGGCAGCGAAAAACTGAAGTATATGCATGGGGTTCCTCCTTTTTAAGCTAACTTGATGCCGATGCCCCAGACAGTATCGATATACGCTTCCTCTGGATCGAGTGTTTTGATTTTGCTGCGTAAATGGCTGATATGGACATTGATCGTGTTTTCTTCACCGTAATAGGGTTCTTGCCAAACAGCTTCATAGAGCATTTCTTTCGTATAAACTTTTTTGGGGTTGGCTAAGAGCAGGGAAAAAATCTCAAACTCCTTTTTCTTCAACTGAACCGTTGCTTCTCCTCGTTGCAGCTGAAACGAGTCAGGCAACAGTTGAATGTTTTTATACGAGAGGCTGCTGGCAACAGGAGGGGCTTGTTTATTTGTGCGCAACTGAACAATGATACGGGCTTTTAATTCTTCGACATTGAAGGGTTTGGTCAAGTAATCATTGGCACCCGCCAGCAAAAGGGTGGAAACATCGGCTGGTTCATCTAAGGCAGTCAAGATAATGACGGGGACCGTGGAGGTTTGGCGAATCTCTTGCAAGACTTGTGTCCCATCTTTACCAGGGAGCATTCGATCTAGCAAAATCAAGTCGAAAGCATCTTGCTGAAAAAGTAGCAGACCTTCCGTGCCTGAATAGGCTTGCTGGACAGTATAGTCAGCTGCTAAAATAGTAGCCAACATTTCGCTGATCTCATTGTTGTCTTCGATAATCAAAATTTTCATTTGGTTTTCCCATTCTCCTTGCATTTATTTCATCTATTATAAGCAATTCCGCACGAAAAAGCATTAGTTGCTTTTAAAAAAGAAAATGGCTGATTTTTCGCAAAAACGGTTCTTTTTCGGTTAGAATAAGAGAAAAGCCATAAAGGAAGTTAGAACGATGAAGGTATCTATTGAGCAAGCAATCGCAGCGGTCACCGCCGCACCATCCGTGACCTTTTTGACGGGGGCTGGTGTTTCGACCCCATCTGGCATTCCTGATTACCGTTCCTTAAAAGGGGTCTATCAAGGAGTGGCACAACCAGAGTATTTGTTAAGTCATGACTGTTTAGAAAACGAACCGGAAACATTTTATCAGTTCGTTAAGCACCTCTACCATCCTCAAGCACAGCCAAATATCATTCATCAAAAAATGGCTGAGCTGCAAGCGAAGAAAACCGTCTGGGTCGTTTCGCAAAACATCGATGGCTTGCATGAAAAAGCAGGCAGTCACCAAAGAATCGATTTTCACGGCTCTTTGTACAACTGTTATTGCCGAAAATGCGGCAATCAGGTACCTTGGCAAGCGTATTTGCAAGATTGGCACCATGCAGGGTGCGACGGTCAGATTCGGCCAGCGATCGTGCTTTACGGGGAAGGATTTACTGATGAAACCATTGAAGGAGCCATTCAAGCCGTTGCTCAAGCCAACCTGACGGTGGTCGTGGGGACTTCGCTGCAAGTCTATCCTTTTGCAGGGTTAGTCGATTACAGCCAGCAGGTGTTGGTCATCAATAAGGAACCATTGGCGATCCCGAATGAATATGGCATGTTGACCGCAGCAGCCGAAACGTTTTTCCAGAAAATTGAATGAAGGAGTTTATGATATGACACAACGTACCGAAAAAGAGAAAATGATTGCTGGCGAATTGTACTTTTCCCCAGATCCAGAATTGGTGGCAGATCGAAAATATGCCCGTGAACAAATGAACCTGATCAACCAAGAAACTGATACAAAAATCAAAGAGCAGTTACTAAAAGAAACTTTCGGCTCTGTGACTGGTCGAATCTATATCGAACCGAATGTCCGCTTTGATTATGGCTACAATATTTCTGTCGGCAAAAACTTCTATGCTAACTACGACTGTGTGCTATTAGATGTTTGCCCGATTACCTTTGGCGACAATTGTATGCTGGCACCCAATGTTCGGTTGTTTACGGCGACTCATCCATTACATCCGGTCAAACGAAATAGCGGCTTAGAATTAGGGGCACCGATCGTGATTGGCGATAACGCGTGGATCGGTGGCGCGGCCACGATTTTGCCAGGGGTCCGCTTAGGCAACAATGTCGTGGTAGGCGCTGGCAGTGTCGTTACCAAATCATTCCCCGACAATGTCGTGCTGGCGGGAAATCCAGCACGGGTCATCAAGACGATCGACTTAGAAGAAGAAAACAACCAGCAAGATCCCTTGGCTGTTCAGCGGGCAGCGATCGATGACATTGATTGGCAACTCACGCATCTTTTGGAAAAACGTATGAGCACGGTCAACGAAATCGTACAATTGAAGAAAAGCAGTCAATTGCCAGTATTAGATGAAAATCGTGAAGAGAAAGTGCTGGAAAACATTCGGCAGGCGATTTCTAATCAAGCCTATGAAGAAACGATTTTGGCTATGTTTCAATCAATTATGAACCACTCAAAAACCTATCAAGAGAATCAATTGGAGGAATGAGTATGGATGGAGGAACACGTCGAGAAAACATTTTAGCGGCATTGAAGCAAGCGGACAAAGCGATCAGTGCCAGCAAACTGGCAGAATCCCTCGGAGTCAGCCGTCAAATCATCGTTGGGGACATTGCCTTATTGCGAGCAGCTGGTGAAGCGATTGTGGCTACGGCTCGCGGCTATCGTCTGCAAGCGCTGTTGGATGAGGCAGGGCATGTAAGTAAGCTAGCGGTGCAGCATCGACCTGAACAAACGGAAGAAGAATTGCGCATCTTTGTCGCTTGTGGTGTGGAAGTGGTCGATGTCATCGTTGAGCATGAGATCTATGGAGAGATCACTGGCAATTTGCAGATTCAAACAGACCAAGACGTGACTGATTTCATCAATAAAACCAAACATGCAGAAGCCCGCTTGCTCTCAGATTTAACCAATGGGGTACACTTGCATACGTTGCGCTACACCGATCCTGCGGCTCTGGAAAAAGCCAAACAACAGTTAGCAGAAAAAGGCATGCTCTATCAAAATTGAGGCGTAAACCATTTTGGCAAGGACGCTTTGCGGAAGTCTTGGCAAATCCTCAGATGAAAAAATTGTGATTTTTTGTTGACAAGGCGTTCATTTTCCAGTAAAGTACTCTTCAACAAGAATAATGAATCTGTTGAGAAGGAAAGTAACCGCGGATACTTCAAAGAGAGACTCTGGTTGGTGGAAAGAGTCAAGTCAGAAGCGATGAAAAATGGCCTTGGAGGATTGATTGTCGATAAGTAGGCAATCACGGATGCGCACTACCGTTACAAAGTGCACCAATCTCTAGCACGACTAGACGTTGGGATGAGGGAAGGGAAACCTTCTAAACAAAAGGTGGTAACACGAGTATTCGTCCTTTTACTAGCAAACGCTGGTAAAAGGACTTTTTTTATACCCAAAATCAAATAGCACCACACACGAAGAATTGGTAAGTACAAAAGCACGTTTTTTCAACAGAGAGCTTCGGTAGCTGAAAAGAAGCATCAAACGACTTTTAGAAAATGGCCAAGGAGTGATTCGTTCCGAGCAGTAGTTTGCAAGGCGACGACGGTAGCGACCGTTATCTGGCTAGAGTATGATCGTACTCGAAAAGGAGCTGTATGCGAGTGCAGCTTAAACTGAGGTGGTAACACGCAAAAAGGCGTCCTCAAACAAGTCACAGGTGACTTGTTTGAGGATGCCTTTTTTTATTGAAAAAGACAAGAACTAGGGGGAAGACGATGATTTCATTAAAAGACATATCAGTAACATTCAATCAACCAAAGAAACCCGCGATCCAAGCGGTCAAAAACGTATCGATCGAGATCGACAAAGGGGACGTTTACGGAATCGTGGGCTACTCAGGCGCCGGGAAAAGTACACTCGTCCGTGTAATCAACTTATTGCAGCGCCCAAGTAGCGGCAGCGTCGTCGTCAATGGTACCGAGCTGACCACGCTTTCTGCGAAAGCCCTGCGAGAAAAACGGAAAACGATCGGAATGATCTTTCAGCACTTCAACTTGATGGACAGCCGCAATGTTTTTGATAACGTGGATTTCTCCTTAAAATATGGGGGACGGTCCAAACAGGAACGTCATCAGAAAGTAACCGAGCTGTTAGCATTGGTGGGATTGGAAGAAAAAGCCCAAGCGTATCCTAGCCAACTATCTGGAGGACAAAAACAGCGGGTCGCGATTGCCAGAGCGTTAGCGAATGATCCAGAGATCTTGCTTTGTGATGAAGCAACCAGCGCCCTTGATCCGAAAACGACCTTACAGATATTGGCTTTGTTGAAAAAATTAAATCGAACCCTCGGCTTGACTATCGTGATCATTACTCATGAGATGCAAGTCGTCAAAGAAATCTGCAACAAAGTGGCAGTGATGGAAGACGGCGAAGTCATCGAGCAAGGTTCAAGCGTTCAGATTTTCAGTCAACCAGAAAAACCATTGACCAAAGATTTCATCCGAACGGCGACGCACATCGACCAAGCCTTAGAAACGATCCTTGGCAGTTCGAAGTTTTCTTCCTTGGCACCAAATGAATGGCTGGTGGAGCTGTCCTATGTTGGCGATCAAACCAATGAACCACTGATCGCCCAATTGTACAGCCGCTACAAAGTGACCACCAATATTCTTTACGGCAACGTGGAGATCTTGCAAGAAGTGCCGATCGGCAGCTTAGTCGTTAGCTTATCTGGCGAATACCAACAGCGTAAACATGCCTTAGAATACTTGAAGGCTCAAGGAGTTTACACCAATATTTTAAAAGAAAATCATGCAGAACCATTAAACAATGTGATTAAAGGAGGATTTTAGATGGCTGCCTTATTAGAAAGATATTTTCCCAATGTTGTTGCGATCCAAGATGAATTTGTGACAGCAACGATCCAAACCTTGTATATGGTTTTTTGGACCTCTTTGATTGCGGGCATCTTAGGTATCTTGTTAGGGATCGTCTTGGTAGTGACTCGACCGAATGGGATTTTAGAAAATCGACCGCTCTTTGAATTTCTCGATAAAGTCATCAATGTGGTCCGCTCGATCCCCTTTATTATCTTATTGACGTTACTAGGAACCTTTACCCGATTCCTTGTTGGAACGACCATCGGCGAAACAGCAGCATTGGTTCCTCTGATTGCTGGGATCATTCCTTTCTTTGCTCGGCAGATCGAGATCGCCTTGCTAGAAGTTGACCCTGGTGTCGTAGAAGCAGCTGAAGCGATGGGCACCAGTCCTTTCGGTATCATTTTTCGGGTCTATTTACCAGAAGGCGTGGCGGGAATCATTCGGGTCTCTGCGTTGACCGTGATCAATGTGATCGGATTGACCGCTATGGCAGGAGCAGTTGGCGCTGGCGGTTTAGGCAACTTAGCCATCACCCGCGGGTACAACCGATTCCAGACCGATGTCACGATCATGGCGACCTTGATCATCTTAGTATTCGTTTTTATCAGTCAATTTGTCAGCAACCTACTCATTAAACGAGTATCACACTGACCACTACTTACGTACAAATAAAAAAACAAGCAAGTCTATGGAGGAAACAAAAATGAAAAAAATCGTACAATCAATCGTCTTAGGGGCAGCATTATTATTTATTACAGGATGCGGAAACAATGGCAGTGCCGCAGCCAATGATCAAGAAGAAGTGACGGTGAAATTAGGGGTGATCGGGGCGGACACCGACGTCTGGGACGATGTCAAGGATCGTTTGAAAGACGAAGGCATCAATTTAGAATATGTCCAATTCTCTGATTACAACCAACCCAATGCAGCTTTAGCTGATGGTTCCATCGACCTTAATTCATTCCAACACCAATTTTTCTTGGACAACTATAATGAAGAATTTGGTACTGATCTCGTATCGATCGGCAATACAGTCAATGCGCCATTAGGCATTTATTCCGACAAAGTGACGGATGTCAACGATTTGGCGGAAGGAGCTAAAGTTGCGATCCCTAATGATGTGACCAATGGTGGTCGGGCATTGCTTTTATTACAGTCAGCTGGATTGATCAAAGTGGATGAAGCAGCCGGACAAACACCAACGGTCGCGGATATTACAGAAAACCGTTTGAACTTAGAAATTTCAGAACTTGATGCAGCGCAAACCGCCCGGGCACTTTCGGATGTCGATGTTTCGGTCATCAATAGCGGCATGGCGGTGGATGCAGGATTTGTACCAACCGAAGATGCGATCTTTTTAGAGCCTGTTGATGAAACGGCCCGTCCTTACGTCAACATCATTGCCGCCCGTAAAGAAGAGGAAGACAATGAAGTTTACCAAAAAGTGGTCGCGGCTTACCAAACAGAGGATACGAAAAAAGTCATCGAGGAAACGTCAAAAGGATCAAGCGTTCCTGCTTGGGAAACCTTTGGGGCAAAATAAGCACCATGTAATTTGATAAAAAAACTGAAAAAGCATGTATAAAAAGGAGAGATTTGATTATGACAACAGCAACTATTACGAAAGCAGCCATCAAACCATTTATCCAAGAGCGTTTAGCCGCTTATCAAGCCTTGGCATTAGATATCCACAATCACCCAGAAGTCAGCAACTATGAGTTTTATTCAGCCGATGCCCTGATCGCCCAATTAGAAAAAGAAGGCTTTGCTGTTAAAAAGGATGTGGCAGGCCATCGCACCGGCTTTGATGCCCGCTATGTCAGTGGGAAACCGGGTCCGACGATTGCCTTTTTAGCCGAGTATGATGCGTTACCTGGCATCGGTCATGCCTGCGGACACAATCTCTTCGGGACTTATTCCGTCTTAGCTGCCAGTGCTCTGCAACCTTTCATCGATGAGCTAGGCGGGGAGATTCGAGTCTATGGGACGCCAGGAGAAGAAGGTGGAGAAAATGGTTCCGCTAAAGGCAGTTTTGTCCGTGAAGGGTTCTTCGATGATGTCGATGCCGCTCTTTGTGTCCATCCAGCCCATCGCTATGGCAAAACGACGGCTTCATTAGCCAATGATCCAGTGGATATCAAGTTTTATGGTCGGGCTTCCCATGCGGCAGCTGCACCAGAAAAAGGCATCAACGCGTTAGAAGCATTGCTGCAAGTCTTTAACGGGATCAATGGGTTGCGCCTGCATTTACCAAAAGATGTCAATATTCATGGTGTGATCACCGATGGCGGCGTGGCAGCCAATGTCGTGCCAGAATATGCAGCCGGTCGTTTTTATTTACGAGCTGCCAATCGAGCAACCTTGAATGATGTCTACGAGAAAGTCGAAAACATCGTAAAAGGAGCCGCTTTAGCTACGGGAGCGACCTATGAATTTGGTTTGTTCCAAAACTCCGTCGACGATGTGATCGTGACACCAAGTTTTGATGAGATCTTCTTCGCCCATGCCCAAGAAGCGGGCGTACCTGCCGATGAGATCGATACGGAAGCCAAAACAAGCCTTGGTTCGTCTGATGTCGGCAATGTCAGCCAAGTGATTCCAACGATCCAACCCACTGTTTCGATTTCAGATGATTACATTGCGGGGCATTCGGAAGAATTCAAAGCCGCTGCCAAGAGTGAAAAAGGCTTGCAATCGATCGCCATCGCGGCGGAACTTTTAGCGCTGACGGCATTAGACCTTTTTGAGCAGCCAGCGTTATTAGAAAAAATCAAAGCCGATCATCAAGAAAGCCTAGCGAAAGGCAATTAATGCCAAAACCGTGAAGGAAGATAGTCAATAGTATAGAAAAAAAGTCTCTGCCGCAAAATGTCGGTAGAGACTTTTTAGTTAGTCGATGACTAAAATGCCTTCTTTCAATGAAAAAGGATTTTGTTGATTGATATGATCGTAGAACATGACCCCGTTCAAATGATCGATCTCATGCTGAACGACGATCGCAGGATAGTTCTTCAAACGAACTTTTTTCTTTTTGCCGTTGATGTCGTAATAGCTGATCGTGATCCGGGCATGGCGTACCACGTAGCCAGGGACTTCACGGTCCACGGACAGACAGCCTTCGCCTTCACCCAAACAAGCTTCTTGCACGGAATGACTTAAAATTTTGGGGTTGTATAGAACATCTTTAAAATCAGGTTCTGTTTTTTCTGGGTCGCTACTAGGGACGAGGACCGCTGTGATTCGTTTTGAAATATCTAATTGAGGAGCTGCTAGACCAACGCCGCCTCTTAATTCAAGTTCTTCTGCCTTGACTGGGTCTTGGCTGTTTTCTAAAAAGGTCATCATTTCTTTTCCTAGTGCGATATCTTCTTCGCTCAAAGGAAAAGGTACTTCTTTTGCTACTTCACGCAAGGTTGGATTGCCTTCGCGAATAATATCATCCATTGTAATCATTGATGATGTGATTCCTCCTACTATGTAAAAATGACGAAAGCAAGTTTCGTTCCTAATAAAGTGTACCATAAGTGTAGAAAGAAGGGCATAAGAAAGTTTAAACGGTAAAGCTTTCTTATTAAATGAAATGATATTTCTATATTAATGATTTAATTATGAAATATAGTTGCGAACGGGAAAAGAATCAGTTATAATGCTTTTATAGAAAACGGTATCACGAAAGTGACCCACCAAGGAGGCAAAGAGATGTTCGGCTTTTCTGTATTTATGAACGAAGACTTGACGGCAGCAGAACTTGAGCAGATGACTGCGATGGCATCAGGCTTTAAAGGGATTTTCACCTCCATGCACATACCAGAAGATGATCGCAGTACTTACCGGCAGCGTTTGACGGACTTGGGAGGTTTCGCAAAAGACCATCAGCTGTCTTTAATGGTAGATATTTCTGGAAACGCATTAGCAGAAGCGGGCTTTTCCATCGACAATCTGGCGGAACTAAGGGAGATCGGTGTCACTGGTTTACGAATGGATTATGCGATCGATAATCAGCAAATCGCAGCTTTTTCAAAGGAAATGACCATTAGTTTGAATGCCAGTACATTGACGGAAAAAGACATTCGAGAGCTGCAGGCGTATGGAGCCGATTTTACTCGTTTGGAAGCTTGGCACAATTATTACCCCCGACCAGAAACGGGACTGGATGTTGGCTGGTTTCAGGAGAAGAACCGCTGGTTGAAAGCACAAGGCTTTTTCGTCCAAGCCTTTGTTCCAGGGGATGCCAAGAAACGCGGACCGTTATTTCAAGGATTACCCACACTGGAAAAACACCGCAACTGGTCGCCTTTTGCCGCAGCGATCGACTTATTGGCAACTGGCTCAGTCGATGCTGTTTACATTGGCGATGGCATGGTTTCTGAAAAAAGTGCCCAGCAGTTTGCGACGTATCTGCAAGAAGCGCGGATCGTTTTGCGGGTCAAAGATCTTGGTTCCACTTACTTTGAACACGTCTTAGGGAATCACCAAAATCGTTACGATGAAGCTCGGGATGTCTTGCGCAGCGCCGATGCCCGTTTCAATGCCATTCCAGAAGTCAAACCTGAACTTAGTCAAGAGCGGCCAGTGGGGGCTGTGACGATCGATAACCAAGAGTACTTGCGCTATATGGGAGAGATCCAGGTGTGCAAACGACCTTTGCCGGCAGACCCAAAAGTCAACCTCGCCGCTCAGGTGATACCAGCCGATCTGCCGTTGATCCAACAAATCAAAGCAGGGATGCGATTTAAATTAGAAAGAGATGATTCCGATGAATAAAATCAATTTAGACAAATTAACGACCGAACGACGCAATAGCGAAACGAGCAATTTAGATGAAATGACGATTTTAGAAGCGTGTCAAAAAATGAACCAAGAAGATCAAAAAGTTGCCTATGCGGTGGAAAAAGAAATTCCTAGTATTGAAAAAGTGATTGAACAAACCATCGTCGCTTTTAAAAAGGGCGGACGCTTGATTTATCTTGGCGCTGGGACGAGTGGTCGATTAGGCGTCTTGGATGCGGCCGAATGTGTCCCAACCTTTGGGGTATCACCTGAGATGGTGGTCGGTTTGATCGCCGGTGGCGAAGAAGCGATGACGGTCGCTGTCGAAGGAGCAGAAGACTCCTTAACGCTAGGGAAACAAGACCTTATCGATTTGAAGTTGAACCAAAATGATATGGTGATCGGGATCGCTGCCAGTGGCAGAACCCCTTACGTGATTGGGGCGCTTGACTATGCCAATGAGCTCGGTGCCACAACGGCTACGATCGCTTGTAATAAAGATGCGGAGATCTCTCAGCATGCCAGCTTTCCAATCGAGGTCGATTGTGGACCAGAATTTCTGACAGGTTCGACTCGTTTGAAATCAGGGACTGCCCAAAAATTGATTTTGAATATGATTTCGACGTTATCGATGGTAGGGATCGGCAAAGTCTACAATAATTTGATGGTCGACGTGAAAGCGACCAACGAAAAATTGGTGGAACGCTCAAAACGGATCATCATGCAGGCGACTGAAGCTGATTATGAAACAGCCGCCGCGGCATTTGAAGAAGCAGATCAGAATGTCAAATTGGCGATCGTGATGCTGTTGACTGATAGCACGAAAGACGAAGCACAAGCAAAACTTGCCACGGCACAAGGGTTTGTCAAAACGGCGTTAGGAGGAGAAAAGTAATGGCAAAAGAAACACTAACGGTAGAAGAGTTAGCGGAGAAGATTTTTCAAGAAGCCGGCGGAATGGACAACGTAGAAACAGTCAATCACTGTATGACTCGCGTACGAATGACCGTCCGCGACCACGACAAGGTCGATCAACAAGGGTTAAAAGAGATTCCCGGTGTGATGGGTGTGGTCAATGATGAGCAGCTGCAAGTCATTATCGGACCAGGGAAAGTCAACAAAGTAGCCAATGCAATGGTGGCAAAAGCTGGTGTTGATTTAGGGCAAGAGATCCCACCGCAAAAATCAGGCAAAGAGGCGTTATCAGAAAAAACGGCAGAGATGAAAGCAGCCCAAAAAGCCAAACAAAAATCATCGCCATTAAAGTCGCTGCTGAAAGATATTTCTAATATCTTTGTTCCAATGATTCCAGCCTTCGTTGGTGCAGGACTCGTCGCAGGGATCGCTTCTGTTCTGACCAACATGATCACGGCTGGCCGATTAGATGGAGATACTTGGAATTATTATGTCATGATTTTAAACGTCCTCAGAAATGGGATGTTCACCTATTTAGCGATCTTTACTGGGGTCAATGCAGCGCAGGTCTTTAAAGCCAATCCAACCCTTGGTGGCGTGATCGGTTCGATCATCTTGCTGACAGGTATGAACCCAGAAGCCCCGATCCAAAACTTGTTCACTGGCGAAGCTTTAGCTGCCAACCAAGGAGGGATCATCGGTGTGATCTTCGCAGTATGGCTTTTGGCGAAATTAGAGGCAGTGCTGCATCGAGTGATTCCTGAAGCGATCGATATTATCGTGACCCCGACGTTGTGTTTGCTGATCATCGGTTTGACGGAGATTTTCTTGATCATGCCATTGGCAGGTCTGATCTCTGACAGCTTAGTCGGTTCGATCACTTGGGTCTTGAACGTGGGCGGTGCTTTCTCTGGGTTTGTCTTAGGGGCGGCCTTCCTACCAATGGTCATGTTTGGTTTGCATCAAATTTTGACCCCGATCCACATTCAAATGATCGAAGCAACAGGCAGCACGCAATTATTACCGATCTTAGCCATGGCTGGTGCTGGTCAAGTCGGTGCAGCTTTAGCCTTATGGGTACGACTACGTAAAGACAAAGAGCTTTCTGAAATGATCAAAGGCGCATTGCCAGTTGGGATCTTAGGCATCGGCGAACCATTGATCTACGGAGTGACGTTGCCATTAGGTCGACCATTTATCACTGCTTGTATTGGTGGTGGGATCGGTGGTGCGGTCATTGGCGCTTTGACAAATATCGGCGCAACGGCGATTGGACCATCAGGACTAGCTTTGATCCCCTTGATTGCCAACGGCCGTTGGATGGGCTATATTTTCGGCTTGTTAGCAGGCTATGCTGGCGGCTTCGTTGCCACCTACTTCTTTGGGATTCCGAAGGATCGCTTAGAAGCAGTCAAAGAAAGCGAGGCAGAAGAAGAAAAACCAGCTGCAACCGTTACTGTGCAACCGCAACCAAAACAAACGAGTGAAACGGCTGCAAAGGAAACGACAGCAACTCCATCAAAAGAACCGATCGATACCCCTTTATACGCAGTAGCCACAGGCACGACAAAAGCGATCAGTGCATCAAGTGATCCGGTATTTTCGCAAAAAATGATGGGCGACGGGTATTTCGTCTTGCCAGACAATGGTGCGATCTATGCACCAGCAGCAGGAACCGTCACGACGATTTTTCCCACGAAACATGCATTGGGGATCAAGACTGCCAGCGGGCTAGAGATTCTGCTGCACATGGGTGTTGACACCGTCGAATTGCAAGGAGCACCTTTTGAGATCCTGGTGGAGGAAGGCCAAGCCGTGACACCAGCTACCCAAGTTGCCCAAGTCGATTTGGCACAGTTGACGGCTAAAGGCAAAGCTTCTGAGATGCTCGTGATCATCACCAATATGGAGCAAGTAGCCAATATCGAAGGGGTACCAGGAACAGAAACAAAAGCGGGTCAAGCCGTCATGCATGTGGCAACGATAAAATAATGTTAATACCTCTATCGGATAAAGATAGAGGTTTTTTTTAAGAAGTTACTAAATAGATTGCGAAAAATTTTCCTTTATGTTACAGTTTCGTTACAAAGGGAGTGATCCCATTCGAGGAGGCAATGAGGATGAAAAAAATAATTTGGTTCGGACTAATGACGCTAGCTTTTTCACCACTGATGGTTCATGCAGATGAAACAGCTACGAGTGAAAGTGGCAATCAGGCTACCGTTAGCGAGACGCTTTCATCAGAGGAGCAATCAGGAACGGATCAGACACAAGCTGCTGTCCAAGAAAGTACAGTAGAAAATCAAGAGACGGATCAATCCGCTGCTTCAGAAACTACGACTACCGAGAATCAAGAACCAGTCGATTCCGAAGCTGTTATTGCCTCGATCCAAGCAGAGACGGGGACGCAAGATGTCAGTGAGATCAACACGTTAGCCGATGAACCTAGTTCGCTGCGTAGCGCCTTAACCCAAGGGATCACTGAAGGAAGTGTGACCGCATTTACCCAAGAACAGTTGGACCAGTTGACAGATGAAGAATTGACCAATGGCAATCGCCTGGCGCTACGTTATTCCAGTGATGCGATGGGCTTTGATATTGCTTACTTAGCAAAAATCATCGGTGCCTTGTTTGTCGATCAGACGTTATCCTGGGAAGCCATTGAGCCGCAACTGGCTTTTGATGCAAATAGCTACGCCAGTTTTGCTGACTTGATTCCTGTTGTGGATCAGCTGCAGGAATATTTACGGGTCGTCTATCCAGCAGACGGAGTCTTTTTACATTTGAATCAAGCCGTTTCCAACGAATGGATGATCTCAATTTTGACCAATTTAAATCAGATGGAACAAGAGATGCAAGTCGATCCAGGTGCCTTTGTCCCAGGACGGATCTCTTATATCATTCAAGCGGCAAATGATTCCATGTATCTGCCTACAGGCACGCAAACGAGTACGACTGAAGAAGCGACCGCAACATCGACGAGTGCTCAAGAAACAGCGACAACGACTTCTTCGAAAGAGGCCAACGCTACTGCCGATGGTGAAAAAACATTACCTAAAACCAATGAAGCGCCAAGCTATACCTTACTGATCGCAGGTGTTATCCTGCTGCTGATTGTTTTCTTGATTCTATGGCGCCGCAAGAAAAAATGATTGTTATTTATAATCGTCAGAATTAAAAAATAGCAACCTTCGTTTTCCATCAGGGAAACGAAGGTTTTTTGTTTTCAGAAATTTCATTGGTTATTTCTTTTCAAATAACACCCTTTATAAAAAGACCAGAATCGATTCCTTCATAAAAAAGTCAAATTTAAATTCTTGCATTCTCTGGTGAGGGGTGTATAATGACACAGTGTCATATGACAACGTGTCATATCGAGAGCTGTGATTTATTTTAAATTAGAAAGGAGTTGCTTGTGATGCCGACCGATACATTTTTTCACTTGCCGCCAGAAAAACAAAAGCGCATCTTAAATGCGGCGAAAAAAGAATTCTCAAGACTGCCGCTGAAAGACGCCTCGATCGCCAACATCATCAAAGATGCCGAGATTCCTCGCGGGAGTTTTTACCAATACTTCGAAAACAAAGAAGATCTTTATTACTATTATTTCCATACGTTGAAAAAAAATAGTCAGCGAGATCTGCTGAAATCGATCCAACATGAAAACGGGGATCTGTTTGCGGGGTTCGAATGGTACTTTTCACGGATGATCGCCGAGGTTTTCAAAGGCAAAAACGCAAACTTTTACCGCAATTTATTTATGAGTATGGATTATCGTTCCTTCCATAAAGTCGTGCCAGAGATGCAGCACAAGATGCATCAAGAAAACAAAGCCGATCGGCAGAAGCAGCAAGCCATCTTTTTGTCAGAGGTCGACAAAGATTTATTGAAAGTCAAAGACGACCATGAGTTGAAAATGCTGATCCAGCTGCTGATGCATACCGTCTTTTCGACGATTGCCGAAGCCTATCGCCAATCAGCGTTTGATCCAGACTATGATCCTGCCGAAGCGATCGCTGATTTCAACAGTAAAGTCCGCTGGTTAAGAGAGGGCGCAAAAAAAGAAAGAGGGGAAACCTATGATTAAGCTGATAAAACGCGTATCCGTCATTTCCATAATCATGGCAGTGGTGTTTATGGTGATCCAAGTCGTTTCTGATTTGTATCTACCGACATTGACTTCCAATATTATCAACAATGGGGTGGCGACAGGCGACATTGATTACATTTGGAAAACCGGCTTTTACATGATCGGCTTTTCATTGATCAGTATCATCGCCGCTTTAGGAAATACGTATTTCGCAACAAGAGAATCACAAAAATTAGGACAAAAACTACGTTCGGACATTTACCAAAAAGTTGAGAATTTTTCTTCTCGATCTTTTGATAAATTTGGGACCGCATCATTGATTACAAGAACCACCAACGACGTCAACCAAATTCAAATGGTGACGCAAATGTTTTTACGTATGATGATCAATGCACCGATCACACTGATTGGGGCGAGTTTCTTGGCCTATCAAAAAGATGCCCAATTAACACGAATCTTTTTAGTCGTTATTCCTATCATGCTGGTATTGGTCGGCGGTATTATGTATTTTGCCGTTCCTTTATTCAAAAGTATGCAAAAGAAAACCGACCGTTTGAACTTAGTCTTTCGTGAAGGCTTGACGGGGGTCCGCGTTATTCGGGCATTTGACAAGACGGATTATGAAGCGAATCGCTTTGATGAAGCCAACAAAGATTACACCCACACCGCGATTAAAGTAAACACCATCGTGGCATTGATGATGCCATTGATGACGTTGATCATGAGTGGGACGAACATTGCCATCACATGGTTTGGGGGACATTATATTGCCGAAATGACCTTAGAAGTCGGAAACTTGATTGCGTTTATGACCTATGCAATGCAAATTTTGATCAGCTTTATGATGCTGTCCATGATCTTCGTGATGGTGCCAAGAGCCCAAGCATCAGCTGACCGGATCAACGAAGTCTTAAATGAAGAAGATGAAATTCTCGATCCAAAAACACCAGCAACATTGAGCTTACAAGGGGACCAAGCAACCTTGGCCTTTGACCATGTCGCGTATCGCTACCAAGGCGCTGAGAAATTGGCGTTGGAAGATATCGATTTTCAAGCAAAATCTGGTGATTTTGTTGCCATCATCGGTGGGACGGGCTCAGGGAAAACGACCTTAGTCAATCTCTTGCCTCGTTTGTACGATGTGGAGTCTGGTGCAATCAAAATCAATGGGGTCAATATTGCAGAAGTCACCCAGCACAATCTAAGAGAAGTCGTGGGCTTTGTTCCGCAAAAAGCGGTACTGTTTTCTGGTACCATTCGTGAAAATATGAAATACGGAAAACCCGATGCATCAGATGAAGAAATCTGGCAAGCCTTAGAGATCGCCCAAGCCAAAGATTTTGTCTCCGAACTGGCAGATGGCTTAGATAGCCGTGTAGAACAAGGCGGCGGCAACTTCTCTGGTGGACAACGTCAACGTTTAGCGATCGCTCGTGCGTTAGTGAAACAAGCAGATGTCTATGTCTTTGATGATTCCTTCTCCGCACTGGACTTCAAAACCGATGCCAACTTACGAGCAGCGCTGAAACGCGACATGCAAGACAGCATTATGGTCGTGGTTGCCCAACGGGTCAGCACCGTCATGGATGCCGATACGATCTTAGTATTGGATGAAGGAAAACTCGTAGGAAAAGGAACCCATGAATCATTAATGGCAGACAATGAAACCTACCAAGAAATCGTTTCTTCACAATTGAGAGAGGAGGATCTTGCATGAGTGAAAAGAAAACAACAACACAACACCGTGGTGGACCAATGGGCGGCGGTCCAGGCCGTAACATCGGTGCCAAAGGACCAAAACCAAAAAACTTTTGGGGGACGGTCAAACGGCTTTTCGGGTACATGTCGAAACGCTCCATCGCTATCATCGCCGTCTTCGTTTTAGCGATCGCAGCCGTGATCTTCCAAATCCAAACACCGAAAATTTTAGGGGAAGCGACCACTGAAATTTTTAAAGGTGTCATGATCGGTGCGCAGCAGATGCAAGCCGGCCAACAGGTAACAGAATTTCCTATCGATTTTGAGAAAGTTGGTCAAATCATTTTGATCGCGATCGGCATGTATGTGATTTCAGCCGTCTTCAACTTTCTACAACAATTTATTATGACCCGTGTCTCGCAACGGACGGTTTATGAGCTGCGTCGTGACTTAGATGAAAAAATGAACCGCTTGCCGATCTCTTACTATGATACTCACTCAAATGGGGATATCATGTCACGGGCGATCAATGATATGGATAATATCGCAAGTACCCTGCAACAAAACTTGACCCAATTTATTACGAGTGTCGTGACCTTTATCGGGGTTTTGTGGATGATGCTGACGATCAGTTGGCAACTGACTTTGGTTGCTTTAGCAACGGTTCCTTTAAGCTTGATCGTCGTGATGATCGTCGCACCAAAATCGCAAAAATTCTTTGCGGCACAACAAAAAAGTTTAGGATTGCTCAATGACCAAGTCGAAGAAACTTACGGCGGTCATACCGTTGTCAAAACCTTCAACCATGAAGCCGCCGATCAAGTCGTTTTTGAAGAAGAAAATGACCGTCTGTATTCCGCTGGTTGGAAAGCCCAATTTATTTCAGCGATCATTATGCCCTTGATGAACTTCATTAAAAACTTAGGCTATGTCTTCGTGGCTGTCCTTGGTGGGATCAAAGTGGCGAATGGGAACATGACGTTAGGGGATGTGCAAGCATTCTTGCAATACACCAATCAATTCTCTCAACCAATCACTCAAATCGCTAGCTTACTAAACACCATCCAATCAACCGTTGCATCTGCCGAACGGGTCTTTGAAGTCTTGGATGAAGAAGAAATGACTGATGAGCCTTCTGGATTGCCAGTGGAAGACAGTGAATACAAAGTTCGTTTCGATCATGTTCAATTTGGTTATGCGCCAGACAAATTATTGATGACCGATTTTAATCTGGATGTCAAAGCTGGTGAGATGGTGGCTATCGTAGGACCTACCGGCGCTGGGAAAACCACGCTGATCAATCTCTTGGAACGTTTTTATGATGTTTCTGGCGGTAGCATTCGTTACGATGGCAAAGATACCCGAGACTTGACTCGTGATGAGTTGCGTAGTAATATCTCGATGGTGCTGCAAGATACGTGGTTGTTTACTGGTTCCATCTATGACAACATTCATTATGGAAATGAAAAAGCGACCAAAGAGCAAGTGATCGCTGCGGCGAAAGCTGCCCATGTGGATGATTTTGTTCGCAAATTGCCAGAAGGCTATGATACGGTCTTGAATGAAGAAGCCAGCAACATCTCCCAAGGTCAACGTCAGCTGATCACGATCGCCCGCGCCTTCTTAGCGGATCCCGACGTTTTGATTTTGGATGAAGCAACTTCTAGTGTCGATACGCGGACGGAAATCTTGATCCAAAAAGCAATGGGTCGTTTGTTAGAAAATCGGACCAGCTTTGTGGTTGCTCACCGTCTCTCTACGATTCGTGATGCTGACAATATCATCGTGATGAATCACGGGTCCATTGTTGAGACTGGAAATCATGAGGAATTGATGGCACAAAACGGTTTCTATGCAGACCTATATAACAGTCAATTTTCAGAAGAAGTGGCGTGATCCACTGTTTGTAATGAAAGAAATTCTTCCCCAAATGATGATAAACAGACCGCCAAAGGTTGACTGAAAGAAAGCAGTGATTGTCACTGCTTTCTTTTTTTTATGAATTTTTATCGCTTTAATTTAAATATTTATTGCAATTAACTGGATTAAAATGTATATTAATACATAATTTCGAATAATCCAAGACAAGGAGTGAAACCAATGAGTCATCTTTTTCCTAATTACAGCCGTTTACCCATCGATATCCAGCAAGGCAACGGCAGCTATGTGGTAGATTCGCAAGGCAACCAATATTTAGATTTAACAAGCGGCATCGGGGTCGTTAATCTCGGTTATGGGCATCCCAAAGTGCAAGCCGCATTGATGACACAAGCAGAGCAGATTTGGCATGTGCCGAATTTGTATGACAGCCAGTTGCAAGAAGAAGTTGCCCAAAAGCTGACCCAAAATCAAAAGAGCGCTTCAGACGAGCCGTATCTGGCTTATTTTTGCAATAGTGGCGCTGAGGCGAACGAAGCTGCTTTAAAGTTGGCTCGCAAAGCGACTGGCCGCAGCAAAGTCATTAGTTTTGAACAATCTTTTCATGGTCGAACCTTTGGGGCGATGTCTTTGACTGGGCAAAGTAGTATCCATGATGGGTTTGGACCGTTAGTACCAGAGATGGTGTATGTACCCTTTAATGACCTTGAGGCATTGCAAGCCGTTTTAGATGAGCAGACGGCAGCCGTGTTTTTAGAATTGATCCAAGGCGAAGGCGGTGTGATCCCTGCTGAGGTGGCGTGGGTCCAAGCGGTGGCAGCCCTTTGTCAGGAGTTGGGGGTATTACTGGTGGTGGATGAGATCCAAACCGGGATGGGGCGGACAGGAACACTGTTTGCTTTTGAAGGATATGGCATTGAACCTGATCTTTTTACCGTAGCAAAAGGGCTTGGTAACGGGATCCCTGTCGGAGCGATGCTAGGCAAAAGCCATTTGCAAACGGCTTTTGGACCTGGTAGTCACGGTTCGACCTTTGGTGGCAATAAATTAGCGATGGCCGTTGCTAGTGCCGTTTGCAGTGTGTTGCAAGAAGAGGACATTCAAGTCAATGTTCAATTGCGCCAGCAGCAGTTTCTCGACGGATTGCAAGGACTATCTAAGGTGCAGGCGATTCGTGGGAAAGGATTGATGATCGGTATCGAATTAGCCGATTCGGAAAGCTTGCAATCCGTGTTGACCCAACTGCGGAACCAAGGCCTCCTCGCATTAAAAGCGGGAACCAAGGTTTTGCGCTTGCTGCCGCCTTTAACGATCTCGCAAGAGGAAACGACAGCAGCCTTGGCGATTTTGCAAGCTGTCTTAGCATAATTGCATAAAAATAGATTTTTCGGGCTTTTTTTCTTATAAAAACCGAATAATAGCGAATTTATTTTGAATAGTTTTATAAATAATCATTGACAGAGCGATGGGAGTTTCTTATAATCTTAAGTAAATTCTTTTGAGGAGTGACGTGTTTGAAGGCAGCAATCGTTGGTGTAACAGGGTATACCGGAATTGAATTGATTCGTTTGATCCAGCAACATCCCCAATTGGAGGTGGGCACCTTGCATAGTCATTCTATGCATGAAAATTCATCTGTTTTGTATCCTCATTTAATTGGACTGACAGAGCGGCTGATCGAACCTTTTGATGCAGAAAAAATCCAAAAGGAAAATCAACTCGTGTTTTTTGCGACTCCTGCTGGAATCAGCAAAGAACTCGCAGCGACTCTTGTCGCAAATGACTTTCCAGTGATTGACCTTTCTGGTGATCTGCGATTGAAGGATCGGGATAGCTATCAAAAATGGTATCACCAAGAAGCTGCACCTGCCGAGTTGTTGGCACAAGCGACCTATTCGCTGCCTGAGTTTGCAACGACTCCTGGCAATTTGATCGCCAATCCAGGCTGTTATGCGACTGCTGCCATTTTAGCTGCTGCGCCGTTGGTTCAGCAAAAACTATTCAGCGGTACGTTGATTTTTGATGGCAAGTCGGGTTTGTCGGGTGCTGGTAAGAAATTGACGGACAGCAGTCACTTTGCAACCGCTGCGGATAACATGACGATGTATAAGCCAAATCAGCATCAGCATATTCCTGAGATCATGCAACAGTTTCAGCAATGGGATCAGGCAATGCCGCCGATCCAATTTTCTACCAGCTTACTGCCTGTCAAAAGAGGGATCTTTATGACGCTTTATGCGCCTATCAAAGACGCGATTTCGCAAGAGGACATCTATGAGCAGTACGTAAAAACGTATCAAGACCATCCGTTTGTCCGAGTGCAACCGTTAGGAAAGCTGCCCGAGCTGCGGCAAGTGACGGGAACGAATTTTTGTGACATTGGCATATGTTTCAATCCGCTGACCCAAGTGTTGACCGTTGTCGCAGTGATCGATAATTTAGGCAAAGGGGCTGCTGGCCAAGCGATCCAAAACTTCAATCGATGGGCAAAGATACCAGAAACGACTGGTCTTATGCAAGCACCGTTATATCCATAAAATAGCCAACAGACGCGTGAGGATACTCGTGTCAGCCAGTGGACAATCCGCAAAAAGGTGGCAGTAGGAGGAAAGAAAATGAAAGAAATCGAAGGAACGATCGCAACCCCCAAAGGTTTTTTTGCCGACGGTCTGCATTGCGGTCTGAAGAAAGAGAAAGTCGATCTTGGTTGGATCGTCTCTGAAGTGCCAGCCAGTGCTGCGGCAGTCTTTACCACCAATCAAGTACAAGCGGCACCCATTCTCGTTACAAAGGAAAAAATGCAAGCAGGCACCTTGCAAGGCGTGATCGTCAATGCGGGCAATGCCAATGCTTGTACCGGGGAGCAAGGTTTAAAAGATGCACAAGAGATGGCAGAATTGGCAGCAGCCCAGCTGCATACGAGTCCCGAAGCCTTTGCGGTAGCCTCCACCGGGATCATTGGTAAGAGCTTACCGATGGAAAAAATCACTGCAGGGATTCAGCAACTAAACAGGCAAGGGGATGCCCACCGATTTCAAAGAGCGATTTTGACGACGGATCTGACTGAAAAAAGCAGTGTCATCCAATCAACGATCGCTGACAAAACGGTGACTGTTGCGGGCTGTGCCAAAGGGTCTGGTATGATCCATCCCAATATGGCTACGATGCTGGCCTTTGTTACGACGGATGCGGCGATCGCTCCAGCACTCTTGCAAGCACTGCTGAAAGAATTAACCGACGTTACCTTCAATCAAATCACGGTCGATGGCGATACATCCACCAATGATATGGTGTTAGTTTTAGCCAACGGGTTAGCCAAAAATCCAACAATTGAAGCTGACACGCCAGCTTATCATGAGTTTAAAGGGATGCTCAAAGCAGTTCTGACCGCACTAGCCAAAGCAGTTGCAAAGGACGGAGAAGGCGCCAGCAAATTGATCGAAGCTCACACGAGTGGAGCTGTGACCGATGAAGCAGCCCGAATGATCAGCAAAACCATCGTCGGTTCGCCACTGGTCAAAACAGCCCTCTTTGGCAAAGACCCGAACTGGGGGCGTATCTTATGTGCAGTGGGCTATAGTGGGCAGCCGATCAATCCAGCAACGGTATCGATTGCATTAGCCGACATTCCCGTCTTTGTCCAAGGGACACCGGTAGCTTTTGACGAAACCATCATGCAAGAACAATTGGCGGAAAATGAAGTCAAAGTCGTTGTCGAGCTGAAAGAAGGGGCAGGTGTTGGCACCGCTTGGGGCTGTGATCTGACGTATGACTATGTGAAAATCAACGCACTATATCATACCTGAAAGAAATCAGGTACTAGACAAAAAGGAGCGAGTAGATGGAAACGATCGTAGTAAAAATCGGCGGTGTCGCCTCAGACAATTTAACCCCGTCATTCTTTGAGACGATAGCAGACTGGCAAGCTGCGGGCAAAAAAGTAGTCATCGTCCATGGCGGTGGTCACTACATCTCAGAAATGATGGAGAAAATGGCGTTGACAGTCACGATCAAAGACGGCCTGCGGGTGACCGACCCCCAGACGCTTGAAGTAACTAGAATGGTCCTTTTGGGACAAGTTCAACCGCTGATCACGACCGCTTTCCAGCAAGCTGGGTTCCATGCCGTAGGACTGAATGCTGGCTGTGATCAACTGATTCAAGGAGAAGTCATTGATGAAGAAAAATTAGGACAGGTGGGGAAGGTTCAACAAATCAACGCTGCTTTCCTGCAGCTCTTGACAGAGAAAAAACATGTCCCGATCTTGGCACCGCTAGGAATTACCCCAGAGGGGCAATGGCTGAACATTAATGCCGATGAAGTAGCGTGTCAGGTTGCTGCCAGTTTACAAGCCGAAAAACTATATTTGTTGACGGATGTCCCTGGGATCAAGCAAGAAAGCCAGTGGTTATCGGCTGTTTCTTTTGAAGAGATCCCCCGTTTGATCACCGAAGAAGTAGTCACAGGCGGCATGCTGCCAAAACTAAAAAGTGCGCAGAAAGCCTTGAAAGCAGGGGTAGCTGCCGTTTGTATCACCGATCGAATCGATCATTTAGGAACCCAGATCCTCGCGGCAAGTCCAGCCGCAGCTGTCTGTAGCTGAAGCCATTAGCAACACCCAAATGCCTCTTCTCTACTCATAAAAATGCAAAATTCTGACTTTTCTGTGCTTTTCTTCTTATTTTCTCTAAAAAAAGAATAAAATAGGTAGGGATTTCATTTGCTAGAATTTCGTTTTATCAGTACAATGAGTACATATGTAAGTAGGGGGAGAAACAATGACAGATTTCTTATTGGGGAGCAGTACGAAGTTGCTGACTGTTGCAATCCGGGTAAAAGATCGCGATCAAGCGATTGCCTTTTATCGGGATGTACTTGGTTTTGAGTTGAAAAGAGAAGAAAATGAATTGGCCATCTTTGGTCTAAAAGGATTAGATAGAGAAGTTTTATGGTTGGAAGAAAGCCCGCGTGCCAATGATTACTTCGGCGAGATCAAAAAAATGCAGCGCATCGTCTTAGCCGTATCCTCATTAGAAGAAGCGGCAACTATCGCGAGCAATGCCCAACAAAAAGCGATTGCTTTCGAAGAAGCTCGTTATGAAGCGAATCAATTAGGCTTTATTATAGCTGATCCAGAAGGGAACAAAATTGAAGTCTTATTTACAGCACCCGCAGGAACTGCGGTACCAAAAGACGAAGCAGAATTAATCAAAGCGGCACCTGCAAAAGCGGCTGGCTTATCAAAAGAAGCTCATTTTGGCAAGCTGTATTTAAACGTCAGTGATCTAGCCAAAGAGCAGCTTTTCTTAGAAGAAAGCTTAGGCTTGAAAACAAAAGAAGCCGAAACGAAGGAATTTATCCTCAATGATGGTGACTTCCAAGTCGGCTTGACTGAAGCACAAGGTGGTACGATCGATTTGCCGACCCATGAGGTGCTTGGCTTAGACTTCTTGAAAATCTCCATCAGTCAAGAAGATATCGATACATTGGAAAAGCACTTGTCTGAGAAGAACCAAGAGTTCTTCATCGACAAAAAACGGAAGTTGTTGACGACCTACGATGCGATCGGTATCGAATGGTGGTTTATCGTTAAAAAATAATAGGTTATGAAAGAAAAAGCAGAGAGGGCGATTCTCTGCTTTTTCTTTTTTTTGTCAAAAAAAGAAACTTTTGTTTTTATTTCGCACGAAAGAGTGCAAAAAACTGTTACATCGATTTGAAGACCAATCATTGAAAAAACGGTAGTTTATCCGTATTAGCAGAGCAGGTCCAATCTATTTGACTTTTCTTGTTTTGTTATTTAATAGTTTGGGTGCTTGTTTTAAAACTTAATATAATAGCCATTATGATTCAAAAAACCTAAACATTATATTGAATTGTGGTTATTCTTAATTTATAATAAAAAAGAATCGAGATTCGATGGCTCTGGACGCAGAGATTGTTCGTTGTTTATTTTGTATGCGGTTTCTATTGTGGGTGCGACAAGGTGGAATTGGGAAGACAAGGAGTAGATGTGATGGAAAAAAAGTGGATACAGCGATATTTTGCTCAGTGGGATCTGCAGATGATGGTACTGCCTGCGATCTTACTGGTAGGCATTTTTAGTTATATCCCAATGTACGGGATTTTGATGGCGTTTCAACAGTACAATATTTTTGAAGGTATGACAGGCAGTCCATGGATCGGCTTTGATAATTTTCGGCGCTTTTTTAGTGAACCACGTTTTTGGGAAATTTTACGGAATACCATTATGATCAGTGTGCTAAAGATTGCTATTTGTTTTCCAGCACCGATTTTGTTGGCATTGATGCTTAACGAGGTCAAGAACGTTGCCTTCAAGCGTGTGGTGCAGACGATTACTTATCTCCCACACTTTTTATCATGGGTGATCGTGGCGGGATTTACGATGTCGATTTTATCGATGGATAACGGTAGCTTAAATATTGCTTTGGAGAGTTTAAACCTGATCGATGAACCAATCAACTTTTTATCGATCCCTCGCTATTTCTGGACGATCATCGTTACGACAAATCTTTGGAAATCGATTGGCTTTGGCTCGATCGTCTATATGGCAGCCATTGCTGGGATCGATCCGCAACTGTACGAAGCAGCATCACTAGATGGCGCAACGAAATTTCAGCAAGTCTTTTTGATCACTCTGCCTTCGATCGTTCCAATCATTACGATTTTTCTCATTTTGGAGATCGGCAACTTATTGAATGCGGGCTTTGAAGATTTGCTTTTACTGGGGAGCAATCCAGCTCTTAGAAATGTGGCGGATGTCATTGATACCTATGTGTATCGGGTAGGGATCAGCAACTCTCAATATTCATACGCAACAGCTGTTGGTTTGTTCAAAGCAGTCATTAGTGTCACTCTTTTGAGCGGAGCAAACTTTTTCGCACGCAAAGTGGGTCACAGCTTATGGTAATCAGCAGAGGAGGAAATGAACAATGAAGAAAAATTGGGGCGACCAAGCGATGATGATTTTTATTTACCTCTTCTTGATAACGCTTGCATTCTTGACGTTTTATCCCTTCTGGAATTCGCTGGTGATTTCCTTTAATTCTGGACGTGACACGGTGACTGGTGGGATCACGTTTTGGCCAAGAGAATTCACGTTGGAAAACTATCAGATCGTCTTTCAAGATCAGCGCTTGATGAATGCCTTTTTCATCAGTGTCTTACGGACAGTGATCGGGACGTTTTCATCTATCATGCTGACAGCGATGGCAGCATATGGAATGTCAAAAAGAGAACTGATGGGGCGAAAATTTATTACGATTTTTTTCATCCTCACGATGTTCTTCAGCGGCGGCTTGATTCCAACCTTTTTAGTGGTACGTTCACTTGGACTGATGGATTCTTTTTGGGTAATGATCATTCCTGGTCTGATCAGTGTTTGGAATATGATCATCTTCCGTACGTTCTTTCAGCAACTGCCGAAAGGATTGGAGGATTCAGCGAAAATTGATGGGTGTGGGTATTGGGGCACGTTTTTCCGAATCATTTTGCCGTTATCAGGTCCAGTCATTGCCACTTTGTCGCTATTTACCGCCGTTGGGCATTGGAATGATTGGTTTATGCCAAGCATCTACATTACTTCAGATCATCTCATTCCCTTGCAGACCTTTTTGCAACGAGTCTTGAATTCGAATACGGTGAGTTCGCAGATGAGTCAAATCGATTCTGGCTCAGCAGCACGTTTGGCGGAAATGACTGGTGTCACTGGCAAGTCCTTATCAATGGCAATTATGATGGTGGCGACTTTGCCGATCGTAATGGTTTATCCGTTTGTCCAAAAGTATTTTGTAAAAGGTGTATTGATTGGCTCGTTGAAAGATTAGCAGAGCAGGAGGAACTCTCTTGATTAGAGGGGAGAAGGAACGAAACGTTGAAAGGGGATAAAAGAATGAAAGCAAAGGTATTAAAAAGCGTGCTGTCAGTGACTGCGATGAGTCTCTTACTGGCTGCTTGCGGCAGTGAGTCAGGGACAAAAGAAAGTGATGGGGCGGCAGCGAATGACCGTGACAGTTCGGAGGTCTTTGAATTAGGTAGTGAACCGTTGGAGATCACGATGTTTGGTAATTATGATTGGTACACGATGGATCGTTGGGGAGATGATCCAGCAACTGCTGCTATCAAAGAACTGACCAAGGTAGATATTCGTGCAATCGATGGTGGCGGGAATGCAGCACAGCGGCTAAGCACAATGATCGCTGGCGATGATCTACCTGATTTTATTTGGCTTGATCGAGGGTCGGATGTGGAACGGCTGCGAGAAGCGGGTGCCTTAGTGCCATTTGATGATTACTTGGATAAGTATCCAAACTTGAAAGAATGGGCGGGAGAAGACATCCTGAACATGCTTCGTTCAGAAGACGGCAAACTTTATCAGTTTCCCAACTGGTATAGCTCGGAGCCTTTCGGGAATGCCGGTTATGTCGTCAATAAAGAGATCCATGATGCTTTAGGAGCGCCAGAATTGAAAACAACAGAGGATCTTTATGAGTATTTGAAAGAAGTTCAAACAGAGTTTCCTGATGTCATTCCATTTGAAACAGATGTCAGTGGACAAGGGATCAATGTCTTGTACTCCGCATTTGCAGAAGGGCGTTCACCAGCAGATATCCGCATTCGCGCTGTTCCTGAAGGCGACGTATTGACCTCGATCTTTGCCAATGAAAACTACGTAGAATCGATTGAATATGCGTCAAGACTGTACCGTGAGCGCTTGATGACCCAAGATACCTTGACCCAAGATGCAGATATGGTGGCAGAAAAAGTAACCAGTGGTCGTGTAGCTGTCTATGCGGCTGCCAGCCCGTCCAACTATGCTCGCGATGCCCATTACATCTTGCAAGAACAAAATCCAGATGCGGGGTATTTCTATATCGAGCCGATTGCAAAACCAGGATTAGATCCTGACAATATTTTCCCAGGTTCCTATGAAATGCTAGGGTGGAATGTCAGTGTCATTACTAGAAATGCAGAAGACCCAGAAAAAGTCTTTGCCTTCTTAGACTGGTTGACAGGACCGTTGGGCCAATCGATCTTGATGTTTGGTCCAGAAGGCCAGTATTGGGATGGCTTTGACGAAGAAGGCTATACGCAATTTACGGATGCCTATGCAGAAGACAGTGCAGGCGTTTCAGAGATTGAGCAAGCAACATCAAGTTTCCAATGGAACGGCAACTCCGCCTTTTTAGACAATACCAAAACAAAATTTGAGTTAAATCTTCCAGAAGATCAAATGAACTGGGCAACGAAATGGCAGCATGCCATCACTTGGGACACGCAAAAAGACGACACGGAATTTGCGGCGATCAACCCGATGCCAGACTCACCAGAAGGAATTATTCAGCAACGGATCAACGATATTTTTGAAGAAGCCAATGCTTCAGCGATCTTTGCTGACAGCGATGAAGAAGTGCGTGCCATCTTTGCTGAGGCGGAAGCCCAAGCACAAGCAGCGGGCTATCAAGAGTTGCTGGATTATCAAACAGAGAAATGGCAGCAAAATCTACAAAACTTAGCCCGCTAGAGGGTAAATCAGCTGATTAGAGAAAGGAGGCGGACTGATGGGAAATGAACGATGGTATCGTTGGTATGGTGCCAGTCAAGCGATAGCTAGTATGTTGCTTTTGAATGGCTACTGGTTACTGTTCAATCTGCCTGTTCTATTGCTAGCTTTGGGGCTGATTTTCCCCAGCTCTCCTCGTCAGTTTTTTTTCTCTTTGGTTGGTTTGATCATTAGTTTTCCTAGCATTCTTTTGCCAGCGACCTTTGCTTTATTTGGGGTCATGCGGCGCTGGTTGTACTATCAAGAACCACGACAGGCCATCGGAGGGACCTTTTGGCGGCTCTATCGGGAAAATTATCGGCGCAGTTTTGCCGCAGGCCTCTTTTTCGGTAGTCTCGCTTTGCTGCTGTTAGGCTCTTATCGCCAAATCGATTCCTTTCAGTTGCCCTTATTGGCTGTCGGCTATTTGTTTTTAAGTATCATTTTACTCGTGTGGTTGCTGTATTTTATCTGCGACAGTGTGCATTTGGCGGCACCCATGCGGCTCGCCTTGATCAAAAGCTTTTTCATCATCTTTTGGGCACCGTTGCAGACACTGATGTTGCTAGGGCTGTTGAGTGGCCTCGCTTTACTGCTCGTCTTGATCAATCCCTTACTCGCGGGATTTATCGTAGGGGGACTAGGTAGCCAATGTGCCTGTTACAGTTATTTGAGAATCATCCAAAAGGCGCAAGCAAAAGCTGCACCAGCTGACGAGTAATCTATGTAACACTGATTAGAAAAAAATCTGAAAACTATCCTTAATGGGTAGTTTTTTTCATTGGCGAAAAGTGCTAAAGTTAGAAGCAAGACAAGCCTGAAAGGAGCGAGTATGGAACGATGACAATGTACCCAAAAACAGTACAGCTCATTCAAGAAAAAATGCCGACCGTTTTCCCAGGAGCGGTGCTGCGTTTTGTCGCTGGTGAAACCCAAGAGACCCATGTATTCGGACAGGCAGCGCTTCTTCCGAAAACCGAACCTATGACGAAAGATCATTTGTTTGATTTAGCCTCATTGACGAAAGTCGTTTGTACAACGAGTGTTCTGTTAAAATTGTGGGATCAAGGAAAAATCGAGATGGAGGCGCCGCTTACTCGTTGGCTGCCAGCGTTTAAAGACGATCGGGTAACGATCAAGCACTTGCTGACGCATACGGCAGCCATCAACACGTGGATTCCTCATCGAGACCAGTTGGATGCTGCTGCCTTGCGCAAGGCGTATTTGCAGCTTGAAAGCAGTGATACGATCGGTCAAACGGTCAGCTATACGGATACTGGGACGATTTTGCTGGGCTTTTTATTGGAGGAGCTGTATCAAAAACCAGTGACCGAGATTTTTCAAGAAGAAGTCTTGACGCCTTTAGGCATGAAGAACAGCGGCTTTCCGCCTTTTCCTCCCTCACAGCTGCCAATGATCGTGCCTACCCAGCAGCAGCCAAACGGCAGCATCCTTAGAGGAATCACCCACGATCCTAAGGCACGGGTGTTGGGAAACCATGCCGGCAACGCTGGGTTGTTTTCTACCGTGGATGACTTGACGCTTTTCGTTCAACTGTTACTGGCAAATGGTCAGCAGCAAGGAGCGCCGTTTTTCTCAGAAAAAGTCATGCAGGCGCTGGCTCAGAGGCAGACGCCTGAAAGCACAAAGCCTCGCACCTATGGTTGGGACTTGTTAGGTGCACCGTATCAATTATTTCATACAGGCTATACAGGCACGTTTCTCGCAGTAGATATCCCTAACAAAAAAGCGTTTATTTTCTTATCGAATCGGGTCCATCCAGTGGATCATCGAGAAAGCTATTTGGGTCATCGTGACGAAATCCTGCAATGTTACTTAAAAGAATCTGCCGAATAAGCGGATTCATGCTATAATATGCACGAACAACTAGAGAGGGGAACAATTATGGAACCATTGTTTATGAAACCTGTTTTTCAAGAAAAAATTTGGGGCGGCAGTCGCCTGCATTCTGTTTTTGGTTTTGATTTACCGAGCGACAAGATCGGTGAAGATTGGGCGATCAGTGCGCATCCTCATGGGGTGAGCGTCATTGAAAATGGTCCGTTTAAAGGCAAAACATTGGCGGATCTTTGGCAAGACCATCAAGAACTATTTGGTCATTCAGACGAACCAGTCTTTCCATTATTAATTAAAATTTTAGACGCGGAAGATGATCTATCCGTTCAAGTCCATCCTGATGACACGTATGGATTAGCCCATGAAGGGGAATTAGGGAAAACGGAATGCTGGTACATCATTGATGCCGAACCAGGTGCGGAAATCATTTATGGCCACCATGCACAAACCAAAGAAGAACTTGTGGAAATGATCGAAGCGGGTCGTTGGGATGATTTGTTAACAAAAGTCCCTGTGAAAAAAGGCGATTTCTTCTATGTGCCAAGTGGAACGATCCATGCCATTGGAAAAGGGATCATGATCTTGGAAACCCAGCAGAGCTCGGATACGACTTATCGGGTGTACGACTATGATCGTACCGATGATCAAGGACAAACTCGGGAGCTGCATATCCAACAATCGATCGATGTGACGACGATTCCTGCACGGACGCCAGAATTATCGATCCGTGAGGTCAAACAAGGACAATCAGCAGTTGTTACCTATCTTGAAACGCCATTTTTCAATGTGTATGAGTGGGAAGTACGTGGAAAATTATCGTTGGCACAAAAGGCCGATTATACCTTGATGACCGTGATCGATGGGTACGGGCATTTGATGATCGACGGTCATTCCTATGAACTAAAAATGGGCACGAGTTGCATTTTGCCAAACCCGATCAAGAAATGGGAATTGGTTGGTGAATTGACTGTCATTGCCTCTGAACCTGGAAAAAAATAAAACGATCAGTAAGTGACGTGAGCCGCACAAGCAAAACAGCACACGTTCCTGATTTTTCGTAAGGCTGAACTCGTTCAGCTGCCTGTCATCATTGGCGATTTTTCCGCTTTTGACTGACAGGTTTTTTCGTATGGACACTCACGATAGACGTCTGAGGAAGATTTGTTATAATGGCAGTAATGAAGGATAGGTGAAAAGAATGGTTTACTTAGATCATGCAGCAACGACACCGCTGCATCCAGAAGTGATCAAAGTGATGAGTGAAACGATGCAGACATTTTTTGGCAATCCATCAAGCATTCATCATTATGGTCGAGACGCCCACACCCAATTAGAATTGGCTCGTCAAGCGATCGCTCAGCAGCTAGGAGTCAAAGAACATGAGATCATTTTTAATAGTGGTGGTACCGAAAGTGATAATACAGCAATCATCGGTACAGCTCTTAGCAAACAAGCACAAGGCAAACATATCATTACGACCCAGATCGAACATCCGGCGGTCATTGAGAGTATGCGCTATTTAGAAGGCTTAGGCTTTGAGGTGACCTATTTGCCCGTAGATCAAAAGGGGCAATTGGCCGTCAGTGAAGTTGAGGCTGCCTTACGTCCCGATACGATTTTAGTATCCATAATGACGGCAAACAATGAAACGGGCAATTTGCTGCCGATTGCAGAAATTGGGGCCCTTTTACGGGAGCATCCCGCCGTGTTTCATACCGATGCCGTGCAAGCTTATGGCAAGATCCCGCTTGAAATCAATGAAAACAGTATTGATCTTCTAAGCATTTCTGCTCACAAAATCAACGGACCAAAAGGGATCGGCTTTTTGTATAAACGAGATGGCTTGTCGCTGCCTGCGCTACTCCATGGCGGCGAGCAAGAAGAAAAACGGCGAGCAGGGACGGAAAACTTAGCAGCCATCATGGGAATGGCCAAAGCAGCTTCTTTGCATACCCCCGAAGCGCAGCAAGCAGCGGCGGAACAATATCAAACGTTTGCCGATGTGCTGATGGAGACCTTAGCAGCACAAGGCGTCGATGTTCAGTTGAATGGTGATCCAGCACACAAATTGCCGCATATTTTGAATCTGCGTTTCCCAGGTGTCAGCAGTGACTTGCTGCTGATGAAATTGGACTTAAAAGGGGCTGCGATCTCGACAGGCAGCGCTTGTACGGCGGGCAATGTGGAGCCCTCCCATGTGCTAGAAGCGATGGTGGGCAAAGAGCATCCAGCTATTCGGGAATCGGTCAGAGTCAGCTTTGGCTATGGTAACACATTGGCGGAAATCGAAGCATTTGCTCAACTATTAGCAGAAACTGTCTTAGCCACGAAAAAGTAGGAGAACAGCTAGCAATCTCGCTGAAAACTATTTATAATGAAAGAAATGATGTTAAAGAGGTGAAGAACATGGCATTTGAAACAACAGCAACCGTTTTAGGCGCAGCAACCCAATACCGCATTGCTCCTGAAGCAAAAAAATATACGTTGCGGGACAATGGCTTTACAGAAACGAACGGCGGCAACTTCCAATTGATTCGCGGCCTTGAAGCAACACCCCAAAGCAAAGAAGGCTTTAAATTAAAAATCACTGTTGCAAAAGATCTGCAAACCTTCAAGATGTCCATCACGACAGCCAATGGGTTAAAAGCAGTCAACATTTTCAAAGATGAACAGCACAAAATGCTGCAAGAAAAATTTTACTTTTTAATGGATGGTTTTATCAGCCGCGGGTTGTTTGTCAAAGCGTAAGCTTTTGTCAAAAGCAGCTATATCGTTCAAAGGGCAAGAAGTGTGTCACTCCGCCAAGCAGGCATGGGATTGATACACTTCTTTTGTATCTTTGGCGGTTTCTTTTTATACTATAGAAAACAAACCCAAGGTGTTCGCAGGAACAGGATGAGTTAAGACGAGAAAGAGGGAATCAAGATGAAACGAACCTTAGACAAGCAATCAGTGCTAGCCGTCGGCATGGGGACTTGGCATATGGGGGATGCCCCAGCCAAGGAAAAAGCCGAGATCGATGCGTTGCAAGCGGGCATCAAAGCTGGAGCGGCTGTCATCGATACCGCAGAAATGTACGGCGAGGGAAACGCAGAAACGCTAGTTGGCAAGGCGATCCAGCCCTTTACACGAGGGGATCTTTATTTGATTTCAAAAGTCTACCCCTGGAATGCCTCCGCAGATGAATTGCCGAAAGCTTTAGACCGTAGCTTAGCGCGTTTAGGCACCGACTATCTTGATCTGTATCTGCTCCACTGGCGAGGAGATGTGCCGTTAGCAGAAACAGTTGACGCACTAGAAGCTGCCAAAGCCTCTGGAAAGATTCGCGCATGGGGCGTCTCTAATTTTGACGTGGCAGATATGGAGGAGCTGTTGCGGTTAGAAAACGGCGATCAATGTGCCGCCAACCAAGTACTCTATAATTTAGGTGCCCGGGGGATCGAATACGATCTTTTGCCTTGGCAGGCAGAGGCTGAGATTCCTGTGATTGCCTACTCACCCATTGCTCAAGGCGATCGGCTAGGACACCACTTCAAAAATGATGAAGTGTTGAAAGAGCTGGCAGAAGCCAAAGGCTGCACGATCTTTCAGCTGCTTTTGGCATGGACCCTTCGACAACCCCACGTCTTAGCGATCCCCCAAACCAGTGACTCGCTGCATATGCTGCAGAACATTGAAGCTTGCAAAATCGTTTTTTCCCAAAGCGAATTGGCAGCAATCGATGCGCGGTTTCCTGCACCGACGAAAAAGCAGCCGTTAGCGATGATTTGAAGACGCTGATCACAGAAAAAGCACCAAGGTAAGGAGCGACTATGAAATTTTTTACGTCTGATACCCACTATTTTCATGCAGCCTTGCTCGGGGACAATGACTTTGCCTCACGCCCCTTTGAGACAGTGACGCAAATGCATGAAACGATGATCACCAGCTGGAATGAGGTCGTGGCGGATAAAGATGTCGTCTATCATTTAGGGGATGTCGCGATGCACCCTGACTACGAAGCGGGCTTTCCAGAAATTGCTGCGCTGTTAGCACAGCTGCAGGGCAAAATCGTTTTTATCAAAGGCAATCATGATATCAGAGCTTTCTTTGCGTACTTGCACAAGCATGATCCTGGTTGTTTGGGAGCCGAAAAGTATGCGTTTGAAGATGTCGGTGTCTTGCTGAAGTTTGCTCATCAGCAATTTATACTGACCCATTATCCTATGCTGCTGGGGATCACCAAAAACAGCCGCAATCTGCATGGGCATATTCATCATCACAGTGTACCGATCGCTGAGAATCTCAACGTAGGAGTCGATGCACCAGAATTGGCGTTTCTGCCACAGCCGCGTCCTTTTGGTCGGCCAGTTTCCGAAAATGAACTGGCGGTGTTGTATCATGCAAAACAACAAGAACTTACTAAGCTGGCTCGTTAACAGATAACAAAAAAAGCAAGCGTCCAAACAGATTTGGGCGGCTTGCTTTTTTTGTGATGACTTTGACAGCAAGCTTTGATTAAGGAAATTTTTTTGATAAAAATAAACTTTATATGTAAAAAATAATCGATTCCAAGAGTTATTATTTGATGGATATTTAAGAAATGTGTATGCTTTAAGTAGAAAGCAGTAAAGGAGGTTGCCAATGCGTAAGATTTCTAAAGTGATTTTTATCATCGGATTGCTTTTACTCTTACTTGTCTTTTATTTTGGGATCATCGCCAATCAGCAAGCGGCTTCATTGCCTGTTTACTTGATTCCTTTGGATGAATATCCTTGGGTCGGATCTTCCATGAGTATGCTGCTCTTTTGGTTATCTGTTGGCTTTGCCATTTTTACCGTGATCGCGCTCTTTGTCGTTTTGTTTTATCCAAAACGTTCGGACCGCTTGATCATTTCCCATAAGACTGGCGATTTAGTGATTCAGAAGAAGGCGTTAGAGCATTTTGTGCTTGAACGGGTGAAACAAGCAGATTTCATCCATCAGCCATCCGTAAAAATCAAAATCGTCAAGAATAAAGTATCCGTAAAAATCGATGGAGAAATGAAACAAACAGCAGCCATCCCGCAAAAACAAGAAGCATTGGTTGGTGAGATCAGCAGCAGTCTGCAGCAGCTTTTCGGTATCGAAAGCAATATCCAAACGGAAGTTGTCTTAAAAGATACGCAAGAAACGCCAGCAGCCCATGACCAGCCGCGTGTAGTTTAGGAGGAACAGGTATGAGTGAATGGTTCTACCACTATAAGATCCCGCTTATCTTTGCAGGTTTCGGTTTGATCCTAGCGATCCTGTTTCTAACGATCGGCTTTTTGAAAACCATACTGCTGGTGCTGTTTACGGCACTAGGTATGTATCTGGGATTTTATCTCAAAGAAGTCGGATTCTTTGAACAATTTCAAAGACCGCGCCGTTAACTTTGGTAACATTATTAGTTTAATTTATATCAAGATTATAGTAGGAGGAATGTACGATGGAAAACCAAACAAAACCAACAACAGGTGTTAAAGGAGAATTAACTTACGAAGATAAAGTGATTCAAAAAATCGTAGGCATTGCATTAGAATCTGTAGACGGACTCTTAACAGTCGATGGCGGTTTCTTCTCAAATATTGCAGGTAAATTAGTCAACACCGATGATGTGACTTCAGGGATCAACGTTGAAGTTGGGAAAAAACAAGTGGCAGTCGATCTTGATATCGTTGCAGAATACGGCAGCGACATGACCACGATCTACGACCAAATCAAAGAGGTTGTTTCAACACAAGTCAACAAAATGACGAATTTAGACGTCATCGAAGTAAACGTGAACGTAGCAGATGTCAAAACACGTGAACAATTCGAAAAAGACTCTGAAACAGTTCAAGACAAAGTAAGCAGTGCGGCAGAAACAACTGGCGACTTTGCGTCAAAACAAACACGTAAAGCCAAAGGTGCCTTCAACCGAACAACGACGCGTATTCAAGAAAACAACGAACCACGCGTTCAATAATAGTAAGATAAGCAAAAGACTAGCTTCGGCTAGTCTTTTTTTGTCGCAAAAATGGCGTGTTTTTGCAGCTTCAGCCGGTCAGAACATCAAAGCCAAAAGCTCCAATAATGGATTCCTTCTGCTTGAAAGACATCGTTAGGGTAGCTTTTCTCATAATGGGCTTTTTCGGGGGAATCATTAGGATCGAATACTTGAACATTTCCTTCTTTGTTCAAAGCCAATACCATGATATGTCCTGAGGTCGTAAAGGTTCCTGCTTGAACCGAGACCACAACGGGGATGCCTTGTGTCATTTTCTCATAGGCAGCCGCAAAGGAACTTCCTAAATCGGCAAATTGGTAACCAAAAGCTTCGGCAAACTGAGGAAAGATTTGCCAACTCGTTCCTTGTTTGGGAAGATAAAATTGATCGCCAGCCCACTTTAATAGTTTGTCAGGATTCGACGGATGATCCGTCCAAAAAGAATCGATCATCGCTAAAGAAGCAATAGCGCACCCGTTTGCTGCAAACGTATTTTGCGTTTCTCCATATCCATATGTGTCATTGCCCCAGCGTTGATCGGTTTGTACAATCAACGGCACTTGCTGCGTGTCTGCCATCGCTTGTTGAATCGCTTGATTGGCTTGGTGAGTGAACTCTTTTGAGACAAGCGCTGTCTGATCAAACGCAGCATCCCTGACCTGATCAATCACGTAATGAATGACAAAAACACCACCGATGAGAAAAAGCAGCAGTGCAAGGCTCTTTCTTTTCTTTCCGTCGTTTCTCCTAGTTTTCGATATCCCTGTGTGTGATCTCATGAAATGCCCTTCCTCGTAAAGTAGTATCTAAGAGAAGTATAGTCTTTTTCTGATAGCGGCATTTCTACATTTCCTGAAGAATTCCATACGATTTTATGACAAACGACCGTTTAAATGGTAAAATGCGGCTTCTTAGCATTCGCTTATCTAGTTGTCTTTGAACAATGGGAGGCGTTTGGACGGCTGTCGATAAGATACACAAAAAGCAGCGCTTCTTCTATTGGGCTGAATGGGGGGAAGAACGGACAGCGGGTATCCTCCAGATGACTTTTCTAAAAATGATTTTGCCCCTAGTGATTTATTACGCCAAGAACAGCAGTAATAAGAGGAAGGCTGCGGATCGAATGAAAGAAGAACTTATCTAGTAACAAGGAATTTATAAGAAAAGACAGCAAACAGTGAACTTTTTTGTGTTTTGTTGTATAATGCAAATTACTGAAAAGTTGCGACCTTCAAATCGTAGATGATTTCAGAATCTATAATTGAAATGATGGTGAAACGATCATGTCTAACGAAAACACCCGTGTGGTGGTTGGAATGAGTGGCGGGGTAGACTCGTCAGTAACAGCACTTTTGCTGAAAGAACAAGGGTATGATGTTGTCGGGATCTTTATGAAAAATTGGGATGATACCGATGAAAACGGTGTTTGTACCGCAACAGAAGACTACAAAGACGTAGCCAAAGTGGCTGCGCAAATCGGGATTCCTTATTATTCAGTGAATTTCGAAAAAGAATATTGGGACCGTGTATTTGAATATTTTCTTGCAGAATACCGTGCCGGACGGACGCCAAATCCAGATGTCATGTGTAACAAGGAAATCAAGTTCAAAGCCTTTTTGGATTATGCGATGGATCTTGGTGCCGACTATGTAGCAACTGGCCATTATGCGCAAGTGACTGTTGATGAAAACGGCGTAACTCATATGTTGCGAGGCGTGGATAACAACAAAGATCAAACGTATTTCTTAAGCCAATTGTCACAAGAACAATTGAGCAAAACCATGTTCCCACTAGGCGGCATGGAAAAATCAGAAGTACGAGCGATCGCTGAACGGGCAGGTCTAGCAACAGCCAAGAAAAAAGATTCCACGGGTGTCTGCTTTATCGGAGAAAAGAATTTCAAACAATTTTTGAGTAATTACTTGCCAGCGAAAAAAGGCAATATGGTTACATTAGATGGCGAAGTCAAAGGACAACACGATGGCTTGATGTACTACACCATCGGACAACGTCAAGGCTTAGGCATTGGCGGCGGCGGTGCCACTCAAGAACCATGGTTTGTAGTAGGCAAAGACTTGGCGACCAACACTTTGTATGTGGGGCAAGGATTCCATCACCCCGCATTGTATGCAGATCGCTTGGAAGCAAGCCAAATCCACTTTACTACAGAACAAGACCGCGGCACGGAATTTTCATGCACAGCAAAATTCCGCTACCGTCAACAAGATGTACCGGTAACGGTGCGTCTATTAGATGGAGATCGAGCAGAAGTGATTTTTGACGAACCAGTACGCGCCATCACTCCTGGACAAGCAGTCGTTTTTTATGACGGGATGGAATGCTTGGGCGGCGGTTTGATCGATGCAGCCTACAAAGAAGCCAAAGAATTACAATATGTTTAACCACTAACACAATCAGCCCTAGCTAAGAACACTGAACCAATCAGTTGCACTTAGCTAGGGCTTTTTATAAATCAATTCGAAAAACCGATTAGAGCGAGCGCTTTCCATTTTAAAAAAATAGTCAAATTATGCTATAATTTAGATAGAAAATTAATGTTTTTGATGCATTGGCATTTTTAAAAGAAAGGGGGAGGGGCATGAATCGTACAAGAGCCAACCTCATGAAATGAGGGGACGTTAGTGCCGTAGGGGTGGTAATGCTTCATCAGAATCAGGTCATTTCAAGCCAAATCAACGAACTTGCCTTAGCCGTACTATTTGGTTTAGTAGGGTATTTGATTGTTTTAAAAAGTTCTACTTTTTGTCCGCTCAGATTGCGGGGCATTCCGATCAGTATAATCAAGCAGAAGTCAAGTGGGGCAAAATTGCGGGAGTTGTCGCCTTCTTTATTGCGCTGATCAATTTGATTTTGGTCTTTGTGTGAGTGTGGCGGAAAAAAAAGCCGCCAAAAGAAATCTTTGACGGAAACTGGGTTGCTTGGCTCATGATCGATCATCAAATTCGGCTTGGTGTGCTTGAAAAAAGCGGTAATACTGCTGGACACTGGCTAACTGGGTCCACTTCCGAACATCGACGGGCGTTTGATCCAAATCATAGATTTTGGCTTCCTTTAAAGATAAAACGAAAGGACTATGGGTAGCAATAATGAATTGACACTGTTCATAGCGGACAAAATCTTCCAGTAACTGCACCAGTTCCAGCTGACGCTCAGCAGAAAGAGAATTTTCTGGTTCATCTAATAAGTAAAGGCTGTTGGGACGAATCTTTTCTTGAAAGAAGCGAAAGGCACTTTCACCATTGGAATATTCTCGGACATTGTCGATCAAGTGCTTGCGGGTGAATTTGGACTGTGTGTTGGATCGTGCAAGATTGATTTTCTTCAATTCATGGTAATCGTCAAAACCCGTGAAACGAAAGTCTGCATACTTTGCTTGGTAGTATTCTTGGAATACTTCTTCTCGGCGATGATCGATCCCTTGATTCAAATTTCGAATAGCCAGCATGTAATCAAAGACATCATCGCTGGTCAAAAGTACTTTTTCTTGCGGTTCGTCGATGCTGCCAGTAGTACAGTAGGCTAAGTAGTCCTCGAAAAAATTCGAGCGATTATACGCAGCAAAGCGCTGCGCGTGGATCTTTTCGGCAATCACGTTCAATGCGGTGGTTTTGCCAGAACCATTGCCGCCATATAAGATCGTGACCGGTTCAAAATCGATCTGCTGAAAAAGGCGGGCACTGAGAATCTGAAAAGGGTAGTAAGAATCATAAACGGTTCGTTTGATGGAAAGGAAAAAATCAAACTCGGTCTCTTGATCGGGAAAAGTGATTTGTTCGAGATACATGGGGCACCTCCTGGCAATTTCGTGGTTGTCATTATTGTAGCATATCCATCGCAGACAAATTTTTTTACGAGGTTAAAATAAATCTTGTTTGATATTTTTTTAATCTTTTGATGTTATATTCACAACAGGAAACATCTGTGCTAGACTATAGGGGCATAGAAATGATGTAATCTTAAACAACCGATAAATCGTACAAAAAAACGAGGGTTTAATGAATTTTTAAAGCAATGTTTAAATGCTGAAACTTATTCCTTGCAAGTTTAAGTAAAAGTGACTAATATGAGGAAGGAATCGTGAAAGGAGCAATGGAATGTATCAAGTAGTAGTCATGTATGGGGACAATGAACCGTGGTGGTTTTTTGAGGGATGGCAGTCAGATATTCAAGAGGCGTTCACATTTGCAACTTTCAGCGAGGCGCAGTCATTTTATGAACAAAAATGGCAAGAAATCAGAGAAGAGTATTCGTACATAAATGCAAAATCAAACTTTATGACGGCTTTTTGGAATGAAGAAGACGAACGCTGGTGCGAAGAATGCGACGATTACCTCCAACAATATATTGGACTGGCATTGCTTAAAGAATATCAGCAAGTCGTCGATGAAAGCAGGAAAGATTTTTATGAAACAACTAATTCTAGCGGAAAAGCCAAGCGTTGCCAAAGACCTCAGCAAAGTTTTGGGCTGTGAGCAAAAACATAAAAATTATTACGAAGGACCCAAGGCGATCGTTACTTGGGCCCTTGGTCATTTATTGGGCTTGAAAATGCCTGAAGATTTAAACAAAGACTGGGCATCATGGCAGATGGAAACGTTACCGATGATCCCTAAGTCCATCGGGATCAAGCCGTTACCAAAAACCGGTCATCAACTAAAAGCCATCAAACAGTTGGCTCAAAGAAAAGATGTCGGGGAAGTCGTGATCGCTACCGATGCGGGAAGAGAAGGGGAGCTAGTCGCTCGCTGGATTTTGGAGTGGGTTCGTTTTGACAAACCAGTCAAACGTTTGTGGATTTCTTCGCAAACCCCTAAAGCCATCAAAGAAGGCTTTGCAAAATTGCAGTCAGCCAAGCACTACGACAATCTTTACTACTCCGCCCTTGCGCGGGCAAAAGCCGACTGGCTGGTAGGGTTGAATGTCACCCGGGCATTGACGGTCAAATATCAAGACAATCTTAGTGCGGGTCGGGTCCAAACCCCTACCTTAGCTTTGGTGCGCAGTCAGGAAATGCAAATCGAGAGTTTCCGTCCGCAAACCTATCATGTGATTACCCTAAACGTAGGCGATGCCAAGGCCCGCCTGCAGCAAAAAAATCCCTATCAACTAAAAGAACGCAGCGACGCCGAAGCATTGGTCAAGCAAATGAGTCAACAAAATGGTCGCGTGACAGCGGTCGAAGAAAAGGTCAAAACAGAAAGTGCACCATTGCCTTATGATTTGACCGAGATCCAACGAGAAGCCAATCAGCGTTATGGATTTTCAGCCAAGAAGACCTTGTCGCTTGTTCAAAGCTTGTATGAAACCCATAAAATCGTCACTTACCCAAGGACGGATTCCAAGTATTTGACCAATGATATGAAGGCAACCATGAAGGAACGCCTGCAGGCAGTTGCGGATTTTGCCCCAGAAGTCAAAGGATACTTGAAAAATGGCGGACAAGTGGTGCAGCAAGCTGTCTTCAATGATAAAAAAGTTACCGATCACCATGCCCTATTGCCAACGGAACAGCGGGCACGTTATGAAAAATTAACTACCGATGAACAACGGATCTATCAAATGATCGTTAGTCGTTTCTTAATGCTCTTTGCGAAACCCCATAAAAAGCAGCAGCAGAAAGTGACCGTGACCTTTGGTTCAGAAACCTTTGTATTCAACCGCAATACCGTGTTAGAAGCGGGATGGAAAACGACTTCTGAAGAAGAAACCAGTGATGTGGCTTGGCAAAAAGGCAGTACCGTCAAGCCTGAGTTTACCATCCAGAAAGAGTTGACTACACCACCGAAACCGTTGAATGAAGGAACTCTTTTAGGCAAAATGGAAAAACACAGTCTTGGTACGCCGGCAACCCGTGCGGAGATCATTGAAAAGCTGATCAAATCTGAGCTGATGGAGCGGACCCAAAGCGGCTTGCAAGTATCGCCAAAAGGCAAGCAGCTGTTAGTCTTAGTCAATCCATCCTTGGTGACACCAGAATTGACGGAAAAATGGGAGAAGGAACTGGAAGCCATCGCGAAAGGCACCTATTCTGCCCAAACCTTCCTCGCACAAATCGAAGCAGACACAAAACAATTGGTTAAAGAAATCAAGCAAAGTGAGAGCAAGTACCAAGATTTCTCATTGACCCAAAAACGGTGTCCAGAATGCGGCGAACCCTTGCGGGAGAAAAATACCCGTGATGGCAAGATCTATGTTTGTTCCAGTGGCACCTGCAAGTACCGTCGTCGGAAAGACCCGAAAGTTTCAAACCGACGCTGCCCGCAATGCCACCGAAAGATGGAGATCATTGAAGGCAAAAACGGCGCCTATTTCCGCTGTAAATTCGATGGGACCACCGAAAAAATGGCGGATAAAAAGGAACGCAGCAAAAAGCTGTCGAAACACGAAGAACGCCGCTTGATGAACAAAATCAATCAAGAAGAACCGCAAGAAAGCCCATTAGCAGCTGCTTTAAAAGCTGCTATGGAGAAGAAATAACTGCATGAGGTAGAAAATGAAAAAGAGTGAGGACGATTTTGCTGTCCCTCACTCTTTTTTTGCATCCCTTCACTCATCTAGGCATTTTTTTGACGGTATTCTTTCGGTGAGATTTTTTCTTTCTTTTTGAACAAAAAGGAAAAATAATTTGGGTCATTGTAGCCAACATCAAAGGCGATCTCAGATAGCCGCAGATTAGTCGTTAACAGCAGTTCCTTTGCTAAGGTCAACCGTTGCTCGGTCAAGTATTCGATAAACGTAGAATCAGTGGCTTGCGAGAAGATGGTGCTGAAATGTGCTGGACTCAAATGAACTTTTTCAGCAACTACATTTAAGGAAATATTGGGATCAGAAAAGTGCTCACTGATAAAGGCTTTGGCTTGATTGATGACGCTTTGATATTTCGCCATTGCAGGATTGATGGGTTGTTGGGTCAATAATGGCAACAGTTCTGCCAGAGTCGTTTGATAGTTCTCTGGCTCATGGGTCAATGCCGCTAGATAGTCTAAGTCATGGGCGTGTTGAACGATCTGGGGCAGCGAATGACTGTCTTTTTTCTTCAACAATGCCAGCAGTTCGACTAAGACGAACAAACGGTACATTTGCGTTCGCTCAACGGTTCCTTGAGGCGCCATCAATTCAGCGATCAGCTCAGGGATCGTCTGTTTCCCAGCATTTGCCAGCCGTGAAGCAAGGTCGGTTTTGAAGGGATTGGTGGGGGACAGTTCCCCTTCGCGAATGTCGTCTTCATAGCTGATGATTTTTTCCTTGCGGATGCTGCCATAGGTTTTTAGCATATCACGAGCTTTCTGATAAGAAAGAGAGATACCCGAGAAGCGATCTGCTACCGGTCCGATCGCTACTGCTACTTCTTCCCCAGAACCATGAACGAGGCTTTGAGCGATCTGATAGGCTTTTTCTAAAACTTGTTCTCGGTCATGGTCAAAAAGCAAAAACTTGATGAAGCGGCTGGATACACTGGAGAACAAGACGGCATCATCTTGTTCATAGGCTTTGGTCAGCTGCTGGCTAAAGCGAGTGTAGTCAGAAAAGCTTTGATTGAAGGGGGTTTTTGCTAAGAGCACACAAAACTGTTTACCTGAAAAGCGCCGGCCCAGTTCTTCTGCTTGCAAAAAGGCTTCTGAGATCGTGATCTTTTGTTTAAAGAGGTGATTCAGAAAGTGATTTTTTTTGATTTCCATTTCGAATAAATCGTCTTCTTTGGATAATTGCTGATGAGTGGCTTGTTGTTCATCTAAGTGTTGAACGACGGTTTTGATGGCTTGTTCTAATTCTTCGTTTTTGATGGGCTTGAGCAAGTAATCGTCTGCTTGCAGCTGCAGTGCCGTTTTTGCATAGTCAAAATCATCAAAGCCGCTAACGAAAATAATGCGAACTTGCGGCAATAATTTCTTGGCTTCTTTCGCAAAGACCAAGCCGTCCATAAACGGCATTTTGATATCACTGATAATAATATCAGGACGCAGATCAAGGATCGAAGCCAGCGCCAATTCGCCATCTGCGGCTTCATCGCTATAAACGATCGGGTATTGTTTGGCAAGAGTCATGATTTGGTGGCGCAAACTATCGCGAATCAGATGTTCATCTTCAACTATGAACACTTTGTACATGGTTGGGTTCCTCCCTTTTTGGTACTGTGACGTTAATCGTGGTGCCTTCTTGGTATTGACTGTGGATCGTCAGTTGCGCTTCGCTGCCGTAGTTCAGCTGGAGACGGCGATAGACGTTATATAGGCCATAGCCGCTCTCAGAGGCGGGATCAGTGGTTTCTTTAAGGTTACGACGAATCTCCTGCAAACGCTCAGGGTCGATCCCAACGCCGTTGTCACTGATGGTCATTTGAATCTGGTGAGGCAATTCTGACACTGTGATTCGAATCATGCCGACACGACGGACAAACTTGGTGCCATGATATACGGCGTTTTCAACAAGGGGCTGCAGGACCATTTTCAAAACCTGTAGTTCTGGACTGACGGTTTGATCTTCAATGGTGTAAGACAGCATCCTACCATAGCGGATCTGCAAAATCTTCAAGTAATCATCCACATGCCGCAATTCTTTTTCCAGCGGAATCCAGTCTTGCCCTTTGCTTAAGGAGATGCGGAAAAAATCTGACAGTGCATAAGTCATTTCGGTTGCTTGCTCGTAACGGGCAGCTTCAATCAAAGAAACGATCGCATCTAAACTATTATAGATGAAATGTGGAGTGATCTGGGCTTGTAAGACCCGCACCTCACTTTGGGCTAAGTGATACTGCTTCAAGGCATTTTCTTCCAAGAGCCGAGTCAAGTCATCTGCCATCCGATTCAAGCTACTCGTCAGAGTCCGCAGCTCTGGGGTTTCGGGCAGTTCTGCTCGGTAGCTCAAATGTCCTTGGGATAGTTCATTGGAAAGGTCTAACAACCGATCCAGCGGGTATTGCAGATTGTCACGAACAAAGCGGCGGTTTTTATTGATGATCGCAAAGATGATCAAAAGCAACACGACCTGAAAAAGGATTAGCAGCAACACGGATTGGACCAGTTCGTGATTGGTTTGGCTGGCTAAGCTGATCTCTACCCCGACAAACTGCTGCAAAATATCGGATAGCAAATCGATCACCGAATCCACTTGGATCATGACGTATTGGTTTTGTTCCACCGGTTCATCGTTGAGAATATTATCGATCAACTGTTGCTGATAGGTTTCTAAAGAATCGAGCGTTCGAAAGGCGACTGCTAAAATATTGAGCTCTTTGGCAGTGCTGGTATTTTCTTGAATGTGCTGCAGATCGCTCCTTAATTCATCGATCACATTGGTTTCTTGGACTTGTGCGACGGTTTTTTGACCAAAGACTAAATCCCACATTTCTTCCAAGACAATGGCATCGACTTTTTCCGATAATTGATTGGCTTCTTCAATATTGTTGATGGTGTTTTGGTAAATAAAAATCTGCCGCGAGTAAAAGACACTGCTTACTACGAGGGGGATAAAGGCGACGAGGATCATCAGTTTGTTGGTCTGCTGGAAGATGCCCTTGATACTTTTTGTTTTCATCTTCATCTCCTCAATAATTTCTTGGTGGAATCTGATCAAAGTCCATATCACTGGAAAAAACTGTTTCATGGACATAGATTTCACGAGGAATGGCATCGGCGCCGCGAGCCAAGTAGCGCGAGATGGCATTTTTGACGAACACACCAGCATCTGGGTTGCATTCAACGACACAATTGACGATCCCTTGCTTCAATTTGTCGATCATTTCTTTTTGGGCATCGATCGATACGATCACCAAATCCTTCCCTGGCTCAATATCGGTTTTTTCGAGGGCTTCAAGAGCGCCAAGAGTCATCTCGTCATTGTGACTGAACAAGACATCGATCTGCTCCATTTTGCCTTCTGCGATGTATTGTTCAATGACTTCTTTGCCTTTGCGGCGAATGAAGTCACCATTTAGCTCATCTTTGACTTGGATCGTTACATTGTTGTGGGCATAATCACGCTTGATGGTTTCTCGGAACCCTTCTGAGCGCAAATACGTCGGAGAAGTAGCATCCAGTCCCGTCAATTCTAAAACATTGATCGTTTCATTTTGATGTTCTTTATAATAATTGCTGACGTAGAGACCTGCACGATTGCCCTCGGCTTTGAAGCTTGGCCCGATATGAGTCAGAAACAAGGAGGGATCGCTGACGTTGACATGACGGTCCACCACGAAAACGGGAATCCCCGCTTGCGCAGCTTCTTCCAAAATCGGTTCCCAATTGTTTTCCTGAATCGGGGTAAAGACGATGGCATCGACTTGATACACGATAAAACTGCGGATATCTTGAATCTGACGTTCTTGATTCATATAGCCGTTACGATAGAGCACTTCATAGCCTTCCTTCTCTAATTCAGTGCGAATCGATTCGGTGTGGCGCTTGCGCCAGCTGCTTTCCGTTCCCGATTGAGAAAAACCGATCACGATACTTTCTTCCGATGTTTCAGCGGTCGTTTCTTTGACTGCTTGGCAACCAGCCAAGAAAGACAAACACAAACAAAGGAGTAACCCAATTTTTATATTCCTCATTTTTTTCACCTCTATGGTCTATTCTACTAAAAAATACGGAAGCGCTTTACACAAAATATCAAATCAAATAAAAACCAAGGGAATCTTAAAAAATCCAAGATTACGAAAAGAAAAGGGGGCAACTGAGTCGTTTTTTCTCAAGAAATCCAAGAAACCTCGAAAAAATCTAAATGTAAGCGATTCCTTAGCTGGCTATACTGAGAATGTAAGAAAAAGACATGGAGGGATCACAATGAAAGGTACTTTTGGTAAATTGGTCGTCCTGGCATCCACCTTATTGGTTGGCGGATTGTTAGCAGCTTGTGGGAATGGATCAGACAGCGGGGCAAACGGTGACGGAGACAAAGGATTTGTTGGGATCGCGATGCCGACCAAATCGGCAGAACGGTGGATCGCAGATGGCGACAACATGGTAGAAGAATTAGAGAAGCTCGGCTATAAAACTGACCTGCAATATGGAGAAGACAAAGTAGAAAACCAAGTGGCACAAATTGAGAATATGATCACCAAAGGCGTTGATACTTTAGTGATCGCCTCGATCGATGGTTCGGCACTGACAGACGTGTTGGAAAAAGCCCATAACGAAGATATCACAGTCATCGCCTATGACCGTTTACTGATGAACTCGGAATACGTCGATTATTATGCCACCTTTGATAATTTTGGAGTCGGCGTGCTGCAAGCGTCTTATATTGAAGACAAATTGGGTCTCAAAGACGGTGAAGGACCATTTAACATTGAATTATTCGGCGGCTCTCCAGATGATAACAATGCACTGATCAATTATAATGGGGTCCTTTCGGTCTTCCAACAATACTTTGACAGCGGACAGCTAGTCGTTCCTTCTGGTCAAACCAACTTCAACCAAATCGCTACTTTGCGTTGGGATGGTTCAACTGCGCAAGCTCGGATGGACAACTTGTTGAGTGCCAACTATACGGATCAAACATTGGATGCCGTTCTTTCACCTTATGATCCAATCAGCCTAGGAATCATTTCATCGCTTAAAGGCGTTGGCTATGGTTCTTCCGATAAACCACTACCTGTGATTACCGGTCAAGATGCGACGGTGGCAGGGGTGAAATCGATCATCGCGGGCGAACAGACCCAAACGATTTTCAAAGATACACGGGTGTTGGCGAAAAACACGATCGAAATGATCGAAGCCATCACCAATGGCGAGGAAGTGCCAGTCAACGATACGGAAACCTATGACAATGGCGTCAAAGTCGTACCAACCTACTTGTCAAATCCCGTTTCTGTGGATAGCGACAACTATAAAGAAGAACTGATCGATACCGATTACTATACAGAAGAAGAGCTAGGCATTTAAGCAAGAAGCGCTGATCCAGCGAGAAAAGATACATGGTTTCCCCGAAAGCAGTAGGGAAGAACGAATCATCCCCACTATTCGTTCTTTCCGCTTTTCTTACAAAGGCAGCGCACCACTTTTACATAAAAAGGAAAAGGGTGAAAGAACATGGCAGATAATATTTTGATGATGAAAGGCATCGTCAAAGAGTTTTCAGGGGTTCGCGCCCTTGATAACGTCAACCTCTCGATCGAGCGAGGAGAGATCCACGCACTGTGTGGAGAAAATGGCGCTGGCAAGTCCACGCTGATGAATGTCTTAAGCGGACTCTATCCTTACGGCAGCTATGACGGAGAGATCTATTATGAAGGGGAGTTATGCAAGTTCAAAGATTTGCGGGACAGTGAGGACAAAGGAATCGTTATTATTCATCAAGAGTTAGCATTAAGTCCTTACCTGTCGATCAAAGAAAATATCTTTCTAGGAAACGAACAAGCCAAACACGGCATCATTGATTGGGATCTGACCGAAAAGAAAACAGACAACCTCTTAAAGATCGTTGGCTTGAAATTAGACCCGAATACGCTGGTTTCACAAATCGGTGTCGGGCATCAACAGCTGGTGGAAATTGCCAAAGCATTTTCAAAATCCGTCCGATTGTTGATTTTAGATGAGCCAACCGCGGCGTTGAATGAAGAAGAAAGCGCCAATCTGTTAGAGCTGATCAAAGAGTTTCGCAACCAAGGGATTACCTCGATCATCATCTCTCACAAGTTGAATGAAATCGTCAATGTGGCGGATCGCATCACGATTTTACGTGACGGGCAAACGATCGAGACGCTGAGTGGTGCCGAAATCTCTGAAGAGCGCATCATTCGCGGCATGGTTGGGCGAGATTTGACCAATCGCTACCCCGAGCGGAACCCCACTATTGGTGAACCGTTTTTTGAAGTCAAAAATTGGACGGTCCATCATCCAATCGACCATACCCGTGTGGTGAATGAGAATTTGAACTTGATGATCCGCAAAGGAGAGATCATCGGCATCGCTGGTTTGATGGGTGCGGGACGGACTGAGTTTGCCATGAGTGTCTTCGGTCATTCCTACGGCAGTTCGATTTCGGGGGAAGTCTATAAAGACGGCCAACCGATTTCTGTCAAAGACGTGCCAACCGCCATCAAAAATGGGTTAGCCTATGTGTCGGAAGATCGAAAAGCGCTGGGCTTGAATCTGCTGATGGATATTCGCGAGAATACCACCATTGCTAGTCTTGCCAAAATCAGCCGCCAAGGGGTCATCGATAAAGAAAAAGAAGTCACGATGGCTGAAGAATTCCGCAAAAAAATGCGGACGAAAACCAATTCGATCTATCAAAACGTCGGCAGCTTGAGCGGCGGGAATCAGCAAAAAGTCGTTTTGGCAAAATGGCTGATGACCACACCAGACATCTTATTTTTAGATGAACCGACCCGTGGGATCGATGTCGGGGCGAAATACGAAATCTATACGATCATCGAAGAGATGGCAGCAGCTGGCAAAGCCATTTGCATCATCTCCTCGGAGCTGCCAGAACTATTAGGCATGTGTGATCGAATCTATACGATGAATGAAGGCCGCTTCACTGGCGAGGTCCTGCGGGAAGAGGCGGATCAAGAACGATTGATGAATCTAATGACATTAGAAGAGAGTGGGGTTTGAGATGGAAACAACCAATAAATTAAAAAAAGAACGCAGCCATTCGCTGAAAGAAAAGGCACTGGAAATCTTTAGCAAATACAGTATGATCATTATCTTAGCAGTGCTGCTGGTGGCCTTTCAGCTCATGACCGACGGGATTTTCTGGCGGCCGCTGAATATCACCAACCTCGTGTTGCAAAACAGTCATATTCTCGTTTTGGCAGCTGGTATGCTCTTGGTCGTCTTGTTAGGACACGTTGATTTATCCGTAGGGTCCGTGATGGCGTTTGTCGGTGCGATTGCAGGCGTCTTAATGGTCAATAACGGCATCAGTCCTTGGCTGGCAGTGCCTCTTTGCTTACTGATGGGCGCAGTGATCGGTGCCTGGCAAGGCTTCTGGGTCGCGTATGTCGGTATCCCAGCATTTATCGTGACCTTGTCTGGTTTACTGATGTTTCGAGGACTGACCCAAGTCGTCTTAGGGGGTCAATCATTGGCGCCGTTTCCCAAGGCATTCCAACAAATTTCTACTGGGTATTTGCCAGATATCGCAGGCGGTCAGATCCATTTACTTTCCATGATTTTAGGTGTAGTGATCACGGGCATCCTGATTTTAGGTCAATGGCGAACCCGTGAGCGTCGCAAAAAAAATCTTTTTGAAGTGGAATCAATGGCAGCATTTGCCTTTAAAGCCGTCTTTACTGCGGTCGTATTTCTCGGCGCTACCTATATCTTTGCCTCTTATCAAGGGTATCCGATCATTTTGATCGTCTTAGGGGTGATCGTGGCTGCTTATGGCTTTTTGACTAACAAAACCGTTGCTGGTCGTCAAATCTATGCAACCGGCGGCAACAAAAAAGCAGCCGAACTTTCTGGGATCAAGACGAAGAAAATCACCTTCTGGGTCTTCGTGAACATGGGGATGATGGCAGCTTTGGCGGGCTTGGTTTTAGCCGCTCGGTTGAACGCAGCCACCCCGCAAGCAGGAACGTCAATGGAATTAGATGCAATGGCCGCAGTGTATTTCGGCGGGGCTTCCACCTCAGGTGGTATTGGTACTGTGATGGGTGCGATCGTTGGTGGGCTCGTGATGGGTGTCTTAAACAATGGGATGTCGATCTTAGGAGTCGGTGTCGATTGGCAGCAAGCCATCAAAGGGTTGATTTTGCTGCTGGCCGTCGTGTTGGATATCTACAATAAGAAAAAGAAAATATCGTAGGAGGGCCTGTTTATGGAGGAACAAGAACAAAAGACGATTTTATTGATTTGTACCGCAGGTATCACTACGGGTCTCTTAGTGAAAAACATGCAGCGAGCTGCAGATGAAAAAGGATTAGCCGTGCATATCTATTCGGCACCAGCCATCATTGCTGAACAGATCCTGCAGCAGCAGACTGTCGATGCCTTGCTGATCGGTCCGCAGTCGAAGTACGAAGTCAATCGATTGAAAGACTTTCTCATGGTCAAAGCGGTGCCTTATAAATTGATCAAAGAAACAGATTACGAGTTGTTAGATGGCGAAGCTGTCCTTGCAGACAGCCTGACCCTCTTGCAAAACGATCGCTAACCAGCAGCTTGGCAAAAAGCTAGGTGGTCAGCAGTTGAATAGGCTCCCCAGAGTAGTGCTTGTCATCCCCCACAAGCACTACTCTTTTTGTGGTGCTTTTCTGCCTACACTAGCCAAGAAAGCCCCTCTTAAGCAGCAATGCGTGGCAAGCCCGTTGGTTCGTTTTCTCGTGTTTAGGACATCGCATCATAGACAAACAAAAGAGAAGTTGAGGGGGAAGAGGACGAAGCTGACACCACGCGTATGCTGTCTAAAGGCAAGTGATGGGCGAGTGTTTCACGTACTTAAAGCATCGTGGTTGTGGGCGGGAAATGAGCTGATTACACCGCTTCTGGTTTCTCGTTCGTAACTAAGCGTTTCGTAGGAAACACAACGAAACCCAAAAACAGACAGTCTGCTGACTGACTGTTTTTAGGGGATACAAATAAGGAATAAAAGTGGATATTAGTTAAATGCGACTGCCTAGGGGGCAAATCCGAGAACAGTGCATGGTAACTACAAATTAAGGAAGTGTGATGACATTTTCTGAATCTTTGTCGAAGAAGTGTGCTTTGTTGATGTTGAAAGCCAAATCAACTGTTTCACCTGGACGGTGGAAGTCACGAGCATCAACTTTCGAGATAAATTCAGTCGCACCTACGCGTGTATAAAGCATCGTTTCTGCACCTAATAATTCAGATACGACTACTTCGGCACGTACAGTTGCTTCAGGAGAAGCTTCCAATGCGATTTGTTCACTGTGAATATCCTCTGGACGAATACCAAAGACTAGTTGTTTGCCTTCATACCCTTTTTCCACAAGAATCTTGTTCTTGCCTTCAGGAATACGTAAGTTCAAGCTTTGTCCATCAGAGATCATACCGTTTTTCAACGTAACATTGAAGAAGTTCATTGCTGGTGAACCGATAAAGCCGGCAACGAAAATGTTTTTCGGTGTGTTGTAGACTTCTTTTGGTGAACCGATTTGTTGAATGAAGCCATCTTTCATGATAACGATCCGGTCAGCCATGGTCATCGCTTCTGTTTGGTCATGGGTTACATAGATCGTCGTTGTTTCTAAACGTTGGTGTAATTTTGCGATTTCCGCACGCATGGCAACCCGCAATTTCGCATCTAAGTTTGACAACGGCTCATCCATCAAGAAGACTTTGGCATCACGGACGATGGCACGGCCTAGGGCAACCCGTTGACGCTGACCACCTGAAAGGGCAGCTGGTTTACGATCTAAGTATTCTGTCAATCCTAAGATCTCAGCGGCATTTTCTACCCGTTTTTTAATTTCTTCTTTGTCGTATTTACGCAATTTCAAACCAAATGCCATGTTGTTGAAAACAGTCATATGGGGATACAATGCGTAGTTCTGGAAAACCATCGCGATGTCGCGGTCTTTTGGTGCCACATCGTTCATTACTTTTCCACCGATGCTCAATTCGCCTTCAGAAATATCTTCTAAACCAGCGATCATTCGAAGCGTTGTTGATTTTCCGCAACCAGAAGGTCCAACGAAAACGATGAATTCGCGATCTGCGATATCTAAATTAAAATCAGTTACCGAATACGCATCATTATTATCATATTTTTTGTGGATATTTTTTAAGGCCATTTCTACCATTGGGATTACCTCTTTCCATTTAGTTTACATGAACATCATAAATGAAAACGCTTCGAAGGTGCAACGGAAACATGCACAAGAAAAAAACGTTTTCTTGTGCATGTTGTTTAATTGCTCTGATGGGTGAACTGATCGATCAATAAATAGCAAAGCAGCAGATCATCCATATTTTTTAAATTTAAGCGCGTCAGTGTTTGAAACTTATCGATCTTATATAGGAGAGAATTCCGATGCATGAACAGTTCTTTGGCTGTGGAGCTTGCATTGCCTTGATTTCGCCACAGGGATTGAATGATCGTTTCGGTCTCTTCTTCAAACCAATCTAGATACAAGGTACGAAACAAGGAAATATACTCGGAAAAGCCGTTGCGAAAAAGAGAGAAGACCACTTTGGGCAGATCCATACTTTTACTGGTGGTTTTCGTTTTTAACTCATTTTTGAACAGGGTAGACTCACTTGCCCATAAGGCAGTGAAATCGTGGCGCGGATGATGGAAGGGACCGACGAACAGCTGGGAATAGCAGTCGAAATCCATATCCAAAGCGACGAATAAGCCGTCGAGATCTTCGATGGGCAAATTGGCACCATCTTGTTTTTCTACGATCACTGCATGGTCTTCGGTGAGGAAAAAAAGATCCACCACGCTAGGGAGCATTTGCTGAATCTCTGCGAGCCATTCGGATTGCAAAGAGTCGATGGTTCGGGTGAAATGAACTTGCAGCAGGCGAATCCACTCTGGCTCTTGAACGGGCTGATGTTCAAATAAAATCGGATACCATGGATGGTTTCGGTTATCGATTTCTGGTTGCAAAGAGCCGTTTCCCAGTTGGATCAGCAATTTTTCACTGTCACTTAATTGGTCAGTTGGCAGCCAAATATATTTTTTGCCGAAGGCGATGGATTCGATAGCCTTCGTTGTGGCAACTTTGTCATGCAACGTTGCCTGGGGGAAACGTGCTTTGATGTCATTAAAAGAAAAAATGAGAAAGACCTCCTTTGAGATACTCTACGTATTCTTCATTTAGTATAGCATGTTCTAAAAAAACCGTTCAAAATTTTCCCAGGAAAAAAGCACAGCCCTTCACCGAAAGCTCTGCCTTCTCATGGCAGGAGGGCGGCTTTTTTCTCCGAAGCGATTGCTTCTATAATCCTAACAGTTGTTTTTTCTTGAATGCAAATTCTTCTTCAGTCAAAATTCCTTCGTCGACCAACACTTTTAGTTCGCGTAGTTCAGCAATGAGCGCTTCCGTCGGCTTCGCAGCTGGTGGTGGCGATGGGTTCGTTAACGGGACCGACCGCTCCCGAGGGAAGTTGGTGAGGTAGCGCTGTATGATCCGAGCAATCACCAGGTCTTTTTCGGCAAAGCAAAGGGAGTGATTCGGTTCCATTCGTCTGAAGGAATGGGTTTCTCTGATCGCTCCGCCGCCAATATACAATTCTAAAAAGCCATTGCCTTTCCAAAGACCTGATTCAGCAACTTCTTTCAGATTGACACTGGTGATTTGGGGAATCTGCAGAACCTGTTTCGCTTTCTTCTTGTAATCGATGATCGTGAGGGTATCTTCTGAAATGACCCAAGCATCACGATAATGATAGGAAAGTAATTTGATTTTTCCAGCCTCTTCATCCACGTAACTTTTGGCTGATTGCCCACCAAGTGCTGCCAAATGATCCGTTAAAAATTCATAGGCTTTTTGGGCATCGATTCGATTGGTGAAATAGAGCAATTGAGAATTACCTGGTACCTGCAATCGGAGGTAGTCCACTAAGAGACCTTTGCCTATATGTAATTCCACATCGGCAATTTTTGCCATGGGAATCTTTTCATCTGGGATTTTTGGATGGGTGTTGTTTATCCAGACGCCTTTTTTCGTAATGAGCCAACGACAGCTGGCATCATGTCTGCGATTTTCTCGATATTTTTTTGAATACAAAATAATGGGTTCCTCGTAGGTTTCATTAGGTGTTCTCGTCAAAATACTTACCTCCTTAAACGTAATAAGCAACATTTTGTTCAATTATACAACAAATAGTGTTTTGATTCGTTTTATTCTGATGAAAATAAGGGGAATTTATCATTTACCTTCTTTTCGTTAGGTTTTCTTAGAAAAAAAGCCATAGCAGCAATTGACACGGAAGCGGTTTCTTGGTATCTTAGATGTACGGACAACTTTTGAAAGATGGGATTAAAATGGCGAATAAGTACGAACAACTTGCGGATATCTTAAGAGAAAAGATCCGCTTAGGCACCTATCAAGAAGGCGATGCGATCCCTTCAGAAGCAACCTTACAGGAAGAATTTCATTATAGCCGTCACACGGTGCGCCAAGCGATCGCTGTTTTGGTCAATGAAGGCTATTTAAGAAAAGAACGGGGCTCAGGCACCTACGTTTCAAAACCTGAGACTGTCAATCATAAAAACCGCAAAACGATTGGGATCATCATGACCTATTTGTCTGATTATATTTTCCCTTCGATCATGCGCGGCGTAGAGCAGACATTGCGGGAGCAAGGCTATTCACTGCTTTTAGGCTCAACCAACAATGACCATGAGCAAGAAAGAGCGTGCTTGCAGCAAATGATGGATCAAGGGGTAGACGGGTTGATCGTTGAACCAACGAAGAGCAGCCAGTACAACCCGAATCTTGCCTATTATGTCGCCCTCCAAGAAGCCGGGATTCCTCTCGTCATGATCAATGCCTATTACGAAGAACTAGACTTGCCGCATATTTGTGTCAACGATACACGTTCTGGTTTTTTAGCAACCAATTATTTATTAGAACAACAGCATCAGCAGTTGATGATGATCACGAAAATCGATGACTTACAAGGGAAATATCGGATGAAAGGGTTTGTCAAAGCATTGACCCAAGCCAAGCGGACGTTTGCAGCAGAAGACGTCTTGACGTATACGACCGAGACGAAAGAAGCCGTTATTGAACAAGCGATCCAGCGCTTGACGGCTGCCGATAATCAAGTCACAGGCATCGTTTGTTACAACGATGAGATCGCGCATCGCTTGATTCAAGCATTGACGGCTGCTGGGAAGAATGTTCCTATTGATTTTTCGATCGTGGGTAACGATGACTCGCCCCTTAGCACCTTGTCCACACCGACGATCACCACACTGACTCACCCGAAAGAAGCGATGGGGGAATTGGCGGCACAATGGATCACTACAGGTAAGGCAACAGAAGCGCAACGCTTTTATTTTGAACCGGAGCTGATCGTTCGCGGTTCAGTCAATAACCAAAAAGGAGAATAAGAAGATGACGCAACAAGTAAGGCAAGCAATTATTGACGGGCGCACGTCTCTTGGGATCGAGCTAGGCTCGACACGGATCAAAGCTGTCTTGATCGATGAGCAGTTTCAGACGATCGCTTCAGGTAGCTTTGAATGGGAAAATCAATTGGAGCAAGGGATTTGGACCTACTCACTAGAGGCGATTTGGCAAGGACTGCAAGCCAGCTACCAAGAGTTGGCGCACAACATCCAACAGCAATTCGAGGTACCTTTGACGACGATCGGCAGTATCGGTTTTTCTGCAATGATGCACGGCTATATGGCTTTTGATCAACAAGGCACGCTGTTGGTACCTTTTCGGACATGGCGCAATGCGATCACGGAAGAAGCAGAAAAAGCCTTGACGGCATTGTTCCAATACAACATCCCGCAGCGTTGGAGTATCGCGCATTTATATCAAGCGATTTTGAATCAAGAAGCCCACGTCCCAGAGGTTGCTTTTTTCACTACCTTAGCCGGCTATGTCCATTGGCAGCTGACAGGGGAAAAAGTACTCGGAATCGGCGATGCATCAGGGATGTTCCCAATCGACAGTACGACAAAAGACTATGATGCGAATATGCTGCAGCAATTTGATGCACAAATCAGCAGTCAAGGCTATCCTTGGCAGATCAAAGACCTTTTGCCGCAAGTGTTGACAGCAGGCGAACCAGCCGGCACATTGACGGCAGAAGGGGCAAAAAAACTCGACCCAACTGGTACTTTGCAAGCTGGCATCCCGTTATGTCCGCCAGAAGGCGATGCGGGCACTGGCATGGTTGCCACGAATAGTGTGGCACAGCGAAGCGGGAATGTTTCAGCCGGGACGTCTGCTTTTGCCATGATCGTCTTAGAAGAACCCTTAACTAAAGTGTATCCAGAGATCGATTTGGTCACGACGCCTTCTGGTGATTTGGTGGGGATGGTCCATACGAATAACTGTACCTCGGAGATCAATGCCTGGGTCAAACTTTTCCGCGAATTTGCCGACGCAGCTGGAATGAAACTCTCCACGGAAGAATTGTTTACGACCTTATTCAACGAAGCATTGAAAGGGGATTCAGACTGTGGCGGGATGCTTTCTTATGGCTATTATTCTGGTGAAAATATCACTAAGATCCCTGAAGGACGGCCGCTTTTCGTCCGATCGCCAGAGAGTTCTTTTACTTTAGCAAATTTCATGCGCTTACATCTGTTTAGTGCCTTTGGTGCGATGAAGATCGGGATGAAGATTCTGGAAGCTGAAGACGTCGCGATTGATCGAATCGTTGGTCACGGTGGGATCTTCAAAACGCCAGAAGTTGCCCAACGTGTCTTGGCAGCTGTCATGGAAGCCCCAGTCACGGTCATGGAAACGGCTGGTGAAGGCGGCGCCTGGGGGATCGCCCTTTTAGCAGCGTACCTTCGCCGTCATACGCCAGAACAATCCTTGGCAGCATTCTTAGCAGATCAAGTGTTTAAAAATGACCACGGCGTGACCTTAGCCCCGACAGAAGCCGACATTCAGGGGTTCACCGTCTTTACCCAACGTTACCAAGCAGGGTTGCCGATCGAGCAAGCGGCAATCGATGCGTTGATTTAAAAAGAAAGAAGGGAATTTTGTGTTAGAAGGATTAAAAGAAGAAGTCTTTCAGGCCAATTTGGCATTGCCGAAGCAAGGATTGATCAAATACACCTGGGGCAATGTGTCAGCAGTGGATCGCCAACAGCAATTGTTTGTCATCAAACCTAGCGGTGTTGACTATGAAACCATGCAAGCCAGTGATATGGTGGTTTGTGATTTTGAGGGCAACGTAGTGGAAGGAGCGAAAAATCCTTCCTCCGATACGCCAACGCATGCCGTTTTATACAAAGCATTTCCAGAAATTGGTGGGATCGTCCATACCCATTCTACTTGGGCGACGAGCTGGGCTCAGGCAGGACTCGATCTGCCAGCGATGGGCACAACTCATGCCGATACGTTTTATGGAGCAGTCCCCTGTGCGCGCTTTTTGACCCAAGCCGAGATCGATGAAGGTTATGAAGCACAAACAGGACAGGTGATCGTCGAAACCTTTAAGGAACGCGGCATCACGCCAGAAGAAATTCCTGGTGTCTTGCTTCACGGTCATGGACCGTTTACCTGGGGCAAAACGGCGGATGCGGCGGTGATGAACGCAGTGGTCTTAGAAGAAGTTGCTAAGATGAATTTTATCACGCGTCAGCTGAACAGTTACGCACCCGAATTGCCGCAGCGGGTCTTAGACAAACATTATTTACGCAAACATGGAGAAAATGCCTATTACGGGCAAAAATAACGAAAAAGGAGCAAGTAGAATGTTAGAAATCGGGAAAAAAGAATTTTGGTTCGTCGTAGGATCACAGCACTTATACGGAGAAGAAGCATTACAAGAAGTACGGGACCATGCAGAAGAAATGGTCAAAAGCTTAAATGACAGCTCAAAGCTGCCTTATCCAGTCGTTTTACAAGAACTCGCTGTTACTGCCGATACGATTACGAAAATTATGAAAGAAGTCAACTATCGGGATGAAGTCGCTGGGGTGATCACCTGGATGCATACCTTCTCACCAGCAAAAATGTGGATTCGCGGCACGAAATTATTACAAAAACCATTGCTGCACCTTGCCACTCAATACAATGAACAAATTCCATGGGAAACCATCGATATGGACTTCATGAACTTGAACCAAGCGGCTCATGGTGACCGAGAATATGGATTTATCAATGCCCGTTTGAAAAAGCAAAACAAAATCGTTGTCGGCTATTGGAAAAATGAAGCCATCCAAAAAGAAATCGCTGCTTGGATGGACGTGGCAGTCGGCTACAATGAAAGCTTCCAAATCAAAGTCGCTCGTTTTGGCGACAACATGCGTAACGTTGGGGTGACCGAAGGCGATAAAGTCGAAGCACAGATCCAATTTGGCTGGACCGTTGATTATTTTGGGATCGGCGATTTGGTTCAAGTCGTCGATGCGGTGACTGACGAAGAAGTCGATGCACTCTTTGAAGAATACAGCCAGCTGTATGATTTCGATTATGGCGATTACGACAAAGAAGAATGGGCACGTCATGTCAAAGCCCAAGCCAAACAAGAAATCGGTCTGCGCCGCTTCCTTGAAGCAGGCGGCTATACGGCATTTACCACGAACTTTGAAGACCTATATGGTATGCAGCAGTTGCCTGGTTTAGCTGTACAACGTTTGATGGCAGAAGGCTATGGGTTTGCTGGTGAAGGGGACTGGAAAACCGCCGCTATTGACCGCTTGATGAAAATCATGGCCCACAATAAAGCGACTGGCTTTATGGAAGACTATACCTATGAGCTGACACCAGGAAAAGAAGCCATCTTGCAATCCCACATGATGGAAGTCGATCCAGTATTAGCAGCCAACAAACCAAAAATCGTGGTTTCGCCATTGTCGATGGGGGATCGTGAAGACCCAGCCCGACTCGTCTTTGACGGCCAAGGCGGCGAAGGTGTCGTGGTTTCGATGGCCGACTTTGGCACCCACTACAAATTATTGATCAATGAAGTCGATGCCTTTGAGCCAACTGAAGAAGCACCAAAACTACCGGTTGCACGAGTAATGTGGACACCAAAACCAAACTTCCACGATGGCGTCAAACAGTGGATCGAAACAGGCGGTGGCCATCACACCGTTGTCTCACTCGTCCTAAATTCTGATCAGATCGAAACATGGGCGAAGCTTGTGGGATTAGAATACGTAACGATCAAATAAGTACCCAATCACAAAAGAAACCGTTGGCGATGGTCGGCGGTTTCTTTGCGTTTTTCTTAAGCTTTCTTGCCTTCTATCTGCAAAGTGCGGATAAGCAGACCCCTGAAATCACCAGCAATCAGCAAAATTGACTTTTAAATATAGGGGGCATAGACTTTTATGTAAGAGTGGAACAATGGACTAAAAGGAGGAGCACAATGAAGACAACCTACGATACACCAGAGTATTATCAGAAAATGAACGCTTGGTGGCGAGCAGCCAACTACCTTTCCGTTGGTCAGATTTATTTGAAAGACAATCCCTTATTGCGCCGCCCCATCGAAGAAAAAGATTTGAAAGTGAATCCGATTGGTCACTGGGGAACGATCGCAGGGCAAAATTTTATTTACACCCATCTCAATCGCGTCATCAATAAGTACGACTTAAACATGTTTTATATCGAAGGACCAGGCCATGGCGGACAAGTCATGGTTGCGAATGCTTATTTAGACGGCAGCTACAGCGAGATCTATCCAAAAGCCACCCAAGACGAAGCAGGAATGAAACATCTATTCAAAACCTTCTCTTTCCCAGGTGGGATCGCTTCTCATGCGGCACCTGAAACGCCAGGTTCGATCCATGAAGGCGGCGAGCTAGGCTATTCCATCGCCCACGCTACCGGAGCTATTTTAGACAATCCCGATGTCATTGCAGCAGTAGTGGTCGGTGATGGCGAAGCCGAAACTGGACCATTAGCGGGCAGCTGGTTTTCAAATACCTTTATTAATCCAGTCAATGATGGCGCAATTTTGCCTATCTTGCATTTGAATGGCGCCAAGATTGCCAATCCAACGATTTTGGCTCGTAAAAGTGACCAAGATCTCACGAAATATTTTGAAGGTATGGGTTGGACCCCTTATTTCGTAGAAGGGGACGATCCAGAAGCCGTTCATCCGCAATTGGCACAGAAAATGGATCAAGCCATCGAACAGATCCACGCGATCCAAGCAGAAGCCCGCAAAGGTTCTGCGGAAGAAGCCGCTATGCCTCATTGGCCTGTTTTGATCGTTCGCACACCGAAAGGCTGGACTGGACCGAAAGTCTGGGATGGCGAGCCGATTGAAGGGGGCTTCCGTGCCCACCAAGTGCCGATCCCTGTCAATGCGAAACATATGGAACACGTGGATGCTTTGACGGATTGGCTGCAGTCTTATCGTCCAGAAGAGCTTTTTGACGAAAACGGCCGCATCAAAGCTGAGATTCAAGAATTGGCACCAAAAGGAGAGCAGCGGATGGCGGTCAACCCAATCACCAATGGGGGGATCGATCCGCAACCGCTACGCTTGCCAGATTGGCAAGCACATGCCATTGCGATCGAGACACCAGGGGAAACGACTGCCCAAGACATGATGGTCTTTGGGAAATTTGCTCGTGACATCATCAAAGAAAATCCTGACAACTTCCGCATTTTTGGCCCAGATGAAGCCAAATCCAATCGGTTGAACCATGTGTTTGAAGTCACGGACCGCCAATGGTTGGAGCCAAAACATCCTGATTATGATGAATGGCTGTCTTCAGTGGGCCGTGTGATTGATTCACAATTATCAGAACATCAAGCAGAAGGCTTCTTGGAAGGCTATGTGCTGACGGGTCGTCATGGCTTCTTTGCCAGCTACGAGTCATTCTTAAGAGTCGTTGATTCTATGATCACGCAACACTTCAAATGGTTACGAAAAGCCCATGATCTTGACTGGCGCAACCCGTATCCCTCATTGAATTTGATCGCTTCATCAACGGTCTTCCAACAAGACCATAATGGGTACACCCACCAAGATCCAGGGATCATGACCCATATTGCAGAGAAAAAAGCCGACTTTGTGCGGGTCTACTTACCAGCCGATGCCAATAGCTTGATGGCTGTCATGGCAGAAACGCTCGCTTCTGAAGAAAAGATCAATCTAGTGGTCTCTTCAAAACACCCACGTCCGCAGTTTTATTCGGCGGATGAAGCGAAAGTGCTTGTCAAAGATGGCTTGAAAGTCATCGACTGGGCATCGACAGATGAAGGACAAGAACCCGATATTGTGATCGCAGCTGCTGGGACGGAACCGAATTTGGAAGCTTTAGCTGCTGTTTCGTTGCTGATTGAAGCCTTCCCAGAGTTGAAAGTCCGCTTCATCAATGTGGTCGATCTATTGAAATTGCGTCGTCCAGAAGTCGATCCTCGTGGGTTGAGCGATGAAGCATTCGAAGCCTACTTTACGAAAGACAAACCGATCGTGTTTGCTTTCCACGGGTATGAAGGACTGATTCGCGATATCTTCTTTGGCCGTCGCAACCAACAGCTTCATATTCATGGGTACCGAGAAAATGGCGACATCACGACACCGTTTGATATGCGGATCCTTTCTGAATTGGATCGCTTCCACTTAGCCAAAGACGCCGCCGAATGGGTCTATGGAGAAAAAGCAACGGACTTTGCCCAAAAAATGGCAGACACCGTTGCGTATCACCATGACTTTATTCGAGAAAACGGCTATGATATCGCCGAAGTCGAAGAGTGGGAATGGAAACCATTGCGTTGATTTATTCTCCACAACGCCAACGTAAGACAGTTTAAGAACAAAAAAAGCACAAAAGAAACAAAACGATCCGCAACAGGGTCGGGACACCTTACTAAGGAAGCCCGACCGACTGTCTGCGGATCGTTTTTTTAAAAGACGTCGAAACCGTAGTTTTTGATATGCTGCTTCAACAAGGCGAGATAGTCCAAAGCCATCTCACTCAGTTCCATTTTCTTGTGTTTGAGGTAACCTAGTGTCATCGCATCATCGACTTCCAAAGGGATCGCAACGATTTTTTCATCATTCAGCTCACTGCTGATGATCCCAGAGCTGATGGTATAGCCGTTGAGACCCACCATCAAATTGAAGATCGTGGCACGATCGCTGATGCGGATGTGTTTTTTGCGCTGTAAAGTGCTTAAGATCTCTTCAGAAAAGTAGAAGGAATTGGTTTCCCCTTGTTCGTACGACAGATAGGTATATGGTTCCAAATCAGCTAATGTGATGCTTTTTTTCTGAGTCAGGGGATTTTCTCGGCCGATGAAGACGTGGGGTTTGGCTTCAAATAAAGGAATGAATTGCAGGTCTTTTTCGTGGATCAAACGGGTCAAGACCGTCGTGTTGAAATCATTCAGATAAATGACCCCCAATTCGCTCTTAAACGTCTGGATATCATCCAGTACATTTTGTGTCTGGGTCTCCCGCAAGGTGAATTGAAATTCATCTTCCCCTAACTGTTTGACCAGTTCCACGAAGGCGTGGACGACGAAGGCATAGTGTTGTGCGGAAACACTGAAAACATGCTTGCGATGGCTGTCTTTGCGAAAGCGTTCGTCCAAGAGATTGACTTGGTCTAAAACATTTCGAGCATAGTTGAGAAAGGAACGGCCATCATCGGTCAAAGTCACCCCTAATTTACTGCGGTAAAACAGCTGCAGATCATACTCTTTTTCCAACTCTTTCATGGCTTGAGAGAGGGAGGGCTGACTGATGAAAAGCTGTTTGGCGGCTTCATTGAAAGAGCCAGTTTCTACGATTTTTTCCAAATATTCAAGCTGCTGGATACGCATGGGATACAACCTCCTTTTTATGTTATAGGTATTGCCTATGGAATATATAAGTTTATAAGTATTATCTATAGTATAAGATGTTTGCTAGAATAAATCTAACAATTTTGAAAACTTTGTATAGGAGGAATGGATATGGCAACAGACAAATTTCAGCTTGTGGGGTCATTGTTACGACCACAAGATTTATTGGACTACAAAAATCAAATCGAGCATCGGGAGGATATCCGCTACCCGTTTTATGATGCGTTTCCTGGCTACCAAGAAACGGAAGCAAAAGCGATCGCTGACATCATTGCAGCGCAAAAAGAACACGGCATCACAGTCATCACAGACGGCGAACACGGCCGCTCAATGTGGCACCTGGATTTTCTTTGGGGATTAAAAGGCGTTGAGCGCTATATCTCCGATCATGGGTATGCCTTTGAAGATTTGGACGGTGGACATTTTGAGACACGTAAAGACATCGGCATCCGAATCACAGAACCATTATCTGGCAAAAACCATCATTACTTGACGTTGTTTAAAGAAACCAAACGCCAAGCTGGCGACCTGCCAGTCAAAATCACCGTCTGGGGGGCTGCCCACGCCTTTACCGAGCTGACTGTCTTTAACGACCTCGTTGGTGAAGGTCAGGTGTATCCAACGAAAGAAGCCTTGCGGGAAGGGCTGCTTAACGCCTACAAGGAATTCTTGCAGGAATACCGAGAAGCAGGTGGTGAGATCGTTCAGTTCGATGATTGTTTATGGGAATTATTTGCCGAAGACAATGACAAGAGCTTCTTCACCCAAGGCAATGACGGCTTAGAAGCGTTAGCCGATGAATTCGTGGCGATCAACAACGAAGTCGCTGACTACGCCCACGAATTAGGATTAAAAGTCTGGACCCACAATTGTCGCGGCAATTACCAAAGCCGCGCGGCAGCCAGCGGTACTTACAAAGCGATCGCCGAAAAATTCTTGCGTGATCAGCATTATGACCGCTTTTTCCTAGAGTGGGACGATGACCGTGCTGGTGATATCTCGGCTTTAGAAGCGCTGAAAGATCGTCCAGAAGTGGAAGTTGTCTTAGGCTTATTATCCAGCAAAACCGCCACATTAGACGATGAAGAGCGAGTGATCGCTTTATTAGACAAAGCCAGCCAAATCATTCCTAAGGAGCGGCTTTATCTTTCTCATCAATGCGGCTTTGCCTCTTGTGACTGCGGCAATGAGCTTTCGACTGAGCAGCAATGGGCAAAAATCAAGCAAGGGCAAGCCTTAGCTGAAGCGTACTTCGGTTAAGCAGCTGCGTCTTCTTTTCCCTAAATCTTCCCCTCGAAACCGGTGCATGCGACAAAGTTTCGAAAATTTCAGAAAAAATGTTTGACATTTTCTTTAAGAGCGAGTAAAGTAAGACACAACTTAATGAAACAGACATCGAAAAGAAGAGTAGCAAGGCTTGCTGTTTGAAGAGAGTCTCTGGTTGGTGCAAAGAGATAACGCATGGTTGTGAAACACATCTTGGAGTCGTTTTTCCGAAAGAAAAGTAGGAGAGACCGGGTTTGCCCGTTACAGCAGCAGTCATTGATTGATGACTTTCTGAGTTCAGTTGCTGTGAAGCACTGATAAACAAAGGTGGAACCGCGTTGATAACGTCCTTTAGCTGTAATGGCTAGGGGACGTTTTTTTTCTCTTTTTTTGCATCTCACCGAAAACCGAAAGTGGAAGGATCACAAGGACTGCACGAGGCCTTTTCCTGTGAAGGAAAGGCAAATTGAGGTGGAACCACGTATCAAGCGTCCTCTGGCAAATGCCAGTGTGCGCTTTTTTTGTTTTTCTTTTTTAGAAAAATGAAACTTGCCAGTTGCCCCTCACCAGCCAACGCCCAGCGTCACATAAGCGTCGGAGCAAACCGTCGCGAAGCTGTATCGCTGCCAATCGAAATTGAAACCTATCAAGGAGGAAGTCACCATGTTTGAGTATTTAGTCAATGTTATGCCCCAACTAATTTCAGGAACTGGAATCACCGTTAAATTGTTCGCACTGACCTTAATCGGGTCCATTCCCTTAGGCATCTTGTTGGCCTTTGTTTTAGCCAGTCGCCTGCGTATTTTGAAATTGATCGTGCAAGTCTACGTTTGGTTGATGCGAGGAACGCCTTTATTGCTACAGCTGATCTTCGTATTCTACGGTCTGCCGATCTTAGGGATCGTCTTTGACCGCTTTGAAGCAGCCTTGATCGCCTTTATTATCAATTACGCTGCTTATTTTGCCGAGATTTTCCGTGGAGGGATCCAATCGATTCCAGCCGGACAATACGAAGCCGCGAAAGTCTTGCGTTTGTCCCCGATCCAAACGATCCAAAAAATTATCATCCCACAAGTCGTCAAGATCACCCTGCCATCTGTCGGCAATGAAGTCATCAATCTTGTCAAAGACACATCCCTCGTTTACATCTTAGGATTGTCAGACGTGATGCGAATCGGGAAAATCGCCATGGAGCGAGACAGTACCTTGCTTCCGTTAGTTGGGGTCGGCTTGATTTACTTGGTGATGACAGGCGTCTTTACGTTATTGTTAAAACAAATCGAGACCAAACTGGACTATTACCGTTAGGAGGAACCACATATGTTAGAACTAAAACAAGTATCAAAGTCATTTGGCGCTAAAAAAGTCATCGATCAGCTAGACTTGACGATCGAAGACGGCAGTATCTTAGCGGTGGTCGGTCCTTCCGGTGGCGGGAAAACCACCTTGCTTCGGACACTGGCTGGTTTAGAAACGATCGATTCTGGAAGCTTTTTGCTGGATGGCAAAGCCTTTGATCCCACCGACACAAAAGAACAAGAACAAGTCGTCGGTGTCGTCTTCCAAGACTTCCAATTGTTTCCGCACTTGTCAGTTTTTGAAAACATCACTTTGGCGCCAAAAATGGTGCTAAAACAAGACAAGGCCGCGTATACAGCAAAAGCCGAACAGTTGGCAGAAAAACTAGGATTAAGTGACCTACTAGCCCAATATCCCTTCCAATTGTCCGGGGGGCAGCGGCAACGGGTGGCTATCGCACGAGCGATGGCGATGAATCCCAAAGTGTTGGCCTATGACGAGCCTACCAGCGCCTTAGATCCAGGCTTGAGACAGCAAGTCGAACAGCTGATCTTGGATCTGAAAAAAGAAGGAGTGACCCAGATCGTGGTGACCCATGATTTGGTTTTTGCCGAAAATATCGGTGATCAGTTATTAAAAGTAGCAGGAGAATAAGGGGGAGAATAAAATGAAAAAATTACTATTGATGGGAATCGCAGCAGCAAGTGTATTTTTATTAGGGGCGTGTGGCAGCAGCAATGACACCACAACAAGTGCCGCTGACAAAGAAGAAGTGATCGTCGGCCTAGACGATACCTTCGTACCGATGGGCTTTAAAGACGACCAAGGCAACATCGTTGGGTTTGATGTGGATTTAGCCACAGCGATTTTGGATCTAACAGGAACCAAAGTCAAATTTCAACCAATCGATTGGTCCATGAAAGAAACCGAACTAAGCAATGGCACCATCGATATGATCTGGAACGGGTATACCAAAACCGCAGCTCGTGAAGAAAAAGTATTGTTTACAGATACTTATATGGAAAACAAACAAGTCTTAGTCACAGCGAAAGCCAGCGGCATTACTAGCTTTGATGATATGGAGGGCAAAGTCTTAGGTGCCCAAGAAGGTTCTTCTGGTTATGAGACCTTCAACAACCAACCGGAAGTTCTGAAGGATCTCGTAGACGGCAATGACGCAACCTTGTATGCCAGCTTTAATGAAGCCTTTATCGATCTAGAAAACGGTCGGATCGACGGTCTTTTGATCGACCGCGTCTACGCAGAATATTATTTGACTCAAACAGGCAAAACCGATGACTTCAACGAAATCGAAAGCCCCTTTGAAGCAGAAGATTTTGCTGTAGGTGTGCGTAAAGACGATCAAGCCATGGCAGATAAAATCAATGATGGCTTGAAAGAATTGCAAGACAATGGCACCTTTGCTGAAATCTCTGAAAAGTGGTTTGGCGAAGATGTCACACCAAACTAAAACAAGTCAACAAGATACACTGGCTGCTTAGCAGCTGGTGTTTTTTTATACATTCATTTCTTTTGCGTATTTAAGGAAAGAAGGAACGATTGAAGTATATACTTGTGTATACATATACGTGCTCATGTTATAATGATCGATAGTAAGGAAAATCCGATAAAGAGGGGGGAGCCGAGTGGAACATTATAAAGAGACCGCTCATTTGATTAAGTGGGGCAACGGACAGGGGGTTCGCTTGTCTAAGAAAATGATTCGGAAATTGGATCTCCAGGTAGGTTCTGAACTAGAAATGGAACTGGCAGAAGAAGTCAATGGCAAAAAACAGTTAGTTATTACAGAAAAGCAGTCAGTAGGAGAGTTGTCCCCAGAGGAGAAACTTCGTTTAGTCGATTCATTGCAAGGCATTTTAGCAGATTCATTTGAAACACCTGACGTTGTGGACATCAAAAAAGTAAGAAACGAACGGCGTAGGAAAAAATATCTGGGAGAATAAAATAAGCATGACCAAATACAAAGCCAAACGAGTCGTGATTGACACCAATGTGATCCTTGACTATTTATTAGGAAGAGGGTCTAAAAGCCATCAAGAAGCCATCAAACAGATATACAACAGTTCCATTTATGGACTTTGCGAGGGCGTGATTACGGCAAGTACCTTAACGGATCTTTTCTATATTCTCGATGGAGCAGCAGGAGTCGATGCTCGGAGGGAAGTCAAAAAACTGATCCAAGTGCATACCGTCTTAACCGTTACGGAAGCAGATTGCCTTCAGGCGCTTGATTCAACAATGATAGATTTTGAGGATGCTGTTTTAGCAGCTTGTGCGAAGCGAAATCAAATCGACAGTCTAGTAACGACCAATACAGCTGATTTTGAATCATCGGGACTGATTGTCTATACAGTCGCTGAATTTGTGCAGCAGCTAAAAAGAGGATGATCACTGCTATATCTGGCAGACATCCTCTTTTTTCCTTAAATTCCAACAGCTAACCAAAATTTCTCACAGGAAAACTTTTGTTCGCCTTCTTTTTTCGTTATAATAGGGAAAGATGAAAAGAGGGATAGAAATGGCGCAAAAAAAACGCGCAAAGAAACGCAAAACAAAAAAACAACAAAAACAGCAAGAGAAATTAATGCTGGTCGGCGTCGGCCTGCTCTTTGTCTTGTTTTCGATATTTGGCTTTTTCCATTTAGGTTTTTTAGGAACCTTGATTGCCAACGGGTTTCGGATCGTTGGCGGAAACACGTACCAATTTTTGAGTGTTGCCCTAGCCGCTTATGGTGTCTGGTTAGCGATCAAAACGACCGATGCTCGATTTAAGAGTATTCGGCGAGTGATCGGCTGTGTATTGGTGTATTTTGGTTTACTGATCATCCTCCATGCGCAAATCTTTAGTAATGTGGTGGGAGAACAAGCCAATATCTTCCAAACGACATGGATGACGCTGTTAGGCGATATCCGGCGCAGCCAAGTGACCCAAAATGTCGGGGGCGGAATGATTGGCGCCATGCTCTATGGGGCGACCTATTTTCTTGTTTCCCAGATCGGCAGCTACATCATCGCTGTTTTACTCATGCTGATCGGTGCGTTCTTGTTCAGCCAAATGAGCAGCCACGAGTTAGTCGAGCACCTGCAAGCAGCTGGTGACAAGCTGCAGCGGTTGTTAGAAGGCTCTCCAGAAAAGCAAGCCGAACGAGAAGCCCGCAAAGCGGAACGAGCAGCAGAGAAACAAGCTGCGAAAGAAGCCAAAAAAGAAGCCGAGCGAGCAGCAGTCATGGCGGAGATCAAAGAAAAGAATCAAGTCCGACCAATGACAGAAGACGAAAAATCAGCAAAAGAACAACAGATGCAAGCGCCAGCTGATTTTGAACCAGAGCAGCTGAGCTTTGTACCCATCGACCACTTCCAGGAATTGCCGCAAGCGGCGGGACCAGAGGCCGCTCAAGCACCACATCCAGCAGGAAACAAACCGGGACCAAGCAAAAAGGTCAATGAAGACGGAGAGATCCTTGATGATGATGGTGAAGTGTTGGAATTTGAGATTTCCGAAGAAGCTGAAAATCGTGATTATGAATTGCCTTCAGCGCAATTACTCGATTCGATCCCTTCAACGGATCAAAGCAGCGAGTACAAAAAGATCGAACAAAATATCGGTGTGTTAGAAACCACCTTCCAAAGCTTCGGTGTTGACGCAAAAGTCGTCAAAGCCAGCTTAGGACCAGCAGTAACCAAATTCGAAGTTCAACCAGCAGTAGGGGTCAAAGTCAGCAAAATCGTCGGGTTGACCGACGATATCGCCTTGGCCTTAGCTGCCAAAGATGTGCGGATGGAAGCGCCGATCCCAGGGAAATCATTGATTGGGATCGAAGTTCCAAACAGTGCAGTCAGCATGGTTTCATTCCGAGAAGTGATCGAAGCCCAACCGGATCATCCAGATAAACTACTAGAAGTACCTTTAGGACGCGATATTTCTGGCCGTGTCCAAACGGCAGACTTAACGAAAATGCCCCATCTCTTGATTGCCGGATCGACCGGGAGCGGGAAGTCCGTAGCCATCAACGGCATCATCACCAGTATTTTGATGCGGGCAAAACCCCATGAAGTCAAACTGATGATGATCGACCCGAAAATGGTTGAATTAAATGTTTATAATGGGATTCCCCATCTCTTGACACCTGTCGTGACAAATCCCCGCAAAGCGGCGCAAGCGTTGCAAAAAGTGGTCAAGGAAATGGAAGAGCGCTACGAAAAATTTGCGGCAACTGGGGTCCGAAATATTACTGGCTACAACGATTTAGTGATCAATAAGAATTTAGAAGACGGCGAAAATCGTCCGATCTTGCCATTCATTGTAGTGATCGTCGATGAGTTAGCCGACTTGATGATGGTTGCCAGCAACGAAGTCGAAGATGCCATCATTCGTTTGGCGCAAATGGCACGGGCAGCAGGTATCCATATGATCCTAGCAACGCAACGACCAAGTGTGGATGTCATTACAGGGATCATCAAAGCCAATGTTCCATCACGGATGGCCTTTGCGGTTTCCAGCGGTGTCGATTCGCGGACCATCATTGATGGGAACGGAGCCGAAAAACTGCTGGGACGCGGCGACATGCTGTATCTGCCGATGGGTGAGAACAAACCGATTCGGGTCCAAGGGGCCTTTATCTCCGACCAAGAAGTCGAACGAGTGGTTGAATTCGTGACCGATCAGCAAGAAGCCAATTATGAAGAAAAAATGATGGTTACTGAGGAAGAAACGAGTACCGGCAGCAGCGGACAACCGCAAGATGAGCTATTCGAAGATGCCAAAGCCCTTGTGGTGGAAATGCAGACCGCCAGCGTTTCTCTCTTGCAGCGACGTTTTCGCATCGGCTATAACCGAGCGGCTCGGTTAGTGGATGAATTAGAAGATCAAGGTGTTGTTGGCCCTTCTGAAGGCAGCAAGCCGCGGAAAGTCTTGATCGAGCCGCAACCAGAAGACATTCCTACCTTTGATGAATAGGGAGAACAAGACCAATCCAATGAGAGAAAGGCGAGATAGCAATGAAACGCAAACACATTCTTTACCGTGATGTTGCCGATAAGCTCAAAGAAGACATCATGTCGGGTCGCTACCCGATTGGTTCATTTTTACCGACGGAAACAGAATTGGAAGCCACCTTCAATGTCAGCAAGATCACTGTCCGCAAAGCCATCGAATTGTTAGCGGCAGATGAGTATGTGGAAAAACGCAGCGGACGTGGGACGACGGTTTTAAGCAATCGCCCTTATAACAAGCTGTCAAAAGGCACGACGTTTAGCCAATTGCTTGAAAAGACTGGCAAGGAATACACGAAGAAAAACCTCAGCTATGAATTAGTCGAACTTGCGCCTGAGCACCCCGCGTATTCTTTGATGGGCAAAGAAGTCATGCGTTTACGTCGTATGTATTATTTTGACCACCAACCCTTTATTTACTATGAGTACCATTTGCCAAAGCAGCTAAAGGGTACCTCCATCGAGGTCTTTGAAGAAAAATCATTGTATCGCCTATTGGATGAACATCGAATGATCATCGATCGCTTTCAAGATGCGTTCGTGGCAACGACCTTGACCGAAGAGCAACAGAAGTTTATGATCACGCCAGAGGTCGCTGCCTTGAAACGAACCCGTTATTCGTATGATCTACAAGGAGAAGTGGTAGAATATACAGAAGGGATCTATAACACCGCCTTGCATCCGTATATGATCGAGTTTGAAGCCTAGTCATTGATTAGGCTTTTTTAGCAAAAAGTGGTACCAAAATCAGAAGTGGAGCGTGAAAACTATGAGAAAAATCGCCTTTTTAGGAGCCGGTAACATGGCAAAAGCTATCATCAACGGCTTGATTGCAGCAAACCTGTATGAACCAGCAGAGATCCTGGTTTATAACCATCGCTACGAGCCGACTTTGGCACAATTAGAAAAAGAAACTGGGATCACTGGGACAACTAAGCTAGCAGATGTCACCGAAAAAGCGGAGATCCTCGTCTTAGCAGTTAAACCTTTTGTCTTTCCCCGCTTGCTTGCTGATTTAAAAGACGGCTTGACCAAGGAGCATTTGCTAGTATCTATTGCCGCGGGCGTGACGATCGCGCAAATGGAAGAAATCATCGGTGCGCACAAAATCGTGCGGGTCATGCCAAATACCCCTGCACTGGTGGGGGAAGGGATGTCTTCTATCAGTCCCAACGGTCAAGTGACGGAAGCCGAAGCCAACGAAGTCAAACAGCTTTTTGAAAGCCTGGGCAAAGCCGAGCAAGTACCAGAAAGCATGATCGATGCAGTCATTGGTGTCAGCGGTTCTTCACCAGCCTACACGTATTTGTTCATCGAAGCTTTGGCAGATGGAGCAGTAGCAGAAGGAATGCCGCGTCCGATGGCGTATGAATTTGCTGCTCAAGCGGTATTAGGCGCAGCGAAGATGGTACTAGAGACGAAGGAACACCCAGGTGTCTTAAAGGATCGTGTCAGCTCGCCAGGGGGCACAACGATCCAAGCAGTCAAAACCTTAGAGGAAAATGGCTTTCGTGCGGCTGTCATCAAAGCAGTGCAAGCAGCTGCTGACAAAAGTCGGGAGATGTCTTGATCCCCAGTGAGTGAGGAAAAAATCTTAGCAAAACGAAGGAGCGTTTATGAAAGAACTTTTGATTTTTGATTTTGATGGATTGTTAGTCGATACTGAAAGAGTCTATTTTGATGGGTGGTTGGCGCTATTTAAAAAGTATGAGCTTCCGATTACAGCCGCTGATATTTTTGGTTGGCGTGGTCAAAGCTGGCAACAGACTGCCACTAAATTAGCCGACCTCGTAGGCGGTCAGCAGCGGGTGCAGGAATTACGAGCAGAACGGGAAGTCTATATTGCCCAGCAAATAACCGATGGCACCTTCAAAACCAAACCCTATGCGAAAGAAACCATCGCCTTGGCTCGTGAGAAAGGCTTCCAAACGGCATTAGCCACCTCGACGATGAAAAAAAGAGCCTCTGAATTGTTGACGCATTTCGATTTGTTGCAGGCCTTTGACTATCAGACCTTTGGCGATGATGTCTCCGCCCATAAGCCTGATCCAGCACCGTACTTGCTGACTTTAGAAAAAGCGCAAGTCGCAGCAGAAAAAGCTTTAGTCATGGAAGATTCTCTTGTGGGAGCAACAGCCGCGACACGTGCGGGCATCGATGTCGTGCTGATTCCCGATCAAAGCTTTGATCAAGTCTATTCCCCAGAGGAAAAAGCAGATCTTCAGTTATATGGCGAAGCTACTTCATTGAAGTATGTGTATGAGTTATTGGCAAAGGATCAACTGAAATAATGCCTAAAAAAGCTTCCTTTTTCGTTGCAGAAAAAGGAAGCTTTTTTTGTATAGGAAAGGCCTGTAAAAAAACAGAACAAAGGATATGAGTGGTGTGTTTTTCGCCATCATGGTAAAGTTAAAGAAAGTTTAACAATAAGCGAAAAAAAACAAAAAGTAAAGGGGTTTCATTTTGACAAAAACGTCCATTTGTCAAAAGGACTTTTCTTGGTCGATCCTAGCCGTTGGCGGCAGGGGAAAAACATGGTAAATTATCCTTCGACGAAGAACTAGTGGGGGAAGAAAAAAATGAATAAACTAAAGAATGTTTTCTATTTATATAAACTGGACTGGAAACGAATTTTCAGCAATCCAATCTCTGCATTTTTGATCATTGCCTTAATGATTTTACCCTCGCTTTATGCGTGGTTCAATATCAAAGCCCTCTGGGACCCATACGGCAACACCAGTGAATTGCCGATCGCCGTTTACAGTGCGGATAAAGGGGCAGAATTTCAAGACAAGCACATCGATATCGGTGATGAAGTCATCGACACCCTCCATAAAAATAAGCAGTTGGGCTGGCGCTTCTTGGATTCAAAAGAGGACTTAGTAGAAGGGGTCAAGTCAGGAAAATATTACGCGGGTATTTACCTACCAGCGGATTTTTCAGATGATCTGATCAGCTTTACCAGTGGAAAAATCGAAAAACCGACCATCGAGTATTATAGCAACCAAAAAATCAACGCCATCGCACCAAAAATCACCGATAAAGGAGCCAGCAGCCTTCAAGAAGAGATCTCACAAAACTTTATTGAAACCGCCAGCTCCACGTTGATAAAAGTCTTCAATGAAATCGGCTATGACATTGATTCCAACTTAGTCAGCATCAACAAAGTCAAATCGATGATCTTAGACACCGATGACAATTTGGCTACGATCGATGGCTATACGAAAGAGATCGTCACCTTGCACGATAAGTTTCCAGAAATCAAAGAAAAGATCGCAAAAGCCGAAGAATTCACCGATTATATCCCACAAGTGGATGCCATGGGGGAAAAACTGATCGGCTTAAACGATAAGCTGCCTGCATTGAAGAAAGAAGCCAGCATCATTTTGACCTTGCAAGAAAAGATCCCAGAAATCCAAAATGCTGGCAAACAATTGAAGATGATCGACGATGATTTCGATGACATTGCCAGCACCATGACGGACGGCATCGACACCGCCAAGCAAGGACTGCAAGTCATTGAACAAGTGCAAGCCGCTTTACCACAGATCGAACAACTAGGCGACCAAGCCGCCAGCTTCGCCACCGCGACCAAAGATGGGGCGCAACAATTGCAAGATGCCCTGCCAAGTATTTCTAGCAGTGTGAAGGTGACGATTGAGTCGATTCGTCAAGTGGCAACAACCACAGCCGGTCTAACAAGTACGATTCGCCAAGCACTGGCTGACAATGAACTAACAGATGAAGAGCGTCAAGCAATCAGTGCAACGATCACTGACTTTCAAAAGAACATCCAACAACAACAAGCAGCCTTGGATTCCTTGATTGCCTTTTTAACCAATATTCAGAATTCTGGCAGTAACGCCGACCTAGAAGGTATCATTGCACAACTAAGCAATGCCAAAACAACGTTAGGTGTTTTATCTGACCGCTTATCGCAATTGAATAACCTTGTTCAAAATGGGTCTGTTGATGAAATTACAGCGTATCTCGATCAAGTTACCGCAGCTGCTCAAAACGTTGCCAATCTCATGAACAGCATCAATGTTGATTCAATCACCACCACCATCAACGACATTCTAACCAAACTAATCGAAACCATCACCACCGCCGAAGATGTCTTGAAAAAAGCCCAAGAGATCGATTTTGACTCGTTGCTGTCTTCCACCAAATCAGTGGTCAGCAATGCCGTGACGATTTTGGAAAAATACCAAAAAGAATTGCCTGCCATCAAGCAAGAATTGCACGATGCCAATACGATGCTGAATGGTCACATGGATGAAATCGTCAATGCCATCAACAAAGGAGCCGACCTATACAACAACGAATTGCCAGTTGTCGAAGAAAAATTAGGGTTGGCCGTAAACTTCTTGCAAAACGACTGGCCAACTATCAAATCAGAAATCAGCTCTACGATGGCAATGGTGGATGAAAAACTGCCAGAAGTTGAAAAAGCCTTGGATGCGGCTGTCGATTTGATCAATAACGATTGGCCGAGTATCAAAGCAGGCATCCACAAAGCCGCTGATGCGATCCGAGCAGGCGAAAATGAAGTCGATCTTGGAGAAGTCATCAAATTATTGAAACTTGATGCCACCGATGAAGCCGACTTCTTCAAACAACCAGTGGAATTAAAAAGCAATGAAATCTATCCAATCGCCAACAATGGTTCAGCTAGCACACCGTTTTATACCGCATTGTGTTTGTGGGTAGGGGCATTATTGTTGTCAAGTGTCGCTACAACGGAGTATCATTTAGAGAAGAAAGACAAAAAACGCTTTACACAACGTGAAACCTTTGTGGCACGAATGCTGACGTTCTTGACGATGGCAGTCGCCCAAAGTTTGATCGTGACCCTAGGAAATATGTTTTTATTAGGCGTTGATGTCCACAATCCAGTGTACAGTGTCTTCTTCGCATTACTCGTCGGACTCGCCTTTATGATGATCGTTTACGTACTGGCAGGACTGTTCGGCAACCTCGGGAAAGGGATCGCCATCATCATTTTGGTTCTCTCCATCTCAGGTGGGGGAGGAAACTACCCGATCCAAGTTTCTGGGAAGTTCTTCCAATTCATTAATCCGCTGCTGCCATTTACCCATGCAGTCAATCTGTTAAGAGAATCAGCTGGCGGGATCTATTGGCCAAATGCCGTACCACAATTGGTTATTTTAACGATTTTGTTCCTGGTCTTTGGGATCGTCGGTACCTACGCGTATCCTTATCTAGTCAACTCTACGAAGAAATTAAGCGACATTTCCAAAGAAAGTCATTTCTTCCACTAACATCGAAAAGCAGAAAGAGCATTTGTTCTTTCTGCTTTTGTGCCATCACGTGAAATTTCTAATAATCAAAAGAGGGAAAAAGGGTCGTTTTTTCATCTGATTTTCATTGACTTTTCGCGGTTACAAGAGTAGCATACAGTCTTGATAATTCAATATTTGTGAGGATATCGTTACAAGTTTAACGAAGGATTTTTTCATGAAAAGGAGTGTAGAAAAAGTGGAGTATTTGAAACGTTTGTTGGTCGGACGTCCATTGAAATCCGCAGAGAATGATGAACAAAAACTGAGCCGGACGGCGGCCCTTGCGTTGCTATCTTCTGATGCTTTGTCTTCGATTGCTTATGGGACAGAGCAGATCGTTGTCGTATTAGTGGCACTTTCCGCTGCTGCTATCTGGTATTCATTACCGATCGCTGCTTTTGTTATTATTCTTTTGATTTCATTGACCTTGTCTTACCGTCAGATCATTCATGCATACCCTCACGGTGGTGGGGCGTATGTAGTAAGTAGTGAAAATTTAGGGAAAAATGCGGGCCTGATTGCCGGCGGCTCACTGTTGATCGATTATATGCTGACAGTAGCAGTATCCGTCTCAGCAGGGGCGGAAGCCATCACTTCTGCTGTGCCAGCGTTGTTCGGCCATCAAGTGGCGATTTCTGTCGTGATCGTGCTCTTGATCATGATGATGAATCTGCGAGGGCTGCGAGAATCAGCTAGCTTCTTAATGATTCCTGTCTACACCTTTATCGCAGTGATCACAGTCTTGATCGTGGTCGGCTTGTACAACATCGTAACGGGTGCGCAACCGTTGAATGCAACCGCACTGCCAGGCGCTGTCGTGCCTGGGGTATCCGTAGCCTTGATCTTACGGGCTTTCTCATCAGGTTCCTCTTCTTTGACGGGGGTCGAAGCGATCAGTAACGCGGTGCCATTTTTCAAAAAACCACGGGCGAAAAATGCAGCTGCGACCTTGACGATCATGGCTGCGATCTTAGGGTTCTTCTTCGTCGGTATCACTTTTATCAACTATTGGTACGGTATCGTACCAGAAGCAGAAGTGACCGTCCTATCTCAAATCGGCTCTGCTGTTTTTGGTCATGGGTTTATGTACTACGTTTTGCAATTTGCCACAGCGCTGATTTTAGCAGTTGCCGCAAATACTGGATTTTCCGCCTTCCCCGTGTTGGCGTATAACTTAGCCAAAGACAAATATATGCCACACATGTATCAAGACCGTGGGGATCGTCTCGGCTACTCAAACGGGATCATCACCTTAGCTGCTGGTTCCATCGTCCTATTGTTTATCTTCCAAGGATCGACCGAGCGTTTGATTCCGTTGTATTCCATCGGGGTATTCATTCCTTTTGCACTATCCCAAAGCGGAATGGTCGTCAAATGGAAAAAAGAAGGCAAAGGCTGGTTCTTTAAATCGATCGCCAACATCATTGGGGCTTTGATTTCTTTTGCGATCATTGCCATCTTGTTCGTGTATCGCTTAGGCGATATTTGGCCATTTTTCATTATCATGCCGATCCTCTTGTATATCTTTTACAAGATCCATGATCATTATAAAAAAGTCGCAGAACAGCTGCGATTGGAAAAACAAGAAGCGCTGCATGTCTATGAAGGAAATACCGTGATCGTTCTCGTCGGAAATGTTACCCGAGTAAATATCGGCGCATTGAACTATGCCCAATCGATTGGTGATTATGTCGTGGCGATGCACGTCTCGTTGGATGAAGATGTGAAGAAAGAAAAAGAGATCGAACAAGAATTTAAGCAAAAATTCCCAGACGTGCGTTTCTCCGTCGTTCATTCTTCGTATCGTTCGATTGAAAACCCCATCTTGCGTTATGTGGATCTAGTCAGCCGCAATGCAGCCAAACACAATTACACAACGACCGTCATCATCCCACAGTTTGTCCCAAGACGTCGCTGGCAAAATATTTTGCACAACCAAACAAGCCTGCGCTTGCGTTTCAGACTCTCTTGGCGTGAGAACATCATTGTAAGTACGTACAGTTACCATTTGAAGAAATAACAAAAACGCTAGTTTAGCGACCTGATTCCCAAAAGAAATGTTTGGGTCAGCCGCTAAGACTAGCGTTTTTTTTTAGCTATAAAACATTTTCAGTTTGATATCCTGATCGTAATTCCCAAACCCCTTGCCAAAGAGGGTACAACCGCCGACATGCTCGGCATCTTCTTTGACTTCCACTTTTAAGTGCCACGTATCTTCGTAGGCAGGTATATCCTTGATCGTAATGTCGGAAAGAGGAACACCTTCCATGTAGGTTCCGTGATCCATGATGCGGATCGTCTTCAATAACCCGTACTGATTGAGATTGTCTGGATACCAATCCGGTGTATACTTGCCGCGAATATCTGCAAAATCCCCTGGGCTAGTCCATGTACCAAGCTCCACACCATTTAAGCTGAAGGTGATGTCTGACGGCCAGTTGTTATTGGAAAAAGGAAATTCAGACGAAACTTCCATTGAAATCTCCATCATTTCAAGTTTTTCTTCTCTTGCTAAAAAGTTTGGCGATTGGTATTCAACAAATCCTTTCGTAAACCACAAGATGCGGGCATCCATTCGTCGAGGATCCATGAAAAACTTCGGTTCATCTACCATTCCCACAAAATCAGCTGAAGTAGCAAGCCCGCACGTTGGTTCTACCGAATAATTTGTATAATGACCGATCGGTATCGCCGTTTCTTTCGTATCAAAGGCATTAAAGATTTTCTCAGGAAAGTTGATATCGATATGATCCACTCTCAAACTGGAAATCTTTTTTTGCCCCACACGCTCTGTTTTGATGATTTTGGCTTCTTCTAATTTTTTGATGTGCATCGTAATGATAGCGCTGCTTAAGCCCAACTCCTGTGCCAACTCTTTGACATTCATCTTGTTTTTAGCCAGCAATTGAATGATTTTGATTCGCACGTTACTGGCAAGTGCCTCATAGACAGGCAATGCTTCTTGATTGATTTCTAATTGCATCGTGTCACCTCCGCTTAAACTGTTTGATTTACTTGAATGTTAACATATTTGCTAATTTGTGTAAATAGCGTTGTTTATTTCGCTAGATATTAATATATTTATTAATTAATATAGATATTATCCTAAATAAATTAATCAAAATATTGTTGACAGCGATTACAAATCAAGTTATGATTTATTTGTAAATTGAAAGTGTTTGCAAACGCTAGAAATGAATAATGCAATTATAAATGCTGGGATAGCAAATAAGAGAAGGAGGATAGGCGTGTTCGGCTTCAAAGACCAAAATTCAATTTCTATGAAAGAGGGAAAAACATGAAGAAGAAACTTATTATTATTGGTGCTTTAGTTGCAGTCGTTGCAGTTGCCCTTATTGGTTTTAATCGTTATCAGGCAGCGGAAAAAGAAAAATACACGATTAATTTTTGGTCACCCCTTACTGGTGATGATGGCGCTTATATGGATCAGATCGTAAATGAATTCAATGAACAATCAGGTTCCGATTATACAATCAATCATGTGATCACGTCTGATATGTACACTAAATTAAGTACGGTTGTAAGTTCTAAAAGTGGGATTCCAGATTTGACTTTGATGCATTCTTATAAAGTAGAGGAATTTGTCAATTCCGATATTATTGATCCGGTTGATCGTCTGGTTTCTTATCAACCTGAGTTAGAAGAAAGCAATTATTTAGATACGGCGTGGAATGCAGGGAAAATCGGCGATACTCAATATACGATCCCATTAGATATCCATGCCAGTGCCATGTATTACAATCAAGATCTTTTAGAAAAATACAATGTCACTTCTTGGTTAGACGATAACATCGTGACGTTTGATGAAATGATGTCATTAGCAGGGCAGATGGAAGAAGGCGATTATGTCGTAAATAATGCGTTACTTTCTTGGGTTATCTTAGCGCAAATCCGTAACTTAGGCGGCGCGATTTCTGACGATGCTGGGAACCCGACGGTGAATACGCCAGAAATGAAAGAAGCGTTAGAAAGAATTAAAGCGTTAACAGATGCAGGCCTGATGACACCTTATGGAGAAGATGGGTATTTGATGTTCCAAGGCGGAAACGTACTCTTATCAACAGATGGTACTTGGACTTCTACCGCTCATGATGCGGTTGAGGGCTTGAATTGGGGCGTAACAAATATTTATTCGACTTCAGATGACATCGCAACCAACCGAGCAGCTTCTCATATGTTTGGCATGTTGAAGAGTGAAAGCAGAACAGAAGAAAAAGAAGAAGTAATCGCACAATTTTTAGAATTTGTTCGTACAAACTCGATCGAATGGGCAAAAGCCGGTCAAATCGTTGCAAGTAAAGATATTTTAGAAAGTGATGATTACCAACAATACCCACAATCATTCTTTACTTCTACACCAGAGGAAGAAGAAACACTTTACATCTTTGACTACGTTTATTTCTCTTATGTCTTAGAAGCATTAGATGTTTATAGTACAGATATCGCTTACGGTGAATTAGATATGGATGAAGGATTAGAAACGATGCAACAATATGTCGAAGATAAGATTGCAGAAGTAGCTAGATAAGTGAAGGGGGGATAATTCTATCCCCTTTTCCAATTTTTAGAAGGGAATGAAAGGAATGAAAAAAAAGAGCATTAACTGGGCATCGATCGCATTCATTGGACCACACATGGTACTCTTTATTATTTTTGTATGTATTCCAACGATCTATGGTATTTATGCTTCATTTACGCAATGGAATTTGATCTCTGATCCAGTCTGGGTCGGTTTTAACAACTATAAAACATTATTGTTTGATAGTTCCTCGACGTTCTATACCCAATTTTGGAATGGTTTGAAAAATACCTTTATTTTCGTTTTGATCATGGTGCCGTTACAAATCATCATTCCACTGATGATTGCAGCTGCATTGCAACATAAAAAAGTGAAGCTGAAAGGACTTTTTCAAGCAATTCTATATATTCCAGGTCTTATCTCTGTTTCAGCAGGTTCTTTGATTTGGTCATTGATTTTCCACTCTCGATTAGGTGCCGTCAATAATATTTTTGGGTTCGATTTCTCTTGGGCTTCGCGACAACCCTATGCTTGGATCTTAATTTTTGTTGTCAGCATTTGGGGAGCAATCGGTGGTAACATGATCATTTATCGCTCAGCTTTAGCGGGTGTCAATGAAGACCTTTATGAAGCGGCAGAGATTGACGGAGCGGGAGCATTCCAAAAATTCTTGAATGTGACCTTGCCATCTATTCGCTTTCCACTGTTATATACGATCGTGATGACAACTGCTGGAGCATTTAATGTCTTTGCACAGCCTTTGATGATGACAGGTGGAGGTCCAAACCAAAGCACGACTGTATTGATGATGTATATCCGCTCACTGGCTTTTAGTCAAGGAGAGTCAATTGCAGGAATGGCTTCGGCAATGGCAGTCATCTTAGGATTGATCATTATGTGTGTGTCCGTATTTCAATATTTTCTTTTAGATAGAAGCAATACTTAAGGGGGCAAAAAAATGAATACACAAAAGAAACATATACCTAGTATGGTCATCGCATATTTGTTTCTGATCGTTTTATGTATCATCTGGGTTATTCCATTGATTTTTAGCTTCGCCACTTCTTTTCGTTCTCAAACCGAAATCGTCTCCACTGGGTTTCGTTTATTACCCGTAAACTGGATATTAGATAACTATGTAGCGATTTTGACTAATACGTCTACTGCACCAATAATGCAGTGGTTATGGAATTCAATGTTTATCGCAGTCACGCACACTGTTTTAGTTGTGATCGTTGTTTCAGTGACCGCTTATGGCTATGGCAGAATGCGGTTTAAATACCGTGATCGTATCTTTTATCTTTTGATGGGGATCTCGATGTTTCCCGGTGTAGTGAATTTGATTCCGTCTTACAAAATCATTGAAACCTTCGGCTGGGTCAACTCTTCTCTTGCCATGATCATTCCAGGCTTAGCAGGGATGGGAAATATCTTTCTTGTGCGACAGTTTATGAAAGGTATCCCGCTTGAATTTGACGAGTCAGCACGAATGGATGGTGCAGATGAATTTACAATTTTTGCAGAGATCATCGTTCCTTTGATCAAACCTGTGTTGATCGTTGCAGGCCTCTTTTCTTTCACAGGTTCATGGAATGATTTCTTGTGGCCAGTGATCGTGTATACGGATGTTAGTAAAATGCCGATCACAGCCGGTTTGCTATTACTACAAGACATTTATGGCAACTACCGAATGATTGGTCAATTGATGGGCTCGGCATTGATTGCGATCATTCCCACCGTCATGCTGTTTCTATTTGCTCAAAAATACTTCATTGAATCTATGAACTTAAATGCAGGAATAAAAGGATAGTGAAGATCATGAATCGAAAATTGGAAAGAAATTTACTACGTGCCAGTGCGGTCTGGGATGTCTGTATTGGTCTTGTAACGATGTTTGGGTATTATCCTTGGTTTGAAGAACAAGGGATCGCAGCATTTCAAAATCAAAATCAGTATGAATACTTGCAGTCAAGTCTGGTAGGAATGATATCGAAGGTAGTTATGATCGTTGCGTTAGCGACGATTTTGATGGGCGTTATCAGTTGGATCAACGCGAAGAATATGCGAGACAAACAAATAAACAAAGGAACGATACGTTGGATGATCGCCTGTGTCATCATCCATTTGATCATCTATGATGTGATCGGTGTTGTCCTCTATTTACTAGCTACGACGATGTATATGTCTAAAAACAAAGCAATAAAAATACTAAAAACGGAAAATGGAATTATTTAAGAAGGTGTAGAATTTATGGCAGAAAATTATTTGGAACCGATTGTATTAGAACGTGCAGACCCATGGATATACAAGCATACCGATGGATATTATTACTTCACTGGATCAAAACCAGGGTATCAGGAAATCGAATTAAGGCGTGCGAAAACCTTGAAAGGACTGGCTGACGGTGAAGTAAAAGTCATCTGGACGGCTCATGCCGAAGGCCCCATGAGTGAACTGATTTGGGCACCAGAGATTCATTTTATTCAAGGGAAATGGTACATCTATTTTGCTGCTGCAGATCATGGAGAAGTCAGAAATGATCAGCATCATCATCGGATGTTTGCGATCGAAAATGCGAATGAAGATCCCTTTGCAGGCGAGTGGGTAGAAAAAGGACAGATCAAGACGCAATTTGAGAGTTTCAGTTTAGATGCTACGGTATTCGAACACAGGAACCGATTGTATTATGTCTGGGCACAAGCAGATCCAAACATTCCAGGCAATTCCAATCTTTATTTATCAGAGATGGAAAATCCTTGGACATTGAAAGGAAAGCAGATTCTGCTGAGCATTCCTTATTATGAATGGGAAAAAATTGGCTTCAAAGTGAACGAGGCACCAGCTGCTTTGATTAGAAATGGAAAAGTGATCATTACTTATTCAGCCAGTGCGACGGATGAAAACTACGCGATGGGACTGTTGTGGGCAGATGAGGATAGTGATTTATTGAATGGGTATTCTTGGCATAAGTTGAAGGAACCAGTCTTTTCAAGTTCTGAACAAAATTCCCTATACGGACCAGGACATAACTCCTTTACAGTCGATGAGGAGGGGAAACAAGAGATCTTAGTGTATCATGCAAGACCAGAAAAAAATGATTACAGTAATCCTTTAGAAAATCCCAATCGACATGCGTATGTCCAACCGTTTACTTGGAAAAAAAATGGATTACCTGATTTTGGCGAACCCGGTGTAGTCAAAGGATAGATAAAAGAGAGGGAAAAAATGAATACAAAAAGAAAAATGCTCTGTTTAACCATGTCCGTTTTTTTTACTAGTTTATTTCTTGCTGGCTGTCAAACAGGAGATGCTGCTGAGCAACTTTCACAAAAGGAGTGGGAAACAACGACAAAAAATCGAGTGTCGATTCATGACCCATCGATTACTTCTATTCATGTTGGTGACCAAGAGCTGTTTTACGTATTTGGTTCGCATCTCGCCCAAGCGAAAACAGAAGATTTACAAACTTGGGAAGTGCCTTTCACTCACGAATATGAATCAATGGAAGACAATATGATCTATGGTAACACAAAAGAAAATCTAGCTGAGACTTTTGAATGGGCAGGCTATGATGATGCCGATTCACAAGGTGGTTACAGCCTTTGGGCACCAGATGTCATTTGGAATGCTGATTATGAATGGTCAAATGGAGACAAAGGAGCCTACATGCTCTACTACTCAGCTAGTTCTACTTGGCGGCGTTCAGCGATTGGATTGGCCGTAGCTAAAACGATCGAAGGACCCTATAGCTATGCGGATACCGTGATCTATTCTGGCTTTACAGAAAAAGATTCGACAGATGGTAGTGAACGCAATACCAACTATCAAAATACCCATTTGGCCAAATTGATCAAAGAGGGGAAAATCAGTGGGTTCAGTGAAAACTGGGCGATCGAAGATGGTCTGACGTATAACACCGATTATGCACCAAACGCCATTGATCCAGCGTTGTTTTATGATGAAGAAGGGAAACTATGGATGACCTATGGTTCTTGGTCTGGCGGTATCTTTTTATTGGAAGTTGATCCAGCCACTGGAAAACCAATGTATCCTGGGGAAGATAGCACGACGGAAGATGGGCGTATCATTGATCGCTATTTCGGGATCAAGCTTTTTGGCGGCTATCATCAGTCAGGAGAAGGTCCCTATATTGTTTATGATGAGGAAACCGATTATTATTACCTATTCGTCACTTACGGTGGTTTAGCAGCAAAAGGTGGTTACAATATGCGACTATTTCGCGCTGAAAAACCAGAAGGACCTTACCTTGATGCCCAAGGAAATAGCCCAATCTTAGAACAAGGGGACCAAAATTCAAACTACGGCATCAAATTGATTGGCAACTACCAATTCTCGTTTCAACAAATGGGGTATCGAGCAGCGGGACACAATTCGGCGATCATCGATGAGAATGGTCAGTGGTCCTTGGTGTACCATACGCGCTTTAACAATGGAACCGAAGCCCATGAAGTGCGGGTCAACAGAATGTATATGAATGAGGAGGGCTGGCCAGTTCCAGCACCCTACGAGTATCGAGGCAATGAACAAGTAGCGGATGCTTTGACAGAAGATGACATTATCGGGCGCTATGAAATCATTAACCATGGTACCGACAATGGAACGACCATGCTAAAAACGCAGACGATCGAGCTTCAAAAAGATGGAAACGTTACTGGTGACTTGACCGGAACTTGGACGTACGATGCGGGATACTTGGCATTGACTTTTGAAGAAGCTACCTTCAAAGGAATTTTATTAACTCAGGAAATAACAGAATTTGAACAGCAAAAATTAACGTTCTCAACGATTGGCGATAATAATGAGTCCATTTGGGGAATCAAAGAATAGGAGTATAACAATGACGATTAATATTCAAAACACAAAATCAGGAACAACGATCAGCAAATATATCTACGGTCATTTTGCAGAGCATCTAGGCCGTTGTATCTATGAAGGATTATACGTTGGAGAAGATTCGCAGATCCCAAATAAAAATGGGATGAGGATCGATGTGGTTGAAGCACTGAAAAACATTCAAATCCCTGTGCTTCGTTGGCCTGGCGGCTGCTTCGCCGATGAATACCACTGGAAAGACGGGATTGGTCCTAAAGAAAACCGCAAAACGATGGTCAACACTCACTGGGGCGGCGTGACTGAAAACAATCATTTCGGGACCCATGAATTTTTTGAATTGATCAAGCAGCTGGAATGTGACGCGTATGTCAACGGCAATGTCGGCAGCGGAACGGTGCAAGAAATGTCGGAATGGGTGGAATACATCACGATGGATGGCATTTCTCCGATGGCTGATCTTCGCAGAGAAAATGGCCATGAAGATGCGTGGGAAATGAAATTCTTTGGCGTAGGAAACGAAAACTGGGGCTGCGGCGGCAATATGCGGCCAGAGTATTATGCGGATCTGTATCGCCGCTATCAAACCTATGTCCGCCAATACGGTGACAAAAAAATCTACAAAGTTGCTGGCGGAGCGAATGTCGCAGACTATCATTGGACAGAAACGCTGATGAAAAACGCCCATTGGTTGATGGACGGCCTAAGCTTGCACTACTACGTTCATCCGCAGGGCTGGGAAGAAAAAGGGAGCGCCTTGGAATTTGATGAGGCAGAGTGGCAAGTGACCTGTGAAAAAGCAGCCTACATGGATGAATTATTGACCCGCCACAGCGCGATCATGGACCAGTATGACCCAGAACAGCGTGTGGGAATCATTGTTGATGAATGGGGCACTTGGTTCTCAGCAGAACCTGGGACGAATCCAGGCTTCTTATACCAACAAAATACGATTCGTGATGCCATGGTCGCAGCGATCACCTTGAATATTTTCCATAAACATGCCAAGCGAGTGCATATGGCAAATATCGCACAAACCGTCAACGTCCTGCAAGCGATGATTTTGACAGATGGCGAACAAATGGTGAAAACCCCAAGCTATCATGTCTTTGATTTGTACAAAGTCCATCAAGATGCTGAAACCGTTGATAGCCATGGAACTAGCAGTGATACCATTACGTATACGATTTCGAAAAAAGAGGATACGATCCATCTATCGGTTTGTAATTTTGCTACCCAAGGCACGGAAGAATTATCCTTCTCCCTGGAAACAGCGATCAATGAAGTGAAAGAAGCTCGTTATATCGTGGGGGACAAAATGAACGCACACAATGATTTTGATCATCCTGAAGATGTGGTGATCCAAGACTTCACCGCTTACGATGTTAAAGAGAACAAAGTCAGCTTGCGGGTGCCAGCAATGAGTGTTCTAACGATCTCATTGACAGTCTGATCCCATGACTTGTAAAGGATGCGAAGTGAAAGATGCTGCAGCAGCAGCACAGGAAGACATTGAATCCTTGATTGCAGAACAACTTTCTTTAGAAAGCGACTTGGCTTCGCCGGAGATCGTCAGTAGGAGAATCGTTGTTTGTGAGACTTGTCCATTGCGATTGAATCATACCTGTACCAAATGCGGCTGCTTTTATCGGTTTCGCGCAAATTTAGCTAAGAAAAACTGTCCTGCAGGAATGTGGGAACAAACAGGACAGCTCGTCAAGTAGCTGTCCTGTTTGTTTCAATTGGTCAAAAGGATTAACAGATAAACTATTTTTTTGATTACGCTTACATAATCGTTGTAGATACGCTATGATTAAACGAAAAACAATGTTAACAAAGTGGAAAGTGAGCGAGTGATTCAATGAAAATAAATCAACCTGCAGCGCTTGCTTATTATGAAGCTGCGAACCATGGCACGGAAGATTTCCCATTAGCATATTATCCTAATTTAGTGAGTGTTTGGCGAGAATTCTTTTTTGTGCCACATTGGCATAAAGAAATCGAAATTTTATGTGTCCATCAAGGACAGCTAGAATTAGTCGTTAATGGAGTCTCACGCAAGATTAAGGCAAATACGATCGTCCTGATTCCTCCCAACACTTTACACACTGCCTATCGAATCGCACAACAAAGCTGCCGTTTTTCGTGTATCGTTTTTTCTGAACAATTAATCACGAGTCGACAATCAGATAGAATTCAAAGCCAACAAATCGATCCTTTTTTGATACAAGAAGGTGTTACTTCTTATGTGGATTTTCCAGATAAAAGTCAACAAAGTCTCACCTTGTTTCAACTATTTGATCAATGCTTTATGGGGAAATCGTCCTATCGTGAATTACGTCTGAAAGGGATTGTTATCCAACTCTTGTCACATCTATTAGAAGTTGGGACCGACCAGCCAGCAAAAAAATCAAGCGAGCGCCTCCAAGAAAAACGGGAAAAAATAGTTTTATCTTATATTCATAGTAATTATCATGAAATGATCCAATTACAAGATTTGGCCGATTCTGTTTCCTTAAGTAAAGAGCAATTTACACGATTTTTTAAACAATCATTTCGAACTTCCCCAATGGCTTATCTAAATCATTATCGCTTGATCCGATCGGCAGAATTGTTGCGAGAGACTGATTTGACCATGGTGGCGATCGCTCAAGCTGTCGGTTTTTGTAATAGTAATCATTTTTCTGTGTGCTTCAAAAAGATGTTTGGTGAGACCCCTACACAATATCGGAAAAATGACATGATTACGATAGAACACGCCATAAAATCGAAGGATAGCCCTCTGTAATCCAGCTATACTGAAAAAAAGGAGGGTTCAAAAATGTCGTTTTTTTCAATAGGTGAGAATTACCTCGAATTTCAAAATGGAAATGAAGTCGTGCGCATTATTGCTTGGGGCACGAACAGTTTGCGGGTGGTGAGTGCACCGTCTGGTGAACTAGATTTATCCTGCTGTGCATTATTAACACAAGATTCTAAGGCCGAGGTTGCGATTGAGGGGGATGTAGGATCTATCGGTAATGGAAAAATCCACGCAGTAGTCACCAAAGAGTCAGGTTGGAACAACTATGGCAAGATCACTTTTTACAATCAAAAAGGTGAAGTGATTTTGAAAGAAGCAGCATCTGGCGGTGCGCTCTTGAAAAAGGCGCGGTTTTTCAAGTCGATTATTGGAGGAGATTTTCAACTAAAAGCTACTTTCGAAGCCAATCATGAGGAGAAAATCTATGGTATGGGGCAATATCAACAGGATATTTTTGATCTAAAAGGGTGTAATTTAGAATTAGCGCATCGAAATTCACAAGCTTCGATCCCCTTTTATTTATCAAACAAAGGATACGGCTTTTTTTGGCACAATCCAGCAATCGGTTCGGTCTCTTTTGGTAAAAATACGACCGAATGGCGTGCCGAAAGTACGAAGCAATTGGATTACTGGATCACTGCTGGAGAGACACCAGCTCAAATCGAAGAACAATTTAGCCAAGTGACAGGACGGGCACCTATGATGCCCGAATATGGTCTAGGATTTTGGCAATGTAAACTTCGCTATGCGACACAAGCGGAAGTAGTGGCGATCGCTAGGGAACACAAAGAGCGGAACATTCCCGTTGATGTACTAATGATCGATTATTATCATTGGCCGCGCTGTGGTGATTTTCGCTTTGATGAAAATTTCTTTCCAGACCCCAAGGCGATGGCAGAAGAAGTACGAGATAAATATGGAATCGAGCTAATGGTATCGATCTGGCCCCAAATCGACACGCGTAGTGAGAATTTTCAAGAGATGAAAGAAAAAGGCTTATTAGTCAAAACGGATCGCGGCATTGATGTACAGATGTTGTTTCATGGGAATAACATTTTTTATGATCCAACAAATCCTAAAGCTCGAAACTATGTCTGGGAGAAAGTATCAAAAAATTATGTCAATAACGGCATTCGCTTGTTTTGGTTGGATGAGGCTGAACCAGAATTTGGTACGTATGACTATGATTCCTATCGTTATTATGTAGGGAGTGTGTTGCAAAAAGGCAATATTTATCCCCGTGAGTATGTTCGTGGTTTTGATGAGGGAGAAGCCTCCTCACAAAAAGAACATTCAATCAAATTGGTTCGTTGTGCTTGGGCGGGCAGCCAACGATATGGGGCATTGGTTTGGTCCGGCGATATTCATTCGACTTATCAAGACTTTCGCAACCAAATCGTTGCTGGCATGCAAATGGGGTTAGCAGGCATCCCGTGGTGGACAAGTGACCTCGGCGGATTTCATGGTGGTTCTGTGACAAGTCTAGATTTTCAAGATTTATTGATCCGCTGGTTTCAATACGGGACTTTTTGTCCAGTCATGCGATTGCATGGTTCACGTACTCCCCATAAAAAAATCTTCAAGGCAGATGGTGAAGAAACAGAGCAAACCGGAGCAGCTAACGAAATATGGGCGTTTGGGGAAAAGAACTATGAGATTATGAAAAAATTTATTGGAATTCGTGAATTGATGCGGGACTACTCGCGTGAATTGATGCGCGCAGCTCATGAAAAAGGAACGCCAGTCATTCGCCCAACTTTTTATGAATTTCCAGAGGATCACCAGGCATGGGAACTGACAACACAGTATCTCTATGGTTCTGATATTCTAGTAGCGCCCATCGTTGTAGCGAATGCTACTGAGCGTGAGGTATATTTGCCAACAGGAGCAAAATGGACCGATGCTCGAGATGGAACTATCTATGAAGGTGGACAATGGATTGTCGCACAGGCACAAATTGATTCCTTACCAATCTTTTTACGAGAGGGAAAACAGAGTTACTTGATTCATGAAGTATAGCTGGAAATGGTTACGGTGAGTTGTTTGTAAGACTAGTAGGTACCTTGTTGAGAGGGGAAGAACCATATGAATAGAAAAGCAACACAATGTGCCTAGCACATTGTGTTGCTTTCATTGAGAGGACTATTGTAATGGGCTTTTGAATAACAAGACACCATGAGTAGGAACCTCAGCATCGGCAATTGTTTGTTCTTTTTGTAGCCATAACTCAGTGCCGCTTTTAATTGGTAGTAAAGCAGCGATCGATTTTGGGATAATTTGCGTTTGATCAGAAACATTGAAAATGGCATAGTAGACGGCTGTGTCGCTCAACGCCTCCCAAATGATCCACTCTTGATCACGATAGAACTCTTTTTTCGTATGAATTCTTCGATACATTTCTAAGACTTCAGTATTCGTCAATAAACGTAAGGTAAAGGGATCGATGTCTGGTAAAGTACCACCGAACATCAATGGAGATTGGAAGATCGTCCATAAACTCATCAATAAGTATTGCTCGTCTTCCGTAAAACGTGTCCAGCTATCACCACCGCCACCATCAACTGCCCGAATGCCGATATGACCCAACGGCAGCATATCACAGTCAGGCCAGTTACCTGGACGGACGAAAGGTGCCCACTCTGCTGCTCGGTCAAACATGGCGTAAAGGGCGTCCCAATGATCCCAAAAGTCATCCGTCAAGCGCCACATATTGGCATGATTTTGAAAGAAACTACCATTTTTGAGGGCAGCTGGTCCGGGAGACAAAGAAAGGACGATCTCTCGACCCGATCGATCGATCGCACGGCGAATCGCTTTGATTTCTGCTTTATGGGCATCACCGTAAATTTTCGAATCGCCGATATCATCCACCTTTATAAAGTCAACACCCCAAGAAGCATATAATTCGAGCAAAGAATCATAATAAAGCTGTCCTTCAGGCAATGAAACATCGACCCCATACATATCGGAATTCCAAGGGCAGATTGAATTCATAGCAATGTCCCGCGCCCGTTTATCCGTTCCTTTGATCGGCGTATTTTGGTGAACTGCTTGTCGTGGAATGCCGCGCATGATATGGATACCAAATTTCAGCCCTTTTTGATGCAGATAGTCACCAAGTTTTTTGAAACCAGCACCATCTTTTGCTGAAGGGAAACGATTTTCAGCAGGAATCAAGCGAGAATAGTCGTCCATACACAACGGATAAAAATCATTGTACCTTGTAGACTTTGCTTCTGGTTCGCTCCATTGAATATCCACGACGACATACTCCCAACCATAAGCTTTCAAATGCTCTGCCATAAAATCAGCATGGGCGATCACTTCTGCTTCGATTACAGAAGCGCCATAGCAGTCCCAAGAATTCCATCCCATTGGGGGTGTTTGTGCAAAATGTAAAAAAGACATCGATTTCCTCCTAGTACGTTTTTCTTATAGTATAGTAAGCAATAAAAAAGAGAGGGAAAGTTTTGTCTACTAGAAATAAAAAAGAAAGAAATCGTCAACGAATGAAAAAGGAGTTGATCAATGGTGTTTCCACAAGAAACAAACTATGCGAAGATTACAGCATACTATAGTGTTGCCCTTGAGCGTTTTTCCATGGATCCACATCAACACCCAGCATGTGAGATCATGTTTGTGACCAAAGGGAAGTGTAAGATAAAGGTGCAAGATCAAGTAATTGTTCTGGAAAGAAATGATTTCGTTTTCATAAACGCGTTTGTGGAACACGCCTTACTCGTTGAAGGAGATTCCTGCACCTTACTGAATATTGAATTTCTTCTGAGTGAGACACCGTCCGGCCTTTGTGTTCGTGATGTTTTTGCATACATCAAAGGAAATGTACAATTGAATGAGCCTTACGCGAAAAGTCGCGATGTCCGCCAATTTGGACAAGCGATCAAGTCATTGCTGCAGCTGCTAATGATCGATGATACTCAAGAGCAACCGTCTGCTGAACGGCAATTTACGATCGAGCTCTTGTTTAAGCGGATGTTGATGGAATTAGCCTTTTCATTACGTACGAAAGAAACCAAACGGGGCAATTGCTATGTGAACGCTGCGGTCAACTATATTCAACAGCATTTTGATGAAGATATTCAAGTCTCCCAAATCGCAGCGGCTGTGGGGATTACGAAAGCCTACTTGCATAAACTCTTTCATGAGCAACTGGGAGTGACGGTCAACCATTTTCTCACCAGTGAGCGTCTGAAGCAGGCAGCATTTTTACTAAGCAATAGTCAGCTGCCAATCGTCGAAATTGCCGCTCAAGCAGGATTCAACAGTAGGCAGCACTTTACCAATACCTTTAAACAGAAAAAAGGCATGAGTCCTAAAGTTTATCGTCAAATCTACACCCATCAAATCAAAGAAGAAGCCGGACAACATATATTAGGGGAACATACAGCTTTTTTAAGAATGAAGTAAAGACAGATAGTTAGAAAGTGTGAAGCGATTGAAGATAAAAATGAAACTTATGGTAACGATCATTATTGCGAATGTCGTTACTTCGTCACTGATCATTCTCTTTTTTTCTAATACCGCGAATAAGATCATTGATAAAAATATGGAGATCCAAGCGAAAGAGATCGAGGTCTCTATTTTACGTAATATCCATACGATCAGTACGGATCTTAATCATATCAATTATAAATTGATTATGGATGGCTACGACACGTTGAAAGAGGCCAGTGAACAACCACGGATTACGAGAGACACCTTTGAGAGCATCAAACTGACCATGGAATTGAAGGAGATCGTGGAACCATTGTATCAATTTCAACCTTATTTGCTGGGAATGGCGATTTATTCCAAAGAAAATCGATTGATGTCGTTTGGGTTAGTTGATCCAGTTGTTGAAGAAACGTTGATTGGTTACACCAATGAGGCCGCTTATGCAAGAGAAATTGATGATTCGACTGTTTATATCAAAAATGAAATCAAAGTCGGGCAAGTAGTCCTAGGGCACTTGGTGGGATTCCTTCATACAAGCGAGTTTCTTAATGATCAATTAGAAAACCTCCCAGCTGGGACGCAGATCGCCTTGTTAGATCAAAAGCAAACGGTGCTTGCTGAAGTTGGCACCATTGATGAAGACCAAGCCAATTTGTATGAGAAATCATTCTATAGTGAAGAAGTCGAAGCGTGGTTTCATCTCCATCTCCCCAAAAAACCATTTTTGGGACCGTTGACACAGAATTTGCGACTGATGATTTTCCTGTGTATCGTGATCGTCAGCATGAGTATTTTTGTGGCTACGCTGATTATATTAAAACTGTCGAAACGAATCGATCAATTAAACCAAGCAATGGAGCGGGTCAAGAATAAGGACTTATCGACCACTGTTGAGATTCAAGGAAATGACGAATTAAAACAAATGAGTATAGTCTTTAATTCGATGGTTGCCAATATCAATACTTTAATGGAAGAAAATAAAGCCAGAGAAAAAGAGAAAAAAGAAATTGAAATCGACTTTCTACAAGCTCAAATCAACCCCCATTTTCTGTCCAATACGCTAAACTCGATTACCTGGATGGCTGAATTACAACAGGCTAACAATATTGCCCATCTTTCGAAATCACTTGTATCATTGTTGCATGCCACGATGTATAAGGGACAAGACTTGATTCCTTTGTTTGAAGAAGTAGCCCATGTCAAAAGCTATGTGTCCATCCAAAAAGTTGCCTATATTGATAGCTTTGATGTTCATTGGGCGCTTGATCCAGCGATTTTATCTTGCCGTATCCTTCGATTTATTTTGCAGCCCATTGTTGAAAATAGCATTTTGCACAATTTTGTTGGAACAAATAGCGAAAAAGGGCAAATAAAAATAAGTGGAGAAAAAAAGGGAGATAAGCTTTGTTTAATGGTTGAAGATAATGGCAATGGACTAACAGAAGAAGCGATAAAACAGATAAACGAGCGAGAAAAAAGCAATGGAAAACACTATTCGAAAATTGGTATCCATAATATCGATAAACGAATCAAGCTTTACTATGGTCCAGACTATGGTATCACATATGAAACAGAGTTAGAGGTTTATACCAGGGTCATTATTGAGCTTCCTATGATTGGAGAAAACGACGATGAAGAAAATAGCCCTCTTGGATGACGAGTTGATTTCACGCAACAAAATAAGTACTATTTTACAAAATTTCCCTCAATTTGAAATTGTGCTCAGTACGGCAAATCCTTACGAATTGTTAAATTATTTGGAGATTTATTCTGTAGATCTCATTTTTTTAGACATGAATATGCCAATTATGAATGGTTTAGCCTTTTTAGAACAATTGGAACTGATCGATCGCACGACTAAAGTGATCGTGATGAGTGGCTATGCCGACTTTAATTATGCGAGTGGTAGCATGAAATATGGGGTCGTTGACTATCTTTTGAAACATGAATTGAGCGAGGAAGTGATTTCGGAAGCGCTGAAAAAAATCAATTTTTTTACAGACGAGCCAATGGCTGCGCCTGCTTACGAGACACCCTCTCTACGAGACTTTTTTCATGGAAATACAAGCTTCTTGATGCAACAGTATCCGCATTTTGTAACTGAAAAAATGGTAGGACTTGTTATGATACCTATCTCTATCAGCAAAAATGTTTGGGACAAAGAAAAGTATAAACGAAAAGTGAGCGCTGTTTTAGAGCAATTGATTTTAGACACAAAGAATGAAACCATAGAAATGCTCTCTTTCGTGACTGATGATGGGAAGCTTTTTATGCTTTACTCGTTTGCAAAAATCAAATCCTATAAAGCGATCAATGATTACTTGGAAACGATCAAAACCAAGTGCTACCATGCTGCCAAGCGCTTACTAGATGTTGAACTTTTTCTCCTGCGATCCCCAGTAAGCAATCAACTGTCGGAGGTATTAGAACTATTTAAGAGCGATGAACGAATCTCAGATTTACTCTTTTTTTCACGTCCGAATGAGTTGCTGCATTTTTCAAGCCAAGAATGCAGCAAAAACGTCTTTCAACAGCATGAGATCGCTTTGTATCTGAAAAAAATCTATTTTTATACCAAATACATCGAACCAGAGAATATCGGATATTATAGTAAAAAACTGTTTGAGTATATAAGAGAAAAACGGGTCGCACGTTCGCTGGCTTTAGAATTAATTGCACAAATCGATTTTCAAATCAGTTTAGCGATGAGTAATAGCTTTAGACAACCGATGGAAACGATGATTCAAATCAATTATTATCAACAGTTCGATACGTTACTAAGAATCGAAGCAGATTTTTTTGAAGCCATTTCATTAAGTGTAAAAAATTTCCAAAAAGAAGTCTTTAAGCCTGTTGACGAGCCGGTAAAAAAATGTATTCTTTATCTTCATCAACACTTCAAAGAGCCGATCAGCTTGCAGACCTGCGCCGAAGCGATTGATTTAAATTATTCCTATTTAAGTAGGGTGTTTAAGCAGCAATGGGGACAGTCTTTTTCAAAATACTTGTCTGAGTTGCGGATCGATTATGCAAAATTATTGTTGAGTACCTCGTCTTGTAGTGTCAATGAAGTCGCAAGACAAAGCGGATTTGCGAACTATAATTATTTTTTCCGTGTTTTTAAAGAACGTGTAGGAGTCTCTCCATATCAGTTTAACCGCAACATTATGGACTATGAATGAAGTGGATCATGTAAAAATGGTTGGCGAGTAAAAAAAAGAGAGTAGAAGTAAAAATTGTTAATAAAAGCGTTTTCATTTTCGACGTTATACTTAGTGTAACAAGAGAGAAAGGGATGAGAAAATGAAAAAATTAGGTTTGGTGTTTTGTTCCGCAGCATTGATCGGATTGCTCTCTGGATGCGGGGGGGGATCTTCAAGTGAGGGAGATGGAGAGTCGTCAAGCAACCAGTTAAATGTGTTAGTGGTAAAGCATGGCTTGACGCAAAAGAACAAAGATATTGAGTGGTTGAACAAACTAGAAGAAGAACTTGAGCTGACCATTAAGTGGGAGGAAGTTTCCGCTGATTGGGATCAGAAAAAAGCCCCAATGTTGGCTTCTGGAGATATTCCCGATTTGATTCTGGGACCAAATGTTGTGACGGATGCGGAATTTGCGAAGTTTCCTGGCTTGTTCACCGATTTATCTGATCACTTAGATGCCCTGCCAAATGTTCAAAAGATGTTTGAAGAAAAACCAGAAACAAAAGCACTTGCTACTCAACTGAATGGAGAGATCTATGGCTTACCAAAATACCAGCGTTTTTGGCCTAAATCTGCTTCTCGTCAATATATCAATCAAACGTGGCTGGACAATCTTGGGTTAGACGTACCTGAAACATGGGATGAACTATTCGAAGTGTTGGTCGCATTCAAAGAAAACGATGCGAATGGAGATGGGGATGCTAGCGATGAAATTCCAATGGATTGGAGTCCAGTTGGAACCGGCGGTTTTGGCTATTTCCAACCAATGCAGCTTTTAGCAAGTACGGGTATCGTTGTTTCTGAAGGAGGAAATACCGGCTACTTTGCTGAAAATGGACAGGTAGGCAACTTCTTTGTTGATGAGCGTTACAAAGAAACAGTGGAATTTTTGAACAAGTGCTGGGAAGCTGGCTTGATTAATCCTAAGGCTTTTTCTCAAGATTATAGTGCCTATCAGTCCACTGGTAGAGGAGAAGGCGAGACGGCAAAAGTCGGTTTTACTTGGGGCTGGGAAGCTTCAGACCGATTTGGTAATCAGTTAGCAGATCAATATACATCAATGGCACCATTGATTCAAAAAGCTGGAGTGGAACCGACATGGAGCTATGAAACCTCGCTTAATTATGGGGTAAACTTTGCCGTTGTTTCCTCTCAAACCAAAAATATGGACGGAGCCTTAAAATTCGTCAATGCGCTATACGATCCAGAAATCGGAATCCAAGCATTGTTTGGGTCATTGGGCACTAACATCGAAAAAGACGGGGACACTTACCGCGTCTTGCCACCTGCAGATGAAAATGTCGATCCAGGGACATGGAAGTGGACAACAACTTGGGCGGACAATAGTCCAATGTATATTTCAGACGCTCTTGATGTCGAACTTGGCGCAGATATGAAAGCGAATGAGGTCCAAGATGAAGTGTTGCATCCTTACGTGGATAAAATCGTTCCTGAAGAACAAGTAGTACCATTCAATCTCTTGAAATTTAGTAATGAGGATGCCACAACACTAGCAAACAACAATACAACGATCCTCAATGAAGCAATGACAAAATTTGCTAAATGGGTGACAAAAGGCGGCATTGAAGATGAGTGGGAGCAATATGTCACAACCTTGCAAAATAGCGGCTTAGATCAAAATATCGAGATCGTTCAAAAAGGATTTGATCAATATTACGGGAATTAAGTGAGTGGTGAGGCTGGTCAGAGTTGAGTAAAGCAATCGCAAGTTCATGCTTGATTAACAAAGACCAGCCATTTACCTAAATCTATCAAAGGAGTGAAGATCATGGACACAGTTCTCGTGAAAAAAAATAATCGGCTACTTTCTCATTTCAGGCGACAATGGCAGCTATGGTTGATGGTTTTACCGGCATTAGCGATCATTTTGGTTTTTAATTACATACCAATGTATGGTATCCAACTAGCATTTCGGGAATTCGATTTTACGAAGGGACTCACTGGTGGCGAATTTGTCGGTTTCAAGTATTTCCAACAATTTTTCGAAAGCCCGATGTTCCAAACCGTGATAGTCAATACGTTGCGGATCAGTGTGACAACGCTGATTTTTGGGTTCATTGCCCCCATTTTATTGGCATTGATCATCAATCAAATCAGAAACCCTAAAAGAAAAAAAGTCATGCAAACTGCGGTTTATTTACCTCACTTCATTTCTACGGTCGTGATGGTAGGGATATTGCAAGTCTTTCTTTCACCAGAAACAGGTGTTTTAGTCAACCTCTTGAACTTGGATTCTTCTGTCAACTTAATGGGGAGCGACAGTACGTTCGTGCCCGTCTATGTCATTTCTGAGGTTTGGCAGCACTGTGGCTGGAACAGCATTATTTACTTAGCGGCACTTTCGAGTATCGATACGCAACTCTATGAATCAGCAGATATCGATGGCGCCAATCGTTTTCAAAAAATCCTCCATGTTGATATACCAGCATTAGTGCCAACGATGGTTATTTTGTTGATTATGAATATGGGTGGAGTTTTAAATGCTGGCTTTGAGAAGATTTTCCTGATGCAAAATAGTTTGAATTTGAGCGTCTCAGAAGTCATTTCTACGTATGTGTATAAAATTGGGATCTTAAACAGTCAATTTAGTTATTCAACAGCGATCGGGCTATTCAATAACATCATTAATTTTCTCTTTTTAGTTTTAGCAAATGGTCTTTCGAAAAAATACACGAACCGTAGTTTATGGTAAAGGGGTGGCTATATGAATCTATCACTAACAAACAAACCTAAATCAGATCTTCTTTTTAACCTAGCGATCATCATACTTTGCTTGAGTCTCTTTTTGATTGTCGTCTATCCGCTCTTTTTTGTCGTCATCGCTTCAATTAGTGATTCCAACATGGTTTCTAAAGGATTAGTCACACTCTTTCCTAGGAATATCAGCTTTTTTGGTTTTGAAAAAATTTTACAAGATGCTAGGATCTGGACGGGCTATCGCAATACCTTGATTTATACGTTAGGAGGAACGGCGGTCAATTTAATTTTTACTTTGCCCGCAGCTTTTGCCTTATCGAGAAAGGAATTTAAACCTCGAAAACTTTTGATGTTTCTCTTTACCTTTACGATGTTTTTCAATGGTGGCCTGATCCCTACGTATTTACTTTATCGAGATGTGGGGTTGATCGATAGTATGTGGGTCTTTATTATTCCCTCAGCAGTCAATGTCTATAACTTGATCATTGCAAGAAGCTTTTTTGAGACAAGCATTCCGGATAGTCTCTATGAAGCAGCCGCTCTAGATGGTTGCTCCTATGCAAAATTTTTTGTTACTGTGGCGCTACCGCTATCCAAAGCAGTCATTTCTGTGGTGGGTCTTTACTATTTGGTTCAACATTGGAACGATTTCTTTACAGGACTCGTATTTATTCGCGACTACGAAAAACAACCTTTACAGATCGTTCTGCGAGATATTTTATTATCAAATCAAGCATCTGCAGGTGGTGCGGGCGCTTTGGGTGATGGCTACGGACAACAATATGCAGATCAGATCAAATATGGCGCCATCATTGTTTCGACCTTACCGATTTTGGTGATCTATCCTTTCCTACAGAAATACTTTGATAAAGGAGTCATGATTGGTGCAATGAAAGGGTGAGTACATGAATAAGCTAGTCGATTTACATGTGAGCATTGGGAAAAAAGGCTTACTGTTATTTCTGTTGCATTGCTATTGGCTGCTGTTTACCTTATTCGGCTTAGTTCTTTTCGGACTATTGCCAGCAACCAATGCGGTTTACGAACTTTGCAATGATGAAAAATATCAAGAAGCAAATGCGATAAAATTGTTTCAGTCCTTTGCAAAAAGCTTTCGAAAAAACTTTTGGAGAATGAATCGATTAGGACTCTTTATCCTTCCTTTAGCAGCCCTTTTTTCGATTGACTTGATGCTAATGAGACACTATGTCTTTACCGAAGCCGATACAACTGTTTATTTGTTGATCCAACTTCTGATAGTGATTAGTCTCCTTTTTTTAGCCAATCTCTTTTGGTTTTTTCAACACGAACGAGCTTGGAGACCCATGCTTAAAAAAAGTTTGATTCTGATGCTTGGCAAACCTGGATTGACCGGTCAAATTTTCGTCCTTATGGTCGGGATCAGCTGTTGCTACTACCTACTACCGGGTTTATTCTTCGTATTTGGTGTTACACCGCTGGTTTATTTTCAACTTAATTTGTTTAAACAAAAAGATGCGTATGTCTTTTTACCTAAAAAAAAGCATACGACTGTCTAAGCTCGTACATTTACCATAAAATCTCAAAATAAAAGAACAGGAGAACGAAATGAAAGAATTCGCATTAAACAAGATCCAGCTCACGGACGAGTTTTGGCAAGGATACCAAGAGCTTGTTCGCAAAGAAATGATTCCTTACCAATACCAAGTCCTAAATGATGAAATCGATGTAGATGTTCAAGCAGAACGGGAAGATCCCAATTTGCCAGCTGGGAAAAGCCATGCATTGGCGAATTTTCGCATCGCTGCAGGGCAAATGGAAGGGGAACATTTTGGCTGGTTTTTCCAAGATAGTGATGTCTACAAATGGATCGAGTCGGCTGGGTATAGCTTGTTGAATACTAGCGATCCGCAATTGGAAAAGACAGTAGATGAAGTGATTGACTTAGTTGCTGCTGCGCAAGAAGCGGACGGCTACTTAAATACCTTCTTTCAATTGACCCGACCGAAGTTAAAATACCGTCAGCTGTATTTCAGTCATGAACTTTATTGTGCCGGGCATCTAGTCGAAGCGGCTATCGCTTATGATCAAGCAACAGGCAAGGATAAATTACTGACCGTGGCAGAGAAAAATATCGCCAATATTTGCACGTATTTTGGGCGGGAGCCTGGAAAAATTCAAGGTGCTGATGGCCATCAAGAGATCGAATTGGCTCTGGTGCGTTTGTATGAATACACCGGTAAACAAACCTATTTGACATTCGCTGATTTCTTTCTTGAAGTACGTGGGGAAGATCCTGCCTTTTACGAAAAAGAAATCTTGAAAAACCAAGCGGATGGCTTATCGGATGAAACGCCAAGGGTAGACCTCACCTATTTACAAGCCTACGATCAACCTAAAAAGCAGCATGAAGCCAAAGGTCATGCGGTACGAATGCTGTATATGGCAAGCGGGATGGCAAAAGTCGCCCAGCATACCCAAGATCAAGCATTAATCGATGCTTGTGAAGCGATTTGGGAAGACATCGCCTGTAAGAAAATGTATGTGACCGGTGGCGTCGGCTCAACCGTTCACGGGGAAGCCTTTGTCGGTCCCTATGATTTGCCAAATGATACGATGTATTGTGAAACCTGTGCAGCCATTGCATTGGTCCAATTTTCTTTTGAGCTGTTCAAACTAACCAATGAACCAAAATATTTAGCGACGATGGAACGAGCGTTGTATAATAGCGTCCTTTCTGGTGCGGCAATTGACGGTAAACACTTTTTCTACGTGAATCCTTTGGAGGTCAATCCCCAACGAGATCAAGAAAATCCTGGCAAAGGTCACGTCAAAGCCCAACGACCCGATTGGCTCGGTTGTGCGTGTTGTCCGCCCAATTTTGCACGGATGGTCGCTTCGCTGCAGCGCTTGGTTTACACTTGCGATCAAGAGAAGCTTTACGTGAATTTATTTGTAGCAAGCCGTTTAGAAGAACCTGATCAATTTACGTTTGAACAAACGGGCGGGTTTCCTTTTACAGAGGACCTCACGATTCGCTATCAAGGCATTCCAAAGACGCTCATCATCCACAAACCTAACGGACTAAGTAAGTTTCAAATCGATAGTGAACACGAATGGCAGGAGACGAACGAGGCAATCATCTTTGAGGCAGTCGAAAACGTGACGGCCAATATCCGTTTTGAACAACCATTGCAAATCTTGCGTGCGAATCCTCAAGTTATTCAAGACATCAATCAAGTCGCATTGCAACGTGGCCCATTCGTGTATTGCATAGAAGAAGCCGACAATGGTCAAGCACTCTGGCGTTGCCGCATCGACCCACAGGCGCTGGAGGCGACCTTTTCGAAAGAGGATACGTTGTTGCCAACTACTTTACGCTTGGCGATCAAAGGCTACCAAAGCGAAGAATGGTCGGGAGCAACCCTTTACGAAGAACGAGCGGAAACGGTCATACCTCGTACGTGGCAACTGATCCCATACCATTTATGGGGCAATCGGGGCATAGGCGAAATGCGCGTTTGGCTGCCGCTCGTTGGAAAAGAGTAAGAAGTAAGCAGGGCCAAAGAGCTTCCCTAAAAGGAGGCTCTTTTTTTCTATGTAAAAATAACGGGGAAAGTTCGCTGTATATGAGTACGTTATTGTATTTTTGATGTACTCAATCAGGTACGCTATAATTATATCAAGAAAAGGAGGAGTGGCAATGGCTAAAACAACGATGAATCCTAGCACTGCTCGTAAAAATTTTTATCAGTTATTGAAAGATGTAAATGAAAACCATACTGAAATTGAGATTATTAGTGATCGAAGTGGAAACAATGCGGTGTTGATTGGGCTAGGAGACTGGAGAGCGATTCAAGAAACCCTTTTTCTTGAGCAAACAGGTACTCTAGAAAAGGTACGAGACCGCGAAAAAGACGACAGTGGCTTTACGGATATCGATGATATTGATTGGCAAGCTCTTTGATGAGGAGCGATACGGTCACAATCAAAAACTCTGCGAAAGTGAATCTAAGGAAAATCAAACAATCGAATTAAAAAAAACAGTTTGAAGAAGTGATTCAGGCCTTGAAGGAAGATCCATATATGCCCACGCAGTTTTTTGAAAAGCTGAGACCTGCACATGAAGGCAGATATTCACGTAGGCTGAGTAGGCAACATCGAGTGGTTTACAAAGTTAATGAGGAAAATAAAGTTGTGGAAATTTATTCTGGATGGACACATTATGAATGAATTGTGAAGAGCTGATTATTTAGCTAGTTGACCAAGAGCTTCCCAAAAAGGAGGCTCTTTTTTTTTCTAAACTCAACCTTCTTGGATTTGTTGCATGATTTCTTTAATTTGTTCCTATATTCCGATCTTTGAAAGCGTTATCGTTTTAGTGTAGGAATGTTGGCGGATTTATGTAAAACAAGGAGGAAGAAGTGTGACAAGGAAAATCAGTAAAGTTGGCGCATCTTTGTTGGTATTAGCAGCGGCAACGGCAATCGGTGGCTGCACCCAAAGTGAGGCGAAGACAACTGGAAAAGTCGTTTACCAAGAAACAGCCAAAAGTACGTTGGAAAAAGCGATGGACAATCAACCGGAGTCGTCTTATTGGTTCCCAGAGGATTTGTTGGCATGGTCTTTTGAAAAAGATCCAGATGCGAAATACAATACTAGCGTTGTTCCATTAGCGCAGCGGGCAGCTAAAGAGACGTTGCCGAAGATGAATGACACGCAAACGGCAGAAACCAAAGTCGTGGCGCTTTCGATCATGAATAGCAGTACGAGCGGCAATGCACCACGTGGGATCAATACCTTTGATGCCAATGTCTTTTCTTATTGGCAATACATTGATCAATTGGTTTATTGGGGCGGCTCTTCTGGCGAAGGGATCATCGTACCACCAAGTCCTGATGTGACAGATGCTGCTCATAGGAATGGCGTGCCGGTTTTAGGAACGATCTTCTTTCCACAAACTGCCCATGGTGGGAAGTTGGAATGGCTAGATACGTTTTTAGCTAAGGATGAGGATGGCAATTTTCCGATCGTAGAAAAAATGATCGAAGTTGCCAATACGTATGGCTTTGATGGCTGGTTCATCAATCAAGAAACCGATACGGCGGTCACTAGTTTTGATGATGCAGCGGAAGGTGTCGAACAATCGGGGGCTGATGGTAAAGGACTAAATGAAAGCCACGCCAAAGCGATGCAAGAACTGATCGCCCAATTCAAAGAACAAGCCGACGAGCATTTAGAGATCATGTGGTATGATTCCATGACGAGTGATGGGAAAATGGATTGGCAAAACGCTTTGACGGATAAGAACAAAGCCTATTTGGTGGATGCAGAGATGAACCCATTGGCAGATAGTATGTTCTTGAATTTCTGGTGGACCACTGACAAACTGGCGGACAAAGAGCTGTTGAAGGCCTCCAATGAAAAAGCCCGTGAAATCGGCGTCGATCCTTACGATCTTTTTGCTGGGATCGATGTGCAAGAAAATGGCTATTCAACGCCTGTACGCTGGGATCTGTTTACGGATGAAAAAGGCGTTCCTTATACCTCATTGGGCCTGTATGTGCCTAGCTGGACCTATTCTTCTGCTAGTACGCCGGATGATTTCCAAAGCAAAGAGAATGCTTTTTGGGTCAATAACACAGGCGATCCTCGGGAAAGCCAGCTGCCAGAAGCGACAGAGTGGCCTGGGATCTCCACCTATGCCCTGGAACAGACCGCTATCACAGAGCTGCCTTTTGTGACGAATTTTAGTCTGGGGAATGGCTACAACTATTTTATCGAGGGAGAAAAAGTGTCCAGCCGCAATTGGAACAACCGAAGTTTGCAAGCTATTTTGCCGACCTATCGTTGGGTCTTTGACCATGGAAAAGACAATGATTTGGCTGTATCAATCAATTATGCGGAGGCCTATAATGGCGGAAATGCACTGAAACTACGTGGACAGATGACAAAAGGCAGTACAAGTCACATGGCATTGTATCAGACAGCATTTCCTGTGACGAAAAAGACGAAGCTGACGACGACTGTCAAAGCAACGGTACCGACAGCTCTTGATTTGGTCGTGACTTTAGCTGATGGTTCAACACAAACGATCAAAGGAGACAAAGAGGTCGCAACAGACTGGACGACGATCACTTACTCATTGAAAGATATCAAAGGGGAAGTGACAGCGATCGGTTATGACATAACCACGAAAGAAACCAGTGATGTCTATGAATTGAATTTAGGGCAATTAACGATCGGAGATCAGAAAGCGGAGAAATTCGCTGCCGAAGCATTGACGGTTGAGGATGTGCTCTTTGATGAAGAAGAGGGCAACTATGCGGGTGTCCGTTTAACGTGGGAAGCTGCCAAGGACAAGACAGCTGCGGTTTATGAGGTCTACCAATTGAACGATGACGGCTCACGCTCCTTCTTAGCAGCTACGCCAGCAACCAACCACTATTTGAATGCCGTTGAACGACCAAAAGGGACGAAAACCAAGTTCGCGGTGGTGGCAGTGGATCGCTATGGCAATCGTGGCAAGTTATCCGATACGGTGGAGATCACTTGGCCGAACAATCAGATGCCAAAAGCAGCGTTTACAGCCTCTAAAACTTTAGCGGCACCGGGGGAAACGATCACCTTCACGAATACCTCATCTGCGAATGCCGAAGCATTTGAATGGACGTTTGAAGGCGGCGATATCACCAGCAGTACAGAAGAAAATCCCCAAGTGACCTATTCGGAACCAGGTACCTACAAAGTCACGCTTGTTGCCAAAAACGAAGCAGGAGAGACCCCTCTGGAAATGGCGGGATTGATCACGATTTCTGCTGATGCGCCGAAAGAGTTGCTGCTGCTTTCAAAAGATGCCGAAGCAACTGCTTCATCGTTTGTCAATGATGCCGAAGCACCAGCTTTTGCCCTGGATGGTGATTTGAGTACGAAGTGGTGTGCGACAGGCAATGCGCCTCATGAGTTGATGATCGATCTCGGTCGACCACAAACGGTCAGTGAAGTACGCCTCGCCCATGCGGAAGCTGGTGGAGAAGGCCCAGACATGAATACGCGGGCGTATACGGTGCTCGTCAGTGAAGATGGCAAAGACTATGAGCCAGTTTCACGAACGTTGAAAAATGAAGCGGGCACTAGCACCAATACGTTTGCCGTCAAGAAGGTGCAATATGTAAAAATCAGTATCGATAAACCAACACAAGGAGCAGACTCAGCAGCCCGAATCTATGAAGTCGAAGTATACGGAATGGATAAATAGCAAAAAAGAGCAGGGCGTTAACCCTAAAAAGGGAAGCGGCTGAAGCGATGCTTTTCTGAAAAATGACCGAACCAAAAAAGCCGTTGCGACCAATAAATGGTCACAACGGCTTTTGCTTTTTCCAAATAAGTTTAGCGTGAAGTACGGCTGGCGGGATCTAAGCGGCGTTCAATAAAGCTTAGCCCAAGATCCGTAATGATCGCCATCAAGGCAGTTGGTAAAGCACCGGCTAAGATGATCGATGCACCATCCGTCGCATTGGTTCCGCGGATGATGATGTCCCCCAGTCCACCAGCACCAACGAAAGCGCCAATAGCGGTGATACCGATCGCCACGACTAAGGCGTTTCGAATCCCTGCCATGATCACCGAAACAGACAATGGCAATTCGATCATATACAATCGCTGCCAGCTAGTCATCCCCATCCCTTTGCCGACATCTAACGTATTGCGGTCGACTTGGCGCATGCCAGTATAGGTATTTTTGATGATCGGTAACAAAGAATAAAGGAAAATCGTTAAAATCACGACATTCACACCTAAGCCCATGCCGATCATTAAAATCGAGATCATCGCTAAAGATGGAATCGTCTGGATGATATTGGCGAAACGAATCACCCAATCTGCCAAACGCATTTTTTTAGAAATCAAGATCCCGATTGGAATCCCGACGATCGAGGCAAAAAGTACCCCGTAGATTGAAATCAAGAAGTGCCGAATGAACTGGGCAAAAACATAGCCGCCATTTTCTTGAAAATAGAAAAGAAATTGTTGGAATAAATTCATGTCTGCCATTTCGTCACTCTCCTTCGAAGTAATTATTTTCTTCTAAGAAACGTTCGGCAACTACCGTTGGTTCTAGAAGGTCATTATCCACTTGGTAATTCAATTCTTGCATTTTTTCGGTATCGATTTTGCCTGCTAATTTGTTCAGGGCATCGCCGATTTCAGGTGTTTCTTTCAATAATTTGTCATCGACGATCGGTGCGGCATCATAAGGCGGGAAGAAGTTTAGATCATCTTCTAGCATCACGAGATCGTAACTGCCGATCCGGCCGTCGGTTGAGTACCCTAAAACGATATCCATTTTTCCGTTATCAACAGCATCATAGACGAGACCGATCTGCATCGGTAGGATGTTTTGGAAAGAGAACCCATAGGCTTTCTGGAAGCCATCGTATCCATCGCCGACCCGTGTGATCCACGCGGTATCGACCCCTGCAACCAATTGATCTGCGACATCTTTCAAGTCACTGACTTTTTCCAATCCGTATTCTTCGGCAGTATCTTTTCTGACAAGAAAGACATACGTGTTATCAAAGCCGTAAGAAGGGAACCAAGTCTGTTGGTACCGTTGCTCAAATTCTGATTTGACTTTATCAAAGGCGGCTTGCGGATCAGATTCTGGTTCCAACCCTAACGTCGTGGTCAAGTCAGTTCCTGTGTAGCGGGCAGCTGAGATCGACGCATCGCCATTCATCATTGCTTGGTGATTGATGGTCGTTGTTGCTAAGTTGTTAATGACGGTTGTGTTTTTATCCGTATAGTGTTCGACCATACCGGCAACCACTGCGCCAAGAATTTGAGCTTCGGAAGTGATCCCACCTGTAATCGCCACGGTATTCTCATCAGAAGTCGAGGCTAAACCGGGAAAGGAACAGCCGGACAGTAAAGCGATACTTAAGGAAAACAACAGCGCTAATTTTGAAGTTTTTTTCATTACGCATCCCCCCTTAAGGCAGCTGGTGTCAGTTTGTTTTCTAACAAACCCAGCAACCAGTCAGCTAATAAAGCAAAGATCGTCACTGGAATCGTCCCAGCAAAAATCAAAGGCGGTTGGTAGTTGTTTAGTCCGCTAAAGATCAAATCACCAAGTCCACCGGCACCAATGTAAGAAGCCAAGGTAGCCCAGGCTAAAACATAAACGGCCGATAAGCGGATCCCTGCCATGATCGTTGGGATCGCTAGAGGTAATTCCACACTGATGATCGACTGCAAGTTGGTCATCCCCATCCCTTTGGCAACATCGCGGTAATTCCAATCGACTTTTTTCATTCCAATGTAGGTATTTCGCAAAATCGGCAACAAGGAATAAATGAAAAGAGCGACGATAGCAGGGACTTTTCCGACACCTAAAATCGGGATCATCAATGCCAATAGTGCCAAAGAAGGCACGGTTTGCAACGCACTGGTGATGCCGATCACGACCGTTGCTGCTTTGGGGAAACGGGTCAAGATCACACCGATCGGTACGGCAACAAGAATCCCTAAGAGCAAAGCAGCAAAGGAGATATACAAGTGTTCGAGACTTTTGGTGACCAATTGGCCGCCATATTCATTAAAGAAGCTTTGCATGCGCTAGACCTCCTCAGTTTCTTCAGGTTTCGCCGACTCAATGGCTTCCATGATCGATGGCTCATCGCCCCAAATCACGTCATAAACGATATCAACTAAGGAAGCACGGGTCAAAATCCCGACTAAATGTTTGTCGGCATCTACTACTGGGACATATTTTAAGCCGCGTTTTAAGATGCGTTGCAAGGTATCCCGCAACAAGGCGGTTTCACGAACGAAAAAGACATCTTTGTTCAAGATATCGCCGACACTAGTAACTTTGCCACGGTTGCGGTCGATGGATTCGACATCGATGTAGCCTTTTAGCACGTTGCTATTGTCGGTAACCAGCAAGGTATCAACCCGTTTTTCCCGCATCAAGTGAATCGCTTCTTGTAAGGATTTTTCTGGTGTGATAGCGATCGGGGTATTCAGCATCACGTCTTTGACTGGCGTTGTGTCAGGTTTTGCTTGCAACAAGCGGTCTTCACCGATCAATTCTTCCACAAACGGTGTTGCTGGGTGTTGCAGAATATTTTCTGGTGTATCAAATTGAATGACTTTTCCTTCACTCATGATCACGATGCGGCTAGCAAGTTTCAATGCTTCATCCATATCATGGGTAACGAAGACGACGGTTTTTCCAAGCCGTTCTTGCAAGTCTTTGACCAAATCTTGTAGGGAATCACGAGTGATTGGGTCTAGTGCGCCAAAAGGCTCATCCATTAAGATGACATCTTGGTCAGCTGCCAAGGCACGGACAACACCGATCCGTTGCTGTTGGCCCCCAGATAATTCGTTGGGGTAGCGGTCGAGCATTTCTCGCGGCAATTCCACCAAATCGATCATGCGCTCGGCAGTTTTGTTGCGTTCTTCTTGGCTGACTTTTAACAATTTTTGAACCAATGTAATGTTTTCCCGAATCGTCATGTGAGGCATCAAACCGATGCTTTGGATCACATAGCCGATTTGACGGCGTAATTCCACTGGGTTGATCTCTGTAACGCTTTTTCCATTGATCAAGATTTTTCCTTTAGAAGGATCCGTCATACGGTTGATCATCCGCATACAAGTCGTCTTTCCGCTACCACTTGTCCCGATGAAGCAAATGAATTCGCCTTTTTCAAAGGAAAGATTCACATCTTCAACAGCGACTTTACCACCTTTGTAAATTTTGGATACCTGCTGAAACTCAATCATGATGTCACCTCTATTTTTATTTAAGCAATCTGAATAATGGCTTAGAATCTGTACTAAGTATGCCGAAAAGTCCCTTGTTATTCAAATAATCTGCCCATTTTTTTCATAATTGTATAGACAAAACCGAAAATAGCGCCATAAGCAAGTCCAAATTAAGGAGCGATGCATAGGGAAAAGAAACGGCGAAGATCCCCCGTTATTTTTCATTGGGAAAAAGGGGGCTTTTTTGCAGAACGCCTTGGCAGCAGTCTCTTTATTTTTTTCTAAGAAAGGGCAGAATAAAAAGCTGTTTTTTCAATTTTTATAAAAACATGCTAGAATAGAGAAGAATTTAGGGAAAGAGAGGAACAACATGCTTACAACTGAAGATTTTGATTTTGAATTACCGGAAGAACTGATCGCCCAAACGCCATTAAGCGATCGCTCAAGTTCCCGTTTATTAGTGGTTGACCGTGAGACTGGCAAATTTGAGGACAAGCACTTCTATAACATCATTGATGAATTGGCACCAGGGGATGCTTTGGTGATGAATGATACGCGGGTATTACCAGCTCGTATCTATGGCGAAAAACAAGAAACAGGTGCTCATTTAGAAATCCTTTTACTGAATAATATTGAAGGGGATACGTGGGAAACCTTGATCAAGCCAGCCAAAAGAGCCAAAGTCGGCACGAAGATCACCTTTGGCGACGGACGATTAGAGGCAGTGGTGGAAGAAGAGCTCGATCACGGCGGCCGGATCATTCGTTTTCAATACAAAGGAATCTTTTTAGAGATTCTGGAATCACTTGGCGAAATGCCGTTACCGCCTTACATCAAAGAACGGCTAGAAGACCCAGACCGCTATCAAACGGTTTATGCCAAAGAAAACGGCTCAGCTGCTGCACCAACTGCCGGCTTGCATTTTACCCCAGAATTGCTGGAGCAGATCGCAGCAAAAGGCGTCAAGCTGGTTTATCTGACTTTGCACGTTGGTTTAGGAACGTTTCGTCCAGTGAGTGTCGATAATATCGCTGATCATGAGATGCACAGCGAATTTTACCGTTTGACAGAAGAAGCTGCCGCTCAATTGAACGAGGTTCGGGCAAATGGCGGCAAGATCGTTGCAGTCGGAACGACTTCGATCCGTACGTTAGAAACCATTGGGACTAAGTTTGATGGGCAAATCAAAGCCGATAGTGGGTGGACGAGTATTTTTATCACGCCAGGCTATCAGTTTAAAATCGTGGAAGCTTTTTCTACCAACTTCCATTTACCAAAATCAACCTTAGTGATGTTAGTCAGTGCCTTTGCAGGACGCGACCTAACACTTTCTGCCTACCAGCATGCCATCGATGAGCGGTATCGCTTCTTTAGCTTTGGCGATGCGATGTTCTTAAAATAAACAAAAAAACTGAGCGACGTAAGCGGCTCTTTAAGTTGAAACAATTTCTCAACTTTTAGAACTGCTTTTTTGTCGCCCAGCTTACTACTAGAGGAAGGTATAAGTGGTGGTCGCTTTTTGTGGTCCATGCAAAGCAATGTTTCTCGAAAATTTGTTTTCATTTACAAACTTACACATGTTTCGTGTATTCCGATACAAAATGAGACGTATCATTTTTCGATATGGAAATGTTCGATCCTTGTTACGTTTTTCTTCTTGTTACTTTACACGTTTGGTACTAGGTGAAACTTGTACGTTCAACAACTTTTAGTAGATTGAGTTTGCGATATTTACGAAAACCACCAACAGAGTTGCTACCTTCCTTACACGTATACTATAACACGAAACGGAAGCGTTTGCAAAAGAAAAAGGTCGTTTTCCTCAAAAAAAAAGACCGGCGAACCGATCTTTTAAGCAAGTGCTCGTTTAGGCAGATTGTCATAAAACGCTGCTTTGGTTGCACTGATGTAAGGTGTCAGCCATAAGTAGCCGATTCCTGCAGTCATGATGGCCAAAATGTGCCAGCCGATGAAGCTCAGATCAAGGATGAACAGTTGACCTTTGTAGCCTCTCATTAAATGACGGCTACCTGTGATGCAGCTGAGAAAATCTGGTCGCATGCCAGTTTCTTCATAAGTATCATAAAAGACAAAATATGCTTGAGAATAAGAATAAGCTTTGATGATCCCAGGAATGATAAACAGGAATGTCCACAACGTCGTGAAGATAGTCGACAAAATATAAATGACGATGATCCCTAACACGAAAGCACCACTGAAGCCACGAAAGACATCAGAAAAGGGTTGGATCGACTGTTTTTTACCGCGTAAAAGATCAAGGAAAGTCCAAGAGATCCCAGCACCGAATAAGGCAGAAAATAGACCGCTGATCAAACCGCCGCCGCCACTGCCACCACTGCCGCCAGCGGAATTGACTGCATCGGTAGAACCAAGATCATTGAACATACCGCTTTGATACAATGGAATAACAGTAAGGACGATAATGACGAATGCGATAGCGATCGAGATCAAAGTCGGTACAATACACATCAAAACACTGTCTTTCCAGCGGCCTCTCAGGATTGCTTTTGCTTCTGCTTTTAGTTCTCTATTTGATTTCATTTCAAAAAACCTCCCTTCAATATAAATAACATGATAGCAAACTTTCGCTAAATCTTCAAAAAAAAGTAATAGATGTTTCGCATGACTAGGAGAAAATACTCTTAGTTTCTTTAAACTTCCTTGCAAAATGTAAGGGCAACCCTTATCATAGATAGCGTTGCACAGTTAATCGAGTATAGAGAGAAAGTAGGGAAATGAATGACGGAACCAGCCATTCGTTATCGTCTGATAAAGAAAGAAAAGCATACCGGTGCCCGTTTAGGCGAATTGATCACGCCTCACGGAACCTTTCCAACGCCAATGTTCATGCCAGTCGGCACATTAGCAACGGTCAAAACCCTTGCCCCTGAAGAGTTGAAAGAAATGGGTGCAGGCGTCATTTTAAGCAATACCTATCACTTGTGGTTACGTCCAGGAGAAGACATTGTTGCAGAAGCAGGCGGCTTACATAAATTTATGAATTGGGATCAACCAATCTTAACAGATTCAGGTGGTTTCCAAGTCTTTTCATTAGCCGAAATGCGCAACATCGTCGAAGAAGGTGTCCATTTCAAAAACCATTTGAATGGGTCGAAAATGTTTTTATCTCCTGAAAAAGCGATTGATATCCAAAACAAATTAGGGTCAGATATCATGATGAGTTTTGATGAGTGTCCGCCATTTGATGAAAGCTATGACTACGTCAAAAAATCGGTGGAACGGACGTCTCGCTGGGCGGAGCGTGGCTTGAAAGCCCATGCCAATCCAGATCGGCAAGGCTTGTTTGGGATCATTCAAGGTGCAGGATTTGAAGACTTGCGCAAGCAAAGTGCCCAAGACTTGATCAGTATGGACTTCCCAGGGTATTCCATCGGCGGCCTGTCAGTTGGCGAACCAAAAGCGGAAATGAATCGCGTGTTGGAATTTACAACTCCTTGGATTCCAGAAAACAAACCACGTTACCTGATGGGCGTTGGGGCAGCTGACTCCTTGATCGATGGCGTGATTCGTGGTGTCGATATGTTCGACTGCGTTTTACCAACACGGATCGCAAGAAACGGTACCTGTATGACTTCAAAAGGTCGTTTAGTCGTGAAAAATGCGCAATATGCCCGTGACTTTCGACCAATTGACGAGAAGTGTGATTGCTATACATGTAAAAACTATTCTCGTGCGTACATCCGCCACTTGATCAAATGTGATGAAACCTTTGGTATGCGTTTGACGTCTTACCACAATGTCTACTTCTTATTGAATCTGATGAAAAATGTCCGTCAAGCCATCATGGATGACAACTTGTTGGAGTTCCGTGAGCATTTTATTGAAGAGTATGGGTTCAACAAGGAAAATGCGAGGAATTTCTAACATTCTCTACTAAAATGGTGGGAATAATAGAGGAATTCTGATAAAGTATCTTATAGGAAAGAAAATAAATCGAGGTGAAAAAAATGGCACAATCTTTACCAATGCTCTTTATGCTGGTTGCTTTAGTGGCAATGTGGTTCTTTATGAGTCGTTCACAAAAGAAACAACAGCAAGAGCGTAAAAATCTTTTAGAAAATATGAAAGCTGGCGATGAAGTCGTAACCATCGGCGGACTCCACGGCGTTCTTTCTGAAGTCAACACAGAAAAAAGTACCGTGATCATCGACTGTGAAGGAATTTTCTTAGAGTTTGATCGTTCAGCGATCCGCACAGTGAAACCCGGAACTGTTGCATCCGTTGAGACACAAATCGAACCAGCTGATGTCGAAGACGCAACGAGCATCCAAGACGAAACCAAAGAATAAGCACAAACGCACCGTCGCTTTCTCAGAAGCGATGGTGCATTTTTTTAGTAGTCGGACAGTTTCTAAAGTAAAACAAGCACCGCAGCAAAACAGAGATCGCTCGTTTTGCTGCGGTGCTTTGATTGCCTTCGTTACTCGATCGGAATCAGTTTCTTTGACGCTTGTTTGCCTTGGTCTTTTGGCAACGTCAATTTCAAAATTCCTTCAGCGTAAGAGGCTTTGATTTCATCCTCTTTGACGTTTTCTAACAGGTATTGCCGCCGAACGCTTGTCAAGCTGCGCTCGCTGCGAACCAGACGTCCTTTTTCATCTTCGGTCGCATGATCCGTCTGGTGTTGTCCCATAATCGTTAAAACCCCATTTTCATAGGTTATTTGAATATTTTCTTTAGGGATGCCAGGCAGTTCTGCTTCAACGAGAAATTCCTTGTCATTCTCGTGAATATCGGTTTTGATCAGGTTCGATGGAAACCCATCAAAAAAACTGCGGCCAAAATCTTCAAAGAAATCAAAAGGTGTCATACTGTATGAATCTGAGCGGCGTGGCACAATCTCATGTGTCATAAGAATCATCCTTTCTTTATTCTTTTGTTTTTACACTTTTTATTTTATTCATTTTTTAGCGAATTTCAAGTGATTTACTCGCTTTAAAAAAATCTTAAAAAACCTTTGATACCAACGTTTTTCTCCTTGATTTTGGCGTGTTTTTACCTTGCTTCGTTCCTGTTTTCCCCCTCATTTCGCCTGCTTTTTCTGCGTGACAGTATATACTTAATGATATATACTAAAAGCGAAGTGGAGGAGGAAAAACATGGCACGTTATAGAAAACGAATGCTTGTTGCTTTGATCTATGCATTGCTGTCGTCGATTGCCCTAAATCTCTTTTGGCTGCCGGGAAATATTTATGCGAGTGGGATCACTGGTTTGTCGCAATTGCTGTCGCAGCTTTTAGATGAGCAGTTGAATCTGCAGCTTTCGATCTCGCTTTTGGTGCTTTTTTTTAATGCGCCATTGTTAGCGGTTGCTTGGGTCAAAATCGATCGAGAATTTACCATCATGACGGTTTGTACCGTCGTCCTGTCTTCTGTTATGATGAAGGTGGTTCCGGTCATTGCTTTAACGACCGATCCGGTGATCTGTGCCGTGTTTGGCGGATTGCTGCACGGGGTGTCGGTGGGCTTGACATTGAACGACGATTTTTCAACGGGTGGGCTTGACATTTTAGGGATTTTAGTGAAAAAAGCCACTGATAGAAGTATCGGCAGTTTCTTTATCGGCTTCAATGTCAGTTTGCAGCTAGCAGCTGGGCTGATCTTTGGCTGGCCTTATGCTTTTTATAGTGCCATTTCCTTCTTCATCAGTGGGCGGATGGTCGACTACGTCAATCTGAAGCAGCGGCGTGTACAGCTGCTGGTCGTTACAGAAAAAGCAGAACCCGTCATTACGACGTTGCAATGTGCCTTGCAGCGAGGCATCACGGTCATCAACGATGTCGAAGGTGGATTTGATCATCAACAGAAAAAACTATTATTACTGGTCATTTCCCATAGAGAACTCAAGACTGTCGAAGGCATGATCCAAGGAATCGATGAACAAGCATTTGTCAGTGTTTCTTCTGGCGTCAGTGCCAATCGATCGTTTTATGAATGGTAGCAAAGTGAAAGAAAGTAGGAGAGACGTTGAAAAAACAAGCAGTATTTCAAGAAGTTGCCCAGCAGATTGCGCAACGGGTTCATGAAGGTACGTACGTGACGAGCCAAAAGCTTCCTTCCGATTATGATTTAGCAGAGGAATTTCAGTGCAGCCGTTTAACGGTGCGCAAAGCCATCGATCTATTGATTGGCCAGAATTTGTTAGTGAAAGAAAAAGGCAAAGGAACCTATGTCATGAAACAGCCCAAGATCCAAAGCGGCTCTGGCGGGCTCCAAAGTTTTACCGAGACCGCCAAAATCCAAGGGAAAAAGACCCGTACGGAAGTTTTGCATATCGAAACCGTCAAAGAGCTCCCGATAGAGATTGGTCAGCTGTTTGGCGATTACGCCAAGGAACCGATCGTTTATTTGGTGCGCTTGCGTTACTTTGATGATGAGCCGATGACGGTGGAAAATCTTTACGTACTGAAACGCTATCTGCAAGAAGACACCGCAGAACTCACGAAAGCTCAATTAGAGTCGTCTTTGTATCAAGTCATTGAAGCCAACATTGAGATTGGTTATTCCCATCAAGAGGTGGAAGCTGTGAAAAGTCCTGCCGATATTGCGAAACTTTTACAGGTGCCTCAAGAGGAACCGATGCTTTTGGTCCATTCGATGACCTATTCCGCATCAGCCAAACCGATCTTATACGATACATCCTATTATCGAGCAGACAAATATACCTTCAAAAATACATTAGTGCGTCAAAAATAAAATCAATCCTTTAGAGGTGAAGACAATGGATCCACTCACAGCAAGTATTGAAGCCAATTGGTCAGAATTTCTCACGCTTTTGAGCGAGGTGATGCAGATCGCAAGCGTCAAAGGTGAGCCGGCGCCTCATGCGCCTTATGGCACAGGACCACGAGAAGTGTTAGCATACGTCATGGAAAAAAGCGCAGCATACGGGTTTCAAACAACGGTCATCGATGATGCGATCGGCTATGCCCATTGGGGACCAACGGATACCGACTATATCGGTGTGTTAGGACACTTGGATGTCGTCTCGGCAGGTTCTGGCTGGAGCTACCCACCGTTTGCACTAACTGAAAAAGACGGCAACTTTTATGGCCGAGGGATCTTAGATAACAAAGGGCCGATAATCAGCTGTTTGTTTGCCATGAAAGTATTGAAAGACCTTGGTCATCAACCGCAATTACCGCTGCGGATCATTTTCGGTACAGATGAAGAAAGCGGCATGTCGGATATCCCGCATTATCTAGCGGTTGAGCAGCCACCGCGTTTTGGTTTTACGCCAGACTGCAAGTATCCAGTGGTTTACGGCGAACGGGGTGTCGTCAATGTGCAACTTGATTTTCCATTGCCCGTCCAAGAAACTCAGCTGTTAGCTGCGTTTTCTGGCGATCAATTCCGCGATCATGTGCCAGACCACCTGTCGGTAACCGTAGGCAGCCAGTCCTTTGAAGCACTAGGCAAACGCTCCCCTAGCAATGCCCCTGAGCTAGGGGACAATGCCATTACAAAACTTGCGCAGCAAGCGGCACCGCAACTGACGGCGACACCGTCATTGCAAGCAGCTTTTCAGTGGATCACCCAAAGTTTTCACCAGCAGCACTATGGCGAAGGCCTTGATTTGGTACTAGAAGATGCTGATTCAGGAAAATTGATCTTGACCCCTGTGGTTCTCCAAAAATCCGCCAGTGGACTAGCGTTAGAAGTGGCCTTCCGCTATCCTGTATCGGTAACGGAGGAACAAGTGCTCGCTGGGGTACAAAAGGCATTGCCAAAAGGAGCAAGTCTTACGATCCTTCGCAGCATTCCAGGGTTCTGCCGATCAAAAGATGCCCCCGAAATCCAAAAGCTATCGACGATCTATCACCAAGTAACGGGCAATGATCCAACCCCCGTGACGACTACAGGAGCAACCTACGCCCGCAAGATGCCAAACATCCTTGCTTTTGGTCCGTCTTTTCCAGGGCAAAAAGGGATCGCTCATAACCAAGATGAGTACATGGCGGTTGCCGATCTACGGACGAATCTTGAAATTTATTTGCGCAGCTTACAAGCACTGACAAAATAAGCGAAGACACGAACGAAGAAGAGTTTTTCCAATTTTTTTGAGAAACTCTTTTTTTAGTATAGACATAGTAGTATATACCGTATAGAATATACTTGGAAGCGCTATGAAAAATGGAGGGATATTTATGTGGGGAATGATCGCTACATGGCGGATGGCACACGATGGCGTGCTCGCTGCTAAAGCAATATTAGAGCAACAAGGCTCCTGCCAAGATGCAGTAGAAACAGCCATTAAAGCAGTGGAAGATTATCCATTTTATAAATCGGTGGGGTATGGCGGACTGCCCAACGAAGAAGGCGTGTTGGAAATGGACGCTGCCTTCATGGATGGTGATACCTTCAAAATTGGTGCCGTCGCTGGGATCGTCGATGTGGAAAATCCTATTTCCGTGGCACGCAGCCTAAGTGAGGAGAAATTCAATAGTTTTCGGATCGGCCAAGGAGCGGTCGCTTATGCGCTTGCTGAAGGATTCCAGCCCAAAGAGATGCTGACACCGCGAGCCAAAACCATTTGGGAAAAGCGCAAAGCAGAGATCGCTGCCAACAACCTCGATCCCTATGACGGCCACGATACAGTGGGAGTAGTTGCGCTGGATGAACACCAAAGCATGGCAGCAGGAACCTCTAGTTCTGGTTTATTTATGAAAAAAAGCGGTCGTGTTGGCGATTCACCTTTGTCTGGATCTGGTTTTTATGTGGATAGTGAAATCGGCGGTGCCGCTGCCACAGGGTTAGGGGAAGACTTGATGAAAGGCTGCCTTTCCTACGAAATCGTTCGTTTGATGGGAGAAGGGCTAGCACCGCAAGAAGCATGTGATCAAGCCGTTTACGACTTTGAAGCGCGATTGAAGAAGCGCTACGGCAAAGCCGGCGCCTTCTCGCTGATCGCCTTAGATAAACAGGGGCGCTGGGGGGTGGCAACCAATGTAGAATTTACCTTTAGTGTCGCAACCACCAATCAAGCGCCTGCTATTTTTATGGCAACACCAGGACCTGAGCAGACAACCGTGATCGAACCCATCACGAAAGAATGGTTGGAGGCGTATGAAGAACGGATCAAAGCACCAGTTTGATCAAGGAATCAACCAGCTTTACCATGAAAGACACAAGATGAAAGGAAGAATGGAATGTTCAATAAAATTGAAAATATTTTGATGCCTCTGGCAGTCAAACTCGGACAAAATAAAGTCTTGATCGCTGTACGCGATGGTTTTTTAATCACAACGCCGCTGGTAATCGTTGGCTCGATCTTCTTGCTGTTTGCCAATTTCCCGATACCAGGATGGTCAGAATTTTGGGCAGGTCTTTTTGGCAGCGGGTGGGAATCATGGGTGACTAGAGTTTCCGGTTCTGTCTTTAATACGGTCGGTTTTTTCTCCTGCTTAGGAACAGCCTATGCCTACGGAAGAGAAAAGAAGACCGACCCAATCCAAGCAGCTGCCGTTGCCGTCATCGCCTTTTTGATCTTAACGCCGAATAAATTGGTAGTTGAAGGCGTTGCGGACCCAATAAGCGGGCTTTCTTTCAATCATTTAGGAACAAACGGTATTTTTGTCGGCTTGCTGACAGCGATCTTTTCTGTTGAAATCTATGCCTATACAACGAAAAAAGGGTGGACGATCAAAATGCCAGATGGGGTTCCGCCTGCTGTTACAAAATCATTTGCCGCATTGATTCCGAGTGCCCTCGTTATGCTTTTATTCTTTATTATCAACATTTTATTTGGATTGACCGCGTATGGTACCGTACATGACTTTATTTTTAATGTCTTGCAAATGCCTCTCAAGGGAGCGGGCAATACCTTGACTGCCCAATTGATTTACAGTCTGGCATGTACGATTTTCTGGTTCTTCGGCATCAATGGTCCAGCAGTCGCCAATTCCGTCTTTTCACCGATTCTGCGTATTTTAACGATGGAAAATCTAGATGCATTTCAAGCGGGACAAGCGTTACCGAATATCTTTACCGATCCATTTTCAAACTTCTTTACCAATTTTGGCGGCGGCGGTTCGACGTTGTCACTAGTCATCATCATGGTGCTGTTTTGTAAATCAAAACGAATCAAAGAATTAGGGAAACTTTCACTAGTGCCGGGGATTTTCGGGATCAATGAACCAATCATTTTCGGCTTGCCGGTCGTATTGAACCCAATTATCATTATTCCCTTTATTGCCGTGCCGATGATCAATCTTTTGCTGTCGACTCTCGTAACGAATCTTGGATTGATTCCTTATACAACAGGGGTATCTTTACCATGGACAACTCCGATCGGTTTTTCCGGCTACTTGAGTACCGGTAGTCTGGTAGCGTCAATCTGGCAGTTTGTTTTGTTAGCCATTGGATGCTTGATCTATTATCCGTTTATTATGACGCTGGACAAACAATATCTGAAGGAAGAACGTGAAGCAGAAAAAGCCAAAAATGACGCTTTGGAATTATCTTTTGATGATCTTTCCATCGATCATTTGCTTTAGAAAGGATGCAACCATGAAAATTATTTTTCTATTAGATCAGATTCAAGCAGGATTAGGCGGCAAGGAGCATGGTGATCAGCCGCTTGGCGGACAAAAAACGGCGATCGGATCAGTCAAAATGTTTGAGAAATTGCTGAAACAAAAGGAAATCGATGTTCTCGCCACTATTTATTGCGGAGATGACTATTATTTACAAAATCCGAAAGAATCGTCACTAAAAATTGCTGCTATGGCTCAAAAACTCGGAGCAGATGCGGTCTTATGTGGACCTTGTTTCAACTATGAAAAGTATGGCGAGATGGCTGCCCAAACAGCGCAGATCATTGAAGAAAAAGTACAGATCCCAGCAGTTGCCGCCATGTCGCCAGAGTGCCAGCAGGCAATTGAAACATATAAAGACCAAGTCACTATCGTGAAGATGCCGAAAAAAGGCGGTACTGGATTGACCGAGGCAATGAATGATATGCTGACGCTTTGCCAAATGAAAGCAGCACACCAAGAGATCACTGCCTTCGCTGAACAGCACTGCTATTAGAAAGGGCGAGAATATGGAAGAATTAATGCGTCAGTTAGAAGAAGTCGTTTATACACCTGGTGTTTCCGGACGAGAAAAGCCGATAGCCGCATTACTGGCAAAAAAGTATGCGCCTTATTGCGATGAAATCATCTACGATAATCTAGGATCTATTTATGCCGTCATTCGATCAGAAAGATCGGCGGCTCCTAAAGTGCTGGTGAGCGCTCATATGGATGAAGCAGGCTTTTTCGTGAAAAAAATCGAAGCAAATGGACTGATCCGCGGACTCATCATGGGAAAAATCGAAGCCAACAGCTTGCTGGGGCAAGAAGTTCGGCTAATCACCCGTAGCGGTGAAAAGTATTTTGGGGTGGTTTTAGGCATCGATAAAGACAATCATGGCAAAAGTCAAAAAGATGAAGTACTGTTGGATTTTGGTTTTTCATCAAAAGATGCGGTTTTAGCGGAGGAAATCACTTTAGGCGACATGGTGACCTTTGCGCCGAAAATGAAAGAAACCAGCAATGGACAAGCATGGATTGCGTCCAATTGGAACGGGCGCATCAATGTTAGTCAAACCATTGATTTAGTCAAAACAATGGCAGCTGCTAGTGTCAAATTGCCCTACGATCTGATGATCGGCTGTACGGTGCAGGAACAAGTCGGTACCAGAGGAGCTCAGACAGCAGCCAATGTAACAGCACCGGATTTTACGATCGTTCTTGATACTGCCCAGGCAATGGATTACCAAAACGAACAAGAAGATCAGCAAGGTTTTTTGGGTAAAGGCCTTCTGCTGACGTATTACAATCCGACCGTTCTGCCAAATCGCTTGCCGCTGGAGCGGTTGAAAGCAGTTTGTCAAACTGCGAATCTGCCCTGTCAGAGTTATTTTTCCTTTGAAGCATCAGATGGGGCTTGGTTCAACAAATTGCGTACCGGATGTCCTATTTTGTTAGCGAGTTTGTCTGTGCGAAACAAGAACACTGCTTCTCAAGTCGTTGCCCGCCGCGACTATGAAACAGCACTGCAAGCATTGGCGCGTTTTTTGACTGAGCTTGACGAAGAAGCAATCCGTTCTTTCAAAGAAGAAAACCGCTAGGAGACGATTTTAATGACAAATCAAACAATAGATATTCAGCTTCTGAAAGCCCTAAGTGAAGCTGATGGTATAGGCGGGCGGGAAAAAGAAGTGTCTCGTATCGTCAAAGCATATACACAGCCATATGTTGATGACTTGTTCTATGATGCCTTAGGTTCGCTGATCCTCGTCAAAAAAAGCACACAGAAAAATGCACCGAAAGTCATGCTTTCTGCTCACATGGATGAGGTAGGTTTTATGGTAAAAGAAATCACAGATGCGGGCTATCTAAAACTTCTGCCGGTAGGCGGATGGTGGGGACACGTCATGCCGGCACAGGAAATGCGTGTCACCACAGTATCTGGAGAGAAATTTGTGGGCGTCATCGGAAGCCGTGCGCCTCATGGTATGCCGACAGACGAGAAAAACAAAGTCATTCCGGCAAATCGTTTTTACTTAGACCTCGGTGTGGTCTCGGCAGAAGCTGTAAAAGATCTGGGGATCGCCATTGGGGATATGGTCACGCCGCATACGATGTTTCGTGAAATGAATGATCCTGATTTTTTGCTGGGTAAAGCTTGGGATGATCGCGTTTGCGTAGCAGCTTGTATCGAAGTAATGAAAAACTTAGCTTCTTCAGAATTGGCAGTGGATGTTTATTTTGCTGCTACAACTCAAGAAGAAGTCGGTATTCGCGGTGCACGCACGGCCGCACACCAAATCAAACCGGATTTAGCGATCGCATTGGATGTGACGACAGCTGAAGATACCTTGTTTGATCAGGGCGGATTGACATTAGGCGGAGGGACCGTGCTTTCCGTACTTGATTCATTGACGATCGGCAATCCCGGTCTTGTGGCAAAAATGGAAGAACTCGCTTTTGAGCAGCAGCTATCTTTCCGACACGATTTTATGACTGTTGGCGGCACCGATGCCTGCAATATCCATAAAGCAATGAAAGGCATCCCAGCAATGACCCTGTCGATCCCCACCCGCTATATGCATTCTTCCCGCTTGGTGATTCATAAAGAAGATTATCGTCAAACCATTCACTTGCTATGCGCCTTCTTGAATGTACTTTCAGCTTCCGATATTCGTGAATTTAAAGAATCGGCGGGGGTTTTTCCTTCAGACGATTAGGCAATTAATAGAAGACTGCTGGCGATAGAGGATTCGTCAGCAGTCTTTTTGGTTCATCGACTAGGAATGCAAAAGCAGCGGATTAAGCCAAACTTGGCAATCTGTTGCTTCTTGCTTCTGGAAGATATATGATCAATAAAAGGAGTTGAGAAGATGTACCATACCGCATTTGGAGTATATGGAATTTTGTTTCAAGGCAACTGCTTGGCCGTCATCAAAAAGAAGGCGGGACCTTATCAAAACCGCTATGATTTACCAGGCGGCAGCATGGAGGCAGGTGAATTGCTGGAAGACACGCTGTGCCGAGAATTTAAAGAAGAAACCGGCATGACCGTCACTAGCTATCATCAATTAGGAACAATTAATTTTCTCTATCCTTGGCGATACAAAGAGACAACAATGAACAATCATATCTGCGTTTTTTATCAAATCGAAGAAACAGCAGGAGCACCAATTTCACATGCCCCGCAGTTTGATGGACAAGATTCGTTAGGCTGTGTCTTTTTGCCGCTGGAACAATTTCACGCCGCCAATGCCTCACCGCTAGTGTTGAAAGCTTGTGAGTATGGACGTAAAAAGCAATTCATTGAGAAAGGGCAGCGGATTACGGAATGGTCCGTTTTAAGTAAGCCTCATGTTCACGAATCTTTATAAATAATTTAGATATTGTTCAATATAACACATTCATTTTTCTTACTGCCTAGGACAGTTTTTTCAAGGAATATTGCAGTGAAAAACGATGTAAACGCTTAATTTAAAGGGATTTTAATAAAACTGTGAAAAAAATCACAAAAACTATTTACAAACAAAAAAAGATGTTGTATGATCTATATGTGAAGTAGTTAACAAACAAAACATGTTTAAAAACTAGGAGGACATACAATGGCTAAGACATTGGAAAAAGAAGTGACAATCGACGTACAAGCAATGATCGACGATTTAGCAACGAAGGCAAATGTGGCGTTAAAAGAAATGGAAAACTTTGATCAAGAAAAAGTGGACCACATTGTTCATGAAATGGCAATGGCAGCATTAGACAAACATATGCCTTTAGCTAAAATGGCAGTAGAAGAAACTGGCCGTGGTATCTATGAAGATAAAGCGATCAAAAACATGTACGCTTCAGAATATATTTGGAACAGTATCAAACATGACAAAACAGTCGGCGTGATCAATGAAGACAAACAAAAAGGCTTGATTGAAATCGCTGAACCAGTTGGTGTCGTTTGTGGGGTAACACCAACAACCAACCCAACATCTACAACGATCTTTAAAGCAATGATCGCTTTGAAAACACGTAACCCGATCGTTTTTGCTTTCCACCCATCTGCACAAAAATGTTCAGCAGAAGCTGCACGTATCGTTCGTGATGCAGCCATCGCTGCTGGGGCACCTGAAAACTGTGTGCAATGGATCGAACATCCATCAATCGAAGCGACTGGCTTATTGATGAACCACCCAGGAATTGCGATCGTATTAGCAACTGGTGGCGCTGGCATGGTCAAAGCAGCATACTCAACTGGTAAACCTGCATTAGGTGTTGGACCAGGGAACGTACCTGCCTATATCGAAAAAACAGCGAAAGTGAAACGAGCAGTCAATGACTTGATCGTATCAAAAACCTTTGATAACGGAATGATCTGTGCCTCTGAACAAGCAGTGATCGTTGATAAAGAAGTCTATGCCTCTGTGAAAGCAGAATTTGAAGCACATCAAGTATATGTTGTAAAAGCAAAAGAATTACAAAAACTTGAAGATGCCGTGATGAACGAAGGAAAATATGCCGTAAATCCAGCAATCGTTGGACATTCAGCAATGGAAATCGCGAAATTAGCAGGCATCAACGTACCAGAAGGAACAAAATTATTGATCGCTGAACTTGACGGTGTCGGTGCTGATTACCCACTATCAAGAGAAAAACTTTCTCCAGTTTTAGCAATGATCAAAGCAAACAACACAGAAGACGCGTTCGAAAAATGTGAAGCAATGCTTGATTTAGGCGGACTAGGCCATACAGCGGTGATCCACACTGAAAACGAAGACTTGCAATTAGCCTTCGGCCTACGCATGAAAGCTTGCCGTATCTTAGTTAATACACCATCTGCAGAAGGTGGTATCGGAAATATCTACAACGAAATGATTCCATCATTGACACTTGGTTGTGGTTCATACGGGAAAAACTCTGTATCACGAAATGTTTCTGCTGTGAACTTGATCAACGTGAAAACTGTAGCGAAACGGAGAAATAATATGCAATGGTTTAAATTGCCACCAAAAATCTTCTTTGAAAAGAACTCTCTAATGTACTTGGAGAAAATGGAAAACGTTGAACGTGTCATGATCGTTTGTGACCCTGGTATGGTTCAATTCGGCTATTGCGATACGGTTCGTGAAGTACTTGCTCGTCGTAAAAATGACGTGAAAATCGAAGTCTTCTCTGACGTAGAACCAAACCCATCAACAAACACCGTTTACGCTGGAACAAAAATGATGGTTGATTTCAAACCAGATACAGTGATCGCCCTTGGTGGTGGATCAGCAATGGATGCTGCCAAAGGCATGTGGATGTTCTATGAGCACCCAGATACTTCATTCTTCGGCGCGAAACAAAAATTCTTAGATATCCGTAAACGGACATACAAGATCGACAAACCAGAAAAAACGCAATTCGTTTGTATCCCAACAACGTCTGGTACTGGTTCTGAAGTAACCCCATTTGCGGTTATCACTGACAGTGAAACACACGTGAAGTACCCATTAGCTGATTACGCATTGACACCAGATGTAGCAATCGTTGACCCTCAATTCGTAATGTCAGTACCTGCGTCTGTTACAGCAGACACTGGAATGGACGTTTTGACTCATGCGATCGAATCTTATGTGTCAGTAATGGCATCTGATTACACTCGTGGATTGAGCTTACAAGCAATCAAGTTAGTCTTTGACTACTTAGAAAAATCAGTGAAAACACCTGATATGGAATCTCGCGAAAAAATGCATAATGCCTCAACAATGGCAGGTATGGCCTTCGCCAATGCATTCCTAGGTATTTGTCACTCAGTAGCCCACAAAATCGGTGGTGAATATGGTATTCCTCACGGACGTACAAATGCGATTCTTTTACCGCACATTATCCGTTACAATGCCAAAGACCCACAAAAACATGCAATGTTCCCTAAATATGACTTCTTCCGTGCCGATGCAGATTACGCAGACATTGCGAAATTCTTAGGCCTTAAAGGCAAAACAACGGCTGAATTGGTTGAAGCATTGGCAACAGCTGTTTACGAATTAGGACAATCTGTTGGTATCGACATGAGCTTGAAAGCGCAAGGCGTCACTCAACAAACACTAGATACAACAGTTGGTCGCATGGCTGAATTGGCTTACGAAGACCAATGTACAACAGCAAATCCAAAAGAACCACTAATCTCTGAATTGAAACAAATCATCGTTGATGCCTATAACGGCTAAACAATGAATCAAGAACACCCTGCGGTATCTTAGCTGCCGCAGGGTGTTCTTTTGTCGTCTCATTTTTTTGAGAAAGTAAGCCGGCAGTTGCCGCCTTTTTGCCCAGATCAGTTAAGAATGCGAAAAATAGCAATTGAACAGGGGGGATCATAAAAAAGGAGTGGATTTCTCCACTCCGTAAAAGTCTCGTTTTTTCAGGATGTCACCAAGGCTGCTGCTTTTTTTTGCTTAAACAGATATACTCGTTACTTGCTGACGTTTTTCTTCAAGCGTAGCATCTGGAAGCTTTGTTTTTCCAAGACGACACGCAAAATGCCGTCATTCAATTCCGCTGTTTTTCCATTGACGGGCACAACGTTGTTTGGGGTTGCTTCGGTATTGGCGGCATGCAAGTCTGGGTGGTGCAAGACTTGATGGGTAGCGATTTGCAATGAATCATATTGACGCAAGTCGCAAGTGAATTCATTGGCAGCCTGCAAATCCTTATTTACTAAGAAAAAGGTCAAATAGTCATCTTCGTTTTCGATCGCAATGGCATCCACATAAGAAGCTTTTCCGTGGCTGCTATCGAAATCAGCTCCTCGAAGGATGCTATGCAACACGTGACCGCGACCATAGTTGCTGATCATTTCATAGGGATAAAAAATCGTTTGTTTCCAAGCGGCAGTATCGGAAGTCATGATCGGTGCGATCACGTTGACCAGCTGTGCCATGCAGGCGATTTTAACGCGATCTGCGTGATGAAGCATCGTGATCATCATGCTTGCGACGAGTAACGCATCTTCAAAGTGATAGACGTCTTCTAATTGTGGTGGGTGTTGACTCCAAGGTTCAATTTTTTGATCCTGTTCATTTGAGTGATACCAGACGTTCCATTCGTCGAAGGAAATATTGATCGTCTTCTTGCTTCGGCGTTTGGCTTTCACTGCATCACAGATTGCTGCGACTTGACTGATGAACTGATCCATTGCGACATTGCTTGCTAGATAATCTTGGCTATCGCCGTTACGGTTGCCATAATATTGGTGCATGGAAATGTAGTCGACTTGATCGTAACAATGACTTAATACTGTATCTTCCCACATGCCAAAGGTCGGCATCGTGAGAGAAGAACTGCCACAAGCGACGGTTTCGATCGTTGGGTCCACCAAACGCATCGCTTTGCCAGCTTCTTCTGCGAGACGGCCATATTCATCGGCTGTCTTATGTCCTTCTTGCCAAGGACCGTCCATTTCATTGCCTAGACACCAAAGTTTGATGTCATGAGGATCGGCCACCCCATGGGCACGACGGAGGTCACTATAATAGCTGCCGCCTTTTAAATTGGTGTATTCGATCAAGTTTTTCGCTGCTTCGATTCCTCGTGTCCCAAGATTGATCGCCATCATCGGTGCCGTATTGACTTGTTTGGTCCAATCCATAAATTCGTTTAAGCCGAACTGATTGCTTTCGATTACCCGCCAGGCCAAATCGATTTTTGCTGGCCGTTGCTCTTTAGGGCCGACGCTATCTTCCCATTTATACCCAGAGACGAAATTGCCTCCTGGGTAACGGACGATCGGCACATTCAACTGCTTGATCAAGGCAGCGACATCTTGACGAAAGCCTTGCTCATCGGCAAAAGGACTTTCTGGTTGATAGATCCCTTCGTACACACAGCGCCCTAAGTGCTCCACAAAAGAGCCGTAGATCCGTTCGTCGACTGGTGCCAAAATAAAGTGTTTGTCTAAATACATCGTAGTTTTCTTCAATTTTGCAACCCCTTTCTTTTCTTTCATTGTAGCGATAGTCCATGAAAATAAACACTACATTCTGTCTTATTCTATTGACGTTTTGTCCGTTTTCTTTATACTAAAGGCAAGTAGGAAGGAGTGAGAAGTTGAACGTAACCTATTCAGGATTTCAAATGCACAATGCTGTTTCCGATCATATTTATCGACCCTCTGGCTTAAAGCATTATCTTTTCGTGTTGACGTTGTCTCCAATGGTTTTCACTTTTGAAGATGGTCATCAAGAAACTAGTGAAAAAGGTAGCTGCATTCTTTTTCCTCCAACCGTCTATCAAGATTATCGTGGCAAAGAAGATTTTTTTAATAGCTTTGTTGAGTTTCAAACGGATCAGGTGATCGAAGAAACCTATGCGATCCCTTGTAATCAACTGTTCCAGCCGAAAAATATTCAACAAATCAACAAATTGATCCAAAAGATCAATCATGAATCCTTGTTGCCACAACGGCACACGGAAGAATTGATCGCGGCGTATATGACAAACCTATTGGTCTTACTTGAACGCAATTTTGAAGAAAGCATCCCGCAACCACAAAACGAACACTATCAACTGTTTCAAGCGATGCGGTTGAAAATGTTAGTCAATTGCGAACAGCAATGGGATTTTTACCAGTTTAGCCGAGAGCTTTCCATCGGTAAAAGCCAATTCTATAAGCTCTATCAACAATTTTTTCATACCACGCCCAAAGAAGATTTATTGCAAGCTCGGTTTCAAAAGTTTTTTTATTTACGCAGCAACGAAACACTGACGATTCGAGAGGCGGCGTTTCAATCTGGGTTCCAAAACATCAACCATTTTAATCGGCTCTTTGCGAAGCGCTATGGCTGTGCACCGACAAAGTACCAACAGGAGCAATAGGCAGGTCTGATCGGTAAAAACGCAGAAAAAAGTCCGACGAATTCTTGACGGATGAAAGAGAAAACGGGACAATGTCATTAGGAGGTGGCGTATGGATACAGAAACGATCGTAAGCGAACTTTCTAAACGTTCAAGCGAAATGGAAGCGCTACAAAGAAAATTGAGTCAAAGCCAATTAATGAACAATGAAGCGGCACAAACGTTCATTTTTGACTTAAAGGATTATTTAGATAGCTTAAAGCTCGTAACGGATTTAGTACCGTCAGCGGCCACTACAACAGTGGAAGTTGACCAGTTGTCGTACGTCTTAGGTGAACAAAATCAAAGCATCCAGCAGCTGCTGGTTATTTTGGAAGAAGCCGAAGCAAATGACGACCAGTGCTTTTTCGGCAAAAGTGCGGGAGAAGTGCGGCGGATGATTGGCAGTCTGTCTGGGATCCTGGAACTAAACGGTCTGTTGCTGCAAGACAATCGTGGCTTTCAGCAAGTCGTGAAGGAAACTGGACCGCTCCAGGTGACTGAAACAAAGGAAGTCCCTGAGAAAAAAGGATTTCTCCAAAAGCTTTTTGGGAAATAAGCACTGATCGTCGATCGCAATACGTGTACTTGTATCTCAAACGGTTCTCCATAATGCGTGAAGAACCCTTTAAGGAGACGACTTTTTTTAGGAGAAAGGGGGGCTTGAAGATGGCAGAAACAGTCACACTTCAATCGATTACGGAAGAAATGATTGCTGAACTTTGGTCGATCAGCTATGGGCCTAAGGCAGATTTAGAATGGAAAAAATGGGACGGACCGTATTTCCAAGACCCCGTGTTGACGTGGGAAGAATTTCGAACGGGGTTTGGCGCTAGCTGTATCGACAACCCGTTACGTAAAGCGATCAGCTATCAAGGAAGAATCGTAGGGATCGCGACCGCTTATTGGGAAGACAATACCTTGCAGCAGTGGTTGGAATTCGGGATAGCCATCTATGATGCTTCCCTTTGGAATCAAGGCATTGGCAGCCAAGCAATTCGTCAGTGGATCAATGAGTTGTTTGAATCACAGCCTCATATCCAGCGTGTCGGTTATACCACGTGGTCGGGCAATCACCGCATGATGAAACTAGGAGAAAAGCTAGGGATGACCAAAGAAGCCCAGATCCGCAAAGTCCGTTTCTGGGAAGGCACCTATTATGATTCCATCAAGTATGGCATCTTGCGAGAAGAATGGGCACAGCAGAAGTGAAGGTAGGGGATGCGAGATTTTTTCGTGTCCTCTTTTGTTGTTGATGATTTATCAGATGCATTTTGCGTATAGTAAAGTACCTAGTAAAAAAGGGGGCTGATCTCCTAGCTGTATTTTGTAATTACAGTAACTACGTGGTGAAATAGACTATATATGTTATGAAGGAAAGGTGATTGTTTTGGATACAGTGAAAACAAGAAAGCAAGGAAATGCGGTAATGGTCACGCTAGCAAGTAAGTTTGAGATTCCTGCTGGTAAGACCTACTTTATCAGCAAAGAAAACGATGGTACGATTTCCTTGATTCCTAAGATCGATGATTATTTTTTAGCTGCGAAAGAGAAAGAATTTGTTGATGAAGAAGATATGCTAGCTGCTGATTTTATTGTTGAAGGCAGGCAGCTTGATGAATAGGCTCGAACAAGGGACTCTTGTATTTATTGATTTTGATCCCTCGAAAAGGAGTGAAATCAAAAAGCGCAGGCCTGCTTTAGTCATCAGCAGGGATGAGTACAGTTACACCTCAAATTTGATCATTGTTTGTCCAATAACGAGTACAGATAGGAAGCGTCCTTACTTTGTCGATATTCAACACGATAAATTGAAACCTGGGAGTAAAGTAAATACAAAGCAAGTTTATACGCTATATTATTCCGAGCGTGACGGTAGAAAGATTGAAATATTAGGGAAACTATCAAAAAAAGAACTGATTAATGTTGCACAGCATTTTATGATGAACTTTAATTTTCCATTATAGTTAAAAAAACAGCAGGATGGAAAAAGTGAAGGACCCTCACAAAAAACGAGTGAGGGTCCTTCACTTTGTTTTCCTAAGAATACAAGGTTTCAACAATAGAGAAAAGAAGATAGTGGAAAGATAAAAGTAAAATTTCAAAAATAGTCGACTTTCTGAACAATAACCATGTACTATCTCTATGTAATACTTTATAATAATTCCAATGTACAGATTAGAAATATTTTAAAAAAGTCGGGAATAGCGTTTGAAGTTCATTCTCAATTAGTCTAAAATAGTGAGAAAGAAAAGATACTGGAGGGAAAGAAATGTCAGTTTTAGAAATCAAAAATCTACACGTCCAAATCGAAGATAAAAAGATCTTAAAAGGCGTTGACTTAGTGTTAAAAACTGGAGAGATCCATGCCATCATGGGACCAAACGGTACAGGGAAATCAACCTTGTCCGCTGCCATCATGGGTAACCCGAATTATGAAGTGACAGAAGGGGAAATTTTGTTCGACGGCGAAAACGTCTTGGAAATGGAAGTGGATGAGCGAGCTCGTTTAGGTCTGTTCTTGGCGATGCAATACCCAAGTGAAATTCCAGGCATTACCAATGCGGAATTCATGCGGGCAGCGATCAATGCCAAACGTGACGAAGACGACAAAATCTCTGTCATGGATTTCTTGAAAAAATTAGATGAAAAAATGGATTTATTGAATATGCCAGAAGAAATGGCGGAACGCTATTTGAATGAAGGCTTCTCTGGTGGAGAAAAGAAACGAAATGAAATCTTACAATTGTTGATGCTAGATCCAACCTTTGCGATTTTGGATGAGATCGACTCTGGTCTAGATATTGATGCCTTGAAAGTCGTAGCAAAAGGCGTCAATGAAATGCGCGGCGAAGGCTTTGGCGCTTTGATCATCACCCATTACCAACGTCTGTTAAACTACATCACACCAGACGTGGTTCATATCATGATGGAAGGCCGTGTCGTGATGACCGGTTCGGCAGATTTAGCCAAACGCCTAGAAGCAGAAGGCTATGCTGGGATCAGTAAAGAGTTAGGGATCGACTACAAAGAAGAAGAAGCGTAAGGAGGCAAGGTAAATGGCAAAATTACAGGATTATCTTGAACAAGTCAACGTTTTTTCAGCGTTAAAAGAAGAGCCTGAATGGATGTTGGAATTACGCCAAGCAGCCCTTGCGAAAGTGGATGAACTTGCGTTTCCAAAAATCGAGCGGGTGCGTTACGAGCGTTGGCCATTGTTCAATATCGACGAACAAGCACTTGCTGGTGAAAAAGAATTTGCAGGCTTCATCGATCCAACCTTACCTGCAAGTGAATCTAAGGAGACAGGTGCTGGCTTGGTTCCCGCCTTTGACGCGATGGATAACCATCCGACTCTCGTTCAGTTTGATGACACCACCATCTTTGAGCAATTACCGCAAGAGCTGATTGACAAAGGCGTGATCTTCACCGACTTGTTTACAGCAATGAAAGAAGTACCAGAGTTGGTCAATCAATACTACATGACCAAAGCAGTACCAATGGATGAAGACAAAATGACCGCAGCACATGCGGCGTTTATGAATAGCGGCATGTTCTTGTATGTACCAAAAAACGTGGTGATCGAAGAACCCCTTGAAGCGATTTTCTATCACAATGGCAATAGTCAAGCGCATTTCTTCAAACACATTTTGATCGTTGCTGATGAGCACAGTGAGTTCAGCTACTTGGAACGTTTCCAAACCAAAGGCGACCAAGCGAAAAAACTGTCTGGCAATATCGTAGTGGAAGTGATCGCCAAAGCAGGTGCGAAGGTCAAATTCTCTGCGATTGATCAGTTAGGTGTCAACATCACTACGTACATGAATCGTCGCGGCTACGTATTACGAGATGCGATGGTAGATTGGGCAATTGGAGTCATGAATGACGGCGACGTCGTGGCGGACTTTGATTCTGATCTTGTAGGCGAAGGCGCGCATTCGGAAGTCAAAGCGGTCGCCATCAGTGCTGGGCGTCAAACACAAGGAATCGACACTCGCGTCACCAACAAAGCACCGCATTCCATTGGCCATATCCTGCAACACGGCGTCATTAGAGAACGCGGCGTCTTAACCTTTAACGGTATCGGACACATTTTAAAAGGAGCAAAAGGGGCGGACGCGCAACAAGAAAGTCGTGTCTTGATGCTTTCTGACCAAGCCCGTGGCGATGCCAACCCAATCCTTTTGATCGATGAGCACGAAGTAACCGCCGGACACGCAGCCAGTGTGGGACGGGTCGATCCAGAAGAAATGTACTACTTGATGAGTCGTGGGCTGCGCAAAGCAGAAGCGGAACGTTTGGTGATTCGTGGCTTCTTGGGCTCCGTCTTGACCGCGATCCCAGTCAAAGAAGTGCAACAAGAATTGGTTGCCGTTATCGAAGGGAAGTTACTCGCATGATCGATGCCCAAAAAGTGAAACAAGCGTTTCCCATCTTGGATCAGCTCGTAAATGACGAACCATTGGTCTACCTCGACAATGCTGCCACTACGCAAAAGCCAGAGGCGGTGCTGCAGGCGATCACCGATTATTACCATCAAGACAATGCCAACGTTCATCGTGGGGTCCATACCCTCGCAGAACGGGCGACCCATTCCTATGAAGGCGCACGGGAAAAAGTGCGCAGCTTTATCCATGCGAATGAAACGGCGGAAGTGCTGTTTACTCGAGGGACGACCACTGGTTTAAATTGGGTCTCCCGCAGCTACGGCGACCGTTTTGTCAATGAAGGCGATGAAATCGTGATTTCCTATATGGAACATCATTCCAATATCATCCCTTGGCAACAATTAGCAGCCCGAAAAAAAGCTACCTTGAAATATATCCAGCTGACGCCAGAAGGCACCTTGGACATGGAAGATGCCAAGAAACAGATCACTGAAAAAACCGCTATCGTTTCGATCGCTCATGTTTCCAATGTTTTAGGCGTGATCAATCCGATTGCGGAGCTAACCAAATTGGCGCATCAGCACCAAGCCGTCATGGTGGTGGATGGTGCTCAGGCTGTTCCACATATGACAGTTGATGTCCAAGCACTGGATTGTGATTTCTATGCCTTTTCTGGCCATAAAATGTGCGGACCAACTGGCATCGGTGTCTTGTACGGCAAGCGGCAATGGCTGGATCAGATGGAGCCCGTCGAATTTGGTGGGGAAATGATCGATTTTGTCCATCTGCAAGAAAGCACGTGGAAAGAACTGCCGTGGAAATTTGAAGCTGGTACACCAAATATTGCCGGTGCGATCGGTTTAGGTGCATCGGTGGATTACTTAACAGAAATCGGCTTAGAAAATATCCACGCCCATGAAGCAGACTTAGCTGCTTACGTTTTGCCAAAACTGCAAGCCATTGAAGGCTTGACCATCTATGGCCCCCAAGAAGCAGCAAAACGCACGGGAGTGATCGCCTTTAATCTAGCAGGCATCCATCCTCATGATGTTGCCACCGCTTTAGACATGGAAGGCATCGCCGTACGGGCAGGTCATCATTGTGCCCAACCCCTCTTGACCTATTTGCAAGTCCCAGCGACTGCACGGGCCAGCTTTTACCTGTATAATACAAGAGAGGACGCCGATCGACTGGTTGACGCCATCAAGCTGACGAAGGAGTTTTTCCAACATGGCACTAACGAAATTAGATAATTTGTATCGACAAGTCATTCTGGATCATTCCAGCCACCCACATCATCGGGGCACCTTGGATGATTCAACGTACAAAGTCGAATTGAATAACCCTACCTGTGGCGACGTGATCCACTTGGAGCTCGCTGTCGAAGGAGACACCATCAAAGACATCGCGTTTACTGGCGAAGGCTGTTCCATCAGTACCGCCAGTGCATCCATGATGGGGGATGCGATTATCGGTAAGACACTAGCAGAAGCTGGTGAGCTATCAGGCTTGTTTTCTGAACTCGTCCAAGGAAACGACATTCCCCCAAGCGATCGCTTAGGCGATGCTTCCATGCTTGGAGGTGTGGCGAAGTTTCCTGCACGCATCAAGTGTGCGACCTTAGCTTGGAAAGCATTAGAAAAAGCTATTGCTGCCGACAGTACACAAGCATCTGTCAGTCACAGCCACGCCAATGAATCTGACACTGAAGAAACCAGCGAATAGACAACCGCACTACAAAAGGAGTGAGAACCATGGGTGTACCCGAATTAGAAGAATATAAATTTGGCTTCCACGATGACGTGCAGCCTGTTTTTAGTACCGGCGAAGGATTGACCGAAGACATCGTCCGTGAAATCTCACGGGTCAAGCAAGAGCCAGAATGGATGCTTGAGTTCCGCTTGAAGTCTCTTGAAGCCTTCAACAAGATGCCCATGCAAAACTGGGGCCCAGACCTGTCTGACATCGATTTTGATGCCATCAAATATTACCAAAAACCAAGTGATCGTCCTGCCCGTGATTGGGATGACGTACCAGAAAAAATCAAAGAGACCTTTGAGCGCATTGGTATTCCAGAAGCCGAGCGGGCATACCTGGCTGGCGCTTCTGCCCAATACGAATCAGAAGTCGTTTACCACAACATGAAAGAAGAGTTTGAAAAACTTGGCATCGTTTTTACCGATACCGATTCAGCCTTGAAGGAATACCCTGAGCTGTTCAAACAATACTTCTCAAAATTAGTCCCACCAACCGATAACAAGCTTGCTGCTTTAAACTCAGCCGTTTGGTCAGGTGGTACCTTTATCTATGTACCAAAAGGCGTTCGTGTCGATGTGCCATTACAAACCTATTTCCGAATCAATGCCGAAAATACCGGTCAGTTCGAACGCACATTGATCATCGTTGACGAAGGCGCCAGCGTCCATTACGTCGAAGGCTGTACCGCCCCAACCTATTCAAGCAATAGTTTGCACGCAGCCATCGTTGAAATTTTTACCCTAAAAGACGCTTACTGCCGCTACACCACCATTCAAAACTGGTCAGACAACGTCTACAACCTAGTAACCAAACGGGCCAAAGCCTTAGAAGGTGCTACCGTTGAATGGATCGATGGCAACCTAGGTGCCAAAACAACCATGAAATACCCAAGTGTGTATCTTGATGGCAAAGGCGCACGGGGCACGATGCTTTCCATTGCCTTTGCAGGTGCCAACCAAATCCAAGATACTGGTGCAAAAATGATCCATAACGCACCAAATACCTCCAGCTCCATCGTCTCAAAATCAATTTCTAAAGACGGCGGTGCAGTAAACTACCGTGGACAAGTCACCTTCGGCAAGAAGAGCGCAGGCTCTATCTCCCATATCGAGTGTGACACCATCATCATGGATGACCTATCGAAATCCGATACCATCCCATTCAATGAGATCCACAACAGCCAAGTGTCCCTAGAACACGAAGCCAAAGTCTCCAAAATCTCAGAAGAACAACTGTACTACCTAATGAGTCGCGGTCTTTCCGAAAGCGAAGCAACCGAAATGATCGTCATGGGATTCGTCGAACCATTCACCAAAGAATTACCGATGGAATACGCAGTCGAATTGAACCGGTTGATTAGTTATGAGATGGAAGGTTCTGTGGGGTAATTGAATTGCATAAGCTAGAAATGCCTATTTGAAGGCGTTTCTGGCTTTTTTTGCTCTTTGTCAATAAGGACTGATGAGTTGTGCAAAATCAAATCTGGGTCAGAATGAACCTCATTCTGGCTCAGATTTTTTGTTATCTTACTTTGATTAATTGATTGATCAAAAAGATTCTAATTCTCATGTTCTCGAATGATTTAAATCCGTAGGATACTCGTTTCATTGTCTTTATGTGGTTATTCTTCGCTTCTATTTTTCCATTGGAATAAGGATAGATCATTGCGTTGGTGATGCCTTCTTCATAGGTCAGAAGGTTTTGAAGCTTTTCCCGAAAGCTGTCATCCAACGTTTCGGGAAGTTCTGCTAATAAGGAGAAAAATAAGTCAGGGTCTTTGTCTCGAAAGGCTTCAACTAATTCATGAAAAAAGGGATACGCCTCCTTTAGGGGCGCAGAAAACTCAAGCAATCGATCAATCATCATTGCTTCAGTAAGAAATGGGTATTTTGGCGCTCGGAAACTTTTCCATGTTTTGTATTCATAATGGTTGATGTTTGCACGATTTTTTAGCAAAAAGCGCCAGTTCTTTTTCAGTTTTTCTGCTTGGCTTTTCTGTCCTGCTTTACGAAGTTCATTCATTTCACGGATACGCAACTCATTGAACGCTTGATTCATGTGTTTGACAATATGAAACCGATCAATCACTACTTTCGCATTTGGCAGAACACGTTTGGTGAGCTGGAAGTAGGCGGCGTTCATGTCTGCCACCAAGAATTCTACTTCTTCCGGATTGGTACAACCTGAGAAATAGCTTGTTAATCGGGGTAATTTACGCGTAGGCAAAACATCTATTAATTTTCCTGTTTCGCCATCTGCGCAAATAAAGCTCATTTTATCTTCTATGGAAGCATGCGAACGAAATTCATCAACCATCAATACTCTTGGGAGAATCTTCTTAGATTGTTTTGGTAAATAGCTTTTAAACTCTTTCAATGTACGAATAACGGTGGTCAAAGATACCTGACAGCTTTTCGCAATAAAAGATAAAGATACTTTTTCAGTCAGTAAAGAAGCAATTTTATATCTAACATGATTTGCGATTGAATGTCTGGGTTGGACAAAATAACTTTGAGCCGTCCAATGGGTGCGGCAGTTTTTACAGGTATAGCGCTGCTTTTTTAGGCGCATAACCAAAGGCATATGATTGTATTGTTCAAAACGGACAATCGTTTCCTTTTTTCCATTTTTCACTATAATTGCTTTCCCGTTTCCATCTACCACAGTAGAACCACAACTTCTACAAGCACGAGGAGTAGGCGAGAGAACAGCATCGACGACCAACGTCTTTTTCTTCTGAAGGGTCTCGTAAGAGACCTCTGTAATCATCAAATCTTTCTCTATTATTCTCAGCATTTTTTTGATAGAATCATTCATATAGCATATCGTCCTCTCAGTTGTTTATTTTGTGGTGATTTAATCATACTAGAGAACGATATGTTTTTTAATACCTAAAATGAAAATGGGGCTGAAGAATCAATTCTGATTCATCAGTCCCATAAATTATAGAGCCCTTTTTTCATGTGAAAACAATTACCACTTACGTCAACGTATGCTGATACCATTTCTTCCCTCAAAATCGCAGCAAGAAAATCAGGCCCCGAACGCCCCATTCGATGGTCATCACGACATAAATCCCTGTCAATCCATAAAACAAAACGATACGAGCCAAGTACCCCATACCAATCCGGAAAATTTAAATCGAAAGCAGCGAAGCGATGGTCGTGAAGTTGGTATCGCCAGCAACGCGCAATGCAGCAGGCAAAATGAAGACAATGCTCCAAGTTAGAAAGTGCATCACGATGGCAATCAAATAAAGCCGATAAATCGCTGGAACAATAACTGCCGGCGGATTGAACAGGCGCATCCCATATGAAAAGAAGGGCAGCAGACTTAAGTTAATCACAAGAAACGCCACCATACCAGTCAAAACAAAGGCCTTCGTAAACTTCTTGGCGTCTGCGATATTGCCCCGTCCAATACTTTGGCCCACGATTGGCACAAGTGATGTGGCCAAGGTGCTAGGAATGATTTCTAAAATCTGAATCCCTGAAGACGCAATCGCGTTGGTAGCAATCACATTGGTTCCAAAACTGACGATCATTGTTTGGATAATGATTTTTCCGCCATAAAAAAACAAAGAGTCAGCAGCAAAGGGAATACTGATCTTTAACACTTTGCTGATGACTTTCATGCGAATATGCATAAGTCTTCTTTCTTTAATATAAAGAGCCCGCGATTGATGCGCAATGTGTAGACAGCAAAGAGCAACCCAATCATCCCCATGCCTAATACATGCAAAAAGAGAATATTGAAGACAATGTAGACAAAGTTCATTAGCAAAGATAATTTTAAATGAGGCCTTCGTGTGGCCAATCCATCTCAAACTGCCATTGGTTCCTTCTAATATTGCTTGCAATCGGTATGAGGCCAATAGACCCAACAAATAAATCTTGGCATGGTCCAAAACCAGCGACTCTGCTTGTCCGAATAACAACTGCAAGATACCTTTCTGAAAAACAGCAATCAAAATACTGACTGAACAGGCCAAAAAGACGGTACCGTAGACTGTGCCACTGCACACTTTGCTATGTTGTTTGCGCTCTTTTTTGGCGAAATATTGTGCCATCAAGACTGTTCCACCCAATCCGACAGCAGTAAACGTATTGACCAAGAAGAAATGCAAACTGCCAACCATACTGACCACACTAACTGTTTCTGTACCAGCGGAGCTGATCATCGCTGTATTGACAAAATTAAAACTCACATGAAAAAATTAATCGAGGATCACGGGTAACACAAGAGCGAGGATAAACGGATAAGCAATATCTTGCCCGAAATAAACATTCTTTAGCCAATTGCCGCTATGATGCAGGATAGACTTGATCATATTCAACGAGGACACACCTTATATTTAATTTTGCACACGGTTTCATTTTTATGCTATCGTTTATGGTAGCTTATGTCAATATGGAATAAGTCGAAGGATGTGCAAATTGGCGAAATTGTAAAGGTTTATCTCGGATTTTTTATCACCTGACAAAAAGGATTAGGTGTTTTATGAAAAAGACAGTGGAAACGCAAAATATACCTTGCTACGACTGAAAGTAAAGGCTATTATAATCTTGTTAATAAATAAAATAAGGGTGGTAAAAAAATGAAAGAGTACCAAGATATTATGGGTAAATATCAGAAACAAAAGCAATACTATAAAAAAGTCATAGTAGTATCTATCGGATTGATCCTACTAGCAAGCCTCATCGTTTTTTTAGATGTGGTAAGAATCAATCCTTTGCTTGTTTATTTGGTGGGAATGAGCACTGCTCTTTTTTATGCAAATAAAACTCGTGTTGAAAGTAAATCATATGCACAATTAAAAAAATATTTGCGAAAAGCAAATCCAAAATTATTGCAACAAGAAGCGCTTGTCTTTTTTATTGACCAACAACTCAATAAACTTCCTCAAGAAGAAGCAAGTGGTCTTTTTGATTGGTTAGCAGAAGAAAAAAAATGGCAAGACAAGAAGGAACGGTCATATTTCCATGGAAAAGTGGATGAATTGCGTGCGTATTATTTGTTCCTCAACGATATGACCGATGATGAAGAGAATGGGGAAATCACTTTGGATACATTTCGGGCATTAGGAATAAACAAATATAAAGAGTTGGTCTAATAGGAGAGAAAGAATGAAATTAAGAAAAGAGTTATTAGGGATTGTTTTGGCTTTTTCAATGACAGGGATCATTGCAACCTCTGTGAATGCAAATGCCTACCAAGATGTCTATGATCAGCAAGAAAAACAAGAACAAAAAATCAATAAATTGCTTCAATCAGTGTTTATCTCAGAAGATGAACAAAGCACATTAGAACATGAATTGACCTCGTTTGATCAAGTGAAGGATCGTGAAAATAGACAAGGTTTATTGGATTTGATTGCGCAAAGTGAAGCAACGCTCGCAAAAGTTGAAAAGAATGTGTCATCTGCAGAAGCCAATGCCGTTAAAACAGAACTTAGCCAAATCAAAACACAACTAGATGCGTTGGCTAAAAAAAGCGATGAAGCGTTTATTACCAAAGATGATCAAACGCAAATCAATGAAATCACAGAGAAGTATCAAACGGTATTTGGAACCAGTGAAATTACACCTGTCAGGTCTTTAGCAAATGAAGTAACAACACTGGCTAAAGCAGTCGAGAGGCATCAAAAAGAACTGATTTCTCTAGTTGATAAGCTCAAAGAAGATAACAAAGCAACAGATACATTGCTGAAAAAAGACTATTTGTCAGAGCGCGATAAAAAAGACTTAACGCAAAACAAAGCAGTCAACCAAACATTTTTCGAAGATGCAGATGAAAAGACAGCTGTTGAAGAACGACAGAGTGATTCGGCGAAGCTGATTGAAAACATCAGGCAAAAGCAAGAAGCGACTGCTAAAGAATTCAAAGACTATGAATTTAAAGCCAAATCACTGATTAAAGAAACAACATTATTGCTTGATGATGGTGATCTTACGAAGGATGAAACAAAAGAGCTTACAACTGCGAAAACAACTCTGGAAGATTCATTGGCGTTGAAAGATTACTCACCAGGTACCTTAAAAGATGACTTTGCTGCATTGGATAGTCAATATGACAGTGCAAAGACAAGCAGTGACAAACGGATCGCTGATAAGAAGAAAGAAGCCGAAGCGGCTGCAAAAGCTGAGCGTGAGAAACAGGCCAAAGAACAAGCAGAAGCCGCAGAGCAAGCGAAAGCTAATGAGGAAGCAAATCAGGCGAATGCCAACCAAGCCACCCCATCTCCTTCATTGGTTGGCGAATGGTACCAAGCACCTGCAGGGTATAAGTTCTTGAAGGTCGAAAGTGGCAAGACCTATGGACAAGTAAAGATTCCAGAGAACTTCACGTTGATTACAGATTCAGAAGCACAGAGTTATAGTCCGGGTCATGGTAACGGATATGCGAAGCAATAATGAATAGCCACGTCAGACAGACCAAATTTGAGTATTTGGTCTGTTTTTCTATATGCAAAAAATAAACGAATAATAACGATGTAACAGATGCCTTTGTTTTCGTTCATCAAAATACTACCTTATTAATAATTGGAATAATTTTATCGTAAAGTAATAGTTTTAGAATATTCGGACTGTTTTCTCGTCCAAAAAGAAGTTGGCAAATCGAAGAAAAAAACTGATTGATAACGGTATCAATCAGTAAGAGCTTAAAACGATCGAAGATTAGTATTACTTAGCATCGTTTTCTTTAAAGTAGTCATCAATGTAATCCTTAATTTTTTCAAAGTCCTTAGTCAGAAAAAATTTTGAAGGAACTTTTATGATAGGGAGGTTATTTTCATTATCAAAAGGAGCAAATGGCTCAGGAAGGACCAAGTAATCAACAGTATCTTTATCTCTCAGATAATTGATTGAAACGTCGTAAAACGGTGAAAAATAGTCTTTGAGGCTTGTGTCTCTTTGATAAAGAACACCTGGAGTTAATGGTGTGTAAGATAATCCATTGCTCAAAACTAAGACAAAACAAATTCTTTTCATAAAAAATCACCTTTCCTTTCGATTAAATACTAGCGTCATCTCAACAGTCAAGGATTCGTTATTCATTTAATAAATCCATTTTAATAGACAAATGGATAAAATAGTGAGCAATAGAAAAATAATTCAGTTGTTGGGTAGAAGGGAACCAACAATCACAAGTTGTTCCTTTAAAAAACAAGAGATAGGAAAATACCAAGAACAATTGTGGTTAAGATTTCTAGAGCTCTTTCCAGAAACAAATTGTTGCTTTTTAAAAATATTGTTTTCTTTTTATAAGGGAACCAAAATGACTGGTTTGCGTAGTCTGGCGGGTACACGAGATCTAAAATACCACTGATTAACAGTAATGGAATTGCTTCGAAAATATTGTCATGGACGGCTAAATAAATATAGTATGTTAACAAAGAAATTTGAGCGATCCGTAGATATCTTAGGCTGGTAACTGTATGGTTCATCAAATCATCCTTTCGTAAATGATTATCTCATATTGAATGATTTGGTCAAATTAAAATTATAAAATATTTATTTATTTTAATGTTGAAAAATAAATTCTTTTGATTTAATAAACAATTTATAAATATCCTAAACAGAGGATATTTGATGAATTATCAAAGGGGATTTTCAGCTATTTATTTTAGAACGTTTTAGAGAGGATTCGTTTGAAAAGAGTTTCAGGATAATAAGTTAGTCTATTAAATCATTAGCAAAGTATGCACGTTGGACGAAATTAGTAGATTAATCAACAGCGATTTTTTTAAATAATGGTTATTTTGCTAAAACAAAAAATTACCAATTTTGTCTTTAATGCTTTAAGAGCAAAATATGCAATGATATACTAAAATAAATAACCTTAATGGAATAGACACTAAACGGAGACTCTAAAATATGACCAACCAACTAATCATAGAAGATCATCATTTCAAGAAAGGTGAGCTATCTAGCATAACGACGGCTTATATCGATCAGTACCCAGTCGTTTACATACTCTACAACCGAAATGAAAAGAAAAGACCTGTTGCGTACATTGGTCAAACGGTTCAAGTGAACAAACGATTGAAGCAGCACTTGAATAACGCTAAGCGCAGAGAAATTAAAGAAGTCCTGCTGATTGGTCATGAAAAATTCAATCAATCAGCGACCTACAATATCGAAACCAATTTGATCAATCACTTCATTGGGGATGAGCAGTTTCAGTTGCAAAATGTCAGTCAAACAAGACAGGTGCAGATGCATCAGTATTATGAAAAAGAGTATTATGATGAAGTGGTCTTCCAAGAGTTATGGGAAGAATTGCAAAGGCGTCAGTTGGCGAAGCACTCAATCGATACGATTCGCAACAAAGATGTGTATAAATTATCCCCTTTTAAAGAACTGACGCCAGAACAGTTAGATATAAAACTTGAAATCATTGAGTACTGTAAACAAGCGATTCAGCAGGATGAAACACAAAAAGTCTTGATGATTGAAGGAGAAGCTGGAACGGGAAAGAGCGTCTTATTAGCATCTCTCTATAACACCCTTCAAGACTATACAAAATCAGAGTCTGTATTAAAAGGCACTGATAATTATTTGCTGGTCAACCATTCAGAGATGTTAAAAACCTATCATACAATGGCAGAAAGTTTGCCAAATTTAAAAAAGAATCATATGTTAAAGCCAACTTCCTTTATTAATAAAACAGATAATCAGAAGTTGCACCCAGACATCGTTATTGTGGATGAGGCCCATTTGCTTTTAACGAAGAAAGACAGCTATAACAGTTTTCACTATGAAAACCAACTAGAAGAAATTATCAAGCGAGCAAAAATCACGATTTGTATCTTTGATCCGAAGCAAGTATTGAAAATCAAAAGTTATTGGGATCAGGACCAATTGGATCAGTTTCAGAAAAGGTACAATGCTTCTCGCTTTCAGCTAAAAGATCAATTAAGAATGAAAAGTAGTCCACAAATTATTCAATGGATCGATGATATCGTAGAAAAACGTGTAACACCGATTCCAGAATCAACAGCATCTTTTGAGCTTCAGATTATGGAAACCCATGATGCGTTGAAGAATAAAATCTTTTCTCTCGATAAAAAGGAAGGTCTGTCACGGATCATCTCAACATTCGATTATGTTCATAAAAAAGACGGAGCTTCTTATCTTGTAGATCCTGGTGGGATCAACCTGCCATGGAATACGACCGACACGAAGCGAACATGGGCGGAGCGACCAGAGACAATCAGTGAAGTCGGATCAATCTACACCGTCCAAGGGTTTGATTTAAACAATGTAGGAGTCGTCATTGGCCCTTCCGTTGATTACGATCCAGAGACCGACCAGCTTGTCATCGATATCGATAAATATGAGGACAAAGGGGCGTTTACGGGACGTGACGATATGAACCAAGAATTGACGAAGAAAGCCAAAGAAACGATCATCCTTAATTCATTGAATGTATTAATGAAACGAGCAATCAAAGGGCTTTACATCTATGCAATCAATCCCAATCTCCGCCAAAAACTCATAGCCCTACAAAACGAAAGGAGCCAGTCCAACCATGCAAAACCAACCCTCTTCAATGGAACGGATCAATAAATTCCGAGATGATCGCAATTGGCGACAATTCCATAATGAAAAAGATCTAGCTATTTCTATCTCCATCGAAGCCGCCGAATTGTTGGAGATTTTTCAATGGAAAACACCTGAAGAAGCCACTCAAGATTTCGAACATCTAAAAGAAGAAATTGCCGATGTTCTGATTTATTCCTATATGCTGGCAGACAATTTGGGCCTTGATATTGATGAGATCATCAAAGAAAAGCTGGAAAAAAACAACATGAAGTATCCGATGAAAGAAAGTAAAGATTCGAAAAAGAAGTATAATGAATTGTAACAAAAAAGAAGCAAGGACGCTGCAAGTTCTTGCTTCTTTTTTTTGATGGAATAGGAGCAACAACGGCTTTCTGAATTCATCAGTGATTGTTTACGAACGTCAAAAATCTGTCATAATTGAGAAAGTTGAAGATAACTTCAAATTGGTTACAATTTTTCGGAAATTTGAAGTTAACTTCAAATAAGCGCAATTTTTTTATAAAAATGAAGTTAGATCTACTGTCTGCAAGAGCAAAAACAAGATTATCCTATCCGAAAATGAAGGCAAGGTCATTGGGAAAAAATCGGCAACAATGAAGGTCATTTTCTATCAAAAATATTTCTCCCCAAAAACCTAAAAAACCTATTGCCCCCCGAGCCCACTTACTGTATAGTAAACAAGAATATTTCATGAAAATAACCAAAAATAACTAATTACAAAGACTTTGTTATTGAAAATTGCGCTTAAACGATGCCGCGAACGGAATGTAAGAAGGAGAAAACAATGACGTATCTAACAAACAATTTTGTGAATTGCATGATCACTTTAGGGTTTATCTTCATCCATCTATCTTCAAATGTTATCTCATCCAGAAAACTAAACGTGCAATACATGAGCTCCTTTGCCGCTGGGGTAGGGATCTCCTACGCGATCGTTCATCTATTGCCCCATTTGGCGTATTTTCAAACGGTGTTGATCGATGAATTTGGCTGGGATTCGGGGATTTTTTATAGTCATGGGGTCTATGGCATCGTTTTGTTTGGCTTAGTCTTCAGTTACGTGATCTACAAAATCGATGAGCGGACGTTTATGGTGTTAGAAAAGAAAGACATCACCAGTGCCAAAAACGCCTTTTTTTGGTCGGATATCGCTTTTCATGTGATCTACAATATCATGATCGGCTATATCGTGATTGCCAATACGCTATCAGAGCGTTTTTACATTTTGACCTACTTTATTGCCTTTGGTTTGCACTTTCTCATGAACGATTGGCTGCTCTATCACCATCATGGCGCCCTCTATAACAAATATGGCCGTTTTGTGCTTTCCTTCAGTATTTTCGCGGGAGCTGCGTTCTCCCTCTTTGTTTCATTGCCCTACTATTTGGTGGTCATCATTGAAGCCTTGATCACCGGCGCTTTGCTGGTCAATATCATCAAATTTGAGTTACCCAATGAAGGAGAAGGCAGTATTCGTGGGCTATTGGTAGGCACGATCTGCTCTGGAATTTTGTTTGTATTTGTCTAGCGCGAAAAGGAGGACTGAATCATGGATGATTCGGTCCTCTTTTTTTATAAATACGCAAAGTAATTACTATTTTCTGTTTCAATCAAACAAATCACAATAGTTTTTTGTTTTTTTGACCATTATTTACAATTTTGTTACGATGTTCGCTTGCTTTTCCCAAAAACATTCTATAAAATGTAAGCGAATAGAAACCAAAAAAATAGGCACCTCGTATCTCTGCGCCAACAGATTTACGAGGCCCTGATCAGTCACACCCTTAAGACGGATGACCAATCAAGTTGCCATAGTTGATCGCCAAAGGCATCAACGTGTTTATTGTACCCGATTTTCTTGTCGATTTCTAGTAGATTCAGGCAGGTTTTTGGGCAAAAACCGTGGGATGCTGGACGCTTATTTTGCTATGCCAAAGGCATTGGACAATCTTGTCCAATGCCTTTTTTGTCGTTTGAAACGGTTCATGCGCAGGATCGTTTGCGGCAAATAACAGGTGTGAAGATCAGTTGAGGACAGTCGCATGGAAAATAGGCAGTCATAGTTGAGAAATCCAATGCCATGCGTTCTTACTGTGTTCATAGAAATAGCGTTCTGGCGATCAGCACTTCAATCCTAGGTTCTTGAAGGTGGCAAGCCTTGGTTTCTATTCACACTTCGAAAAGATACCTGAAAGCAATCTGTCAGCGTTCTTTTAAGGTTAAGGAGGAAGCTTATGAAGGATTCGTTAAAGAAATTTATGGAAGAAAAAATGCTGCCATGGGGAATGAAAATTGGCGGTGAAAAGCATCTAGTTGCCATCCGTGATGGACTTGTCACCACGATGCCTTTGATTATTATCGGTTCCATTTTTGTTATTTTATCTAACGTTCCATGGGAAGGCTTTAACCTATTTGTTACTAGTATTTTTGGCGGGGAATGGCGCAGCAAATTAGACTTTGTCGTACAAGTGACCTTTGGTGTGATGGCGCTGTTCAATTCCTTTGCTATTGCGTATAGTTTAGCAACCACTTACCGCGTCAGCGGTTTATCTGCCGGTGTATTGGCAGCTTCGGTTTTTCTTTTAGTCACTCCGATTGAAGATGGCGGCATTCAAATGTCTTATCTTGGTAGCCGCGGGCTGATCGTAGCAATCATCACTAGTCTAATCACGGCGGAGATTTTCCGATTATTCGTACAAAAGAATATCGTGATTCGCATGCCAGAAAACGTTCCCCCGGCGGTCAGTCGCTCCTTTATTGCATTGATCCCCTCATTCTTTTGCCTCTCGCTTTTCTGGGTGATTCGTTTATTAGTGGAATCATTCGGCAACACGAATGTTCATGATCTGCTGTACAGCCTTGTGGGACAACCACTATCTATCATTGGCGGAGGCTTTGTAGGCGGTCTGTTTGCCATTATGTTTACGTCATTGTTTTGGTCAGTGGGTATCCACGGGTGGGACTTGGTCTTGAGCGTCTTGCAGCCGACATGGATTCAAATGATCGATGAGAATCGAATCGCTTTTCAAAACGGCGAAACGATTCCGCATATCATCAATTATACCTTTATGAATACCTTTGTCTGGATTGGCGGTAGTGGGGTGATTTTGGGCTTAGCGATCTTGCTATTAGTCAGAAGTAAAAGCAAGTATTTAAAAGAGTTGGGGAAACTCGGATTTCCATCAACGGTTTTCAATGTCAATGAACCCATCATGTTTGGATTGCCCGTTGTCATGAATCCATTGATTTTGTTCCCTTATATTCTGACGCCGGTCGTTTGCTATATCATCTCTTATACGACAGTTGCCATGGGGATCGTCCAACCTGCCGTCGTTTTGGTGCCCTGGTCGATGCCGCCAATCATCGGCGGTTATCTAGCCACAGGCGGACATATTTCGGGGGCAATCTTACAACTGGTGAATCTGACGGTTTCTATCGCCATCTATTATCCATTCTTCAAAATGCTGGATAATCGGACATTAGCCAGTGGACTAGGTTCAGAAAGTGAGGAGTAAATGGAGACAAAACGATTATTGAATTGCACGGCAGCTGATTTTAAATCATTTGATAAAGACCAGCTATTGGAAAGTATCCGAGGAAGTGCGGGGCGGACGATCGTAGCAGAAAATGATGTCCAAATCGATCCGATGTCTAGAGGAATCACCAATGCTGAATTCGTCGCTGCATTTGGGGCGGATTTGATTTTGCTGAACCTATTTGATTGCGAAAACGGCGCTATCAAAGGATTACCGACAACGGATGACCCCATTCGCTTTTTGCAATGCTTAACGGGGCGGCCTATTGGAGTCAATCTTGAGCCTGTCGACGATTGTGCGGAGCAGATGGAACAGCTGACAACTATCGCTACTGGGCGTTTGGCAACAAAGAAAAACATGGCTCGTGCAGAAGCACTTGGATTTGATTTTATCTGTCTGACAGGAAATCCTTCCACTGGCGTTTCAAATAAAGAGATTACAGCGGCAATCAAACAAGCAAGAGCCATTTTCTCTGGGATCATTATTGCTGGAAAAATGCACGGAGCTGGTGTCAATGAACCCGTGTTAGATGAAGAAATTGCGTCTGCGTTCATTCAAGCTGGAGCCGATGTTATTCTTGTACCCATCGCGGGCACGATTCCTGGGCTGAGTGAACAACATATGAGTGATCTAGTGGCCTTTATCCACCAAAAAGAGAAGTTGGTCATGGGCACCATTGGCACTACACAGGAAGGTGCAGATACAGGTACGATCCGTGCCTTGGCATTGACTAGCAAACGTGCCGGCTGCGACCTTCATCATATCGGAGATGCAGGTTTTTCTGGGACCGCTGATCCCGAGAACATCTTGCAACTATCCATCGCCATCAGAGGCAAGCGCCATACCTATCACCGAATGGCCATCTCAGTGAATAGGTAGGTGGAACAAATGGGCACATGCCTATGAAAGGCAAGAAGTGTTAGAAGAATTTTTCGTAGACTAATGAAGTAAGACCGAAACAGAGAGGAAGTCTGCTGTTTCGGTTTTGTTTATGTATGTAACCTACATAGTAAGTCTTTGAAAAATGAAAGAAAGCAATTGGTTTTTTGTTTTCCTAAACGAAATCTATATTTAATAAACGAATTGGCGAGCAGTTGTTTTCTAAAGTACCTTTGATTAAAATAGGCACAGCAGCTATCATATACTAACTAAGCAAAGGAGTATGCCACATGCTAATAGGCAACAAAGTCACTTTAACCCCTGCGGAAATCAAAGATAAAGAAGCGGTCTATCAATGGTGTTTTCACTCTGAAACCACAAAGTATCATTCCGGACCACCTTCTTATCCTAATGCACCGATCGCCACTGAAGCAGAGTTTTTTGAGGACTATCAAGAGTATTACTTTACTGGTGCCCAGCCGCAAGATGGCAGAGGCTTTTTGATTCTACATGCAGGTGAACCTATTGGCTTTATTAGCTACTCCTCATTTCATCTAAAAGACGGCATAGCAGAACTGGATATCTGGTTGAATCGGGAAATTCATTGCGGCAAAGGATTTGGCACCGATGCGATCGTCACCCTCGGTGATCATTTACATGAAACATTCGGCATAAAAAAATTGATGATGCGACCATCGAGAAAAAATATTGCTGCAGTCAAATCTTACGAAAAGGCTGGTTTTACGCAATCTTCCCAAGACCTTGCTGACTATTTGTTGGAAGAGTATCTTGATTTATATGCCGAAGGGGATTATGGGGCAGAAGAAACGGTGACATTGATCAAAACGTTTCCGTCAACTGCATTGAGCTGATCTATAACAGTCGGCTTCAAACGGTTAAAGGTTATTTCATGAAAACAGTCCATTTCACTTTGCAAGCAAGGGGAAATGGAATGTTTTTTTACCTTTTAGCAATTTAAGGCCATTCAAAATACTCGTTCTTCGCTCTGTCTTATAACTTCGTACGCACTCTAAATTCCTTCCTATGCAATAGTTATCGAAAAATCGTATAAGCCCTCACCATTGATAAGCTAACATTGAGAACAAAACATAAAATAAACATAGTTTTTTTTCAAAATTCCGAGAAACAGCGAGTAGATTGCCATTGCTCATGAAATGACAGATGGATAGAATGGTCGGGTATCTTTGCACACAAAGTACAAAGATACCACCATTGTGAAGCGCTTTATTCTATGATACCCTGATAACAGATAGGAGGAGATAAGGATGTTGCGTTTCCAAATATGAAAAGGGTAGGCTGGTGTTGACGACAAGTTGTCCTTGTACGAAACATTCGGAGGAAGAGAAAATGAATACCCAATTAATTGATAAGAGATTAGAACAAAAGCAAAAAGAGTACGCTTTTTATGGCAATATTCGTGTGGTCAAAGCTGACAAGGTTTTGGTGGATCGCACTTTTGGCTATGCAAACGATGCAGACAAATTGCCAAATCGTGCCCATACCCGTTTTGGCATTGCCTCAGGTTGCAAGCTTTTTACGGCACTAGCCATTTGCCAATTAGTTGAAGCAGGCAAACTGAGCTTTGACACGACACTGCAGGAGTGTGTTCCCGATGTATTGCCAAACTTTGATCAAGCTGTGACTGTTCATCATTTGCTGACACATACCTCTGGTATCCCTGACTATTTTGATGAAGAAGTATCCGATGATTTTGAAGCACTTTGGCAAGACTTGCCGACCTACCGAGTGCGAACCCCCCGTGATTTTTTGCCGCTTTTTCAAAGAAAAGCCATGACTGATCCAGTGGGAAGCAAGGTCAAGTACAACAATGCAAGGTACATCCTCTTAGGAATGGTGGTGGAAGCAGTTAGCGACTTACACTTTACCGACTATATTGAAAAGAATATTTTTGAAAAAGCAGAAATGACAGATGCTGGTTACTTTGCCCAAGACACGCTGCCTCGCAATACGGCATTGGGATATATTGAAACGGAATCAGGACTTAAAACCAATATATTTTCCATCCCAGCCAAGGGCGGACCGGATGGCGGTGCTTATGTATCAGTTGAAGACTTAGAAAAATTCTGGCATGCATTGATGAGCGGGCAATTACTGAGTAAAACAATGACCGAGATATTTTTGACACCACAAGTCCATGAGGAAGATGAATTTTTTTATGGCTATGGCGGTTTAATGAAAGTGATAGAACAAAAAGTGGTGAAGTACATCCAGATGGGCTACGATCCCGGGGTCAACTACCATTCCGTCTACTACCCAGATCAGCAGTTGTTGATCGCGGTATGTTCAAACAAATCGGCACATGCCTATGAAATGCAAGAAGTGTTAGAAGAATTTTTCGTAGACTAATGAAGTAAGACCGAAACAGAGAGTGAGTTCTTTGTTTCGGTTTTTTTATAGTAAGTTTTAATGCGTGATCAAGAATTCGCAACAATTGTGGTGAGTAGGAAAAAATTAGGAAATATATTTTCAAATTGGAATGATTATTCTTTGGTATGTCGGATCATAGAGTTGAAGGTTATGCTCTTTAAGACATATTTTGACGGCATGTATCTATTGTTGTATAATGTATATACAAATTCATTTGTATATACATTGGGAGGGTAGAAATTGAAAAAAACAAAAAAATATAAAGTCAGAAGATCTGGTAATAGTGATATTACAACGATACCTGCAGAAGTAAAGGAGTATATCGGTGTTCAGACCGGTGAATCAATCAGTTATGTTTTTGAACGGGATGGATCTGTAAAAATGATTAAAGCGGTTGAAGAAGTTTCTATTGATTCAATCGTAGATTCAGTCATGGATCAATACGACAAAGCTTTAAAAGACTTGGTTGACTTATGATTTTTTTGACGGCGGCAGATGTGATCAGAATCAATGCGAAAGTAATTGTACAGTATTCTAAAGGAGAAATGATTGGTGTAAAAGATGCAAGTGCGTTGGATATGGCAATAAATCAACCTTCACAAGCTGTGTTTGGCAAAGAATTATATCCGACAATTTTTGATAAGGCATCAATTTTAGCAATTAACTTAGTAAAAAGACACCCTTTCCATAATGGTAATAAACGGACCGCTTTAGTTTCTATGATTACTTTTTTGCAGCTTAATGGATATGTGACAAATTTTTCTCAAGATGAAGCGGTCCATTTTATTCTGACTATTACTACTAGTAAAAAAGAATTTAACGATTTAAAAGAAGAGGTGGCAAGCTACTTACAAGATTCTAATCGCGTAAGGCCTAACTTTTAAGTAAAGTGTGCAAAGAAATATTTCAATTAATTGATGGTTGTTTCGTAATCAAACGGAATTGTTCGCTTAAAGGTTAGTAGCTAATCATTACTTTTCGTTAAACACATCGACGCGAAAGCAGATCAAATCCTTATAAAAAGGGATTTGGTCTGTTTTCGTCTTTTCTATTCGCCACTTGCGCCACGCATTTTTTATTCAATAGTTATTCTTCTAACCCTCGGTTCATCTATCAATCGAAAAATCGCATAAGCCCTCTATCCTTGCTATTCCAACATTTAGAACAAAACATAAAATAAACATAGTTTTTTTTCAAAATTCCGAGAAACAGCGAGAATGTTTGTGCTATAATGGTCGCTCACTGAAAAAATTCAACAGAATCTGGGAGGGTATAGCATGCAGGAATACATTACGATCCACAACGCCAGGCAGAACAATTTGAAGGGCTTTGACTTGAAGATTCCCAAAAGAAAAATCACGATTTTCACGGGTGTCTCTGGTTCAGGCAAGTCATCGATCGTCTTTGACACGATCGCACAAGAAGCTGGGCGACAGCTGAATGAGAACTTTTCGAAATTTGTCCGCAACTTTTTGCCAAAATATAGCCAGCCCGATGCGGATGCCATCGACAATCTTTCGATGGCGGTAGTAGTTGATCAAAGCCGTTTAGGCGGCAATTCCCGCTCCACATTAGGGACGATCACGGATATCAATCCCTTGATCCGCTTGCTTTTTTCTCGTCTTGGTCAACCGTATTTAGGTCCTGCATGGAATTTCTCTTTCAATGATCCTCATGGGATGTGTCCCACTTGCGAAGGGATTGGGCGCATCGTCGGCTTAGATTTAGAAAAGGCACTGGATCTTGAAAAGTCCTTAAACGAAGGGGCGATCCTGCTTCCTGGCTATAAAGTCGGCTCTTGGCTGCTGAAGTCTTTCACCAATACGGGCTTTTTTGACAATGACAAGCCATTGAAAGAATATAGCGAAGAAGAAATGAACCGCTTTTTGTATGCCCAAGGAGAAAAAATCGATTCCTTGTATATGGAAGGGATGAGTTCCACCTATGAAGGCTTAGTCGCTCGTTTTAATCGCTCCAATATCAAAGGTGGCAATGAAAGCTCCGCTGCTACCCAGAAGAAAATCGCTTCTTTCATGAATGAGCAGAAGTGTCCTGACTGTCAGGGAAAACGATTCAATCCACAAGTACTCGCGTGCAAAATCGCGGGCTATTCGATTGCGGACTTTTTGGCGATGCAAGTGGATGAACTATTGACGGTTCTTCAAGAAATCTCGGAGGAGAGTGTCCAACCACTGCTTCAAAACATCCAAGCGAGAATCACTGATCTAATCAATATCGGGTTGGATTATGTTTCCTTAGACCGTGAAACGACGACCCTTTCTGGTGGGGAAAGTCAGCGGGTAAAAATGGTCAAACACTTGTCTTCTAGCTTGAACGATGTGATCTACATTTTTGATGAACCGAGTATTGGGCTACATCCAAGGGATGTCCATCGATTGAATGAATTGTTAGTCAAACTACGGGACAAAGGAAACACCGTCATCGTAGTGGAGCATGATCCAGATGTCATTAAAGCAGCTGACCATATTATCGATGTTGGTCCTAAAGCGGGGAAAAATGGCGGCTATATTACCTACGAAGGAACCTTTGAAGGATTGCTGCGCTCAGATACACTGACTGGCAAAGCTTTTGGACAGATGGTGGACTTTAAAGAAGCACCTCGCCAGAGTCATCAGGTTATCGAAACGAAAAAATCGACGCTGCATAACTTGAAAAATACAGCACTGCGGGTGCCATTAGGAGTATTTACAGTGGTGACCGGTGTTGCTGGTTCTGGAAAGAGCAGTTTAGTGAATGGGGTTTTTGCTAAAGAATACCCCGAAGCCATTACGATCGATCAATCAGCGGTGGCGGGAAATATCCGCTCCAATCCAGCGACCTATTCTGGGATCATGAATGACATTCGGAAGTTATTTTCCCAAGAAAACAAGGTCTCAGCAGGTCTTTTTTCCTACAATTCCGAAGGCGCCTGTGAAACGTGCAAAGGCCACGGGACCATCAAGATGGAACTGTCCTTTATGGATTCCGTCGAGGTTTTGTGTCAGGCCTGTGGCGGCAAACGGTTTAAAGAAGAAGTCTACCAGTATCGCTTGAAAGGCAAGTCGATCGATGAAGTCCTTGCCATGAGCATCACAGAAGCGGTGGAATTCTTTGAGGAAAAAGCGATTCAAAGAAAACTAAAACAGATTTTGGCTGTGGGACTAGGATACATGACCCTTGGACAGCCATTGAATACCTTGTCTGGTGGTGAATGCCAACGACTGAAGTTAGCAAAAGAATTAAGCAAAAAAGGCAATATCTACATTATGGATGAACCAACAACCGGATTGCACATGGCAGACATCAAGAGCATTTTGGCGATCATCGAACGGCTAGTAGAAAAAGGCAACACGGTGATCGTGATCGAACACAACCTTGAGGTCATGAAAGCAGCGGATTGGCTGATCGATGTCGGCATTGATGGCGGGATTCGCGGTGGCGAAGTGTTGTACGAAGGGATTCCAGAAAAACTGATCGAGTGCCAGTCCTCGATTACTGCCCAGTATTTATTTTAATGAGAAAACCAAAATAGCCGCAAGCAGCTCTTTCATCGAGCGCTGCTTGCGGCTTTTTTTCTTTTTCCTCCAGCAAAAAAGAATATGATAAGTCTAAAAAGTGAATTTCTTCTCGTTATTTTTTTCATTTTTAGTAGGTTTTTTGATTAAAAATATATAAATTTGAGTATATAATTACCAAATAGTGTGCTGTTTATGTAATAGTATAGAAAAGAATTTCTTGAAAAAAGGAGTGGGATGAATGAGAGAGTTGCAATTGGCCTTCATCAGCAACCGTACGACCGCGCGCTTGTTTCGGCTGCTGAGTACGATTGAGCGAGACCGTGTGTTCACGATTGGCGACTTAGCAGAGCGCAATCAGGTGACGCAACGAACGATTGCCAATGATATCAAATACATGAAAGAATATTTTGGGGACAGTATTGCCCTCGTTTCGGGCAATAGCGGGTTTGTTTTCGAAGAGAAAAAGCCAGCAGACTATCAAAAAAGAAAGCAAAGCTTGTTAAAAAATGAATGCTTATTTGAAATTATCGGGAATATTTTCCATGGCAAACTATCTAAGGTGGATGAGCTGGCACATCATTATCATTTTTCAGAGAGTACGTTTCGGCGTCTACTCAATCAGCGAAACCCTATTTTAAAAAGCTATGGCTTGCAGTGGGCATCTAATCCCTTAACGATTGAAGGAAGTGAAGCCAACTTGCGTAAGTTTTTCAAAGATTTTTATTACGAAGGTGTGGAAACGATCTATACGTTGGTTCCAGATCAAGCCTTGCATGACTTGATCTTAGGTCAATTGGAGGACAAGTTCGGCTATTATGAAATCGGATCGGGGGCGACTCCCGCAGCGTTTTACTACACGTTTTATATTGCCATCAAGCGTGCGAGCCTCGGCTATCGTATCACTATGCCGAAAGAACTGGTTAGACAGGCGTATAAAGGGAACAGTTTTTCCAAGCTATACGCACTGAAGGAAGGCATTGAAAAAATCTATCAGGTTCAGCTGCCCAAAGAAGAATTCGCTTGGATCTACTTAGTCACCTTGTGCAAGCGAACCTTGGATCAAGAAGAACGAGAGGAAAAATTTTACCAACAATTTCATCAAGGCGAAGCCATCACAACTGTGACGGACTTGTTTCTTCAAAACCATGAGGTTCCCCAAGCACAAGCCAAAACGGTTGCGACTTTTTTACGTTCTTTCTTTTTATCGAGAAAAATTAACCATGCGATTGCGCCGGTTTTGAACAAGGAAATGGATGATATCAAAGAGGTGATCATGCGTTCCAACAGTGAGAGTTACCAAAAGAACTTACAATTTCTTAAGGAGCAGAGCAAAAAACTCTCTTTGTCTACTGCCTACTTAGAAGACATCTGTGTCAGTTTAACGATTTATAGCGAGCTGATTTTCGATTATTATGCACCAGCAAAAACCATTTATTTCCTCTTAGAAGGGGATCATTTTGTGTGCCAGCATATCCAAACAAGAGCGATCCAGCGATTTGGCAGCAAGCATAAATTGACGTTTGTTCAACTGCAATATTTAACAAAACATACGCTTCATGCTGCCCATATCGATTTGATCGTGACCAATTACAATCGCTACCTCGTTGATTATAAAGTCAAAACAGATTACTTATTGTTAAAATCTCTCCCGGATGATCGCGATTGGGAACACCTCGAAAGGAAAATAAATCCCCATCAAAAACCGCTCTTTTAAACCAATTGCTGTGCTGTTCACGCGTTTAAATAGGTATGTTATTTATTCATCTATTTCAGGTGTTTATGAAAATAATGATTTTCCTTTGAGAAACGAGCACGCTATTCTTAGTTTAGTAAGGAACACGCGTGTCATACTTACAAATAATTTGTCCCAATAACCTTCGTTTTTGAGAATCCAGAACTCGTATGTAGTTATTATTTTATGAAAACTTAATCTAACAACTTTCTCCAGACATTTGATTCATCAAAATGTCTTTTTTTGTCGTTCCCTCAAAAACGAAGAATATTGAGACAGCTTTGCGTGAAAAAGCAAGAAGCTATTCCCTAGTTTTCAGCTTTCTTAACGCAACAAAGACTTGAAGAAAGGAGGATATGATGAAATTACTTACATTGTTTTCGGCCGTATTACTACTGAGCAGCACGGGCGTCAACACGACGATGGCGTTCCAGCAAGTTGCTTATGCAGAAACAGAGTCACTTTCTGAAGGGACGCAACAATCTTCTGGGGAGGAAACCAATAATTCTGCTGATCAATCGGAAACGCAAGAGTCAACCGAGCAAAGCAGCGAGGAACAAACAACCTCATCGGAAGCCACCGATGATTCAACGACCGCTAGTCAAGAAGAAGTAGAAGAAACTGAAGCACTGCCCGAAGCAGAAACGCCAGACAGCTCAGAAGATGAAGAGGAGCCTGAATCTGAAAACGAGCAAGTCGAAGGGTTCGATGCAGAAGCTGCAACCATCCAACTGACTGTAGCAAGTGAGGCGCAATTGCGGGCAATTTTACTTGGGGAACCCTTCACCGATGAAGAGGGCACGGAGTATCGTTACGAAGAAATCGCCAATGAGCAATCTCTAGTGCTTACTTTTGCCAGCAACTTGGCATTAACTGAGCCAATCAGTGGTATCCAACGGACGAACGTTACCTTTCGAAGTCAAGAGACGCCTGTGATCGTTTCGCAGACGGCGGCAGAGAACCTGATGCAGTTTGCGGCACCCGTTCAATTGACTTGGCAAGGGGTGCAGCAACAAGGCATCCAGTCAGCGCAAGGGCTGGCTCAAACAATTGGGGCATCAACGATCACTTTTGAAGATACCCAACTGGAGCTGACCACTACCGCAGGACGCGTGGTGAATAACAACCAAGCACATCTTCATTTCAAAGGAACCAATTTGGTGACGACAGCGACAACCTCCATTCCAACGTTATTCACGGCGGAAAGGCTTTTGGTCGAAGGGCAATTGGCGATCAATCATCGCTCCTCAAATGCCACACCGATTTTTGAAATGAACCAAGTGGCAGTCGCTAGCCAAGCTGAAATTTCTGTCACTCGCAGTACCAACAGCAATACTGGCACCGTCTTTCATATGACAGGTACCGCAGCAAGCCTTGATTTTGGTCAAGGAAGTGTGACCACGATTCGCCAATCTGGCGCAATGGTTTCCCTGCCAAATGCCAATCAAGATAGTCGGTTGACTTTAGCAACTGGGGCAACACTAGATGTTGGCACGGGACAGGGGCTTTCTGGGGACTCTACCAGTACGTTAGGGGAGGTACGATTACAAGCAGGTAGTCAGTTAAAACTATCTGAGTACGGGACGGTCAGCGAGACGCCCGCCATCAATGTAGGACACCGCTTCATCGTTGAAAATAGTACCGCGGACCAACCTACCCTCATCGAGGGAACGCGGACGGGCACAACGACCGGAGCTTTTATCCAGCTCCAAAGTGCAAATTCCTCCATCGATTTTGGGGAGAATACACAAACGCGAATCTCGCAGCATGGACCGATGTTTACAGGCGTAGCGAGTTCCACGATCGTGATCCAAGACCATGTAAGAATGAACAATCAGCATAGCAACGGGTTTAATGGCAACGTAGCAGTCAACAGTATTGCGATTGGTGATCAGGTAGATATAACCATCAGTGAACCTAGTAATGCCACTGTTGGTCAAGCGTATCGAACCTTTTTCGCAACGTCTTCGGTTCAAATCGGCAGTCATACAACAATTGACGTACCGAGAACGCGAACGACCTCTTCAGCAAGTACATCGAATGTCGTCATCGGTTTAGCATCGAGCAACGGAAAAATCACCATTGGTGACTATTCAGAAATAGCTGTGAATCAGCGTGGGGCGTTCGTCAACGCAAGCTTGGCTCAGGTAACTTTAGGGAAATACGCGAAACTTACTGGTGTGTTAGGTCATGGCTTCACCGCTGGAACGATGGTCGATCAATTTGAGCTGCTTGAAGGGGCTGAAATCAATGTTGCTGAGCATTCAACGAGTGCAGCAGCCAATGCTTTTTCCGTGCAACGGCGTTTCTTCCTAGGAGAAAAAGCAGCAATCAATTATTCTCGCACATCATCAGCAGCAAACCCTCTCATTGCCTTAGGGTCAACGACCACAGCTTCCCAATTTTTGTCAGAGGCAAATGCAACCATCACCCTCAATCAAGTAGGACCATTGGTGACCGGTCGCAGCACAACAGATATCTATATTGGTGAAGCAAATACGATCAGCCTACAAACCGCACAAGGCTTTACCGGTGGTACCTCATCTGCTGCTTCTTCAACCATTCGCCGGTTGCATGTGGGCGATCACTCTGAAATCACCGTTTCTGGACGAAACAATGCAAATGTCGATTTTTTCCGGTTTAGAGAAGAAATCAAACTAGGACGTGAAGCGGAAGTAACGGTCAATCATACTACGCGACAAGCTGCACGAGCCGTTTTTCGTTTAACCTTGGCGAATTCGAAATTTACGATGGAAGAAGCAAGTAAAGTTGAAGTTGATACTGGTGGTCGATTTATTCAAGGTGTTAGTACGAGTGACTTAGTATTTGGAGAAAATTCATATACTAGAATAAATGCAGCTAGGGGAATGACAGGAAACACCTCTGTTCGCTCTGTTATTCTTGCGCAAAAAGCTGAAGTTCATATGACGGAGCCAACGACTAGTAATATTCAAAATTCTGCAGTCGGACATAATTACGCACGAATAAGAGTAGCTCAACGGGTTGAGTTACTTGATAACGCTAAAATGACTTCTAAAAGGGATCGCACAACATATGATTCACGCTTTATCCAACTTGGAAATGCGAATTCCTTTGTCCGAATAGGAAAAGGTGCGCAAATGGATGTCAACCAATCGGGAGGAATATTTAGGGTAACCACGACATCGAATTTAATTCTTGAAGACGAAGCAGTATTTAATGGGGTTGCCAGAGGATTGAATACGCAAGGCGGTGGGAACGGCTCAAGCAATCATTCAAATTCTTTCGCAAACATTACAGTCGGTAAACGAGCGGAATTTTTCCTTACAGATAATCGGAATGGGATGGGGACAACAGCAGAGTTTACCAATCGTCCGCTTGTTAATGTACGAAATACCTTTATTGCCGATGAGGACTCAACCGTTACGTTAGAAACCATTAGAAATAAATTACAAGTTCTTTACTTCAGAACGGCAAATGCACAATTAAATGTAAAAAATGTTGAGCTATTTGAAATTAGTCACCCTACGACAAGAACAGGTCAAGCAAATGCACAATTACAGCGATTGATACGTTCGGAACAATATACAGTTGCAAATGGTCTTAAAATCAATGTAAATAACCAAAAATTCTCAGTATGGGAGAATGCTGCTTTGGAAACGCCAACCGAAGAGTTTATCAATATTTATGGAACGATGCGTATTAATCGTAACGGGGGAAATCCCTTTCCCTATGGGGGGACCGGTAGTGCAGAAGCTCGTTCAAGATTACTGAGTGGCGAACAATTAGATGGTTCTTTGGAAAGTCTGGAAAAACAAACAGATATTTATCAAGTGATTGCGAAAAATAATTACAATAAAATTCGTTTTTCAGAACCAGAAGGTCTGGTTGCCCGAATCGACGCATTGAGTGATCAGTCGACTGAAATCACTGGTTCCATGTATGAGGATACCGATATCACAGTGATCTCCTATACCAATACTGACGGAGAACTCGTTGAATTAGACAAAAACTCTGAACGAATCGAATGGGGCGACTATCGGGATGAAAATCAGCTGTATCGCTATTTCCGTATTCCCTTAAGAGAAAATGAGCGATTGGAAACCGAGACAGAAGTGTCGATTTTCTTATCGAAACCTTCGATTGAGACCTATGTCGATGTGACCGCTCGTCAAACCGTGATTAAAGGTGTGAATTTTGAAGCATACAATATCACCTTAGATCGCTATAAAATTAATGAATTAAGCATGCAAGAAGAATTAGATGCTTTGATCCTTCAAGAAAGCCGAGCACAAGCCGCAAACGTCTTGAAGGAAGCGGATATGACGGATGACTTTCGCATCGTAGAAACGGATCTTACACGAGAAGTCGACGAAGATGGTAGCTACTTTGCTGTTCTTGAGGTGGGGAATAAAGCCTACCAGCTGACAGTCGGTATCGATGTGACATCGAAACTGGAGCATATGCGGGTGACGATCCCAACCAAAATGGTCTTCGAATCCTTGTACAACACAGCGGAATCGAATCGTAATTTTGAAAGCCAAACGTATGAGATCCGCAATCAATCGCCACTTGCCGTGGATACCTACGTCAATCAACTGGCGATCGATGATAGTGCCAGTATTGTCTTATTAGAAGCGGGAGAAGATCCTCTCGACTATGCCGAAAGTGAAAGCGAAGAAGAAGACCCAACCCTGACCTATGACGATATTTCAACCCCGCTGTTGCGATTGAATCTAAAAACGGAAGAAACACAGATCCAACTCTATGAAGCGATGGAGGAACAACACTTGGTTCGCCTAGAAGAAAGAAGCCGCGTGCCGATTTCCTTAACGGGGGACTTCTATGGAGACTATCCCCAATGGATCGTTGATACAGAAGCCGATCAAGGTGGGTATTATGAAGACTTGCTCGTACCGAAGTATCGCATCGTCTTACGCTTTGTCCCACGAGATTAAAGAAAAAAGATCGTACCAAACGTGAAGGAGGTGAATCCATTGGAGCAAACGAATCAAACCGAAACGAAGGATCGACGGAAATGGATCTTGTGGTTGTTGCTATTGCTAGTACTTATCGGTGGGATCGGGTACTACTTTTACCAATCAAAAACAGCAGTCCCTTTGATCAGTGCCGACCTGTTGCCAGAATCTGGCGATGCCACCGATCAGCGGGTTTCTGAACGAGCGCAGGAGATTGCGGATGCGAATTATTTCACGCTGCAAATCAATCCAGAAGCCATTTTTGAAGATGGTCAAAGCACAGGATCCATCGAGATCGTCAATCCAGGCACCAATGTGTACCCAATCGCCGTGGATATCTCTTTACTGTCGAGCGGGGAAGTCATCTATTCTTCCGGTGCGATCTATCCAAACCAATTTGTTGAAAATGTCGCCTTGGCGACACCGTTGGCAAAAGGGGAATATCCCGCCAAAGCCACCATCAATATTTACGACCCTGAAAGCAAAGAAAAACAAGGGGTCACTGAAGCTGAATTAACGATTATCGTTAAGAATTAAAAAAAGGAAAAGTGAGGAAATAAAAATGAAAAAATTTGTAGCAGCCATTCTAAGTACAGCAACAATCGCAGGAGTAATCGCAAGCGGCACCACCGCTTTTGCGACACAAACCATTGACGGACGTGAAGGCGATACGTCAGGAGATGTCCAAGTAAACGGGATCATCGGATCATTCGATAACACAACCCCTGGACCAAATCCCGACGATTTGAACCAATGGATCAATGTGACGATTCCAACGACTGCTTTGTTCTATACAACAGAAGAGTCAAGCCACAAAGAGATCGTTTCACCTAGCTACACTGTGACAAATAACTCAGCAGTTGGTGTGATCGCTTCTGTTGCGGGTGTCGATACACCATTGAATATGGATGAAGTAGACTTGTTAAACGTAAACAGTATTGAGTTGTTTGAAAACGGCACACCAACCGTAGCAGAAACAGAATTATTTACCCTTGAAGGCAACCAAGGTACGAATGTAGGAACATTTGCGTTCACTGGTGAAGCAACACCGACCGATGCATCAGAAGAATCAAATCCAAGTTTCAAATTGGTCTTGAGCTTTGCGCCGGATGTAGAGGAAGACTAAGAATTGAAATCCCAGTAAAGAAGGGATCTATCGTATGAAAAAACGAAAACGAATCGTTCTTTTCGTCGCTGTGTTACTGACTCTGACTGTCTGGGATCTATCGGAAACCAGCGTCGCAGAGGCGACGACAGGGCAAGTCTCTGTGACCGGTCGAATCGGTGAAACGGTGACGCAAGAGGAAGAAGCAGACGATGACAATAAGAAAACGATCGTAGCAGATGGTTCTCAAATCGGACAAGGAAAATTACCACAAACAGGTTCATCAAACACAAGCAGTTTGATCATTCTTGGGTATACACTCCTAGTACTGTTTGTCGTCGCAGTAACAAGAAAAAAGAAACACGGTGAAAGCGTCGCTCCTTAACTATAGGCATCGCTAGAAGCGTAAAGGAGAAACTGTGGGGAAAACTTGCAGTTTCTCTTTTTTTGATGAAAGATTTAACAAAAAATCGACCAAAAGAAGAAACAGTACTTAGTGATACCACAAACGCTGCATAAGTGAGGTCAGTGATAGTTTTGAAAGAAGGATACAGAAGATGAAAATCAAGAAAGAAGCGTTTGAAAGAACCATCCTAAATAGTGAATACATCGGGTACTATACCCATCTGCTGAGTGCAGATACTTGCCCGTATCACCAAGGGAAACAACTCGATACCATGCGTTACTTACTAGAAAACGATCGTATAGAAGAAATAAAAGCCAGTGCTCGCTATTTATTTCCATTACGTAAATATAAATTACCCAGCAACCTGCAAAAAGAGTATCAATTATTGGAAGAATGTGTCTCCTTTATCTCAAGCTTAAACACCCATCTGCTGATTCCTCAAGCAGCCATTGAGCAAAGTCTGTCAATCAAGGCAGAAAATGGAGCAAAAGATCAAAAAGAGCATTACAAGCAGCTGGTCAGAGGATTGCTGGATATTCTGCATTGACACCTGTACCTGGGTGCTTTTTCAGCAGCTAGAAAGAATAGTGAATGAATAACTAGAAAAAAAAGCTGAGCTTTAGGAAGAAAATAACGGGACTTGTTCCCCTCAAAGAAAGGAGTAAAAAAGCATGACGGTATTTACTTCAAAAACAGAATACCTTGATGGATTTCAAAAGAAATTTGCGGAGTCACACCGCGCCAATGGCGCTTTAGCGGCGTATGTTGAAAAGCAATTGGCCCTCCTTGATGAATTGGTAGCAGCCATTTCACCAGAAACATTTTGGGCGATCACCCCAGATATTTTGGGCATCGACGCCAAACTGGTCTTAGTCACAGAAATGATGCGATTCGACGATTTTTCCGACAATGAGATCATTCGAATCGTTGAAAATGATTATCGCTTTTATCTAAAAGAACTGTGTGGTTACAATCTAGGAACAAAAGCGAAACATTCTCTGGTTTTCAATGTGAGATAAACAGTAAAATGAGTGAACTTTAGGGAATAGAGGCCTCAAAGGGCTTTTCAAACAATCCTGCAAAATCAAAAAGCAATCGTATAAGCCATTTCATTTAAGTAATCATTGACTCTACCCCTAGGGGTGGGGTTATTCTTGTTTTAGGAGGGAAATAGAATGAGAATAAGTGAAGTGGCAAAACGGGCAGAGCTGACAAAAAAAGCTGTTTTATATTATTGTGAGCAAGGTTTACTTTTCCCAAAAATTCTAGAAAACGGCTACCGTTCCTTCTCTGAAGCAGATGTTATACGGTTGCAGACGATTGGCTTATATCGAAAACTAGGGTTGAGTGTTGTGGAAATCAAAGCATATTGCGCGCATCCAGAGTATTTGAAACAAATCATTCAGGAAAGAAAACAAGCAGCCCGAAAATTAGAAGAAACGATCCAGCTCTTGGACGCGCTCGCTGATGGAAGACCAATAGAGGAACTGGCAGAAGAAATCGGATCCCTAGACAAGAAAAAGACGATCATGACAAAGCTATTCGAATTGTTTCCTAGTAACTACGGGCGTTTGATTGGATTTCACTTTTCTTGCTATTTAGACGAACCAATTGAAACAAAGGAGCAGCAGCAAGCTTTTCAAGAAATCGTGGAATTTTTGGATACTACAGATCCGTTCGTTTTATCAGAAGAATTGACGCTTTTTTTGGAAGAACACACGCCTTCGTTTACGAAAGAACAAGTAGAGGAAATGCGCGTGTTTAAAGAACAAAGTCTTAGTAATTACAGTGATTTTGTCAAAAACAATAAAGAGACAATCCAAGCATACCATGCTTTTAAAGCAAGTCCTGCATATCTCGATTCACCATTAAAACAGATCGAAGAGCAGATGAAGCATTTTTACCAATCAAGTGGTTATTATGAAAAATTTATTCCTGCTATGAGGCGAGTAAGTCCTTCTTATGAAGCCTATTACCAAAAGTTGTTAGCAGCAGATGAGATGGAACAAAAACATCTAAAATGAAAAGAAAGCGAAACACCACTGGAACGTATCCTGTAGAGTGTTTCGCTTTCTTTGATTTCTGTTTGTGGGATGGATTGGATAAAGCAATGTTCCTATCGTTTCTTCCCCTGTTTGGATAAAATCTCTGTTGGAATGATTGAATTGAGTTCAGGAAAATCACCGTTAAAGCGATGCCGAATCAGCAAAAATTCTGCAAATAAAATTATTTGTGTTATATTTGAAGGGCATCTGTTCGTTTTTTTAATAATCGTTTATTTTTGATCGCGTATAGTGAGAAAAATAAACGATGCGAGGACTATTTTTTTCGCTTTAATTGATCAGCTGGGGCAGGTTTGTCCAAATAAAACCCTTGTTGAAGAAAAATCTCTTCTTCAAGCAGGTACTCATGGATATCCGAGGTTTCGACCCCTTCGACAATAAATTGGATTTTACGATTGCTGGCGATATTTCGCCAGAAGTCGATCAAAAAGAAAATCTCTTTTTGGGACAGGACTCGCAACGAGATAGGCGAAAACTTGATCACATCGATTTTATCCAGCATCGGTGCAATATTTGTCAGTGAATGAATGCCTGTCCCTACATCATCCAATGCGACAGAGAAGCGCATCTTTTTTATTTGGTTGATTTTGTTCATAAGAAAGGACTTGGGATCACAAGCGATAGAAGGTTCTGTATCGTCTTCGGTGATCTCAATCAAAATACGGTCATGGTAGGGAGCTAAATCAGCTAACATCAAAAAGGTTTCTGGGTAGCTGAGTTGTTGCGGGTGGATATTGAGACTGATTTTTGTTTCTTCGTTCGGATGAAGCAAGCTGAAAATTTCATTTCGATACCACTGCAGTAAACGAGTATGTAATTTTTTGTATTTGATCACTTGCTGGAAGAAGGAAAGGGGAAACCTATTTCTTTCGGTACTTCTCAATAATAATTCGTAGCCAATCACTTTCTGACTATCTGCTTTCATTTGAAAGATAGGCTGGGCATCAAAATATAATTGGGGAAATATCGATAAGAGTTCTTGTTCTATTTTCTCAGACATTGGTTTCTGCTCCTTTCTGGGGTCGCTTTATTTTTGGTTTCATGAAGTGCAGGAAAAAAGCTTATTTCGTGCGCTGCATCGTTAAAGAATCGAGCCTTTCAAAATCATGGGCGAACGATTTTAAAGAAAAATCTATGAAAGAAAGAAGGAGTAGTGTGTTTGTCCATCTGATTTATGCTGCGATCTATTCTGTGTTAGTCGTGAGCTTGCTCATTTCGTATGATTTGTTTATCAAGAACTTCAAAGAATTGAATTTACGCCTGTCGTTTAAAATTCTTATTGGTATTGTTTTGTTTATTTCGCAAGTCTACTTTATTATATCATTTTCTTTGAACAGTATCGGTTATGTTGCGTATGAATATACGATTCCAATCTTTATTTATTATTTTGGCATTCTCAAAGAAAAAATCTATCTGGTTGGGTTAGTACCCGTCATTTTGCTGACCTTTTTTGCATTGATCAATAAATTTGAATGGGAAGCCATGCTCTTTATTATCGGATTAAATTATATCATTTTAATCGTTACGGGCTTATTAAAGAAAAGATTTTATGGACAACCAAATCACACAGCATTTTACCTATTTTCGATTTTCGTTACGGTTGTCTCGCCGATGCTCAACGCCTTGCTTTTTTATCGCCGCGAAATTAGCGTTTGGGATGTAGTGTCTTTAGGCATTGGATCTGTGGGGATCGTTTCTTTATGGAAGTATTATTTGCAGAATCAAAAAAATTTCCTGGAAAAAATTAACACAAAAATCATTGAACGCAATTATGATGAGTTGACCAAGGTGAAAAATTTCCGCAGTCTGAACGAGGATATTTCAAAGCTGGCGCTACTTGAGAAGGACCAGCTCGTCGTGGTGATGATGGATTTAGATCATTTTAAGCGCATCAATGATCACCATGGACATCAAATCGGCAATCAAGCCCTATCCTTCTTTTCGGAAAAGCTGATGACGTTTCTCTACCAGAAAAGTCCTTCCCATTTAGTCGAAGTCTATCGATATGGCGGCGAAGAATTTTTAGTCCTATTTAAAGAGAATACTTCTGATGCTGTGAAAAAAATTATTGAAGAATTCCATTTGTTTTTAAGCAATGAACAGTTGAAATTAGAAACCGCCCAACTGACCCTTTACTTTTCGGCAGGGATTTCAGAAGCAGCCTCTGCGTTAGACATTTCAGAAACCTTTTACCAAGCAGATCAAGCATTGTACGAAGCCAAAAGGAAGGGCAGAAACCGCACGATTATTTTTTCTTGAGACGTTTGCTTTTCTAAAGAAGGTTTCGCAGTCTTTTCTCAAGTAGATCAGGTGTTGTAAAAAACCAAAAGGAAAGACAAGGTCGTATGATTTTTTTAGACGAATGCTTTTCAGAAGAAATTTTAATAAAGAGACAAGGTTCGCAGGCTTCTTTGTCCAGCGTCGTAGCTTTTTCAAAAGGAAGAGAGGAAGCAATCTGGTAAGTATAACGGTTTACCGATTATCTTGAGAGGTTAATTGAAGGGAAAAAACAAGTAGAGTGCTTTTTAAGAAGTGGGAAGAAACCACTTCTTTTTTTGCACCAAGCATTGGGCAGTCGCGCTTGGCAGCATCGACTTGGTTTTCTGGCGTGTTTACAGTCTTTAAAAGCAATGGTATATTTATTTGATAAGTAAATAAAATTATTTTGTACCTGTGCGTAACGATTACTGACTAAGGAGACTTCCCCATGAAACCAATTCGGCGAATACTGTACCAAAGTGTTTTGTACGTAGCTATTCCTTTGATCGTGAGTCTACTGATTGGCTACCTAGCCAAATGCTCACTCCTGATTCCTGCCTCCATTATTTATGGCGTTCTTTTAGTGTTTATGATCCCTTCCGACAGTTTTTTATCAAGCAGCGTGGACTACCAAACGAAAAGCATGAATCCAAGTTTTCGTCCTCCGCCATTAAAGAGAAGGTTTGAAAGTGCGCCAGAGATGATCAATTTCCTCTTCGTTTTAACTGCACTGGTTTTGTGTTTGTTGCTCTTATTGGTTGGGTGAAGGGAATTCATAGAAATCATGTACTAAGAAGAATGACAAAAAGAAGAGGAGAACAGCGATGAAATTACTCAAACAAATCAATTTGATGGATGATAAAAAAACAATAAAGAGATTGAATCTCGCGGCGATTCCTAGTTTTATTTTTTTCTATGTGTTCTTTACACTCTTTGTCTTAGGTGGTCATGGGTCAAATGCTGAAACTTCGCTTATTTTCGATCTTTTGATCTTAATGGTTGCATATTTTATTCTCATCATTATTCATGAATTGATCCATGGTGCCTTCTTCAAGCTTTTTGACCCTGAAGGGAAGGTAAAGTTTGGGTTCAAAAATGGCGTAGCATATGCCACGAGTCCCCATTCCTTTTATTCAAAAGGGAAATTTGCCATCATTTTATTGGCGCCATTCCTTGGCATTTCTGTGGGTCTCTTTCTATTTTATTTATTTGGCTGGTTGACGGCATCTCTTTTTACCTTGATTGCTGCCGCACATGCCGCTTCTTGTGTGGGAGACTTTTACTTTCTTTTTCTGATTGTTAAAGCACCAGCGAACAGTTGTGTAGAAGATACTGAAGTGGGGCTGAATATTTATCAAGGAGAGTAGTTTATTTTTCAATTGATCTTGTCAAAATCAAAGAGCAAGAAAATGTATGCTAGAAAATCTCTTACAAAAAAACAAACACCTCAAAAGTGTTTGTTTTTTTTATAGGACTGTTTATAAAAAACGTATATAGCAAGAAGACTGTTCGGCCGACAAAAAGACAACTTGTTTTAAACGACCGTTTTCTTATTAGCGCTTTACCGATACAACGGTAAGCTGCCAGCGACTTTATTGATACTCTTTTTCTTGCCTTTTAAACAAAGACCAAAATAAGCCAGTGTTTCTGTGGGAATCGTCTCAAGCGTCTGGCGGTATTGCTCATAAGAATTGGTGGTCTGAGCAACGTCGGAAAAATCAATGATGGTTACTTCTGGATCTGCTTGTTGACTGATCGATTCACGAATGGTCTGCAACTGTTCCTTGTTCGTTTTTAAGATAGGAATGGGGAAGTTGACAATGCCAAGGTGTTTTCTGCCTGTGGAATCGTAAATATCCTCTCCGATTCCTTCGGGAAACAATTTGCCTAAGGTTGCGCCTAAAATTGCTGCAGTATTTGCAACTAAGCCAATCGGTAATTGTTCATCGATAATCATGACACATTTTTCTTGGTTATTCATACGTTCTCACTCCATCTTCTTGATAAATTGTTTGGTAAGCTTTCGGGGTGACCCCAATCAAGCTTTTAAAGATACGGGTAAAATGACTTTGGTCACTAAAACCTGTCAGAAAAGCGACTTCTGCAATTGCTTCTTGTGCTTCTAGTCTTTTCTTGGCAGCACTGATGCGCACCGTACTTAAATATTGAAACGGCGACAGCCCATACGCTTTGGTAAATTGCCGAATCAAGACGTACTGATTCATTCCAAGAACGTCACTTAATTCACTCAAGGACAATTTTTCGGCATAATGTTGATCGATATAGGCTTTTGCCGCTGCGGCTTTATTTGACACCGGGTCCGTTTGTTCGTGGGTGAAATCCGCATACTGAACAAGCAGGTCGTGAAGCAGACAAGTAAAGCGTTCTTGCTTTTCAAACTCATCACCGTGATCCGACAGCAACAGCTGGTGCACTGCATGAAATTCCTCTTTTTCTTTCACTTGGCGAATGACCGGTTCAGGAAAGTGGGGCGTCAATTGAGTGTTAAAAATTTTTTGTACTTGTACCGCCATGTTCTCCGGGGTTAAGTGGATATTGCGGTAAACCAGCTTTTCCTCCGTGAGTTGCTGGCAGCGGTGGGCAGCCTTTGGCGGAATCAAAATCAAGTCGCCTGCTTCAACGATATAGCAGGTGTTTTGACAGGTGAATTGACGCGTCCCAGCTTCCATCAAGCCAATCACATAATATTCGTGCCAATGGTTAGGAAACTCCTGCTGGATGCCGTTAAATAATAAAGCTTCTACACCAAGGGTGCTATCTTGAATGATTTTTCGTTCATTTCTCATCTGCATTCTCCTTTTTGTTACTATAACAAAAGTGGTTTTTGGTGAATAGAATGATATTGACTTTTGACTATTTTTCTTGATGGAAGGCACTTGATTGGGAATGAGAAAAAGGGCTAGAGAAGTCGGGAAAGAGCGAATCAGCCTTGAAGAAAGAACAGCAGGTTATTTTGACGAATTTATGGAATGAATCACAGCAGATGGACCATGCGCCGTGAAAAAATAATGATAAATCCTTGGCATTTGGAAGTTTCATTGATGGAAGTATGGGACCAATTGACTGCAGTAAAGTTTGTGACGGTGGCTATCTTTGAAAGGTGGTGCTTATGAATGTAAGTACTAACTCTTCAGAAAGGAGAAGCCTTTTTGTCCACAGCGGAAGCAATCGGGCTAATGATCAGTTTTGGTACATTTACCGCCATGCTGATCTTTGGTATCCTAGCCGCAGTGAAAAATGACAAAAAAAAATAACCGTCAACTTTAACAGGGAAACGGTTATCTTTTAAGTTAAAAAACCTGTCGCCGTCTTAAATGGCGCTGCAGAGGGGTTGTGGCAACAACTCCTCTTTACATAGTTAGTATAGCAAGAAGAGAGTGATTTTTCAACTTTTAACAAGGATATTCTCAAACAAAATCGATAAGCGACATAGGCAAAACCTTATTCTCAATTGAAATAAGGTGTTCGATGTAGTCATATTGGAAAAGTGTTCGAACATCTAAAAACGAATGCAATGTTTAAAGAAAAGGGAAGCATTATTATCGAAACTAGCGGCTAATAAGTTCCAGATAAATTCTGGTACATTTATTGCCATGCTGCTCTTTCGTATCCTAGCCACAGTGAAAAATGACAAAAAATAACCGTCGACTTTAGCAGGGAAACGGTTATTTTTTTACTAATAAAACCCTGTCGCCTTCTTCAAAGGTGCGAAAGAGGAGTTGTGGCAACAGGTTTCTTCTATACAGATCACTATTGATCATATTCGTGAATGCTAATCTACCAGTCGCTCGAGATCGTAGGAAAAACCGTTTTGCTTACTTAGTTCCTTGTAAAACAAGCCGCTTTTCTTTATTGTACGTTTCTGTGTGGCTAAATCTAAAGAGACTAAGCCGTAGCGGTTTTTATATGCATTGATCCATGACCAACAATCAATGAATGTCCATAGATGGTATCCTTTTATATTACAGCCATCTTGAATTGCTTTCCATAAATAGGCGAGATGGTCTTGGATAAATTCAATGCGATAGTCATCAATCACCTGTCCATTTTCATCCATGAACCGTTCTTCATTAGCAACACCCATACCGTTTTCTGAGATAAAGGATTCAATATTTCCGTAGTTATTTTTGATGTCCATACATAAATCATAAATTCCTTTTTCATAGATTTCCCATCCACGATATTCATTCATTCGACGGCCAGGCATAATATGCGGTTCAAAGAACCATTCTGGTAAGAATGGACTTTCTAGATTAACGGCAGAAGTTCTTGCTTTGACACGGCGTGGTTCATAGTAGTTTAGACCAAGTATCTGTGCGGTATTCTCTTCAATAATTTTTAGGTCTGTGTCATTGAAATCAACGGGTAATTGGTCATATTCCTCCAGTAACGAGACTAGTTTTTCTGGAAATACTCCTTTGACCATGGGATCTAAGAAACTACGAGTATAAAAAAGATCCGCAATTTCTGCTGCTTTTTTATCTGCTGAATTTTGGCTTCTTGGGAAAGTCGGACTCAAATTGAGAATTACTCCGATTTTGCTAGATAGCTGGTATTTTTTAAAAGTTTGAATGGCTTTTGCATGGGCTAATATGGTAAAGAACGCTGCTTGAGCACCACGCTTAAAATCAATGAGATTTGGATAGTGAAAATCTTCTAAATAAGAGCCCAAGATTGGCCCCAAAGGTTCGTTAAAGGTGAACCAATGATAAACTAAGTCGCCAAACGCTAGAAAACAGGTATCAGCAAAATTTACATAAGCATCAACAACTTCACGTGATTCCCATCCCCCTTTATCTTGTAATTTTGCGGGCATATCAAAATGATAGAGATTCGCAAAAACTTTGATATTATTATTTTTCATTTCGGTAAAAAGATCTCGATAATAGGCTATCGCTTTCTCGTTTGGTTTACCAACCCCATCATTTGGAAACATTCGTGCCCATGAGATAGACACACGAAATGAATTGTGCCCCGTTTGTTTCATCAATTGAATATCTTCGTGGTAACGATGGATATGGTCTGTCGTAATACTAGGTCCAATTCGTTTATAAAAACGATGAGGTTCTTCGTGAAACCACCGATCCCATACGGTCTCTGCTTTTCCTGTTTCTCCACGCCCTTCAGATTGTTCTGCTGACCAAGCGGAGCCCCACCAAAAGTCATCTGGAAATGTTAACTGAGTTTGTCTTGACATTATCGTTTCCTCCTGTTCGTTTTTAATAGTGTAACATTGCTTTTGGTATAAATAAATACTTTTTATTAAAAATATATATCTTTTAGTGATAGGTATGTTTTTAGCTGTAAAAAGACAATTTTTTATGTTAAAGTATAAGTAATAGAGATGAGTATGAGGGAGTAAGTTATGAAGAAACAGCCAAAATATATGGAGGTTTATACGGAGGTAAAGAAAAAAATTGCCAATGGAACCTATCAAATCGGCGAAAAATTACCTACAGGCGATGAACTTGCGCATGAGTATCAAACAAGTAAGCTCACTGTGAAGAAAGGTATTGATATGCTAGTATCAGAGGGAGTTTTACGAACACGTAGTGGATTCGGAACGGAAGTTCTACGCAGACCAATTGATAATTCGAAAGTGTTTGGACCAAATGAAGGTCTTTTTGATTTAGTAGGGGAAGAACATGTGACTTCTGAAATCCATACGTTCTCAATTGAGTTGCCATCGAATGAAGTGGCAGAAATTTTAGAAATAAATCAAAAAGAGTATGTCTATAATATTATTAGAAGTCGTTTTATTGATGAACAACCGTATTCTATTGAGCAAACGTTTATGCCACTTTCTGTTATACCGGGGTTAGAACCAAAGCATTTGAAACGTTCTGTATATGGCTACATTACAAATGAGCTTGGTCTAGAGATTAAATCTTCCCATATTTGGATCAAAGGTGATGTGGCAAATGACTTCGATGCGGAAATTCTTTCTGTAAAACCAGGCGAGTTTATGATAGAGGTAGACAAAGTGGTGTCATTGTCATCTGGTGTACCGTTTGAATATTCTCTTTCGAGACATTTATACAAAGATTTTATTTTTGAAGCAGTTTTTGTTGAGAAGTGAAGACCAACGAATTTCGTTGGTCTTTTTTTGACTTTTAAAAAAGATATATAATTTTAAATAAAGATATTTACTTTTTTAAAAAGCTGTTGTATGATCATCCCATAAGCAATCGCTTACAACTAAAAAAGGAGACTGATCGGGATTATGAGTAAAAAAGATGCTATTTTTGAAAAGTTCGGAATAATAGCCACAAGGCTAGGGAACCAGATTCATCTTCGAACACTAAGGGATGCTTTCGCCACTTTTATGCCTTTTATGATGTTGGCGGGATTTGTTACATTGATCAACTATGTTATTTTAGAGCCAACAGGATTTATGGGAAATATCATTGATCCAGCAACATTAACGACGATTCAAGAAATCGGGACTTCCATCAGTAATGGAACGCTAAGTATAACGACGCTATTAGTTGTTGCGGCAGTTTCTTATCATATGTGTGTTAGCAGAAATTATACAAATCATATTGCTGCTGTTCTAGTCGCTATTTCCACGTTTATTGTTCTCACCCCTATGATGACGATGTTTACACCAGAAGGAAGTCAAGAAGCGCTGGAGGTAGGTGGGGTTATTCCTGTCACTCATACTGGCGCGTCAGGAATGTTCGTTGGAATTTTTGTGGGCTTAGCTGCTACGGAACTCTTTATTAAGTTATCAAATAACAAAAAGTTACAAATTCAGTTGTCAGGAAATATCCCACCAGCTGTGTTGAAGTCATTTAACGTCCTTATTCCAATCATGATTACTGTGACTACCTTCGCAATTGGTTCATTTGCTGTCAATCAATTATTCAATATGGATGTTAATTCGTTGATTACTACTCTAATCACTGGACCTTTAAGTAGGGTAACGACAGGTTTACCAGGGTTCCTCTTAATTACCTCAATTGCAAATCTATTTTTCGGGTTTGGAATTCATCAAGCAGTGATATCAGGTTCACTTCTCGATCCGTTCTTAATTCAAAATATGCAAGAGAATATGGCTGCTTATGCGAATAGGGAAGATATTCCACATATCATAAACATGGCATTTAAAGATACGTTTGCTGTTATGGGAGGATCAGGAAATACTATTGCTTTGCTAATTGCTATTTTTATCTTTAGTCGTCGTAAAGACTACAAAGACTTTGCAAAATTATCCGTAACTCCTGCACTATTTAATATCAGTGAACCGATCATTTTTGGTTTACCAATTGTTTTCAATATTAGTTTGATTATTCCATTTGTATTGGCGCCGATTTTTTCCCTAACAGTTGCGTATTTTGCAACAGCTGTTGGTTTAATCAATCATGTTGTCGTGCAGATACCTTGGACCACTCCTCCTGTCATATCTGGATTTTTAGCAACTGGTGGCGATTGGCGAGCATCAGTCTTGCAAATTGCGATCATTGCTGTGAGTGTTTTTATCTATTTACCATTTTTACGTATCGATGAAAAAGTTACCTCAACAATAGGGAATGAAGAGGCAAATGATTGAGAAGAGGAAACTTCACAAGATTTTTTGAAGTCTTCTCAAACCAAAGGTAAGAGAAACAAATAAATTGAACAAATCTATATATCAAAAAGAGACCACATAGATTGCTGGGCTCCCCGTCAAGTGGACAATGAAATAGAATAAAATTATTTTGACGACT